>Ga0315336_1000068_pt1 | contig 536346 bp, 543 predicted proteins | sample ASW5metaG_FD_204512 | JGI IMG/M metagenome (GOLD analysis project Ga0315336, IMG submission 204512) | Ammonia-oxidizing marine archaeal communities from Monterey Bay, California, United States - ASW #5 | ecosystem: Environmental > Aquatic > Marine > Intertidal zone | place: USA: California...
GGTCTTCATGGCGGTCCCTTACTCCTTCTTCGAGGTGTACTTGGTCGTTCACCCGAAGACCTACCATCTGGCGGGCATCAGGTGAGGGACCGCCACCTCAAATTCCACGAAGACCGGGACAACCTCGAATTTCGGCATATGACAGATTGCACTTTCGTTGAATGGTGTTCAGCACCTCCTCACGTTGTCCGCATTGCGATCTCGGCGAAATGGTAGGAGCCCGTTGCGTTTTGCTCCGACCCCAAATCCGGGCGTTCCCGGGAAGGCTTGAGCGCGGGCACCGCCGCGGGATCGAGTCGTCCGAAAGCGCTGAGTCGCCAGCTCCGCGTGCGCGGCCGTGGTCCGCCTGTGTCTAGCGGCCCGGGGGAACCCCGTTATGACCGAGGCCGACGCACTTCCCGAACGACGCCCTTCACGACCATCACTGCGCGGGGTCTACAACCGTGACGCAACGGGTCCAGGACTGCACTACCTGCTCGCTGGGGTCATCGATGACCGCTGGTTCGCGCGGCGGGTCGACGCCGAGCAAACCGTGCTGGCGGCAGTAATCGTCGTTGTAGATGGTGTCGAAATAGCGCTGGGGCCCGTCGGGGAACACCGCCGCGATCGTGGCGTCGGGTTCATCGGTGCGCGCCGCCCACCCGGCGACCAACGCCACGGCGCCCACACTCCATCCGCCGCTCGCGTAGTGGGTCTTCGTCAGGGCGCGGCACGCCCACACCGCCTCGGCCGGAGCCACCCAGTGCACCTCGTCAAAGGCTGCATAGTCGACATTGCGGGGATAGATGCTTGATCCCAGCCCCCGCATCAGGCGGGTTGCGGCTGGCTGCCCGAAGATGGTCGACCCGATCGTGTCCACGCCGATCAGCTTCAAGTGAGGATTGGCCTGGCGAAGCACCCGCGCGACCCCCGCTGAGTGCCCGCCCGTCCCCACTGAGCACACCAGCACGTCGACGTCTCCGAGCTGAGCCAGCAACTCGAGGGCCAGCGGCTGGTAGGCGTCGACATTGTCGGGGTTGCTGTACTGGTCGGGAACCCACGCGTGCGGGTCGGCCGCCAGCAGCTCGGCGACCCGGTCTTTGCGAGCCTGCTGCCACCCACCGACCGGATGAGGCTCGCGCACCAAATCTACGTCGGTGCCGTAGGCGGCCAACATGCGCTGCACGATCGGCTCCATCCCCGGATCGGTAACAAGGGTGACCGGATGCCGATGCACCATCCCAGCCAGCGCCAGCCCCAAACCCAATGTGCCGCTGGTGGATTCCACGATTCGCGCACCGGGGCGCAATTCCCCGCGGGCCTGAGCCATTTCCACCATGTGCATGGCAGGTCGATCTTTCATCCCGCCGCCAGGATTGAAACCCTCCAGTTTGGCCCAGAAGCCTCGGTCGGCGTCGGTCAACGGCGCTGACACCCGCAATACCGGAGTCCGGCCTACCAGGGAACCGGAGCTGCGAGTGGCCACGGTAGCTGGGCGGTGCAATCTGCCCGCGGCGCTACGCCGCATGGGACGGAGAGACTCGCCACTGCGAAAAGGCAAAGCTGTTGTCATGTGAATATCGCTTTCTGCGTCGTTGCCGCGAAACCCGCGGCAGATAACTTGGGATAGCGGTCACCGGCCATACGTGCACGCAGCACTCAGGCCTGGCGCTACCCAGTCAGCGACGAGCGATACAGTTCCGGATCAGCAAGGTGCGACCCGCAAAATAGCCAGTAAGCACACCGGGGGGTCCGCGCGTCGCCCGGAGCGCAATCCACCCCGCTACGACGGGCATAGCGGAAACGGCCGTTGCAGCCACGCCTAAGGCGGTCCGATCCATTCCGTCCCGCGGCACAGCTGCAGAAATCAAGGAACCGGACGGAGCCGAGTGGCACTCGCCGTCCGGCATCAGGTGTGAATGTTCGGTAGTCGCCGACGGCGCAAACTCATCCATGGAAGACGGTGCATAGTCAGCCATAGAAGACGCCTGCAGGGCATGGTCCCCGTGGACCTCGGAGGCGCCGGCGTGAGGCAGACCGAACTTGGTACCGAACACCATGGCCAAGACTGCGACCGCGATGACGACAGCGAGTCGCAATCGCTTGGCCGCACGAGCCCTGGTGGCGTTCACGGGGGCGAGTCTAACACCGCGCACGTAGCGCAGTGCATAACGGTGTGGTCAAGTTTGACACATGATGCAGCAACGAACCGCACGTCATGCGCGACGGTTCGGATCCGTCTTGAACGACTACGCCGGTGGCCACCGACCCGCTGGTTGCGGCTTAGTTGTTCTTCCCTGATTGAAGTACTCAGGTTTTGCTCCTACTCGGTTGCGAGGGCCGGGGTACGCTGGCTCGCTGGGTGTGAGGCGCCGGTGCGGGCGGCCTCGTACTCGGCTGGTGGAACGTAGCCGAGGGTCTCGTGCAGGCGTTCCTCGTTGTACCAGAACACCCATTGGGCGGTGGCTAGCTCGACGTCGTCGATGCAGCGCCACGGTTTGCCACGGTTGATCAACTCGGTCCTGTAGGCGGCGTTGACCGCCTCGGCGAGGGCGTTGTCATAACTATTGCCGCGAGCCCACCGAGGGGGCGATCCCAAGCTCGGCCAACCGCTCGGTACATACCAGCGATAGTACTGTGATCCGCGGTCGGAATGATGCACCAATCCAGAAACGTCTGAGTTCGCCTGCCACACAGCATGTTCGAATGCCTGCAGAGGTAGGTCCTCGGTGCGCATACTGGCCGCAACCGCCCAGCCGACGACCTTTCTGGCGCAGGCGTCGGTGACGAAGGCGGTGTAGCAGAATCCCTGCCAGGTGCGCACAACGGTGATGTCGGCGACCCACAACCGGTTCGGGGCGGGCGCCCTGAATTGCCGGCTGAGCAGTTCTGCCGGCCGTTGCTCGGCCGGATCGGTGACCGTGGTGAACACTGGCTTGCCCCCTGTACCCCGCGCAGTCCAGCCTTGCGCATCAACCGGCGGGGTCTACTCGCGGCCGCACCGCCAACCCTGAAGCTTCATGGCCTGATGCATCTTGAGCACCCCGTAGCACGGGTAGTTCTTCTCGTGCACCTCGCGCAGATCGGCGATCAGCTGCTCGTCGCCGATCTCACGGTCGCAGGTCGGGCGGGTCTTGGCCGCCCGATAGCCGCGCGAGGTGAGAAATCCAGTGATTGCTGCCCGCAAGACACGGCGAATGAGCTCGGCCCCGAACTGATCGCGGTGCCAGTCAATGAAGGCGATCATTTCGTCGTGGGGCGGTCGAGCTCGCCGGCGAAAAACGCGGATGCAGTTTTGAGGACCTCGTTGGCTCTGCGTGATTCAGCGAGTTCACGCTTAAGTCGGCGGATCTCGGCGTGCTCTTGGCTCGTCGTTCCGAATCGCTCACCGGCATCGACCTACGCCTTGCGCCGCCACCGGCGCAGCGACTCCTCCGAGATACCAAGTTTGCTCGCCACAGACTTAAGCGCCTCAAAACTGGGTAGTTCAAAGCGGAGCCGGACCTGGACGTGCCAGCCGGTGACCCGGACGTCCTCGACGAGTGGCGTAGCAGTTGTTGTTCTGGGTGTCGTCGAGGGTGTCGATGACGGCGTGGGATGATGTCGCCGGTGAGGCCGGCGGTGTGGCGGTGTCGAACGTGCACGGCACGGTGACCGGCGCCGCCGGTGGTGTGCTGCTGCGTCCGTTCGCTCGGCTCATCTCGTCGGCTGGTGACAGCGTCACCACCTACGGCGAGCCCTGGAACATGAACCAACACTTCTCCTAAGCAACGGAACGGCCCCCGGAATCATCCGGGGGCCGTTTCGTATGTCGCTCAGGTCTTCTCGTTACTTGTGGTCTCCGCGGTGTCGGTGTCGCGCCCCGGGGTGTCGGCCAGAATGTTGCGGATCTCGGTGAGCAGGGACAGCTCGGTGTCCTGGGCCTGCTCGACTTCGCCCTTCTTGCGCAGCCGGTTGTAGGGCGTCACGACGAGGAAGTAAACGACCGCGGCGACGAGGAGGAAGTTGATGGTCGCCGACAGCAGTACGTTCAGATCGATGGTCTGGCCACCGCCGATGCTGATCTTCAAAATGCCGTAGTCGGAGTCGCCACCCGCGCCTATCCGGTTGATGAGCGGCTGAATGATGCTGTCGGTGAATTTGGTGACCAGCGCCGTGAACGCGGTGCCGATGACCACCGCCACCGATAGATCGACGATGTTGCCCCGGGCGAGAAACTCCTTGAAGCCCTTTAACATGCGCGCAAGTTCCTTCCTGCAAGTCCGGCAATCTGACAGACACTCGACGTTAGTCCCGATGGCCCTGCAGCACCCGAAGACCGGTGCTAGCTTGCGTGCAGCGGTCAGTTCGGCTGTGTGCCAGACAAAATATGGGGAGGGCTTGCAATGCGGTGGCTGTCCGCGGTGGTAGCGGAGTGCTGATAGGCATTTCGGTGGTCGCTTCGCCTTCGGGGAGTCCGGCCAACGCGCAACCCGTTCCGCCCCCGCCGCCGGGACCGGCCCAACCCGGATCATCGACCACCGAGGAGTTGGCCGACATGGTCCTGGACGCGATCGAGCACGATTCGCCGGCGCCCCCTACCAGCACGCCGGTGCCGCAAGCCTGAGCTCAGTGAAAAGTGACCGTCACGGTCTGCACCAGCGCCGCGCCCGCCGCCTTGTTGGCGTCGTGAGCCGGTAGGGCGACCAACACCACTCGGTCTCCTCCGCCTCCCGACCCCGTCGATTTAGGGGAGACAAGGACAACTACCGCATCGGTCGCCACGACCGTCGGCTCCGCGCGGGCGCCCACGCCGGCGTCGGCCCCGGCGCCGAGCACGTCCACCACGTCGCCGGGACGGATCAGGTCGAGCAGCGCAGTGTCATCGAGGTGGAGCGGAACGATTCGTGCATTGGGGCCTGCCGCCGATTCGGCCAACCTCGGACCCAACAACCGGACGTCGGTCAGAGCCTCGCCGCGGCGCGCCGGACCCGCCAGCGTCGCGCCGACGACTGTGGCCAGATCTGTCTGCGAACCATCGGGAACTGTTGTTGCCAAGCGGCTTTCGAGACGGACATCGTCTGCGCTGAGTTCGACCCCGGGCGCCAGATCGCGGGCGGCGACGACGATGTCGGTGCGCTCATGCGCCGGATCGGGTCGAAGTGCCGCGACGGCGGCCAAGACGACAAGAGCGCTGGCGGCGACCCGTCGCGCCGCCACGGTGCGTGACCAGTCGGGGCGTAGGCGATCGGTAAGGCGGCTCAGCGCCGTCGGATTGAGCGATTCCCCCATACCGCCAAACTAGGCAGCCGACGAGGGTGATGGTGCGGGCTGACGCCGCGCCTGTGGATAACTAGCTCGACGCCGCGGCGGCGGGCGCCGAACTTGACGAGCTGGAGCTCGAGCTCGAGTCGCTGGACGACTTGGAGGTGGACTTGTCCGACGACTTGTCGGACGACGAGGACGAATCCGAGCTGCCGGATGAGCCGTTCGAGGACGCTGCCGAAGAAGAAGACGACGACGAGGAGCTCTTGGACGCCTCGCGGCTGTCGTTGCGGTAGAAGCCGCTGCCCTTGAACACAACTCCTACGTTGCCGAACAGCTTGCGCAGACGGCCACTGCACTTGGAGCAGGTGGTCAGCGCATCGTCGCTGAACGCCTGCACCTCATCGAAGCGGTTGTCGCATTCGGTGCACGCATAGGAATACGTGGGCACGGAAACCTCCGAAGGTCGTCAAACTTCTTAGCACTCTACCGGCTCAAGTGCTAGAACCGCTACGTGCCCGTCGGCATTCCCACCCGGCGACCGCGCCTCCTCCGGGCATCGATCCTGGTCGTCGAGGTCAGGCACCTCCAGCTACCCGAGCGTCACGAGTCCGCTGCCCGGGGTCAGCGCATGGGTCATGGGCACGTCGTGCGGCTCGGCGGGCAGGGTGTCGACGAGCTCGTCGTCGCGCACAACGGCGATCAGGCGGGCGGCCCTATCCGCCAACGGAAGCGCACGGTCATAAAAGCCCGCGCCGCGGCCCAGCCGGACGCCGCTGCGATCGACCGCGAGTGCCGGCACCAGGACTACCGAGGCATCGGCGATCGCGTCGCCCCCCGACCACGGTGGCGCGGGTTCGCGCAATCCGAACGGCGCCTCGACGAGCTCGCCGGGGCGGTATTCGGCCCACTGGAGACCTGCGATATCACCGCGGGCGACGGGCAGCAGTACCCGCACACCACGGCGCTGCAGTGAATCGAGCAGCTCGATCGATCCCGGCTCTGACCCGACCGGCACATACGCGCACACGGTTATGACATCGGCGATGCCCGCCGAAAGACGGTCGGCGAGAGCCTGCGCTTCTACGGCATGCACGTTCGGCGGCACCGCGCGGCGAGCCTTCAAGATCGCCGTGCGCAGTTCGGCTTTCGTTCGCACGCACCGCCTCCAAACCTCGGGCCTCGGGAGGTTCAACCGACGTAAGGACACTAGTGTGTGAACGATGACACGGCCCGACGTACCGGTTCCGCTGACTGCTGTCGTCCCGGCGGCAGGCTTGGGGACGCGGTTCCTGCCGGCCACGAAGACAGTGCCGAAAGAGCTGCTGCCCGTCGTGGATACACCGGGCATCGAACTGGTCGCAGCGGAAGCGGCTGAGGCCGGTGCCGAACGGCTCGTCATCGTCACGTCCGAGGGCAAGGACGGGGTGGTCGCCCACTTCGTCCAGGACCTCATGCTGGAGGGCACGCTCGAAGCCCGCGGGAAGCACGTGATGCTGGAGAAGGTGCGTCGCGCGACCGACCTCATCAAGGTCGAGTCGGTGATCCAAGCCGAACCGCTGGGGCTGGGCCACGCCGTCGGCTGTGTGGAAAGTGTGCTGACCGACGACGACGACGCCGTCGCCGTACTGTTGCCCGACGATCTCGTGCTGCCCACCGGTGTACTGGAGACGATGTCGAAAGTCCGTGCCAAGCGCGGTGGTTCGGTGCTGTGTGCGATCGAGGTGCCCGGCGACGAGATCAGCGCCTACGGCGTTTTCGACGTCGAACCCCTCGAGGACACCAACAACCCGAACGTGATGCGAGTCAAGGGCATGTTCGAGAAGCCGAAGGCCAAAGATGCGCCGTCCCCATATGCCGCCGCAGGCCGCTATGTGCTCGACCGCGCGATCTTCGGTGCGCTCAAGCGGGTTCCGCGCGGGGCGGGCGGTGAGATCCAGTTGACCGACGCGATCGCGCTGCTGATCAACGAAGGGCATCCGGTACACGTCGTCGTGCATCGCGGTTCTCGACACGACCTCGGAAATCCCGGCGGCTACCTCAAGGCTGCGGTTGACTTTGCGTTGGAGCGCGACGACTACGGGCCCGACCTACGGCGGTGGTTGGTGGAGCGCTTGGGGCTGATCGATTGCTGACCCGCGGCGATCGCCCTGACACCTAGAAAGGCGTGTTGTGCGGTCGGTTGAGGAGCAACAGGCTCGAGTAGCCGCCGCCGCGGTGGCCCCAAGACCGGTCAGGGTGGCGATCGCCGAGGCGCAGGGTCTGATGTGTGCCGAAGAGGTGGTCACCGAGCGTCCCCTGCCGGGATTCGATCAGGCCGCGATCGACGGCTACGCGGTCCGCAGCGTCGACGTCCTCGGCGTCGGTACCGGCGACCGGGACGACGGTGACGACTCCGCTCAGACGGGTTCCGATGGCGAGGTGAGCCTGCCGGTCATCGGTTCGATCGCGGCGGGCGCCCGCACCCCCAGTCGGCTGCAGCCCCGCCAGGCCGCGAGGGTGCAGACCGGTGCGCCGATGCCGACACTCGCTGACGCGGTACTCCCGCTGCGGTGGACCGACGGCGGGGACTCGCGGGTGAGGGTGCTGCGCGGCGTGCGGTCAGGCGCCTACGTGCGCCGAACGGGCGACGACGTTCAGCCCGGCGACGTTGCGGTGCGGGCCGGCGCGATCATCGGTCCCGCGCAGGTCGGGTTGTTGGCCGCAGTCGGCCGCGATCGCGTGCTCGTGCACCCGAAGCCACGGCTTTCGGTGCTGTGTGTCGGCGGCGAACTCGTCGACATCTCCCGCACGCCGGGTAACGGACAGGTCTACGACGTCAACTCCTACGCGCTGGCGGCCGCGGGCCGTGACGCAGGCGCGGAGGTGAACCGCGTCGGCATCGTCGATACGGACCCGAAGGCGCTGCGCGACGTCGTCGAGGGTCAGATCAACCGTTCCGAGGTGGTGGTGATCGCCGGAGCGGTCGGCGGCGCCGCCGCCGAAGGCGTGCGCGCGGTCCTCGCCGAACTCGGCGAGATGGAAGTGGCGCGCATCGCCATGCATCCCGGTTCGGTGCAGGGATTCGGTCAGCTCGGTCGCGACGGCGTGCCGGTGTTTCTGTTGCCGGCCAACCCCGTCAGTGCGCTCGTCGTTTTCGAGGTGATGGTGCGGCCGCTGATCCGGCTCTCGCTGGGTAAGCGGCAGGCGCATCGGCGCATCGTGCAGGCGCGGACGCTGTCACCGATCGCCTCGGTGGCCGGCCGCAGGGGCTATCTGCGGGGACAGCTGATGCGCGATCAGGACACCGGCGAGTACCTGGTGCAAGCGCTCGGCGGCGTCCCGGGCGCACCGTCACATCTGCTCGCGACGTTGGCCGAGGCAAACTGTTTGGTGGTCGTTCCCAGCGAGGCCGAACAGATCCGCACGGGGGAGATCGTCGACGTCGCATTCCTGGCCCAGCGCGGCTGATCGACGCCGGCGCACCGTCATGAACCTGTGGCGCAACAGTTCCGCGCATCCCGGTTGGCCGGAGCCCGCCGGTCCGCTGCGGGTGCCGGCCGGCGTGGTGAGGTTACGGGCGGTACGGCTGCGCGACGGGGCGCAGTGGAGCCGGATCCGGTTGGCCGACCGGGCTCACCTCGAGCCGTGGGAACCGACCACCGGCCTGGATTGGGAAGTGCGCCATGCCCTTACATCATGGCCGTCGGTGTGCTCGGGGCTGCGGTCCGAGGCGCGCAAAGGTCGGATGCTGGCGTATGTGATCGAGCTGGACGGGGAGTTCGCCGGCCAGTTGACGATCGGGAATGTGACGCACGGCGCGCTGCGGTCGGCGTGGATCGGGTACTGGGTCGCCACCTCCGCGACGGGGGGCGGTGTGGCGACGGCTGCGTTGGCGCTGGGGCTGGACCATTGCTTCAACGCCGTGCGGTTGCATCGGGTGGAGGCGACGGTGCGTCCGGAGAACGCCGCAAGCCGCGCCGTGCTGGCAAAGTGTGGCTTCCGCGAGGAGGGCCTGTTGAAGCGCTATCTCGAGGTCGACGGGGCGTGGCGGGACCATCTGCTGGTCGCGATCACCGTCGAGGAGCTCAACGGCTCGGCGACGTCCGCGCTGGTGCGCCGGGGTCACGCGAGCTGGGCGTGATGCCTGCGTCGATCTCGCGATGCCGAACCCAGGCCAATCTGTTGCAAAAGTGACACATGTGACTGTTGGTGCTTGTCAGCAGCGAATTACAGGTGTGTAATTGTCTCGGCGCGCCATCCACGGATGCGCAGGTCAGAAGACCTAGCCTTAACGGGGAAAGGAGCCGGCGACATGCCAAGCATCCCCCAATCCCTCCTGTGGATCTCTCTCGTCGTCCTCTGGCTGTTCGTGCTCGTCCCGATGCTGATCAGCAAGCGAGACGCAGTGCGCCGCACCAGCGACGTCGCGCTGGCGACGCGGGTTCTCAACGACAGCCGAGCTCGGCTCCTACGGCGCAAGTCGCCCGCGGGCGGCCATGCCAGCGATCCGGACTGGCGGCCGTCCGAGGAAGACCTCGATGACGACCTCGACGAAGATCGCGACGACGAGGCACAAGAGGCCCCGGCCCGCCGGACGGTCGTGCGGGTTGCCGCCGTCGATGAGAAGGACGAGGATCCCGGCTACCTCGATGTCGATGTGATCGACGAGGACGCCACCGCGCTACCGGTCGGTGAGTCCGCGCGGGCTGAAACCGACGAGCTGACACTGGATTTCGATGGCGTCGCCGAAAAGGAACCCGTTGCCGAAGAGGCCGGCGAACCGCAGGCCGAGCGCGAACCCGAAGCCGGACCCGCATTGGAGGGTACCGACGACGAGTATGAGTACGTCGCCGATTCCGCCGGTCTGGAGTCGCCGTCGGACAACGACCTCGAGCTGGCCGACTCGCTGAGTGCCGCCCGCAAGCGCCGCTACGAATCGAAGACCGGTGCTGCGGTGAGCGCGCGCAAGTACAAGTTCCGCAAGCGGATGCTGACCGTCATGGCGGTGCTGGTGATCGCGGCGGTCGTGACGGCGTACACCGTCTCGCCGATCATGTGGTGGGTCAGCGCCGTCGTCAGCGCGGTGACACTGTTCTACCTGGGCTACCTGCGACGCCAGACGCGGATCGAGGAGAAGTTGCGGCGCCGTCGCGCGCAGCGCATGGCCCGGTCGCGGCTCGGGGTGGAGAACACCGACGACAGAGAGTTCGACGTGGTGCCGTCACGACTGCGGCGGCCGGGTTCGGTGGTGCTGGAGATCGACGACGAGGACCCGATCTTCGAGCACCTCGACTACGCCCCGTTCGCACGTCACTACGACCTTCCGCGCGCCGCAGGCCAGTAGCCCTGCGGTTTTCGACCCGCGGGCTGCGACTGGTAGCGTGTGCTACCGGTATCAGGGGCTATGGCGCAGTTGGTAGCGCGTCTCGTTCGCATCGAGAAGGTCAGGGGTTCGAATCCCCTTAGCTCCACAACGATTGATCAGCAGCTGCCTCACGCAGCCGATTTCTCCAAGATGTGGACGCCGCAGGCCGAACCCAGTCCGATCACGTGGGCCAGGCCGACCTTCGCATTCGCGATCTGCCGGTCGCCGGCCTCGCCACGCAGATGGTGGCAGATCTCCCAGACGTTGGCGATGCCCGTCGCGGCAATGGGATGGCCCTTCGACTCCAGCCCGCCCGACACATTCACCGGGGTCGAGCCGTCGCGCCAGGTGGCGCCGGAATTGAAGAAGTCAGCGGCCCCGCCCTCTTCGCACAGCATCAGGTTGTCGTAGTGCACCAGCTCCGCGGTGGCGAAGCAGTCGTGTAGCTCGACCAGATCGAGATCCTTCGGCCCGACGCCGGCCTGCTCGTAGGCGATGGCAGCGGCCTTGCGCGTCAACGTGTTGACGTTGGGCAGCACCTGGCAGCCCTCCTCATAGGGGTCGGTGGTCAGCACCGAGGCCGACACCTTCACCGCTCGGCGCCGCTGTTCGAGCGACAGCGAAGCCAGCGTCTCGCCGTTGCACACGACCGCGGCAGCGGCGCCGTCACAGTTGGCCGAGCACATCGGACGGGTGTTGGGGTACGCGATCATGACGTCGCTCATGATCTGTTCCAGCGTGAACCTCTTCTGGTAGGACGCAAGCGGATTCAGCGTCGAGTGCGCGTGATTCTTCTCGCTGATCTTGGCGAACAACTCGAAGCTGGTGCCGCCGTACTTGTGGCCGTACTCCATTCCGATCTGCGCGAACACGCCAGGCATGGTCTCGGTGCCGATCCGGCCGTCGACCGGCGCGACCGCACCGTACCGGCCGGCTGGCGTCCACGTGTCGGCGTCCTTCTTCTTCGAACCGCCGCCACCGAGCAACCCTGCGCCGGAGAGCTTTTCGACGCCCACGGCCAGACCGTAGTCGACCTCACCGGCCTTGACCGCCATGATCGCCGTACGCAACGCTGTGGCACCTGTCGCGCACGCGTTGGCGACGTTGTAGACGGGGATACCCGTCTGACCGATCTGCTTCTGAAGTTGTTGTCCGATACCGGCACTGGCGTTCATGAGGTTTCCTGCCGCGATCACACCCATGTCCGCCATGGTGAGTCCGGCGTCCGAGAGTGCTCCCGTGGCGGCCTCCGCCGCCAGGTCGACGGTGTCCAGGTCCGGGTGCTTACCGAACTTGGTCATCTGGATGCCGACGATCCACACCTCGTCGCTTGCGCTCATCGTCGAAGCTCCTTCGCCAAATGGATGGGGTAAACGGGTCAGTCGACGGGCTCGAAGCCGAACCCGATTGCCTCGGTGCCCTCGGCGTCGGTGCCGATCGGTTGCGTCGCGAGTCGCACCTTCATACCGTCGCGAACGTGTTCGGCGTCGGGTTCGACGTTGATGAGGTTGGCGCGGACCTGTGTGCCCCCGCAATCGACGATCGCAGCGACGAACGGAACCGGAATTCCCGGCGCGGCGAAGGCCACGATCGTGAACGCGCGCACCGTGCCCTCGGTCGGGAGCGGCACCGTCGTGAAGTCGGCGGCGAAGCAGCCGGCGCATGCGTTGCGACGGTCGAAGAACCGGGCGCCGCAGTTCGTGCATTGCTGGGCGACCAGATGGGGCTCGTCGTCGTCCAGGACCAGGTAATCGACCAGCGGAATCTGTCCGGCCACGCGCACCTCCATCGTCGGTGCAGTCGACGTTAGTACCGAAGCAATTTATTGGGATCGGTAGGCGCGCGCCGCGAGGTGTAATGGCCGCATGCAAAGAGTCCTGAGCGCCGCGTGCGCGACCGCGGCGTTTGCGTCCGTAGGTTTGAATCTCGCGACCGTCCTGGCGCCGGTAGCCAACGCCGCGCCGTTCTGTTCACCGGCGAACGCGAACACTCCGCCGTGCGCGCCCCCCGAAGGCCCTCCCGGCACGTGCGACGCGAATGGTGTCTGTGGCCAGATCTGGTGCCCAGGCTCAGGCATGGAGCGGATTCCGAACTGGGACATGAACGTCTGCCACACGTTCTACTTCGATCCCAACGCGCCGCTGACCGAGCCTGTGATCATCCAGGGGCAACCTCCCGGCCCGCCGGCGCCCCCACCGCCCCCGTGTATTCCGTTCATCAACTGCCTGCCCGGCCTGACACATCCTCTCTAGCGTCAACCGCCCGCTAGTAGGTTCGTTCGTGATGAACGATCTGCGGAGGCATGTGTGACGGGATCTTTCTGGTGGGACCTGGTCATCGGCGTTGCCGCGGCGCTCGTGCTGTCCTGGATTGCGTTGGTGATCGCACTCGTCATCGTGCGGGCGCGACCAGGCCTGCTGCGCGAGGCGATGCGAATCCTGCCCGACGTACTGCGCCTCATTCGCCGCCTCGCCGCGGACACGACGCTGCCTCGCGGCGTCCGGATCCGGCTCGGATTGCTGGTGGCTTACTTGGCCATGCCGTTCGACCTGATTCCGGACTTCGTCCCGGTGCTCGGCTACGCGGACGACGCCATCATCGTCACCGCTGTTCTGCGAAGCGTGGTGCGTCGCGCCGGAATCGATGCGGTTCGGGCGCATTGGCCCGGCAGCGCCGACGGCTTCGACGCGCTGTGTCGCCTCACCGGGATGAACGGATCGACGACGCGCTAGGTCTCAGCGAGTGCGCGTAGGCCGCGCAGCGTTCTCGTCAGCAGTTCACGCCGTTCCTCGATGCTCATCGAGTCACCGGGAATGGCGTTCACCCGCAAGTAACCCTGGGTCACCAGGTCTCCGACCAGATACCGGGTCGCACCGAGCGGCAAGGACAGCTGCGCGGCGATCTCTGCCACCGAGCGGCTGCGCACGCAGCACCTCAGGATCTGGCCCCGCACATCGTTTTTCGGCCACCGCGGCGCTTTGGCCGTCGTGGCGACCGCTTGGACGGGAGCCTCGAGTGGCAGTTCGACATCGGCGTCGGCGCGGCCAGCCGTCAGCGCGTAAGGCCGGACCAGGCTCGGCTCGCGCGTGGTTTCGGGTTCGGTGAACAAGTCGCCGAGCGGCTTGTCCGTTCCGTCGGCCAGGTGATGTGCGCCTGCGTGCTTTCCCCGCGCTCGCGACGAACCGCGCGGCAGATTGAGGTTCTGCAGGAACCACAGGGTCTGATCGGCGTGCACCGAGGCGCGCACCTCGGTTGACACGACTTTGAGCACGGTGCGATCGGTGCCGATGACGAAGGTGGTCCTTCTGACCGGCAGCAGCCGGGCCAGCAGGCCGCGGCGGCGAGTGTGCCGACCGCGCCGGTTCTGGCGCGTCGCGAACGAGGTGTTCAATTTCGCGAGCCTGCCTCTGCGCACCCCGAACATTTCGGATACGACGCCGTCCTCGTCGGAAAGCAGTGGATAGTCGAACGAGCGTTGCTGGGCGAAGTGGGCCTGCCTGTCGACGGTGTCGGTGCTGATGCCCACCCGGTGCGCGCCCACCGCGGCGAATTCGTTGCTCAGGTCCCGGAAATGACAGGCCTGTGCGGTACACATCGGCGAGGACGCCAGGGGATAGAAGAACAGCACAACCGGCCCGTCAGAGAGGAGCCCGGACAATGAGCGTGGCCGACCGGTGTGATCCAGCAGCGTGAAGTCAGGCGCCTTGTCGCCTGCGATCATCGGGAAAGACTAGCGCGGGGACTCTGTGCGCAATGCATGTCTTCGATATTTCAATGCCAGCCGAGTCGGTAGATTGCGGTCCGTGAGCGAAGACAGAGTGCAGGTACGGACGGCAGCCGACGGTGTGGCGACGGTGACGATGGTGCGCGCGGACAAACACAACGCGCTGGACCAGGCCATGTTCGAGGGCCTGATCAGGACCGCCGAGGAGGTGGCGGCCGACCCGTCGATCCGGGCGGTGGTCCTGCACGGCGACGGCAAGAGCTTCTGCTCGGGCCTGGACGTCGCCAGCTTCATGTCGGGGGGCGGCAACGGCACGGGCGGTCTACTGGCGCGCGACGCCGATCGGGTGGCCAACGTCGCCCAGCGCGTCACCTACGACTGGTCGCTGGTCCCGGCGCCGGTCATTGCCGCGATCCACGGCAACTGCTTCGGCGGTGGCCTACAGATCGCGCTCGGCGCCGACATCCGGATCGCCGCGCCGGACGCAAAGCTGTCGATCATGGAGATCAAGTGGGGCCTGGTGCCCGACATGGGAATCACGCAGACGCTGCCGAGGCTGCTGCCCATCGATGTCGCCAAGGAACTGACCTTCACCGGCCGCGTCCTGGCTGGTTCCGATGCCGCCGCACTCGGATTGGTCACCAGGACCGCCGACGATCCGCTGGCGGCGGCGCTGGCGCTCGCCGACGAGATTGCGCAGAAGTCTCCCGATGCGGTGCGCGCGGCGAAGAGGCTTTACAACGAGACGTGGGTCAGCAACGACGCGGCGACGGCACTGGGGCGCGAATCCGAGCTGCAGTCCGACCTCATCGGCAAGCCCAATCAGATCGCCGCGGTGATGGCCGGCATGTCAGGGGAGCGGCCGGTTTTCGCCGACCCCGCCTAGCGCGAGTGACACGAACGCCGTACATGAATGCCCGACCGCGGTCATTGCGCGACTAAAGGACGACGAACCAGACTGCGGCATAATGGCTTACGGCTGCGGCCGCTGTAAACGCGTGAAAGAACTCGTGATAGCCGAAGGTATGGGGCCACGGGTTCGGCCAACGAATGGCGTAGAGGATGGCTCCCACGTTGTAGAGGACTCCACCGAGGACGAGCAGGCCGACGACGATCGGACCACCACCGTCAAGCAGGCTGCCTGCGAACCAGATTGCGACCCAGCCGAGCAGAAGGTAAAGCGGCACTCCCACCCACCGCGGTGCCGATGGCCACCACATCTTGAGTGCCACCCCGCCTGCGGCGCCGGTCCACACGATGGTCAGCACGAGGTTGCCGGTGCTCGGCGGCATCGCCAAGAGCGCGAACGGCGTATAGCTACCGGCGATGAAGATGAAGATCGCCGAATGGTCGAGCCGCTTCATCCATTTGAGAGCTGCCGGGTTGTGCCAGTGATTGCGGTGATAAACGGCGCTGATGCTGAACATCGCGACGACGGTGACGGTGTAGATCAGCGTCGCGAGAATCGCTCTCGGCGATGACTCGATGACCGCTGCGGACACCAGCGCCAAGCCGCCCGCAGTGGCGGTGATCGCGGAGCACAGATGGATCCAGCCGCGGGCGCGTGGCCGTCCGATGAGGTCTGCGACCGTGTCGGCCAGGCCCTGGGGAAGGTCGTCGACGACCGGAGCGCGCGGCCCGCTGATCTCGGCAGATGCCGTCGGATCTCTTCGGCCGCGCGTCAGGTGGTGTTCATCGTCGATTAGGGCGTCCAACGCCTCTCCCAGGGTTGCCGAGCCGGATGGCTGGCCATCGCGGAGTGCGACGACGCGGGTCGAGCCTACCCATGACGATTTCCCGCCGTCAGCGCGTCCCACCGAGTGCAGCGCGTAGGAGGTCCAGCGATGCGAAGTCCCGGACCGCTTTCACCGCCCGGCCGAGGCCCGCCCGCGTCGTCGCTTCGCCCTGCAGGCGCCGGCCGAACGCCGCCGTGACGCCCGCCGCGATGTACCCGGTGAAGGCGAACAGTCGATACGAGTCCCACGCGTCCTCGAAGCTGAGCCGCACGGTGCCGTCGCCGTTCAGCGTGTCGACGTAGGTGCGTACGAGTTCGGTGTCGATGGCGCGCCGGATGTCGGAGTCGACGGAGGTGGCGGCGAAATACGCCAGGTCTTTGATCGCCGGTCCGCACGAGCTGACCTGCCAGTCGAACAGCACGGGCCGGTCGCCGACGAAGCAGATGTTGCCCAGATGGGTGTCACCGTGCAGGAGCGAGTTCGGGAAGGTGCGCATCAGGGCCGCGATTTCCCAACGGCGCTTGATGAGCATCCTGGCCTCGTCGCGGAACTGCGGCGGCACGATGTCGTCGAAGTCCTTGGGGATCGTGTGCAGCAGATGCCACGAGTGCGGACCGAGCCGGGTGTTGCGCGATCGGGCCGGACCGAGGAACGCGAGATCGCCATCGAAACGCGATGACTGCCAGAACTTTTGATGCACGGTCGCGAGCGCGCCGGCGACGGCGAGCGCCTGCTGGGCGCTGGCCCCGGTCGCCAGCGGCGTGAAAACCGCGCCGCGCACAGCGAGATCCTCCAGGATGACCACGGCGCGGCCCCGGCCGTTGGATGCCGCGCCGTACAGCGCGGGGATCACCTCGGACAGGTCGGCGTGCAGTCGTCGGTATACCTCGGCTTCGTTGTGCGCCAGCGCCATGAACCGGTTGAAGAGGCGCTCGGCGGGCCGGGTGGGCGCCAGTTTGACGAACGCCGTGCTCGGCAATTGTGCGTCACCGGTGATTTCCAGTCGCGCCCGCGTGGCCGTCCCATGGTCGACATCGTGGACGCGCACGGCGGTCACATCGTCGCGCGCCGTCAGCGCCCGGAACATCGTCACATCGATGTCGGCGGGCCGGCGCGGAATCATGTTCTGCTTCAACGTAAGTCGGTGTCCTCGCCGAGTTCTCGGCGCGCTTTCGCCCGGCGCTTGCCTTCGTGCATCGCCGCCACTCTGGCGACGGGAATGGTGCGGCCCTGTTCGATCAGGTCGGCGGGCAGCCGCTGCGGTGCCGGCATCGACTCCTGCCACGATGGCCGGCCGTCGAGCGCGTCGATCGCGGTATGGACGGTGAAGTCGGCGGGGGAGACCGAGTCGAGTTCGGACCACTGGAGCGGAAACGACACCGGCGTGCCGGGGCGCAGCCGCGGGCTGTACGCCGCCGCGACGGTGGCTCCGCCCGCGCGGGTGGCGTCGACGAACACCTTGCCGCCGCGGTCCTCGACGATGAACGCCGTCGTCGCGATGCCCGGATCGAGAGCTTCCGCACGGGCCGCGAGCGCGCGGGTCGCCGCGGCGACGTCGTCGACCGGTGCCGAGTCGTCGATCGGGACGAAGACGTGCACCCCCTTGGCCCCGCTGGTCTTGACCGCGCCGTCGAGACCGGTGTCGGCCAGCGCCTGATGCACCAAATGCGCGACGGCCACCACCTTCGTGAAGTCGTCGTCGGGCGGGTCGAGGTCGAGCACGAGATGTGTTGGGCGATAGATGTTGTCCGCCAGCCCGAGCGTCGGGTGGTACTCCACTGCCCGCTGGTTGGCCAGCCATAGCAGGGTGCGCCAGTCGTTGCAGAGCGCGTAGCGCACCTCGCGGTGTGAGGCCTCCGCCCACATCGGCACCGTCCGCACCCAGTCGGGGGTGTACTTGGGCACGTTCTTCTGCATGAACGGTTCGCGCCCGCGTAGGACCCGCAAAACGGTCAGCGGTCGATCGACGAGTCCCGGCAGCATCCGACCGGCGACCGCCGCCAGATAGTCGACGAGGTCGCGTTTGGTGGCCCCGGCATCGGGGGTCAGCGGTTCGTCGAGATTGGAAAGGTCGACGCCGTCGCGATGCTCCTTGGCGGCCACGTCACCCGGCGGCGGTCGTCGAGAGTCCGCCGTCGACCGGGATCACCGCTCCGGTGAGGTAGGCCCCGGCACGGCTGGCGAGAAACACCGCGATGCCCGCCATGTCGTCGTCGCGTCCGATCCGGCGCAGCGGCGCCGACGCCGCGATCGAGTCGCCGAACGACTCCAGCGTCGCGGCCATCATCTTGGACGGGAAGGGCCCGGGAGCGACGGCATTCACGGTGATGTGCTGCGGTCCCAGTTCATACGCCAGCATGCGCGTCAGATTGTGTAGCGCCGCCTTGCTGCTGACATACGAATACACCGGGAGCCGGCTCGGGCGAATGCCGTCGATGCTGCCGACGTTGATGATCCGAGCGGGATCTTCTGCCGTCCCGGCTTCGCGAAGCGCTGGGGCCAGCGCCTGCACCATCCAGAACGGCGACTTGACGTTGAGATCGAGAACTTTGTCCCAGGCCGAATCGGGGAAGCTCTCCAACGGCTCACCCCACGTCGCGCCCGCGTTGTTGACCAGGATGTCCAGCTGCTCGCCGCCCGCGGTGACCTGTTCGGCCAGCCGCAGGCATTCCTCGTGCCGGGACAGGTCGGCCGGGATCGCCTGGACGTCGCCGAGGCCGGACAGCTGTTCGCGGGCCGCTTCGCAGGCGTCGGCCTTGCGCGAGCTGATCACCACGCGGGCGCCGGCCTGCACGAGGCCGCGGGCCATCATCAGGCCGATGCCTCGCGATCCGCCCGTGACCAGGGCGCGCTTTCCGCTCAGATCGAAGAGCTGGGTATGAGTGCTGAACTGATCATTGCTCATCTTCGAATAGTGCCCTATCGGCTTCGGCATCCGACACAGCGTCACCGCGGCGTTGTCGCGCAAGCGTTGTCGGCGCTCCTTGCTCGTCGAGTCGAGCACCCCGTAGCCTCGTGAGGTGGCCGGCCCGACCGTCGTCCGAGCCGACGAACTCGTCGAACTAGAAGTTTTCGCCGGCTGTTCGACCGCAGCTCTGGCGCCGCTCGCGGCGCAGTTGCAGCCGCTGAATGCGACGCCCGGACAGGTGCTCATGCAACAGGGCGAGCTCGCGGTGTCGTTTTTGCTGATCGGATCCGGCCGCGCCGAGGTCACCCATGCCGGCGAGGACGGGCACGACACCGTGGCCGAACTTCAGCCCGGCCTCATCGTCGGCGAGATCGCGTTGCTGCGCGACACGCCGCGCAGTGCAACCGTGGTGGCGCTCGATCAACTTTCGGGATGGGTCGGTGATCGAGAAGCGTTCGCGACCATGCTCGAGATCCCGGGCATGGTCGAGAAGCTGGTACGTACGGCGCGGCAGCGGCTCGCCGCGTTCATCACCCCGATCCCGGTGAAACTGCGCGACGGGTCCGTCTTCTACCTGCGCCCGGTCCTGCCGGGAGACAGCGAACGCACGACGAACGGTCCGGTCGAGTTCTCGAGCGAGACGCTGTACCGGCGGTTCCAGTCGCCGCGCACCCCTACGAAGTCCTTGATGACATACCTGTTCGAGGTCGACTATGTGCACCACTTCGTCTGGGTGATGACCGAGGGCGCCGAGGGGCCCGTGGTGGCCGACGCGCGATTCGTGCGTGACGAGGACGACCTGGCGGTCGCGGAGGTGGCGTTCATCGTCGGCGACGACTACCAGGGCCGCGGCATCGGTACGTTCCTGATGGACGCGCTCGTCGTCACCGCGGATTACGTTGGTGTCGAACGCTTTACCGCACGGGTACTCAGCGACAACCACGCCATGCGGGCGATCCTGGACCGCTACGGCGCCAGCTGGCAGCGCGACGACCTCGGGGTCGTCATCACCGTCGTCGACGTCCCGAACCCGGGCTCGCTACGGCTGCCTGCGTCACTCGTCAAGAAAATCCGGGGCGTGACGTCGCAGGTGATCAAGGCGGTCGGGTGAGGTGAAACCCGCGCTCAATAAGGACACCCGTCTGTGTATCTCGCTGGCGGCGCGCCCGAGCAACATCGGGACCAGATTCCACAACTACCTGTACGACCTGCTCGGGCTCGACTTCATCTACAAGGCGTTCACGACGACGGACATCGCTGCGGCGATCGGCGGTGTTCGCGCGCTGGGGATCCGCGGGTGCTCGGTATCGATGCCGTTCAAGCAGGACGTCATCGAACTCGTCGACGCCGTCGAGCAGTCCGCGGCGTCCATCAACGCTGTGAACACGATCGTCAACGATGACGGGTATCTGACCGCGTCGAACACCGACTACTTGGCTGTGGCGCGGCTCATCGCCGAACACGGCCTGCAGCCGTCGCAGTCGGTGCTGTTCCGGGGCAGCGGCGGAATGGCGAGTGCCGTCTCGGCGGCCTTCCGGGACAACGGCTTTCACCGGGGCACGCTCGTGGCCCGCAACCCCGACACCGGGCGGGCACTGGCTGAGCGGCTCGACTACGAGTACGTGGCCGAAGTGGGCGACCGCACCGCCGACGTCCTCGTCAACATCACGCCGGTGGGGATGGCGGGCGCCCCCGAGGAGCACGACCTCGCCTTCGACGCGAAGACCATCGGCGCCGCGCACACGGTGTTCGATGTGGTGGCGCTGCCATCCGAGACCCCGTTGATCACCGCGGCTCGCGCCGCGGGCATCGCCGTCATCACCGGAGCCGAAGTGATCGCGCTGCAGGCCGCGGAACAGTTCGAGCGGTACACCGGCGTGCGGCCGACCGCCGAACAAATCGCGGCGGCCTCCGCGGTGTCACGTGCCTAGCGGCTACTTTTGCCGCTGCGACTCGGCGTATTCCTCGGGGTGATGCTTTTTCTGGTACGCGCGCAGCGGCCAGAAGAGCACCCACAGCACCGGGTAAACGGTGACGTAGAAGAGCAGATGCATTGCGGCACCGAGTAATACGGCGAACACCCACGCGGGATAGATGATGATCAGGCAGAACTGGATGAACTGCTTGAGCACCACCGGATAGCCGTCGGCCATGGACCACAACGTCCGTGGGCTCATCGCACCGAGATACTTCTTCGCCGCCGACGGTTTGGTCTCCGTCTCGATGGGCGGCGCTTCGCCCGAGGGGAGCGGCTGTGGTGTGGTCATGTGCCCGGTCTCAGGGAGTGATCTTGGTCTGCTCGTCGATGGTGACGGTGGCGGTCCCCAGGACGCCGATCTGATCCTCGCGACCATCGGCGTTGAGTTGCAGGACGTAGAGACCGTCCTGGCCCGGGATGACGACGGTCTTCTGCGCGATCGCGCGGGTGACGCCGTTTTTCTCGTAGGTGCCGCCAACCTGCATGGCGTCGAAACCGCTGAGCTCGCCGGGGGTTCCGGTGTTCGAGCCCTCGAACCCGGGCAGGTTGTTTATCTCGCCGGGCGCGAACTCGAGGATCTTCGCCGGGTCGACGTTTCCGGTCAGCTTGGAGACCAGCGCCATGATCGACGGCGGATCGCTGGTGAAGGCCGGATCAGTGGAAAGGATTGCGCCGTAAGCCCAATCGGGGGTGCGGGGGCCGGCATCCTCCCAGCCCTCCGGCATGGGCAGGTCGATGGTGGGCGCACCGGGATCCCCGCGCTTGACCGGAGTTTCGGTGATGCCGTTCTCACGGATGTAGTCGACGATCGTCTTGTTTGGTCCCGCGGCCTGGCCCTCGCTGGTGGGCGCGGCCGCTGCGCTGGTCGTCGTGGCCGCTTCGCTGGAAGACGCACTTTCCGTCGCGGACTCGTCGGTCTTGGTGTCCGAGCCACAACCGGCCAGGCTCAATCCGAGTGCGACGGTCGCGATGGCGATGACGCCGGCCCTCACTGTCTTGCTCATTCGCTCTCCTTTCAAAGTCTCGCCGTAGCCTACGGTCGGCCTACCACTAGCGCTATGCCCTGGGCTTGCTCTAGACTCTTGAAAAGTTTGCTGGCCCGCTGTGAATTCCTCAGGCCGGATCCAGATGTGTTCTTTGATCGGCAGCTGTGTTCTGCCGAGGAGGGTTTGGGCATGCGGGGGTTAATTCGTTCGCTGGGCGTGGTGGGTCTGGCGTTGCTGAGCGTTGTCGGGCTGGTAGTGGCATGGACCGCGACGACAGTCGTCCAGCTGACGGCGACCGCGCTCATCATGGGCGGTACCGGTCATCCGCTGAGCTCTCCGCCGGACGATCCGGTGGGTTACGTCAACCCGTATATGAACAATGCGATCGACGGGTTCATCAACCCCGCCTTCGCGTCGACCGGCCCGGTGGGGCCCGGTGATGACCGCTACGCCGTTGTCACCCCCGAGCAGTTCTTCCCGGTGTCCGGATCGATGACGTTCGATGCATCCGTGACCGCCGGCCTCGCGAACGTGAGCAGGTGTATCCGTGGGTCGACCGACTGCTCCTACAACCCCGCCGTCCCGGGCGCCCCGGCCGGCGCACCCGACGCCACGGACGAATTCGCCGTCTTCGGCTACTCGCAGAGCGCGGTGGTCGCCTCACTGCTCAAGAAGGACATCATCGAGAATCCGGACGGCTATCCCGATCTCGAGCCGGGCGACGTGTCCTTCTTTCTGTTGTCCAATCCGATGCGTCCCAACGGCGGTGTTCTGGCGAGGGGACCCGAGGGCCTGACGATCCCGATCATCGGAATCACCTTCCACGGAGCCACCCCGACCGACAGTTGTGATGCGTCTGGTGAGTGCTACGACACCGCCGATGTGGCAGCGCAATACGACATTCTCGGCGGCGACGCACCGGCGAGCCTGACCAACCTATTGGCCATCGCGAACGCCGTGGCCGGGTACTACTACTTTCACGGTGAGATGCAGAACGCGAGCCTCGAGGACGCCGAATACCAAGGCTCCCACGGTGACACGGATTACTACCTCGTTCGCGCGCAGCGCCTGCCCATCCTGATGCCATTCGAGGCCTTCGTGCCGTCGCCGATCCTCACGCTGCTCGAGGCTCCGTTGAAAGCGGCGATCGAGGCCGGCTATGCGCGCGACGTCAATCCGGGCGTGGCCACCAAGGTGGGGCTGCTTCCGTTCCGGGATCCGGTGCAGGCCATCGTGAACATCGTCAACGCGATCCCGGTGGGTATCGACGACGCGATCGCCGAAGCATCCGGAGACGAAAACAATCGGCCCCTCGGAACCGATCCGGTGACGGGCCCGTTCGGGGTGGGCGGTCCCGAGCTGCCAGATCCGTCATCGGCCGACGGCGAGCAGAACTCGATGGTGTCCTCACGACTGGGTGACGACTCCGGACAGGGCACCGGCGAGGGGAACCTCGGGGAGAACGCTGAGGAGCAGGTCGTCGAGGGAGAGGTCATCGAGGAAGGGGCGCCGGAGGGCCAGGCCGCCGACAACCTCGAGGCGACCACGCCCCGCGTCGGCCCCAAGCCGGTGACCCGAGTCGGCGAGCACATTCGCAGCACCCTGGATTCCATCCGCTTGCCGAAGATCAGAGGCCCGATCAGGTTCGACTCGCAGCGCGACGCCACACCTTCGTCACCCACCACGGCCGGAGACAACGACACCGCCCCCGGCGCGCCGGGTTCCACCCCAGCCGACGCGGCAAGCCCGGCAGCCGCCTGACGGCCGAATCAGACGTCGCAGTTGAGCGAAACGGTGATCGACCGACTGACGACGACGGTGATGAACTCGCGGTCCTTACCCTCGCCGACGGAATACGTCCGGGTGACCTCTTGCGGGTTGCGCACGTTGGTGACGAAGCACTCGCCCAACGGCGCGCTACCCACCCGATCGATCACGACGTTGTATCCGACGGACTCCAACTCGCCGATCGTTTGGTACGCGTTGCCGCCCCTGTTGGGCTCCGCCGCCGCCACGCCCGTGGGGGCGAGGACGACTCCTATCGACGCTATCGTTGCTACTAGACCCCATTTGCGCATGAGGGCCTCCGTTCTTTTGCCTGGTACTTATGCATCGGCGAACGGACACATTTCGTTGCATGGATAGCTGTAAGGGTTCTCTGAGGTATTGGCGCCCGGTGTGGGTCGTGGGTGCGGCGGTGGCTCTCCTCGCGGCGGCCTGTGGCTCGGGCGAGGATCAGCCACCGGACGTGACCATGTCACCCGTCGCAACGCCGCGGATCGACCCGGCCAGGGTCGATCGGGTTCGCCATGATCTGCCCGACGGATATGAGGTCGCCAACCTGACGGGCCAGGTGCGACCGCCGGCGTTGTGGGGGTTCGGCACGCAATGGTCGGCGGAACCGCCGCAGTGCGGTGTGCTCGCGGATCCCGCTGTCGATCCCGCCTCGACGAAAGGGTGGTCAGGGTCGGGAACGGGAGGCATCGTCTACGTCGTCGTGGCGGAGTCGACGGCGGGTCTGGACCCAGGGGCTGCAGCGTCATGCGGCCAGTGGACGCTCTCGGCCGGGCAGGCGAACGGCACAGTCACCATGACCGCCGCGCCGCCGATCGAGAACGCCGAGACCGTCGCGATGGCGACCGTGACAACGACCGTCGTCGAGGGCGGCACCGAAACCCACTCGCACGCCGATACCGTCACCGCCTACCTGGACGGTCACGTGGCGTTCGTCTCCGTGGTGACCGATCCCGGATCGCCGCATCCGCAACTCGACGCGGCTTTCACGAATGAACTGATGGTGAAAACGGCGGCGGCATTGCGGGGTTGACGCTTGTGGCGGCGCGGTACCGAAGGGGTACCCTGTCGGCGATGTTCAAGAGCGCAAGGCTCGGCAGCCAGTTGGCCCTGGTTTGCGCGGGGCTACTGGCTGCATGTGGATCGTCGGAGTCGGCGGATCTGTCCAGCGCCGACATCGCCCGCGTCAAGGACGTGCGCTCGAGTTTCGGTCCGCAGTTCAAGGTGACCGAGGTCGCGCCGACGGGGATCGACCCGCGACTGCTTGGACGGCCGACGCTGCCCGAGGGGATGAAGTTCGATCCGGCCGACTGTGGGTCCTTCGCCACCGCACAGGTGCTGCCCGATGGGGTGAAGGGCAACATGGCCGCCACCACCGCCGAGGGCGACGGTAACCGGTTCATCGTCATCGCGGTGGAAACCTCCGAGCCCGTTCCGGTCAACCGTCCCGCCGACAACTGCGAGCGGGTGGGTTTCGCCGGTGGCGGCATGCGAGGCCTGGTCGAGGTCGTGGAGTCGCCGCAGATCGAGGGCGCCGAGACGATGGGGACCCATCGCGTGCTGCAGACGATCGTCAACGGCAAGCCGGGCGCCGGGGAGATCTACAACTACATCGCGAGCTTCGGAACATTTCTTGTCATCGTCACCGCGAACCCGTTGGTGCTGCCGGACAAGCCCGTCGCGCCCGTCGACACCCAGCGCGCCCGCGACCTCCTCGTGTCGGCCGTGGGGGCGGTCAAGGGTTAGCGGACGTCGTGCGGGCGGAACTGGATGCTGATCCGTGGGCCGGTCGGTCGGGACGTCTTCGGGATCGCGTGTTCCCAGGTGCGCTGGCACGAGCCACCCATCACCAACAGGTCACCGTGGCAGTGTTTGAGGCGCAGCGACTTGCCGCCCCCACGCGGTCGCAGCGCGAAAACCCTTGTGGCGCCGAGGCCGACGATGGCGACCATGGTGTCCTCGGTGCTGCTGCGGCCGATCGTGTCGCCGTGCCAGGCCACGCTGTCGTCGCCGTCGCGGTAGAGGCACAACCCGGCGGTGGTGAAAGGTTCGCCGAGTTCACCCGCGTACGCATCGTTGAGACGGCGCCGGATTTGTTTCAGCCGCGGGTGCGGAACCGGCGCGGCGTCCTGTTCGGCAAAATCCCAGAAGCTGACCAGCCGGGGCACATCGAGCACGCGGTCGTACATCTGCCGTCGCTCGGCGCGCCACGGGATGACGTCGTGCAGCTCGGTGAACAGCGAGTCGGCGTCCTCCAGCCACCCGGACCGATAGTCGATCCAGGCGCCGTCGCCGAGATGCCGTCGTTCAGCGTGCTCGAACAGCGAGCTCTGTAGAGCCAGCTCCATGCCCGCGAGTTTATCGCACAAGCGTTCGAATTCTCAGAGGCGCACAGCTCCTGGTCCCTCGCCGGCCAGGACATCGCCCGGATTGGAGAGCGCGCAGGTCTTCAGGCTCAGGCATCCGCAGCCGATGCAGCCGGTGAGATTGTCGCGTAGCCGCTGCAGATGCAGGATCCGGTCGTCGAGGTCTTGGCGCCAGCCGGCGGACAGTTTGGCCCAGTCCTTGCTCGTCGGGACGCGGTCGGTGGGCAGGGTGGCCAGTGCGTCCCGGATGCGGGCGAGTGGAATGCCGAGGCGTTGGCTCATTCGGATGAACGCGACACGACGCAGCGTTTCACGGGCATAGCGCCGTTGATTGCCGCCGGTGCGCTTGCTGGTGATGAGCCCTTCGCGTTCGTAGAAGTGCAGCGCCGAGATGGCGACGCCACTTCGAACGGACATGTCCGAGGGCGTGAGTTCGTGTAGCAACTCCATGACCTCAACCCTAGTTGAGGTAGCCGTGCGCGCCATGCGCGATACGGTGCTAGATGTGACGACGCTGGGCTGTGACTCCGAGGTCGGCAGGCTGCGGGCGGTAATCCTGCACCGGCCCGGTGCCGAATTGCAGCGGCTGACTCCGCGCAACAACGACAAGCTGCTTTTCGACGGGCTGCCATGGGTGGCCAAGGCACAGCGCGAACACGATGCGTTCGCCGCCCTGCTTGCTGCGCGTGGTGTCGAGGTGCTGTTGCTTGCCGATCTGCTGACCGAGGCGCTGGCCAAGAGTGGTGCGGCACGGATGCATGGCATCGCGGCTGCTGTCGATCCGCGACGGCTGGGACTGCCGCTGGCGCAGGAGCTTTCGGCCTACCTGCGCACGCTGGATGCTGCGCCGCTGGCGTCGGTGCTGATGGCCGGAATGACGTTCAACGAGTTGCCGTTCAGCGGCGGTGAACTGTCGTTGGTGCGGCGCATGCATCACGGTGGGGATTTCGTCATCGATCCGCTGCCGAATCTGCTGTTCACGAGGGACTCGTCATTCTGGATCGGTCCGCGGGTGGCGATAACGTCGTTGGCCCTGCCCGCGCGTGTTCGCGAGACGTCGCTGACCGATGTGATCTACGCGCACCACCCGCGATTCCTGGGTGTCCGGCGGGCGTACGAGTCGCGGTCCGCGCCGGTCGAGGGCGGCGACGTGCTGCTGCTGGCGCCGAAAGTGGTCGCGGTGGGGGTGGGGGAGCGGACCACGCCCGCGGGGGCAGAGGCGCTGGCGCGCAGCCTGTTCGACGATGACCTGGCGCATACCGTCCTCGCTGTGCCGATAGCCCAGGAGCGGGCGCAGATGCACCTCGACACGGTGTGCACGATGGTCGACGTCGACGCGGTGGTGATGTATCCGAACATCGTGGAGTCGCTGTCGGCGTTCACGATTCATCGCGACGGTGCCGGTGGTGTGCGGATCGACGACGCACGGCCGTTTCTGGTCGCCGCGGCCGAGGCGATGGGCATCGAGAAGCTGCGGGTGATCGCGACGGGGTTGGATCCCGTGACCGCGGAGCGGGAGCAGTGGGACGACGGCAACAACACGCTGGCGGTGGCGCCGGGCGTGGTGATCGCATACGAACGCAACGCCGAAACCAATGCGCGGCTGGCAGATTCGGGCATCGAGGTGTTGCCGATCGAGGCTTCGGAGCTAGGCACCGGGCGCGGCGGCCCGCGCTGTATGTCGTGTCCCGCGGCACGAGACCCGCTCTAGATTCGGCTGCGTCATCGCTATCGACGAAATGCAGAGAAAGTGTGAGTAGCGGCCTGCATTTCGTTGATACCGATGCACTAGCTCCAGGACGGCAGCCAGATCTGCATGTTCCAGGTGGCCTGCGAAATGGGAATGCCCGTCAGGATCGGGTACATCCACGCGAAGTTCGTCAGCACGAGCGCGACGTAACAGCTCACCGCTATCAGCCCGAGCGTTCTTCGCTCGGAGTTCTGATTCGGTTTGTACAGAATGTCGCCGAGAATCAACGCGATCATCAGCACGAGGAACGGCGCCATCGTCGCCGCGTAGAAGAAGTACATCTGCCGATCGATGTCGGCGAACCACGGCAAGAACCCGGCGCTGTAGCCCACCAGGACCGCCGCGAAGCGCCAGTCGCGCTTGACGAAGGTCCGCCACACCGCCCACGCCAGCACCGGCACCGCGATGAACCACATCGCGGGCGTGCCCACCAGCATCACGGCCTTCACGCACGACTGATCCCCGCAGCCCGGCACGTTCTGGTTGTCGATCGCATAGAGCACCGGTCGCAGCGACATCGGCCACGTCCACGGCTTGGATTCCCACGGGTGGTGATTACCGTCGGCGTTGGTCAGACCGGAATGGAACTTGTACGCCCCGTACGTGTAATGCCACAGCGAGCGAACCGCGTCGGGCAGCGGCAGGATGCTGTCCTCGCCGATGTCTCTGCCGACCGCATGCCGGTCCACGCCGGTCTCCGAGGCGAACCACGGCGTGTAGGACGCCAGGTAGACCCCGAACGGAATCAGTACCAGCGCATAGAGCGACGGGCCCAGATCGCGCCGGAACGCACCGAGCCACGGCCGCGGGACGCGATACTGCTTGCGCGCGGCGATGTCGAACGCCAGCGTCATCACCCCGAAGAACGCGACAAAGTACAGCCCGGACCACTTTGTCGCGCAAGCCAACCCGAGCAGCACCCCGGCGCCGAACCGCCACCACCGCACGCCAAGTCGCGGCCCCCACTGCGTTTCGCCGATGCGGCCCTCGAGCAGCGCCACATGCATGCGCTCACGGACCTGGTCGCGGTCGACTATCAAACAACCGAACGCTGCCACCACGAAGAAGACCAGGAACCCGTCGAGCAGCGCGGTGCGCGCGGCGACGAAGCTGACCCCGTCCGCGACGAGCAGCAGCCCCGCGATTCCGCCGACGACGGTGGACCGGCTGATCCGCCGCGCGATCCGCACGACGAGCAGCACAGTGATGACCCCGCAGACGGCTCCGGCGAAGCGCCAGCCCAGGCCGTTGTAACCGAACAACCACTCGCCGAGCGCGATCAGCTGCTTGCCCACCGGCGGGTGCACCACCAAGCCGTAGCCGGGGTTGTCCTCGAGGCCGTTGTTGTTCAGCACCTGCCACGCCTGCGGCGCGTAGTGCTTCTCGTCGAAGATCGGCGTTCCCGCATCGGTGGGCGAGCCGAGGTTCAGGAAGCGCGTCACCGCCGCCAGCGCGGTGACGACGGCGGTCATCGCCCAGCCCTGGAGACGGTCCAGCGGGCCGAAGTCGGCGACCGGGACCAGCGGCGCGGGGCTGATGACGGGGACCGCGCGCGAGGCTTCGGTTGCGGGGGCGGTCACGCAAGCGATCGTAGGCTGTGCTGATGAGGATCCCCCGGTCGTCCCCTGCACTCCGTGCGGGGGCCCACCGCGCCGGCCCGCCGGAATGACCCCCGGAAGACTGCTTATCGGCGCCACGCCGCTGGGTCAGCCCTCGGATGCGTCTGCGCGGCTGGTCAGCGCCCTGGCCAGGGCTGACGTGGTCGCCGCCGAGGACACCCGACGGATCCGGACCCTGGCCCAGGCGCTCGAGGTCAAACCCGCGGGCAAGATTGTCAGCCTGTACGACCAGAACGAGGCGGCGCGGGTTCCGGCGCTGGTCGCCGAGATCGCCGCCGGCGCGACAGTTCTGCTGGTCAGTGACGCCGGCATGCCCCTGATCAGCGATCCGGGATACCGGTTGGTGTCCGCCTGTATCGACAGCGGGTTGCCGATCTCGTGCCTGCCGGGCCCTTCCGCGGTGACGACGGCGCTGGCGGTGGCGGGTCTGCCGTCGGAGCGGTTCTGCTTCGAGGGTTTCGCGCCACGCCGGCACTCGGCGCGGATGACGTGGATGGCCACACTGGCCGTCGAACCGCGCACGTGTGTCTTCTTCGAGTCGCCCCGGCGGCTGGCCGAGATGCTCGAGGACGCCGTCGAGGCGCTGGGCCCCGACCGCGAGGTCGTGGTCTGCCGCGAGCTGACGAAGACGCATGAGGAGATCGTCCGCGGCTCGCTGGCCGAGCTCTCCGACTGGGCGAGGGAGGGGGTGCTCGGCGAGATCACGGTCGTGCTGGCGGGTGCGACGCCGAAGGCGGATGTGGAGTCGCTGGTGTCGCAGGTGCAGGACCTCGTCGAGCAGGGCATGCGGGTCAAGGATGCATGCGCGCAGGTGATCGCAGCGAATCCGGGCTCACCGTCGCGACGCGAACTCTACGATGCGGTTCTGCGCTCTCGTGAGTGAAGGAGTCGATAGGTGAATACAGCGCTGTTCGTGGTCCTCTTGGTCGTCGGCATTCTGGCCCTGTTGGTGCTGATCTGGATTCCGATCCTGGTGTGGTTGCGACGTCGCAGCAGCGCTACTGCCGAGCAACTGAGCGCAGAGATCGAAGGCGAATCGGTCCTCCGCGCGCCGGAGAAAGGTTCCTACCGCGGGTCGACAGCGCCGGGATTCCCCGCGGTCAAGAACACCGGGCTGATTGCGCTCACCCAGCGGCGGCTGGTCTTTCGAACTCTCACCGGTCATTTGATCGACGTTCCGGTCGAGTCGATCACCGGTGTACGGCAAGCCGCGGTCTTCAAGGGTTCGGTCGTCGGCGGACAGACACATCTGATCGTCCAGACCGCGGCGGGTGAGATCGGTTTCTACGTTTTCTCGGGCATCTCCGAATGGATCGCCGCGCTCGAGACGTTGGTACCCGGCCAGCGGATGTAGCCGTCGGCGGAACGACGCCCCTCACGGTCAGCGAGGCTGCGTTCCAAGTGTTAAACGCGCCACTGCGCGAGCATGGCCATCCGAATCGGCGTATCACGGAGTGAGGCGCGTACCGAGGAGGATCTGTGAAAGTCATTGGCTTGGAGGAACATTACGTCACTGCCGAGGTCGTCGAAGCTTGGGCCAACCTTGATCCGCGCTGGCAAGATCCTGTGGTGGCGGGCTCGGCTGGGCTGAGACAACGCCTTCTCGAGATCGGCGACCAGCGCCTGGACGCGATGGACGAGGCAGGCATCGACGTTCAGGTGGCCTCGCTGACGTCGCCGGGACTCTGGAACCTCGCTCCGGCCGTCGCGAGGGCACTGCAGTCTGACTGCAACGATCAACTGGCCGACGCGGTGCGCGCGCATCCCGATCGACTGCAGGGATTCGCCACCCTAGCCGCTCCTGATCCCGACGCCGCGGCCGACGAACTCAGCAGGGCGGTAATGACTTTGGGGTTCAACGGCGCGCTGGTGTTCAGCCGGGTGCGCGGAATGCCCATCGACAATTGGGATTTCTGGCCGGTATTCGAGGCCGCCGAGCACCTGCGCGCGCCGCTCTACCTTCACCCGCAGTCGCCTCCGCCGGCGGTCCGCGACGCGTACTACTCGGGCTTCGACGACATCGTGAGCGCCGCCTTTGCCACCCACGGCGTCGGCTGGCACTACGACACCGGTGTGCAACTCCTGCGACTCATCCTGGCCGGTGTTTTCGACAGGTTCCCCGATCTTCAGGTGATCTTGGGCCATTGGGGCGAAATGGTGCTGTTCTTCCTGGACCGCATCGACAGGATGGCAGAGACCAGCCACCTCGAGCGACCCGTGTCGGAATACCTGCGATCGAACGTATTCATCACCCCCGGAGGGATTTTCAGCACCCGCTACCTGCGCTGGGCACTGGAGGTCGTCGGCGCCGATCGCATCATGTTCGCCGCAGACTATCCGTTCGCACCCACCGACGACGGCGCTGCGCTGCGCTTCCTCGGCGAGCTGGCTGACGCCGATCGGAACAAGATCGCTTCGGGCAACTGGGATCAGCTGTGCGCGGGCATCCGCCGCTGAGCTCCGATGTCGATGAACGGCGCGGCCTTGTGCAGACACTCATCCCACTCCCGGTCGGGATCTGAATCCGCGGTGATACCGCCGCCGACACCGAGTACCGCGTTACCGTGAGCGTCGAACTCGACGGTGCGAATCGCTACGTTCAGCTCGCACCCGGCGATCGGAGAGGCTAAGCCGACTGTGCCGCAGTAGATTCCGCGGCGTTTCTGCTCCCAGCCAGTGAGCAGCTGGCGGGCGCGCAGCTTGGGCGTACCCGTGACCGAAGCGGGCGGGAAGGTGGCGTCGAGCACCGCCTCCATCGGCATGTCGACGTCGACCCGCGCCGTTACCGTCGATACCAGGTGCCACACCCCCGGCGCCGGACGTACGGCCAGCAGCTCGGGAACGGACACACTGCCGGTTACCGCGACCCGGCCCAGATCGTTGCGGACCAGGTCGACGATCATGATGTTCTCCGCGACGTCCTTGACGGACGCGCGCAGTTCCGCCGGATCAGCGTGCCGCGGCAGCGTGCCCTTGATCGGACTCGACGCCACCGCATCGCCGCGCCTGCGCAGAAACAGTTCAGGCGACAGCGAGGCAACCGCGCCCCAGTCGCCCGCCAGAAACGCGGCGCGCGCCGGCGAGGTTCGGGCCACGGCGTCGGCGAAGAAATCGATGGCGGCGGTGCCCGATGTCGCCGGGGCGGCGATTCGGCCTGCGAACTGTGTGCACACACACGCCTGGTAAACCTCGCCCGCCGCGATCGCCTCGAGGCACGACGACACGCCGCGCCGGTGCGCCTCACGATCCGCCGCGCCCCAGGTGATCGTGCTCGAGGCCGGCGCCACGGGTTCGCGCAGCGCTTCGGACACCCAGCCGGGAAGCACTGCACCGGAGAGGCTTTCGTGCCACCACTGCCCATCGTCGTCCTGGCGCAGCACGCAATCAGACCAGCCGCCCGCGGCCTCGGGTATGCGTGGGCCGCGCCCATCGGCGCCGGCGTCGGGGTATGAGAGGTAGCCGAACCATCCACCGCCGACGGCATCACCGGACATACCGGGGGATACCTCGAACACCTCGGATGGCCCGACGGGCGTCACGTCCACCGACGGCGCGATGACCGCGCCAGAACCGAACCACTCGCCGATCAGGGCGGCCGGCGGCGGCAGACCGCGCCGTCGAGTCCCGCCGGCCAGCGCGCGCAGCACCGCAGAGGCGCTGCCCAGCTCGCCGAGTCGATCGATCCGCACACCTCAAGCGTGTCAGAAGCTACCGGCTGATCTCCCGCGGGATATCGACGCCGGTCAGTTTGTCCGGGTTGCGCATCGCATAGAAGTGGCTGATCCGGCCCTCGGTGATCTCGACGGTGATGATGCCTTCGAAGCTGTCACCCAGGTAGAGCTTGAGTGCGGGGGCGTTGTTGTACATCGCGGGCTCCACCCGGCCGGACTCCCCGGCCAGGCGCACGAGACCGATGACCAGCTTGGCCACCCGTTCAGCGCCCGTGACGGGTCGGCGCGCCGCGCTGACCTTGCCGTCGCTGTCGGCGGTCCACACCACGTCGCTCGAGAGCATCTCGATGAGCCCGTCGACGTCACCGGTCGAGGCCGCGGCGAAGAAGCGCGCGGTGATCTCCATGGAGAGTTTGGGGTCGACGGGCTCGAAACGCTTGCGCCGCGACTGAACATGCTCGCGGGCGCGGTGGGCCATTTGGCGAACCGCGGCCGCGGATTTGCCGATCGTGTCGGCGATCTCGTCGTGGCTGAAGCCGAAGACCTCGCGCAGCACGAACACGGCGCGCTCGTCCGGGCTCAGGGTCTCCAAGACGACGAGCATCGCCATCGAAACCGATTCGGCCAGGATCACGTCGGACGACGCGTCTGTGTTGTCGCCGGTCTCCAGCAGCAGCGGCTCCGGTAACCATGGACCGACGTAGTCCTCCCGCCTGCGAGACTGCGCCCGCAGGGCGTTGAGGGACTGCCGGGTGACCAACTGGGCGAGGTAGGCCTTGGTGTCCCGCACCGTCGAGAGGTCTACCTCGGCCCAGCGCAGGTAGCTCTCCTGCAGCACGTCGTCGGATTCAGTTGCCCTGCCGAGAATCTCGTAGGCGATGGTGAACAGCAGCGGCCGCAGTTGCGTGAATCGTTCGGCGTGTTCCTCGGTCACGGTCGTACCGGCTGACCTGCTGACTCCAACTGCTGCTGCCGCTTACCGCCCTTGAGCCAGAAGTAGCTTCCCGGCTTGCGCGCCTCACGCTGAAGGAAGCTGACGGTTCCCTTGCACACGGCCTCCTTGATCGTGGCTGCGGTGCGCCCGCCGATATGCAGCGGCATCACGGTGTCGTCCAGGTGCGCGAGCTGGACCAGACCGCCTTTGCGCCCGAGGCTGATGCACTGGCCGGTGAACGCCTGGTTCAACCGTTTGGGCTCGGTTCCCGCGATGCGGCTGAGCACCGTATTCGCGGCTTGTGCGCCCAACGGGATCGCGGCCTGGCAGCTCATCCGCAACGGTAGGTTCGACGGCGCGGCCGCGTCGCCGGCGGCGATGATGCGGGGATCGTCAACGCTGGTGAGGGTCTCGTCGGTGAGAAGGCGACCGGCCGCATCGGTGCTCAGGCCGCTGCTCGTGGCCAGATCGGGCACGCCGAAACCGGCGGTCCAGATCGTGACCGCGCTGGCGATCGTGCGTCCGTCGGCCAAGATCACCGAGGCGGGCAGCACCTCGGTCGCGGTGGATCCGGGTCCGTCGACAATGGTGACGCCGAGCCGGGTCAGCCTCTTGGCGGCCGCCCGGCGACCACGAGCGTGCAGGTACGGGCCGAGGACTCCGCCGCACACCAGAGTGACGCGACGCCCCTCCTCGGCGAACTCAGCGGCCACTTCCAGCCCGGTGGGACCCGCGCCGATCACCGTGATGGGCGCATCGTCGCCTGCAGCGTGATATGCCGCCTTCAACTGCTCGGCGTGCTCGAGTTCCGAGATGGGATAGGCGTATTCAGCGGCTCCGGGGACAACCGGGACCGCCCCGTGGCTGCCGATGGCGTAGATCAGATAGTCATAGCCCAACGCGCCACCGCCTGAGAGCTCGATCCGCCGCTGCGGTGCGTCGATGCGTGTCACGGAGTCGACGACCAGCTCGATTCCCTCGCCGAGGATCTCCGAATAGTCGACCACCGCATCATCGGTGCCGGTCACCAACTGATGGAGCCGGATCCGCTCGACGAACTTCGGCCGCGGGTTGACCAGCGTGATGTCGACGTTCTCATTGAGCCGCAGGTGGTTGGCCGCGAGCACACCGGCGTATCCGCCGCCGATCACGATGACGCGGGTCTTCTGTTCGGTCATGTCAATCTCCTCGGGTCATCCTCGCTCTCCGCCGGCCCCGAATGTGGCCGTTCAGCTTTGAGCTGGTCTGTCCTCTAGACACCGTGGCAATTCAGAGTGTGACAGTCCGGGCCCGATGTGGCCGACGTCACTATCGACTGATCTCCCGCGGGGTCGTAACCCCGGTCAGCTTGTCGGGATTACGCATTGCGTAGAGATTCGTGATCCTGTCGTCGACGATTTCGAACACGAAGATGCCCTCTAGGTGGTCGCCGTCGTAAATCACCGTCGCCGGCGCGCCGTTGTACACCGCCGACTGGAACCGAAGATCCGGCATGGTCTTGGCCACGCGGAACAGTTCGGCCATGAGCGCGGCCACCCTTCGCGCGCCCGAAACCGGCCGGCGAATCCCGGTCACCTTGCCGCCGTGGTCTGCGGTCCAGGTCGCCCCCGGCGCCAGCAGCGTCAGCAACCCCTCCATGTCGCCGGTGGCCGCCGCGGTCAGGAACTGCTCGGTGATCTGTGTGGTCCGCTTGGCGTCGACGGGTCCGAACCTCTTGCGTCGGGCATGCACGTGTTCGCGGGCGCGGTGCGCCATTTGGCGCACCGTCCCCGCGGATTTGTCGACGGCCCCTGCGATTTCCTCGTACTCGAAGCCGAACACCTCGCGCAGCACGAACACCGCGCGCTCATCGGGCGTGAGCGTTTCGAGCAGCACCAGCATCGCCATCGAAACCGATTCGGCGAGAACGACATCGGAGGAGGCATCGCCCGTGTCCACCAGCAGCGGTTCGGGAAGCCACGGCCCGACGTAATCCTCCCTGCGGCGCGCGCCGTCCCGTAACGCGTTGAGCGCCTGGCGGGTCACGAGTTGTGCCAGATACGACTTGGTGTCCCGCACCGTCGCAAGGTCCACCTCCGCCCACCGCAAATAGCTGTCCTGCAGCACATCGTCGGCTTCGGTTGCCGAGCCGAGGATTTCGTAGGCGATGGTGAACAGCAGCGGACGCAGGAGGGTGAACCGCTCGGCATGTTCGGCGCCGGCCGAGCCGGCAGTTTGACCTGCGGAGGTGGTCACGCTTCCTTGACCACCTCTGGAGCGAACACCGGCCGCTCAGGCCGCGCGCCGCCCTTGAACCAGAAGGTAGAACCGGGCTTGCGGCCCTCGCGACGCATGCCCCACAGCGTGCCCTTGCAGATCGTCTCCTTGAGTCGAGCGCCCACGCGCCCGCCGATGAAGAGATTCACCGGGGTGTCGTCCTGGCGGCCCAACTGAAGGATTCCGGCGCGCCTACCCAGGCTGGTGCACGACCCCGGGATGCCGTAGGCGAGCGGTGCCGGGGAGATGCCGGCGATGCGGTTCAGCACGGTATTGGCCGCCTGGGGGCCCAACTGCGAGGCAGATGCGCAGCACATCCGCAGCGGCACCCCCGACGGGGAGGCGCAGTCACCGGCGGCCACGATGCGATCGTCGTCGATGCTGGTCAGGGTCTCATCGGTGAGCAGCCGGCCCAGCTCATCGGTGTGGAGGCCGCTCACCGCGGCCAGTTCCGGCACACCGAAGCCCGCCGTCCAGATCGTCAACGCGCTCGGGCGCACGGCCCCGTCGGCGAAGACGACCGCGTCGGACCGGACCTGCGTCACGATGTCGGACTCGAGCACCGTCACACCCAGCTTGCGCAGCACCTTGGCGGCTGACCTCCGCCCCGGCTCCGACAGCGACGGCGCCAGCCGGCCACCGCAGACCAGCGTGACCCTGCGGCCCTGCTCGGCCAGCTCGGCGGCGGTCTCGACGCCGGTCAACCCGGCGCCGACGACGGTGACCGGCGCATCCGGATACACGGTGGCGATGGCGGTGCGCAGACGCTGTGCCTGCTCGAATTCCGCTATCGGATAGGCGAATTCAGTGGCGCCGGGTACCGATGCGGGCACTGCGCCGGTGCTGCCGACCGCGTAGATGAGGTAGTCGTAGCGCAGTGCACGGCCTGAGGCCAGCTCAACGGTGCGGTTGGCGGCGTCGATGCGCGTCGCAGTGTCGACGACGAGACCTATGCCTTGGCCGAGCAGTGTGCCGTAGTCGACTGCCGCGTCGTAGTCGCCCGCCGCGTGCTGGTGCAGCCGGATCCGCTCGACGAACTTGGGGCGGGGGTTGACCAGCGTGATGTCGGGCATCTGCCAGGTGCCGCGCATCCGCAGATGGTTGGCTGCCAGTGTTCCCGAGTAGCCGCCGCCGATGACGACGACCTTGGCCGCGGCGGGCCGCGAATTAGTTGTTGTGGTGGTGTGTCGGGTCATGTCCTCAAGACACCTCCCGCCCGCCGAGCGTGACAAAAAGTGACGTGCGTCACTCCAGTATCAACGCGAACGTGGGTTACCCGCACACCTTCCGGCGATGCAGCGTGCGGGTAACCCACATTCGTCGAAAGATCTCACTCCGCCTGATGACGCGGGAACACGCCGACTGGGGCGGGCAGTTGAGTCCCGGGTGCGATCCGCGTGCCGACCGATGCGAACGTCCGCTGATCGTCGGCCTGGCCCAGCAGGTCGAGCATTGTGGCCATCGACTCGGGCATCACCGGCTGACTCAGCAGCGCCGCGATCCGCACCGTCTCCAGCGTCGTGTAGAGCACGGTGCGGAATCTCACCTCGTCGGACTTGCGCAGCACCCACGGCTCCTGTGCGGAGAAGTACTTGTTCGCCGCTCCGAGCACCGACCAGATGGCCTCCAGCGCCAGATGCATTGCGGTGGCGTCGAAATGCGCGCGCACCCGCTCGAGCAACCCGTCGGCGGTATCCAGAAGCTGTAGGTCCTCCACGGTGAATTCGCCTGGCTCAGGCACGATTGCGTCCAGGTTCTTGGCCACCATCGACAGCGAACGCTGCGCCAGGTTGCCGAGCTCGTTGGCGAGGTCGGCGTTGATGCGGCCGATGATCGCCTCCTCGCTGTAGCTGCCGTCCTGGCCGAACGGCACCTCACGCAGGAAGAAGTAGCGCACCTGGTCCACACCGAAGGCGTCCACCAACGCGTTCGGATCGACGACGTTGCCGACCGACTTGCTCATCTTCTCGCCGCGGTTGAGGACGAAGCCGTGCACAAAGACCTTGCGCGGCAACTCGATTCCCGCCGACATCAGAAAGGCGGGCCAGTAGACGGTGTGGAACCGGATGATGTCTTTGCCGATCATGTGCAGATCGGCCGGCCAGAACCGCTGGAACATCTCCGACGAGGTGTCGGGGAATCCGACGCCCGTCAGATAGTTCGTCAGCGCATCGACCCATACGTACATCACATGGTCGGGGTGGTCGGGCACCGGTACGCCCCAGTCGAACGTCGTGCGAGATATCGAAAGATCGCGCAGCCCGCCCGAGACGAAACTGACCACCTCGTTGCGCCGCACGCCGGGCTCGATGAACTCCGGGTGCGCGGCGTAGTGCGCCAGCAGCTTCTCGGCATAGGCCGACAGTCGGAAGAAGTAGGTCTGCTCTTCGGTCCACGTGACCGGGGCGCCAGTCTCGGTGGCGATCCGCACACCGTCGGCGTTGACGCTCGTTTCACCCTCGGTGACAAATCCTTCGTCACGCACCGAGTACCACCCCGAGTACGTGTCGAGGTAAATGTCACCGGCCTCGTTCATCCGCTTCCAGATCTCGATCGACGCCGCATAGTGGTCGGCGTCCGACGTCCGGATGAACCGGTCGAACGAGATGTTGAGCTTCTCCTGCATCCGCTCGAAGACATCTGAGTTGCTCCGCGCCAGCTCCGCGGTCGGAATGCCAAGGGCGGCCGCCGTCTCCGCCATCTTCTGGCCGTGGACGTCGGTGCCGGTCAGGTAGCGCACGTCGTAGCCGTCCAGACGCTTGAACCGCGCTATCGAATCCGTGGCGATGTACTCGTAGGCATGCCCGATGTGCGGGTCGCCGTTGGGATAGGCGATGGCCGTGGTGATGTAGTAAGGGTCCCCGGGGGTGCGCGCCCTCGCGCCGGGGGAAGACAGGGTGCTCATTTGTGGGTCAGCTTATTGTGTGGCGGTGAGTGACAAGCGTTCAGCCAGACGGGAGAAGCCCCCGGCTCCGGAACGGCTGGCACCGCTGATCGACGCGCACACCCACCTCGATGCCTGCGGTGCGACCGACGCCGAGAGCATCCGCACGATCGTCGACCGGGCCGAGGCTGTCGGCGTGCAGGCCGTCGTGACGATCGCCGACGATCTCGACTCCGCGCGCTGGGTCACCGACGCCGTCGACGCCGACCCGCGCGTCTACGGTGCGGTGGCGCTGCACCCCACCCGCGCCAACGCGCTCACCGACGAGGCCAAGGCCGTCATCGAGGGGCTGGCCAGGCATCCGCGCGTCGTCGCCGTCGGCGAGACCGGCATGGACATGTACTGGCCGGGCAAGCTCGAGGGCTGCGCCGACCCCGCGACTCAGCGTGACGCGTTCGCCTGGCACATCGACCTCGCCAAGCGCGTCGGCAAGCCGCTGATGATCCACAACCGGGACGCTGACGCCGAGGTCCTGGACGTTCTGGCCGCCGAGGGTGCTCCCGAGACCGTGATCTTCCACTGTTTCTCGTCGGATGCCGCGATGGCCAGGACGTGTGTCGCCAGCGGCTGGCTGCTCAGCCTGTCCGGAACCGTGAGCTTCCGCAATGCCACTGGCCTTCGGGAAGCGGCGTCGCTGATCCCCTCCGAGCAACTCCTCGTCGAGACCGACGCGCCGTTCCTGACACCGCACCCGTACCGCGGTGCGCCGAATGAGCCCTACTGCCTGCCCTACACTGTTCGTGCGCTCGCCGAACTCCTCAACAGAGCCGCTGAGGACGTTGCGCAAGAAACCACTTCGACGGCTGCCCGTGCCTACGGGCTGGCGAGTTGCTGCGCGTGAGCGTTTTCGTTACCGTCTTGTGATCAAACTCGGCGGGCTTCTGCAGGTAGGCCCACCGACCGATAGTCGGGATAGACGACGTTTTGAACATCTTGAATAAGATCCACCAGGAGCGGTCGCCGTTATTGCGCCTCGTGGTCGGGGTGACGTTGCTTGCGCTGACGTTCGCGGGTGGATTCGCAGTTGCTACGCATAAGACAGTGACCCTGGCCGTCGACGGCACTTCCATCACCGTGGACACCATGAAGTCGCGCGTTATCGACGTCGTCACGGAGAACGGTTTCGACGTTGGCGAACGCGACGACCTTTACCCGGCGGCCGATCAGACGGTGCATCAGTCCGACACGATCGTGCTGCGCCGTAGCCGTCCGCTGCAGATCTCCACGGACGGCCGGGACAGTCGTGAGGTGTGGACGACCGCGTCGACAGTCGATGAGGCGCTGAGCCAGCTGCAGATGACGGACAAGGCGCCCGCTGCGGCGTCGCGCGGCAGCCGAGTGCCGCTAGCAGGCATGTCGCTGCCGGTGGTGAGCCCCAAGACCGTTCAACTGTCCGACGCCGGCGTGGTCCGCACGGTGCACCTGGCCGCGCCGAACGTCGCCGCCCTGCTCGAGGCGGCGGGCGTGCCGCTGCTGCAAAGCGACGAGGTGGTGCCTGCCGCGTCCTCGCCGGTCGTCGACGGAATGCAGATCGAGGTGAAGCGGATTCGGATCGAAAAGGTCACCGAACGCGCGCCGTTGCCACCGGCGAATCACCGCATCGAAGATCCTGAACTCAACATGAGCCGTCAGATCGTGGAGGATCCCGGTACGCCGGGAACGCAGGACGTGACGTTTGCCATCGCAAAGGTTAATGGCGTCGAAACAGGCAGGATGCCAGTAGCCAATGTCGTAGTTGTTCCGGCCCGCGACGGCGTCCTTCGAGTCGGCGCCAAGCCCGGTACCGAGGTCCCGGAAGTCAACAACGGATCTACCTGGGACGCGCTTGCTCGGTGCGAAGCAGGAGGTAATTGGGCCATCAACACCGGCAACGGATATTACGGTGGCGTTCAATTCGACCAGAACACCTGGGAGCGCAACGGTGGTCTGAGGTATGCTGACAGGGCTGATTTGGCAACCAGGGAAGAGCAGATCGCGATTGCTGAGGTCACTCGGGCACGACAAGGGTGGGGTGCGTGGCCGACGTGTAGCGGGAGGATTGGTGCGCGCTGACCATTCGATTACTCGGGCGGACCGAGATACGACACCTGGCGAGAGAGATTGATTTCCGGCCACGCAAATCGTTTGGCCAGAACTTCGTCCATGACGCCAATACCGTTCGTCGAATCGTTTCGGCGTCCAGCGTCAATCGGCACGATCACGTTCTCGAGGTCGGCCCGGGCCTGGGCTCACTGACGCTTGCCCTGCTGGACCGGGGCGCACGCGTGACGGCGGTGGAGATCGATCCGGTGCTGGCCCGACAGCTGCCCATCACTGTCGCCGATCATTCGCACAGCGAGATCAACCGGCTGACGGTGCTCAACCGCGACATCCTGAACCTGCGTCGCGACGAAATCGCCGACGAGCCCACGGCTTTGGTCGCCAACCTTCCGTACAACGTCGCAGTGCCCGCGCTGCTGCACCTGCTGGCCGAGTTCCCCTCGATCCGCACCGTGATGGTGATGGTTCAGGCCGAGGTCGCCGAGCGTCTCGCAGCCGAACCCGGTGGCAAGGACTACGGCGTGCCGAGCGTGAAGGTCCGGTACTTCGGCAACGTCCGGCGCTACGGCATGGTCTCGCCGACGGTGTTCTGGCCGATTCCGCGGGTCTATTCCGGCCTGGTGCGCATCGACCGGTACGAGAAGTCGCCGTGGCCGACCGACGAAGGCTTCCGCGAACGCGTGTTCAACCTCATCGACATCGCGTTCGGGCAGCGACGTAAGACCTCGCGCAACGCCTTCGCCGAATGGGCGGGCTCGGGCAACGAATCGGCCAGCCGGTTGCTGGCGGCGAGCATCGATCCGTCCCGCCGCGGCGAGACGCTCTCGATAGCGGACTTCGTCCGACTGCTGCAACGGTCGGAGGAAAGTCAGGAGTCGATTCCGGCCGAGCCGAAGCCGGTCGTTCACCATCGGCATCCGCGCGACGGTTCCTTGCACGTCTGATCCCGGCGCCTACTGCAGCGCCCGGGTGATCAGCGAGACGAATTCACGGCAGGACGCGTAGCGGTCCTCCGGCGCCTTCGCAAGGGCTTTCGTCACGATTGCGTCGAATACTCTTGGCAGCCAGGTAATTTCACGTGACCAACGTGGTGGCGGCGTGTGCAGGTGTGCGTCGATGAGGCCAAGTCCCGACGAGGCTGTGAACGGTGGCGATCCGGTGATCAGTTCGACGGCGGTGCATGCCAGCGCGTATTCGTCGGTGGCTCCCGTCGGCGCGTGTCCGGTGATCAACTCCGGCGCCGCATAGGGGAGCGACGCTTCGATCTGCGTGGATCGGTGGGTGATATCGTCGGTGACCGCATGGGCGACGCCGAAGTCGATCAGGACAGCACTGGAAAGATCTTGGCGGACAAGGATGTTCGCGGGTTTCACGTCGCAGTGCACGATCGCGCGGTTGTGGGTGTAGTCGAGCGCGTCGGCGATCTGTTCGAGTGCGGCGAGACGCTTGGTCATGGTGCCCACGGCGACGATCCCGCCGCCGGTGACAAGTTCCATCGACAGCCACCCGGTGCCGCGTTCGTACACCGTCACGATGTGGGGATGGGCGAGGCGACGGGCGAATTCGAACTCGCGGCGCAGTCGCGCAATGTGGGTGAGATCGCGGTGGCCCTGGTCGAGGACTTTCAGCGCCACGTCCCGATCCCGGGCGCGCGCCCGGTACACCGTCGCATGGCCGCCGCGGCCCAGCGCCTCGTAGACGATGTGACCTTCAAACTCTTCGCCAACGGAGAGCACGCCCTCAGACTAGGGGTTTGATCGGCGAGGTTGACCTGCTCAGACGGCTCCTGGGTGCGGTCTCCTCCGATAGTGTCGTCTGGTGTCCAACGGCAACACCGCATCCGAATGGGTTCCGACCGGATCGGTGACTGTGCGGGTGCCGGGCAAGGTCAATCTGTACCTCGAGGTCGGAGATCGCCGCGACGACGGCTATCACGAGCTGACCACTGTGTTTCACGCGGTTTCGCTGCTCGACGAGATCACCGTGCGCAACGCCGACGTGCTGTCGCTGGAGTTGGCGGGAGAAGGCGCAGACACGCTGCCGGCCGACGAACGCAACCTCGCGTGGCGCGCCGCCGAACTGCTCGCCGAACATGTCGGGCGCGCACCCGACGTGGCGATCACGGTCGAGAAGTCGATCCCCGTCGCCGGTGGCATGGCAGGTGGCAGTGCCAATGCCGCGGCTGTGCTCGTCGCGATGAACACGCTGTGGGAGCTGGGGGTGCCGCGGCGCGACCTCCACGTGCTCGCCGCGCAGCTGGGCAGCGACGTCCCCTTCGCGCTGCACGGCGGCACCGCACTGGGTACGGGTCGCGGCGAGGAACTGGCAACGGTGCTGGCCCGCAACACTTTTCACTGGGTGCTGGCCTTCGCCAAGGGCGGGCTGTCGACGCCGTCGGTGTTCGCCGAGATCGACCGCCTGCGTGAGACGGAGCGCGACGCGCCGCCGCGCCTCGACGATCCAGAGCCGCTGCTGGCCGCCCTGGCGTCCGGCGATCCCGCGGAGCTGGCGCCGCTGCTCGGCAACGACCTGCAGGCAGCTGCGCTGTCTTTGGATCCCGAGCTGCGTCGCACCCTGCGCGCGGGCACCGAGGCCGGGGCGCTGGCCGGCATCGTCTCGGGCTCGGGACCGACGTGTGCCTTCCTCTGCTCGTCGGCGTCCTCGGCCGTCGACGTCGCCACCGAGATGGCCGGTGCCGGTGTCTGCCGGACCGTGCGCGTCGCCAGTGGGCCCGTGCAGGGGGCACGGGTGGTGCCCGCGCCGTCGGCCTCCGTGTGACGCGCCAGGCGCTTCGCAAATGACGGTGTGACTCAGGCCTCAATGCCCGCCAGATTTTGGCAGGTCCTTAAGAAATGTTTAAGATGATCGACGGTGAAAACTAGCGGTCATCCTTTGGACGCGGCATTCGCGCCCGCCGGCAACATCGGCGGGCGACTTGTCATAGCCGACCGCTCACCAGAGGCATCACCAATTCGAGACGCAACCGCTCCCCAATTGTGTGCGCGCCTCCTGGAAAGCGCCTCTGATCAGGCGGAGCATTACATCCGGGCATGTCCTGTTCGGAAACCGAGGAGGTTGTCGTGAGCCGTTTCACCGAGAAGATGTACCGAAACGCCCGCACCGTGACAACGGGCATGGTCACCGGTGAACCGCACGAGCCAGTTCGACACACCTGGGGTGAGGTTCACGAGCGGGCCCGCGCCGTCGCCGGTGGTCTGGCGGAGGCCGGAATCGGACTCGGCGATTCGGTCGGCGTGCTCGCAGGCTTCCCGGTCGAGATTGCGCCGGTAGCGCAGGGCCTGTGGATGCGCGGCGCCTGCCTGACCATGTTGCACCAGCCCACGCCCCGGACCGACCTCGTGATCTGGGCCGAGGACACCATGAACGTCATCGGCATGATCGAGGCCAAGGCCGTCATCGTCTCCGAACCGTTCCTCGTCGCGATCCCGGTCCTCGAGGAAAAGGGCATCACGGTTCTGACCGTCGCCGACCTGCTGGCGTCGGACCCGATCGACCCCATCGAGGTCGGCGAGGACGACCTGGCACTGATGCAGCTGACGTCCGGATCCACTGGGTCTCCCAAGGCGGTGCAGATCACCCACCGCAACATCCACTCCAACGCCGAGGCCATGTTCATCGGCGCCGAGTACGACGTCGACAAGGACGTCATGGTCAGCTGGCTGCCCTGCTTCCACGACATGGGCATGGTCGGCTTCCTCACCATCCCGATGTACTTCGGCGCGGAGCTCGTCAAGGTCACGCCGATGGACTTCCTGCGCGACACCCTGCTGTGGGCCAAGCTCATCGACAAGTACAAGGGCACCATGACCGCGGCCCCGAACTTCGCCTACGCGTTGTTCGCCAAGCGGCTGCGGCGCCAGGCCAAGCCGGGCGAGTTCGACCTGTCGACGCTGCGGTTCGCGCTCTCGGGCGCCGAACCCGTCGAGCCCGCCGACGTCGAGGACCTCTTGGACGCGGGTAAGCCGTTCGGTCTGAAGCCCGACGCGATCCTGCCCGCCTACGGCATGGCCGAGACCACCCTGGCGGTGTCGTTCTCACCGTGCGGCGCCGGCCTGGTGGTCGACGAGGTCGACGCCGACCTGCTCGCGGCGCTGCGCCGCGCCGTGCCCGCCACCAAGGGCAACACCCGGCGGCTGGCCTCCCTCGGTCCGTTGCTGACGGACCTCGAGGCCCGCGTCATCGACGAGCACGGCAACGTCATGCCCGCCCGCGGTGTCGGCGTCATCGAACTTCGCGGCGAGTGCCTGACACCCGGCTACATCACCATGGGCGGCTTCATCCCCGCCCAGGACGAGCACGGCTGGTACGACACCGGTGACCTCGGCTACATCACCGAAGAAGGCAACATCATCGTGTGCGGCCGCGTGAAGGACGTCATCATCATGGCGGGCCGCAACATCTACCCGACCGACATCGAGCGTGCCGCCGGCCGCGTCGAGGGCGTCCGGCCGGGCTGCGCCGTCGCGGTGCGACTCGACGCCGGTCATTCGCGGGAAACCTTCGCCGTCGCCGTGGAGTCCAACGCCTGGCAGGACCCGGTCGAGGTGCGTCGCATCGAGCATCAGGTCGCCCATGAGGTGGTGGCCGAGGTCGACGTGCGGCCGCGCAACGTCGTCGTGCTGGGGCCGGGAAGCATCCCGAAGACCCCGTCGGGCAAGCTGCGCCGCTCCAACTCGGTCTCGCTGGTCACCTAGAACCTGCGCGACCTTTTCCCTGCTCGCGACCGACCGTGTCTGTACGTGACACGCCGCGCAGATATGGCATTTTGCGGTCGCTCGCCGAGGAAATCCATTGGCTGCGCGTCGGAGCTCGTCGCTACGGTTGGCCCATGACCTCTCCGGCCATCGAGGCGATCGACCTCGTGAAGAAATTCGGTGACAACGCCTCCGAACGACCAGCTGTCGACGGCGTCAGCTTCGTGGTGCCGCCCGGCACGGTGCTGGGCCTGCTCGGTCCCAACGGTGCGGGTAAGACCACCACGGTCCGGATGATGACGACGCTGACGGTCCCCACCAGCGGAACCGCGCGGGTGGCGGGATACGACATCCGCGAGCAACCGGACATGGTGCGCCGCAACATGGGCCTCACCGGACAGGTCGCCACCGTCGACGAGCTGCTGACCGGCCGCGAGAACATCCGGATGATCGGCGGTCTCTACGGCATCGGTCGTCGCGACCTCGAACGCCTGGGAAATCAACTGTTGGAACAGTTTTCGATCGCCGATGCCGCCGACCGGCCGGTCCGCGGGTACTCCGGCGGCATGCGGCGACGGCTCGACCTCGCGGTCAGCTTGATCGCGTCACCGCCGGTGCTGTTCCTCGACGAGCCGACCACGGGTCTGGATCCGCGTAGCCGCAGCGAGCTGTGGGAGATGCTGCGCGGCCTCGTCGCCGAGGGCACGACACTGCTGCTCACCACGCAGTACCTCGAGGAGGCCGACCAACTCGCCGACGACATCGTCGTCGTCAATCACGGCCGGATCATCGCGCAGGGCACGCCGCTGCAACTCAAAGAGCAGGCCGGCAATGCCAGCCTGGTCGTCACCGTCTCGCACGCCACCGACCTGCCCGCGGCGCGGGAGCTCATCGCGCGTACCGGCGCCGAGGTCCACGTCGACGTTGGTGCACGGCAACTCACCGCGGCGGCCAACGGCATCGCCGACCTGACCCGGGTCGCGGGCTGGCTGCAGGAGCGCGCGATCGAGGTCGACGACATCGGCCTGTCCCGGCCCAGCCTGGACGACGTGTTCCTGTCCCTGACCGGCCATCGCGTCGAGGGCGACGAGACCGAGGAGGTCAGCGCATGACCACCACCGAGAGCGAGAAGCGCGACACCCTGGAACGGCCCCGGATCCGCCAGACGAACATCGCCGAGCAGTCGTGGATCATGGTCAAGCGCAACATGATCCACACCAAGCGGATGCCCGAGATGTTGAGCGACGTCACGGTGCAGCCCATCATGTTCGTGCTGCTGTTCGCGTTCGTGTTCGGCGCGTCGATCGCCACCGCCGGCAGCGCGTCCTACCGCGAGTTCCTGCTCCCCGGCATCCAGGCGCAGACCATCGTGTTCACCGCGTTCGTGGTGTCCACCGGAATCACCGCCGATGTCGAGAAGGGCATCATCGACCGGTTCCGATCGCTGCCGATTCGACGGTCGGCGGTGTTGATCGGACGGAGCATCGCCAGCCTGCTGCACTCGTCGATCGGTGTCGTGGTGATGGCGGTGACGGGGCTGTGCATCGGATGGCGGATCCGCGGCGGCTTCGTCGACGCGGTGCTCGCCTTCGCGCTGATCCTCGTATTCGGCTTCGGGATGATCTGGTTCGGCATCCTGATCGGCTCGCTGATGCGCTCGGTCGAAGCGGTCAACGGCGTGATGTTCACCGTTCTTTTTCCAATCACGTTCCTGGCCAACACCTTCGCGCCGACTGAGCCCATGCCGCGCTGGCTCCGTGTCATCGCCGAGTGGAATCCGGTGTCGTCGCTGACCCAGGCGGTGCGGGAGCTGTGGGGCAACGGTCCGCCCGCCCCGCCGGAGGCACAACTACCGCTGCATCACCCGATACTCGCGACGATCCTGTGGTCGCTGGCGATCACCGCGGTGATCGCCCCGTTCGCGTTGCGGGCGTACGCGCGCCGCACGGGCGACTAGGAGCGGATCGCGTCGACCGTCCACGCGGGCAGGATCGGCGCGCGAGTGAGGAAATGGTCGGCCTGTCCGTTGCGGCGCAGCAGCGACTGCATGCGCACGATGCAGCAGCCCATGCGCACCATCGCGAAGACCTCGTGCCAGCCCAGGTTTTCGAGTTCGCGGCCGATCATCTCTTCGAATCGGCGGACCACCGCGGCGCAGCTGTCGAAGCCCGGCAGTTCGGGGTCGGCATCGATCCCGTTGACCTCCAGCATCTGCTTGCGCGAGGCCAACCACCACCCGAAGTCCGTCTCGACCGGACACAGGCAGGCCTGCTCCCAGTCCAGTGCACCGACCATCTGGCCCACATCGTCGAAGATGCCGTTCGACGGCCGCGCGTCACCCCAGCAGACGCTCAGTGCGCCACCATCCTCGGGCTGTCCGCGGCGCAGCCAGGTGAACGCCTCGGTCATCAGGTCGGGGACCTGATTGTCGGTGCCCCACCGCACATATTCCAGCCACCAACCGATTTCGGCGGAGATGCCGACACCTGCGGGCCGCGACAGCCACGACGCCTCGCTCACCGGCACCGCCGTCAGCCGCACCAACGTCTCGAGAAACGAATCGTGCACGCGGCGCTGGACGTCGGGCCCGGCATCCCGCAGCCACCCCTTGACGGCATAGGTGAAATCCGATGGCGTGTGTCCGACGATGCGGGGCATCACCATGAACTTCGAGCCGATCCAGGTCCGGTCGGGCTCGTAGTAGATCGGCGAAGGCGTCGGGACGCCGTATTCGTGGAGCAGTTCCTGCGTCAGGGTTTGGGCGCCCAGGTCGTATTCGCGGAAGATGCCACCGCCGGCGGGCGGAATCCTGATGATGTAGTCATGTGTCTCGCCGTCGACCGTCGCGGAGAACATCAGGCTCTCGCTGGAGAATCCGCCGGCCCGGTTCGCTGCAACCAGTTCCGATACGACCGCGTCATCTCCGAACTTGTGCTCGCACCACTTCTGCAGCTGCGACCGGGCGGCAGCGAGGTCGCGTTGGACGAGCGTGATCCCAGCCATGCGGAAAAGATTTACATAGCACCCGCAGTATGTAAAGACTTCGAGCTTTACGTTTGGAGCACCATGCGTAATACGACGTGACGGTTCCGGACGTCAGTCGCCCAGCGCTACTAGCCGTTGACCACCCGCGACAGCCGCCGCCGCGACGGGCCGACCCCCGCTGCGTGACGAAGTTCGGCGAGGAACTGATCGGGGGTGCCACCCCCGATCACGTAGTGACAGACCGCTATTCGCACGACGGCGGCCGCGGCGACGTCGCTGTCGTCGCCGGGGATGATGCGAGCGATGCGCTCGTGGATGACCGGCAGCACCCGCTTCATCTGTTGCAGCACATGCTCTGGTTCGATGTCGGCAAGCGACCCCAGCGAGTACGTGCTCTGGAATTCCACGATGAATTGCAACGCGGCGTCGAGACGGTCGGAGCCGTCGAGGCCCGCGACCGCGGCGGCGATACCGGCGTCGAAGTTGTCCTGCTCGTACCGGCCGAACGCCTCGAGCAGTCCGTCCTTGGAGCCGAAATGGCGGTAGAGCGTCGGACGCGACACCTTGGCCTCGGCCGCTACGTCCGAGAGCTGCAACTTGCGTCTGCCATCCCTGGCGAGCACGACGAAGGTGGCGGCGAGGATCCGTCGCCGCGTCGACGGATCCGCGTCGACGGTGGGGCGAGCAGCCACGGTCGTGTCCTTTACATCTAATGGTCCAAATGTCACACTAGCGCTGTTTCGAGCTCCGGTGCGGCTCGATGAGCCGAGACACCGTTGGCGCCAATGTTAAGTCCCGGACGGGGCGGAACCGATATGGCGAAGTACTTCGGTTTCCCTGTTCGGATGGAACCTCTGAAAGGCAGTCATTGTGCTGACGACGAACTACGGCGCCTTGGTACCCGAAGACGAACTGCTCACCCATCAGATCGTCGATACCTTTGCCACGGTCAGCCAGTCGGATCCCTCATGGACCGAGAAAATCTGGACGATCGCCCACGCCCGCGACAACTCGCTGCAGGTCGTGCTCGGTGTCGGCAAGTACACCAACCGCGGCGTCTTCGACGGAGCGGCCGGCGTATGCCGAGGCACCGAGCAGTGGACGGTGCGGGCCGGGCGCCGGTTGTCGTCAGATCCGGCGGGCACCCAGGTGGGCCCGATCGCCTACCGCGTGGTGGAGCCGTTGCGCGCCGTCCGGGTGAGTCTGGAGAGAACCGAGCACGCCCCCATCGCATTCGACGTCGAGCTGCGCGGAACTTTCGATACCGCGCTGGAGGATCCTTGGCCTGACCGCAGCCCGGACGGCTACCGCGTCACGCACAACGTGTTGCGCTACCACCAGATCGGAGTCGCGTCCGGATGGGTGGAGCTGGACGGCGAGCGCACCGAAATCGAAGCGGACAAGTGGATTTCGATCCGCGACCACTCATGGGGACTGCGGCCCGGGGTCGGCAAGCCGATTCCGGGGCTGCCCCGCGGTGGCCGCAAGATCAAGCAGATGTTCATGACGTGGCTGCCGATGACCATGACACGCCAGGACGGGTCGACGTACTCGCTGTTCGTCATGTATCAGGAGGAGCGCGGCGATGGTTTTCTCGAGATCCGTTGTCAGGCAGAGCAACAGGGCGACGACGGGACATCGCACAGGTTCGTGTCCGTCGAACAGGACATGCACTTTCAGGACGACAACCGCCGCTTCACCCACGGCACAATCACCCTCATCGATGCCGACGGGTCCAAGCGTCCGCTGACCATCACCGCGGCCGGGCCGGGCGGCTTTCACCTCGGCACCGCGGGCTATTACGGCTGGAACGACTGGGTGTACGGCCAATGGGTGGGTGATCTGAGGGTCGAGGGCAACCACGTCACCGACTGTGACAAACCCGAGAAGGCGCGCGAACTGCATCAGCTGCGCGATCTGCTGGTGCGCGTCGAGGACCCCGTCGGGGGTGGAGTCGGGCTGGGCAACGCCGAGACTTTCGCGCTGGGCGCTTTCCCCGAACGCGGACTCAGCGCGGAGAACTCGTTCTTGTGACAACACGGAGTAGCGCGATCGCCGGCGATCGGCTTTTTCCGGCTGCCTAAGAGCTGAGTATTGTGTACTATACCTAGCATGACCGACAGAGTCCCCGCCCGGCTCTCCGACCACCCGACAGTGCGCAAGGTGCGGGCACGAAAAGCCGAGAAACCAGGCGTCATCGACGCCGACTGGCTACGTCAGGTCTGTCTCGACGCGGGCGTCGACGATGTCGCGTTCGCCAGCGTCGACAACCCCGACCTCGCCTCCGAACGCGAGCACGTCGACGAGGCCTTGCCCGGCGTCGCAAGCTACATCTCCCTCGTCGTCAAGATGAACCGCGACAACGTCCGCTCCACCGCGCGCAGCGTCGCCAATCAGGAGTTCCACCGCAGCGGCGAGATCATGAACGAGGCCGCGCACCGCATCACCCGCGCGCTGCAAGATGCCGGCTACCGCGCCATCAATCCGTCGATGTCGTTTCCCATGGAGATGGACCGGTTCCCCGGTCGCATCTGGGTGGTGGCGCACAAACCTGTCGCGGTAGCCTCCGGCCTCGGCGTGATGGGCATCCACCGCAACGTGATTCACCCGAAGTTCGGCAACTTCATCCTTCTCGGCACGGTGCTTGTGGCCGCGCCGGTCAGCAGTTACGGTGAGCCGCTTGACTATTCGCCGTGCCTGGAATGCAAGCTCTGTGTCGCGGCCTGCCCGGTCGGTGCCATCAAGAAGGACGGGGAGTTCGACTTCTTCGCGTGCTCCACCCACAACTACCGCGAGTTCATGGGCGGATTCACCGACTGGGTGCAGACCATCGCCGACAGTGAAGACGCGGCCGATTTCCGTTCGCGAGTCAGCGATTCCGAGAACGCCTCGATGTGGCAGAGCCTGTCCTTCAAGGCCAACTACAAGGCGGCCTATTGCCTGGCGGTGTGTCCGGCCGGAGAGGACGTCATCGAGCCGTACCTCGATGACCGCAAGGGCTTCATGGATCTGGTCCTCAAACCACTGCAGGAGAAGAAGGAGACGCTCTACGTCCTGCCGAACTCGGTGGCAAAGGAGTACGCCGAGCGACGTTTCCCGCACAAGCAGATCAAGGTGGTCGACAGCGGCATCAGCGGACTCTGATTTCGCTAGACGGAATAGATTCGCCGCTCGACGGCGTTTGGCCCGGTATGAAGATCAGCCGAGGGGTCACGCGCGGTTTACTGTTGGGTGTTGCGGCACTGATGGTTTCGGGTGTAACGCTCGTCGCACCGGCATTGCTTCCGGCGGGCCCGACGGGCGTCGCCTCGGCGCAGCCCGCCGAGTGCGCCGATGTTCAGGTCGTCTTCGCGCGCGGCACCGGTGAGCCGGCGGGCATAGGGCGGGTCGGCGACGCGTTCGTCGATGCGCTGCGACCGTTGGTGCCGGGGCAGTCGGTGGACGTGTACGCAGTCAACTACCCGGCCTCGTACGACTTCCTCCGCGCTGCCGACGGCGCCAACGACGCCAGCGCATTCGTCCAGAACACCGTCGCGACCTGCCCCGACACCAAGATCGTGCTCGGCGGCTTCTCGCAGGGTGCCGCGGTGATCGATGCGCTTGCGATCGCCAACCAGCCGACGCTCGGCTTCACCAACCTGTTACCGCCGGCCGCCGCCGATCACGTCGCCGCGGTCGCTGTGTTCGGCAACCCGTCCATCCGGTTGCTCGGCGGCCCGCTGACGTCGCTGAGCCCGCAGTACGGATACAAGACCATCGACCTGTGCAACGGGGCCGATCCGGTGTGCTCCGGTGGTGACGACAGGCCCGCGCACAGCCTGTACGTGCAGGCCGGATTGACGACGCAGGCAGCACAATTCGTGGCCAACCGACTCACCTCCGAGGCGCCGATCACGACGCTGGCGGGTCAGACGCACGGCTGACGCTAGCCCCAGGCGTGCACGGTGTTCTGCGCCGGCTCCAACCCCTGGGAGATCAGCAGTTCGGTGGCGTCGGCGGCCTGCTCGCAGATCGTCGGCACCTCTTTCCACTCCGCCGAGGTGAACGTGCCGAGCACGAACGCTGCGCCCTCCATCCGGCCGGGCGGGCGACCGATTCCGATGCGGACACGCTGAAAGTCGTTGGAGCCCAGGGACGAGCCCACCGATCGCAGGCCGTTGTGCCCGGCGACCCCGCCACCGAACTTCAGCCGGATGCGGCCGAAGTCGATGTCGAGCTCGTCGTGGATGACGATGATGTCGGCGGGCGCCACCGAATAGAACTTGGCCAGCGGCGCGACCTGACGCCCGGACTCGTTCATGTAGCAGCGCGGCTTGGCGAGCACCACCGGACGGCCGGCGAGCTGACCGGTGACCACCTCGGCCCCCGACTTCTTGTGCACCTTGAAACCCGAGCCGATGCGATCGGCGAGGATGTCGGCGACGAGGAAGCCGAGGTTATGCCGCGTGGTGGCGTACTGCGGACCGGGGTTGCCGAGGCCGACCACAAGTTGGGGTTCGGCCATCGCGTGCTACTCGGATTCCGCGGCGGGTGCCTCGCCGGCTTCGCCCTCGCCCTCGGCCGCTTCGCCCTCGGCGGCTTCGCCTTCGGCCGCTTCACCCTCGGCGGCTTCGCCAGCGCCCTCGGCCTCGAGGTCTTCCTCGGTCGGGGCGGCGACGACGTTGACGACGAGCAATTCGGGATCGGAGACCAGCGAAACACCGTCGGGCAGCGGGATCGCGCTCGCGGCGAACTGGGTGCCGATCTCGGCGCCCTCGACCGAGACGGTGAGGTTTTCCGGGATCGACTGCACGTCGGCCTCGATCTCGATGCTGTTGCTGTCCTGGGTGACCAGCGTGCCCGGCGCCGCTTCGCCCTCGACAATGACGTTGACCTCGACGGTGACCTTCTCGCCGCGGCGCACGACCAGCAGGTCGGCGTGCGTGATGTTGCGGCGGATCGGGTGCAGGGTCAGCGCCTTGGTCAGCGCGAGCTGCTCCTTGCCCTCGATGTCGAGGGTGAGCACCGCGTTGGTGCCGGCGTGGCGCAGCACCGCGGCGAAGTCGTGGGCATTGAGCTCGAGGTGCTGCGGTTCGCTGCCGTGGCCGTAGAGGACGGTGGGTACCTTGCCGTTGCGGCGCGCGCGGCGCGACGCACCCTTGCCGGTTTCCGTGCGGATTGCTGCGGCGATGTTGTTCGGCGCGTTCTTGGCCATTGGGTTCAACTCCTGTGTCGTGTCGAGCACGGCCAGGGAACCTCTAGATGGTTCGCGTCGATAACGGTGGCTGCCCACCCTCGCCGTGATTAGCAGCCAGGGTAGCCGCAGCCGCAGCTCAACCCCAAATCAGAGCCCGAACTTGGTGTCCGTGAGCTGCTCGGACAGCTCCCACAGCCCAGCGGCCTTCTCGGCGTCGCGAGCCAGCGGGCTGCGCAGCGGGGTGGGCCCGGTCGGACCCCACATCGCGAACTGCGGCCCGACGAATGTATTGCCCGGCAGGTCTTCGGCCACCGCGTACAGCGTCTGACGGGCGCCGAAGTCGGCGTCGGTCGCCAGCTTGTTGCCGAACGTCATCAACGCGTCGCCCAGCTTGCGTCCGGTGTTGCCCTGCAGGTTTGTCGCCGAATAACCGGGGTGGGCGGCGTGCGCCTTCAGCGGTGACCCCGCCCCGTCGAGTCGCTTCTGCAACTCGCTGGTGAACAGGAGATTGGCGAGCTTGGACTGGCCGTAGGCCCGCCACGGCGAGTAGGGCCGCGCCTTCCAGTTCAGGTCCTTGAGGTTGATCTGGCCGATCAGATGCATGCCGGAGGACACGGTCACCACGCGGTCGGTGATCTTGGGCAGCAGCAGGTTCGTCAGGGCGAAATGGCCGAGGTGGTTGGTACCGATCTGGCTCTCGAACCCGTCGACGGTCAGCGCGAAGGGGACCGCCATGATGCCCGCGTTGTTCACGAGCACGTCGACGTTGTCGACCCCGTCGGCGAACGCGCGCACCGATGCGAGGTCCTGCAGGTCGAGCTTGCGCACCTCGACATCGCCGGTGATGGATCGCGCGGCCTCGTCGCCCTTGGCCGTGTTGCGCACGGCGAGAATCGTCTTGGCCCCGACGCGGGCCAGTTCACGGGCGGTGATCAGGCCCAGGCCGCTGTTGGCTCCGGTGACGATGACGGTCCGTCCGGCGAAGGACGGCAGGTCGGCGGCGGTCCATTGACTCATGGCGCCCACCCTAGCGGCGCCATCCAACCGGCGGGTTCGCCGAACGTGAACGGTCCCCTACTTCGTGTGGGCCCTACTTCGGGGGAGCCTTCGGCACTGCGACGTTGAAGCCCCGGATGATCGCCTCGATATCGGGCGCCTCTTCAACGGCCTTGTCCGCGTAGCCCGTCACCGTGAACTGGATGAGGTACCGATTGTTGGCCGGCGGTGCACCGGTCGCGATGACGATCCGGTTGTAGGTGTGCATCCGCGCGCCGTTGAGGTCGTAGCTGCCCTCGATCATGGCCGACGGGAAGCCCTTGAAGTCGTCCATCGACGCGTTGAGGCGCTTGAAGTTCTCCGACATCTCGGCGTCGACGTAGCCGTGCCCGATGGCTTCCTTGACATCGAAGTCACCGTTGAGCTTGAAGACGATCACCATCGCCATCGGATAGGTCGTGCCCTTGGCGATCACCCGCGTGCCCGGCGACAGATTCGAGTTGAAGAACGGCTTCCAGCCCGGTGGTGTCGGATACGTCACCGTGAGGTCGGTGAGCTTGTCCGCCGGAATGGGCTCTCCGACGACGCCCTTCTGTTCCAAGTAGGTCGCGATGGGCACCTGCGCCTCGTCGCCCGACGAAGTGGTCGTGGCCGTCGTCGGCGTCGTCGACAAAAGCGACTGGTAGTCAGGCGGTTTCGGCGCACAACCCGACGCGGCGAGAACCGCCAGCGCGGCGGCTACCACGCGGTGGCGAACCCTCACAGAATCTCGCGCACCGCGTCGATAGGCCGGGCCAGTCGGGTGCCCTTCGTGGTGACGACGAACGGCCGCTCGATCAGGATCGGGTTCTCGGCCATCGCGTCGAGCAGTTCGTCGTCGGTGGCATCGGCGAGATTCAGTTCTCCGTAAAGAGATTCACGCTTACGCACCGCGGTGCGCACGTCGATGCCGGCGTCCTTGATCATCTTTGCGAGCTCGGCGCGGGTCGGTGGGGTCTTGAGGTACTGCACCACCGTCGGCTCGATGCCGTTGTCCCGCAACAACTCCAGCGTCTTACGGGAGGTGCTGCACTTCGGGTTGTGATAGATGGTTCCCTCTGGCACTACGCGGACCCGTCGAAAAGGCTGGTGACGGAACCGTTGTCGAACACCGCGCGAATGGTGTTGGCCAGCAGCGGTGCGATCGATAGCACGGTCAGCTGCGGGAAGCGTTTTTCCTCATCGATCGGCAGCGTGTTGGTGACGATGACCTCGCGTGCACCGCAGTCCGCGAGCCGTTGCGCGGCGGGATCGCTCAGCACGCCGTGCGTCGCGGCGATGATGACGTCGCTGGCACCGTCGGCGCGCAGCAGGTTCACCGCGCCGGCGATGGTGCCGCCGGTGTCGATCATGTCGTCGGTGAGGATGCAGGTCTTGCCCTTCACGTCGCCGACGACGCGGTTGGACTTCACCTGGTTGGGCACCAGCGGGTCGCGGGTCTTGTGAATGAAGGCGAGGGGAACGCCGCCCAGTGAGTCGGCCCACTTCTCGGCGACACGCACGCGGCCCGAGTCGGGGGAGACCACGACCATGTCGTGGTCGGAGTAGTTCTCGGCGATGTAGCCGGTCAGCAGCTTCTGCGCCCGCATGTGGTCGACGGGGCCGTCGAAGAAGCCCTGGATCTGATCGGTGTGCAGGTCGACCGTCAGGATCCGGTTCGCACCCGCGGTCTTGAGCAGGTCGGCGACCAACCGCGCGGAGATCGGCTCGCGGCCGCGATGCTTCTTGTCCTGGCGGGCGTAGGGGTAGAACGGCAAGATCGCCGTGATGCGCTTGGCGCTGCCACGCTTGAGCGCGTCGATCATCAGCAGCTGTTCCATCAGCCACTGGTTCAACGGCGCGGGGTGCGACTGCAGTACGAAGGCGTCGCAACCGCGAACCGACTCGTCGAAGCGGACGAAGATCTCGCCGTTCGCGAAATCGCGGGCGGTCTGCGCCGTGACGTGGACGTCGAGCTCTTTGGCGACCTGTTCAGCCAGTTCGGGGTGCGCGCGACCCGAGAACAGCATCAGATTTTTGCGGTTGTCGGTCCACTCGGTGCCCACAGTGCCCTCATTGCTCGGGGACGATATCGGCTCAATCGTACGGGTTGCCAAATCCCGAACACCTGGCAACCGGCTCACGGCTTTGTGGCGTCGTCCTGGCTGGGCTGTTCGCCAGATGGACTGGATGCGCCCTCGGCTGAGCCCAATGCCGCCGCCGCTGCGGCGGCCGAAGCCGATCCGGGTCGCTTACGCGCCACCCAGCCCTCGACGTTTCGCTGTGGCCCCGCCGACACCGCCAGTGCGCCCGGCGGCACGTCCTCGCGCACCACGGTGCCCGCGCCGGTGTAGGCGCCGTCGCCGATGGTGACCGGCGCGACGAACATCGTGTCGGATCCGGTACGTACGTGGGAGCCGATCGTCGTGCGGCTCTTGTTCTCGCCGTCGTAGTTGACGAACACGCTGGATGCGCCGATGTTGCTGTGCTCGCCGATATCGGCGTCGCCGACGTAGGTCAGGTGCGGCACCTTCGTACCCGCCCCGATGGTCGAGTTCTTCGTCTCGACGAACGCGCCGAGCTTGCCGTCGGCGCCCAACACGGTGCCGGGTCGCAGGTACGCGAACGGGCCGACGGCTGCCCCACCACCGATCGCCGATTGACTGCCGTGGGTGCGCACCACCATCGCCTCGTCGCCGACTGTGACGTCCGTCAGCGTGGTGTCCGGGCCGATCTGGCAGTTCGCGCCGATGTGGGTCGACCCGAGCAGTTGACTGCCGGGGTAGACGACGGTGTCGGGTCCGATGGTCACGTCGACGTCGATCCAGGTGGAGGCCGGATCGGTGATCGTCACCCCGGCGCGCTGGTGCGCGGTCACGATGCGCCGGTTCATTTCGGCGCCCAGCGTGGCCAGCTGCACCCGGTCGTTGACGCCGGCGACCAGCATTGAGTCGTCGACGTGCTTGGCTCGCACCACGTGGCCGTCGGACCGCAGGATCGAGATGACGTCGGTCAGGTACTGCTCATGCTGCGCGTTGTCCGACCGCAGACGGCCGAGTGCCGACCGCAACGCGGTGGTGTCGAAGGCGTAGACGCCGGCGTTGACCTCGGTGATGGCCAGCTGCGACGGGGTGGCGTCGGCCTGTTCGACGATGCCGATGACCTCGCCGTCCTGGGTGCGCAGGATGCGGCCGTAACCCTTGGGGTCGGGCAGCGTCGTCGTCACCACCGTCGCGGCGGCGGATTCGGCACTGTGCACTGCGATCAGGTCGGCGAGCGTGCCGGCGTCCAGCAGCGGTACGTCGCTCAAGGTGACGACGACAGTGCCGGTGAAGCCGACGGGCAGCGCGGTCAGGCCGCACGCGACGGCGTGCCCGGTGCCCAGCTGCTCTTCCTGCACCGCGATGTCGATGCCGCGGCCGAGGTCGGCTGCCAGCTTGTCGACTGCGGGCACCACCAGGTCACGGTCCTTGCCGACGACGACGATGAGGTGCTGCGGGGTCGCGTCGGCGACGGCGTGCAGCGCGTGCGACAGCATGCTGCGGCCGGCGATCTCATGCAGCATTTTCGGCGTTGCGGAGCGCATCCGGGTGCCTGCGCCTGCCGCCAAGACGACGACGGCCGAATCAGTGGGCCCCTGGGTCATAGGGTTTCCCTTCCCCGCGAACGTGCGTGTCTGCGGGCGACACGCCGTCTTCCTTGGCCAGTTTGCGCACTTTCGCCGCGCAAGTGCTCCGTCGCCAGGACTCGAACCTGAACTATCTGAACCAAAATCAGAGGTGCTGCCGATTACACCACGACGGATCGATCAACCCGTGATGTTAGTCGAAGGGCATACCCTGAAAGCCGTGGCAGTGCCCGCTAAGCCCGACGGCCCCGATAGCAACATGCGCACGCCCCGCGCCAGGATGACCGGTGCGGAGCGGCGGCATCAGCTCATCGACATCGCGAGGTCATTGTTCGCCGAGCGCGGCTACGAGGGCACCTCGATCGAAGAGATCGCGCAGCGCGCCAACGTCTCCAAACCAGTCGTCTACGAGCACTTCGGCGGCAAGGAAGGGCTGTACGCAGTGGTGGTCGACCGCGAGATGTCCGCGCTGCTGGACTGCATCACGTCATCTCTGACGAAGATGACCAACAACCGGTCCCGGCTGCGCATCGAGCGGGTGGCGCTGGCACTGCTGACCTACGTGGACGAGCGCACCGACGGGTTCCGCATCCTCATACGCGACTCCCCGGCCTCGATCTCGTCGGGCAGCACCTACTCGACGCTGCTCAACGAGGCCGTCAACCAGGTGTCCTCGATCCTGGCGGGCGACTTCTCCCGCCGCGGGCTGGACGCCGAGATGGCGCCGTTGTACGCGCAGGCCCTGGTCGGCTCCGTCTCGATGACGGCGCAGTGGTGGCTGGATGTGCGCGAGCCCAAGAAAGAGGTCGTGGCCGCGCACCTGGTCAACCTCTGCTGGAACGGGTTGATGCATCTCGAGAACGACCCGCCACTGCTCGACGAATAGGGCGGTTTCGGTGTACTGAGTCGCGGTGAGCGCGACCAGCGACACCGAAATCGCTGTGCCTACGATGGAGGCATCATGACCGCATCGGGGATCAACCATGTCCAGACCCCGATCGCCGGAGTTGTCGACCTGGCGCTACGGGATCCTTCGCTTCAGAAGATCGCCGACCGCGCCGCCGACAAACCCGCCGATCTCGCCATGGTCGGACCCGCCAGCGCGCGGGTGTATGTCGCGAGCGCACTCGCCTCGGCGGGCCCGCTGCTCGTCGTCACCGCGACCGGGCGCGAAGCCGACGACCTGACCGCCGAACTGCGCGGCGTATTCGGCGACGCCGTCGCCCTGTTCCCGTCCTGGGAAACGCTGCCGCACGAGCGGCTGTCTCCGGGCGTCGACACCGTCGGTGCACGCCTGATGCTGCTGCGCCGGCTTTCGCACCCGGACGACGAACGCCTCGGTCCGCCGCTGCGCGTCGTCGTCACGACCACCCGGTCGCTGTTGCAGCCGATGGCCCCCGACGTGGCCGAGATCGAGCCGGTGACACTGACCGTCGGCCAGGAGGCGACATTCGATCAAGTGATCGCCCGGCTGGTTGATCTGGCCTACACCCGCGTCGACATGGTCGGCAAGCGAGGTGAGTTCGCGGTGCGCGGCGGCATCCTCGACGTGTTCCCGCCGACCGCCGAGCACCCGGTGCGCATCGAGTTCTGGGGTGACGAGGTCTCCGAGATGCGGATGTTCTCCGTCGCCGATCAGCGCTCCATCCCCGAGATCGATGTTGACGTGCTCATCGCCGTGCCCTGCCGCGAGGTGCTGCTGACCGACGACGTCCGCATCCGGGCCTTCGAGCTGGCCGCCGAGCACCCGGTGATCGACAACACCGTGACCGGCAGCGTGCCCGACATGCTCGCCAAGCTGTCCGAGGGCATCCCCGTCGACGGGATGGAGGCGCTGCTGCCGCTGTTGCGCCCCACCGACTTGGCGACGCTGACCGCGCATCTGCCGGCGGGCACCCCGGTGCTGATCTGCGACCCGGAGAAGGTCCGCACCCGCGCGGCCGACTTGATCAAGACGGGCCGCGAGTTCCTGGAGGCCTCGTGGTCGACGGCGGCGGTCGGCGGGGATGCGCCGATCGACCTCGAGGCGATGGGGGCGTCGGGCTTCGTCGAGTTGGATGACGCGCGCTCGGCGGCCCGCGACGGCGGCCACCCGTGGTGGACGCTGAGCCAGCTGTCCGACGAGTCGGCACTCGAGATCGACATCCGTCCGGCGCCGTCGGCGCGAGGACAGCAGAGCAATGTCACAGAGATCTTTGCGATGCTGCGCGCCCACGTCCTCACCGGCGGGCATGCGGCCGTCGTCGCGCCCGGCACCGGCACCGCGCACCGCATAGTCGAACAATTGCGCGAATCCGACACGGCGGCAGTCTGTTTGGAGCCGGGCGAGGATCTGAAGGACGGGATCGTCAACGTGCTCAAGGGGCCGCTGCACGACGGTGTCGTGATCCCGGGCGCCAATCTGGTGGTGATCACCGAGACCGACCTGACGGGCAACCGGGTCGCTGCCACCGAGGGCAAGCGGCTGGCCGCCAAGCGGCGCAACGTCGTCGATCCGCTGGCGCTGACCGCGGGCGATCTGGTGGTGCACGACCAGCACGGCATCGGCCGGTTCGTCGAGATGACCGAGCGGGTGGTCGGCGGCGCCCGCCGCGAGTATCTGGTGCTCGAATATGCGTCGTCGAAACGGGGCGGCGGCTCGGACCGGTTGTACGTGCCGATGGACTCGCTGGATCAGCTGTCGCGCTACGTCGGCGGTGAGTCGCCGACCTTGAGCAAGCTCGGCGGCAGCGACTGGACGAACACGAAGACGAAGGCCCGACGCGCGGTGCGCGAGATCGCCGCCGAGCTGGTATCGCTGTACGCCAAGCGGCAGGCCTCGGCCGGTCACGCGTTCGCCCCCGACACCCCGTGGCAGGCCGAGATGGAGGACGCGTTCGGGTTCACCGAGACCGTCGACCAGCTCACCGCCATCACCGAGGTCAAGGGCGACATGGAGAAGCCCGTCCCGATGGACCGGGTGATCTGTGGTGACGTCGGCTACGGCAAGACCGAGATCGCGGTGCGGGCGGCGTTCAAGGCGGTCCAGGACGGCAAGCAGGTCGCGGTGCTGGTGCCGACGACGCTGCTGGCCGACCAGCATCTGCAGACGTTCACCCAGCGCATGGCCGGTTTCCCGGTCACCGTGAAGGGCCTGTCCCGGTTCACCGATCCCGCCGAATCGCGGGCGGTGCTCGAGGGCATGAAGGACGGCTCGGTCGACATCGTGATCGGCACCCACCGGCTGTTACAGACGGGCGTGATGTGGAAGGACCTCGGCCTGGTCGTGGTCGACGAGGAGCAGCGGTTCGGCGTCGAGCACAAGGAGCACATCAAGTCGATGCGCACCCACGTCGACGTGCTGACCATGAGCGCCACCCCGATTCCGCGCACACTGGAGATGAGCCTTGCCGGCATCAGGGAGATGTCGACGATCCTCACCCCGCCCGAGGAGCGCTATCCGGTGCTGACGTACGTCGGCCCGCAGGACGACAAGCAGGTCGCTGCGGCGCTACGGCGCGAGATGCTGCGCGACGGGCAGGCTTTTTACATCCACAACCGGGTGCGCTCGATCGACCAGGCCGCGGCGAAGGTGCGCGCGTTGGTCCCCGAGGCCCGCGTCGCCGTCGCGCACGGCCAGATGCCCGAGGAGCAGCTGGAGAGGACCGTTGAGGGCTTCTGGAACCGCGAGTTCGACATCCTCGTGTGCACCACGATCGTCGAGACGGGCCTGGACATCTCCAACGCCAACACGCTGATCGTCGAGCGGGCCGACACATTCGGCCTGTCGCAATTGCACCAGCTGCGAGGACGGGTGGGCCGCAGCCGTGAACGCGGTTATGCGTATTTCCTTTATCCGCCCGAGGTTCCGCTCACCGAGACCGCATATGACAGGCTGGCGACGATCGCGCAGAACAACGAACTCGGCGCCGGAATGGCGGTGGCGCTGAAGGACCTCGAAATCCGCGGTGCCGGAAACGTTCTCGGTGCTGAGCAGTCCGGTCACGTCGCTGGCGTCGGTTTCGACCTATACGTGCGGCTGGTCGGCGAGGCCGTCGAGGCCTACCGCGCCGCAGCGGATGGGAAAACGGTTCTGGCGCCGGAGGAACCGAAGGATGTGCGGATCGATCTGCCGGTCGACGCCCATCTGCCGCCGGACTACATCGGCAGCGACCGATTGCGGTTGGAGGCCTACCGCAGGCTGGCGGCGGCGGCCGATGAGGACGCAGTGAGCTCCGTCATTGAAGAGCTCGTCGACCGGTACGGCCCGCTGCCCGAACCCGCGCGTCGCTTGATCGCGGTGGCCCGGCTGCGACTGCTGTGCCGGCATTACGGGGTCACCGAAATGAGCACGGTGTCGGAAGCCACGCTCAAGCTGTCGCCGTTGCAGTTGGTGGATTCTCAGCAGCTGCGGCTCAAGCGGCTCTACCCGAGTGCGGCGTACCGCGCGACGACGTCGACGGTGCAGGTACCCATACCCCGTGCGGGTGGCGGTGTCGCCGCGCCGCGGATCCGTGACCTCGAACTGGTACAGATGGTCGCCGACCTGCTCCTGGCCCTGGACGGGAAGCCACAGGGCAGCGTCGACGTGATTTCTGGCTCGATTTCGACGGTCTAAACCCCTGGTCGCCGCGGCGTTTCGTTGCTGCACAGCGACTTTGGATCGGCAGGCACTGTTAACGCACGGGAAGGCCGATCCGACATACATGTCGGGGGGTCAAGGTGTTGCATTGTCGTCTATACCGAGGGCGGCGAGATCGCTAGACAGAGGCGGTCGCGCAATTTCCTAAACCGACACATCACGCGATTACCACCGAGCTGGTTGGTGCGGTCGCGCGATAGCAAGGCGAAGGAGTCGATATGAACTTCAAGAAGATGGCAATAACCACCACGATGACCGGTGCACTCGGACTCGGCGCGCTCGGCCTGGGCGCAGGGCTCGCGCACGCCGTGCCGCAGCCGCCGATTCCCGTCCCGGGTATTCCGCACGTTCCCGATGTGAACGTGCCTGCGGTCAACGTTCCTGATGTGAATGTGCCGGCCGTGAACGTTCCCGATGTGAACCTGCCTGCGGTCAACGTTCCCGATGTGAATCTGCCGAGTGTGCAGTTCCCTGAGGTGGATTACTACTTCAGGCTGCCGGTCGGTCACATTCCGCCGGGACAGCTGAAGAATGCGGCGTTCATCAACGGCGTTCCGAATCCGTTCTTCAACATTCCGCCCGGCCAGCTGAAGAAGATGCCGACGGTGAACGGGATCGTCAACCCGTTCTTCGACAAGGCGCCGGGTCACTGGGTGATCCCGGCCTGATCGACACGGAGTCCTAAGGCACGAAATGTGACACGATGGCCGCTCCGCCTCCGGGCGGGGCGGCCATCGCCGCAGCCGAGCGCCATCGAGTCTCACCAGACCGTCGAGTCTGTCAATGTTGGTATAACCGAGATCAGCGGTCTCACAGAACGCATGAGGGGGTCGAGCCGATGACCGTCGTTTTGGTCGATCCGCGCCGCCCTTCATTGGTGCCTGTCGAGGCGATCGATCTGCTTGCCGGAGACGTGCAGTACACCGAGGAGATGCCGGTGCGGGTGCCGTGGTCGCTGCCCGCGGCCAGGCCTGCGTACGCCGGCGAAGATGCGCCGGTTTTGCTGTCGTCAGATCGGGAGCACCCTGCGGTGCGGACACGGCTGGCGGCCGGGGAAAGGCTTATCAAGGCGCCCAGCGCCTCGCCTGGTGAGCGTCTGGTGGACGCCGTGGCAATGATGGACAAACTGCGCACGTCGGGCCCCTGGGAATCGCAGCAGACCCACGATTCGCTGCGTCGCTACCTACTCGAGGAGACCTACGAGGTCTTCGACGCGGTGCGCAGCGGCAACGCCGACGAGTTGCGCGACGAACTCGGAGATGTGTTGTTGCAGGTGCTTTTTCACGCCCGCATCGCCGAGGACGCACCCGAGCGCCCGTTCTCGATCGACGACGTGGCGGACTCCCTTATCCGCAAGCTCGTCAACCGCGTGCCCGCGGTGCTCGCTGGCGAGGAGATCTCGCTGGAGGATCAGCTCGCGCAGTGGGAAGAACGCAAATCCCTGGAGCGGTCGAAAAAGGGCGTCCGCTCCGCGATGGACAACGTGCCGACCGGGCAACCCGCACTGGCCTTGGCGCAGAAGGTGCTCGAGCGGGCGATCGCGGCCGGGGTGCCCGCCGACCTGATCCCGCAATCCGTGACATCAGTCAGCGTGGCCCCACACATCGACACCGAGAGCGCCTTGCGGTCGTCGGTGTTGGAGTTCATGGACGCCGTCCGTAGGACCGAACTCGCGGTCGCCGCGGACCGGCGCGGGGCGGACGTGCCCGAGGAACTCAACGTCGCGTCGCTCGGCGACGTCACCGAGCGGGAGTGGCGAGCACACTGGCCCGCCGCAGACCCTGAGCCTGAACCGGCTGAAGTGCCCGTGCCGGTGCCCGCCGGCGCCTCGGACGACGACGGCGGTGGCGAGAATGACGGTGAACTGGAAGATCAAGAGGTGGTCGTCGAATCGCGATGATCCCGGTTAACTGGGATTCGGCGTAAGAGGCGTCGGCCGCGCCTTCCCACCATGCCCTGAGCGCGTGGGACGATGGCATGACCGAGGTTGGTTTGAGGGAGTTTGGTGTCGCGCGTGCGTTGGCTGCGAGCGGTCGCGGTATTAGGAGCGACAGCGCTGATAATGGCTTCGAGCTGTTCATGGCAGGTGGGCACCCCGATTCCGGAGGGGGTGCCACCGCCAGCGGGCGACGCTGTGCCCAAAATCGACACCCACGCCGACGGGCGTCCCGCCGATCAGCTGCGGCAATGGGCGGCCGAACGTGCCCCTGCGCTGGGGATGCCCATTGCGGCGCTGGAGGCCTACGCCTATGCGGCCCGGGTTGCCGAGGTGGAGAACCCCGACTGCCACCTGGAGTGGACGACGCTGGCGGGTATCGGGGAGGTGGAGAGCCACCACGGCACATTCCGCGGCGCGACCATCGCCGAGAACGGTGACGTGACCCCGCCGATCCGTGGTGTCCGCCTGGACGGCACCAACGGCAACCTCGAGATCTTCGACAGCGAGGGCGTCAGCCACGACAAGGAACAGGACGAGGAGTCGGTCCACGCCCGCGCGATGGGCCCGATGCAGTTCATCCCCGACACCTGGAAGCTCTACGGCGTCGACGCCAACAACGACGGGGTCATCAGCCCGGACAACTTCGACGATGCCGCGCTGTCGGCGGCCGGTTACCTGTGCTGGCGGGGCAAGGACCTGGCCACACCCCGGGGCTGGATGGACGCCCTGCGGGCCTACAACCATTCCGACCAGTACGCGCGCACTGTGCGCGACTGGGCGACGGCCTACGCCAACGGACACCCCCTCTAAACACGCCGGTTCTCGGCGCAACCTCTAGGCTCATCCACGTCAGGAACCCATTCCCAAGACCACGGAGGCGCAAGTGCCCATCATCGAGCAGGTCGGAGCCCGCGAGATCCTCGACTCCCGCGGCAACCCGACGGTCGAGGTCGAGGTGGCCCTGCTGGACGGCACCTTCGCGAGGGCGGCGGTGCCGTCGGGTGCCTCCACCGGTGAACACGAGGCGGTCGAGCTGCGCGACGGCGGCTCCCGCTACGGCGGCAAGGGCGTCGAAAAGGCCGTCGAGGCGGTGCTGGACGAGATCGCTCCCGCCGTCATCGGGCTCAGCGCCGACGATCAGCGGCTCGTCGACCAGGCCCTGCTGGATCTTGACGGCACCCCGGACAAGTCCCGCCTCGGCGCCAACGCGATCCTCGGCGTGTCGCTGGCGGTGTCGAAGGCCGCGGCAGACAGTGCCGCTCTACCCCTCTTTCGGTACCTGGGGGGGCCGAACGCCCACATCCTGCCGGTGCCGATGATGAACATCCTCAACGGCGGCGCGCATGCCGACACCGGCGTCGACGTCCAGGAGTTCATGGTGGCCCCGATCGGCGCCGCCAGCTTCAAGGAAGCGCTGCGGTGGGGCACCGAGGTGTACCACTCGCTGAAATCGGTACTCAAGAAGCAGGGTCTGTCCACCGGTCTCGGCGACGAGGGCGGGTTCGCTCCCGACGTCGCGGGGACCAAGGCCGCGCTGGACCTGATCTTGACGGCCATCGAGGGCGCAGGCTACAAGGCCGGATCCGACGTGGCGCTGGCGCTCGACGTCGCCGCGACCGAATTCTTCACCGAGGGAACGGGTTACAAGTTCGAGAAAGAAACCCGGACCGACATGCAGATGATCGAGTTCTATGCCGGGCTGCTCGATTCGTATCCGCTGGTGTCGATCGAGGACCCGCTGTCGGAGGACGACTGGGACGGCTGGGTGGCCTTGACCGCCGCGATCGGTGACCGCATCCAGCTCGTCGGCGACGATCTGTTCGTCACCAACCCCGAGCGTCTGGAGGACGGTATCGAACGGGGTGCGGCCAACGCACTTCTGGTGAAGGTCAACCAGATCGGCACGCTCACCGAGACGCTGGACGCCGTCGCGCTCGCACACAACAGCGGCTACCGCACGATGATGAGCCACCGCAGCGGCGAAACCGAGGACACGACGATCGCCGACCTTGCGGTCGCAGTGGGCAGTGGTCAGATCAAGACCGGCGCACCGGCGCGCAGCGAGCGCGTGGCCAAATACAACCAGCTGCTTCGCATCGAGGAGACCCTCGGCGACGCCGCCCGGTACGCGGGCGATCTGGCCTTCCCGCGCTATTCGGTGGGCGATGAGCCGCTTGCGCGAAGAGCGGATACCGGAGCCAAATAGCCCGTGCCAGAAGCGAAGCGGCCCGACCCCAAGCGGCGATCCCCGACTTCTCGACCTGGGAAGTCGGGTAAGTCCGAGGCATCGCGGGGCCGTCCGCGGAGCACGTCGCCCGTACGTCGCGAGCCACGAATCACCGAGCCGCGGCCGGTGCCCGAGGCGCAAGACGCCGAACCGAAAGACGCCGCCGACTCGATCCGTAAGTCCATTGTGGTGGCCGCGGGGCAGCAGTCCGAGCAACGGTTCGGGTCCGCGGCGCGGCGTGCCGCAATCCTGGCCGCGGTGATCTGCGTGCTGACGCTGACCATCGCGGGGCCGGTGCGCACCTATTTCGGGCAGCGCACCGAGATGAAACAACTCAAGGCCACCGAGGAGCAACTGCGCGCGCAGATCGCCGACCTGGAACAGCAGAAGGTCAAGCTGGCCGACCCGGTGTTCATCGCCGCGCAGGCGCGTGAACGCCTCGGATTCGTGATGCCTGGCGAGATTCCGTACCAGGTGCAGCTTCCGCCCGGCAGCGCGGTGCCGACGATGCCCGGCGTGGAACCGGCCACCGTCAACCCCGACCAGCCTTGGTACACCGCGCTTTGGGGCACCATCGCCGAGAAGCCCTACGGTGTCGCGCCGGCACAGGCGCCCGTGCCTCCTGCGCCCGCACCTCCGAACAACGCCCCCCCTCCCGGTGGTTGACCCGGCGGATCTGGAGGCGGTCGCGGCGCAGCTGGGTCGAGAACCCCGCGGTGTCCTCGAGATCGTCTACCGGTGCCCCAATGGCGAGCCCGGCGTCGTCAAGACGGCGCCGAAATTGCCCGACGGCACACCCTTTCCGACGCTGTACTACCTGACTCACCCGGCGTTGACCGCCGCGGCCAGCCGGCTCGAATCGTCGGGTCTGATGCGGGAGATGACCGAGCGTCTGCAGGAGGACCCGGAACTCGCCGTCGCGTATCGGAAGGCGCACGAGTCGTACCTTGCCGAGCGGGATGCGATAGAACCTTTGGGCACAACGTTTTCCGGTGGCGGCATGCCTGATCGGGTGAAGTGCCTACACGTGGTGATCGCCCATTCGCTGGCCAAGGGGCCGGGTGTCAACCCGTTCGGCGACGAGGCGTTGGCGGTGCTGGCCGGCGAACCGGCGATGGCGGGAATTCTGGAACGGGAGACGTGGAGCGTATGACTAGGGTTGGCGCCATCGACTGCGGCACGAATTCGATTCGGCTGCTGATCGCCGACACCGACGATGGCAAGCTGGTGGATGTGCATCGAGAGATGCGGATCGTCAGGTTGGGCCAAGGGGTCGACGCCACAGGGCAATTCGCTTCTGAGGCACTGGACCGCACCAGTGCAGCGCTCACGGACTACGCCGAACTGCTGCGTACGTATGACGTGCCGACGGTGCGGATGGTCGCCACCTCCGCGACGCGCGATGCGTCGAACCGCGACGTGTTCTTCGCGATGACCGCGGAGGTTCTCGGCGCTGTGGTGCCGGGTGCTGTCGCCGAGGTGATCACCGGGACCGAGGAGGCCGCGCTGTCGTTCCGCGGTGCGGTCAACGAATTGGACACGGCCGACGGACCTTTCGTCGTCGTCGACCTCGGCGGCGGATCCACCGAAGTGGTGCTCGGAGTGCGCGATGTGGAGGCCGGTTTCTCCGCCGACGTCGGCTGTGTGCGGCTGACCGAGCGGTGCCTGCATTCCGACCCCCCGACCCCCGCCGAGGTCGCCGCGGCACGGGAGGTCGTCCGCGACGGGTTGGGGCAGGCGTTCGGGGTGGTGCCCGTCGAACGCGCGCGCACATGGGTCGGGGTGGCCGGCACCATGACGACCGTGGCGGCGCTGGCGCACAAGATGGCGATCTACGATTCCGAGGCGATTCACTTGTCCCGCGTGGGTTTCGGCGATTTGTTGCCCGTGTGCGATGAGCTGATCGCGATGACGCGGGCACAGCGCGCCGCGTTGGGTCCGATGCACGAGGGCAGGGTGGACGTCATCGGCGGTGGCGCGATCATCGTCGAGGAGCTGGCGAACGCGCTCGGCGACCGCGCGGGAATCGACGAACTGGTGGTCAGCGAGCACGACATTCTCGACGGCATCGCGCTGTCGATCGCCGGCTTGTCGCTATGACTGGCTAGCCCAGATCGCGGCGAAGCGGTGGTCGAGGGCGGCGATCATGCGGTCCAGATCGCGGAGTTCGGTTTCGTTGGCGCGGATGTCTCGACGCAGCCGGCTGATAGCCAACGCATCCGAGCGGGTGGACATGGCATCCAGTTTCCGGGTCTGCCTGATGAGCTCGGCGGCGGTCAGCGCCCGCTGATCGGCCAGCGCACCGCGGAAGTACCTCGCCTGCAGCGAATCGGACGCCTGCTTCGCGGCGTAGTCGAAAGGCACAGTCGGAGTTGCCACGTCAAAACCGTAACCGAGGTTAGGTTCGCTGACCTACTTCCCGGCCAAATAAGTGACCGAAGTCGCCCCTGTCAGCTGGATGTCGACGGCATGAGGTCGGGATGGTCGCGGTCGTTGAACCGTCGCAACCCCTCGACGGTTTCCGCGGCGTAGATGGACCGGCCGAAGCATTCCGCTTCGATGCGCAAGCCGTCGTCCAACGGACGGCCCTGTCCGGTGCGCGCGGCCTCGAGGTCGGTGCGCAGCGCGGGTTGGGGGAGCGCCGCAATCGTCTCGGCGAGTTCGAGAGCGTGCTGCAAGCAGGTGCCGCTCGGTACCACCCGGTTGACGAGGCCGATGCGTTCGGCCTCGACGGCTTCGACGACGCGGCCGGTGATGATGAGGTCGATCGCGCGGCGGTAGCCCAGGATGCGAGTGAGGCGCTGGGTGCCGCCGTCGGCCAGCCCGATGTTCCAGCGGCGGCAGGTGACGCCGAAGGTGGCGTGCTCGTCGGCGATCGCGAGATCCGTCCAGCACGCCCACTCCAGACCGCCGGCATAGGCGACGCCGTTGACCGCCGCGATCGTCGGCTTGTAGATATGGGTCCAGCGTGACGGGCCGAGGACCCCGTCGTCGGGGCTCGCGTCGATCGGTAGTTCACCGGCCTGTGCGGCCTTGAGGTCGCCGCCCGCGCAGAACGCGGTGTCGCCCGCGCCGGTGAGGACGCCGACGAGGGCGTCGTCATCGGTGCGGAAGCGCTCCCACGCGTCGACAAGCTCGCGATGAGTCTGGGGGCCAATGGCATTCATGCGCTCGGGCCGATTGATGGTGATGACGGTGACCGGTCCGCGTTGTTCGTAGAGCAGGTGCTCGTAGGTGGTCATCGAATTCTAGCCAACCGGTCGTCGAGCGTGGCGTGGAAGAGGCCGATCGCGCTCTCGTGGGTGCCGAACTCGACGAAGGTGTTGGCCCCGGCGTGCAGGCCCAGTTGTACGCCTTCGGACATGTCGTTGTCCTCGATGCCGCCTTCGTTCAGCAGGTTTCGCGCGTCCTGGGAGGTCTCGGGATCGGCCGTCGCACGCCGTATCACGTCCGGTGTGACCATGGCGTAGATCGTGACCGTGGTGTGGTCGATGTCGATCGGGTCGATCGTGATCACCAGCACCTGGTTCGGGAACGTCGCCACCATGACGTTCGGGAACAGGTGGTATACGTACGTCACGCGGTGCCCGACCTCCCACGTCGACTCGGGGCGGTCGCGCAGGCGTTCGATGTTCTTGTAGGGGAATGTGACTCGGGTGTTCGGCCCGAACGATTCGACGACGTTGAGGTCGTCGTATTGGATGGGGTAGAAGGTGTTCTTGTGGGTGGTGCGAATGTGGTAGCCCTCGAGGAACTGCTCGACGAGGACCTTCCAGTTCATCGCGCGCAACGCCGGCCGCACCGCGACGAGCCGCGTCGAGTGCACCAACTTATCCCGCCACGGGCTGCCGTCGGCCAACGCCGCCATCGCGGCGTCCGCCTGGGGGTGCGGTGTCCCCAGCGGGCCGATCACGATCAACCCGTCGACCTCTCGGCTCTCGACCTCGACCAGTCCGCGGGCGGACACGTTTAGGCCGGGAAAGGCATCGGCGTGGGGCACGTGCGACAGCGCGCCGTCGAGACGGTAGGTCCAGCCGTGATAGCGGCACACCAGTGCCTGCGCACAGCCCGGCCCTTCGACGAGCGCCATGCCTCGGTGCCGGCACGAGTTGCGGAACACCCGCGCGGTGCCGTCGCGGCCGCGCACCGCGAACAGCGGTACGCCGAAGCTGACCCGCTCGACGTGATCGCCGGGGTTGGGAAGCGCCGCCGACGGCAGATAGACGCTCGGGTAGGAGCGCAGCACCTCGAGTTCTTCGACGAATCGGGTTGGGTTCACATAATTTTCGACGGGTTCACGCCAGGCGTCACCTTCGTCGGTCGTGCCCGCGTCGATGTGCGCCAGGATGCGGCGGACGACGGTGACATCGTCGGCGACCGACGCCCGTGTCGGAGTGGCCATACCACGGGAGTATCACATTGATAGTGCTACGTGTCAATCAAATCGTGAGATAGCGTTAACATCGTGGGAGACCACGATTACTAGGAGAGACATGGCAACGGATTCGCCAATGCAACTGGGAATGGTCGGGCTCGGCCGGATGGGTGCCAATTTGGTACGACGGCTCATGCGCGACGGGCACCGGTGCGTGGTCTACGACATGAACGCCGATGCGGTGACCGAGTTGGCCGGCGAGGGCGCCACGGGTGCGGACTCGCTGAGCGATTTCGTACAGAAGCTCGAGACGCCGCGCGCGGTGTGGCTGATGCTGCCCGCCGCGGTGGTGGACTCCACCCTGGAACAGTTGGTGGATCTCCTGGAACCCGGCGACGCGGTGATCGACGGCGGCAACTCCTACTACCGAGACGACATCACCCGCGCCAAGAGCCTGCTGACCAAGAACATCCACTACGTCGACTGCGGAACCAGCGGCGGGGTGTGGGGTCTCGAACGTGGCTACAGCCTGATGATCGGCGGCGAGAAGGAAGTGGTGTCGCGGCTCGATCCGATCTTCAAGACCATCGCGCCGGGGGAGGGCTGTGCCGAGCCGACTCCCAGCCGCACCCGCACCGACGGCACCGCGCAAGACGGCTATCTGCATTGCGGGCCAAGCGGCGCAGGGCATTTCGTGAAGATGGTGCACAACGGGGTGGAGTACGGGATGATGGCCGCCATCGCCGAGGGGCTGAGCATCATCAAGCACGCCGATGCTGGCAAGATCGACCGCACGGTCGACGCGGAAACCACCCCACTGCGCGATCCGTGGGCCTACCAGTACTCGATCGACGTCGGTGAGGTCGCCGAAGTCTGGCGCCGCGGGTCGGTGGTCGGTTCGTGGCTGGTCGATCTCACCGCCGATGCGCTCGCGCGTTCACCCGAACTCGACGACTTCACCGGTCGGGTCTCGGATTCCGGCGAGGGGCGCTGGACGGTGCTGGCCGCGGTCGACGAGGGGGTCCCCGCCCCGGTGATCACCACGTCGCTGTTCGAACGGTTCTCCTCGCGGGACCTCGGCGAGTTCACCGACAAGCTGTTGTCGGCCATGCGCAGCGAATTCGGCGGTCACGCCGAGAAGAAGAACTAGACATCATGACGTCACCGGCGACCACCCCAGCGGACGTACTGGTGATCTTCGGCATCACCGGAGACCTCGCCAGAAAGATGACCTTCCGGTCGCTTTACCGGCTCGAACGGCGCAAGTTGTTGGACTGCCCGATCGTCGGTGTCGCGCTTGACGAATGGTCCGAGGCGACGCTGCGCGACCATGCGCGCAGTTCGATCGAGACCGCGGGCGAGACGATCGACGAGGAGGTGTTCGCCCGTTTCGCGCAACGCCTTTCGATGGTGTCGGGCGACTTCGCCGATGCGAACACCTATGAGAAGGTGGCCCGGGCGGTCGAGGGCAAGCACACACCGGTGTTTTATCTCGAGATCCCGCCGTCGTTGTTCGGGATGGTCGTCGAAGGCCTGGCGCACGCCAACCTCACCGATCGAGCGCGCGTGGTGGTGGAGAAACCGTTCGGCCATGACCTGGAATCGGCCCGTGCCCTGAACGCACAACTGCGCAGCGTGCTCGAGGAGTGGCAGATCTTCCGCATCGATCACTTCCTCGGCAAGGAACCGGCGATGGACATCATGTTTCTGCGCTTCGCCAATTCGGTGTTCGAACCGCTGTGGAATCGCGACCGCATCCAATGCGTGCAAATCACCATGGCCGAGAACTTCGGCGTGGAGGATCGGGGCAGCTTCTACGATCCGGTCGGCGCGCTGCGTGACGTGGTGCAGAACCACCTGCTTCAGCTCATCGGACTATTCGCCTCCGAACCGCCGAGTTGTGCGGGTGCCGACGGGCTTCGCGACAAGCGGGCGGAGGTTTTTCGTGCGATCCCGTCGATTGATCCGGCGCACTACATCCGCGGCCAGTACGACGGATATCGGTCCATCAAGGGGGTGCGGCCGGACTCCCAAACGGAAACATTCGCCGCGTTGAAGCTCGAGATCGACAACTGGCGATGGGCCGGGGTGCCGTTCTTCATTCGCGCCGGCAAGGCACTTCCGGTGCGGGCCACCGAGATTCGGGTGTTCTTCAAGCGTCCGCCCAAGCTCGCAGTCATGCCGGAGCGGCCCGACCCCAACCAACTGGTGCTGCGGATCGATCCGAACCCGGGTACCGACCTGATCATCCAGGCCAAAGAACCCGGTGCGAACACCACCCGATGCGTCGATCTGTCGCTGACATTCGCCAAGGAGCTCGGTGAGGCGCCCGAACCCTACGAGCGGCTGCTGTTCGATGCCATGCGCGGCGACTCCGCCCAATTCGCGCGTGAGGACGGTGTCGAGGAGACCTGGCGCATCGTCCAGCCGCTGATCGAGTCGCCCCCTGAACTGCAGACCTACGTGGTCGGATCGTGGGGTCCGCCATCGGTGTCCAAACTCGTTGCCGGATACCCCAGTTGGCGTGAGCCCTGGCTGGAGTCCTAGGTGCCGACAGCCTCTCGCGCTCGAGTCGCCGACCTGATCGGCGACCGCACCCTGAGCGCCCGGTCCGTGCTGGCGACAGCGCTCCTTGGGGCCGACGAACCGCGCCTGACGGTGGGCGAACTCGTCGGGATCGCTTCGCTGTTCGGCATCAGTGACGGCGCTACGCGCACCTGCTTGTGGCGCATGGTGTCCAACGGTGAGCTCACCGGTGACGACGGGATCTATGCGCTGGCCGGGCCGTTGCTCGAGCGTCGGCAACGGGTGGACGAGGCGGCCCGCTACGACGACACCGCGTTACCGTGGGACGGCACCTGGGAGTTGGCGGTGGTCTCGCTGGACCGCCGTTCGGCGGCTGATCGTCTCGCACTGCGCAAATCCGCGACAGGGCTGCACCTCGCCGAGTTGCGCGAAGGAGTCTGGATCCGCCCGGACAACCTGGACCCAAAGCGGTTGCCGACGCTGCGCGCCGTGCTCGACCGCCAATGTGTGCACTTTCACGGTGCTGCCACCGATATTGCGGCCGAGACCGTGAGATCCCTTTTCAGTCTTGATGATTGGACGGCCGATGCGCGAAGGCTGACGGTGGCGATGCGCGACGAGCTCGACGTCGAAGCGGTCGATGCCGACGACTTCATCTATCAGTTCGCGCTGTCCATCACCGTCGTCCGGCATCTACAACTCGACCCGCTGCTGCCCGCCGAGCTGGAGGCCGAGGACTGGCCCGGCCACGAATTGCGCAGCACGTACCGCCAGTTCGACGAGGTGTTCAAGCGGCGTCTGGCGGGCCGCCGCTAGCGAACGTGTGAATTACGCGTCTTACACGCCTGCGCAATAAGTCCTAGTCCCGCAGAACGGGTTTCAGTGCGTCGAGCACCGTCGGATCCTCGATGGTCGACGGCACCGGTTCATCTTTGCCATGAGCGATACCGCGCATGGTCTTACGCAGGATCTTGCCCGACCGGGTCTTGGGCAGCGCGGAGACGGTATCGACCTGCTTGAAGCACGCCACCGCTCCGATCTCGTCGCGCACCAACTTGACGAGTTCGTCGGCCAGGCCCTCCCCGGACGCACCCGAGGTCAGAACGACAAACCCCCGCGGCACCTGCCCCTTGATCTCGTCGGCGACGCCGATCACGGCGCATTCGGCCACGGCGGGATGCGTCGCCAGCACGGCTTCGATCGAACCCGTCGACAAGCGGTGTCCGGCAACGTTGATCACATCGTCGATGCGCCCCATCACAAACAGATAGCCATCCTCGTCGAGGTAGCCGCCGTCGCCGGTGAGGTAGTAGCCGGGGTGCTCACAGAGATAGGACGCTTCGTAGCGGTCGTCATCGCCCCACAGTGTTGGAAGGGTGCCCGGCGGCAGCGGCAATCTGATGCAGATCGCACCCTCCTCGCCGGGGTCGCAAGGGGAGCCGTCGACGTGAAGGATGCGCACGTCGTAGCCCGGCATCGGCACTGTTGGCGAGCCCGGCTTGATCGGCATGGATTCCAGGCCCATCGGGTTGGCGGCGATCGCCCACCCTGTTTCGGTCTGCCACCAGTGATCGACGACGGGCACACCTAGCTTCTCCGATGCCCACGCATACGTATCAGGATCGAGACGTTCGCCCGCCTGGAACAGATATTTCATGCCGGACAGGTCGTAGTGGTCGATGTGTGCGCCGTCGGGATCCTCTTTGCGGATGGCCCGCAGCGCGGTCGGCGCCGAAAACAGCGCCTTGACACCGTGTTCCGACGCGACCCGCCAGAACGCGCCCGGGTCGGGCGTGCCGATCGGCTTGCCCTCGTAGAGCACGGTCGTCGCACCGAGCATGAGCGGTCCGTACACGATGTAGGAGTGACCGACCACCCAGCCGACGTCGGAAGCCGCCCAGAAGACCTCCCCCGGCGCGATGTCGTAGATATTGCGCATGCTCCACAACAGGGCCACCGCGTGTCCGCCGTTGTCACGGACGATGCCCTTGGGCTTGCCGGTCGTACCGGACGTGTACAGCACATACAGCGGATCGGTGGCGGCGACCGGCACCGGATCGACGGGATCTGCGCCGGTAAGGTCCTGCCAGTCGATGTCGCGGTCAAGTGTCAGCTCGCAACGGTGACCGTCGCGCTGCACGATCACGCAGTTGCGGGGTGGGTGCTCAGACATCTCCAGTGCGGCGTCGAGCATGGGTTTGTACTCGACTGTCCGGGTCGGTTCGATGCCGCAGGATGCGGATACGACGACGGTCGGTCGCGCATCGTCGATGCGGGTGGCCAGCTCATGGGGCGCGAACCCGCCGAACACCACCGAGTGCACCGCGCCAAGGCGAGCGCACGCCAGCATCGCGATCACCGCTTCGGGGATCATCGGCATGTAGATCACCACGCGGTCGCCCTTACCCACCCCGAGTGCACGCAGCGCACCGGCGAATCGCGCCGTCTCGTCGAGGAGCTCGCCGTAGGTGTAGGTGCGCTTCGACCCTGTCACCGGGGAGTCGTAGATCAGCGCCGGCTGGTCGGCGCGGCCGCCCTCGACGTGACGGTCCAACGCATTGGCGCATGTATTCATCTCGGCATCGGGAAACCACCGGTAGAACGGCGGATTGGAGTCGTCGAGGATCTGCTGCGGCTCGCGGGTCCAGGTGACGGCTCTGGCAGCGTCCGCCCAGAAGGTCGCAGGATCAGAGATGCTGGCGTCGAAGAGTTCGCGATACCCGGCCATATCCCGCACCGTAGCGCGCGACGGGTTCTCTAGAGTCGGATTCATGACTGCCGAACCGCCGAGGATCGAAGGTGTGCGCCGGTCGTTCGTCGATGCAAACGGGGTGCGCTTTCACGTCACCGAGGCCGGCCCGGCGGACGGCCGTCCCGTCGTCTGTTTGCACGGATGGCCGCAGCACCACTACGAATGGCGCGACCTGCTGGCCGATCCGCCGCCCGGGCTGCGAATCATCGCGCCCGACCTGCCCGGATACGGCTGGTCCGGTCCGCCGCCGCATCGGTGGGCCAAGGAGGACGTCGCCACCGACGTGCTTGCCCTGCTCGACGCGCTGGGTTTGCCCCGCGTCCTGCTGGTCGCCCACGACTGGGGGGCCTATGTCGGTTACCGCATGATTTTGCGGGAACCCGAGCGCTTCGATGGATATCTCGCGATGAATATGGCCCATCCCTGGCAATCGCCGAAGACGGTGCTGCCGCACATCTGGCGATTCGATTACCAGATACCGCTGGCGACCTTCGGCATCTTCGTTCAACAACGCACGAATTACGTGGAGAAGGTGATCCTCGCCATCGGGTCCGAGATGGATCCCGAGACGAAGCAACTGTTCGCCGATCGATTCCGCGACCCGGTGTGCGCGCGGGCGGGCAGAGACACCTACCGCACGTTCCTGACCCGTGAAATACCGCGCAGTGCAAGGAATCCCGAGACCCGGCGGGCGACGGTGCCGATCCGTGTGCTGTTTGGAACGCGCGACCGTGCGGTCACCTCGTCCATGGTGTCGCCGGAGACCGCAAATGCCGACGATTACACGCTGGAGACCGTTGATGCCACCCACTTCATCGTCGACGAGCGTCCCGACCTGGTCCGCAGGAAGCTGATCGCCCTGGCGGAGGAGACCGCGGGCGTTTGAGGCCGTCGCGACCGGGTAAGCGCGTGGTCATGACCGGACCCGCCGCAGTCGACAGCTCGTTGACTGTCAAACGTGACACCACCGCCACCCGCCAGCAGGTGTGGGACGTGATCGCCGACGGCTGGACCTACTCGCAATGGGTGGTCGGCAACAGCCGGATGCGCGCTGTCGAGCCGAACTGGCCGGCGGTCGGCAGCAAGATCCACCACACCATCGGGGTATGGCCGGTGGCCATCAACGACGAAACCGAGGTCGAATCCTGCACGCCGATGGAGGAACTCGTGCTGCTGGCCCGCACCCGGCCGTTCGGAATGGCGCGGATCACGCTGCGCCTCCACGACACCTCCGACGGATGCCGCATCGAGATGGCCGAGGTGCCGGTCGGTGGCCCCCTCAACCTGATTCCGCGTCGGCTGGCGTTGGCGGCGGCCTTTCCCCGCAACCGCGAATGCACGTGGCGGTTGGCCGCTCTTGCCGAGCGCCGCACGCAACCCGACTGATCCCGAACCTGTCAGGATGGGTGTGGTGGACCGCGACCGCGACGAGTTCGGCAATGCCCGCAACAGCCGACCCCGTGACGCGCTCGGCCGTCCGTTACCGCACGGCAGCCGGGGCGTCGCGCGGATACCCGACGATCTGGATCTTTCCCCGGCCGATTCGTTGACCTACGCCCAAGAACTGCTGGATCAGGGGCTGGCGTTTCACGCCCACGAGGTGCTCGAGGCGGCATGGAAGAACGGACCCGACGACGAGCGCGGGATGTGGCAGGGGCTGGCGCAGCTCGCCGTGGGCATCACGCACATACAGCGTGGCAACACAGCCGGTGCCGCGGGTGTCTTGAGTCGGGCCGCGGACCGCCTCGACGAGGTAGTCCGCCCTGCCCTGTACGGCGTCGACGTCGATGCGCTCGCAATACACGCGCGAACCCTGATCGATGATCTTGCGCGCGGCGCCGACATCGACGTCGAGCGCCTGCGGCCACGCCTGTCAGCTGCGTAGTCATTGCTGGAAGCGGTAGCCCATCCCGGCTTCGGTCAGCAGGTGCACGGGATGCGACGGATCGTCTTCAAGCTTGCGCCGTAGCGCCGCCAGATACACACGCAGATAATGGGTTTCCTTCGCGTAGGCCGGACCCCACACCTCTTTGAGCAGTTCTTCTCGGCCGACGAGTTTGCCGCGATTGCGCACCAGCATCTCGAGCATGCCCCACTCGGTCGGGGTGAGGTGCACCTCGGTGTTGTTCTTGGTCACCTTCTTGGCGGCCAGGTCGACCGTGAACGACGACGTCTCGATCACGGGTTCGTCGACTTCCGAGGATGCCGCGGCTCGCCGCACTGCCGCTCGAAGCCGGGCCAGGAACTCGTCCATGCCAAAGGGTTTGGTGACATAGTCGTCGGCGCCTGCGTCCAGCGCCTCGACCTTGTCCGATGAGTCGGTCCTGGCTGACAGCACGATCACCGGTGCGGTCAGCCATCCGCGCAGCCCGCCGAGCACGTCGATGCCCGACATGTCGGGCAGTCCGAGGTCCAGCACGATGACGTCGGGTTTGTGATCGGCGGCCTGTTTCAGTGCCTCCGTGCCGCTGGCGGCGGTGAACACCTCGTATCCGCGCACCGACAGGTTGATTCGTAGTGCCCGCAGGATCTGCGGTTCATCGTCGATGACCAGCACCCGGGTTTTCGTCGTCATGCCGCCGCCAAGTCGATTTCGACCGTGAGCCCGCCGCCGGGGGTGTCGGTTGCCGAGATCGTGCCACCCATGGCCTCGACGAAGCCGCGGGCGACCGAAAGGCCAAGGCCGACACCGATGCTGGTGTCGTGGTCACCGAGGCGCTGGAACGGGGCGAACAGCTGCTCCTCGGCACCACGTGGGATGCCGGGGCCTTCGTCGACGACGGCGATGAGCACTCGGTTGCCGACCTGCCCTGCGGTCACCCGCACCGGGCTGTCCGGCGCGTATCGCAGCGCGTTGTCGATCAAGTTGGCCAGCACCCGCTCCAGCAGGCCGGCGTCGGCGATCGCCACCGCACCCGCTCCGCTGCTGGCGATGTCGACCTTGACCCGGTCCAGGCCACGACGCCGGAAACCCGTGTTTCCCCTGCGGATTCCAAGAATCGCCCGCTGCACGGTTTCTTCTAGATACACCGGGCCCAGTTCGGGCTTCAGCACACCGGCGGCCAGCCGCGACGAGTCCAGCAGGTTGCCGACCAGCGCGGTCAGCTGATCGATCGACTCCTCGATGGTTGCCAGCAGTTCGGCGGTGTCCTCGGCGGAGAAGTCGACGTCGTCGCTGCGCAGACTCGAAACGGCCGCCTTGGCCGCGGCCAGGGGAGTGCGCAGGTCGTGACTGACGGCGGACAACAGTGAGCGCCGCAGTTCGTCGGCCCTGGCGATGGCTTCGGCCTTGCCCGCTTCCGCACTGAGTTCGCGCTGCCGTACCAGCCCCGCCGCTTGCACCGCCACGGCGGTGAGCACCCGGCGATCGCGGGCGGCCAGCTTGCGTCCGGCCATCAACATCCAGAATTCGTCGTCGCCGACTTCGATTGCGGTGTCTGCCGAATCGACATCGACGCACGGATTGTCGCCGACACACGCGACGATTCCCGCGTTGGCGCGCAGCAAGCTCACGGCTCGTTGCGAATACGTCTCGCGGACTCGCTCCAGCAGCGCCTCGAGATCGGCGCCGCGCAGCACCGACCCCGAGAACAACGCCAGCAGTTCGGCGTCCTGGGACGCTCGGCGAGCCTCACGCGCGCGTTTGGCGGCATTGTCGACCAGTGCAGCAACAGCAACGGCGACGAACAACAGGACCACTATGGTGATCGCGTTGTCGGGTTCAGCGATCGTGAATGTGTGACGGGGTTCGATCAGGAAAAAGTTGAGCAGCACGCCGGACAGCACGGCTGACAGCGCTGCGGGGGCGACGCCGCCGAGGAGGGCTACGACGAGAACGCCGATGAAAAACAGCGCACTCTCGCCGCCCACGCCCAGAAACGGGTCGAGCAGGAAGACCAGGAGCGCGCAGACCGCGGACGGGACCACGGCAGCTGCGAGCCACGACGTGAGGTGACGCTGACGCGGTGAGATCCGTGACCACAACGACTCTTTACGTGCTTCGGGGTGGGTCACCATATGGACATCGATGGGGCCCGACTGCTGCACCACGCTCGCGCCGATGCCCTCGTCGAACATCCGGGCCCAGCGGGACCGCCTCGACGTGCCGAGGACCAGCTGTGTCGCGTTCTCGTCACGGGCGAAATCCAGCAGCGCACTCGGCACGTCGTTACCGACGACGGTATGCAGGGTCGCACCGAGGCTGGCGGCCAGCTCCCGCACGGTGCCCATCTGGGGTGCCGAGACACCCGACAGTCCGTCGCCGCGCGCGACATGCACGATCATCAGCTCGGCGCTGGACTTCGAGGCGATGCGAGATGCCCTGCGCACCAGCGTTTCCGACTCCGCACCCCCGGTGACTGCGACGACGACGCGTTCGCGGGCCTCCCAGGTCGCGGTGATCTGGTTCTCTTGCCGATACTTCTCCAGCGCGGCGTCGACCTGGTCGGCCAGCCAGAGCAGGGCGAGTTCGCGCAGCGCTGTCAGGTTGCCTCTTCGGAAATAGTTGGACAGCGCCGCGTCCACCCGTTCGGGTGCGTACACGTTGCCGTGAGCGAGCCTGCGCCGCAGGGCTTCCGGTGTGATGTCGACGAGCTCGATCTGGTCGGCTGCGCGCACGATCTCGTCGGGCACCTTCTCCTGTTGCTCGATACCGGTGATCTGGGTGACGACGTCGTTGAGGCTCTCGAGGTGCTGAACGTTGACGGTGGAGATGACGGTGATGCCGGCCTCGAGCAGCTCCTCGACGTCCTGCCACCGCTTGGCGTTCTTACTGCCCGGGGTGTTGGTGTGCGCCAGCTCGTCGACGAGGACGACCTGCGGTGCGCGCCGCAGCACCGCCTCGACGTCGAGTTCGGCGAACTGCCTGCCGCGGTAGTCGATGAGCTTCGGCGCGACGGTCTCGATGCCCTCGATCAGGTCGGCGGTCTTCTTGCGGCCATGCGTCTCCACCACCCCGGCGACCCCGTCGGTGCCGCGCTCCAGCCGTCGGTGCGCCTCACCGAGCATGGCGTACGTCTTCCCGACACCGGGCGCGGCCCCCAGATAAATGCGCAGCTCGCCACGCTTTTTCTGGGAGCCCGGCCGGTCGGTCACCACCCCATCATCCACCGGTCACGTCAGCTTTTTGCCGGATACTTCTGGTCGAGGTCCAGGTTGAGCTGCAGCACATTGACCGTCGGCTCGCCGACGAACCCCAGGAACCTGCCGTCCGTGTGCGCGGCCAGCACCTCGCGAACCTGCTCTGGACTGACACCGCGCGCCGTGGCGACCCGGCTGACCTGAAGGTCGGCGTACGGGATCGAGATGTGTGGGTCCAGGCCGCTTCCGCTTGCGGTGACCGCGTCGGCGGGCACCACGGGATCGGCCGGCGCGCTGCCGCGGATCGGCACGAGGTGGCCGATGCTGTGATCCTCGCCGGGCGTCGCACACTCGACGCGCACACCTTCGTAAGTGTCGAGGAACGGCGTCTGCGTGGTGGCACACGGCTCGTTGACGCTGACCACCCGGGTCGGCTGCACGACATTGCCCTGCGCATCGCGCGGGCCGATGACCGACAGCACGGCCCCGACCCCGCCGCCGGTGCAGAACGGCCGTGTGCCGTCCACACCTTCGGTCTTACCGACGGTGGCGCTGCGTTCGCAGACCAAGGTGAGCAGGCTCGGCTTGGCTTCGGTTGGATTGTCGGCACCGCCGACGGGTGTATCGACAATGCTTTCCGGCCCGAGGTTGCTCGCGCTGGTGGCCATCGGGTCGTAGCCGTCACCGGCCGCGGACGGTCGGCTCTGAAAGTACTGCGGTAGCGCGTTGCCGTCGGCGTCGGTGAACGATTGGCCGATGAGGCTGCTGCCCAACAGTTTTCCATCCTCCTCGATGAGCGATCCGTTGGCTTTGTCGTTCAGGCCCGGGAGCTGCGCCACGAGCCAGATGAACACCGGGTAGGCGATGCCGAGGATGACGGTGAGCACCAGCAGCGCGCGCAACGCAGCCCAGTGCTGACGAACGAGATTGGAAAGATTCATGTCACATTCCTGGGAAAAGTTGGACGACGAGGTCGATCAGCTTGATGCCGATGAAAGGGGCGATGATGCCGCCGAGGCCGTAGATGTAGAGGTTGCGGCTCAACAGCTTTGACGCACTGGCCGGCGTGTACCGTACTCCGCGCAGCGACAGCGGAATCAGCGCGATGATGACCAAGGCGTTGAAGATCACCGCCGACAGGATCGCCGATTGCGGGCTGTGCAGCCGCATGATGTTCAACAGGTCCAGGCCCGGGAACAGCGCCACGAACAGCGCGGGGATGATCGCGAAGTACTTGGCGATGTCGTTGGAGATCGAGAACGTCGTCAGCGCACCGCGGGTGATGAGCAACTGCTTGCCGATCTCGACGATCTCGATGAGCTTGGTGGGATCGGAGTCCAGGTCGACCATGTTTCCGGCCTCTTTGGCCGCCGACGTTCCGGTGTTCATCGCGACGCCGACGTCGGCCTGCGCAAGTGCGGGTGCGTCGTTGGTGCCGTCACCGGTCATCGCGACGAGCTTGCCGCCGGCCTGCTCCTTCTTGATCAACGCCATTTTGTCTTCCGGCGTGGCCTCGGCGAGGAAGTCGTCGACGCCGGCCTCGTCGGCAATCGCCTTGGCGGTCAACGGGTTGTCGCCAGTGATCATCACGGTGCGGATGCCCATGCGGCGCATCTCGTCGAAGCGTTCCCGCATGCCCTGCTTGACGACGTCCTTGAGATGGATGACACCGAGTACCTCGGCCCTACCATCCTGCACTTGTCCGACGACCAGCGGCGTGCCGCCGGCGGCGGAGATCCCGTCGACGATGTCACCGAGCTGGGTCGGCACGATGCCGCCTTCGGAGCGCACCCACTCGGCCACGGTGCTCGCCGCGCCCTTGCGCAGCTTGTGGTCCTTCAAGTCGACGCCGGACATCCTTGTGGTGGCGCTGAATTCGATCCAGTGGGCCGTATCGAGTTCCCCGGCGGTGCGGGCCCGCAGACCGTACTCCCGTTTGGCGAACACGACGATCGAGCGGCCCTCCGGCGTCTCGTCGGCCAGGCTGGACAGCTGCGCAGCGTCGGCGAGGGTTTCGCCGGATACACCGTTCAGCGGCACGAAGGCCGCGGCCTGCCGGTTGCCCAGCGTGATGGTTCCGGTCTTGTCGAGCAGCAGGGTGTTGACGTCGCCGGCGGCCTCCACCGCGCGGCCCGACATGGCGAGCACGTTGCGTTGCACCAGGCGGTCCATTCCCGCGATGCCGATCGCCGACAACAGTGCGCCGATCGTGGTCGGGATGAGGCATACCAGCAGAGCCACCATCACGATGCCGCTGACACCGTAGCCGTTGAGCGCCAACGAGTCCGCGACTCCCGGATTGTTGGCCTTCGAGTAGATCGCCAGCGGTTGCAGCGTCGCGACGGCGAGCACGAAGATGATCGTCAGCGAGGCCAGCAGGATGTTGAGCGCGATCTCGTTGGGCGTCTTCTGCCGGTTGGCGCCCTCCACGAGCGCGATCATGCGGTCGATGAAGCTCTCTCCCTGCTTCTGGGTGATCTTCACGACGATGCGGTCCGACAGCACGGTGGTGCCGCCCGTGACGGCCGAGCGGTCACCGCCCGATTCGCGAATGACGGGTGCGGATTCACCCGTGATCGCCGATTCGTCCACCGAGGCAATGCCTTCCACGACATCGCCGTCGCCCGGGATCGGCTGGCCCGCCTCGACCACCACGATGTCGCCCTGCTGCAACAGCGGCGCGGCGACCGCTTCTTCACGGCCGGGTGTTCCCGGTGCCCAGCCGACGAGGCGCCGAGCCATCGTCGCCGTCTTGGTCTTACGCAGTGACTCGGCCTGCGCCTTACCGCGTCCTTCGGCGACGGCTTCGGCGAGGTTGGCGAAGATCACGGTGAGCCAGAGCCAGACCACGATCAGCCACGCGAACCAGGACGGTTCCATGACGGCGAGCACTGTGCTCCAGACGGCGCCGATCTCGACGATGAACATGACGGGATTGCGCCACAGGGTGCGGGGGTCGAGCTTGCGCAGCGCGTCGGGCATCGACTTCCACAGCATCTTCGGGTCGAGCAGCCCGCCCTGAACTCGCCTGGGCGCGTGCTGTTTCGGCTGTGCGGGCACAGTGTCGATGGTGGGTGCGGACATGTCAGTGGATTCCTTCGGCGAGGGGTCCCAGCGCGAGCATGGGAAGGAAGGTCAGGGTGACCAGGATCACCGTGACGCCGGCGACCATGCCGACGAACTGCGGCCGGTAGGTCGGCAGCGTGCCGACGGACTCGGGTGTCTTGCCCTGTTTTGCCAGTGAACCGGCGAGCGCCAGCACGAAGATGATCGGCAGGAACCGGCCGAACAGCATGGCCAGCCCGAGTGCGGTGTTGTACCACTCGGTGTTGACCGAGATCCCGGCGAACGCCGACCCGTTGTTGTTGGCGGCGGAGGTGAAGGCGTACAGCACTTCCGAGAGGCCGTGCGGTCCGGTGTTGAGCATGCCTGCCCTTTGACCGGGCATCGCCATCGCCACCGCCGTGCCGGTCAGCACGATCAGCGGTGTGATGAGGAAATACGTTGCTGCGAGCTTGATCTCACGCGGTGTGATCTTCTTGCCGAGGTATTCCGGCGTGCGGCCGACCATCAGGCCCGCGACGAACACCGTGATGATCGCCAGCACGAGCATGCCGTACAGGCCCGAGCCCACGCCGCCGGGTGCGACCTCGCCGAGCTGCATGTTGAACAGCGCCATCATGCCGCCGAGGCTGGTGTAGGAGTCGTGGAACGAGTCGACGGCGCCGGTGGACGTCAACGTCGTCATGCTGGCGAACACCGCCGAATCGGGGACGCCAAACCGTTGTTCGACACCTTCCATCGCCGAGCCCACGGCGGTCGGGACCGTGCCGTGCGCTTGCACCTGGAAGGTCATCATCAGCGTCACGCTGATCAGTGCGATGACCGACATGGCGGCCACGATCGCGTAGCCCTGTTTACGGCTGTCGACCATGCGTCCAAAGGTCCGCGGCAGTGAGAACGCGATGCAGGACAGCAGGAAGATCTCTATCCAGTTCGTCCATGCGGTGGGGTTTTCGTACGGATGCGCGGAGTTGACGTTGAAGAACCCGCCTCCGTTGGTGCCTAGCTCCTTGATGACCTCCTGGCTGGCGACCGGGCCTCCGGGAATGGTCTGCTGACCACCGGCCAGCGTCGAGGCAATCTGCGTATGCAGGTCGAAGTTCTGGACGACTCCACCGACGATCAGCACGATGGCGCCGATGACGGAGAGCGGCAACAGGATTCGAATGACTCCGCGGATGAGGTCGACCCAGAAGTTGCCGAGTTCTGACGTGTTGCGGCGGGCCAGTGCGCGCACGAACGCCATCGCCACCGCCATACCCACCGCCGCCGAGACGAAGTTCTGCACGGCCAGACCGGCCATCTGCACCAGGTGGCCCTGGGTCGACTCCCCCGAATAGGCCTGCCAGTTGGTGTTGGTGACAAAGCTGACCGCGGTGTTCCACGCCAGCGCGGGGGTCATTTCGGTGCCCGGGTCGTTGAGATGCAAGGGCAGCTTGCCCTGCACCAACTGGAAAATGAACAGGAACAGCAAGCTGATCGCCGAGAACGCGAGCACACTGCGGGCGTAGGAACCCCAGGTCTGTTCCGCCTTGGGGTCGGCGCCGATTAATCGGTAGATGACGCACTCACCGCGCAGGTGCCGTTCCGAGGAGTAGACCCGGTACATGTAGTCGCCCAGCGGCACGTGGACGACCGCGAGGCCGACGATGAGCGAGATGAGGAACAGGATCCCCGCGGTGGTGGTGCTCACTCAGAACCTCTCGGGGAAGAGCAGGGCGGCGAAGAGGAACACCGCGATGAGAACCGCCAGCACGAGCCCGATGACGTTTTCGATCACAGACCCTCGACCCACTTCTGAATCAGGCCGAAGACGGCGAAGACCGCCACCGTCAACGCGATGTACACCAGGACGGACATGACACTCCGAGATGTTTACGGGTCGCCGTATTTCGGCGGCCCATAGAAGGATCGCCCCAGCTCAGGAGGTCAATACCGGCCTTAACGGATTCTTGACGGCCCCGTCCCGGCCTTTAACGGTTTCCGTCGCCCGGCGCTCAGCGAGAGCGGCCGAACCGCCGCTTCGTCGGTTTCGGTGCCTGGTAAGAGTCCTGAATCCAGGCGTCCCACGTCGCTTCGGATTCTCCTCGGACAGGGCTGTTGCTGACATGCCAACCGAGGGCTTCGACTTCCGTTGTCGACCAACGAATTAGCGTGCCGTCGCCGCCGATCTCTTGCGCCAGCAGAACCCGCTGGTCGCTTTCCAACCCGTCGCTGAACGCTTGCATCGCGTTCTTCAGGCGGAAGTAGGGGACGGCGTCGTCGAACTCCCGGCAGAGTTTCGTGAGTTCTCGTCGCGCATGGTCGAGCAGGGTCGTCGGCTCTGTTTCCTCCGGCTCGGCGGTCGTTGCGTCGACCTGGGACGTGGGTTGCGCAGGCTCGCCGTACTTGGCGCGCAGTGCCTCGACCTCGGCCGTGGCCGCCAGTGCCCTCTCCCGCCACCATGCGAGGTGGTACTGAATCAGCTTCTCTTCGCATTCCGGACAGACCGCGTCCGCTTGCGTCAGGGTCGTCGCAACCACGATCGCCGCTCCGCAGAGCGCGTGGTCGTCGCGCCGGTCGAGGTAATCCGCGTGGTGTGCCACCGAAGCGGATGCCTCCCGTATGTAGGTGTGGGGTGGCTCCACATAGGCGAACATAGTTGACAACGCGCGGAGATGGTCCCGATCGGGCCCGGCTCTCAGGCACCTCGGATGAGAACGTTCTCATCTCGCGATCTCCCTGGCGAAATGCGGCTACCGATTGCTCTGGTCATGCGAACACCCGGCTGACGCGAGAACGCCCGCTGTCCGAGGGCAGCGGGCGTCATGGCGCGGCGTTCAGTCGAAAGCCGCGAACTGGCGTTCTACGTTGTTGCCGAAGTTCTCGAACTGGCGCTCGGTTCGATCGCCGAAGTTCTCGAACGGCTGCTCGACGACGTCCTCGAATTCGACGAAGGGGAAGAAGGCGGGTGCGGTGTCGACGCGCGGGGCCTCGGCCAGCGCGGTGCCGGCACCGGCAACGGCCATGGCGCCAAAGGCGGCGCTGACGAGAGCGAGCTTGACGATGTTGCGGTTCATGGTTGATCTCTCCCTGTTTGGTTGGTGGTGGGTGTTGATAGCGAGAGTGGGCTGAACTACTTGGGGTGTTCTTGGAGACTGAACGCCCGCCGCCCGGTAATAGGCGGGCACCCGACCTCGGCCGACCCTCGGGGTTCATGAGAGTAATAGCCATGGCGGCGGGTTCAGCACCACGCTGCGGTCGGCATCCGTCGGTCAAACGGGACCCGCCGAGACGGTGGGGACGGTGGGACTCGAACCCACAAATGTCAGGCGTTTTAAGCGCCCCGCCGATGCCAATTAGGCTACGTCCCCTCTAGGCGGTCGAGTCTAGTGCGGAGGCACAGCTCTTGTTCTTGCCTCTGAAGTTCGGCGTGAGCGCATGACAGTTGGGGCACAGCAGTCGAAGGTTCTGCAGCGCGTTGTTCTGATGGTTGCCGTCTATATGGTCCAACTCCAGAGGAATCGGCTGGCTCATCCAGCTATCGAGCTCGCAGCCGGAGCACCTACGCTCGAAAACGCCTTCGTTGATGAGGCGCCGGCGCAACCGATCAGACTGAATCGGATACGTGTTCGATAGGAAGTCCTCGATCGGTCGCAGGCGATGCGAGACCCTCTTGCCTTTCGCCCAGGACTGCCCGGCGAAGTGGGATGTATCGAGACCGAGGCGGTCGATGGCTCGGCGGAGGACACGGTAGTTGCCGCCTTCCGGCACGACACCCAGCAGCTTGAGCGCGCCGGCAATGGAAACGGACTGCCTCACCGCCTCCCGATACTGCTCATCGCGGATCTTGTAGCGTCTGATGCGATTTGGTTCGGACGTTTGGGCCAAGAATGCCTCGGCCTCAACGGTGGTCTTGAAGCGTCGTCTCAACCGTTTCCTCTTACCGTTCATGTAAACCGCAGCTCGAACTTCATATCGGATCTCGCCATTCGAGAGTTCAATACGAATAGGTCTGCGTTCGAGCCGGTCAATCACCTTGTCTTCCGCTTTCGCTCACCACGCCAAACACATCATGACGGTCGGGTCTGACTACGGGGGAGGTTAGTTCAGCGCACCGACAGGAGGGGTGACGTCCAAGGAGTGGCAGCTTCTCGGTCACGCGAAGGTGCGACATTCACCGACCGCGACGGGATGCAGCGATCGGATCGGCTGGGCAGTTCGTAGGTGATAGCCCGCTACGCATGGGGCCCCGCCCATGGCGAGCAGGGTAGTTCGGCTTTCGGGGCGACTGCGTCAGTGTCACGACGCTGTCACATCTCACGCGTGATAGCCGCGAATGCTGACGAACGCGGTGAACGGTATCTGCTGTTAGAAGCAGGTAATTGAAACATCCACGAATACCGGCGCACGTGCTTCGGCCGACTTAAAATCCGCCAAGTGTGAGTTCGAGTCTCACTGGGGGCACACCATTGGTGCGCATCGCCTCGGGCCGAAGTTGCTTACCGGTCGGACAGGAAATCCTCCCCGTCGAGGGGCTAATTCTGGCCCAACGGCGATTACACGGTCCCCGTGATCTCAGAAGAATTCCTCCCGTGAAGCGGCGCGACCGCGCCGCCAACTAACCACGAGGAGTAGAGAATGACAACTAACAAGCACGCCGCGACCCGCCGAATCGCGCGCGTCGCCCGAGCCGTCGGCGCCGTTTGCATTGGCCTTTGTATTGCGCTCGCATCAGCCGTCGGCGCCAGCGCCGAGGAAAAGCAGACTGAGGCGGAAATCAAGGCTGGGTGCAAGGAAGCCAATGGCCGGTACGAAACCAGTTCGGGCCCGAAGGGTCGGGTCTCGACGTGTTCGTACAAAACGATCGACGGTACGACCTGGATCGACGTGTACGTCGACGGCACTTACACAAACACCCTGAACGAAGCCAAGCCGGAAATTTCCACGCCGCCGCAAGTATCCAATTCGGATCTTGCACCGCCGCGGTTTGGTTAGCGGTGACCGGTGTTACTGCTGTGGCGAAAGCTCATCGCGCTGCCCGTGCTCGGCCAGTGTCGCCGTCCAGTGTCGGTTCGAGTCCGACCTGGAGCGCCGATCGAACCTGCAGCGGTGGCGCGATCTAGTCACACAACACGTCGGCGGACTCAAGGATCCGGTTTCTGAAGTCGTCGAATGCGTTTCGTTCGCGATCGAGAATCTCGCCGGGGATCCGCAACTCGAGAGCCTGTTGACTCGCTGAGCCGAGGACGAAGAGGTCATTTCGCTAACCGCTGACACGCCAATACATTCTGCCTGTCGGTCTTTCACCGCCCTGATGTCGATTGGAAGCTTCATGGCTTGGATGTCACCGAACTTGGCGAGCTGGCCGAAATGACCTTGCGCACTGTGCAATCTCTCCTCACCGATCCCAGACCTCAAACGCGCGGCGGAGTCGCACTCCGCCGCTTCGTTGCGCGGTGGCTGGGTCCAGCGATCCTCTAACTGCGGATGACATCGCTGCTATTTGCTCGCACAAAATCCATGCGCGTGCAGAAACGCTTACATGCCCATTTTCAAGCCAGCGCCGGCATCGATGAACAGTTGTTGCCCGGTAACGTAACGAGACTCGTCCGACGCGAGGTACACCACCGCGTGCGACACATCCTCGGTCTCTACGTAGGGGACCGGCATTGCCTGCAGGACCGGAAAGACCAACTCTGCGTCTTCTCGCGAAGGTTCGGGCAGGTCCGGCCGGAAGGTGCGATACATCGGCAGGTTGTGCAGCATGTCCGTGTTGACGTTCGTGGGATGGACCGCGTTGATCCGGATGTTGTGCGGCGCCATCGTCAAGGCCAGCGCCTTCGTATAGTCGCGGACCATCCTCTTGGCCATGCCGTAGCCCGCCCCGCCAGGGCCTTGCGGCCCTCCGCCAGTCGCGAGATCCTTCTGGTCGACGAGTCCAGCGATGGAACCCGTCACAATTACCGACCCGCCGGCAGTCAGGTGGCCGAGGCCGACGTGGATGGTGTTGACGACGCCGACGAAGTCAACGTCGAATGCGTCGATGAAGCCCTGATACGGAATATGGTTGCCCTGCGGGCAGATCCCCGCGTTCGCCACGACGACGTGCAGCCCACCCAGTTGCGCAACGGCGTCATCCAGCGCTCCCTTGAGACCTGCGCGGTCACGCACATCGACCACAGCCGTCACCACCCGCTGCCCTGACTTCTCGATGAGCTTCGCTGTCTCGTCGAGGTCCTCGGGAGTGGCAAGCGGGTACTCGTTCGACTCGATGTCGGCGCAGATGTCGACGGCGATGATGTCGGCGCCCTCGTCCGCGAGGTGGACGGCGTGGCTGCGCCCCTGGCCGCGGGCCGCTCCAGTGACGAGGGCGACCTTGCCCTTGAGACGGTTCATGTGTGCCTCCGTTGAGTCAGTTCATCGATAGAATTCGTGCAGCAGGACCGCTTGGCCTCGGCGTCTAGCCGAAGTTCGCCTGCATGTGCTCGCCCAAAGCGGCTACTACTTCAGCACGCGGCAGACTGGCGTTTGCGGCAAAGCTCGCCTCGATGTGGTCACTTGCGTATCCCCTTGGGCCACTGCCGAACACTTCGTAGAAGCGCGCGGCGCATTCCTCAGGGCTCTGCGCGCCCGCAGCGCGCAAGCTCGATTCGACGTCAGGCGTGACGTCCATGTTGCGACGGAACTCAGGGGTCAAGGTCGTGCCGATGATGTAACCCATGACGTCAACGCCGGAACCGCGCAGCTCGTCCCACAGACCTTCCGCAAGAAGCAACTCATAGGCCTTGGCGGCTCCATAGGCGGCGAAAATGCGTAGGCCCTGGAGTGCACCGCCGGAGGAACACAGCGCAATACCACCGCGCCGGCGTTCGACCATCTTGGCAGCGAGCGATTTGGTGAGCAGCGTGGGGACCGTACAGTTCATGTACACATTGCGTACGAGTTCGTCGTCTGGGGTATCGAGGAACAACCCACGAGGCTCGGCGGCGGCGTTATAGATGAAGAGTCCGATCTCGAGATCGTCGACACCCTCGATCACGTGCTGAACCGCATCGGGGCCGCTGAGATCCACCGACAGCGTGCGCGTCTGAACACCGTAGGTTCGCTCGATGTGGGCGGCGACGTCGGCCAGCTCGATTCGGTGCGCGCGATCAGCACGACGTTGCACCCCCGCTCGCCGGCACCGTTGGCGAGCGCGGCGCCGAGACCTTCCGATGCGCCCGCGACCAGCGCCCAGGGACCGTATTTGTCGTTGAACAGCATCCACTTCTCCCGGTTCTCCGAATGAAACAATAGAGCATTCAGTGTCTAGTCGTATAGTGCCTATGCAGACATTCGTCGTCGAGGAGGCCCGATGGTTCTACGCCGTGATGCGGTGTCGCTTGCCGGTCACGTTGCCGTCGTGACCGGCGGTGGAGCGGGCATCGGCAGGGCAGTGGCATCAGCGTTCGCCGAGTTCGGGGCTCGCGTGGCGATATGGGAGAAGGACGCCGCCCAGGCGACCGAGGCCGCCGCGGAGGTGGACGGACTGGCCTGCGTGGCCGACGTCCGCGATCCTGAGCAGGTCGACGCTGCGCTGGCCGAAACGGTGGGCGAATTCGGCACGCCGACAATTCTGGTGAACAACGCTGGTGGCGTTTTCTGGTCCGGTCTCCTCGAGACGACCCCCAACGGCTGGGATTCGTTGATCCGCATGAACCTGACGCAGGTGATGCTGTGCACTCAGCGGGTGGCTCGCGCCATGGTCGATGCGCAACTGGGCGGCAGCATCATCAACGTCAGCACGATCGAAGGCGTGCGCGCAGCACCCGGCTTCGCCGCATATGCGGCAGCGAAGGCGGGGGTACTCAATTTCACCAAGACGTCTGCGCTCGAGCTCGCATCACACGGTATTCGGGTCAACGGTTTGGCACCCGACTTCACCCTCACCGAGAGTCTTCGCCGAATGGCGCCGAACGGCGAGGAGAATGCCAAGCTGATGGTGCCGCTCGGCCGTGCCGGCCATGTCGACGAGATGGCTGGAGCCGCAGTGTTTCTCGCGAGCGATCTCAGTTCTTACGTCACCGGTCAGACGCTGCACGTAGACGGCGGGACCAGCGCGGCGGGTGGGTGGTATCACCATCCGGACAGCGGGCACTACGTGCTCGGCCATGTCACGTGAGCATCGTCCCATTCGACTACCAGTCCCCGAGCACCTGTCGGTCCTCGGTGGCGTCGACGCACACTCTTCGGTGGACGATGCGCCAGCCGCGGTCCTCGCTGACCGCGTAGCGGTCGATGTATCTGATGTGCATCACCAGATCGTGGCAGGAGCCCTGTTCGTCAGAACTGAAGTGATGTGCAGTGCAATAGACTTCACCGATTGCACGTTCACCGTCCACTTGGAAAAGGCCCTGTCCGAGCACGTGCGCGGTGCGGGGAAAGCGATTCACGATCTCGATGATGCGTTCGAGCTCGCGATGACCGTTCAGGTTGCCCGGCCGCTTTCCAGGCTGCTCTACGCGCATGGTGGCGTCTACTGCGAAGACACTGAGCAGGCCGCCGATGTCGCGATGGTCTATCGCCGCTGCATAACGGCGGCAGAGGGTTTCCAGCTCGAGGTTTGGCGCGGCGTATCGAAGATCCATAACTGCTGAAAGCCAACTACATCGCCGTCCGGCTGTCGTGTCCCATGTCTGCGGGACTGCGGCCGAACGCTCGGACCATGGCCTGAATGGTGTAGGAGGCGGCGAGGCGGCCGTCACGGGTGTGCACCCGCCCGTCGCCCTGCACGAGTCCTCGTCCTGACCAGAATGCGCAATTCCTGTACAGCAGCCATTCACTGACATCCGCGTCGTCGTGGAAGGCAATGGTGGCCTTCATGATTCCGGTGGACAACGTGTCGTGCGCGCGAGCCTCACCGAAGCCGCGGTGGGGCAGCATGCCTGCAGCGATGGTCCAGTGCGTCGTCGACTGCGCCAATAGCGCCTGATGTAGATATTGCTCATCAGGTGCGTCCCTAAATCGGACCCAGGCGTCGATCACGGGTGGTCCGACCCGCTCCGGGTCGGGATCGTATGCGGCGTCGACGACCCTGATCTCCCGGCCGGGCATCCCGAAGCCGGCGAACTGCACAGCGGCTTCCGGGCCGGGGGTGTCAGGCATTGGTGCGCTGTCGCGCATGACGTCATCGGCGCCGGAGTCGGCGAGAAGCAACCCAACACTTCGCAACGCCCCGTGCTGGCTGATCCGCACCTCGGCGGTCGAGAACGTTCGACCTTGGCGCAGAACATCGACATCGACATCGACAGGCGCGGTGAACGAAGCAGCCTTCGTGAATATCATCGATATCGATGTGACCCGTTGTCCAGGAAGGGCTTTACTGGCAGCAACAATGGCTTCTCCGGCGAACTGACCGCCTTCGACGACGTCGCGGCGAGTCGGGCCATGAGCCGGACCGATGAATTTGCAGTCCGACGCGGGTTGAACATCGATGAGCCGCAGTAGCTCGTCAGCATCGCCCCAAAGTGGAAACGTCGCAGGTACCTCGGTACCGTCGGGCCATCGATCGACCACGATGATTCGCATATCAAGGTCGTAGAAAGACACATAACCTTTCAGCCCGGCAACTTCTCGCAGCGGCGCACGATAGGTCCACACGGCATTCGCGCTCGGTTGGTGCGGGCCGATGAGGTTCCAATAATCGGCCCGTCCCTTGAAAGGGCACACCGTGGTGTGCTCCGACTTTTCGAAGTGCTGCCACTGAACCGACGATTCCGGAAAGTACAGCCTGTCCGTGTGATCAGTTTCCGTCACGATAAGACAGGCATCGCTTTCGGCCAGCAGTGTGTCGCCGGCCCAGACCTGTCCCGTCAGCCGGCAGGGCGTCAGGTCGATTCGGTAGTCTGGGTACTCGGGCCAAAGCGATTCGACGTCATCGATCATGTCGGCCATGTGATGCCCTTTCCGCGTTCATTTGTCAGGTTGCATCCGATCGAACCGTTTGCTTCGGCGGCAATGACAAGAGCCATGATCCGTCTAATCGCTGGCGGGCAATGGTTTGGCTTCCTTGATCGCCAGAGGCGTCGATCCGATCGACAGTGAGCCTGCGCCGGCGTTGGTCACCAGCACCTCGGCCCCCGCGCCGTCGACATATCGTTTGCCCATCTGCGTGCCCCCGGCGAGACCGTCGTCAAGCGCCAGGCTCGTATCGATCTCATCGCCGACGGGAATCATCGGCGAACCACCTGCGCGTAGGTCGTCGAGCGCCTCCGAACTGCGCACGATGATGACCTGGGTTTCGCACACCTGACTTTTCAGTCGAGTGCCGTTCTTGATCATGTCGACTCCTTGGCGTCGGCGTTCAGTTCATCAACGATCTGGCGTCGCAGGACCTTGCCGGTGGCGTTGGTGGGCAGTTGACCGCGAAAGACGACACGGTCCGGAGTTCTCGACCCCCGCAGTCGTTCGCGCACGAAACTCCGTAGCTCCTCGGGTTCGGGTGCGAATTCGCCGTCAGGCACGACGACGGCGACGATGATCTGACCCCACTCGTCGTCATCGGCGCCAACCACGACACACTCCCGTACGCCAGCATGTTCAACCAAGACGTCTTCGATCTCGGCCGGAGCGATGTTTTCGCCGCCGCGGATGATGGTGTCGTCGGATCTGCCCCCGATGAACAGATAGCCGTCTTCGTCAAGGAATGCGACGTCCTTGGTGGGGAACCAGCCGTCCGCGTCGAGCACCGACCCGATGCCGGTGTAGCGGCCCGACACCTGCTCGCCGCGGACGAACAACTCGCCGGGCTCGTCCGGCCCCAGCACGGTGCCATCCTCGGCTCGGACCTGCACCTCGACCGTGGGGACGGGCCGGCCAACCGACCCCAACCGACGTGACGTTGCGGGGTCGCTTGACGCCAGCGCGTTGCGATGGTCCTCGGGGGTGAGCACGGCGATGGTGGAACTGGTCTCGGTGAGACCGTAGGCGTTGACGAATCCGACATGCGGCAACAGTTCCAAGGCCTTGCGCACCAGCGGCGCAGCGACTTTCGATCCGCCATAGGCAAGCGTGCGCAGCGAGGGCAGTAGGGGAGACCCATCGAGCCCTTCGAGTACGGTCACGATCCTGTCCAGCATCGTGGGAACCACTGTTGCCGAGGTGACCTTTTCGCGATTGACCAGTCGGACCCATTCGATGGGGTCGAAGTTGTTGAGGTAAACCATCTTACGCCCGGCATACAGATTCGAGAGGGCGGCTCCGACGCCGGCGATGTGGTAAGGCGGTACGCAGATCGCGGCGGCGTCACCGGGTTCTGCCGACGCGAACTCGACGGTGCCCATGACGTAGCTGGTGAGGTTGTTATGCGTCAACTCAACGGCTTTGGGTGCTGATGTCGTGCCCGAAGTGAACAACACCACAGCCACCGAATCCGGGTCGGCGAACTCGGCCGCTGGTGCCGATATCCGCGCCGCGGTGATGAAGTCAGCAGCGGAAAAGATCTGCGCGGCGTGGCCCGCCAAGTCTCCGACCACAGCGCGGTACTCGTCGTCGACGATCACGACGGGCTTCGGGAGCCGCCCGATCAGCGTACGGACACCGTCCGCGGACAGCCGATAGTTCAACGGGGTGACGGGGACGGCAGCCCGTGCCGAAGCGAACACCAGCAGCGGGAGCATCACCCCACCGGCGCCGACGTACGCGACGTGTTCGGCCCCCGAAGCGCTGATCACGCCGGCAGCGCCGTCGGCGAGGTCGCTCAGTTCGGCGATGGTCAAGCGCAAGTCACCGGACACCAACGCGGTGCGATCAGGCTCGGCGAGCGCCGCTTCCTGAGCCATCTCGAGCAGGAGTGAAACGCTCACGGGCGCAACGGTCCCGATGGCGACTTGACGACGAGTGATTCCAGGCCGACCTCCGGGAAGTCCACTACACTGCCGAAGACGCCCGCCAACACTTCGGCGACGTCTTCCGGTGTCATCCTGCTCGCCTGGACAAGACCGCGGGACATCCACTCGCTCGCAACTTCGCCGAGCACGTCCGGATCGAATGCAGACGTGAAATCCGTCGGGACAGTGCCGCTTACCTCGACACAACAGAATCTGTAGCCCGGATTCTCCAGGCGCCACGAGACCAGACACCGCTCCAGCGCAGCTTTGCTCGACGAGTATGCCCCCAGCGCGGAGTGAGGATTGCGCACCGAATCGGAGGACATCGCGGCGACGATCGCCGAGGGCGTGAGAATGGGCAGATGGGCACGGATCGTCTCGTGTACACCAACCACGTTCGTTTCGAAAACGTCGCGCCAGTCGTGAGTGTCGGTGTCGCCGAGCTTCTTCAGCGGTGCGTATCCGGTACTGATCATCAGCAGGTCGACTTCGCCCAATTGCTCGCGGGCGACTGCGGCGACGCGGGCACAATCTTCGGGTCGGCGCACATCGGTGACCGCCGGTGTACCCGAGCCGACCTCAGCAATGACTTCGGCGAGCTTGTCGGTGCGTCGAGCAGCGACGACAAGCTGCGCTCCTTCCTTACCCGCGCGGATCGCGAAAGCCTTGCCGATGCCGGCTGAAGCGCCGACGACGACGACCCGTTTACCCGACAGCGACCGCACGGTCACGATGCCCGTTGCGCAATCGACTTGATCTCCAGGTACTCCTCGAAACCGGCCACGCCCATCTCCCGTCCGATGCCGCTCTGCTTGTAGCCGCCGAACGGAACGTCTACCCCGTAGAACACCCCGCCGTTGACGTTGACCGTGCCGGTTCGAATGCGGTTGGCCACCGAGCGCGCTCGGTCGTCTGACGCGCTCACCACCGATCCGGACAGGCCGTAGCGCGAGTTGTTGGCGATCTCCACGGCATGGTCGTCACCGTCGTGCGGGATGGCAACCAGGACCGGCCCGAAGATCTCCTCTTGGGCGACTGTGGCATTCGGATCGACATCGGTGAGCAAAGTTGGCTCGACGTAATAGCCGACCGGCAGATGCGCGGGTATGCCGCCGCCGACCGCCACCGTGGCGCCTTCGTCGATCCCTTTGCGGACGTAACCGAGCACCCGCTGCCGCTGTTGCTCGCTGATCAGCGGACCCATGAGGACAGATGAATCAGTGGGATCACCATACGACCAGCCTTTGAGCATTTCGGCCAACGCGTCGACACCCTCGCGATACTTGGCTCTGGGCAATAGAAGTCGTGTGGTGTTGGCGCAGCCCTGTCCGGCGTGAGTGGTTGCGGCGAACGCCGCCGAGGTGACTGCCGATCCGATATCGGCGTCGTCGAGTGCCACGAGCGCCGATTTGCCGCCGAGCTCGAGGAACACCTTCTTGATGGTGGCCGCCGCCGCCATCATGATGCGGGTGCCCGTTGCCGTCGAGCCGGTGAACGAGATCATGTCCACGCGCGGATCTTCGCACAGCTGCTGACCCACGTCATGGCCCGCTGAGGTGACCACGTTGACAACGCCAGACGGAATATCGGTGTGCTCGGCAATGAGATGCCCGAGAAGCGTTGCACCGTAGGGTGTGTCGGGCGCCGGTTTGAGTATCACGGTGCTGCCCGCGGCCAGTGCGGGCACCATCTTTGCGAGGTTGATCTGCACCGGGTAATTCCAGGGAGTGATCGCTGCGACGACGCCCACCGGTTCCCGGCGTACGGTGCGGCGGGTTTTGATGCCGAACGGCTCGGCGATACCGAGGTCGGTCTCCCACGCGTAATTCTCGGCAAGATCGGCAACCCAGGGCAGCCCGGCCAGGGGCGCGTCGATCTGCGGGCCGTAAGTCAGCGCCAGCGGGCAGCCGACCTCGGCGACGGTTGTGCTGCGAAACTCGTCGGCATGCTTGACCAGAGCCTCGTGCAGTTGCCGAATGCACCGCACGCGCAGATCGTGATTTGTCGACCAGTCGGTGGTGTCGAATGCCCGCCGCGCGGCCGAGATGGCCGCGTCCATATCCGCGGCCGTGCCGTCGGCCGCGGAGCCGATCACCTTCTCCGTCGCCGGGTTGACGTTGTCGTATGCGCCACCCTCCCGTGCCCCGACGAGTTGGCCGTCAATCAGCATCCGCTCTTCGCGCCAGATCTCCGTCATGGTCTCCTGTCCTCTGACCTGCGCGTGCGAGGTTTGCACCACACGATCATACAGAACAGTAATACAAGAGTTGTTCAGTTGAACAGACAGAATCGCGCCGTGGGGTCAGCGCAATCCGTTGACGGCGAACTTCTCGACGTACTTGCGTACGGTCTCGGGCTTGGACATGTCGAAAGTCTGCGCTTCGTTGACCGTCGAGAAGGAGTAAATCATTCTCGCCAGCCACTCGCTGGCGGCCGTGACGTCGATGCCCGAGCCGACCTCGCCGCGCTTCTGCGCCTCGCGAACATAGGGCACCAGGAACGCCGTGGTTCGCCGGACCGCGGAATCACCATCGGAAATCATGTGGCGCATCAGCTCTGAGTCGTCGGCCATCAGGCGGTTGCGGGTGCGATGGTCCAACAAGATGACCGCGTGAGTCTCGGCCATTGCTCCAAGCTTCTCCGCAAGGGTCGACTTCTTGGCCATGGCCGCAGCGACCTGCTGGTAGAACTTCTGGGCGCCGAATTCAATCGCCGCATCGATCAGCACGTTGCGGTCCTCGAAGTACCGGTAGACCGTGCCCCGCGATACGTTCGCCATCCTGGCGACGTCCTGCACGCTGGTGCGATGGATGCCCAACTGGGTGAAGCACTGGTTGGCCGCCTCAAGGATCTGATCCTGACGGTCGTACTCTTCTTGCGCCTCGATGTCGGCCGTGGCCCGTTGGGTCGCCATCCCGCTCCTGTCCGGTAGGGCCTGCTAGACGGCTCAGATCGACCCTGCCAAGTATTCGATCCTACGCGACATGGTGTGTTCCTGTGCGCTGCCGCGGTGCGGCTGTGTCGTCCTTAGCTGCGGTGGCGATGCCCGACACCGCTAAACATCATGACATAGTTCGTCATAGTGTTCAGTGCTCGATTTCGCCACCATACCGGGAGGTTGACTGCGTGGAACTCGGAGTAGAAGGCCGCAACTACGTGCTCGTCGGCGGGACCACCGGCATGGGATACGGCGCGGCCCGGGCGTTGGCCGCCGACGGCGCGAACGTCGCGCTGCTCGCACGCGACGGTCAACGCGCCGAGGAGCGTGCACAAGGACTGGCGACAGAGTTCGGAGTCCGGGCCGTGGGGATCGCCGTCGACGCAACCGAGAGCGGAGGAGCAGTCGATCGCGCCGTCGACCGCGCGGCAGAGGATCTGGGCCCTCTACGAGGACTTGCCGTCACCGCAGGACCGATGAACCAGCAGGGCCCATTCCTCGAACACGGCGACGACTCCTGGGATTGGTACTACCAGCTCATTCTGATGGCGACCGTGCGGTCGTGTCGTGCGGTCATCCCGCATCTACAGCGCAACGGCGGCGGCACCATCGTGACCACCGCCGCATATTCGGTACGAGCCCCCAAGATTCTCATCCCGCCCTACAACGCGCTGAAGGCGTCTGTGCTGACGCTGTCCAAGATCATGGCGAAAACACACGGCCCCGACGGTATCCGTGTGAACGTGGTGTGCCCCGGTCTGTTCGACACCGAAACGAACGACCACATTCGAGAGCATCGTGCACAGCAATACGGTGTGCCGCTCGAAGATGCGATTTACACCCATCTGTCGAGCAATCCCGACTGGAATATGAGAGTGGCGCTGGGACGCGGCGGAAGACCCCACGAGGCAGGCGAACTCATCGCGTTTCTGCTCGGCGACCGAGCGGCATACATGACCGGTGCGGTCATCAACATCGACGGCGGCACCGACTTCTGAACTCAGATGTCGATGCTGTCGGCCAGCAGTCCACGGTGAAAGCTCGGGTCGCCGAGCAACATCGCCGACGATCTCGCTCGCTTGTAATACATGTGCGCGGGATGTTCCCAGGTGAATCCGATACCGCCGTGCAACTGGATGTTGGCCGCTGCGGCGCGCGCGTACACGTCCGAGCAGTACGCCTTGGCCAGCGCTGCCGCCGATTCGGACTCAGTGGGAAAGTGATCAATGGCGTGGACGGCGTATTGCGCTACGCCTCTGGCGCATTCGATGTCGAGCATGAGATCGGCGCAGCGGTGTCGAATCGCTTGGAATGAGCCGACAGGTCTACCGAACTGGCTACGGACCTTGACGTAGGCGACCGCCTGATCAAGGCACCGTTGGGCGCCGCCGACTTGTTCGTTGGCCAGCGCTGCCGCCGCCTGACTCAACGCGTGGCTCAGCCCGGGCCACGCATCCTCACCGCCGATGCGTATCGCAGCGGTGTCCACGAACTCGATGACGGCTTGACGGCGCGTCGGGTCGAGGGTGGACTGCTCTCTGCGTACCAGGTCATCGGTGTTCTCGACAGCGAAGAGGCCCACGGCGCCGGACGCGGCGCGGGCCACCACAAGCACGAGATCGGCGATACCGCCGTCGGGCACATAGTGTTTGGTTCCCCGAAGCATCCAGTCGCCGCCATCTTGGCCGGCTGTTGTCTCGATGCCATCGCGATCCCATCGTCCGGACCGCTCGGTAAGTGCCAGGGTCGCGATGGTCTCACCGGACGCGATGCCGGGTAGGTACCGTTCGCACGCTTCCTCGTCACCGGAACACATGAGCGCACCCGCGGTGAGCACCGCCGATGTGAAGTAGGGACCGGGCACTAGCGCCCCGCCCATCTCTTCGAGCACCAGACCGAGTTCGGCGAAGCCGAACCCCTCGCCGCCGTACGCCTCGGGAATGATCAATCCCTGCAGGCTCATCTGATCGGCCATGGCGCGCCATATCGTCGGATCGAAGCCCTTTTCCGACGCCATGAGGCGACGAACCTCGGATTCTGGTACGTGGTGTTCGAGGAATGCGCGCACGGTCGATCGGAACTCGCGCTGGTCGTCTGTAAGAGTGAAGACGGTGAAATCGGAGTCGATTGTCATGTCATCCGCTTCTCGGATCGTCGGCGCTTCGCCCCGTCGGACTGACGTGGGGGACAGAGTCGCTTCGCCGCAATGTCTGCAACCATTCGCCGACCGGCGGCGGCGCGGGGACTGCAGCTTCCAGCCGCCCCGGATCGGCCGACCAGAATTCCGCCCAGCTGGGGAACGCGTCATGGAACGTCCCTTTGTGCGCAGATGTGTTGGGCCAGCGCATCTTCTCGGGACCGAGCGGAGGATCGGTGATATCGCTCTGATACCAGAACAGCGGAGTTCGTCGGGCGAAGTACCAACGGCCGTGCCGCCGTTCATATGCATCGAGGTAGGCGAGCAGTTCGATCACCCACGTCGTCTCGGTCTCGAGATCGTTGCGTGAGTAGACCAAGCCGGTCGCATGGTCGGCGTCGTGGACGTCGATCACGTGTGCGAGCGGCCCGTGCGCGCTGCCCAGCAGGTCATGTCGCATCTCGGTGTCGTACCACTGACGCAACGCTTCTCGTCCACGACGTTTACCCGGGACTCCGACGTCCTCGACGAAGAGGTTGACAACAGCATTGAGGTCACGCATGTCCAGAGCCACAGCGTATTTGGCCGCGAGTTGGCGGATCTCGTCGAGCGCTTCGAGACGTTCGACACGAGCGGCGAGCGCCGCGATGGTGTCGCCGGACTTGGCGGTCATGAGAGTGCGCCCGATTCCAAAAGCGTGCTGAGCGCGATCTTGTCGATCTTGTTCGTGGTGGTGTACGGCAGACTGTCCGCGTCCGGCAGCATGACCCACTTCTTGGGCACTTTGTAGGCCGCGAGTTCCGTGCGGCACTGTGCGGCCAGGGCGTCAGCCGACAGGTCGACGCCGTCGTCGAGCACTACCACGGCACTGACCACCGCGCCCTTCGCCGGATCGGGCAGCCCGACGACATAGGCGATGCGCACGCCGTCGATTCTGCTCAGCGTTGACTCCACTTCAATGGGAGCGACGTTGGCCCCCGAGGTCTTGATCATGTCGTCGGTGCGGCCCGCGAAGTAAAGGTGGCCGTCGTCATCGCGATATCCGGCGTCGCCGGTGTGATACCAACCGTCGGCATCGAATACGTCCCGATTACTGCGTCCGACGATGCCGCGCATCATGGCCCAGCCGCGCACACAGATCTCGCCGGCCACCCCGTTGGGCACTTCCTGACCGGTCTCGTCGACGACCTTGTGTTCATAACCCGGTGCCGAAACCCCGAGCGACCCGCGCTTGGATTCCGGCACCTGCTCGTGGGGTGGCCACCAGGTGTGTGAGCTGCACGTCTCGGTCATCCCGAGTTGTCGAACTCGTAGCGACGGGTCGGCAGCACGCCGTTCTGGCGGTAGCAGCACCTGCTGGTAGCCCTCTCGTAGGGCGGACAGATCGGTGGTCGCAAAGTCGGGATGGTTCGTCAACGCGGGACCGACGTGGGGAAAGCCCGTCGTATACGTTGCGCGTTCGGCCGCCAGCAGCCTGAGCACGTCGGCGGGCTCGAACCGATGCTCGGTCAGGATCGTCACTCCGATTTGCATCGGTCCCAGCAGCCCGAAGATCAGGCCGCCGACCCAGAAGAAGGCCATCGGGATATAGACGCGGTCGGTGGGATCCCACTCGTGTTGGCTTGCGATGAAACGCGAATGCGCGATAGCAGTGTTCTGAGAGTGGATGATGCCCTTGGGATTCGACGTACTGCCGGAGGTGTAGATGATGACCATGTCATCCGTCTCGCGCACCGTCGACTCGCAGGCGTCGAGGAACGTTTGCGCGACCGGTTCCGGCCAGTCCTGGGCATCCGGTGCCAGCGAGAAGACATTGCGCAGGTGCGGTAGCCGGTCGGTGAGTACGGGGTTCGCGGCGCCGGGAGCGACTCCGGTGGCCTGCTCGAGTCGGGCCTCGACGTCCTTGCCCAGCAGGGTGGGCACCGACACCACCGTGTGAATATCGGCGTCGCGAAGTAGCCATTCGAGTTCGGGCGGCTGGAAGAACGTATTGATGGGTACCGCCACGGCCCCGATCCGGGTGGTTGCGAGGAACGCGACCGCGAAGTCGGGGCCGTTGGGCGCGAGGATGCCGACCCTGGCCCCCTTGGTCACGCCGGCGGCGAGCAGTCGGCGCGCCATCTCCGCTGACTGTTCGTCCGCTTCGGAGTACGTGATTCGCTCGTCGGTACCGGCTCCGTCCGACGACACGACAAAGTCACTGCGACCGAATCGCTCGACGAGTTCGGCGAGCATCGCTGGCACGACAGCCGGATAGGGAAGAGGGTCGTAAGCGAATGTGCGGGTTGAACTCACCCTGGCCACCTCGATGTGACTGAACAGATTGGCAATGGATGTTTCATCGTACAGCGGTCCCGATCATGGCATCCATTGCCCGCCGGATACTGAGATCATCTGACCGGTGATGTGTTTGGCCGACGGTGAGCAAAGGAATCCGACGGTCTTGGCGATGTCGGCGGGTTCACCGATGGATCCGGTCAGTGTCGTGGCACGCATGGTTTCGAGCTCGGCATCGCTCTTTCGAGAGAGCAACCATGGTGTCGCGGTGGTCCCGACCACCACGGTGTTGACGCGCACGCCGAGCGGACCGAGTTGCACGGCCATCAGCCTGGACAGGCCTTCCACACCAGCCTTCGCTGCGGCGTACGCGGCCGGCCCGGTACGGACACCGTGCGCAGACACCGAACTGATGTTCACGATCGCGCCGGTTTTCTGCTCGACCATCTGGCGTGCGGCAACCTGCGCCATGATGAAGGTGCCGGTGAGGTTGACCGCGACGATCCGATTCCAGTCCTCGTCCGTTTGGTCGAGAAACGTGGCGGGCAACGTCATGCCCGCGTTGTTCACCAGCGCCTGGATCGCGCCGTGAGAGGCCGCAAGCGCGCCGAGTTCGTGTTCGACCGCCGCGCGGTCGGTGATAGACAACTCGACCGGAATGATCAGACCCGACCTGGCGGCATCCCGTTCGGCGGTCTTGGCCAGCGCTTTGGCGTTCACGTCGACCACGGCCACCCGGTAGCCGGCAGCGACGAGCTCGTCGACGATCGCCTCGCCTATTCCACGAGCGCCGCCGGTCACCACCGCCAGCCCACGGTTACCCGACATGGCGGCGCCGATCTTCCTTGACCAGCCGCTCGATGCGGTTGATGGACGGCCGAAGCAAAACGACCGCCTGGCTCATGATCGCCAGAAGGTCGCCGCGTCCGCCACCGGCCACCCACGTGTCGATCGCGGCGCGGTTGGCCCCGTTGACGACGGTGGCCGCCAAGCGCGGGCGCAGATCTGATTCGGCGTCGCTACCGAGCCATCGCGCGACCTCACGCGTCATCTGGTCGATCCAGTCGTCGTTGATGCGCAGCCGCGTCGCGCGAAGCGCCGGGTGACTTGCGTACATCCGGGCCCGCACCACAAAGATCTCCGGCTGTGCGGCGATCGCTTCGGCAACGGAAGCCGACGCCTCAGAAAGCGCCCCCCACAACGTGATCGAGCGCGAAGCGCGAAATCGGCGGGTGGCCTCGTCGAGTCTTTCGGCGTAGCCGTCGAAAAGGATGTCTTCTTTGGCCGCGAAGTGATGAAAGTACGTCCGCGGCGCGACGCCAGCGGCGGCGGTGATCTGGTCGACGGTGGTGGCGTCGTAGCCCTGCGTCTCGAAGAGTTCGACCGCTGCGGTGATGAGCGCCTCACGGTTGCGTTGGCCCCGCATGCGACGTTGATCCATGACTGTCATCCTTGCAGCGTCGCGGTGCCTGCCGACAGGGCAACGACCGAACCCTGACTGGTGCGGAACTGCACGGTCGGGCCCTGCCGCCACACTTCGGTGCTCAAAGGCGCGCCGAGCATCACGGGTTTGGCGAATCGGCAGCTGATCGACTGTAGTGCCGTGGGATCGCCTCCGCCGAGACTGTTGATCACAGCGCGCGCGGCGAATCCGAAAGTGCACAGGCCGTGCAGGAACACATCGTCGAAGCCCGATTTCTTGGCGGCATCGGGATCGATGTGCAGCGGGTTGCGGTCACCGCTGAGCCGGTAGATGGCGGCTTGTTCCGGCCGCACCTCGTCGATGATGGTGACGTCGGAGGGTCCGGTTGGCTCATCTGCGGACGCGGGGCCGCGGTCTCCGCCGAACCCGCCGCCGCCGAGCACCATGGTCTGTCCGACCGCGACGAAGAGTTCGCCGTCGGCGTCGGTCCCGCGAGTTGTCACCTCGATCGCGGCGTGCTTGCCCTTGTCCCACACCGCCGTGACCTCGCCGGTCACTGCCACCTCGCCGCAAGGTTGCACGGGACGAGACACCGACAGCGACTGTCCGCCGTGGACGATGGGAAACGAGCCGAGATCGAGGACGCTGCGCAGATCCTTGACCGCCCACCAGTTTGCCAGCAGGGCAAAGGTCGGTAACACCGCAGGACCACGGCGTTCGTCGAGAAGGCCGAGGTCGTCGGGTGGCCGGGCACCCACCCCCAGCGCGTAGAGGATGGTGTCGGCCTCCGTCCACGCAAACGTCGTCGGATCCAGCTTGGTGCCCACTGCATTCGCGTCAAGGCTCAACGCAACCTCCCGGGTGATCGGACTGAACGTATTGACGATATATGTTCAATCGTGCAATATAGTGGCAGTAACTGCAACTAGTTTCTAGGAGCGATCGGAATGAAGTTCGGCGTATTCATCCTCGGCGACAAGCCCAACCACCTGTCCGACCAGCAGGTGTTCGCCAACGTGCTGGAGGAGGCGCGCTGGGCCGAGGAACTCGGCTACGACGAGGTCTGGCTGGCTGAGCACCATTTCTCGCCCTACGGCATGCTCGCCGACCTCCCGTTGGTTGCGGCCGCGATCGCCGCGCAGACTGAGCGCATCCGTATCGGTACGGCCTGCATGGTCAGCCCGTTTCACAACCCGATTCAGCTCGCCGAGCGCATCGCGATGGTCGATGTGTTGTCCGGCGGGCGGTTCGATGCCGGCTTCGGCCGCGGTTACCAAGCCCACGAGTTCCAGGGCTTCGGCATTTCGATGGACGAGGCGACAGGTCGCTATCAGGAATGTGTTGACATCGTGAACCTGCTGCTCACGCAGGAGAATGTGAGCTACGAGGGCAAGTATTTCCAGCTTGAGGATGTGACCATCTATCCGCGTCCGGTACAGCGGCCCGTTCCGGTGTGGGGCACAGTGATGAAAACACCGTCGAGCTTTGAATGGTTGGCGGACAAGGGTTTTGGCGCGATCATCGGCAATCCCTACACGGTCGACCCGGACCTGCAGGGTGCACTCGACATCTACCTGGAAACCCAGGCCAAGAAGGGGCTTGAGGCCGCCACCGAGAACGTCTGGGCACTCCTTAATGCGTTCTGCCACACCGACGACGGCTTCGCCCGCACCTACCCGCGGGAGAGTGTCGAGCTGTCCATCAAGACGCATCTCAAATACTCGAATCCGTTCGAGCGTGGCGGTGAGATTCCAGCCGATTACAAGGCCTACTCGGACTGGTTCGAGAAGCACGACAAGCAGAGCTACGAGCAGGTGCTCAACTCGCATTTGACCTTGATGGGTGATCCCGAGCGCATCATCACCAAGATGCAGACCGTCATCGACATGGGTTGGCGCAACATCATGCTGCGGATGTCGCGGGGCGGTGCGATGGACCGCGCCAAGGTTTACGAGTCGATGAAACTGTTCTCCCAAGAGGTGATTCCGGCCGCAACCGAGCTCGCAGCGGCCCCGGCCTGACGCTGTGACGAGTATCCGTGGCGCAGCGGCCATAGTCGGTGCCGCAGACGAGGTTTCGCCCGAAGGCGTCATCGACGTGCCACTGCGAGAGCTCGAGGCGCGAGTCATCCGGGCGGCGCTGGCCGATGCGGGACTGACTCTCAAGGACGTCGACGGCCTGTGTTCCTGTACGGGGGGCACGTTGATGCACTCCGTGGAACTAGCCGAATACTTGGGCATCACACCGCGTTTCACCGATGCGACACAGACCGGCGGCGCCAGTTACGGGCTCTATGTCGAGCACGCGGCGGCGGCGATCGCGGCGGGCCTTGCCGAAACAGTGGTGATCGTCTATGCATCGACGCCGCGCGCCGCGCGTAGACGAGGCGAAAAGGGGATGGGTGTCTTCGCCACACCCGAGCGCCTCGAATGGGAGACGCCCTTCGGGGTGATGTTGCCCATCAGCGCCTACGCGCTGGCCGCGAATCGGCACATGGCCGAATTCGGCACCACTGCAGAACAACTCGCGCAGATCGCAGTCGACACTCGCAAGTGGGCCGCGCGCAATCCGCGCGCGCACCTCCAGAATGAGATCACGGTCGACGACGTGCTGAACTCCGGCTACCTTGCCGAGCCGGTGCACAAGTTGGAGTGCTGTCTGGTCACCGACGGCGCGGGTGCAATCGTGGTGACCTCGGCGGCGCGGGCTCGCGATCTTGAAAAGGCGCCCGTTTACGTGTTGGGGGCGGCCTCGGCCGCATCGCACACGATGATTTCACAGATGCCTGACTTGACGGTCACCCCTGGCGCGGTGTCGGGACCGGCGGCGTTCGCCCAAGCGGGGCTGACCCCAGGCGAGGTCGACGTCGTGCAGCTCTACGACTCGTTCACCATCACGGTGCTGCTGGCCCTCGAGGCTCTCGGCTTCTGCGCCAAGGGGGAGGGCGGCGCCTTCGTCGGTGATGGCGCGCTGGCCCCCGGCGGTACGCTCCCCGGCCAGACCACCGGCGGCGGACTCGCGTATACGCATCCCGGCGCGTTCGGCGCGTTTCTGCTCGTCGAGGCGACCCGCCAGCTGCGCGGCGAATGCGGCGACCGGCAGGTGGATGCCGACGTCGCATTGGCGCACGGGACCGGTGGCGTGCTGTCGGCGACGTCCACAGTGATTCTCGGAACGGAGGCGACGCTGTGAATGACGACGTTCCCGCCATTCCGGTGCCCGAGCCGAGCGCGGTCTCGGCACCCTATTGGGATGCGACCAAGAGCAAGACTCTGACGATGCAGCGGTGTGCGAATTGCCGCCGGCTGGTGTGGTATCCGCGATTCGTTTGCCCGCACTGCGGGGGCGACCAACTTGTCTGGGAAACGTTGTCCGGTCGCGGTGTCGTCTATGCGGTCAGCGTGCACCATCGTCCCGCGCTGCCTGCCCTCGCCGACAAAGTGCCCTATTCGGTCGTGCTCGTCGACCTGGACGAGGGTGCACGCATCATGTCGAATGTGTTTGGCGTCCCGCCGCAGGTGGGGGACGAGGTCGACGTCGCATGGGTGCCGCTGCCGGATGGGCGCAACCTGCCGACCTTCGAGTGCAGGTGAGTCGTGTCCGCGCCAGACGTCGAACTCCAGCGACGGCGTGAGGAACTGGTCTTGCGACACGTCGCAGGCGAGAATGACCGTGATCTCGAGGCGATCATGGCGACATTCACCCATCCGCGTTACGAGATCGTCCCGACCGGCATGGTGTTCGACGGGGATGAGCAAGTCCGTCAGATGATTCTGCGTCAGTGGGACGAATTGCCCCGGCTGCATTATTCGGCCGAAGCCATATTCCACTCCGCCGACGGTTTGGTGGTGGAGACCAGGACGACGCGTCCTGGTGCTGCGGTGGACATGCTCAGCATCAACCTGTTCATCTTCCGCGGCGACGGGCTGATCCTGGAGCGCTGCTATTTCGATCGGATGCTGTTTGCCGCGCAGATGCAGGCCGCCACCTGACTGCACGATTGAACACATATCGTCATATTGTAGAATTCTCGCCGACCCGGCAAGGAGTGTGATGTCCGCTCAAACAGGCACTGAGGCCTCGGCGCCGAGCACAGACCTCGCGGTCGAGTTCTACCGACTGATGAGCAAGGTGCAACACGGCGACAAACGAGTGCGCAAGGCGTTGTCCTCGGGAGAGGCGGCGATGAGCTACTGGCCGGTCGACGGTCAGGAGGCGATGTCGGCAGGCGCGATGCTTGCGTTGGCCGATGGGGACCAGTTGGTCACCACCTACCGCGGACTCGGCGATGTCTTGGCCAAGGGCATCGATCTGGAGGGCTACTTCGCCGAGATTCTCGGACGCCGCGACGGATTGTCGAAGGGCAAAGCAGGCGCGATGGGTATCTGCGACCCCGCACACGGCATCGCATGGACCACCGGCATCGTCGGTGCAGGCCCCTTGATCGCCAACGGCATCGCGTTGGCCGCTGCGCGCCGCGAGACCGGGCAGGTTGTCCTGGTGAGCTTTGGCGACGGAGCCACCAGCATTGGCTATGTCCACGAGGCGATGAACATGGCCGCGGTCTGGTCACTGCCGGTGATCTTCTTCTGCCAGAACAACGCGTGGGCCGAGGGCACCGCTTACGACCGATACACGCGCGCCGCCCAGCTGTCCGACCGCGCCGTGGGTTACGGAATGCCCGGAGTCACCGTCGACGGCACTGATCCACAAGCCGTCTACGACGCGGTGTCGGCGGCGGCTGAACGAGCGCGAGCCGGAGCGGGCCCGACATTCGTCGAGGCAAAGGCCTACCGGCTACAGGGTCACTATTTCGGCGACGCGATGGGATATGCCGACCAGGACGAACTGGCGGCGAGGCGCGCGGATCCGCCGTTTGCCCGATACCGGGCACGATTGATCGCCGATGGGACCGCAACCGAGGCAGACCTCGACACCATCGACAACGAGGTGATCGCCGAACTCGACGAGGCATTCACCGCCGCTGTCGCGTCAGAACCGCCCGATGTCGACGAGCTGACCCGGGACGTGTTCTCCTGCAATGGGTCAGAGCTTGCTGAACCCGGCCAGGTGCATGCCGTCCTGCCGGGTGGCGAGACCGAGGATCTTGGTCTGGTGCAGGCAATCAACAGGACACTCGACCGGGCAATGGCCGCCGACGATTCGATAGTCCTGCTTGGCGAGGACATCGGCGATCCGTCGGGCGGTGGCATGTTCAAAGTCACCGCGGGGCTCTCAGGCAAGTACGGAGAGGGTCGCGTGCTCGACACTCCCATCGCCGAATCCGCAATCGTGGGCGCGGCGATAGGAGCCTCGTTGGGCGGCCTGCGTCCCGTGGCCGAACTGATGTTCATGGACTTCCTCGGCGTCGCGATGGACCAGATCGCCAATCACGCGGCCAAGGTGCGATATATGTCCGGTGGTCGCAAAGGTGCGCCGCTGGTGATCAGGACGATGGTGGGAATGGCTGCGGGGCCCCAACATTCGCAGGCATTCGAGGCCTGGGCGATGCACACACCCGGGCTGAAGGTCGTCTGGCCGAGTACCGCTGCCGACGCTGCTGGCCTGCTGAAAGCCTGTCTTTCCGACAACGATCCCTGCCTGTTCGTGGAATCCATGAAGCTCTATTACGGGGGCGGCAAGGGTCCCGTACCGGTGGCCGACTACGTGATCCCGCTCGGCCAGGCCGATGTCAAGCGCCAGGGATCCGATGTCTCAGTCGTCGCCTACGGCGTTATGGTGCATGCGGCGCTGGAGGCGGCTGAAAGACTTGCCAGCGAGGGGATTTCGGTCGAGGTCGTAGATTTGCGCACGTTGGTACCGCTGGACCTGGCAACGGTTTTGGATTCGGTCCGCAAGACGACTCGACTGGTGGTCGCCCACGAATCAGTCGGATTCTGTGGCCCGGGCGCCGAGATCGCCGCCGCGGTTGGTACCGAACTCTTCGGTGTGCTCGCTGCACCCATCCAGCGTGTTGCGGGGACGTACACGCCGATCCCACGGGCGGCGACGCTGGAAGCCGCCTGCCGACCGGGCGCAGACCAGGTGGTCGAGGCGATCAGGAGGATTTCGTGACAGAAGTGCGGATGCCCAAGCCTGGTGACGCCATCACCGAAGCCGAGATCACCGAGTTCTTCCATGAAGATGGCGGCTCGGTCACTGAAGGTGAGCCGCTGTACTCCATCGCCACCGACAAGGTGGAGATGGACATCGAGTCTCCCGCGACCGGCACGGTGTCATGGAAGGTCTCCGAAGGTGGCACCTATGAGGTCGGTGAGCTGATCGCCGTCATCTCGTGACCGAACTCCCAAGCCGCGTTGACCTGGGCGCCGAAGAGCTGTCCGGGATCATCGCCGGTGACACGCTCACGGTCACCATCAATCGGCCGGAGAAGCGCAATGCGCTGACTGCCGACGGGTATCACGGAATCAAGCGAGCGGCGATGATCGTCGCCGACGAACCCACACTGAATTTCCTCGTCATCACCGGTACCGGCGATACATTCTGCGCGGGCGGCGACATGAACGCTGTCGGCAACCCTGAGCGGCGATGGGATTCGTTCACCGATGCCTACGACTCCACTCCTTTCGAGACGCTGGGAAAGATCCCGAAGATCGTGGTGTGCGCTGTCAACGGACTCGCTCTTGGCGGCGGGCTGGTGATGACGCTCTATGCGGATCTGGTGATCGCCTCCGACAGAGCCCGACTCCGCGTGCCTGACCTCACCCGCGGCATCTACGAGGCCTTCGTTGCCGCGCGACTCCCACAACGAGTCGGCACGCTGCGGGCCAATCACCTGATCTACGGCAACGATTGGGTAGAGGCCGACGAGGCGATGCGACTCGGTCTCATCGGCAAGGTCGTGCCGCACGAGTCGCTCGTAGCCGAGACCGCCGCGCTGCTCGACAGGGTGCGCAACACCGGCCCGGCGGCGCGCGCCGCGATGAAGCGTGAGATGGCTCGTGCGCTACCGCCTGTCGACGTGTCGGGCTACTGGGCGTCGATGGGCACCCCAGAACAGATCGAAGCGTTCACCGCATTCCTGCAGAAGCGGCCTCCGAAATGGCCGGCCACCGTCGACCGTGACGCGTTCGTCGCTACCCGTCGCCCGGCGTGGACCGGGGCACCACCTCATCCTGAAGGGACCGAAATCCGTTGATCTCCACCAGGTTCACCGAGGCTTTTGGTATAGAGCATCCGATTGTGCAAGGCGGCATGCAGTGGGTTGGCCGCGCGGAACTGGCCGCCGCAGTGTCGGATGCCGGCGGTCTGGGTCTGATCACCGCGCTGACTCAGCCGACGCCTGCTGACCTCGCGAACGAGATCGCCCGCGCCCGGGATATCACCGACAAGCCGTTCGGGGTCAACCTGACGATCCTGCCTACCATCGATCCGCCGCCCTACGATGAGTACCGGCAGGTGATCGTCGATGCCGGGATCAAAATCGTGGAGACGGCCGGTTCGAATCCGGGTCCGCACCTGCCGATGTTCCACGACAACGGAATCAAGGTGCTGCACAAGTGCACCTCGGTGCGGCACGCGGTCAAGGCCCAGAGTCTGGGTGTGGACGGCATCAGCATCGACGGTTTCGAATGCGCCGGCCATCCTGGCGAGGACGACATTCCCGGTCTGGTCCTGATACCCGCTGCGGCGAGAGAGATCGAGATTCCCATGATCGCCTCGGGCGGGTTCGCCGATGGTAGGGGGCTGGTTGCGGCGCTGGCGCTTGGCGCCGACGGGATCAATATGGGGTCGCGGTTCATGTGCACCGTCGAATCGCCCATCCACCAGAAGGTCAAGGACGCCATCGTGGCGGGCAGCGAGCTCGATACCGAACTCATCTTCCAGACTTTGCGCAATACGGGCCGGGTGGCGAGCAACACTGTCTCACGTGAGGTCGTCGAAATCCTCAATGAGGGCGGTCAATTCGAGGACATCGCCCATCTGGTCTCGGGTAAGCGAGGGGTCAAGGTGTACGAGACGGGGGATCTGGACGCGGGCATCTGGTGGGTCGGGACGGCGATGGGTCTGATCGATGACATCCCCACGGCCGGTGAACTGGTCTCGCGCATTGTGGCTGACGCGGAGCAGATCATCAGCAAGCGGCTCGCGGATGCGATTCGATGAGCGAACTCCCTACTGGCTCGCCGGATACCACCGGATGCGACGAGATCCTCGTCGCCAACGACGGCGCCGTGCGGATCGTGACGCTGAACAACCCCGGCAACGCCAATGCCGTGAACAACCGGATGCACGGTGCCTTTGCGAGGCTGTGGACCACCCTCGGTGAAGACCCCGACGCCCGCGCGGTGCTGCTGACGGGAACCGGTGACTTCTTCTCTGCGGGCGGGGATTTGGTGGAGTGGTTGCACACGCATGTGGAGAACCCGGTAACTCGTCGCGAGGGGATGCGTGATGCCCGTCGGATCGTGCGCGACATGATCGACTTCCCGCTGCCGATCGTCGCGGCGGTCAACGGACCCGCGGTCGGATTCGGCTGCAGCATCGCGGTGTTGTGCGACATCGTGCTGATGTCGGACCGGTCGTTCTTCGCGGACACGCATGTCGCGAGCGGCCTGGTGGCCGGCGACGGTGGTTCGGTGCTGTGGCCACTCCTGATGAGCTTGCTGAAGGCCAAGGAGTATCTGCTGCTCGGTGAACGCATCAAAGCGGAGAAGGCCGTCGAACTCGGGCTGGCCAACCGCGTAGTTCCCCACAGCGACATCAAGACCGAGGGCCTGGCGCTAGCTCATCGGCTGGCTGCACTTCCCGCGCGCGCGGTCCAGGACACCAAGCGCACCCTGAACCTGCACGCTGAGCGCGCGGTCACCGCCATTCTCGAATACGGAATCTCTGCAGAGACCGAGTGTTTCACCACACCCGAGCACCGCGCTGCGATAGACAAGTTCCTCGACAAATCGTGACCGGCATACACGGGGTGAATCCGGATCCGCTGATCCTGACCGAGGACCGCGACGGCGTCGCGGTGATTTGGTTGAACCGCCCGGCGCAGCGCAATTCGTTGCGCTATGAGTCCTGGTCGGAGCTGGCCTCCGCGCTGACGGCGACTTCTGGTGCACGCGGCATCGTCATCGCGGGTGCGCAGGGATTCTTCAGCGCCGGTGGGGATTTGAAGACGGGGCCGGCGCACGGCTCCGGGCCCATGGGGCCTGCGGGTAGGGTCGAACACGCGCAGCGGGTCATGGAACAACTTCGATCGGTCGGCGTTCCCACGGTCGCCGCGGTCGAGGGGGCCGCAATCGGCCTCGGCTGGAGCCTGGCTCTGTCCTGTGATCTGGTGGTCGCCGCGCGCGATGCATTCTTCTCGGCGCCGTTCGTCACCCGCGCGGTGGTGCCAGACGGCGGATTGGCGTGGCGACTCACTCAGCAGCTCGGCAGGCATCGCGCATCGTCGCTGTTGTTGCGCGGCAACCGCTTGCCTGCCGAAGATGCGCATCGGCTGGGACTGGTCACCGACCTCGCCGAACCCGCCGCCGCAGTCGATGACGCCATCTCGATCGCGCGTTCGCTTGCCGAATACGATCAGGGCGCGGTCGAGTTGACGAAGCGACTCATCGTCGCGGCGGAGGCCGCCCAGCTGGCGGCGTTCCACCCGCTGGAGTTGGCTGTGGCCACGGTCGCGCAACAGCGCTCGGCTAGCGAGGCAGCCCGAGGCCAGTGGTCGAGATGAGATCCCGCTGAATCTCGCTTGTCCCGCCACCGATGGTGTGCAGCAGGGAGAGCAGCAGCCCCTCCGAGAAGTGGCCGTGCAGAACGGCGTCGGGGTCATCAGGCATCAGCGCACCCGCTGGGCCAAGCAGAGTCGCTCCCAGCTGCCGTAGTTCCGCGGTGAGTTCGGAGTGATAGAGCTTCGATAGTGAGGGAAGCGCGGGATCAAGGGCATCCGCGGCCTGCTGATGGGCCACCCGATAGGACAGTGCGCGGCCGACCTCGACCCGTTCCACCGCACGCGCCAGCGCGAGTCTGTTGGCTGGATCGGTCAGCGGATCGTGCGAGGAGCCTCGCTGAGCGAGGCACCAGTCCACCAGTTCGTCCAGATAACGCTGCGCCTGGGCGGCGCGGGTCACGTTCGACCGTTCGGCGACCAGCAGGGCCTTCGCGACTTTCCAGCCGTCACCTTCATCGCCGACCAGATTGGTCGCCGGCACGCGAACCCCGTCGAAGAACTCCTCGGCGAACGTCGGATAGCCGGTCATCGAACGAATGGGCCGACGCGTGATACCTGGCGAGTCGAGATCGACGAGAAAGAACGAAATGCCCGCCTGCCGCTTTTCACCGAGCGGCGTGGTCCGGGCGAGGACGAAGATCCAGTCGGCGAGCACACCGTTACTGGTCCAGGTCTTTTGGCCGTCGAGGATGTAGTCGTCGCCGTCGCGGCGCGCAGTCATGCGCAGTGCGGCGAGATCGGAACCCGCTTCGGGCTCTGAGTAGCCTTGCGCCCACATCCGTTCGGAGCGCGCGATTTTGGGGAGGTGCTCGGCCTGCTGGTCGGGAGTACCAAACCGGAACAGCACCGGGGCCAGCATGTTCACGCCGTTGGTGTTGACCAGCGGGGCGCCTGCGTAGGCGAGTTCCTCGCGGATCACCACTTGCTCGACGATCCCCAGTCCGCCGCCGTCGAACTGCGCGGGCCAGTGTGGAACGAACCAACCTCGTTCGTGCAGTCCCTGGCAGAACTGGACGGCACGTTCGTGGTCTTCCCGCGGCCAGTAGTCGGGATTGGCTGCGGTGCGCCGGAATTCGTCGGGGAGATTGGCGGCCAACCACTCCCGCAGCTCGCCACGTAGCGCCTCGATCTGCGGTCCGCCTCCGAATCGGACGATCGGATTCAGCGGCACGGTCAGACCCGGTCCGACGGCTTGGCGGCCTTTTTCATCAGCTCCACCATGTAGTCCTGGAACTCCTTGGACCCCGTGACAACAGCCTGCAGGTCGTTACTCGCCTGCTGGTGTGTCCGGAAACCCATGTTTTCCCACGCTCGGAGGATTCCGGCTTTGGTGGCTTGCAGCGTGATCAGGGGTGCCTTGGCGATCTTGGCAGCGAGTTCCTCCACCTCGGCCTCCAGTCGGTCACGCGGCACGACACGGTTGACCAACCCGAACTCGAGAGCCTGCTCGGCCGAGATCTTTTGCGCGGTGTACAGGTACTCGGCGGCACGCTTGTAATTCATGAACACCCATGGCTCGAACATCGTCTCCGATCCCGGCAGACCGAATCCGGGCACCAACGGCATCTGGAACCAGGCGTCATCGCTGCACACCGTGATCTCAGGGATGAGCGCCCAGGTCGTTCCGCCGCCGATCGCATAGCCATGAACCTGCGATATCACGGGCTTGGGAAACTCCCACAGTTTGAGCACCGGCCATAGGAAAAGCTGGGCGGCCGAACGCCAGACCTTGCCCGACGCCTCGAGTTCGGCCTTGAACTCCGGATAGCTGCCGTCGGGTACGTGGCCCGAGCAGAACCCTTTGCCGTTGGCCTTGATGATGACGACCTTGATGTCGTAGTCATATTGCGCATCATCGAGCGCTTCGTTGACGCTGTGCACCATCTCAGAGGTCTGGGCGTTGGCGCGCTCTGGGTTGTTGAGGATGATGCGCGCGATCGCCCCGTCCTTTTCATATACGACGTGATCTAGCTCCCGCGTTTCCACCTTTAAGTCCTCCTCAAACGGCATTGCTCCAGGCGCAATGATGGTAGTGCAATTAAACAGAATATGTAATAGTGTTCTACTGAGAGGATGGTGCCGATGACGACGACAGAGCTGCGCTGGGACCCTTTCGACCGCAGCCTGCACGCCGAACCGTACTCGGTGTGGAAGCGGATGCGCGACGAAGCGCCGGTCTACTACAACCCGGAGTACGACTTCTACGCGCTCAGCCGGTTCGACGATGTCATGACAGCCTCGCTCGACACCGAGGCGTTCTCTTCCGAGCACGGCATCACCCTCGACATGATCACCGAGGATCCCTGGGGATCGCCCAAGGCGATGATCATGATGGATCCGCCGGACCACACTTCGTTGCGCAAGATGGTCAACCGCACGTTCTTTCGGAGCAGAATCGCCAAGCTGGAGGATTACGTCCGCGAGCTGTGCCGCGGGTACCTGGATCAGTACACGGGCGCCGAAGGATTCGACTATGTGCGTGACTTCTCGGCCAAACTGCCGGTGATGGTGATCAGTTCGCTTCTCGGGTTTCCCGAGGAGGATCACGACAACCTCCGCGTGTGGTCCGACGCGCAGGTCCATCGCGACGAGGGTGAGTCGGAACGCAATGCGGCAGGCGACGAGGCCTCGGCAAAGCTGTTCGAATATTACCGGCAGCAAATCGAACTGCGACGGCAGCATCGCACGGCCGACATCGTAAGCGATCTCATGGATTCCGATCTCGTCATGCCCGACGTCGACCCTCGGCGTCTCGACGACGGCGAGCTGCTGGTGTTCATCGCGATGGTCAACGTGGCGGGCAACGAGACCGTCGCACGCCTGCTCGGTTGGGCGGCGCTGACGCTGGCGCGCAATCCGGATCAGCGCGCGAAATTGGTGGAGGATCCCGGACTCATTGGCGGAGCGGTCGAGGAATTGCTGCGCTATGACGCGCCGTCACCGGTTCAGGGCCGATATTCGCTGCGCGACACCAGCTATCACGACACCGTAATTCCCGCGGGATCCAAGGTCGCGCTGCTGACCGGGTCGGCCGGACGCGATGAGCGTCAGTACGTCGACCCCGATAAGTTCGACGTGACGCGCACCGGAATCCGACATATCAGCTTCGGGCACGGATCGCACTTCTGCCTCGGCGCTGCGCTCGCGCGGCTGGAAGCGCGCGTCGCCATCGAGGAGACGCTGAAACGATTTCCGACCTGGGAGGTCGACGAGGCTGAGGTCGCATATGTCCACACGAACTCGGTGCGTGGCCCCGCCAGCGTTCCAGTAAAACTGTGACAACGGGACTCACGGTACGTTCCGAAGCCGGTGTGCGGTGGCTGGTGCTCGACCGCCCCGATGTCGGCAATTCCGTCACCCGTGCGATGCAACGCGATTTGATCGACAATCTGGCCTCAGCGTCCGCGGATCCCGAAATTCGGGCCGTCGTTTTCACCGCAGCCGGTGAACGGCATTTCTGCACGGGCCCAAATCTGCGCGACCCGAATATGCGGCCCAGCCAAGACCGGATCCCCGGCGACGCGGCCCGGATTCTGCGTACCGGATCCCAGGCGGTGGTCGCCGCGCTGCTGGACTGCGACAAGCCGGTGATCTGTGGGCTCAACGGTGTCGCGGCAGGGGTCGGCGCCAGCATGGTGCTCGCCTGTGACCTCGTTGTGGCGGTGGAATCCGCGCGCATCATCGAACTGTTCGTCCGCAGAGGTCTCGCGCCCGACGGCGGTGCCGCATACCTCTTGACCCGGAAGGTGCCGTTCAACGTCGCCAAAAGGCTGGTCCTGTTCGGTGAGGAGTTGTCGGCGACAGAAGCGCATCGGATCGGCCTCGTCAACGAGGTTGTCACCGACCACAACGAACTACGCAGGGTCGTGTCCGAATGGGCGCAACGACTCGCAAGCGGGCCGACTCGGGCGTTGGCGGCGGCGAAAATGATGCTCAACCAGGCCCTCGATGTAGACCGGGCATCGGCGTTCGTCAGTGAAGCGCTGTTGGTCGAGCAGGTCGCGGGCACCGCCGATGTTGCCGAAGGTGTCGCGGCATTCGCTGAAAAGCGCGACCCGCGGTTCCAAGGTCGGTAGCCGGCGCTTCACACAGCGAGGTAGACGATGCGATTCATCCTGACCCATCCGATGCACAGCCACCCCTACGACCCGGAACTGGTCACAGGTTCGGGCGTGGCGGCCGTCGCGACGGCCGCCGAACAGGCAGGTTTCACGGGGTTTGGCTTCACCGATCACCCAGCACCGACACAGCGGTGGCTCGACGCCGGCGGCCACGACGCTCTCGATCCGTTCGTCGCGATGGGGTACGCGGCCGCGGTCACGTCCACGTTGCGCCTGATCCCTAATCTGGTTGTGCTGCCATATCGCAATCCCTTCGTCGTCGCCAAGTCCGGTGCGACGTTGGACGCATTGTCTGGTGGAAGGTTCACACTCGCGGTCGGCGTCGGCTACCTGAGAGGCGAGTTCGATGCGCTGGGAATCGATTTCGAGCAACGCGCCGGATTGGTCGACGAGGCTCTCGAACTCATCGGCCGAGCGTGGACCCAGGACGACGTGACGTTCTCCGGTAAGCACTTTCAGGCCGCCGGGATCACTGCCCACCCACGGCCGATGAAGCGCCCCCCGATCTGGGTCGGCGGGAATACCGGCGCTGCGCGCCGCCGTGTCGTCGAGTACGCAGACGGCTGGTGTCCATTCGCCGCAGCCGACGCCTTGGCCAGGTACACCAAGACCGCGGTGATGGACACCGATGCCGGTCTAGCCGCCGGCCTCGATGATCTTCGACGCCGATGCGACGCAGCGGGAAGAGATTTCACGGCGATTGACATCACCTTCAACGCACTGCCGGGAACGCCGGGAACATCGTCGTTCGTCGCCGATGCGTATCTGGGCGAGGTGGATCGGCTGAGTCGGTTAGGAGTCACCGCAGTCACGCTTTCGGTGCCCGGCGATAGCGTGAACCACGCTGTGGAGGCGATCGAAGAGTTCGGAGCGTCGGTCATCGCAGCCCAGTCCCTCACTACTGTTCTGGAGACCTCATGAGTTTGTTCGATGCATTCGCGTATCGCGGTAAGCGTGTGTTGGTGGTGGGCGGCGCCACCGGCATGGGCAATGCGACCGCACGATTGGCGCTCGATGCCGGTGCAGAGGTCGTCGTGATGGACTACGCGTCGTCGGATCTGCCTGGGACGACGGCGATCCGCGTCAATCTGGCCGACGCGAAAAGCATCGATGCAGCGGTGACCGAGTGTGGCGGCACTGTGGACGCGTTGTTCGCGTGCGCGGGTGTCGCCGACGGTGACGGTATCGAGCGCATCAACTTCATCGGTCACCGGTATCTGATCGAGCGACTTCGCGCCAACGACATGCTGCCCCATGGCAGTGCGATCGCCTTCATCTCGTCGGCCGCGGGCCTGGCTTGGCGGTCGAATATGGCACAGCTCAACGAGTTTCTCGACATCGTTGACTTCGATACGGCTACGGCGTGGGCAATCGACAACAAGTGCGCGCACTACATGTTCACCAAGCAGGCGGTGTGTGCCTATGTCGCGAGAGAAGCCATGGACTTCATGGCCGACGGCATCCGGATCAACGCGATCTGTCCGGGACCGACGGACACTCCACTGGCTCAGGCGAATGCTGATCTGTGGTTGGACTTCGGCGCTGACTACCGCGCGAAGGTCGGAGTTGGGGCGGCCACGCCTATGGAACAGGCTTACCCGCTTCTGTTCTTGTGCAGCGATGCCGCGAGCGTGGTCAACGGAATCACCATGGTCACCGACTCCGGATATCTCAGTGCCGGCATCACGGAGGCCTTCCCGGCCGGTACACCCATGGCCAAGATGCTGTTGGACGGCTAGCGGTGAGTGCCGACTTTTCCGGACAGGTGGTCGTCGTCACCGGTGCCAGTGGCGGCATCGGCCGGGTACTCGCGCGACGATATGCGCGCCGCGGCGCCATGGTTGCACTGGTCGCGCGACGCTCGGACGAGCTTGCGATCACCGCGGAGAACATCGCCGAGGAGGGCGGTGGCGCGTCGGTTCATGTAGCGGACATCCGTGAGGAGGACTCGTGCAGCCGCCTGGTCGCCGACATCATCGCCCGCTGGGGGCGTCTTGACGTGCTGATCAACAATGCGGCTACTCCGGGCACCGATGAGGCCGTGCATGAGGCGTCGATCGCCAACTGGAACGATGTACTGGCGACCAATCTGGTCGCTCCCATGGTGCTGTCTCGCGAGGCGCTGACCCAGGCGATGCTGCCCGCAGGTCGGGGCAATATTCAGTTCATGTCCTCCGCAGCCGCGACAAATGTGCAACCGAAGAAGGCGCACTACGCGGCCGCCAAGCTGGGCTTGTCCGCGCTGTCACAGACGATGGCAATGGAAGTGGGCTCCAACGGTATCCGGGTCAACTGCCTGATAATCGGGAGCGTCGCGGGTCAGCTGTTCGACACCTACGTCGGACGCCGGGCAGCTGCCGAGGGAGTGGATCCCGGCGTGGTGCGCCAACGGTTGGCCGGAATGAACAAGCTCAACCGGTTGGTGCAGCCTGATGAGGTCGCCGAGGTGTCGATGTGGCTGGCGTCCGACGCTGCCTCCGCGATCACCGGCCAAGACATCAACGTCACCGGAGGCTGATATGTCCGTGCCCGATGTCGATCGGCGGGTAGCGAAACTTCTTTCTCTCAACGAGATTCGAGAGCTACCGTACAAATACGCGGCGGCAGTCGAATCGCGAGATGTTGACGCTATGGCCGAACTCTTCTCACCGAGTGCACGTTTCGGCTCCTATGGCGACGGTCCGGCCGGGTTGCGTCGGCTGATGGTCGACAGCATGACCGGTAGTCTGTTCGCGGTGATTCTGGTGGCCAACCATCTGGTGGAGTTCGACGACGACGTCCGCGCGCGGGGTCAGGTGTGGGCGCATTGCTATGCCCAAGAACGGGCCGACGGTTTTCTGGATCAGTTGATCAAGTATGAGGACACCTATGAGCAGGTGGCTGGGCGGTGGCTGTTCGTCCAACGCCGCCACCGACTGTGGTACGGAGCCGCTCATGCGCGGTCGCCTCTCGAGCAGAATGCCGCGGACTGGCCCCGAAGCCAAATCGGCGTCGGGGACCTCCCCCTAGCGGATCCTGAATTCGCCGCCTGGTGGCGAACCAGGAGCAGGGACTGAGTCGTGAAGTTCCTGCGCGGGCGGGACTCCACCGTCAACCGGTCCGCCCGAGCGATGCTGACGGTGGGAACTCTCGTCCCCAGTATGCTTGGGGCGTCCATCATCGGTGTGATGACCTCGCGCGGACTTCCCACGGGTGCGGCGCTGGGCGACCCAACGGTATTGCGCACCAACGTCATCGCCGCTGCAGTCTATTGCGCAGTCGTCGTGCCGATAGCAGCGTTCTGGGGTCTGTGGTGGACGACTGCGCGGTCGGATGCGTCACAGGCGGAGCGGCACGCCGTGCTCATGCGCATCCCCGCGCGCCTGACAATCTGTGGCGCCGCCGTGTGGACGGGTGCAGTCGTACTGCTGATCATCGTGAATTCGGCGAGGCCCTGGCTGGCAACGACGCTTGGTGTTTCGACGTTGTCGGGCGCGACGGTGACAGCCACGCTGACGTATTGGTGGTGCACCCGGGTGTTGCGTCCCTATGTTGCGCCGGTACTGACCGAAGACCCGCCGGCCCGCCAGCAACCCCTGGGCCTTCGAATGCGGGCACTCGCGGCGTGGGTGGTCGGAACTGGTGTGCCCCTGTTGATGGTGTTGCTTGCCGCGGCCAGCGCATTGGTCGTGGACTACCCGGGTGACCGATTGGCCGTGGTGGTGCTCGGATTGGGCAGCGCGGCTGTGCTGAGTGGGCTTGCTGTGACGCTCTTTACAGGCGCGACGATGGCCGATCCCATCGATGAGGTGCGTGCCGGCATGGCACGTGTCGGCCGCGGTGATTATGACGTCAAAATCCCAGTATTCGACGCGTCCGAACTGGGCCTGCTGCAGGCGGGGTTCAACTCGATGGCAGAAGGGCTGCGGGAGCGCGAACGATTGCGCGATCTGTTCGGCAGGCATGTTGGCCGAGATGTGGCCCGCCTCGCCGAAGCGGAGGGCGGCGCACCCGCGATGGGCGGCGCGACCTACGATGTGGCAGTCCTGTTCGTGGACCTCGTCGGTTCGACGCGTATGGCGACGAAGATGACTCCGCCGGACCTCGTCGCGTTGCTGAACGACTTCTTTGCGGTGGTGGTAGACATCGTGGAGCGACATCGCGGATGGGTCAACAAGTTTCAGGGTGATGCAGTTCTGGCGGTCTTCGGTGCTCCGCAGGCCGTCCCGGACCACGCCGGCGCGGCCCTGTCGGCCGCGCGGGAGCTTTTGGCTGCTCTCTCCGGCGATGTACACCTCGCCGCCGGCATCGGCGTGTCCGCGGGAACCGCCGTCGCAGGCAATATCGGTGACCCTCGCCGCTACGAGTACACCGTTATCGGCGATCCGGTCAACGAGGCGGCACGATTATCCGAATTCGCGAAATCCGAAGGTGGCGTGGCCGCCTCAGGCGCGGCGCTACGGGCCGCCGCTGCTACCGAAAGGGCCCGTTGGCGCGTCGTCACGAGCCAAGTGCTGCGCGGTCGCGATGTCCCAACGGACATCGCGATCCCCGCCGCTAGTTCTTGATCTCCTTGTTGGCCATCTGATTCGCGAGGTTTTCGATGAACGCTCCGTAACCGACGCCGCCGTGATCCGACATGACCGCGTCATAGTCGTACTCGGGCGGTTCGCCGTTGTTCGGGCGCCATCCGCTGTCGGCGGTGGACGACTTGAAGCCCTCCTCCGGGAACGCATACCAGCGCCGCGCATTGAGTTCGACGATCTTGGCGGCATCCTCGTCGGGCACACTCGCCAACATCTCTTCCGCGCGCGCTCGGCTCTTGGGCCAGAACGAGTCCGAATGCGGGTAGTCGCACTCCCAGGTGATGTTGTCGATGCCGATCTGGTGGCGCATCGCCACACCGACTTCATCTTCGATGAAGCAACCGGTGATATTGCGGCGGAACAGCTCGGACGGTGCGATCGTCGGATGGATGTTCTGGTAGTACTTGTGCTTACGCCAGACATAGTCCGCGCGCTCGACCAGGTACGGCATCCAACCGATCCCGCCCTCGGAGAACGCGACTTTCAAGTTCGGGTGCTTGTGAAAGACGGGGGAGAAGACCAACTCGATGGCTGCTGCCATCGAGGTCGTCCCCATCAGGGTGACCATCACCGCGAACGGCGCCTCTGGTGCTGTCGACGGGGGCATGCCTCCGGAGCCGAAATGCATGACCGCCGTCATGTTCGTCTCCTCCAGGGCCGACCAGACAGGCTCCCAGTGGTCGGTATGGAAGCTGGGTAGGCCGAGGTTCATCGGGTTGTCGGGCAGACCGACCGCGCGGCACCCCTTGGCGGCATTGCGTTCGATCTCGGCCACCATCAGCTGCGTGTCCCACAGCGGACTGATCATCATCGGAATGAAGCGCGCCGGATCGCTTGCGCACCATTCGTCGAGTGAAAAGTCATTCCAAGCTTGGACGGACAGCAGCGCCAAGTCCTTGTCCTGACCTTCCAGGAACACGGTCCCGCAGAACCGCGGAAACGACGGGAAGCACAGCATCGCGTGCACTCCGTCGATGTCCATGTCGGCCAGCCGGGCCTTCGGGTCGTAGCACCCGGGGATCATGTCGTCGTAGCGCACCGGGTCGACACCGAATTCTTCCGGTGATTTACCCGCGACCGCGTTCAGCCCGATGTTGGGATAACTGCGGCCCTCATACACCCACTGGTGCATCGGCGACTTGCCCTCGCGCGGGAACTCCACGATGCGGGGCCCGTCCTCGACGTACTTCTTCGGCAGCCGATCGGTCCACACGTGCGGGGGCTCGATGAGGTGGTCATCGACGGACAGAAGTTTCATCGACGGCTGGAGCGGCATCGCGGGTTCCTCCCATGCACGGCTGCTAGGCTTATGGAACAACTGAACATAATCTGCTTAGTTGAACTATAGCGCGTACGACGAGGAAGAGCGAATATGGACCCGAGCGAGCGTATCCCCAAAGACGACTGGGTCGATCAGGACCTTCTCACGCGTGATGAGGCGGCCGGCCGACTGGTCGAGGAGATCGCAGAGGTGTCCAAGAAGATTGAGGCGGGGGAGGGCGACGAGGTGATGGAGCGCCGACTGGCGGGCATGAAGGAAGCGCTCAAGCACTACCGCGAGCGCTGAGCGGTCACGGGGGCCTCGCTCGCCAGTAGTTCAGCAAGCGGCGCGACATGACCAATTCGACCGCCGGACAACAGCGGCTCGAGTAGTAGCAGTTGCCGCATGACCCGACGGTGGAGAAGCTGGACCAGCGCCGCGTCGTGTTCTGGGCCGGCATCCAAGATGAATGCTTCGAGCGCTTGGTCAGCGGCGCGGCGGTCTGTTGATCCCAGCCTGGTGGTCGCCTCGATGTCCGCGAGGTCTGCACGGTCGATCGCATCGCCGAACTCGCTCACCCGATGGCAGAAGCGTGCCACCGACGCTACCGAACCGCGTTGGTACTCGGTAATCCCGGCAGAGACGTCGAGAGATTCCACCATGGTCGACAGCCCACCGATCACACCGTCGTAACGCGACCGGACAGGATCGGGTAGCGACACCGGGGCGAGTTCGACATCTGACAATCGAGCGATGGACTCGATCGCGTGCAGCGAAAGCTGGTGGAACCACTCGATGTACTGGACGATGTCGAGCAGCGGGAGGTCCAGGTGGAGCACCAGAGCGACGCCCAGGGGTGTGCAGAGTGCGAACTTCGCGGTGTGAAACTCGATGGATGCCACGTCCAGCGGCTCGCCGGAAACCTCTGCGTAGCGCCGCAGTACTCGGCCCAAGTCGCCCATTGGCTCGGTCACGTTCCGTAAACGCAAGCCGGCCAGGTCGTGTGAGATGTCACCGATGTGCGCCAACTCGACGTCGAGGAGGCCGGTTATCCGCCCTTCGGCAAACATGAATTGACCCGTGTCACCGAGGACGAATCGAGGCGTTGACCGGTGTGTGGGGGGGTTTCTCCTGAGCCACCCGATCGCGAACTCCAACAACGGTTCTGGTCGCTGCTTGAAGGATCGATAGCGCTCCACGAAGGTCTCGAAATAGTCAAGAGCGACGCCATGTGCGCCGGTGGGGACGCGCAAGCCGATGTCGGCGAAGGCGGCTGGGTCGATGCGGTGCGCTCGCACGAGCGCATCGACGTAGTCATCCATGACGGCATCGATTTCGACAGCATCGGCAGCGCTGCTGAGGTCAGCTTCGCCCGACAGCCAATCCATCACCACCGCAGCACCGTCGGCAATGACGCCATGGACGTGCGGCACCGGTATCCCATGGTTTTCCATCTCCCGTAGGATCGCCGCCTCCGCTTCGACACCGGCGAACCCGAATCCCTCCCGGTTCCCGCGGACATACAGCCGAACGGGTCGGCCGTTGCTTTCAGCGGTGACGAACCATGCGGGCCGCCAACGCTGTTGGCGGTCGATAGAGCGGATCGGGCCAACCGTCGTGGAGATCCATTCCACGACCGCATCGCCTATGTCGTCTGCCACGAGCCGTGCCACCTAGCTCATTTGCGGGGTAGGCCCAGCACGCGTTGCGCGACGATGTTGCGCTGAATCTGGGCAGTTCCGCCGTAGATGCCCGCGGCGCGCGACCAGACGTACACGTCCCATTCCAGGCCCTCTCGCAGGACGGGTCCGCTTCCACGCAGGTCCATCATCGTGTGCCCGAACGTTTGGTCTGCCCTGGCCATCAACAACTTGTCCAACGAACCTTCTGCTCCGGGCAGTGCACCTTTGACCCGGTCGGTGAGGGACCGTTGCACCTTGACCTGAAGGGCCCGCAGTTCGGTGTACGCCTCGCCCAAGCGGGCGCGGGCCGCGGGGGTATCGGCGAGCCGACCCGATCGCACGTCGTCCTCGAGTGCGCGCAGTTGCAGTGCGAGCCTGCTGATCCAGTTGATATCACTCGGGCCCCGCTCGTAGGCCAGCAGCTGGTTTGCGATCGACCAACCTTGCCCGCGTTCGCCCAGCAGGTTCTCGACAGGTACGTCGACGTCGGTGAACGTGACTTCGGCGAACTCCCGGTTGCGTGCGGCATTGACGATCGGCTCCACGTTGATGCCCGGGGTGGACATGGGCACCAGCAGTACCGATATACCCGCGTGCTTGGCGGCGTCCGGTTCGGTGCGGCACAGCAGAAAGCACCAGTCGGCCACCGCGGCGAAGCTGGTCCAAATTTTCCGGCCGTTGACGCGGAAGACCGGTCGGCCGTCGACTTCGATCGCCTCCGCCTTTGTCTTGAGACTGGCCAGGTCCGACCCTGCCTCGGGCTCACTGAAGCCTTGACACCAGCGCACCGCGCCCGACAACAGCCCTTGCAGCAGTTCGGCGCGCTGCTGCTCGGATCCGAAGAGTCGCAATGCATTCGACAGATGTCCGACACCCTCGATGGGCGGTGCGCCTGCGCGTCCCAGCTCGTCGTTGAGGATTGCCTCGTAGATGGGTGACAGCCCGTGACCGCCGTACTCGGTCGGGAACGACAGTCCGATGTATCCGGCTTCGTAGAGGGTCTGATGCCAGGCATTCGCGGCGTCAGCCCGCGCGCTGGGGTCCTCTGGGATGACGGCGGCTGCGGCGTTGTCGTCGAGCCAGGTGCGCAGACGGGCGCGGAATTCGGCTTCGTCCTGGGTGTCGTTGAAATCCATGGTTCTCCGGGTGTTCGCTTGTCTAGCCCAGGTCCGGATCATTCAGCCGCATGTCGGCGATGGCCTGGTATTGATCGCTTTCGTCACCGAACAGCCTGCGGTTCAACAGTGTTCGGCGAAGGCGCACATGCGCGACATGCTCCCAGGTGATGGAGATGCCACCCAGGACTTGCATGGCCGCCTCGACGACGTCGCGACCGGCGGCCGACGCGTAGGCCTTGGCCGTGCGCGCCGCCAGCAAGGCCTCGGCGGGGGAGAGGTGGTCGACCGCCCACGCCGCGTGGCACAGACAACTACGAGCTCCCTCGAGGCGGACAAGCGAATCGGCCAGTATGTGCTGGACGGCCTGAAAGGTTCCGATCTTGACGCCGAACTGCACGCGTTCGCCTGCGTAGCCGACGGCGTCCTCGAGCGCCCCCGTCATCACCCCGATCAGGTCGGCGGCGACGGCGGTCAGCGCCATCGCCATGACGGAGTCCCATCGGCGTGCGTCGATAGGATCTCCCACCGACGTGGTGGCGCCGAGACCGGAGGCGGATATGGGACTGATCGACCGCGTCAAATCCAGGCCTTCACGCCCCGATGCAGTATCGATGGCGGCGTAGACCAAGCGCCGGCGCTTTCCATCGGAAAGAGCCAACAGCGCATGGGTGGCGCCTGCGGAGTCAAGGACGACACCGCGGTCTTCGGAATCGGCGAATCCGGACAGGTCGTCCCTCAACACCGGCGCCATGCGCAGAGCGCCCTCGGCGATCAGGTCGACCTCCTTTTCTGCACCGGCGGCGTAGAGCAGCTCGGTGGTGAGGACTGCTTGTCCGAGCACGGGTAGTGCGCTCAGCCTGCGCCCCAATTCCTCGATGGCGAGCGCGGTTTCGACACCGCTGGCCTCCAGCCCGCATGTCGCGGGCGCGCGAAACGCGGGTACGCCGACCTCCACGAGGCGCTGCCACTGTGTGTCGAGGCGGTCATCGGACGCGATGTCGTCGGGACCTGATGTGGCGGTGGTGTCAGCCAATCGCCTCATCGTCTCGCGCAGCAGCTCTTGCTCCTCTGTCAGCCCGATGAACATCGTTCGACGCCTATCCGTCCTCGCGCAGTGTCAGCGCGATCTTCGGGCAGAGCTGTACGGCCTGCCGAACGTCCGCCTCCCGGTCGGCGGGTATCTCGTCGACGGTCACCACGGCAAGGTCCTCGTCGTCGAGTTCGAAGATGTCGGCGGCGATGCCGACGCAGACGGCGTTGGACTCACAGAGGTCGCGATCTACGTCTACTCGCATCCTCTACCCCTTCTCGACGACAGGCACCAACGGTCTGCCATGATAATGGATGATAGAACGAATATTGTTCAACTGTTACACACCGGAGGATTGCCCATGGCCCGCCTTGACGAGCGAAACGTGTTGGTCACCGGCGGTGCCCAGGGGCTCGGGCGAGCGATCTCGAGGCGGCTGGCTGCCGAGGGCGCGCACGTGACGATTGTCGACCTCAACGCCGACAAGGCGGCCGAGTGCGTCGAACTGATTGGGAAAGACGGCGCCACGGCGAAGTTCGTCCAGGCCAACGTCGCCAAACGCGAGGAGATCGCCGCCGCGGTGGAGGCCGCCGCCGTCGACGGTGTGTTGCACGTGTTGGTCAACGCCGCGCAGTACTTCGCCATGCCGAAGGCGCTCGAACTCGTCAGCGACAAAGATTGGGAGCTATCGGAGGCGACAGGCCCACGCGCCACCTTCCGGTTCATGCAATTGGCGCACCCGTTCCTCAAGGCCGCACAGAAGTCGTCGGTGATCAACTTCGTGTCCGGTTCGGCGCTGGGCGGCATCGCCTACACGGCACCGTATTCGGCGGCGAAGGGAGCCATCGGCGCGCTGACCAAAGTGGCCGCCAACGAGTGGGCCCACCACGGTATCCGTGTCAACGCCGTGTGCCCGTTCGCGTTGACCGATGTGCAGCGCGACATGATCGGCACCGAATGGGACAACTACACGCGTACGGCCGAAGCGTCGCCGATGAAACGCGGCGCTGACCCCGATATCGAGATCGCACCTGCGGTGGCCTTCCTGGCCAGCGATGACGCGGCGTTCGTCACCGGAACCGTGCTGCACATCGATGGCGGCATGACCGAGTTGTCCACCGTCGACTACTCGAAGTCGCCCGGCGTATTCAAGTAGCCAAGGCCACCGTGGCTTCACCTGGTGTTGTGCTCGTGCCGTTCTGGTCGATGACGTCGACCTTCAGATGCACCAACGCGAGACCGTCGACGATTTCCTTGCCGACCACCTCGCCGACAGCGCGCAACTCGTCACCCTTCTGGTTCATGCTCCGGTACTTAGCCGTCAGTGAACGGATTGCGCCGTCATCACCGATCCACTGCCGCAGCATGTTGACCAGATAGGCCAGCCGTAGGTTGCCCATCCCAAACGCGCCCTTCTCGTTACCCGCGGCTCTGCCGGCCTCGTCGTCCATATGGATCGGGATGAACTCGTCGTTGACGGCGGCATAGCGGTTCCATTCGGCGAAGCCGGTGGTTCGGACGAATTCGGGGATTCGGTCGCCGATGTTGATCGACTCGAAGGTGGGCGAACTCGATTCGGTCACAATGCGATTCCCAACACTTTGGTATCAAGGTACTCGGTGATACCCGCGCGAGCACCCTCACGGCCCAGTCCGCTTTCCTTGATGCCGCCGAACGGGACCGCGGCCGAGGTCGGGTTGATGTCGTTGATGCCGATCATGCCGAAGTCCAGCGCTTCGGCGACTCGAATCGCACGGCTGATGTCGCGTGTGTAGATGTACCCGGCGAGGCCGTAGCTGGTGGAGTTGGCCATCTCGATGGCCTCGGCCTCGTCGTCGAACACCAGGACCGGAGCGATCGGGCCGAACGTCTCTTCCGAGCAGATCACCATATCCGGGGTGACCTCGGACAAGATGGTCGGCGCGAAGAAGTTACCGCCGTCGAAGGTGTCGCCGGTCAGTTGCTTACCTCCGAGCATCAGTGTTGCGCCCCTACCGACCGCATCGTCGACCTGTCGGGTCATCTTGTGCAGCGCCGCCTCGTCGATGAGGGGGCCAACTGTCGTTCCCTTGGCCAATCCGTCTCCGGGAACAAGCTTTTCCACTCGCTGCCGCAACGTCTCGAGAAACGGCGCGACGATCGAGCGATGCACGATGAACCTGTTGGGACAGATACATGCCTGGCCCGTGTTGAGGAATTTCACGAGTGCGGCACCTTTGGCCGCGTGTTCGGGGTCGGCGTCGTCGAACACGAGAAACGGTGCGTGTCCACCGAGTTCCATCGACACCCGCTTCATCGTGGCGCCAGCGCGCGCAGCGATCATCTTCCCGATCTCGGTCGAGCCGGTGAAACTGATCTTTCCAACCTGTGGGTCCGACAGGATCTCCTCGGCCACCGGTTCGGGATCCGAACAGGTCACCAGGTTGACCACACCGGCAGGCACACCGGCGTCCTCGAAAACCCGGAACGTCTCGATCGCGCACAGCGGCGTCTGCTCGGCCGGTTTCAAAACCGACGTGCAGCCCGCGGCCAGTGCGGGAGCGACCTTCCGGGTGATCATCGAAATCGGGTAGTTCCACGGTGTGATAGCGGCGCACACCCCGACCGGCTGTTGTAACACCAGGAAGCGCTGACCCGCGCGCGATGACGGAATCACCTCGCCGTAAACACGTTTGGCCTCCTCGGCGAACCACAGCAGGAAGTCGGCGGCGTAGCCGACCTCCGTGCGCGCCATCCGCAGCGGCTTGCCCTGCTCCCTCGTCATGAGGACGGCCAGATCATCCTGGCGTTCCAGCATGATGCGGTGCGCCGAAGCGAGGATGTCTGCTCGCTCGTAGGCAGTCCTTGCCCGCCAGGCTGGCAACGCGGACACCGCCGCGTCGATGGCGAGGCGGGCTTCGGCGCGGCCGCCGTCGGCGACGGTGTCCAGCACCGCCCCGGTCGCGGGGTTGATACTCGAGAAAGTCTTGCCTGACGAGGCGGATTGCCATTTCCCGTCGATGAACACAGCTGCCTCTCTCAGTATCTGATCAGGGTGTCGATACGGGTGCGGACCACCTCGCCGCGCTGATTGCGCAGTTCGCGCTCCAGCTGTACATAGAGCATCTGACCGAGTCGACCCTCGCGTTCGGTGGCGTCCTTGATCCGCCACCTGCCGGTGATCACATCACCCGGTCGCATCGGCTCACCGAACGCGAACTCCACTCCGCCGTTGAGGACATGTTGCCCTGGCTCGCCGGGTTGGGGGAGCGCGAATTGCGCGGGTCCGGCATCGGGAGGCTGGATGGGCCACGCGAACGGATTGAAGTCATCGGGAGCGATGACGCCACCCCAGCGAGTGGTGCGGGCGTAGTCCTCGTCCCAGAACAACGGCGGCGGCTGCTGTGGCCAATAAGTGGCGATCGCCCACCGGCGGATATCCGAGGAATCGATGGGGAATACGGGTCCGTCCTGTTCGTGCCAGACGCCGATCGCGGCGCGCAAGCGGTCGGTGATCAACGTCATCGTCGTGTGCCACCTCGCTGCACATCCTTGAACGGAACGCCGCGGTCGGCGGCGTACTCACGCGGAAAGTCGAGCACGCGTTCGGCAATGATGTTTCGTGCGATCTCCGTCGTGCCGCCACCGATGCACACGGTCTGCCGCGACAAATACTTCTGCCCAATCGCCAGGAGGTCCTGGTTTGCCGCACCCACCACTGCCCCCGGTCCGGCCAGCGCCACAGCTGCATCGAGATTCAGGTTCTCGCAGAGTGCGTAGTAGAGGCGGGTGATTGAGCCAGAGGCAGGCGGCATCACTCCGGTGGAGACCCCGTGAAAGACGCTCTCGCCCAACGCTTTCTCGACGATACGGTGAGCCAGCGCGCGTCCCGCCAGGCGGCGCGCCCACCGATCGTCGGACTGACCGGTGGCGTGCACCAGCGCCACGAGATCGAAAGCGCCGTCACGCCTTTCCTCGGAAGCCCCACAATTTGCGTACTCAGATCCTTTCGCCACCGCGCGACGCTCGTGGAACAACTGTCTCGAGGCGACGGCCCAGCCTCCTCCGACCTCGCCGACCACGTGCTCGTCGGATAGTTCGACGTCGTCGAAGAACTCCTCGCAGAACTCCGCGGACCCGTTCACCTGACGGATCCGTCGCAGCGTCAACCCCGGGGACCGCAGCGGCACCAGGAACATCGTGAGCCCCTCGTGCTTGGGTGCATCCCAGTTTGTGCGCACCAGGCATAGGCCGAAATCTGCGGCGAACGCGCTGCTACTCCAGGTCTTGGCGCCGTTGAGAATCCATTTGTCGCCCGATCGGTCTGCGCGGGTTGTGACTCCCGCCAGATCGGATCCGCCACCCGGCTCGGACAGCAATTGGCACAGCACCTCGTCACCCCGCAATGCAGCAGCGATCCGCGTGCGCTTCTGCTTCTCGCTGCCGGCGTCGAGCAGGGTCGCGCAACAGATCGTCAAACTCGGGATGTTGAGCGCAAGCGGCATCTCGTAGGGTTCGGCGACCGCGTTGAACGCGGCTTGGTACGCGTACTCCAGGCCCAAGCCGCCGTACTCCGCGGGGAAGCAGATGCCCGCGAATCCGCCGTCATAGAGCCGACGTTGGAGCTCGCGCGCACGTTGCCACGTATTGTCCTCGGCGCGATCCAACACCGGCGGGGCGGCGCGGTCCAGCGGGGGCATGTTGTCCGCGAGCCAGTTGCGTGCTCTGTCCGCGAATTCGTCGACGGTCTCGGTCATCGCGTCTTTCCCGATTTCTCGGAGAGCGCGAACACGTTCTCCTGGTGTTCTTCCGTCGTGCCGAACATGGCGCGGTTGACCTCGATTCTGCGGAGGAACAGATGAAGATCGTGTTCCCAGGTGACGCCGATACCGCCGTGCAACTGAATGCAGTCCTGCACTATTGCGACCGAGTGCTCGCCGATGTACGCCTTGGCGGCGCTGACCGTGAGTGCGGCGTCGACTGCCCTCGCGCTGACGTGGCGAGTCGCGAGCGCCGCGATTGCCCGGCAGGCTTCCAACTGGGTTTTGAGGTCGGCGAAGCGGTGTTTGAGAGCTTGATAGGAGGCCAGCGGCCGCCCGAAGCTGTGACGATCACGCGCCCACGCCACGGTCATCGTGAACACGCTGTCCAATGCGCCGACCATTTCTGCGCACTGTAGGACCTGAGCGACCAGCGTCTGGCGCGCTATCAGTTGCGCTGTCTCGTCCGGTCCGCCGACGACGGACTCCGCCACCACTTCGACATTGTCGAATCGCACACGGCCGTAGTTCTTGACGAAGTCGACAGTCGGTATGGGCTCGATGGAGACACCCGGCGCACCGGACGCCACGACGAATTGGCGCAAGTTTCCATCGCACTCGGCGGTGACGAGGAACACGTCGCTGTGCCGGGCGGCCTCGACACGGTCCTTGATGCCGTTGATGCAGTATCCGGAAGTTGACCGGGTGGCAGTGGTCGCCGGTGGCGCGCCGAACGGCTGCCCGGGTTCGTCGGTCGCCCATGCCGCGATCGCCGAGCCTTCGACCAACGGAGCGAGTAGCTGTCGGTGATCGGCCGAATTGGACGCCTCCGTGAGGGCGGTGGCGACGGCGCTGGTCGGAATCAACGGTCCGGGCGCCACACTTCGACCGAACTGGTCGGCGATGCGCGCCGCATCGGCGACCTGATCGCCAGTCACACATCCGCCCCCGAGTTCCTCGGGTACCAGCAGACTCGTCCAACCGAGTTCGGCGCCGCGCTGCCACCAGGCCTTGTCCAACCCGCGGTCGTTGGTATGCAGGTCACGGATGTGGTCAATCGACATCTCGCGGTCGAGGAATGCGCGGGTGGTGGAAACGAACAGCTGGATTTCGGCATCGCCGGCCGTGGCTGTCGACACGCTGCGTCCTCCCTGTCGGCCTGTGCCTCGGGCAGGCACAGGTTCCAACAGCTATACAGTATCTGTCATAGTGTTCTCCTGGCACGCCAGGGAAGAATCGATCGGTGAGGTGACCGAATTGATCGACATCGGGAAGCAGTGGCACGTGAACCACGTCGTCGATGACTACCGCAGCGTCACCGCTTGGTATCGCGACGTATTCGGTGCCGTGGACGTCTTCACCGACGAGTGGCTTGATCCCGAAAAGCGTTGGGCTTCAATGGTTGCTGTTACCGATCTCGCTATCGACGTGATGGAACCGACCGCAGAGGGTGCACACCTTCCGTTGGGGAAGTTCTTGACCCGGTTCGGACCACATCTGCACGCATCGGCGTACTTCGTGAACAGCCCGCCCGCCGACATCTACGACGCGCTCACCGGTGAAGGGGTCCGGTGCTTCGGGCTGGCTGGCTCCGGGCGCGATGCGATGGTCGCCCAGCCGATGAGTCCGGTCTTCACGCATCCGAAGGACACCGCGGGCCAACTCGAGTTCATGCCCTACGTCGAGGACAAACCCGGCCCCCTCGGTGTGCCCGGTAAGTGGGAGGACCCGCGCTTCCTGCCCGGCTGGTCGGCTCGGCAGTGGCGAGACCATCCTCTGTCGATCGGCGGCTGGCGAGTCGGCGTCGTGGTCCGCGAACTCGAGCGCGCGACCGCCGTTTACGCCGCGCTAGGCGCCACGGTGCTGGCGGAGGAGACGGTGGGGGGTTCTCAACGGCGTCGCGTGCAATTGGGCACCAACACGACGGTCGAGCTCATCGCGCCGACGTCGGCCGACACCATCGCCGCGCGTGACCTCGAGGCCAACGGCGAGATCATCCATTGCTGTGTCTTCGAAACCGCCGACATGGCCAAGGCCGAGTCCCATCTCGCCGACCATGCGGTGGTGATTGCCGAACGCGACGAGAAGCGGCTCGTCGCCGACCCGGCCACCTGCCACGGTGCCGTCATCGAGATCGTCGCCATCAGCTGATCAGCATGGGTGGCGAGAGTGGTCCAGATGCGGCACTGCGGCCGCTGTGTCACGTCCGCTATGACCTCGCCGACCCAATCACCGTGTCCTCAGGCCCGACCGGCAGCCGGACGATCGGCGAGATCACCGGCGCCCGGTTCGAGGGCGACCGACTGAAGGCCTCGCTGAAGGGTCGCGCGGCAGCCGACTGGGCCTTCGTGGAACCGTCGGGGCGCGTCCTCGTGGATGCTCGACTCACCCTCGAGACCGACGACGATGCAACGATATTGGTCAGTTACACGGGTCGGATGGATACTGCGACCGGTGTCGTCTACTCGTCGATGTACTTCGAGACGGGTGACGAACGATACGAGTGGCTTACCCGGATTCTTGGCGTGGCCAAGGGGCGCTTCGTCGGAGACACGCTGCGCTACGACGTGTACGAAGTGGTCTGATGTCCACATCCGCTCTGCTGCGCGCGACCTGGGCGCGGCGTCATGGGATGGGCGTAAGCGCGGTCCTCCAATCGTCGACGACCACCAGGCGTCCCGACGATGCCAGCGTGATGAACAGCGAACAGCCGTCGTGGCTGAGCGCGACGTTGGTGGTCATCGGGTCATCAGCGGCAATCGCGCCGAGCAGTTGCCCATCGGGCGAAAACGCTGTCACACCACCGGTTCCCACGGTGGCAACGATGATCGTGCCGTCGGGCGCAACGCAAAGTCCGTCGGCGCCTCCAAAATTCATCGGTCCGCCGCTCGGCACCGTGGCGAGGCCGCGCGCAGCGCCGAGGCGGCCGGGGCCGAGCACCTCGAACTGCCAGATCCGCCGGGTCCTGGTTTCCGCGACGTACAGCTTCGATCCGTCCGGGGACAACGCCACGCCGTTGGGGAGTTCCAGTGGATAGACGATCTCACTGAGTTGTCCGTCGGGCGTCCCGTACAGGACACCGGTGATGCTCCGGCTTCGTCCCTGCACCGAGAAGCCGTCGGTGACATAGAAGCCGCCCTGCGCATCCACGCAGATGTCGCTGGGACGCGCCAACGGGAGTTCATCATCGCTGATACTCGTGAATGTCGTCGTGAGAGTAGTTGCCTCACCCTCGCTCGAGACAACCTGCAGTTGCGGGGTGATGGGTTGGTCGGGAGCACCCGCCGGCAGGAACAGTGGCACGGAGCCGTCGATGTCGAACGGCCACGGTCTGATGGCGAACCGGGAACCGCCGTTCTGGCACACGAGGATCCGGCCGTCGGGCAGGCGCGCCAGACCGTTGGGCCCGCCCCCGGTCTCGGCGAACGTCTCGACCGCGCCGTCGGGGCGCACCCGGCTGATCCGCCCGTTGGCGATCTCGGACACCAGAACCGAACCGTCGTCGTCGACGATCGGACCTTCGGGAAAGCCCAATCCCGATGCGACGCAACGTAATGTCACACGGCCGCCTCGTCGGGTCTTTCGAACAGCGCGCGAATTGCCGGCTGGCTGACTTTCATCGACGGTGTTCGGGGGAGTTCGTCGACGATCTTCAAACCGGCGGGCACCTGATATCGGCTCAGCCGCCCACGGAGGTAGGTGAGCAGATCGTCGGCGGTGACGCCTTGGCCCTCGACGCACTCGACGGCGGCCACCGGAACCGCTCCGAGTCGCTCATCGGCCAGGCCGGTCACTCCCGCATCGCGCACGGCCGGATGCGATCGCAGAGCGGCGACGATATCGGAAGGGGTGACCTTGAATCCTCCCCGGTTGATGACATCGTCGGTGCGTCCGTCGATGAAAAGGAATCCGTCGCTGTCGAGGCGTCCGAGATCGGTCGTGCGCACCCATTCACCGCCTGCGGTGCGCACTTCGATGACCCCCTGCTCGCCTGCGGCGGCCTCACGGCCGTCGGCCACCGCGACAATGCGGATCTCCCGGCCGGGTTGGGGACGGCCCACACTGCCACGCTTGGACTGGGCCCATTCGCGGTGCAGCTTCAGATTCCATCCCGCCACACCACCCGCGAATTCGGTCGCACCGTAGGAGGGCAGAACGGCAACGCCGTACTTGTCTTCGAACGTCTCCTGCAGACTGACCGACAGCGGTGCGGTGCCCGATGTCACCACCTTGACGCTGTCGAACACGACGGCGTCGACGTCGGCCTCCAGGACCATCGCCATCGCGGTCGGAACCAGGCTGACGGCCTTCGGTCGGTGCCGGGTGACAAGATCGATGAAGTCGTCGACGGTGAACCGCGGCAACAGTGCGATCTGGCGGCCCTGACACACGTAGAGCAGTGTGCGGAACAGTCCCGACATGTGCACCAGCGGCGAACTCACGATCATCACGCCCCGCCGCAACCGGGCAGCGGTGTCGTCGCCAGAACCGTAGTGAGTTCCGGCCGCGGATATGGTGCGCTCAAACGCGCTGTACGTCAGCGGAATCCGTTTCGGCGGCCCCGTTGTTCCGCTGGTGAGCATCTCCACCGCGACCGTGGGATCTGATTCGCGGAACGGTCCGTCGCCGGGCGACTCGAGGCCCTCCACGACCTCGACGGGGCGGTCGGTAACGGACACGCGAATGCCCAGAGCGCCGTTGGCAGACTCGACGACGCCCGCCCGGTCCCAGTCGACCCCGCACGCCACCACCGCGGGTAGGCGAAGGTCGCGGATGTCGTGGCCCAGACCCTCGTTGCCGTGTGACGGATTCAGCGTCACGATGCAGCAACGGGCCAACAGCACGCCCAGCATCGCCGCGATCATCGCCGGGTCATTGCGCAGCACCAGGCCTACGGGTGCGCCCGGGGGCAGACCGGCCGAGCGCAGATTGTCGGACACCCCTCGGGCGACGGTGGACAGGGTGCCCCACGTCGTCCACGCGCCGCCGAACTCAACTGCGTCGGCGCCGGGGTCGACGCCGAGGATCACCTCGATGCGTTCGGCAAGATCCGCCATCGCACCTCCCGATCCGCGCCGACGACTTGCGGTCTCGACCGGTGGCTGGACCACTCGGCCGATATGAGACACTTACACACTATATGCGTATCTGTTGCATCACGACTTCGATTGGGGTTAGCGGTGGACTTTCAGAGGATCCTGTTCGATGTCAGCGATCACATCGCGACCATCACGATCAACCGTCCGGAGCGGCTCAATGCCACCGATGATCTGACCCGTACCGAGCTCGGACAAGCGTGGGCGCGGGTACGCGAGGACTCCGACATCCGCGTCGCCATCATCACAGGCGCGGGTGATCGCGCATTCAGTGCAGGCCAGGACATTCGCGCGACCGCACAGTCGGGCATCCGCAACAAGGTGCCGGGCTCGAGGCTGCACCACGGCGTGTGGAAGCCGGTCATCTGCGCTCTCAACGGGATGGTGGTCGGGGGAGGCCTGCACCAGGTGGCCGATTCCGATCTGATCATCGCCGCCGAGCACGCCGAGTTGATCGACACCCACCTCACGGTCGGCAACGTCTTCGCGCTGGAGCCGACGGTTCTGCTGCGCAGGATGCCCCTGTCGATGGTCATGCAATTGGCGCTCATGACAAAGGACGGGCGGATCAGCGCCCAGCGCGGATACGAGATCGGGTTGATCAACGAGGTCGTACCCGCCGATCGTCTGCAGGAGCGCGCGCGAGAGATCGCCGTTGCGATCACGAAGTTGAGCCCGGCTACCGTGCAGGCCTCGATCAAGGGAATGTGGAAGAGCCTCGATGTCGGATTGCACGCCGCCCACGACGTCGCGTACCGCTACGTCCTGCAGCACCAGATGACCCATCCCGATTACACCGAGGGCATGAAGGCCTTCGCCGAGAAGCGGGAACCGCGGTGGGTGGTCGAGTGAGCGCTCAGCGCAGCGTCATCTCCACGCTGGTATAGCCGCGCACCGTTGCTGTCAGCACGCGTTCGTGTGCGCCGATCGCATAGTCGGGGAAGTTCTTGGCGACATACTCGAAGACCATCTGCGCCTCGCGGCGAGCCAGCCACTGGCCGAGGCAGATGTGGATGCCCCAGCCGAAGTAGACATCGGTGCCGCGCGGCCGGTCGATGATGAAGCGGTCGGGGTCGTCGTATCGACGCTCGTCGCGGTTGGCACTGCCCAACAGCAACAGCACCCAGTCGCCGGCATCCATGGTCACACCGTGTAGCTCGACGGGACGCGTCAGTGTCCGGGCCACCCAGTGGCTGGGAGTGTCGTATCGCAGGGCCTCGTTGACGGCTGCCGGAATCACGCTGTGATCGCTGACGATTCGCTGCCACTGATCGGGGTGGTCGTGTAACGCGACCAGACCGTTGGAGATGAGCTTCTGCGTGGTCTCAGAACCCGCGGCGGAAAGCAGATTGCAGAACATCAACACCTCGTGAGGCGTCAATGAGCGGTCGTCGCCGATTTCTGGGTCGTGGAAGGTGGCCTGCAGCACGATGCTGATCAGATCGTCGCCAGGGTCGGTCCGGCGCCGGTCGATGAGATCGCCGATGTAAGCGCTGATGTTGCGGTTGGCCTCGATAGCACTCTGCGGCATCGCGACTTCGCCCTCGTGTCTGGTCAGGAATGCCTCCCACCAGACCCTCAATTGCTCCCGGTCGGCCTGAGGCACGCCGAGTAAATCCCCGATCACGTCGGTGGGGACGGCGAAGGCGAACGCTTCCATTGCGTCGACGGTGGTGCCGCGTTTGAGCCGACCGAGGTGATGGTCGACGACCGACTGCAGGGCACCCTCCAGCGAGGCGACGGCGCGGGGAGTGAAAAAACCCTTTAGTACGCCGCGGATACGGTCGTGCCGCGGCGGGTCCATCGATATGACGGAATACTTCCGGCCGTCGTCGTCGGGATTCTCCGGTGCCGGGCCGAGCTTGGACGAGTACGTTTCCCAGTCCCGTAACGCGCCGGCCACGTCTTCGAACCGCGACAGCACCCACCAGCGGTCGTCGGGATCGCGATACACGGGCGCCTCGTTGCGAAGCCGACGGTAGACCGGATAGGGGTCGTCGAAGACGGCCTTGGAGAACGGTGAATACATCAACTCGCTGGTCGCGGGCACAGACGGACTCTACCACCCAACTGAACAACAGAACGAATTGTGACTAGTTGCTCAGCTAGCGTATACGCTCGATGAGCTCGAGCATGTTCCCGTCAGGATCGGTGAGCATCAGCCCGCGATTGCCTCCGCTGAATACGACTGTGCGGTGGGCCAGCAGCTGCCCGCCGTGCTCGACGACGGCGGTGGCAAGGGCGTCGGCGTCGTCCACGCGGAAGGACAGATGGGTGAAGCCGAGAGCGTTCATCTGGCGTGGCGCGCCGTCGCCCGTTGTGCCGGATGTGGGATAGGCCAGCAGTTCCAGGCGGAATCCGTCGCGCTCGAGGTAGACCAGATCGAGCACCAGGTCTTCGACGTCGAGCAGCCGTGCGGATACTTCATCATCGACGTGCATCTCACCGATCTTGGTGAATCCGAGCGCTGAACAGTAGAACTCGGTCGAGCGCTCGATATCCGTGACGCAGAGCCCGACATGGGTGAGGCGGTGTTCTGCGCTCAAAGCGCCAGCTCGTCGAGAAGCGCGTTGTGCTCGCCCAGCATCGGCGCACGGCTCGGCTCTACTGTAGGACTGGCTGAAAAGGCGTAGGGCACACCGGGATACACGACCGTCCGGTCGAGCTCGGAGTGCTCGACAGGTACATGCATGCCGCGCGCCACCATGTGCTCGTCATCGAAGGCCTCATCAGGAGGCAGAATGGCGCCCGCCGGGAAACCCCGTTGCTGGCTGGCAATGAAGAACTCCTTGGCAGGCATACGTGACGCGATCAATGTGATGGCGTCACGGGCGGCGCTCATGATTGCCGTCGTTTCGTCGTCCTCGCCGATTGAGGCCAGATCGACCGGGGTGGTCCGGGCGGCGGCCATCTCGAGGAACACAGTCTCCGGCAGCTCCTCGGTCAGCCCTAACTCGTTGAGCCAGGCGATCATCCGAGTGAATTCCTCCGGTTTACGGGGCAGCACCCCGGTAGTCGCGTAATGGCCGTCGGCACAACGGACTTGGACTTCGGAGCTGGGCGTCGGGTAGGCATGGCGTCCGGTCTGCCTGACACACACCGCCTGGTTCACGAGCCAGTGATAGGTGGTCTGCTCGCAGGTAACGTTGCAGGCCGCCGTCACGTTGACGTCGACGAGTTGGCCGACGCCGGTGTGATCGCGATGTGATAGCGCGATCAACGCGCCGATCGCGGCGTACATGCCGCCGATGTTGGAAGCCTGGTCGCCGGAGCCGCGCATCGGCGGTATGGAGTGATCGTCGTAACCGCAATTCCACACCGGCCCACCTCCAGCGAGCACCGTGAGGTCGGTGGCGGGGTGGTCGGCCCTGACGCTGCCCAATCCGAACGGCGTCACCGAAACCCAGATCAGACCGGGATGGTCCCCGGCCGCCTCACGATAAGTGATGCCGCCGGGCGCTCGATCGCCGCCGGCTAGCACGATGTCGGCACTTCCGATGAGTCGGCGCAGCCTGTCGACGCCCGACTCCGATTGAACGTCGAGGGTCACGCTGCGCTTTCCGGCGTTCTGACCCCACCAACGCAGACTGCGGTCAACGCCGGGCTCGTCATCGACGAACGGCGGACGCAGACGATGCGGGGAACCCTGGGGCGGTTCGACGACGATGACTTCGGCTCCGAGTTCGGCGAGCACACGCCCGCCCACGGGCGTGAACTGGTCGCTTATCTCCACGACGCGGAGATCGGCTAGCGCGCTCAGATCACACCTCGCTCGGCCCAGGCATCAAGCGTCGAGTCATCGTGGCCGAGGAGTGCGCCCAGGATTTCGCGATTATGTTGGCCCAGTTTGGGTCCCGGCCTGTCTACATTCCACGGGGTCGCTGAGAAGGTGAGCGGAACACCCTCGACGCGCACGGCACCGATGTCGGGGTGTGTGACGGTCGGGAAGAGTCCCATCCTGGCCAGGTCCGGGTCTTCGTCGATGCGTTCCCGCGGGCTCTTGACGACGCTGGCGGGCACGCCGGCATCGACGAGATCATCGGCCAGTGCGATGGCATCGCGGCGGGAGGTGGCCGTGGCAACCAGTTCGTCGAGTTCGTCGGCGGCGGCGAGTCGAGTGGCCAGTGTCGCGAAGCGCTCCGAGGCGATCGCGGGTTCGTCCAGCACCTTGGCCAGCAACGCCGCCTCCCTGTCGTCACGGCACGCGATGGCGATCCATCGGTCCTCACCCGCGCACGGGTAGATGCCGTGGGGTGCGAACTCGTCGAAGTCGGCCCGGTTTCCTCGTGCCGAGGTGCGTCGCCGGTTCACCGTCCAGTCGAGCACCTCGGTTGGCAGCATCGCGATGCCCGCGGGCACCGTGGCCAGATCGACGTGCTGACCTTCACCCGTGCGGTCACGGTGGTGCAGCGCCGCCATGATGGCCACCGTCATGTAGAAGGCCGACCCGTGATCCATGTAGGAGAAGCCCCAACCGGCGGGTTCGGCATCGGGCAGCCCCGAGGTGAACGTGAGACCGCTCATCGCCTGCACGATCGGACCCCACGTCTTGAAGTCGCGGTACGGGCCGGTATGGCCGAATCCGCAGTTGGACACATAGATGATGTCGGGCTTGATCTCGCGAAGATCGTCGTAGCCGAAGCCGCGGTGCGCCATCACGCCGGCCGCGAAATTCTCACAGACGACGTCGCTGATCGCGACCAGTTCACGCAGCAGCTGTTTTCCCTCGTCGAGACGCAGGTTGATGGTGACGCCGTACTTCCCGACATTGTGGTTGTTGAACCCGGCGCCGAGGTCGATCCCACGACGGTCGTCGACATAGGGACCCACTCCCCGTAGGGCGTCCCACAGGCCACGGGTCGCGGGATCCTCGACCCGGATCACCTCGGCACCAAACGCGGCCAGGATCTTCGTCGCGCCCGCGCCGGCCAGTTGCCCGCTGAGGTCACACACCCGAAGGTGCGACAAGGCAGAGCTCACCCGACGACCATATCGCAAATAGACACTTTGTGTTCTATTGTTCATCTATGACGACAGTCACGAATCCCCTGTCGGCGACCTCAGGCGCGCAATTCGACCAGGCTCAGTTCTACCTCGATCGCCCCGACGAGGTGTTCCGCGAGCTGCGAACACATGATCCCGTGCACTGGTATGACGACGGAAAGTTCTGGGTCATCACAAAATATGATGACATCAAAGCGATTTCGGCACGACCTCATCAGTTCGCCTCCGAACGCATCGCGATTCTGATGGATCTCATCGCGCACAAGCAGGGAGTCGAACCGCAGGGCTACCGGAACAGAGGAATCATGTTCCTCGATCCGCCGGTCCATCGGGCTCATCGACGAACATTCCAGGGTCGCTTCACCCCGGCGGCGGTCGCCAGGGCAGAAGAGCGGGTAAAAGAGGTCGTCAACGAGGTCTTCGACGCATTGCCTGACGGGGAGTTCGACTGGATAGCACACGTCGCGGAGCCGATACCTGTCTACGTTTTCGCCTATCTCCTCGGCGTACCCGAGGCCGACTGGCCGAAAGTGGCCGGATGGTCGACGGCGATCTCACGCTCCGGAAGTGGAGCGGCAACCCAGGCGGATTTCGATGTCATCATGACCGAGATCGGTCCGTATCTCCTGGACATCGCCAAGGAGAAGGCTCAGAACCCGGTCGATGACGACCTGATGACGATGCTCGCCACGTTGGGTGAGATCGACGGGGTACCGTTCGACGACCTGCAGATCATGGTGTATGCGCTCACGCTGCTGGCGGCCGGTAGCGAAACCACCCAGAGTCTGATCGCGGGTATCGCCGAGTGCCTGGCAAGTCATACGGACCAGGCGCGAGCGCTGTTCGACGATCCTTCGCTGGTGGACAACGCCATCGAAGAAGTCCTTCGCTATTGGACACCGGTACGCAGCATGGCGAGACAAGCCACCCACGATGTGGAGTTGCGCGGCAAGGTGATCCGGGAGGGTGATGGAGTGCTGCTCGCCTACGGTTCAGCGAACCGCGACACGGAGCACTTTGGTGAAACGGCCGATCAGTTCGACATCCGACGCAAGGACGCGCCGAGCCATCTCGGCTTCGGAGTCGGCGAACACTTCTGCATGGGCGCTGCACTCGCCCGCAGAGAGGCGCGACTGACGCTTGACGAAATCGTCAAGCGCGCCAGCGGCATTGAAGTCACCGGAGAACGCGTTCCCAGGCCATCGGCGCTGAACAACAATTTCGATCTGCTGCCGGTGACGCTGAATCGCCGCTGACACGATAGCGATCAACGAAGGTACGAGGGGAATCGATGAGCGGACCCATGTCGGGCGTACGGGTACTCGAAGTCGCGCAGTGGACGTTCGTGCCCGCTGCCGGTGCAGTGCTGGCGGACTGGGGCGCGGACGTGGTCAAGATCGAGCATCCGCAGACCGGCGACTCCCAACGCGGCCTGCGTCAGCTCGGGCACATTACCATCGAGGGTGAGCGGAACCCGGTGATGGAGCACGCAAACCGCGGGAAACGCTCGGTCGCATTGGACATGGCGACGCCGGACGGGCATGAGCTGCTGATGGACATTGCCAAGACCAGTGATGTGTTCCTCACCAACTTCTTGCCGGACGCCAGGAAGAAACTGCGGATCGACGTCGACGATCTGCGGGCCGCCAATCCCGACATCGTGTATGCGCGCGGTAGCGCCTACGGGCCGCTGGGGCCTGACGCTGGGACCGGCGGCTACGACATGACGGGATTTTGGAGCCGGGCCGCGGGCGCCGCCGGTTCGACGCCCTGCGACATTGACGGGGTGGTTCCACAACCGGGACCCGCGTACGGGGATTCGATCGGGGGAATGACGATCGCCGGCGGTATCGCCGCCGCGCTCTTCGAACGGGAGCGCACGGGTCATGCTCGTGTGGTCGATATCTCGCTTTTGGGAGTGGGTGTGTGGGCGTCCGGCGTGGCCATCAACGCCGCGTTGGTGAGTGGTCAACCGTGGCAGACCAATCCTGCGGGAGCCAACGTCACCCCGAACAACCCATTGGTCGGGTTCTATCGAACCGCAGACGGCCGGTTCCTGGGGCTGTCCATGCTGCAGGGATTCCGCTACTTCGCTGAGTTCTGTCGCCGGGTGGGCGTCCCTGAACTGGCCGAGGATGAACGCTTTGCGACCCACCAGCTGCTCGCTGCCAACGGTGCAGACGCGATAGAGGTGTTGCGTGCGACGATCGGCGCTCAGCCGCTAGCTCATTGGCGGGTCGCCCTGGAGGGTTTCGACGGACAGTGGGCACCGGTGCAGACCACCGCCGAGGTGGCCGCCGACCCGCAGGTGCGTGCGAACGGCAACATCGTCACGGTGGATGACCAGGGAGCGAGCTTCGATCTTGTGGCAAGCCCCGTGCTCTTCGACGAGACACCGCTGGCGTTGGCGCCGATGCCCGAATTCGCTGCCGACACAGAGCAACTCATCTTGGATCTCGGCGGTGACTGGGACCGGATCCTCGCGCTGAAAGAGAGTGGCGCGATCGCGTAGAAATCGCCAGTTCAGGCGCGCAACAGCGCCACGACGCACGACCCGCCGCCGCCGACAGCTTGAGCCATCCCGACCTTCGGCTGCGCCACCTGCCTGGCCCCGGCCTCGCCGCGGAGTTGAGTGACGACTTCGGCGGCCTGGGCCAGGCCGGTCGCTCCGAAGGCGTGGCCGCGGGCGATGCAGCCGCCATCGGTGTTGGTCGGCAGCGTTCCGTCATGTGCGAGACCACCGGTCTGGGCTAGTTCGGCCACTCCCGCGGAATCGGCCAACCCCATGGCGATGAGTGCGGTGATTTCCTCGCTGGCGCACATGTCGTGCAGTGAGATCACCCCGATATCCGTCGGTTTGATGCCTGCAGCGGTGTATGCCCTCTCGGCGGTCAGCGTGAGTTGCGACGGCGGTCCCACGACGGGCCCGAGGAGCGGCCACGACGGATCGGTTGGCCAACTGGTCTGTTCGACCGCCAACACCGAGACCGATCGCGGACGTGGTTCGCGTGTCACGACAATGGCGGCGGCGCCGTCCACCGAGGCGTGACACATCATCTTCGTCAGCGGCTCCGCCACCATCCGGGCGGCCAGCACGTCGTCCACGGTCACCGGACCGGAGTCCCGTCGTACTGCAAGCGGATTCAACCGGGCCTGGTTGTATGACTTCGCGGCCACAGCGGCGATCACCTCGGGTCCACAGCGGGCGTCGTACAGCCATCGGGCCGCCTCGATGGCGTAGTGCGTCTGTGCGGGAAAGCGGTCCCAGAACCCAACAGCCGCGGGTACCACACCACCTGGCTCCAAGGCGGTCGTCTTCTCGTAGCCGATAGCGAGGGCGGCCTCGCTTCGGCCTGAGGTGACTGCGGAGATCGCGTGCCGGAGCGCGACCAGGCCGCTCGCCGAGGCGCTTTCGGTTGCGGTAACCGGAATCCCGGTGCGTCCCAACTCGAGTGCAACCTTGATACCGGTCTGCGGTCCAGCTAGTGACGAGGCCGTGAACACCTCACCGATGTCGGTGTAGTCAAGGCCGGAGTCCTGCAGGGCTTGCCGTGCCGCTGTGACGCCAAGTTCGATCAGCGGGACGTCACGGTGTTTTCCGAACTCGGTGACGCCGACACCGGCGAGATGAACGCCGGTCATCGGTCATCCGCCATGAACATCTCGACGGTCTGATCGTCAAAGATGCGATCCACCAACCGTCCCTTCGTCCCAGGCGATGGTCGGGCGCCGTCCACGACCACTTGAAGTCGTTCGGTGCCGCTGTCGACCCACGCCACGCTGTAACCCTCGGCGCCGAAGCCGGGCAGGGGTGACTTCGAGGGAATGAACGTCGACGACCACACGGTCGCCGGGCGATCAGGCGGTGACATCGGCATCGGTGTTCCTCTCGTAGAGGGCGTTCGAACTCCCCAGCGCGGGCGGCGGACTCAACGGAAGCGGACCTTCGCCGGCGAACCGCCAGGGGAGTCCAACCAGTCGTGCCGTTCTCAGATCGGGATCCGGATGGGCGATTTCGGGGAAGAAGCCGCGCTCGTTGAGGTGGCCGTCGTTCACCAGTTCGCCGCCGCTTCGGACCACGGCAGCCGAAATGCCCGCGCCCTGAAGCTTCAGCGCCGCGTCGTCGGCCCGATTGGTGGCGATCAGGGCGCGGACGAACTCGGTGCTGTCGGCTTCGCATTGCGTTCCGGCTAGTTCGACCGCGACCCAGTGGTCGTCGGTCGAGCGGTGGACAAACCGGTGAACGTCGACGGCCGAAGGCGTCTGCTCTGTCGACGCGGCGGCGACGTACTCCGCAATCGTCGACGCGACCACTTCGGCCATGGACAGATCGATCACCGCCCCGCCGGATCGATTTCGGTCCAGCGCCCATGCCGCGATCACCAATGCTCCGACGACCGAGGACAGCGGATCGGCCAGAACGGTACCCAACCGAGCCGGCGACCCGTCGGCGGTGGTGCTCAGCGCCGCCAGACCGCCGTAGCCCTGAACGTTGTTGGCGTACACCCGATATCCAGCCAGTGGTCCATCGGAGCCGAATCCGGACACGCGAAGAGTCAATCGGCCGGTGTCCGCGAGTTCCGCAGGATCCACGCCGAGGCGCTTCAACCGAGACGATCCGACATTCTCGATGAGGACGTCGGAGTCGGCCAGTATCGCGGCGACATCGGCGCCAATGTGCTCCGGGTCGAGCAGCACGCTCTGCTTCGAGTGGTTGGCCACGGCGTAGTACGCGCCGCGCTCGGGGCCGGCGACCCCGTCGGCGAACGGGCCGCTGCGGCGGTAAATGTCCAACCGGTCGGGATCCTCGAGCCGAACGACCGTTGCGCCCATCCCCCCGAGCAACGCCCCGACGATGGGCCCGGCGAGCACGTGGGTGAGTTCGGCGATGCGAAGTCCGGCGATGCCGGTGCCGCGGCCGGTCCCCGGGCGACCCGGTGTCACGGTCCACGGCGGGCCGAGCACGGTGACATCGCGGTCGTCGATTCGTGCGTTCTGCAGCGACGAGCGGTGGGCAAGCTGCGGCGAGTTCAACAGTTCGCCCGGATGGTTGACCGGGGTGGAGGGGACGCCGTTGGCCTGCAACAGCGCGGCGCAGTCCGACTTGTTCTGATTTCTCGTCCACTCGGTGACCCGCGCGTTGATCAGATCGGCATGCTCGATTCGCGCGGATCGTTCGTCGAGGCCCGCCGCCCATTCAGGATCGCCGATGGTCTTTCTCAACTGTTGCCACTGGTGATTCTCCACGGCAGTGATGCGGACGAGTCCGTCCTGGCATTCGAAGACGCCCGAGGGCGCCAGGTAACGTCCGCTGCCGGCGCGGCCGGGACACCGGTACATGGTGTGGGCGCACTCGGGGAGCGCAGCGGTGAAGATCACCGCCTCCTGCGCCGAAACGTCGACCACGACGGCGCCGCCGCTGCGGTTGTGCCGGTCCAATCCGTGCAGTGCCGCCAACGCCGCAACTGCGCCCACGGATTTCGATGCGACGTATCCCGGCGCAGGTACCGGATTACCGTCGGCGTCCTCGATTGTGGCCAGCAGACCGCCGCTAGCCTGCGCGACGATCTCGCCGCCCGGCCGATTGCGATGGCGTCCGTCCATGCCGAAGGGTGTGAGGTTGACGACGACCCCCTCGACGGGTGTGGGCTGTTCGCTTGCGCCGTCGTTGATGACGATGTCGTAGTCGCCGAGGTCGGGTTTCTCGTCGGATCGCAACAACCGCTTTTGCCGATCGAGGACCAGGTCGACGGCGGTCTGTGGACCCGAAGAAGTGTCGATCCGGGGCCCCACGCGGTGCGCTGCCGACAGGGGACGGCGCGCCACGTCGGCGCCGAGGCTGGCCAGTAGGGCCGCGGCCGATGACCCCGCGATACCGTCGCCGAGCTGCAGTACACGCACACCTGACAAGAATCCTGAGGAGGGCACGGCGTCGGTCACCCTTCGTCAGCTACTGAGTGCGGCATGGCTCATTTGTACAATTGAACAACATTCGTTCTATTGATGTCCAACTGCGTCATGTGCAGCCAGTCTTCACACATTCACATATTGTGTTCTATTGTTCAGAGTCATGGCGATAACTTCGGCACCCTCTGACGCCCGCTTCGATGATGCCTCGTTCTATCTGGGCGATCCGAATGCGACGTTTGCGCAACTGCGTGACACCGACCCGGTGCACTGGTACGAGCAGGGGCAGTTCTGGGTCGTGACGAAGTACGACGACATCAAGACCATCTCGGCGCGTCCAGAGAAGTTCAAGTCCGAGCGTATCGCCATCATGATGGACCTTGTCGCGCGTCGGGAGGGCCGCGATCCTCAGGGCTACGGCGCTCGCGGAATCCTGTTCATGGATCCGCCCGAACACCGCGCACATCGCAAGGCAATCGGGGTCCGCTTCACGCCGGGTGCCGTCGCGAAACTCGAGGCGCGCGTGCGTGAGGTGATCGCCACCATCTTCGACGGCCTTCCCGACGGCGAATTCGACTGGATCGAACACGTCGCTGAACCGTTCCCGGTGTATGTCTTCGCCTATCTGTTGGGCGTGCCTGAAGCCGACTGGCCAAAGGTGGCGGGGTGGGCCACGACGATCGCGAAGGTCGGTAGCGGCGTCGCCGACGATGGTGACATGGAGCTGATCTTCGGTGAGGTCGCCCCCTATTTGATGGCACTGGTTGCCGAGCGTGCCAAGGATCCGACCGATGATCTGCTCTCGATGCTCTCGCAGGTGCGCATCGACTCCGAGCCGCTCAACGAGATCCAGGTGATGACCTACGCGCTGACGCTATTGGCGGCGGGCAGTGAAACGACGCAAAGTCTGATCGCTGGTATTGCCGCGTGTTTCGACATGCATCCCGATCAGGCGGAACAAGCGTTCGCGGATCCCGAGGTCGGCAATAATGCGGTCGAGGAGGTGCTGCGCTGGTGGACGCCCGTGATGAGCATGGCGCGCCAAGCGGCACAAGACGTCGAACTGCGTGGCGCCACGATTCGAGAAGGCGACGGGCTTCTTCTCGCCTACGCATCCGCCAACCGGGACGTTGACCATTGGGGACCGACTGCCGAGGAATTCGATGTCCATCGCCAGGACGCTGCGGGGCATCTCGGTTTCGGCGTGGGTGAGCACTTCTGTATGGGGGCAGCACTGGCACGTCGCGAGGCGCGGTTCGTCCTAGACGAGGTGATCAAGCGCGCCAAGGGAATTCGCGTGACGGGAGAGGGCTCGTTGCGGCCGTCCGCCCTGGTGCACACTTACGATCGGCTGCCGGTCACGCTCGATTACCGCTGATCGCCTCTACAGCGAGGGAGCGAAGTCAGTGACCGTCGATCCGGACGTTTCGGGCGTCGAGTTCTTCAGCGACACCACGATCCAAGACCCCTATCCGTACTACGCGCGAATGCGCGAACGTGGCCCGGTTCAGCAGGTCGCCGGCTCAGAGTTCTACGCGGTCTACGGCTGGGAGGCAATCAATGAAGTCATTGGACGCCCCGACGACTTCTCATCAAATCTGACCGCCACGATGACCTATACCCCTGAGAACGGGGTGGGCGCATTCGAAATGGAGGGATTCGGGGGTGCATCCCATGTTCTCGCGACTGCGGACGACCCGATTCACGCCGTCCATCGGAAGATGCTTGTTCCCCAACTCGCCGCCAAACGCATCCGCGCGACAGAGCGATTCGTCGCCGATACCGCTGCACGCCTCTGGCGTGCCGGAAGGACCGACGGGCGGATCGAGTGGATGAGTGCGATGGCCAACCGCCTCCCCATGATGGTGGTAGCCAGGCTGATTGGTGTTCCCGACGACGATGTCGACATGCTCATCAAGTCGGGTTATGCCACAACGCAATTACTCGACGGACTGATCGACGCCGATGGTCTCGCAGCAGCCGGCAATGCGGCAATCGAGCTGAGCGTCTACATCAGCGAGTACTTCGCGCAAGCAGCCAGCGACCCGGGTGACAACCTGCTTGGCGACCTCGCCACCGCGTGCGGGTCGGGAGCGCTCGACGACAACACCGCCCGGGTGATCATGTTGACCCTGTTCAGCGCCGGCGGTGAGTCGACGGCGTCGCTGCTGGGCAGCGCCGTCTGGATTTTGGCAACGCACCCTGACATCCAGCGTCAGCTTCGTGCTGATCCGGCCTTGCTGGGCGCATTCATCGAAGAGTCCTTGAGATTCGAGCCGCCCTTCCGGGGACACTATCGGCACGTGGTCGAGGACACCACCCTTGGCGGCGTCGAACTGGCGGCCGGGAGTCGCTTGTTCTTGTTGTGGGGCGCGGCCAACCGCGATCCTTCGCAATTCGACAGCCCCGATGAGTTCCGACTGGATCGCCCGAAAGGGAAAGGCCACATCACCTTCGGTAAGGGTGCGCACTTCTGTGTCGGAGCAGCGCTCGCTCGCCTCGAAGCCCACATCGTCTTAGAGCTGCTCTTGGAACAGACCGAATGGATCGAGCCTGCCGCGGTGGGGCGTTGGCTCCCGAGCATCTTGGTGCGTCGTCTCGAGCGGCTGGAACTCGCGGTCACATGAGTGGCGACACAGCTCTGATGGTCATCCAGGAGCTCTATCAAGCCAAGGCGAAATACTGCAGGACACTGGATACCAAGAATTGGGAAGCGTTCGCCACAGTGCTCGCGCCGGACGTCAGACTCGATCTCAGTGACGGTAACCCGGACATCGAAGCCATCGTGGGCCGCGACGAGGTCATCGCCGCGATCAGGGAATCAGTGGCAGGCGCCCGAACCGTGCATCAGGTCCACATCCCAGAAGTCGAGATGTCTGGGGATGAAGCCCTAGCCATTTGGCCTGTGCAGGAGCGTGTTCTTTGGGACAACGGGACGTCGTTGACGGCTTTCGGGCACTATCACGATCGTTGGGTTCGCACCGACGGACGCTGGGCGCTCGCCGAGTCGAGACTCACCCACCTCATCATGGACTTCGGTTAGTCGAAATTCTTGAGTCGAGCCAGCGAGCGACGATTGAGCGGTGAAGTGAGCGCGAGCCCAGGTCTGCGGTGCGGCATGCTGCGCGTCGCAGGTAGACGTGCGCGTCGTGCTCCCAGGTGTAGGCGATTCCGCCGAACACCTGGGTAGCTCCTTCGGGTACCCGCCGCAGTGAGTCGACCGCCCAGAACGCGGCCAATGACACCAGTGCTTCGGCGTCGGGATGGTCGAGTTCGCAGGCGTCGGCGGCCCGATTCACCAGTGCGCGAGCGACTTCGACCAGCGAGCGCTGGTCAACGAGACGGTGTTTTATCGCCTGCCGGGATCCGATCGGTCGACCGAAAGTAGTCCGCACTTTCGCGTATTCGACCGCGGCGTCGTTGGCGGCCGAAGCGATCCCGATGACTTCCGCAATCGTGGCGAGCCGGTCGCGCATCAGCGCATTGCGGTGGCGGTCGGCGGCATCGGGTCCTGAGCTGATCTGCAGCAGCTCCGCTTCAGCGAGATTGATGCTGCTGGCGGGATTGAGGTCAAGCGGTAATTGTGGCGTCCGCTGCACACCGCCGCCGTCCGCGTCGACGATGCCCAACACGGGTTCTCCGTCGCTCATGGCGGTGACGATCAGTCGTTCGGCTACCGCACCGAACGGCACCAGCGGCCAGGTTCCGGTGACTTTGCCGTCGCGCAGTGTCGCGCCCACGTCCTCGAGAACGAGCGTGATGCCCTCGACGCAGCGGTCTGCGCACCACGCCGCGGATGCGACTGAGGCCAGTGGAACCGGCAGGGTAATCGCGCCGGCCGCCTCGGTGAGTACGCACAGTTCACGTATCCCCGCGCCGCCACCGCCGCGGGGCTCGGAAACCAGCACATCGGGCCAGCCCAGTTCGACGATCGTTTTCCATAGGTCCTTGTCGAAAGCCGGTTCGGGACCGTCGAGGAGGCTGCGGGTGCGCTCGACCGTCCACGCGTGACTCAAGATGTCATCCGCGGTGGTGCGCAGCTCGCTGAGCTCCGCCGCCGAGTCGGCCATCTCGGTCAAGGACAGTTCACGGTCACGGGTCACGGGGCAGTCCCAATATTTTCTCGGCGATGACATTCCGCTGTATCTCGGACGTCCCGGCTCCGAACGTCGCAGCGCGCATCAGCAGATAGCTCTTGGCGACGTTGCCCTTCTTCGCTGCACCGGGGGAACCAGCCAACAGCGTGCCCGCCGGACCGGCGAGATCAAGTCCGAAGTTCGCCATCGCCTGGTCGACCTCCGAGGTCAACAGTTTGGCGACTGAGGCCTCGGGTCCTGGGCTCACCCCACGTACGCCTGCGGCGGTCGCCTGAGCGGCGATCTGGCGTAGCGCTTCCACCTGAGCTGTGAAGCGCACCAGCTGGTCGGCTACGTATTCGTCGTCCAACCCGTTGTCGCTGAGCGCATTCGGCTCCCTGGCCATCGATGTCAGAATGGCCAGGCGGCGCTCGATTCGGTGCGTACGGCTCTGGCCCACTCGCTCGTAGCCAAGCGTTGACTTCGCGACCCGCCACCCTTCGTTCAACGGGCCGAGAACGCCGGCGAGCGGCACCCGGACGCTGTCGAAGAAGATCTCGTTGAACTCGGCGTCGCCGGTGATCTGGCGAATGGGACGCACCTCGATACCCTCGACCGCCAGGTCGGCCAGCACATAGCTGATCCCCTCGTGTGGCGGGGCGGCCGGATCCGTTCGAACGAGCAGATAGATCTTGTTGGCGTACTGCGCCTTTGACGTCCACACCTTCTGCCCGCTGATCACCAGCTCGTCACCGTCAATCATGGCTCTCGTCTTCAGAGAGGCGAGATCACTTCCGGCTTCGGGCTCGCTGAAGCCCTGGCACCAGACGTCCTCGGCAGAGAGGATGCGCGGCAGATAATGGGATCGCTGTTCGTCGCTGCCCCACTGGATGATCGTGGGACCGAGCTGATTTATTGCGCTGCGGTTGATCGGCTCAGGAGCGTGTGCAGACGCCATTTCGGCGTTGAAGATCAACTGCTGCACCGGCGTTGCGCTGCGGCCGCCGAATTCTGTCGGCCATGAGATTGCGGCCAGCCCGGACTCGTGGAGACGGCTCTGCCAGGTGCGCATCCGATCCAGCCGGCCGGACTCGCCGCCTTCGCGTGAGCGCAGATCCGGCGTTAGGGCCGCCGCGAGGAAGTCGCGAACCTCGTCGCGGAAAATGCGATCCGATGACGTGAGCGGAACGCCGTAATCGCGTTCGGTCACGTGGCCTCACGGGTCGACGATGCGTCCGCCAGCCAGCCGGCCATCATTCCGTACACTGCCTCGATCGCTTCGCGCGCGGCAGTCTGGTCTGCCTCGGCGGTACCCACAGGGTCGTAGTCGACGCTCCACGTGACCGTCGTTGCGGCATCGCCCGTGGGGCGCACGGAGACGAGGGCGTCGAATCGCTTGACGGGCAGGGGGTTGTTGGCGATCGAGTAGCTCAGCTCCATGCGGTCGGGATCCATGCTCGTCAAGGTTTCTGCAACAGGCGTGGTTCCGCTCCCGTGAATCAAGCGGCGCATGCCGATGCCCTCGCCCTCGACCTCCACCACTCCGGCGACGGGGATCCAATTGACGTCGGCGAAGTCCGCCAGAATCGCCCACACGGTCGCCGGTATCGCATCGACGTGCTTGGTGATGGCGAGTTGAGGCATGCGAAGGAGAATATCACCGATGAAACAAATGATCGGATACTGTCTTAATGTTCAGGATGAGTGGTGGCGCGGAGGGGTGAGACTGTGGGCGACGAAAAGGGCAGCGAGTTCGAGGTGGACGAGGACTGGGTCACCTACGAGGTCGTCGAACCGCACATCGCCTGCATCACCATCAACCGGCCCGACCGGCGAAACGCGATCCTTTCCCCCGATATGCATGCGTTGTTCAAGGACCGCTTGGACAAGGCAGAGGAAGACGACGAGGTCAAAGTCGTTGTCCTGGCGGCTGCGGGCAAGGACTTCTGCAGCGGAGACGACGTTCGCCGGTTGCCGGTCGAGCAGGCGGGACTGAAGAAGGGCTCGAGGCTTCCGCAGACGGCCCGACTGGCGAACGCCCGTCGTTTGCACCGCCACTTCACGAACTGGATGGAGTTCCCCAAGACTGTTATCGCCGCCTGTCAGGGGGCCACGTTGGGCGCTGGGATGAATCTGGCCCTGGCCGCGGACATCCTCGTCGTCTCCGACGACATGTACATCGCGAGGCCCCAGGCACGGATCGGCTTCGCCGGCTTCTCCACCATCATGCCGCTGGCACTGCTCAAGCTCGGACCCAACCGCGGATACGAGGCGATGATCACCGGCCGCAAGGTCAAAGCCGCCGAGCTCAAGGAGTGGGGGGTCGCCTCGTCGGTCGTTCCCGCGGATGAGTTGCGCGAGGAGGCCATGCGTTACGCCCGCGCGATCGCACATCACTCAGCCGACGGCCTGATGATCGGAAAACATGCGCTGATCACGTTCTGGAACGCCGTGGGGATGGCCCAGTTCGGCGACTGGGTGCCGATGGGTCACAGCGTGTTCACCAATCTCGCGTGGCGCGAGGACGAGTTCAACTTCATGAAGGAGCGCACGGCGCGTGGCGGCCGGGAGGCGATGGCCGAGCTCGAGCGTAGGTACACGGAGTGGGGCTTTGACTGAATTGCCAAAGCCTGGCTACAGCTATACAAATTGTGTGCATGTGTTCTGTATGCTGGTCGTTGAGTGATCCGGTGAGGAGTCGATGATGGGAGTCCTGGACGGACGAAAGGCGCTGGTGACCGGCGCCGGTCGCGGGATCGGAGCGGCTGTTGCCGAGGGGTTGGCAGCCGAAGGGGCCACCGTGATGGTGTCCGACGCCGGTGTCGCGGTCGATGGCAGCGGCCACGATGCGGGTCCGGCCGAAAGTGTTGCCGCTGCGATCAACGAGCGCGGGGGCAAGGCCTTCTCCGACACCACTGACATCACCGATTACGGTGCCTGCGAGGAGCTGATCAACCGTGCAGCGTCGACGCTGGGCGGATTCGACATCATGGTCAATGCCGCCGGAATTCTCCGCGACAACATGATCTTCAAGATGAGCGAACAGGATTTCGACACCGTCATCTCGGTGCATTTGAAAGGGACTTTCAACCTGACTCGCCACGCGGCTACGTGGTGGCGGGAGAACCGCGGTGGTCAGTACCGCCTGATCAACTTCACGTCGATGTCCGGGCTGCACGGCGCGCCCAGCCAGCCGAACTACGCCGCCGCCAAGATGGGCATCGTCGGACTCACCTACTCGTGCGCCAACGCACTCGCGGGGTACGGGGTTCGCAGCAACGCCATCGCTCCGATCGCCGGTACGCGGATGACCCAGGGCATCAAGGGCGGCGGCAGTCTGGACTACTCGGCGGAGAACAAGCGGCTGGCTCCGGAAAACGTTGTGCCGCCGGTGATCTACCTGGCCAGCGAGCAGTCGGAATGGCTCAACAGGCGAATCATCTTCGCGGGTAATGGGCGGATCAGCCTGATGACCAACCCGGTTTTCGAACGCGAGATCGTATCCGCATCGGGCACATGGGACATCCCGACAGCGTTCGCCGAGATCGAGGCGTCGTTCAAGGGCTCGGTGTCCCCGAACATCTTCGACAAGCCCCCCGCCAGCTGATCGGAAGCGACACGCGATGACGACCATCGACAACGGGACCCAGGAAGCCGCAGGGAAGGTGCCACCTCGGTACGCCTGCGGTGAAACGTTCGTCCCGAAGAGCCGCTACATCGATCCCGAATTCCTGAAGCTCGAACTCGATCGGCTTTTCACACAGGTGTGGCAACCCGCCTGCCGCGAGGAAGAGATTCCCGAACCCGGCAACTACTACGAGTACACGATCGGCAGGCAGTCGATCATGGTGGTGCGGCAGAAGGACGCGAGCATCGAAGCGTTCTACAACGCCTGCACGCACCGGGGGATGAAAGTCGTTCGGGGAACGGGCTGCGCCGCCGACGGCGAGCTCCGGTGTGAATTTCACGGGTGGCGGTACGCTTTCGACGGCCGCTCGTCGTTCGTGCCCTCACGCGACGAGTTTCTCAATCGTCCTCGTGAACAGTGGTCGCTGCGTCCGGTCGCGGTGGGCACTTGGGGAGGCTGGGTGTTCGTCAGCATGGCCGAGGATCCACCGGATCTCCTGGAGTGGCTCGATCCGCTGCCGACCGCACTAGCACCGTTCCGGTTGCAGGACATGCGCTTTCGCTGGCGCAAGCGGACGTTCCTGCCCGCCAACTACAAGACGGTGATCGACGCGTTCATCGAGGGCTACCACACTCCGGGCACGCATCCGCAGACGCTGCGCGCCACGCAGGGTCCACGTCCGTCGACCGAACCGGCGCCGCCACAGGAGTTCGTGTACGCCCCTTATACGCCGACGATTCCGTACCGCAACCACTCGCGGTTCATCTACACGGCGCGACCCGACAGCGGCGACAAGGACAGCGCGCGCAAGGAGCAGGCGGCCCGCCCGGAGGTCTTCGCGAACTCGATGCAGTACAACTACCTCGAAGTGCGATCCCTGGCCACCGAACGCGATTACCGTGTGGCGCAACAGCTTGCGACCATGGAGCCCAGCGATATCCCGCCGTTCGTGCTCTACCACCAGATGTGCGAGGAACTCGCCCTCGCGGAGGGTGTCGATTACCCCAAGATGACCATGGAGCAGTACTTCGCGGGCAATGGAGACTGGCACGTATTTCCAACTCTGGTGATCCTGGTCGAGAAATCGTGCATCCTCGGATATCGGATGCTGCCGGACGCCGACGACCCGAACCGGTGCGTGTTCGAGATGTTCTCATTGGAGCACTTCGCGCCCGGCGAGGTCCCCGAGACCAGTTGGCTGGAATTCGAACGCTGGCAGGACCATGACGGGTGGGGGGAACTTCCGACCCAGGACCTCAAGAACATCGGAGCAATCCACGCCGGCATGCATTCCAACGGTTTCGACGGCCTGTGGCTCAACACCGCGCAGGAAATGTCGATCCGCAACGAACACACGATTGCCGATCGCTTCATCTTCGGTGTCGACGACGCGGCCGACGACGCGGTGCCCGGTGCCTGACGATCGGGCACCCAGCGGCCGACCGCTACCCGCGTTGTCTGCGCTCAACCGTCCGTACTGGACGTCGGGCGCCGAGGGGGTGTGGCGGTTGCAACGGTGCCCCGATTGCGAGCGCATCATTCATCCCCCCGCGCTGCGTTGCCAATTCGACCACGCCACACCGGAATGGGTGGCGATGTCGGGTCGTGGGACAGTGGAGTCCTGGACGGTCAACCACCATCCGTTCTTCCCAGGGATCCCTACGCCCTATGTCATCGCCTTCGTCAACCCGGTCGAAGATCCACGGGCGCGCGTGCTGACCAACCTCGTCGACGTCGCTCCAGACGATGTCGTCGTCGGCATGCCGGTGCGGGTGACCTTCCAGCGTGGTGACGACGGCACAGAAGGGGACGCCGTTCATCTTCCCCTGTTTGCTCCGGACCGCTGATGCACTCGCGTCTGACCAGCGATGTCATCATCAGCGGCATCGGCCAGTCCGACATCGGGCGTCGTCTCGGCCGGGACCCGTTGCAGCTCACCGTCGATGCGTGTCTGGCGGCGGTCGAGGATGCGGGGTTGACGCTGGCCGACATCGACGGCCTCACCACCTACCCTGGTGCGTCAATGGCAGGGAAAGGATTCTCGGGAGCGGGGCTGCGCGAGATCCACGATGCTCTTGGTATTCGGCCGAACTGGGTGGCCGGCGGCGTCGAATACCCCGGCCAGCTCGGCGCCGTCGTCGACGCCATGCTCGCTGTGGCCGGAGGGATGGCCAATCACGTGTTGTGTTGGCGAAGCATCTGGGAGGGAACGGCACAAGGTGCTGACCGTCGTCGCGGCTACGGGGTGGCTGCGGGATCACGGGCGACGGGTCAGTTGGGATGGCAATTGCCATACGGGGCGGCGGCGGCCAACCTCGCTGCCCTCCAGATCCGTTCCCGCATACACCGATTCGGGCTCACCAGGGAACAACTGGGTCAGATCGCGATCGTCGAACGGGCGCACGCCAAACTGAATCCCAAGGCGGTCTACAGCGAGCCGATCGACCTCGACACCTATCTCGATGCTCGTATGGTGTCTGACCCGCTGTGTATGTACGACTGCGACATCGCCTGCGACGGCGCAACGGCATTCGTGGTGTCGCGCGCCGAACACGCGTCGGCCCTCGACCATCCGGGCGTCGTCGTCGAGGCTCTCGATTGCGCCCACCATGACCGCTTCCTCTTTGAAGGCGGCCAGGACATCGGTCGGCTGAACTCTCGGTGGTCGACCATCTGGGACAGGACCGACTTCACGCCTAGTGATGTCGACTATGCGTCGCTCTATGACGGTTTCAGCGTGTTCGTGCTGTGCTTCCTCGAGGATTTCGGATTCTGCGAATACGGCGAATCGGGGGAGTGGGTCGCCGATCCGACGCGCTTCTCGCTGGGCGGCGAGCTGCCGATCAACACCGCAGGCGGCCAACTGTCGGGCGGCCGGCTGCACGGCTTCGGCCACTTACACGAGGCGTGCGTCCAGGTACGCGGTGACGGTGGTGCTCGACAGGTCGACGACGCCGACCTCACCGCATGCGGCGTCGGCGGCGCCAACAGCGGTACGACGATGATGCTACTCCGGCGAGCATGACGACCGACCGTTTGACAGCCACTTTCGGGTTCAGCGTAGGAAGGTCGTCTTCGTGTCGAGGTACTCCATGATTCCGGCTCTGCCGTTCTCGGCGCCGAGGCCCGATTGTTTGACCCCGCCGAACGGTGCGTGAGGTTGCAAGGTCCAGGTATTGATACCGACGTTTCCCGCTCGAAGCGCTGCACCGACCCTGATAGCTCTGCTGACGTCCCGGGTGTACACCGCCGCGCCCAGTCCGTACTCGGTGTCGTTTGCAATTCGGACGGCCTCATCCTCGGAATCGAACGGAATCACGCACAGAACGGGCCCGAAGATCTCTTCCTGGGCCACAGCCATGCTGTTGTCGACGTCGACAAGCACGGTTGGCGACACGAAGTTGCCTGAGTCGGGTGCGCCCGCAGGACGCTGTGCCCCACCCGCAGCCACCGCCGCGCCGTCTTTCACGGCACGGTCGATGTATTCGTTCACGCGGTTCATGTGCGCGACGGTGATCATCGGCGTCGCTGTGACCGTCGGGTCAAACGGATCGCCGTAACTCGCTGCGGCGGCGAATCCGACCAGTTGCCCGACGACGTCGTCGTAAACCGGGCGCTCGACCAGGATTCGCGATTGACACACGCAGACCTGTCCCGACAAACCTAGGAAGGCGTTGCCGGCAGCCATCGCGACCGCCAGGCCGATGTCGCTGTCGGCGAATATAACCGCGGGGCTCTTGCCGCCCAATTCCAATGAAACACGGCCGATCCGTGCACCCATCGTGGACGCGATCTGTCCACCGACCGCCCGGCTGCCGGTGAAAGACACCTTGTCCACCCGCCGATCGGCGACCAGCGCAGCACCGACCTCGACACCCGCTCCGGTGACGACGTTGAACACCCCAGGCGGCAAATCGACCTCGCCGATCAACTCGGCCAAACGCAGACTGGTCAGCGGTGCCATCTCAGAAGGCTTTGCGACCACAGTGCAGCCGGCGGCCAACGCGGGCGCCACCTTCTGGCTCATCAAACTCAGTGGCGCGTTCCACGGCGTGATCAACCCCACGACGCCGACAGGTTCGTGGGTGGTGAAGACGAACGGTTGATCGGCCTCCCACTGCGGGTAGGTCTCACCGGTGACCTTGTCGATCCAGCCCGCGTAGCCGTCGAACAGGTCCGCTGGGTATTCGGCGCCCATCTGGTAGTAACCGACGAACGCAACCGGGGTCGCGTTGTCCAGTGACAGCAGTGCGACCAGGTTGTCAGCGTCATCACGGATTGCGGCGGCGATGCGGCGCAAGTACCGCGCGCGCTCCCGCCCGGGCATGCGTGGCCAGGGGCCCTCGTCGAAGGCGCGGCGGGCGGCCGCAACGGCAGCGTCGACCGCTTGCGCATCCCCGCCCGGCACATCGAAGACCGTCTCCTCGGTGGCTGGGTGCAGGTGGCGGACCGGGTCGAGGGCGCCGTCGACCCAATGCCCGTCGATGAGCATTTTCGCCGGAGGCAGCGTCGCCGAGTCGAGCCGGGCGCGGACGGAGAGAGTGGCCATGGGTAGAACACTAGAACAATATCTGTTCAGCCCATTACCTTATTGGCCCGCTCGCTCGTGACGACTGCGAGGATGACGGCCTCACCACAAACGCTGATTGGACGGCTTTTTCGACAAGCGGACGGCGTGGGGCAATGTAGTTGTCATTTGGCGCAATAGAACATAATCTGTCTGAATGTATTGTCAGCTCATTCAACGACTATGCGGCCCGGTGGATGACGTGGCTGCGCGGATGTCCGTGTATGGAGGGACTCTGTGATGGTCGATCCGGCCGATCTGGTCTTGATCAGCGTGGATGACCACACAGTCGAGCCGCCGGATATGTTCGCCAAGCGGGTCCCCGCACGTTATGTGGACGACGCGCCGCGCATAGTCGAAGACGCCGACGGCTCGGTGGCCTGGGTGTATGACGGTATGAAGCTGCCCAACATCGGATTGAATGCGGTCGCGGGCCGTCCCAACGATGAGTGGGGCTTCGAGCCCTCTCGGTTCGAGGACATGCGTAAGGGCTGCTACGACGTGGATGCCCGAGTCGAAGACATGAACGCCAGTGGAGTGCTCGCCTCGGTGTGCTTCCCCTCGTTTCCAACCATCTCGGGTGCGTTGTTCACCTATCGGGGCGACCGTGAAGTCTCGGCGGTGATGGTCAAGGCCTACAACGACTGGCATATCGAGGATTGGTGCGGCGCACATCCCGACCGCTTCATCCCGATGGGAATCCTTCCGCTGTGGGATCCGGTCAAATCCGCAAGCGAAGTACGGCGGCTCGCGTCGCTCGGGTGCCGCGCGGTTACGGTGCCCCAGCACGTCGGCAATTACGGCCAACCGCCATGGCAGGACCCCCACTGGGACGTCTTGTGGGAAGCCATCTGTGAGAACAACACGGTCGTCAACATCCACATCGGGACGGGCGGAGGAATGCCGGTGCCCTCGGATCAGACCAGCTATCTCGCCTACAATTCGATGCTGGTTTTGGACACCGGACGGTTCACCGCTGACCTTCTGTTCTCCCGCGTCGTCAAGGAGTTCCCGACCATCAAGTTCGCTCTGTCGGAGGGCGGTATCGGGTGGATTCCGTTCCTACTGGAGCGATTCGAGGATATCTATGGTCGGCAGCGTGCATGGACCGGTGACGACCTCGGAGATGGCAACACCCCTACCGACGTCTTTCGTCGAAACTTCCTGTCCTGCTTCATCCGTGACCGGGTTGGCATCGAGAACCGGCACCGTATCGGCGTCGAGACCATCTGCTGGGAAATGGATTACCCGCATTCGGACTCGAGTTGGCCTGATGCCCCGGAACAACTCGCGAAGGAGCTCGAGGGGTGCAGTCCCGATGAAATCGAGGCAATCTGCTGGCGAAACGCGGCGAACGCGTTTGGCTATACCGGCGTCGAACGGCTCGGCCGGGATAAGTGCACCGTCGCTGCGCTGCGCGCAGAAGTCGCGGACATGGATTTGTCGACCCCCAAAGTTGATGCCGGTCGCATCCCCAAGCCGGGTACGCAGGCGCTCACGTATGGCGAGATGCGCGAGCGGATGGCGACGATAATGACCGGTGGCAGATCCTCGTAGCAGAATGCGGTGCATAGCTGATTCAGCGGTCAGATACGCCTTGGGCGTCATGGCGCAGAGCGCCTCGGACGCGGTGCAATGCGCCGGCGGCTCCATATTTGACTGGGCGGCAGCTGGGTGGGATGTGACGGTGTACGCACCGGACGTTATCTGTTCGCGCGCAATCGATATCGTCGGCGCGCGATGCGGTGACCTCCAAACGCTGCTGAATCAGGATGCGTCTTTGCCAAAGGTTCTCGTCATCACGACGGGCCTTCACGCGGCGAATAACCGGGTGAAGGAGTGCGTTGAGTACGCCGTGAAGAGGCAGGTTGCCGAGGTCGTATTCGTCGACGCGCGCGCGCACGATGCTGCTGACGGTGATGCTCTCTCTCGCGTTCTGGGTTCCGCGGCCCGTGCATTCAAACAGCACGCAATCCACGCATCAGGTGTGCAGATCGATGTGATCGATCCCAGCGAACATTTCTGTCGGCCGGCAGACGTGGGATCGGAACACCTTCTGAACTCTCTGTGTGTGACGCGGCCTGCGTGACCGGTGTGGTCACCAACATCGCCAGTGGCCAAGTAGTCAACCGGAGCTGTTACGGCTGTATCGAGCGCTCGTCGAATTGTGCGTGCGCGGCCAGTGTTGTCGCCCGCTCGGCTATCGGCGTGCGCTGCGCAGACAACATGCGTTGCAGCGCGTCAGCCGTCACCGGCGGGCTGTAGTAGTAGCCCTGCGCGACCTCACAGCCGTAGCTGATGAGCAGGTCCGCGGTCGCTGAGTTCTCGACACCCTCGGCGACGCACACCATGCCCAGTTCCCGTGTCAACTCGATGACTTTGCGGACGATTATCGCCGCGGGTGGATCCTCCGAGATCGGTGCGACCAGGTTCCGGTCGAGTTTGAGCTCGTCGATGGGCAACTGGATCAGGTAGTTCAAAGCCGAGTAGCCACTTCCGAAATCATCGAGGGCGACTTGAATGCCGAATTCGTGCAACCGAATCAGGACCTCACGCGCACGCTCCGGATTACTCAGCACCAGTTCCTCGGTGATCTCCACTGTCACGTGATCGAACGGAAGATGGCGGTCGGCCATCACCCCGGCGACCGTCGACGCCAGGCTGAGCTCGTTCAGTGACGGCGGAAAAAGGTTGATGGCGAACGGAACTGGGAATCCCATCGCGTGCCATGCGACGGCGTCGTCGGCCGCTCGGTGCAGTACCAGCTCTGTCAGTGCTCCCATCAACCCGTTCTGTCGTGCGATCGGCAGGAACTGGTCCGGCAGCAGGGTGCCCAACCGTGGATGCGGCCAGCGCACCAAAGCCTCCACACCAATGATCCGCCCGGTGACCATGTGGAACTTCGGTTGGTACTCGGCAGACAGGGCGCCATCGCTTATCGCCGTGCGTAATTCGCTCAACAGCCGCATGCCGCCCACCCGTGCGTCGTGAGCACCGGCGCTGCACGGCGGTCCTATCTCCTCGCTGTCAACCAGCTTCATGTCCTCGTTGAACGTCGCGATCCCCCCGGTACGGGTGCGCTTGGCCGAGTACAGTGCCACATTGGCCCGCTTGAGCAACTCCTCGGACGTCAACCCAGTCGTGACGGTCCGGTTCAGCTCCGCCAGTCCGGCGCTCGGCCGCACGTCGATCGACTGATCGCCGACCGAGAATTCGGTGTCGAACACCTCCAGGATGCGTTCGGCCGCAGTCATGGCCGGCTCGACGCCGCCTTCGAGCAGTACCGCGAACTGGTCGCCGCCGAGCCGCGCCACGGTGTCGCCGGTACGCACGCTGCGCTGTAGACGCTCCGCGGCCTCGATCAACACTGCGTCGCCCACGGGATGACCCAGGCTGTCATTGATCAGTTTGAAGTCGTCCAAATCCAGCGAGAGCACGGCGACGTCGCGACCGTCGCGCGCGTGCATGGCCACGGCGTGCGCCAGCCGGTCGCCGAACAGCACTCGGTTGGCCAACGACGTCAGTGGATCGCGCAGTGCCTGATCGGTGACCGTGTCCAGCAGCCGCCGATTTTCGGCCACGAACAGCACCTGCCGCACCAACACTGTTGCCATCAACAGCAGCAACGCTGCAAATACCGGGCCGGTGTTCTTACCGCCGAACAGGTACCACACGCTGGGGACGACCGCGACCAGCAGCGGCACGTACGGCACCCACACCGCCACCCGCGTTGCGTCGTGTGAATCGACGACATGCCAGCGCGCCTGAGCCGCCACCAGCGCGGCAGCGGCCATCAGCATCACCCCGCCCGTCCACAGGATGTCGATGTAGTTGCCGCTCAGGTAAGCGCCGTTGATGCTGAGGTACACGTACACGCTGTCGGCGATGGCCACCGCCGCGATGCCGGCCGCCAGCAGACTGATCGTGACCCGTTGGTCCGGGCCGGCACGGGACAGCATGAGCGCCGCCATCGTGAACAACGCCACGTCAGCCAGCGGGTAGAACAGCGACAGCGCGAACGACAACGGATCGGTTCCGCCCGCCGCTACGACGTCGTCCAGCCCCGACACCCACGCCAGCGCGAAGAACGACACCGCCAACAGGAGCCCGTCGAGGAACAATCGGGCGACCGTCACGCGGGCATTGCCGGTCGGCAGCACCACCAGCACGAAGAGCGCGCAGACGTAAAACGACAGATAGCCCAGATCGGCCAGTGACGGGAACGGCACCTCCGCCTCGAGTTCGAGCTCATAGATCGCCCAGATCGCGTCGCCGACGAACCAGCTGGCCAGCCCGGCTGCCAGGGCTACCCACGCCGTGCGCTGCCGGCTCGAGGTGGACGCGACGGCCAGCAGGACGCAGACGACCGCCAAGGCCTCGGCCACCAGAGCGCCCAGATCGCTGACAACGGTGAGCACGCCAGGGCCGCCCCAGCCGAACATTAGCCACGACGCGTAACCGAGAAGGTAGATCGCGCCAATCCACGCGATCAGCCGAACTCTCGGTCGCTCCACGTAAACCCCCAGGTTGCGGGATTGGCCAACGATAGCAACGGCCAGCCAATCACACTGCTGAACCGCATTTGCCAGAATCCCGCTCGTGGGTCGGTTTTGTGCGGTCGCAGCTAGCTCACGCTCGCGCAGCGGTGTGACGTCGATGCGTCGTCCAACCTGGAAAGTTTCAGAGGATTTCCCTACAAAACGCTTCGGATTTACTCAGGCGGCGAACGCACAGTGGTCCTATGACCAACTCGATGGCAGTGCGGCGCACGGCACTCGCCGCAGCTTTCGGCGCCATACTGACCGGCGTCCTCCTCATCAGTAACGAGATGGTGCATTCGGTGGCCTCGATCGCCGTCTTCGCGACCGCGGTCGCCGTCATCGGCGCCGCCGTCATCGGTTGGGAGCACGTCATCGCCAACGCGGAGTCGATGGGCCTGGTCGCCGGACGCGAGAGCGAGCCCCACCTCTGACTCGGCGCCTGGCATTCGCCGTGCAGGTACAGATTCGACATTAACTTGTGCCTGTTACTGTGCTCGCAAAACACATGGTGAGGAGGCCCGATGGCTGATGTGCTGAGCGGCATTCGGCAGAGGTTGCAGCACGTGTCCGAGGCGGGAAGGGCGGCCAAACGGCTCATCGACACCGGAATCATCGACCTCAAGGACCTTCGCGGCGGCGCCGAGACCGCCAAGCTCGCTCGCGTCTACGGCCCGCAGGCCACGATGGCCATCCAGGGTGGACGCAAGTACGCGAACCTGCCGGCGGTTGTCGACGAGCGCGGGACGCTGACCTATAAGCAGGTCGACGATCAGTCCTGGGCCCTGGCGCACGGGTTACAGAGACTCGGCGTCTCCGCGGGCTCGGTCGTCGGCGTGCTGTGCCGCGACCACCGAGGACTCGTCATCACCATGGCCGCGTGCGGCAAGGTCGGCGCTCGGATGGTGCTGATGAACACCGGCTTCGCCAAGCCCCAGTTCGCCGAGGTGTGCGAACGCGAGCATGTGACCGTTGTGCTGCACGACAGTGAGTTCCTCGGTCTGCTCGACGCGCTTCCCCCCGATCTGCCGCGTGTGCTGACGTGGGTGGACGACGGCGCAGACGTGCCCGCCGGGGCGCAGATGCTCGACGACATCATCGCGGCGAACTCCACGGCCCCGCTGCCTCCGCCGAGTAAGGCGGGCGGGTCGGTGATCCTCACCAGCGGGACGACCGGCCTGCCCAAGGGTGCGCCTCGTGAGGCGGTCTCCCCGCTTGCGACCGCCCAGATCGTCGACCGAATCCCGTTCCCGCGCAAGGGAACCATGGTCATCGTGTCACCCATCTTCCACAGCACCGGATGGGCCACCTACACCGTCGGTGCGGCCCTGGGCAACAAAGTCGTGACAGCCCGACGCTTCAAGGCGGAGAACACGTTGAAGCTCATCGCCGACCACAGGGCCGACATGCTCGTCGCGGTCCCGACGATGCTGCACCGGATGGTCGAGCTACCGCCCGACGTCATCGCCAAGTACGACACGTCATCGTTGAAGGTGATCCTGATCGCCGGGTCGGCGTTGAGCCCCGACCTGTCCAACCGCGTCCAGGACACCTTCGGCGACGTGCTGTACAACATGTACGGCTCCACCGAATGTGCCATCGCCACGGTCGCAACCCCCGCCGAACTGCGCGCGGCCCCCGGCACCGCGGGCCGCGCTCCAGTGACCTGTGAGGTGGTGTTGTACGACGAGCACGACCAACGGGTCGAGGGTGCCAATCGCCGCGGCCGGATCTTCATCCGCAACGGGGCACCGTTCTCCGGATACACCGACGGTCGCAACAAGCAGATCCTCGACGGCTACATGTCAAGCGGCGACATGGGTCATTTCACCGAGAGCGGACTGCTGTTCGTGGACGGCCGCGACGACGACATGATCGTGTCCGGCGGCGAGAACGTCTTCCCGCAGGAAGTCGAGAATCTGCTGGAGGAGCGCGACGACATCGCCGAGGTGGCCGTGGTCGGGGTCGATGACGTGGAGTTCGGAAAGCGGTTGCGCGCCTTCATTGTTTCCGAGCCCGGCGCCGAGCTGGACGGCACAGAGGTCAAGCAGTATGTGAGGGACAACCTGGCGCGGCACAAGGTGCCCCGCGACGTGGTCTTCATCGACGAGCTACCCCGCAACGCCACCGGAAAGCTGCTGCGCAGAGTGTTGGTCGACATGGATATCGAGGCCTGACTGCACCCGCGCAGTAGGCCTTGCTGCCGCTTTTCTGCCCGACAGTGCGCTCACGGTCGGGGGCAGCGTTGCCGTTTGGTTGCCCGGGTTCGCCGCGACCGTGTGGTATTTCGGCGCCGCTGTGGCGTTGCTCGGCGTGGGCCGGACCCAAACCCCGATGAACGAGGACTGATGCAGCTGCCGAAGCGACTGCGGTGGGTCACCTCTCGCCCTTAGCATTCGGGCATGGTCAATCGGGGGCGACGTGCGTTCGTGGTGGGTGCGGCAATCACGGCACTGGTTGCCGTCGGTGGCTGCGGGCGCGGTCAAGGGGAAGTGGCGCCGGCGAGCAGCGCGGCCGAGTACGCACAAGATCTCCAGTCGAAGGTCACCCTGGATGCCACGATGGTGCATCTGGAGGAACTCCAGAAGATCGCCGATGCCAACGGCGGCACCCGCGTCGCCGGTTCCCCCGGCTATGACGCCAGTGTCGAGTATGTGGCTAAGATGCTGCGCGACAAGGGGTTCGACGTCGACACACCTGAGTTTGCGATGACCGTCTTCTCCGTAGACAAGGAGTCGCTGAGCGTCAACGGGAAACCCTTCGAGGCGCACGCCATCGAATACAGCGGCGCCAGTCCTGCAGGGGGCGCTACGGGACGATTTGTGGTGGTCTCCGGGGACGGACACCTGGGATGTGAAGCCAGGGACTACAACGACCTGGACGTCACAGGTGCGGTCGTGATGGTGGACAGGGGCGACTGCGAACTAGCCGACAAGGCCGGCGTAGCGACCGAACGTGGGGCCGTCGCACTCGTCATCGCGAACGACGTCGAAGAGAAGGAGTTCAGCGGTGTCATGGACGAGAGCGATGAGATCAAGATTCCGGTGCTGAACGTGAACAAAGCCGACGGCGACAAACTCCGATCCCAAAGCGGGACAGCGACCGCCATCGCCGACGCCAAAGTCGAGCAGATCAAGACACGCAACGTGATCGCCCAGACCAAGACCGGAGCCACGGACAACGTCGTCATGGTCGGTGCACACCTCGACAGCGTCAAAGAGGGCCCGGGCATCAACGACAACGGAACAGGCGTGGCCACGGTGCTGGAGACGGCGCTGCAGATGGGCCCGTCGCCAGAAGTGGCGAACGCGGTGCGATTCGGGTTCTGGGGAGGCGAAGAACAAGGGCTGTTCGGGTCATACGACTATGTCCGATCACTAGACGTTGAAGCACTGAAAGACGTTGCGCTGTACCTGAACTTCGACATGATGGCCTCACCCAACACGTGCTACTTCACCTCCGACGCTGACGGGTCCCTGCCGCCGGACCTCGAGCTCGGCTACGACCAGCTGATCCCCGAGGGCTCACCCGGGATAGAACGCACCCTGGACGACATCGTCGAGAGCGCGGGCAAGACGCCGCAGGATCTGCCGTTCGACGGCCGCAGCGATTACGACGGGTTCATGCTGGCGGGGATTCCGGCAGGCAACTTCGACACCGGCTCCGACACCATCAAGTCGCCAGAGCAGGTCGAACTGTGGGGCGGTACCGCCGATCAGCAGTGCGACCCGAATTACCACACCGCCGAGGACACGATCGAGAACATCGACCGTGACGTGCTGGCGCTCAGCGGCGGGGTGATCGCCCATGTCGTCGGTCTCTACGCCCAAGACGAAGGCGGGCGCAACGGAGTCCCGGCTCGCGACGACCGCACCCGCCACCCCTTGCCCGACGAGGAGTAGACCACCTCCCTGAGGACAATGCGCAGAAATGCGACATTGCGCGTTGCGCAGCTTGTGCGTTGACGCTCGCCGGTCATTCGATGGGCGACATGACGGCGCTGGAGTACCTCGGACGTCCCGCTGCCGATCGACCGGTCGAGCCGAGTGGGCTCGTCCTGATCGCAACGGCGGCGGGCAGGCTCGCCGAGCGCGGCCTCGCCGCATCGATCGCCGGTGCCGTGCACACGCACCTTCCGTTCGCAGGGCACATGCTGCCTCGGGAGGCATCGCATGCTGTCAACGCCGCCATCGACCTTGCGATGGCCGGAACACCTTGCGCGGAGGACGGACTCGCGGTCGCGTAGAGCGTGCCTATGCTGGTAGGTGTCGTCCAAGTCGTTGCGGATCGCTGCCGTGCTCTTCGCGGCGATCGCCGTCATCGCAGGTGTACTTCAATCGGTCGCGTTCGTCGTCTCTGACTATGGATTGCGCCACCTGATACTCGCCATCTTCGCGCTGTCTGTTGGGTTCAGTGTGTTGATCGCCGTGCTTCGCGCTGGTCAATCCGGGCGATAGACCGCTCGACCGTGTGTGCGCTGGTACTCGCCCAGCGCCGCGACCATGTCTGCACACCGGTTCGCGATGGCAAGGTGTGCCTCGGGATCGTCTGTTTCCCAGCGTAGGTCGGCAGCATCCACGGGATCGCCGAACACGACATCGACGGGGTACTCGTCGCGGCGGAACCAATTCCGGTACGTCTCTCGTAGGAGATCGTTGTCGATGCCGAGGACGAAGATCGGCAACACCTTCACTCCCGCCCCCGCGCGTTGGATGACTTCGCCGACGCCGGGGCGCACGGGCAGGAATTGGTACGGATCGCCGCCGCGCTGCCTCGTGCCCTCGGGATGGAAGCCGACCAGCCTGCCGGGCACCTGGAGTTCTGAGACGATGCGCGCGACGGCGTACTGGTTGAACGTGCGCTTCGCGGGATCGCGCAGGACAGGCGGAAACATCGCCATGCCACTCATCAGGAAGTTGACGGCGACGCCGGCGGGGTTGTCGTAGAAGAACGCCGACCGGACCGGGAACAGGATGCGGCTGGACAGCTGAGTCGACTGGAAGATGATGTGCATGACGGTGAAGTAGTCGAAGAAAGACCGGTGATTCGCCACCATCACCACTCGATCGGAACCGTTGAGGCCCGCGATGCGCTCGAGGCCGTACGCGCGGATACGACGCGCTGCCGTGATTTGCAGCACCACCACCATGAATGTGCGGTTCCAGAAGCGCGCGAACAGTCCGAATCGACGGTTGAAGATGTCCGCGAAGCGGAAGGCGAAGCGCTCCATGCGCGACAGCGGAGCCAGTTGCTCGGACGTGGCTTGGAGCACGGTTTCTCCACTGAGGTGAGGTGGCGTTGCTCGCCAGTCGTTAGCTATCCGGCGAGTATCGCACGCGACGGACGGCGGTGCGCAACTTCGCGCGTTCCTCGGTGGCGCTCGTGCATCTACTGAGAATCTGCGTCCCCGGAGGTGTCCCCGGCGCCGTCGGGCCTGCCGCCCGTCGCCACCTTGGCGATATCCCTTGTGACGTCGCCGACGTTGCCTGCGAAGGACCGAACGGAGCTGCGGATCTGCTGCCGGGTGTCGCTGATCGCGTCCCGTATCGAGCCGGGGCGTGGCGACCCGACGCCTGTGGTGGATCCGCCACTGCCGGTCGACGGGTGCATGGTTCCCCGCCAGATGTTCAACTGTGGACGCTGCGTCTGCGGGACGTCCTCGGTCGCGAGCGGGGGGACCGAGACGGCATTCCCGGAGGTGTCACTCGGCGGCGGTGTGGGCGACGCTGTCCTCTCGGCAGCGTCGACAGCCGGCTTCTGAGTGTTCTGTTCGGGCAGCGGGTTCGCGGCGAGCGGGGTGGCCGGATTGCCGGCGCTGCCTCCGACCGCGTCGATCGCGTCGAGCACATCGCCCGCATCGTTCAGGGAACTCACGTCGGTGAGACTGCTCAGGCTGATTGGCCCGATGATTTGTTCAAGGAGATCGGCAAGCAGGGCCGCGGGATTGGCGCGTTGTGACGGTGGCGGATTGTTGAGACCCGGGATCCCGCCGTAGAAGAACGCGTCCTCGATCCCGCCGCTCAACGCGCGTGCCAAGTCCCCAGGCACCGCTTCCCATTCGATGTTCTCCGGGAAGCTGAAGAACGGCATGGCTTCGCCGCCGTTTCCGCCGAAGTTGTCACCGAAGTCGCGCTGGTAGTCGTCGCGGAAGTCGTCTGGATCGTCGCCGTACTGAACGACGTTGGTGTACCCGAGATTTCCCAGCATGGCGATCGCGGGCTCGACGGCGTCCGCGAACGGGTTGGTGATGGTCTGGCCACTGAGGACGCTCAATAGGTCGGTCGGGTAGCGGAAGGGTTCGAGCATGGGCTGCGCGCCGTTCTCGATTGTGTAGTACTGGTTGAGCGACTCGTACTGGTCGCCCAGCTCAGGGCCGTTGGGGATCTCGATATCGATGCCCGGGAACGTGTCACCCAGCAAGCTGGTCAGAACGGGGTCGAGCGTGAGGATGGATTCCTCCCTCGACAGGTCGATGTTCGGCAGTGCGCCGGGAAGATCGACGGTCAGACCTTCGCCGATGATCGCGGATCCGAAATTCCCGACCAGATTGGCCACCAACGGATTCAGGGTCTGCAGCCCGACGCCCTCGAGATCGGAGCCGCGCAGGATGTACGTCGGGAAGACCAACGCTGCCGCGTTGTTGAGCAGGGTGACTGGGTTGGGCCACGCCGCGAAGTCGGACAGCGGGTCGTTCTGTAAACCGACATCGACCTTGACGGGCACCAGCACTGCGTTGCCGTCCGTTTGTACATCGAAATCATTAGTTGCGGTGTCGATCCCAAACCTCTCGAAAAGGAACGCGAACCGTGCCGCGACGCCGCCGTCGTTGCGACCGGGATTGAGCACGAGCAGCATCGGCACGATCGTGACGCTCGATCCCGGCTCGGCGTTGGGACCCGTCCCGCCCGGTTGATTCGGTAGGTCGGCCTCGACTTGCGGGTAGGCCATTCCGGTGGCGAGCGCACCGAGGCCGAACGCGATGACCATCGGAATGCGGAGACTGACCAGATCGAGATCGAGGCTGCCCGTGATCGTCTCGGGCGGACAGATTCTGGTGTCTGTGCATTTCGGGTCGTACGCGGGGTTGGGGACTGTCACGGGGATGTGCAAATCGCCGCCAGGGAGATAGGACGTGCCGTTGATCTCGTCGGCGATTCGCGACGGCAGTGCTGGGACCCAGAACGGGTCGTCGCCGAAGATGCTCAGCAGTCCGAATGGCGATCCGGTCGTAATGACGTTGATCCCTGGGATCTCGGGGATCGAGTCTGTCGGAGAAGGCGTGTCAAGCAATGCTGCGGACGCCGGAGGCGCGAGGCCCAGTGTCATCGCGGTCGCGGTCACCGCGACGCCACCCACCATCGAGGCCTTCTTGGCGAACGGATAGGCCCGCTTCGATCTGTGCTTAGCCATTGCCAGTGTTCCTCGCGTCAGATGCTTCGCTGCAAAGTGCTCGGAACGTAACAGTCAGAAGTGCTGTTGGCAAACTTTTCCGGCCTGTCGTATGACATTGGACTCAGGCGTCGATAAGACGGCTTACATAGATAGCTGCCATCTATAGGAGTGGTGTCCCATTTGTGGGACTAGCGGCCTGTACTGCATTGACATGCGAATGACGCTGGATGGCGCGTTCGATGGAAATTGCTGATCGTCTCCACGATGGGCCGACGACAAATAGTCGCGCCGTCCCCAGGACGTGACTCCGCTAATTCTAATCCACCTCTGATCGGGATCGTTCGCCGCGCTGCAGCTCTTCGCTGCCGGAGGCGGACTTGCTTGACGGTGACGCGCTCAGCGATGCTTGTGCATTTCTAAACTGCCAATTAAATATTGGCGATTATCTGTGTATTTCTGTGCTCGAGATGTCTATTGCTTGGTCCCGTGTCAGCATTGGCCCATGGGGGCAGTTGAGACTATTGGGGTAGTTGGTGCGGTGATGGCTGCGGCAGTATTGCTGCAGGGTGCTCCGCCACCGTTCGCGCAGGCGGCGGCGTGTCCCGACGCGAAGGTGATATTCGCCCGCGGTACCACGGAGCAGCCCGGCGTCGGCCCGACCGGGGATGCATTCGTCAACTCGTTGCAATCCCAGGTCGCCGGCAAGTCGGTCGACGTGTATCCGGTGAACTACCCGGCCACGACTGACTTTCGAACTGCTGTCGACGGCATCAGCGATGCGCGCGCGAACATTCTCGCCACGGCTGCGACGTGTCCGGACACCAAGATGGTGCTCGGCGGGTTCTCCCAAGGGGCGGCCGTGATGGGTTTTGTCACCGCGAACGTTGTGCCCGACGGGGTTTCGGCTGAGACAGTGCCTACGCCGATGCCGCTCGACGTGGCCGACCACGTCGCCGCGGTCGCGCTGTTCGGAAAGCCCTCGGCGCGATTCATGCGGGCGATCAACGACCCGCAGATCGTTATCGGCCCAAGCTACGTCGACAAGACCATCGACCTGTGCGTCGAGGACGACCTCGTATGCGACCCTGACGGCAAGAGCTTCGGCATCCACAGCCGCTACGCCGACGTGGGTATGGCCACCGAGGGAGCGACATTGGTCGCCCACAAGCTCCAGACGCTTTGGGCGGCCGATGCTGCGACAGAAGCGGCGGCTACCGCTGATCCGGCTGAACCCGAATCGCCCGAGCAGCTGTCGGCGCCCATCGCAGATGACATGCCGCCAGCTCATGCCGGAGTCTCGACGCCCGGGCCCATCGGACCGCTGCCCGGGCCCGCTCCGACGGTATCGGTGTCACCGGACCAGTCCCATCTGGCGCCTTAATGCCGCATCTTCTACCCGGCGTCGAAACCGGCTCCGCCGCAATAGTTCTCGTCCTACGACGTAGCGGGCGCCGTCCGGATCAGAAGGTCAGTAGCCAGGCGTGACCACGTCTGCGAGCTCCTGCTCAGGCTGTTGTGGCGGAGGGTTCGCGGGCATGTTGGGTCCTGAATTCGCCGGGGGCTGGATCGCGCACTCCGAGCCGCTCACCCCGGCCGGGCAGGCACTCGAAGCCGCGTTGCCGGCAGGGGCGGCGGCGGGATTGCCGCCTGGGGAGTTGGGGACGAGATAAGGAACGCACTGCCCGGTGTAGGCGTCTCCCTCTTCGCCGCTCGAACATTGGCCGAGGTACGTGGATTGGCTGGCGGGTGCGACGAGGACCGCCGCGACCAGCGGTGCCGCCGCCACTGCCGCGATGCCGCCTGAGATGGTCAGTCGTCGCGTGAATCGGTGGGTGGCGCCCATGGTTCTCCCCGCTTTCAGTGGTTTTGTGAATTCATCCCTGATCACGACATTACCGCGCATCAACACGACAATTTCGATTACGGGGCAGGTCCGTTGCGTGTCGGGACGGAATATCGAAGCCGCCATGACGTTGAACGGCTCGTGACCGATGAAGCGAAGCTGAGCCCCACCGATTGGGTGCGCGAACAGACCGAACGCATTCTGGAGCAGGGCACCACCGATGGCGTCGAGATCCTCGACCGCCCGGTCGTCCTGTTCACCACGACTGGAGCGAAGACCGGCGCCAAGCGCTATGTGCCGCTGATGCGTGTCGAAGAGGGTGGCAAGTACGCCATGGTCGCGTCGAAGGGTGGCGATCCGAAACACCCGTTCTGGTACTTCAACGTCAAGGCGCACCCTGAGGTGACGGTCCAGGACGGCGACAAGGTTTCGACGATGACCGCACGCGAACTCGAGGGTGCCGAACGCGAGCACTGGTGGAAGCTGGCCGTCGAGGCCTACCCGCCGTACGCCGAATACCAGACCAAGACGTCGCGGCAGATCCCGGTTTTCGTCGTCGAGTGATCAGCTCGGCGTCAAAGCGGTGAGGTTCTGGGCTACCTCGCCCTGCCAAATTTCGTTGGCATGCGTGGTGTCCACCTCGATCTCGAAGCGGTCGGTCATGTCGGGTGTCACGTCGGCCGCGTCGACGTAGAACTGCTCGTACCACCGCCGGTGCTGATACACCGCGCCGTCCTCTTCGGTCAGCAGCGGGTTCTCGATGCGCGTCTTGTGCTTCCAGATTTCGACATCCTGGAGAAAGCCCTCACCGAATGAACGGCTCATCGCCGCAGCCAGTTTGGTCGCTTTGTCGGCGGGTAGTCCCGGCACCGCCTGCACGGCGACACCCCACTGCAGCACGAACGAGTTGTGTGTCACCGGGTAGTGGCAGTTGATCAACGCCACCTCGATGGTGAAGTCCGGCGCGACGTCGTTGTGCAGCCAGTTGATCATGTACGCCGGGCCGAAGTACGTCGCCTCGGAACGGAGTTTGGTTCCCTCCCAAAGATTCTCGTAGTTCTTGGTGTAGTCCGGGCGAGCTTTGGATTCCATGAATTGCGACGCCGTGTGTCCCTCGATGACGTTCTTGAAGTACGTGGGGTAGGCGTGGTGGATGTAGAAGAAGTGCGCCATGTCGACGTTGTTGTCGACGATTTCGCGGCAGTGCGACCCTTCGATGTGAATCGAATTCCACGACCACGGCGACCACAACCCGTCGTCGTAGCCGTCGATCGTCGGCGGGAAGAGCTCCGCCGGCGGCGTCGAACCCTCGGGGTCATGCCAGACCAGCAGCTGGCCGTTGACCTCGCCCGTCAGCCAGCGCCTGGTCCGGGCCAGCCGCGGCGTGCGCTTCGCGTACGGCACCAGCTTGCACTTTCCGTCCCCGCCCCAGCGCCAGTCGTGGAACGGGCACGCCACCTCATCGCCCTTGATGGTGCCCTGCGACAGGTCGCCACCCATGTGCCTGCAGTAGCCATCAAGAACTTTGAGTGCACCTTCGCTATCCGCGAATACGACGAGACGGGTGCCGAATGCGTTGATGCCGTGAGGCTTTCCGTCACGGAAGTCCTCGGCCAATCCGACGCAGTGCCAGCCGCGGGCGAACCGTTGCATGGGCGTGCCCGCGTCGATCTCACGAATCTCGTGCGTCGGGGTCATGGAGTCACCTCTCCGGAACTGTCGGCCGACACCAATTTAAGCACATTCGCTTAATCGCAGTCCAGTTCTTATGATCTATCGAATGAACCGTGGTGAACGCGCCAGGGCCGACATTCTGGACGCGGCCGAACGGCTGATCGCCGAGCGCGGCATCCAAGTGCCGTTGCGAGACATCGCGGTGGCGGCGGGGCAGCGAAACAACTCCGCGGTCAACTATCACTTCCGGAATCGCCAGGACCTCATCGATGCGATCGTTCGGCGCCGGCTCGAGCCGATGGAGCGGGAGCGCGCGCAGATGGTCGATGAGTTGGAGGGTGACGCCCGCGATGACGTCCGGGCGTGGTTGCGGATCATGGTGCTTCCATTCGTCGGCGTCGGCAGCCCGTACTACGCCAGGTTTCTGCAGGCGGCATCGATGCACCTGCGCGCCGACGTCGACGAGTCCCAGGGGCCGGTGTGGCCGAGGGTCCTCGAACGGCTGGCCAAGGCCATTCCGACCGTCGATCGTGCGGCGCGTGCGCGACGAGTCAAAGCAATTGCCACGACCATGTTCACCCTTCTTGCCGAGCGAGAGCGTGCGGCTCAGGCCGGTGAGGATGCCGCAACAGCAGAGGAGATCGTCGCCATGCTGGCCGCGATGCTGACTGCGCCGATGCCGGCGGATGTGGCAAGTGCGGGGGCCTCGTCGGGTTAGGTCCCCGCACTTGCTGATGAAAGATTGCGCGGCGGTTCTTGGAAATTTCTTGGAAGCTCCACGACTACCGCGGCTTGGTGGTCGTCGGCGCCGGCGGTGACGTGATGTCGGGCGGCTGCACCGCATCGCCCATGGTGTAGATGTTCTCCGGGCTGATGATCTCGGTGATGGCCTTGGCCACCTGCGTGCTCGGCTCCTGCCCGTTGGAGGCGATGTCGGTGTTGGTGAAGATCACCAGCGACGTCTGCTTTTGCGGCAGGTAGACCGAGACGGTCTGATAGCCGGGCAGGCTGCCGTTGTGTCCGATCCAGCCGCCCAGCTTGAATAGCCCGACGCCATATCCGTCTTCGGCCGGCATCCCCGGGGTGGTGACGGTCTGCAGGCGCTGCGCCTGCATCTCCGGCGTCAACAGCTTTCCGGTCGCCAGTGCGGGCGCCCAGATGTGCATGTCATCGAGGGTCGAGATCATCGCGCCCGCGGCCCACGCCCAGGACGGGTTCCAGTCGGTGGCCACCACTTCCGAATTGTCCGGGTCCTGAGTGGTGTAACCCTGCGCGTGCGGATCAGGGAACGCGTTGGTCGTCGGAAAGCTGGTGTGGCTCATGCCCAATGGGGTCGTGATGTGGTCGCGGATGTAGTCCGGCAATGACTGTCCGCTGACCTTCTCCACGACCAGACCCAACAGGACGGTGTTGGTGTTGCAGTACAGAAAGCCCTCGCCGGGTGAGAACTTCACGGGTTCGGCGAACGCGTAGTCGAGAAGTTCCTGCGGCGTGAAGTTCCGGTACGGGTCGGCGAACAGCGCCTGCTGGAAGTCGACTGAATCCGAGAAGTTCGCCAAGCCGCTCTGCATCCGCGCCAGTTGTCGCAGCGTGATCTTGTCGCCCTCGGGCACTCCGTCGACGAACTCGGCGATGGGATCGTCGAGCCCGAGCTTGCCCTGATCGGCCAGCTGTAGGACGCCGGTGACAGTGAAAGTCTTTGTCTGGCTCCCGATTCGGTGATAAAAGTCCGTCTGCATCGGTGCGCCGCCGGCCCGGTCGGCGACGCCGAACGCGCGGACGTATTCACCGTCCGGGCCCCAGATTCCGACAATCGAGCCGGGCACCCCGGTCTGGTCCATCGCCTTGGTGATGGCGTCATCGAGCCGCTGTGCCACAGCGGCGTCCACCTGCTTAGCGGCGGGTGGATCCGGCGTCTCGGTGGTCGCCCCGTCCTGCGATGCCGAGTCCTGGCCGCATCCGGCGACGAACATCAGCGCGGCAGTCAACGCGAGAACGCCGCACCGTCGAAACACCATTGCCGCCATCCCTTGATCCCATCCGTCGAAGTACGCGTTGGCCGAGCATCACCTTAGGTCGCATTCGACCTACGCGGCGCCGCAACGATGCGCGTCCCGATCTGCGAAACTGACCTTCAATCGACGGGGTTTGTTCGCAGAAGGAGGATGCACGGGCGTGCAACGGCGCGGATCGATCCTCGTCTGTCTGACCGCCGTCGTGGCCGGCGTGGCCATCGGCTTCATCGGCGGAGCCTTCCGCTGGTGCCTGGAGACCGCGGACCGGTCACGCGTCGAACTCGTCGATTGGGCACATGGGCTGCCGGGTCCGGGATGGCTGGTGCCCATCGCTTTTGCGGCGCTCGGTGCGACGCTCGCCGCGCTGATCGTGCGGTGGGTACCCCTGGCCGCCGGCAGCGGAATTCAGCACGTGGAAGCCGTCTATCGGGGTGAGGCCGAGCCGCCGCTGATTCTGCTTCTGCCGGCGAAGTTCATCGGCGGCGTGCTGTCGATGGGGGCCGGCCTGGTGCTGGGCCGCGAAGGTCCGACGGTCCACATGGGGGCGGCGATCGGCGCGGAATCGGCGCGGCGGGCCCGGCTTTCGGATGCCGACGTCCGGATGATGCAGACCGCCGTGGGCGGAGCCGGGCTCGCGGTCGCGTTCAACGCGCCCGTCGGAGGCACGATGTTCGCGCTCGAAGAGGTCACGAAATCGTTCCGGCTGCAGACGGTGCTGGCCACCTTGTTCGCGGCCGCCTCGGCGGTCGGATGCATGCGCCTCATGCTCGGGAACGAACCGGACTTCCATGTCGAAGCGCTCGCGGCGCCGGCCCTGGCGTGGCTGCCGCTGTTCGTGGTTTTCGGTCTGCTCACGGGATGTCTGGGCGCCGGGTACAACCGGCTGTTGCTGTGGTTCCTCGACCGCGTCGGGGGCGTCCGGCGCATTCCGGCGGTCGCCAAGGCTGCTCTGATCGGCGCCGTCATCGGGATGGCGATGTTCATCTATCCGGAGTCCGTCGGTGGCGGCGACAGCCTGACGCAGTTGATTCTGAGCGGGCAGAGCATTGTCTTCCCGGTCGTACTCGGACTGCTGCTGGTGCGTCTCGTCGCGGGCCCGCTCTCGTATTCGGCAGCCGTGCCGGGCGGTCTGTTCGCGCCGCTGCTGGCGGTCGGTGCGCTGTGGGGACTGCTGTTCGTCGGCGTCTTCGGCGCCGTATGGCCCGGCGACACGAGCGGCCTGGCCGTCCCGATGGCGCTGGTCGGCATGGCAGCGTTCTTCGGCGCGACGGTGCGCGCCCCCGTTACGGCCGTGGTGCTCGTCATGGAAATGACGGCGACGACGGCTGTGGGCATCCCGATGCTCGCGGCCACCGCCGCCGCGGTTCTCGTCGCGGAGCTGACGAAATCGCCACCGATATACGACTCGCTGCGAGAGCGGATGTCACCCGATTTGCGCCGCTGATCCTGCCAATCAGAGGGCTATATTCGGAGACCGTGGCCGACTACGTTCAGCGCACGATCGACATCGCTCGAAACAACGTCACCGCCGGCGGCAGACCGTTCGCCACCGTGATCGTCAGGGATGGCGAGATCCTCGCCGAGAGCCCGAATCTCGTCGCGCAAAGCCACGACCCCACCGCACATGCCGAGATCCTGGCCATCCGTGACGCATGTGTGCGTCTCGGTACTGAGCACTTGGTCGGCGCCACCATCTACGTCTTGGCGCATCCGTGCCCGATGTGCCTCGGCGCGTTGTACTACTGCTCGCCCGACGAAGTGGTCTTTCTGACCACCCGCGACGCCTACGAACCGCACTACGTCGACGACCGCAAAATACTTCGAGCTCGACACGTTCTATCCGGAGTTCGCCAAGTCGTGGGAGCAGCGTCGTCTCCCGATGCGCTACGAGCCGCGGGAGGATGCCGTCGACGTTTACCGGCTCTGGCAGCACCGCAACGGCGGCGACCGTCGCGTGTCCGGCGCGCCGCGTTCGCAGCCCTGAATCGACGAACCAGTCAATTTCCGGTCGTCGCGTCGCCACAAGCACGGCCAGAGCAGGCAAGTTGCAGGTCCCGACCCCACGTCCTATATCCTGTGCCCTGACCAGGACAAGCAATGTCCGCCGATGCTTCGGTGTGATTTACTCGCTAGCCTGCGGCGCGGGTTCAGACTGCAGCCTCGCGAGATAAGCTCCGACCGCATCTGCCGGTCGCGTAACAAGAGGTGAGGCTTGGAAGAACAGCTTTGCACGGAGAAGTGGGTCGACCGGGTGGCGATTGTCGCCGCCTCGGGCGAACTCGACATGCTCACGGCACCCCAGCTGAGGGACGCTGTCCAGTCCGCGCTGGCGCAAAACCCCGCCGGATTGATCGTCGACCTCACCAACGTCGACTTCCTCGGCTCGGCCGGCATGCAGGTGCTGATGGAGGCGCACAACCAGACGGGCGGGACGGAGACGCGGTTCGCCGTGGTCGCCGACGGGTCAGCCACGAGCAGGCCGCTGAAGATCACCGGCATCGCCGACCTGATTGATCTGTTCTCCTCACTGGACGATGCTGTGGAGAACCTCACTGAATGACTGAGCGCCCAGCGGGGTATCCGTTGGGCATCATGACCGATCAGATTTTTGCTACGAGCGCTGCGGACTCTGAGTTCGTCCGAGTCGACAACGCCGATGCACTCACCGTGGCCAGGATGCGGCGCGAGTTGTCGCAGTGGCTGCGGACTCATCTCACGCTAGACCCCGACCGGCTCAACGATGTCTTGCTGGCGGTGAACGAGGCGTTGACCAACGCGGCCGAATTCGCCTACCGAGGCCAGCAGGGCACGATGACTCTGCAGGTCCGCTACGACGGCGCGCGGGGCACATTGCTTGTTGACGTCTCGGATCGCGGGACCTGGCGGCACGTGGATCCCGAAAGCCAGCCGAACACCAGGGGGCGCGGCATCCCGTTGATGCGCGCCCTGTCCGACCAGACCACGATTTCCCCGATGCCGGACGGCACCCACGTGCAGATGCAGTTCGGCGATTGCGCCGCAGGCGTCGCTCCGCAGGTCTACGCGCAGGCTTGAAAGCGCTGGTCCAGCGAACACGGTTTCCGGGCTTTCCGGACCGCGACAGAGTGTCGGTTCGGAGCCAGTGGGAGCGTTGACGAGATCTCGGCCGAGTTTGCTGTCGTGTCCTGCTGTGATTTACCGCTCAATTTCCGTTTGAAAACTAAGAAGTCGTTACCGGTGCAAACTATCCAGATCGGCACATGAGAGTTGCCGAGCAAGCATTATGGCTGTTTAAAGCCACGATTGTGATAGCCAAGGAGATATAACGAGTGGATAACGAATAGTTTCCTAAGCGGTGTCTGAGAGGTTTCCGCGCATTGTCATCGACCGCCATTTGCGCCGCTCCGAAGCATTGATTTTGATCGCTAGACTCAACACAGATCGCGCCCCAGTGGGACGCATGAAGACGTGAAACGACAGCCGGAGCTCGTCAAACCGGCGGAGGTACCGATATTTATGGCTAACTTTTTGATGCCCAAGAACGCTCCTGTGGCAGATGTGACGGACGGGACCCACCTGAGCGCGGATGTCACCCAGGTGAGTGCGGTCGACGTCCAGCGTGGCGCCATCGCGGACATCGCCGCCACGGACGACGGCACCATCGTGGCCACCCACCACGCCGACGACACCGTGTCGCTGCTGCGTGCGGGCACCCTGGCCGTGGCCGGCGTCGTCGAGGTGCCGGGTGAGCCGTTCGCGGTCGTCGTCGCCGACGGCCGGGCCTACGTCAGCACCTCCTCGTCGAGCTGCGACGCCATCACCGTGGTCGACACTGTCACGCGAACCGTGGTCGCCACGTACTCAATGGCCTTCACCGTCACGGCTCTCGCCGCCAGCCCGGACGGCAAGCGCGTGTACGCGGCCCGCACCGGTGACGGTGCCGCCGACGTTGTGGTCGTCGACACGACGGCCGAGCGGGTGAGCACCATTGACATCGCGACCGGCGCCGGTATCGGCATCGATGCTCTTCAGGTCGATCCGGCGGGTAAGCGCCTGTACGTTGCCACCACCGATGATCGCGGCAGCGCGCTCGTCGTGGTGGATGCCGAAACCGCGCGGGTTCGGGGCACGGTGTCGATCGGATCACCGATCCGCGATATCGCCATCGCCGACCGTGTCGCCTATGTCCTGACCTCCGACCGCATCAGCGGCGGGACGGTCAAGGTGGTCGACCTGACCAACGGCCGCATCACCGGCATGGCCGAACTGGGCATCGGTGCTCCGACGCAGATGACCGTCAGCGCGGACAAGACCCGTGCGTACATCGTCGACTACGACAACGTCACGGTGCTGTGCACCCTCACGCTCAAGATCGTCAACAAGGTGAAGCTCGATGCTCGGCCATCTTGTGTCGCAGTGGATTCCGACGCGGGTCGGCTGTACGTGGCCGACTATGCGGGCGCAGTGACCGGGTTGTCCGTCGAGGCGGCCAAGCCGCTGCTCTACTCGCAGTTCGTGGCGACCGATCCCGTCTACGTGCCTCAGGCTGTTGACCTTGAGCCGGTTACCGTCTGATCGGCGCGGTCAGCGCCACTGGTAGCGGGTCTTGGGGCGGCCGGCCTTTCCGTAATCGGTCTGCCGGGTGACGGTGCCCTCGTCCGCCAACCTTTCGAGGTAGCGCCAGGCGGTCACCCGCGACACACCGACCTGCTTGGCCACTGCGTCCGCGGTGATGCCGTCGGCGGAATCCCTTACGGCACGGGCGATGTCGTCGTTGGTCCCAGGAGCGGCGCCCTTCGGCGACACAGCTCGATCGCTCACCCGTAGTTCGGCGAGGGCGCGGTCGACCTCGGCCTGGCTGGCGGCATCGGTACCAGCGGGCAGGGCCTCGCGGTAGCGGCAGTAGCGATCCAGCCGGTCACGAAACGCTGCGAACGTGAACGGCTTCAACAGGTACGCCAGAGCGCCCTGGCCGACCGCCGCGCGAACCATCTCCAGGTCGCGCTCCGAGGTGATCGCGATGATGTCGGGTATCGGCCGCAGCCCGGACAATCCCGATGCCAGGGCGATCCCGCTCGCGTCGGGCAGGCCGAGGTCCAACAACACCAGGTCGATCGGTGAGTGGGTGGCCGACGCATCCGACGCCATGCGCATCGCATCGCGGGCGGTGTGCGCGACACCGGCCACCGAGAACCCCTCGAGTCGGCCGAGGTACGTCTGGTGAGCCTCGGCGATCAGCGGTTCGTCCTCGACGATCAGCACGCGGATCATGACACCGTCACCGTCACGACCGACCCATAGGTGATGTCGGTACTCAGCGTGCCGTTGTGGCGTTTGACGATCTGACTGACCAACGCCAGGCCAAGGCCTTGATGGTCTGAGTCACCCTTCGTGGAATATCCGCGCTGCATGGCCTTTTCGAAGGTGGCCGGATCCATTCCCGGTCCGCTGTCGGCGACGCGCAGCGTGAGCGTGTCATCCGCCATGAGCACGGTGACTTCCACCCACGGATCGTCTCGGTCGCAGGCGTCCATCGCGTTGTCGATGAGGTTGCCGACGACGGTGACCATCTCCTGGCCGGTCAACGGTACGTCGTCCGAATTCGACGGCAGGTGAGTGTCTTCGGTGATCGTCAGCTCGATACCGCGCTCGTCGGCCTGTGCGGCCTTGCCCAGGAGCAGGGCCACCAGCGCGGGTTCGCCGACGGCACTGGACAATCTGTCGACGAGCTGTTGGGAGAGCGCGAGCTCCTCGGTGGCGAAACGTACCGCGTCTTCGGGCCGGCCCATCTCGACCATCGTGACGATGGTGTGCAGCTTGTTGGCGGCTTCGTGCGCTTGGGACCGGAGGCTGTCGGTGAGTACCTTCAGCGAGCCGAGTTCGCCCAGTGCGCCCTGCAATTCGGTGCGGTCGCGGATCGTGACGACCTCCGAGGTGTGCGCCTCGTCGACGGGGGAGCGGTTCACCACGAGGACGCGGTCGTCGGTGACGTGCACCTCGTCGCGGGCTCCCGGGTTGTACGTTCGCAGAAACTCCGGCAGCTCGGTGCGGTCGACCGGTCCGGGTGGAAGCGCGAGGAGGCGGCGCGCCTCGTCGTTGACCAGCAAGACACCGCTGCGATCCATCACGATCAGCCCCTCCGAGACCGAATGCAGGATCGCGTCGTGGTGCTCGTACATCAACCGCAGTTCGTCAGGTCGCAGGCCGTGGGTCTGCCGCAACAACCGTTGCCGGATGAACCAGACTCCTGCCAGCGAAATAGCCAGTGCGGCAATGCTCACCGCCGCGATGGTCGGCCACGTCGAGCGCCAGCGATCGGCCAGGCTCGTCTGTAGGATCCCCGCCGACACCAGGCCGACGATCTCGCCCGCTTGGTTGCGCACGGGTGCGACGGCGCGAATCGAGGGACCTAATGTGCCGGTGTAGACCTCGCTGAGCGTTTCGCCGCGCAGCGCGGGTTCGATGGTGCCGATGTACTCGCCGCCGATCTGGGTCGGGTCGGTGTGGGTGAACCTGATCCGATTTGGCGACATGATCGTGATGAATGCGATGTCGGTGTGCCTGCGGACGGCTTCGGTGACGGGCTGAAGAATCTCAGTGGCCCTTCCGGATTCGATGGCAGCCGCCGTCGACGGGGAGTCGGCGAGGGAGGTGGCGATACCGAGGACCTGCTGGCGCGCGGCTTCGTCCGCGTCATTGCGGGCGTCGAGCACCGCCAGCGCGCTCCCTGCGAGTACCACCACCGCGACCACGATGATTTGCAATGCGATCGCCTGAGACGCCAGTGACCACGACCGCGAGCGGTCGATCGGGCGGGGCCGCGAGCGGCCGATCGGGCGGGATCGCGCGCGGGTCAAGCGCGGAGTTCCTCTGCCGCAACCGCGAGTATGGCGTCGCTCTCACCCACGGCGATGAAGTGCCCGGCGCCGTCGACGGGATGCCACACCGAACCCGGCATCGCATCGGCGACCGCCCTGTTGATGGGATCGGGAACGAGCTTGTCGTCGAGCCCCTGCCATATGTGAACGGGCCGTTCGATCGCGGCGACATCGAAAGCCCAACGGCGGTAGAGCAGTTCGGCGTCGCGGACAAGTCCGTCAGAGCCGTGCGCGAAGCATTCCGCGCAGGTTTCGCCGAACGCCTTGCCGATGTCGGGACGGAGGAGGAGCTGCTGGTCGTAGTCGTTGAGCGTGCCGCGGACCTGTTTGACGAATGAGGGCGGGAAGCGCTTGGCGGTCAAGCCGAGTGCGGCGTACATCAACCGGAAGCCGGGCGTGAAGCGCAGGGCGAGTGTTCCGCCGAGCGCATCGATCTTCGAAAGGTATTGCGCCGCTGAGTTGTCGCCGAACGCACCATAGCTCCCGGGCGCGATACTGCTGACGTGCAGTAGCCGGTCGGGGTCGATGTAGGCGGCGGCGGCGAGTGCCCACGGGCCGCCCTCCGACCAGCCTGTCACGCCGAATTCCCGGTATCCCAACGCGTCGGCAACGGTGACGATGTCGTCGGCCCACCCGGAATAGCTGCGGGTCTTCTGGGGGCTGGACTGACCCTGGCCAGGCCGATCGACACCCACCAACCGGATCCGGCTCTTGGTTGCCGACTCCGCGAGCATCAGGACCTCGAGCCGACTGCTGGGGCCGCCGTGGTTATGGATGACGAGTGGTCCAGCGGGGTCGCCGACTTCGAGATATGAGAGCCGACGACCGTCTGCGGTCGTGACGTGAGCAGCGGTTTCGACGGCCACGTTCGTGAACATACCGAACTAAATGAACTAAAGCGTGACCTGTCTCACGTCGTCCTCGAGTCTGACTGCAGATCACATTCACCGACTTGGAGGTAGCAATGGCCATCCTTGACCGTCCGTCATCGGCAGCCGAACCGCCGGACAAACCACGCCGCGACCGCACCCACTGGTTGTACATCGCCGTCATCGTCGCGGTGTTCGCCGGTGTCGCCGTCGGCATCCTGGCGCCAGGCGTAGGCAAGAGCGTCGGCGTCTTGGGGACCATGTTCGTCGACCTCATCAAAATGATGATCGCGCCGGTCATCTTCTGCACGATCGTGCTGGGTATCGGCTCGGTGCGCAAGGCCGCGACCGTCGGCAAGGTCGGCGGTCTGGCGTTCATCTACTTCCTCGTCATGTCCACCTTCGCACTCGCCATCGGCCTGGTGGTCGGCAATCTGCTGCATCCCGGCACCGGCATGCACCTCACCGAAGGTGCCTCGGGCAAGGGCGCCGAACTCGCCGAAACGGCCCACGAGGCAGGCGGTCTCATGGACTTCGTCAAGGGCATCATCCCGGAGACGCTGTTCTCGTCACTGACCGCGGGCAGCGTCCTGCAGGCGCTGTTCGTCGCATTGCTCGTCGGGTTCGCGCTGCAGGCCATGGGTACGACGGGTGAGCCGATCCTGCGCGGCATCGAATCCCTGCAGAAGCTGGTGTTCAAGGTCCTCGTGATGATCCTGTGGCTCGCGCCGATCGGCGCGTTCGGCGCGATCGCCAACGTCGTCGGCCAGACCGGGTGGACTGCGGTGACCCAGCTGCTCGGCCTGATGCTCGGCTTCTACGTGACCTGCCTGGTGTTCGTCTTCGGTGTGCTCGGCACCATCCTGCGGGTCGTCTCCGGGGTGTCGATCTTCAAGCTGGTGCGCTACCTGGCACGTGAATACCTGCTGATCGTGTCGACCTCATCGTCGGAATCCGCATTGCCGCGCCTCATCGCCAAGATGGAGCACCTGGGCGTCGACCGCAGCACCGTCGGCGTCGTCGTACCCACCGGCTACTCGTTCAACCTGGATGGCACCGCGATCTACCTGACGATGGCGTCGCTGTTCATCGCGGGGGCGCTCGGCGACCCGCTGTCGCTGCCCGAACAGATCGGCCTGCTGGTGTTCATGATCGTCGCGTCCAAGGGCGCCGCCGGTGTCACCGGTGCCGGCCTGGCCACGCTCGCAGGCGGGCTGCAGAGCCACCGTCCCGACCTGCTCGACGGCGTCGGTCTGATCGTCGGCATCGACCGGTTCATGTCCGAGGCCCGCGCGGTGACCAACTTCTCCGGCAACGCCGTCGCGACGGTTCTCGTCGGCTCGTGGACCAAGACCATCGACAAGGACCGGGTGAATTCGGTCCTGCGCGGCGAGGATCCGTTCGACGAGTTGACGATGGTCGACGATGACCATTCCACCCGCGAGTCCACCCGCGAGGAACGCGTTCCCGCCCCCGCCTGATAGCTGACTGAAAGACCCGGCCGAGTTCCCGCGGCCGGGTCTTTCTCTGTCGCTGAAACTTTTTCGAGATTGCTTTGAACCTGATTCGCGGGTGTCCCGTCGTACCGCGTGAAGGCCACCGGGCCTACACAACGACGAAGGGAGACGCAAACATGCGCTCAACACTATTGATAATGACCGGAATTGCTGCGGCGGCGTGCGGAATCATCCTCGCGCCCGCAGCCATCTCGTCGGCTCAGGAGTCGGCTCAGCTCACGATTGCGAATCTCGAGGCGCAGGGATTCGACGTGAAGATCAACCGGATCGGCAGCGCACCGCTCAACCAGTGCGTCGTGACTGACATCCGAAATGCAAGGAATCGAACCGAACTGGTGCGCCGCGGAGATGACCTGATCGAGGTGGTCGCCGAACGCAACATCACCGTCACCGCCGATTGCTCGCGGCGCTGACGGCCCTATGAGAAACCCGGCCGGGATCCGGCCGGGTTTCTTTTTGACGTCGATCAGCGCGAGCAGTCCAGCGACACCGAGATCGGCTGGCTGATCACCTGCGGGAACAGCACGCCGTCGGTGTTGCCCCCAAGGAGCGGAACCAACTGGGTGAACTGCTGCGGATTTCGGACGCTTGTGACCACACAATCCGACAGCGGGGCCGTGCCGATCTTGTCGATCGTCACGTTGTAGCCCTTGTCCTGCAGGTCCTGGATCGTCTCCTGCGCTGATTTACCCTCGTCGGCCGACGCGACGCCGGCTGACGCCAGCGCGCACACACCGAGGACACCGGCAGCGAGGATCAATGTTGTCCGCACCCGCCAAGTATCCCCCATTCAGCGCTCGGCGCGCTGGTATGCGGTCACAACGGCTGCGCCGCCCAGGCCGATGTTGTGTTGCAAAGCGGCGGTGACGTTGTCCACCTGCCGCCTGTCGGCGGTACCTCGCAGCTGCCAGGTGAGCTCGGCGCACTGCGCCAGACCCGTGGCACCGAGCGGATGTCCCTTGGAGATCAGGCCGCCCGACGGGTTGACGACCCAGCGCCCGCCGTAGGTGGTGTCGTTGTTGTCGATCAGCTTGGGCGCCTCGCCCTCACCGCACAGTCCCAGTGCCTCATACAGCAACAGCTCGTTGGCCGAGAAGCAGTCGTGCAGCTCGATCACTTGGAAGTCTTCAGCGCCGAGGCCGGACTGGTCGTAAACCTGCCGTGCGGCTTGGACATTCATGTCGTAGCCGATGACGTTGCGGGCGCTGCCGTCGAACGTTGAGTCGAAGTCGGTGGTCATGGCCTGGCCGACGATCTCCACGGCTTGCGAAGCCAGCCCGTGCTTGTCGACGAACGCCTCGCTGGCGAGGATCGCCGCACCCGAGCCGTCGGAGGTCGGCGAGCACTGCAGCTTGGTCACCGGATCGGAGATCATCTTCGCGGCCAGGATGTCTTCGAGGGTGTATTCCTCCTGGAACTGCGCATACGGATTGTTGACCGAGTGCTTGTGGTTCTTGTAGCCGATCTTCGCGAAATGCTCTGCGGTGGTCCCGTACTGGCGCATGTGCTCACGGCCCGCGGCGGCGAACATCCACGGCGCGACCGGGAACGCGAACTCGTCGATCTCGGCCAGCGCCTTGATGTGACGGCCGAGCGGTGACTCGCGATCCTCGGCGCCGCCCTGCAACGATCCGGGCTGCATCTTCTCGAAGCCCAGCGCGATGGTGCAGTCGGCGAGACCGCCGCGAATCGTCTGTGCGGCAAGGAACAACGCGGTGGAACCCGTCGAACAGTTGTTGTTCACGTTGACGATCGGGATGCCCGTCATACCGAGTTCGTAGAGTGCCCGGTTGCCCGACGTCGAGTCGCCCGAGCAGTAGCCGACGAAGCCTTGCTGCACTTCGGTGAAGTCGATGCCGGCGTCTTCGAGCGCCTTGGTACCGGACTCGCGGGCCATGTCCGGATAGTCCCAGCCTTCGCGACGACCTGGCTTTTCGAACTTCGTCATTCCGACGCCGACGACGAAAACTTTGTTTGGCATGCGACGACAGAAACATATGGCGGGGAAACTGTCTAGCCCAACTAGGCGAAGAGGGCGCTGTGCTCGGGGCAGAAGTTGTCAACGGCGGAGACGACGAAGGTCGCGACCTGATCGGTGGTCAGGTCGGTCGCGCCCATGATCTCCATGCCGAGGTCGACGGGGTCGGCGCCGTCGTCGAGAGCGACGCAGACATCGTGTCCGGCAGAGATCGCGCCCCGCGTGCTGTCGTAGGCGATGCCCTCGGCGGTGATATCGGCCAGGAAGTTGTCGTCGGCCGAACTCAACGCTGCGGCGGTGCCTGCGGAGGCGAATGCGGCCAGCCCCAACGCACCCGCGACGAACGCGGTGCCTGCGAACTTGGTGACTCCGTTGCGAGTGAACATGAGGACTCCTGATGTCGGTGTCGTTCCGGTTGTTTCCGGGTCGACATCAGAGTCGGACAGCCGCCTTGACGGATTCTTGCCAGATTCTTGGAGCGCGGAGAACCTGCGAATCAGCGCGTCAGGCGAACTTCAGCCACCAGTCGTGCAGATCGGCCATATTGGGGCCCTGCGCGTCACCGATCAGAAGGTTCGTGTTGAAGGTCCAGGTGACGTCCTGGTTGCCGTTGAAGATGCCGCAGGCGATCCGGCCTTCGACCTTGTCCGGCGTTTCGGTGAAATGCCACGTCGTCGGTGAATCGGCGTTGCTGTTCGGGCACGGCATCAGTTCCGAATTCGCCGCGACCGAGTCGTCGAACGCCCTGTCGAGCGCCGCCTGGTCGGCGAACAACGAATACCGAGCGTTCTCGGGGCCACCCTGCGGGGAGGCCTTTCCGCAGTCCACCGTGGCCAGCGCGCCCGTCGCAGGCGGGCTCACCGGCTCGCACACGCCCGCGTCGTAGCCGCGCGGCAAGACCGACATGAGCTTCGACTCGAACGAGTTCGGATCCGGCGTCGGCGTCGGTGTCCGCGACGTCCTGGTCCGCTCGGAGGTCTGGGCCGTGGCCGTTGTGGTGTCGTCGGTGGGGATCGGCTTGTCGTCGTCGGGTCGCGTGCCGAGGTAGATGCCCACTGCGCCGAGGATCAGCACCAACACCGCGCCTGCGGCCGCAATCGGAATCCACGGAACCTTTGAGCCGCCCGACGGTGGCTGCTGTGCGCCAGGCGTCTGGTGAAGCGGACCGGACGGTGGCGGCGGGGACGTCGCCCACATCGGTCCGCTCGGCGGCCCGCCCGTCGGTGGGGGACCGGAGTGGAACGCCGCGGGCTGCGGGCCGGACTGCGGCGGCGGGGGCTGCGTCGAGTAGGGCGGCGGTGGCGGCTGATGTGGTGGTTGCGACGAGTACATCCGCGGTTGGGACGGCGGAGGTGGCGGCGGCACCGGCCGGGTCGCGGCCTCGCTGCGCTGCAGAATCGTGGCGGCCTGATCCTGCTCCCGGTGGGTGAGCGCATCGGTCGCCGCCGCCGCCAGGTCACCGGCGCTGGCGTAGCGATCCTCGGGTTTCTTCGCCATCCCGCGGCCGATCACCTCATCGAACTTCGGCGGAATCCCCGGGCGCTGCACGCTTGGGCGCGGCGTCGGGTTCATCAGGTGCGCGGTGATGATGGTGCCCACGCTGTCGCCGGAATACGGTTGCGCCCCGGTCAGGCATTCGTGCAGCACGCACGCGAGCGCGTACACGTCGGCGCGGTAGGTGACGTCGTCGCTGGTGAAGCGCTCCGGTGCCATATACGCGTAGGTGCCGACCGCGGTACCCAATTGGGTGAGCTTCTCGTCGGTCACGGCGTTGGCGATGCCGAAATCGACCAGGTATGCGAAGTCCTCACGGTTGAGGATGATGTTCTCGGGCTTCACGTCGCGGTGGGTGATCCCCGCTTCGTGGGCGGCGTCGAGCGCCGATGCGATCTGGCGCACGATCGCCACCGACCGCGCCGGCGTCATGGGTCCGTAGCCCTTCAGCACCTTGCGCAAGTCGGTGCCGTCGATCATGCGCATGTCGACGAACAGGAATCCGTCGACCTCGCCGTAGTCGTGAATCGGTACGACGTGCGGCTCCTGCAGCCGACCGGCGGCGTGCGCCTCGCGCTGCAGCCGCTTACGGAACACCGGATCCGTCGACGCCGACTCGGGCAACAGTTTCAGCGCGACGATGCGGTCCTTGACCGTGTCCTCGGCTTCGTAGACCTCGCCCATGCCGCCCTTGCCCAGCAGACGGCGCAACTTGTATGGGCCGATCTGGGAACCAACGCGAGACCCCTGCTCGGAATCGCTCATCGGTTTCTCCTCAGATATGAATTGCTGGCAAAGACACCCTAATTCCTCGCTAGGCCGGGCGCGGCTCGATCTCGAACGTGAACTCGTGATCGCAGATGCGGATCGTGTCGCCGTCGCCCAGGGTCGCGGTGCCCCGGATTCGCTCTCCCCGCACGTCGATGCCGTTTGCCGAGCGCATATCGGTGATCACGAAGCTGGTTCCGGTGTCAATGATCACCGCATGGTGGCGGCTGACATTGTTGTCGTCGAGCACGATGTCGTTGTCCGATAGCCGCCCGATCCTGGTCGCCGTCGCCGTCAGGCGATACGCGCGCCCGGCCGCCGAGCGCAAGGTCGCCAGCGCCGCCGTCGCATTGACCGCCGTCCGCATGTCGATGTCGTTGACCTGGTGCACGGCTGTCGTCTTCGCGGCCTGCTTCACGTCCAGCGGCTCCTGCCGGAGGATCTTCTCGTGCAGCGCACGCACCGTCGGCCCGGGGTCGATGCCCAGGTCTTCGGCCAGGGTGGTCTTCAGCCGCTGGTAGGCGTCCAGCGCCTCGGACTGGCGTTCGGCCGCATAGAAGGCGGTGATCAGCTGCGCCCACAGCGGCTCGCGGTACGGATACTCGACCGTGAGGCTCTCCAGCTCGGAGATGACGGCATAGGCACGCCCGCAAGCGATTTCGGCTCCAGCCCGCGCGGTGTGCGCCTCGACCTTGTCCTCGGTGAGCGCGGTCGCGAACACGTCGACGAACTGAAAGGTGCGAAGGTCGTCGAGGACCGGTCCGCGCCATTCGGCCAGGGCATCGGTCAGGTGCCTGCTGGCTTCCTCGAAACGGCCGGCCGCCGCGGCGTGCACTCCGGCCGCCTTCTCGACCACGAATCGGCCGATGTCGCAGTCCGCGTCGGCGGCGTTCAGCCGATAGCCCGGCGGCGCGTTGACCAACACCTGCTTCGGGTCCGCGCCCGCGGTGCTGACCAGCTTGCGCAAATTCGAGATGTAGGAGTGCAGGCTGGCCCTGGCCTCCGCCGGCGGTCCCTCTTCCCATGCGGCGGTGATCAGGGAATCGGTGGACACCGGGCGGTTCCGATTCATGACGAGCATCGCGAGCACGGCACGCAGCTTCGGCGTGCCCAGCGTCACCGGCGCAGCGTTGACCGTCATCTGGAGTGGCCCCAGGACGCCAAAGCCGATCTTGACCGAACCCATCACCGAAGTTCTATCGCGAACCGGCGCGACACGCACTCATGACGCGAAATCGGGGGCCCCGCGCCGTACTCGCGCAGATCGCCGCGCACGAAGTCTCCGTCGTGTAGACCTAAGTAGAACGTGTTCTAGTTGCGAGGAGGCGGTATGGCGCTGAAGGTCGTGCAGTGGGCGACGGGCGGCGTCGGAGTCGCCGCCATCAAGGGCGTGCTGGAGCATCCCGAGCTCGAGCTCGTCGGCTGCTGGGTGCACTCGGCCGACAAAGCGGGCAAGGACGTCGGCGAACTCATCGGCGAAGAGCCACTTGGCGTCACCGCGACCAACAACGTCGACGAGATCCTGGCGCTCGACGCCGACGCCGTCATCTATTCGCCGCTGCTGCCCAATCCCGATGAGGTCGCCGCGCTGCTGCGGTCGGGGAAGAACGTGGTCACTCCGGTCGGCTGGGTGTATCCGAGCGAGCGGCAGTCGGCGGCCCTTCGCGACGCCGCGATCGAGGGCAACTCGACGCTGCACGGCACCGGCATGGCGCCCGGCGGTATCAGCGAGAAGTTCCCGCTGCTGTTCTCGGCGTTCTCCACGGGTGTGACTTTTGTTCGCGCCGAGGAGTATTCCGACTTGCGCACCTACGAAGCACCCGATGTCGTCCGCCATGTGATGGGGTTCGGAGAGGTGCCCGACAAGGCCCTGAGCGGACCCATGCAGAAGCTGCTCGACGGCGGCTTCATCCAGGCGGTGCGGATGATCGTCGACAAGGCGGGCTTCAACGCCGACCCGAAAGTGCGTTCGTCGCAGGAGATCGCCGTCGCCACAGCACCTATCGAATCGCCGATCGGCGTGATCGAGCCCGGCCAGGTCGCCGGCCGAAAGTTCCACTGGGAGGCGCTTGTCGGCGACGAGGTCGTCGTCCGCGTCACCGTGAACTGGCTCATGGGCGAAGAAAAGCTCGATCCGCCATGGACATTCGGCCCGGAAGGACAGCGTTACGAGATGGAGGTTCGCGGTAATCCCGATATTTCGATCACGGTGAAGGGATTTCAGTCGGCGGTGGGCGGCGAGGGTCCGGAGTACGGGATCGTCGGCACCGCCGCGCACTGCGTGAACTCGGTGCCCGCGGTGTGCGCCGCCGAACCGGGCATCGCCACCTATCTCGATCTGCCACTCATCAGCGGCAAGGCGGCGCCCCGGCTGAGCTAGTCGCGCGGCAGAATGCCGCCGTCGAGCGTGACGACCTTGTTGGTCAGATAACCGTTGCGCAGCATGGCGATTGCCATGTCGGCCACCTCGTCGGGCCGGCCTATGCGTCCGACGGGGATCGGGATCGGGGGAGTGCCGGTCTCCAGGTCTGCTGGAAACATCTTCGTCTCGCCCACCAGCGCGGGGGCCAGGCTGTTGACCGTCACTCCGTCGGCCGCGACGCGCGGTGCGAGGTGGTGCATCAGGCCGTGCAGTCCTGCCTTGCTCGCGGCGTAGTGGGCCCCGACCACGCCGCCGGTGAGGGCGGCGACCGATGAGATGAACAGGATGCGTCCGTACTTCCGCTCGATCATCGCGGGCAGAACCTGTTGCGCCAACAACCACGGAGCGGTCAGGTTGACCGCAATCGTCGCGTTCCACGACGCCAGATCGATCTTCTGCCACCCCTTGATGTCGGCCGTGCCCGCATTGGGGACGAGCAGGTCGACCGGGCCCAGTTCGTGGACCGCATGCGCGACGAGGGCGGCCGGTGCCTCCGGATCGGATAGAACGGCGGCGAGGACGGTGACCCGCCGCCCCTGGTCTCGCGCATAGGCCGCGACCTCTTCGGCATCGTCGGCGTGCTGCCCGTAGGACAGGCACAGGTCAGCGCCCTCGTCGGCGAGTCGTCGCGCGATCGCCTTGCCGATACCGCCCGACGCGCCGGTCAGCAGCGCGACCCGGCCCCGCAGGTCACCCGTCACGGCTGGACCAGAATGCGGATCGGGTTGCCTTCCTGGCTGTGCAGCCTTTCGATGCCGACCGCGATGTCCTCGAGGGAGACGACGTCGCTGATCGAGCGCGAGATGTCCAGTCGGCCACGGGAAACCAGCGTGGCCAGCGTTTCGATGTCGACGTTCTGGTAGCCGAGGTGGCCGAGGACCTGCTTCTGCGTGAGTGCGAACATGCTGGTGCTTCCAACGCAGGCGGGCTCGGCGCTCATTCCAACCGCGACGAGACGGCCGCCGACCGTCAGGCTGTCGAGCGCCTGCTCGAACGTCGACGCGAGGCCCACCGCGTCGAACGCGACGTCGAGCTTGCGCCCGCCGGTGAGCTCGGCGATCTTCTCCGAGAGTCGTTCGTCGCGGGCGTCGAACGCATGGTCCGCACCGAGTTCGACGGCGCGCTCGAGCACCGCCGGCTTGACGTCGACGGCGATCACCGGCGCGGCACCGACCAGCCGGGCCAGCTGCACGATGTGGGTTCCGACCCCGCCGACACCCCATACGCCGACCGATTCGCCGATGCCGACCTTGCCGGTGCGCACGACGGCGCCGAACGGCGTCGACACCGCATCGGCCAGGATCGCGGCCTGCTCGAGCGGGACGTTGTCGGGCACCCGGGTCAGGCCGGCGGCCTGCGCGACGGTGTACTCGGCCCACGCCCCGTCGTAGGCGAACGCCATCAGCTGGATGGCCAGGCAGTTCGTGACGTTGCCGCGGCGGCAGTTCGCGCATTGGGTGCACGGCCTGCCCGCGGCCACGACCACCCGGTCGCCTTCGGCCCACCCGGTGACGTCCGGGCCCAACTTGGCGATGGTCCCCGACGCCTCGTGGCCCTGGGTGACCACCGGGCGCATGGCCGGGAACGTGCCGTTGATCAGACTCAGGTCGGAATGGCAGATGCCGCAGAACGCGACCTTGACCAACACCTCTCCCGGTCCGGGCTCGGGTATCGGAACATCTTCTACCGCAAACGTTTTGGTGTCAGCGTAGAAGCGTTGCGCCCTCATCGTGTCGGCCATGTCACTCCTAGGGGATGCGGTAGAAAGGGTTGGGCAGTAGATATGTCTGCTGTGCGTGCCCGCCGGCCAGGTCCGACGGCTGATCTCCGACGTTGGCGATGATCGTGTAGCCCTGTGCCTCGATCTGTGCTCGCTGTGGGGCCTTGAAGTCGGCGGCGGAAACATAGAGTGAGCCCGCCGGTTCCATGATCAACCGTTCATAGCCGGTGTAGCCGACCGCCTGCAGATTCTGTTCGGTTGCCGCGCGCCACGACTCCTGCCTGCCGGTGATGAAGAAGACTGCGGCGCCGCGCAGCTTGGCGGTGGTGAACACATCCATCGTCGGCGGGATCACCGTCGACTGTGCGAGTCGGCCGAACGCCTGCAATCCGCACGGTCCGTGCGGCAGGTCGTCACATGGACCGTTGTAGACGCGGCCAAAGTCATTGGCCTTGATGACTTCCCAGTTGGACAACGAGGTTTCGTCGATATCGAGGACGATTGCGGGCCTCGCGACGCGCGGGGCCTGCTCGTTGATCCACGCCACCGCGGGTGCCGCGGCCTGTTGCAGGTTCGTCAGGTAGGCGCCGCTGTCGTAGTACGCGACGGCGTCACGTTTGAGGTCGCCGACGTTGGCCGGTTGGACGGGCAGCGGGATGATCGGGACCGGCGGTGCGGGTGGTTGGGCTACGGCCGACGGACTGCCTGCAAGGACCAGTGTTGCCAGAGCTGCGACAACGACACCGCGGACCATGGCCAGACCTTAGCCGCCGCACCTTTTGGGCAGCCTGGCAGACTCGGTTCCCGTGACGAAACGGGCACTGGTGCTGGCAGGTGGCGGTCTGGCGGGAATCGCGTGGGAGACGGGCGTCCTGCGCGGCATCGCCGACGAAGCGCCGGAGACGGCCGAGGCCCTGCTCAACAGCGACGTGTTGGTCGGCACGTCAGCGGGGTCGACGGTGGCCGCCCAGCTCATCAGTGGCCTCGGTCTCGACGCGCTGTTCGAGCGGCAACTGGAGACGTCGACGACCGAGCGCAACCCCGACGTCGGCATCGAGGAGATCACCGAACTGTTCCTTGCGGCAGTGACGCAACCCGGCTCCAAAGAGGAGAAGCTGCAGAGGATCGGCAGCGTCGCCCTGTCGACGAAGACCGTGCCGGAGATCGTCCGGCGTCAGGTGATCGAACACCGGTTACCCGAGCACGAATGGCCGGAACAAACACTGCGTATCAGCGCAATCGACACCGCCACAGGTGAATTGGTGACCCTCGATCGCAACTCCGGGGTGAATCTGGTCGACGCTGTGGCCGCCAGCTGTGCGGTGCCTGGCGTCTGGCCGCCCGTCACGATCGGCGGTAGACGATTCATGGACGGCGGGGTCGGCAGCACCGTCAATCTCGAACTCGCCGCCGACTGCGATGTCGTGGTGGCGCTACTGCCACAGGGCCGGACGTCCCCATCACCGTTCGGCACCGGAGCGGTCGAGGAGGTCGACGACTTCTCCGGCGCGGTGTTCGCGGTGTTCGCCGACGACGAGTCGCTGACAGCCTTCGGTCCCAATCCGTTGGATCCGGCCTGTCGCGCACCGTCCGCGGTGGCGGGACGTGAGCAGGGCAGGCGGGTGGCGGCCGAGGTCGCGGCCTTCCTGCACCGCTGAATCAGGCCTCGGCGGAAACGGTTTCGGGTTTCTCCAGCCCATCGAGCACAGCGGCGGTGAGTGCGCGGCCGATGTCGATGACTTCTGCGGCACGGTGGAATTCCAGGCTGCGGCATGCGGTTCGCGGCACCTCGATCAACACGTCGGGGGGATAGGCCGCCAACGTGTGGCGGGCCAGTGCGGCCTGCGCGATGTCGATCGTCCGGTTCATCACCTCAAAGCTGCCGAGCCGTGGCACCGATACCTCTCTTGCGCCCACCTCTTTGGCGGTGTCGACGAGTTTGTTCTCGCTCTCTTCGGATTGGCCGGTGTCGAACAGCGCCGTCGTGCTCCGCCACATCCGGCCCAGCCATTCCGTAGTCGCCCTTGGCCCGTCGCCCTCGGGCTCGTCGCCGCCCGCCTCGCTGCCGGCCAGGCTCACCGCAATCGTCAGGTCGGCGTTGACGGCCGATATCGGCGCCATGGGCAGCGGATCGAGGATGCCGCCGTCGGCCAGCAGCCGGCCGTCGAGCACGTGCGGCACGATCACTCCCGGAATGGCGATCGACGCCCGGATCGCGGCGTCGACGGGCCCGCGTTGCAGCCATACCGATTTTCCCGTCAGCAGATCGGTGCTGACCGCTGTGTACGGGATCGGCAGCTCTTCGATCGTCACTTCACCGAGGATGTCGCGGACCGCGTCGAGAATCTTCTCGGCACGCAGGACCCCCGCGGCGGTGATCTTCGGATCGAGTAGGCGCAGGATCGCCCGCTGGGTGAGCGCCCTGGCCCATTCGGCGAAATCGTCGAGCTTGCCGGCGGCCTGCAGCCCACCCACGAGGGCGCCCATCGACGACCCCGCGATGCCGACGATCTCGAAGCCACGATCTTGCAGCTCGTCGATCACCCCGATGTGGGCGTAACCGCGCGCTCCTCCGCTGCCGAGGGCGAGGGCCACTCGCTTGCCGGCCATGAGGTCATTCTGCGCTTATCCGCACAGGGCGTCCGCGGCGGCCTGGGCAGCCACGATCACCGCGGCCTGCCGCTCCGGTGGGAGCGCAGACCACGGCGTGCCGAACGTTCCCGGTCCGGGAGCGGCGTCGGCACTTTGCACGCTCTTCAGATAGGGCTCGAGTTGCGACTTGGGGTCACCGCCCTGCTTGCCCATCCAGTCGCGCGCCGCCTGGCACGCCTTGAAGTACTCGTCTTCGGTGGAGTCCGCAGGCGCCCCGACGGCGGTCGTGACGCCGCCGGGGGAGACCGCGACATCGCCGGGTGCTGCGGTGGGCGTGTCGGAGGGTTCCGTGGCGGACGTCGTCTCCGGCGTCGAGGTGACCGGTTCACCGTCATCTCCGGACGAGCACCCGGTGGCTATTGCGGTGCCGACGACCACGAGTGCCACCGCGTGGGCGGCCCAACGGAAATGCCTGCGCATACGGCCAATGTATGCAATGGCCGCGTCGCCGCGATCGGCACCCGTCTACTTCGGATCACCGTGAATCTTGCGGGCCGCCGTGCACGTGGCCGCCTGACCAGGTTGTTGACCGTGGCGTTAACGCCACAGGGCTTCAGCGCAGCCGTCAGGATCGGTTTGACATGCCAGACTGCCCCTGTGACGACCGGATACCTGCTGATGTGCGACGGGGACTGTTGCGCCTGACGCGCGTGCCCCGATCCCTTTCCGTTCGTCATTGCTGGAGTCTTCATGGTTTCCACCTTGTCGCTGCCCACTCGGCTGCGCCCACCCGATCTGCTGTACGCCACTGACCGGTACGCCGACGACGTGCTGTCCGGCCGCTACGACGATCTGTTGCCAGCCGGCGGCCTGCCGGCGAACGACCGCTGGTTCACGCGGCTGCACGGCGACGAAGAACTCGACGTCTGGTTGATCAGCTGGGTCCCGGACCGCTCGACCGAGCTGCATGACCACGGCGGCTCGCTCGGAGCGCTGACCGTGGTGTCCGGCGCGCTGAAGGAAACTCGCTGGGACGGTCGGGTATTCAAGCGCCGGCGGCTGAACGCGGGGGATCAGGCTGCGTTTCCGCTGGGCTGGGTTCACGACGTGGTGTGGACGCCCGATCGCCACACCGCCGCACCGGTTGCGCCCGCCGCTCGGGTGGCGCCGACGCTGAGTGTGCACGCATACTCGCCACCGTTGACCGCGATGTCGTACTACGAGGTCACGCACCGGAATACGCTGCGCCGCAAGCGCACCGAACTCACGGATGAGCCGGAAGGATGACAGCGACGTTGGGTAGCCGCATCGACCGCATTCTCGACGACGCCCGCAGCAGGCTGACCAGGATGAGCGCGCAGGACGTGCCCGCGGCGCTGGCCCGTGGCGCGGTGCTGGTCGACATCCGGCCTCAGGCCCAGCGCGACCGCGAGGGCGACGTTCCGGCGGCGTTGGTCGTCGAACGCAACGTGCTCGAATGGCGTTGCGACCCCACCAGTGACGCCCGTCTTGCGCAGGCCGTGGACGACGACGTCGAATGGGTGGTGCTGTGCTCGGAGGGCTACACGTCCAGCCTGGCCGCTGCAGCCCTGCTCGACCTGGGGTTGCACCGCTCCACCGACGTCATCGGTGGCTACCACGCGCTGAAGGCCGAAGGCGTTCTCGTCTAAGCGTTTTCGTCGTTGGACAGTAGCGGGCGCAGCTTCTCCGTCTTTTGCGGCGTCCAGCCCGGCGGCTCCAGGATCGCCGCCCAGGCGTTGGCGACGTCCTTGACGTAGACGTGGCCGTGACCGTCGGGCACGTCGACGGCCACCGCCATATCCGCGGAAACCTGTAGGAAGGTGACGATCGGTATCCACTGCATGCGCCCCGACACGTCATAGCCGCGCGGTTCTTTGAGCCAATCCGGTTCGGCGAACAACAGATCCGGATTCCACCAGGCGATCGGGTCCGACGCGTGCTGGAGGTACACCACGCGGGGATTGCCCCACTCGGCCCCTTCCGGCCGGTTCAGATTGTCCGAGCGCGCGGCGAAGCGGACGTTCTCGCCCCTGTCGAAGGTGGGCAGCCACTCCGGCGAGCCCGCGTCGCGATCACGGGTGAGTTGAGTCCAGATGGTGTTGTTGAACGTCGGGCCGGAGAACAGCGCACCGTCGGTGCGGGCGATGAGATTGTTCAGCGCCAGGAACGGTGCCTCGCCGCCGAACGAGCCAAGGCTCTCACCGAACACCACCAGCCGTGGCCGCTGAGCCTCCGGCATCTCGCGGATCAGCGCGTCGACCGCCTCGAACAGCGCCTGCCCCGCCTGTCGGGCGTTCTCCTTGTCGACGAGGAACGACAGCCAGCTCGGCAGGAACGAGTACTGCATGGACACGATCGCCGTGTCGCCGTTGTACATGTACTCGAGCGCCGAGGCCTCGGCCTCATTGATCCAGCCGGTACCGGTCGTCGTCGCGACGGCGACCACCGCACGATCGAGCCCGCCCTTGCGCTGCAACTCCTGGGCGGCCAGCGCCGCCGTCGCCTTGATGCCGTCCGCCGAATGCAGTCCGGCATAGGCGCGGATCGGTTCGATGGCGGGCCGGCCGTTGAACTCGGTGAGGTCGTCGACGGTCGGTCCTGCCGAGACGAACACCCGCCCCTGGTGGCCCAACGATTCCCATGACATCGCCGAGCCGGGACCGCCTGAACGCAATGGGGACGTCGGCGCCGCGAACTCGGGATCGGTCTCGTCGTTGGCCGCGGCGAATGTCTTGTTCAAGGCGCTCATACCGAAACGCACCACCACGCCGTTGAGCAGCGCGATACTCAGCGCAAGCAGCAGGACCACCACCACCACAGCCGAAACACGTGGCGGCGCAACGCGTTCCAGCTGGCGGACCAGGAAGCGCACCAACCTGCCGATGAGCTGGCCGATCTCGACGAAGATGAAGAGCACCACGATGGACAGGAATGCGCACCAGGGGTAGTCCCAGAACTCCAGGCGTGGTACGCCGTTGAGGTCGCGGACCTCGTCCTGCCACCTGTGGAAGTAGAAGATCATCAGGATCTGGCATATGACCCCGACTCCCACGAGTGTCAGCCAGGCCCACCGCGGCGCCGGTGGGCTGGAGTCCCTCGATCCCATATAGCGCACGAGCCAAACCCCGAACACCCCGAGGCCGTATCCGATCGCACCAGCGGCGCCGCTGACGATGCCTTGGAATAGGGGCCCGCGCGGCAGCAGCGAGGGCGTCAAGGAGAACCAGATGAAGACAAGCCCGAGTGCCGTTCCGAAGAACGTGTAACGGCGGACCCACCAATCCGGCTTGGGGGGCGACTCCTCCTGCGGCGGCGCGTCCTCAACAGCCTCAGCGGTGTCTGTCACCCACGCAGATTAACGGTGGCGGAAGTTCGGTGGGCGCTTCTCCGTGAACGCGTTCATGCCCTCGGTCTGGTCGTCGGTGGCGAAGGCGGAGTGGAAGAGCCTGCGTTCGTAGAGCAGTCCCTCGGCCAGCGTCGATTCGAAGGCGCGGTTGACGGCCTCCTTGGCCATCCGCGACGCTGACAGCGACATCCCGGCGATGGCCTTGGCGACCTTGTTGGCCTCGTCGAGCAGCGTGTCCGCGGGCACGACGCGGGACACCAGGCCTGCGCGTTCGGCTTCGTCGGCGTCCATGTTGCGCCCGGTGAGGATCAGGTCCATCGCCTTGGCCTTGCCGATGGCGCGGGTCAAACGCTGCGAGCCGCCCATACCGGGGAGCACGCCGAGCTTGATCTCGGGCTGACCGAATTTCGCGGTGTCGGCGGCGATCAGCAGATCGCACATCATCGCGAGCTCGCAACCGCCGCCCAGTGCGTAGCCGTTGACCGCGGCGATGGTCGGCGTCCGCGTCGCGGCGAACTTGCCCCACGCCGCGAAGAAGTCTGAGGAGAACACGTCGGCGAACGACAGTTCGGCCATCTCTTTGATGTCGGCGCCGGCGGCGAAGGCCTTCTCGCCGCTGCCGGTGACGATGATCGCGCCGATATCCGGATCGTTGTCGAATTCCGCTGCGGCCGAGACGACTTCGTTCATCACCTGGCTGTTGAGCGCGTTGAGCGCCTTCGGGCGGTTCAGCGTGATGGTGCCGACGCGGTCGTCGCGCGTGACCAGAATGGTCTCGTAGCTCATGAGAACTCCAGTTCGCGATCGGCCGGCGCGAAGTAGGACTCGACGTCGGCGGGGGTGACGGCCGCCAGCGAGGCGGGCGACCATTTGGGATTGCGGTCCTTGTCGATGACCTGAGCGCGGATGCCCTCTTCGAAATCGTGACTGCGCAGCGCCCCGCATGTGGTCCGGTATTCCTGGCGCAGCACGTCTTCCAGTGTGTCGAGCTTGGCGGCTCGTCGCACGGCTTCCAGCGCAACAGACACCGAGGTGGGGGATTTGGCTTCGATCAGGTCGGCGGCTTCGGTGGCGGGGTCGGTGTCTTCGGCGCGTAGTGCGGCGACGATCTCGAGCGGGGTCGCCTCGGCATAGCACCGGTCGATCCATTCCCGTTGCGCCAGAAACTGACTCGCGGGCGCCTCGGCCGCGTAGGCGGTGAGGGCGCCGTCGACGCCGTCGACGATGACGGCTTCCTTGAACGCGGCTATCGCATCGTGCGGCACGAAGTGGTCGGCGAAGCCCATGGCGATCGCGTCACCTGCGCCGAACGTCGCACCCGTGAGGGCGGCGTGCAGCCCGAGCAGGCCCGGGGCGCGCGACAGGATGAGCGTGCCGCCGACATCGGGGATGAAGCCGATACCGACCTCGGGCATCGCCATCTTGGTGGTATCTGTGACGACGCGGACGCTGCCGTGTACGGCGATGCCGACACCACCGCCCATCACGATGCCGTCCATCAGGGCGACATAAGGCTTGGGGAACCGGCCGATCTGGGCGTTGAGGCGGTACTCGTCGTACCAGAAGCTTCGGGCGACCTTGCCTTTGTCGGGGCCTTCGGCACGGGCGCTGTGATAGAGCGCGACGAGGTCGCCGCCCGCGCACAGGCCACGTTCACCTGCACCGTCGATGACGACGGTCTGGACATTGTCGTCGGCTGCCCAATCGGTCAGCACGGGTGAGATCGCGTTGACCATCGGATGGGTGAGCGAATTGATGGCCTTGGGCCGGTTGAGGGTGATGAGGCCGACGCCCTGCCGCACCTTTACTAGGACATCCTCGTTTTCGTCCACGGAATGCAATCTAGATCGTCAACCCGCCTGGAGCTTCGCCGGGTAGGGTTTCCTGTGAAGACCCTGGGAGGTTCTTTCGGGAACCGTCCGGGATCGTCAGTCGTTGATCGAGTGTTCGTCAACGAGTCGAACCAAGCATCAGAGAGGAACCGACGGTGCGGGAGTCCAGCAACCCGGTATTTCGTTCCTTGCCCAAGGGGCAGGGTGGCTATGCGCAGTTTGGTACCGGAGCCGCAGGCTACGGTGCGCAGGCGGTACAGGCCGATCCATATGTGACGCAGTATCCCGACCAGCGGCAGACGGGTGTCTCCCGGCCGCTGACCATCGACGATGTCGTCACCAAGACGGGCATCACCCTTGCGGTGGTGACGGCTGTCGGCGTCTTGTCGTACTTCCTGGTGGCGCAGAACGTCGCGCTGATGATGCCGTTCGTGCTCGTCGGCGCCCTCGGCGGTCTGGCGATGGTGTTGATTGCGACATTCGGACGCAAGCAGGACAACCCGGCGATCGTGCTGAGTTACGCCGCGCTCGAGGGCCTCTTCCTGGGCGCCGCGTCGTTCTTGTTCGCGAACCTCGTCTCCACCGGTGGCCCCGGAATGATCGCGCAGGCGATCTTCGGAACCGTCGGTGTGTTCGTCGGCATGCTCGTCGTCTACAAGACCGGCGCCATTCGGGTGACGCCGAAGTTCACGCGAATGATGGTCGCGGCCCTGTTCGGCGTGGTGGCCATCGCGCTGCTCAACTTCGTGCTCGCGATCTTCGGTGTCGGCGGCGGCGAGGGCTTTGGCCTGCGCAGCGGTGGTCCACTGGCGATCATCTTCTCGCTGGTCTGCATCGGACTGGCGGCCTTCATGTTCCTGATCGACTTCGACCAGGCCGACCAGCTGATTCGCGCCGGTGCGCCGGAGAAGGCCGCGTGGGGCGTCGCCCTCGGCCTGACCGTCACGCTGGTCTGGCTGTACCTCGAGATCCTGCGGCTGCTGTCGTACTTCAACAGCGACTAGCAGTCACCGCGAAAGGCCCGGCACGAAATGTGCCGGGCTTTTTTCGTGTCTTCACCTCTTGCCCGCCGAGACTGCTAACAGATCGCGAATTATCCACATTTCGCAATCTGCCAGCAGTTTCGGTGCTGCGAACGCGCGAGAGTTGCGGCATGACCACATTCAACTGGCCGTTCGTGGGCAGCGAAGCCATCACCAACGGCCTACTCAAGAAGCATGAATTACGGGCTGGATTCCGCGCAGAGTTTCCTGACGTGTACGTGCCGAAAGATGCAGTGCCGTCGCTGCATCAACGTGCAGTTGCGGGTTGGTTGTGGTCACACCGAGAAGGAGTGATCGCTGGGTTGACGGCATCTGCGTTGCATGGCGCGAAGTGGGTTGACGTGACGGATCCAATCGAGCTGGTGTGGCAAAACGCTCGCCGTCCGCGCGGCCTGCGTACCTACGACATGAGGCTTCGCCCGAATGAGTTCGCTGCTCAAGGCGAACTTCTTGTCACCACTCCCGCACGCACGGCATTCGATGTCGCGCGTCGCGGCCGACTTGATCAAGCGGTCGCGCGTTTGGACGCTCTGGCCAAAGCCACGGGAGTGTCGGCTGAAGATGTCTTGGCGGTCGCTCGACTTCACCGCGGTGCTCGTAATCTCCGTCAGCTCGGCGCAGCTCTCGACCTGATGGATCCCGGAGCCGCATCGCCGAGGGAAACGTGGTTGCGACTCTTGGTGATTCGTGCGGGATATCCGCGGCCGCGGACGCAAATACCGGTGCGAAGCCCCGACGGTCGTCGGCAGTACTACCTGGACATGGGTTGGGAAGACCTCATGCTGGCTCTTGAATACGACGGCGAACAGCACCGCAACGACCCGGATGTCTACGCCGACGACATTAAGCGCTCGGAGGACATCGCCGAAGTCGGCTGGACGCGCCTGCGAGTCGTCAAGGCGAACACCTCAGCGGAAGTGCTGCGGCGTTTGGAACGCGCCTGGCGATCGAAACTGCTGACAGATCGCGAGATCTAGTGAAATCGCAATCTGTCAGCAGTCTCGACATGAGAAAGCTAGCTGAGGCGTTCGACCACCATCGCCATGCCCTGGCCGCCACCCACGCACATCGACTCGATGCCGAACGTCTTGTCGTGCGTTGCAAGGTTATTCAGCAGCGTGGCGGTGATACGCGCACCGGTCATACCGAACGGATGACCCAGCGCGATCGCGCCGCCGGACACATTCAGCTTGTCCTCGTCGATGCCGAGTTCGCGCGCCGACCCGAGCACCTGCACCGCGAACGCCTCGTTGATCTCGACCAGGTCGATGTCGCTGATCGTCTTGCCCGCCTTGGCAAGCGCCTTCTTGATCGCCTCGATCGGGCCGAGGCCCATGATCTCCGGCGACAGCCCCGACACACCCGTGGACACGATGCGCGCCAACGGCGTCAGGCCCAATTCCTTGGCCTTGGTGTCGCTCATGATGACGACCGCGGCCGCACCGTCGTTCAGCGGACACGCGTTGCCCGCAGTGATCGTGCCGTTTGGGCGGAACACCGGCTTCAGCTGCGAAACAGCCTCGTACGTGGTGCCCGCGCGCGGGCCGTCGTCCGTCGTGACGGTCGTACCGTCGGGCAGCTTGACGGGCACGATCTCGCGCTCGAAGAAGCCGCTCTTGATCGCATCCTCGGCGCGGTTCTGCGACCGCACGCCCCAGTGATCCTGGTCCTCGCGGCTGATGCCGGTGTACAGCGATACGTTCTCCGCGGTCTGGCCCATCGCGATGTACACATCGGGCACCAGGCCGTCCGCACGCGGGTCGTGCCATTCGTCGGCCCCCTCGGCCTGCTTGGCCGTCCGCGCCTGGGCCTCCTCGAACATCGCGTTCTTCGAGTTAGGCGCGCCGTCGGCCGCACCCACGCCGAACCGCGACACCGTCTCGACACCCGCGGAGATGAACACGTCGCCTTCACCGGCCTTGATGGCGTGGAAAGCCATCCGCGTGGTCTGCAGCGACGACGAGCAGTACCGGTTGACCGTGGTGCCCGGCAGGAAGTCGTAGCCGAGTTCGACGGCCACCGCCCTGGCGATGTTGTAGCCGGCTTCACCGGCGGGCTGCGCGCAGCCCATCATCAGGTCGTCGATGTCCTTCGGGTCCAGCGAGGGAACCTTGTCCAACACCGCCCGAACCATCTGCGCCGCGAGGTCGTCGGGGCGCATTGTGGCGAGTGACCCTTTGACGGCGCGGCCGATCGGCGAGCGTGCGGTGGCGACGATAACGGCTTCAGGCATGAGAACTCCTCTATCTGCGGATAGAGGAAAACCTAACTTGCGGGCACCACGATGGGTGCGGGGACCCCAGTTGAGCGGCGCCACAACCGGCTGATGTTGCCCACCCGCGCCAGCAGCGAGCTGCCCTCGGCGTTTCGTGGTTCCAGCGCATCTTCGGGCTGTTCACCATCGATATACTCGCCCAACGCATTACACAGAGCGGGGAGCAACTGCTGCGCCGCGAGCGCGTAACCGGCGCCCGACGGGTGGAACATGTCCTGGCTGAAGAGCTCTTCGGGCGCCTTGCGGAACTCGGGCGTGAGCAGATCGGAGAACGGCACGGGCACACCGCCCGCGGTGCGCACGGCCGACGCCTGGGCGCGCGCCAGGCGCAACCCGCGACTGCGTGCCACCCACCGCAGCGGCTGGGGGATCGCGGTGATCACACCGAAATCCGGGCAGGTTCCCACCACGACGACGGCGCCGCTGGCCCGTAGCCGCCCGACCGCCCTGCCCAGCCGTCGCGCCGACGGACCGATGCCGTTGGGCCGGGTGATGTCGTTCGCGCCGATCATGATCACCGCGGCATCCGGGGGTGGGCCCGCGACGAACATCGCGTCGATCTGCCCGGATAGCCCCTTCGACGTCGCGCCCATGATGGCTTTCGTGCTCAGCCTGATGCGTTCGCCCGACACTTCGGCGAGCCCGCGCGCAATGAGCACGCCAGGCACCTCCTCGGCGTCATCACAGCCGTAACCGGTGGCGGTGGAGTCGCCGAAGACCATCAAATGCAGGTCGAAGGGGACGCCGCGGTGCCACTTCTCCACGGGTCCGCCACCGGGCGCGTAGACGCCGTCGGCGCGTGGTGGCACGTCCCACGCCTTCGGTATGACGCGGCGAGCCTTGTCTGCCTGGCCGCTCAGCAGATTGCGGGCTCCCACATATGCGGAGCCCGTGGATGCGAGGGTGGCCGCGGCCGCAACGGCGACCGTCGTTGTCCTACGCGGAACACGTATGCCCACGTGACAAGTTTAGAAGGGATTTTCTGGGATATCCGCGTGGCGACCAACGACAGCGGATCACAGTGCGGTATCAAGTCCGGTATCGAAATCGACTCGTTGATTGTTGAAATGAACAGAGCCTGTCAAGCTAAGGTAACGGTAACGCTGAAGCAAACGGCGGCCCGAGGCTCTACAAAGTCGTAGGGAGTGGTGGCGATGACGGCACCCAGTAAGGTGGCCACAGCGTCTCGCGTCGGCGAAACGCCTGCTAGAGTACGTAAACCGCGCAAGTTCCCAGTCAGCGACGGCGCACCCGTAGAGGTCGTCGAGGACGGCCCGAGCCTCGCGGGGCGGCTCACTTCTCTTGCGGCTCTGCTAACAATCCGACCGACACTAGCTATCGGAAGCTACGCTCCGCGCCTGCCCTGGCCTTGGGGTTTGGTCGATTTTGCGTCGCGGGTCATGCGTCCCGCCCCCGGCACGGTGCGCGCGACGATTTCTTTGCCGAAATGCACCGCACAGCTCGTGCGGGCGGGCGGCGTACTGCCTGCGGACGGCAAGCGCGGCGTGATTCTGTACCTGCACGGCGGGGCATTCCTGACGTGCGGAGTGAACTCCCACGGCCGGCTGGTGACCGCGCTGTCGGGTTACGCCGACTGTCCGGTGCTGGTCGTCAACTACCGGATGATCCCCAAGCACTCCGTCGGTCAGGCGCTCGACGACTGTTACGACGCCTATAAGTGGTTGCGACTCAAGGGTTATGAGCCCAATCAGATCGTGCTGGCGGGCGACTCCGCCGGCGGGTACCTGGCCCTGGCGCTCGCCGAGAAACTGCAACGCGAGGGCTTGGAAGGCGAAATCCCCGCAGCGATGGTTACGATGTCGCCGCTGTTCGAGATCGACAACGAAGGCCGGGCCAACCACCCGAATATCCATAGCGATGCGATGTTCCCGCCGCGCGCGTTCTACGCCTTGGTGGACTTGGTCAAGGAGGCGGCGGGTCGGCACATGGTCGACGGAAAGCCAGAAGAGATCTACGAGCCGCTCGACCACATCGAGCCGGGGCTGCCGCGCACGCTGATTCATGTGTCGGGGTCCGAAGTTCTGGTGAGCGACGCGCGTAAGGCGGCCCGACGGCTGGCGGCCGCTGGTGTACCCGTCGAGGTCCGCGTCTGGCCGGGTCAAATGCACGTGTTCCAGCTGGCATCGCCCGCGGTTCCCGAGGCGAAGCGGTCGCTGCGCCAGATCGGCGACTACATCCGCGAAGCCACCTGGTAAACCCTGAGCTGGTACCCCGCTGCCCCGCCTGACACGATGGAGTCATGCGGATCGCACGGCACATCAGTGAGCTCATCGGCAATACCCCTCTGGTACAGCTGAACTCCGTCGTCCCCGACGGCGCGGGCACCGTCGCCGCCAAGATCGAGTACCTGAATCCCGGCGGCAGCTCCAAGGACCGCATCGCGATAAAGATGATCGACGCGGCCGAAGCCAGCGGCGAACTCAAGCCCGGCGGCACCATCGTCGAGCCGACCTCCGGCAATACCGGTGTGGGGCTGGCGCTCGTGGCGCAGCAGCGCGGCTACAAATGCATCTTCGTCTGCCCCGACAAGGTCAGCGAGGACAAGCAGAACGTGTTGCGCGCGTACGGCGCTGATGTCGTGGTCTGCCCGACGGCCGTGGCGCCGGACAATCCGGACAGCTATTACAGCGTCTCGAATCGACTCGTCGAGGAGATCGACGGCGCGTGGAAGCCCGACCAGTATTCCAATCCCATGGGGCCCGCCAGCCACTATGAGACCACTGGCCCCGAGGTATGGGCGGACACCGACGGCAAGGTCACCCATTTCGTCGCGGGCGTCGGCACCGGCGGCACGATCACCGGGGCCGGTCGGTATCTCAAGGAGGTTTCTGGGCGGCGTCCAGAAGGCCCGGTCAGGGTCATCGGCGTCGACCCCGAGGGGTCGGTGTACTCCGGCGGCACCGGCAGGCCGTACTTGGTCGAAGGAGTGGGCGAGGACTTCTGGCCGTCGGCCTACGACCCGACTGTGCCGGACGAGATCATCGCCGTGTCCGACGCGGACTCATTCGAGATGACGCGCAGGCTGGCCCGCGAAGAGGCCCTCCTCGTCGGTGGTTCGTGCGGCATGGCCGTGGTCGCCGCCATCAAGGTAGCCGAGAAGGCGGGCCCGGATTCGCTAGTGGTCGTCCTCCTGCCGGATGGCGGAAGAGGTTATCTGTCAAAGGTTTTCAATGACGGATGGATGTCGTCCTACGGCTTTCTCCGTAGCCGGCTCGACGGTTCTGTCGAGGAGACGACCGTCGGGGAGGTGCTGCGCGGCAAGTCGGGTGCGCTGCCCGACCTGGTGCACACCCACCCGTCGGAGACCGTGCGCGACGCGATCGGCATCCTGCGCGAGTACGGCGTCTCACAGATGCCGGTGGTGGGCGCCGAGCCGCCCGTGATGGCGGGTGAGGTGGCGGGCAGCGTCGCAGAGCGCGAACTGCTGTCCGCGGTGTTCGAGGGCCGCGCCAACCTGGCAGATGCGGTGTCGCAGCACATGAGTCCGCCACTGCCGCTGATCGGTGCGGGAGAGCTCGTCAGCACCGCCGCCAAGACATTGCGCGAGTGCGACGCCGTGATGGTGGTGGAAGAGGGCAAGCCGGTGGGCGTCCTGACCCGCCATGACCTACTGGGCTTTCTGTCCGAGGGAAGCAGTCGTCGAGTCCGGTAGTCGGACTTGCAAAGGCTGGCAAACAATTGGGGTGGCGGGCTCCCGATCCGGCGGTTACCAGCGGATTTCGCTCATTCGCCACATGATCAACTTCCGCGCAGAAACCTCTGCGGCACCCCACTTCTCCGGTAGGGTAAGCACGCTCGTTGCCAGCTAAGACAATGACTGGAAGGCCCCATGACCGAACAACCCCCGCCGCCCCCCGGGAACTACCCTCCGCCGCCGCCAGGGAACTACCCGCCGCCGCCACCACCGAGCGGCGGCTACCCCCCTCCCGCTCCCGCGGCACAGCCGAACAACAACCTGATCTGGGGCATTTTGGTGACGGTGTTGTGCTGTCTACCACTCGGAATCGTGTCGATCGTGAAGTCCACTCAGGTCTCCGGTCTGTGGGCACAGGGGCGCGCAGCCGAAGCGCAGCAGGCGGCTGACGACGCAAAGAAGTACGCGGTGTGGGGTGCGATCGCCGGCGTCATCGTGTTCGTGATCGTGATCGTCATCAACGTCGTCGTCGGCATCGGCGCGACAACTAGTTACTCCTAGCGTTCACGGAGCTCTCGCTCCGCGTCGTCGCCCTGGGCCGCGGTTGCCACTTCGACGGTGCCAGTGGGGATTTGGATTGAAACCGGATCGTGAAATCCGGCAGTCATGGAAGTCATGGAAGTCATGGAAAGGAACGGCAAACCATGAGTGATCAACCGCCTCCTCCGCAACCACCGGGTGGCGGCTACCCGCCGCCCCCGCCGGGTGGTAACTACCCACCGCCCCAGCCGGGGGGTAACTACCCACCACCACCGCCGGGTGGTAACTACCCGCCGCCGTCAGGTGGTGGTTACGCACCACCCCCGCCTCCCGGTGGTGGTTACGCACCGCCGCCACCTGGACCGGGCGGTTACGGCCAGCAATCGGGCTACCCGCAACCGGGCGCGCCCGGCGGTTATCCACCGGCTGCGGGCCCGGGTTTCCCTGGCGCACAAGACCTTAACGTAGGCGAGGGGTTCTCGTGGGCGTGGAACAAGTTCAGCAAAAACGCTGCGGCGCTGATCGTCCCGGCGCTCGTGTACGCCCTCATCGTCGGCATTCTCCTCGGTGCCGTCTACGGGCTGGCGTTCGCTCTTGCGCCGACGCAGACCTATGAGTCCTACGGCACCAGTTACAGCTACGAGGCGAGCTTCGGCTTCGCGAGCTTCCTGGCGCTGATCGTCGGATACCTCATCCTGATGGTGGTCGCCGCGGCGATGCAATCGGCTTACCTGGGTGGCCTATTGGATATCGCGAACGGACAACCGGTGACGATCGGGTCGTTCTTCAAGCCGAGAAACGTCGGCAGCGTGATCGTCGCGACCCTGATCATCGGGATAGCGGCGGGAATCCTGTCCTTCTGCTTCATCGGTGGGATCGCGGTGTCGCTGTTCACGCTCTTTGCGACCGTGATCATCGTCGATCGCAATGCCTCTCCCATTGACGCGATCAAACAGAGCTTCGAGATCACCAAGAACAACTTTGTTCCGGTGATCCTCGCACTACTCGTCATCTACGCCATCACGATCGTCGGGACGTTGGCCTGTTTGATCGGGCTGATCGTTGCCATCCCGGTCGCCGGGCTGTTTCTGGTGTACACCTACCGCAAGCTCACCAACGGCCAGATTGCTCCGCTGACGCCGTGATCGTGAAAGACCCGGTCTGCGCAGATGTGCGCAGACCAGGTCTTCGCGACTCTCTGCGCCATCGCGGTCACATTTGTAAGCTGCGACCAGTCGCGATGGATTGACAGTGAGGGCGAACGTGACCAGTCAGCCGCCACCGCCACCCGCGGGTGATTTCGCGCAGGGTGTTCCCTCGATTGCGCCCGTCGTCAGTGGAAGTAACTACACGCCGTGGTTCACCCGAGTGCTTGCCTACGTGATCGACAGCATCCCGGTGTACCTGCTCACCGCCATCGGTGGCGTCGTCCTCTACACCTTCCAGCCGACCGAAACTCTGTGTGTGACCGAGGCGTTCTGCGCCACCGGAAGAAACGGACCCTCGACGACGGCGTGGATCATCTTCTCGCTCTGTGTACTGGTCGCCGTGGCGTTTACGCTGTGGAATTTCGTTGTGCGGCAGGGTAATACCGGCTCCAGTATCGGTAAACAGATAATGGATTTCAAGGTCGTCGGCGAGCAGACGCAGCAGCCGATCGGAGTCGGCAAGTCGCTTCTGCGCCAGCTCGCCCACGGTGTCGACGCCCTCATCTGCTACATCGGATTCCTGTTCCCAATGTGGGATGCCAAACGGCAGACAATCGCCGACAAGCTCCTCAATACCGTCTGCGTACCGCTGTAGATCGGCGCACGTGACGGCTTCATCACCCGCTCCGCATCCGTACCACGCGCCGCCGGCCTCGGTGCTGCCGAAGCAGGCGTACACGCGTTGGAGTACCCGGGTGGTCGCGAACCTCATCGACTGGACCCCCATTTGGGTGATCTTCCTGATTCCACTCGTCGGTCTGGTGGTCGCGGGGGATGTGGAGTGTCTCGACAGCATCTATGGCAGCGGCCAGAGTTATTGCTCCCCGGCAGTGTCTGACTTCTGGACGTCGATCCAGTTCATCGCGGTGCTGCCGGGCGTGGTTTATTTCATCTGGAACTTCTGCTATCGGCAGGGCGCAACGGGCCAGAGCATCGGCAAGTCGGTGATGAAGTTCCGCGTCGTCAGCGCGCAGACCTGGCAGCCTATCGGCTTCTGGATGTCGCTCGTCCGCCAGATCGCCCACTACGTGGACCAAATCGTCTGCTGCGTCGGATATTTGTGGCCGTTGTGGGACAAGAAGCGGCAGACGTTGGCCGACAAGATCGTGGGTACCGTCTGCCTCCCGCTGGGTGCTGGGCCGCCGCCACCCCCGCAGTGGATCGAGCCGCAGGACCCGTCGCTACCCTGATCGGTGATGACTGAACAGCACAGGTCGAGGGGGCTTGCCACCAAGGCCATCCACGCAGGCTTTCGGCCCGACCCGGCGACCGGCGCCGTCAACGCCCCGATCTACGCGAGTTCCACCTTCGCCCAGGACGGTGTCGGCGGCCTTCGCGGCGGATACGAGTACGCCCGTACCGGCAACCCGACCCGTACCGCACTGGAAGCATCGCTGGCCGCCGTCGAGGAGGCCCAGTACGGTCGGGCGTTCGCGTCGGGGATGGCGGCCACCGATTGCGCGCTGCGCGCGGTCTTGCGGCCCGGAGACCACGTCGTCATGCCTGACGACGCCTACGGCGGCACCTTCCGATTGATCGACAAGGTGTTCACGCAGTGGGGTATCGACTACACCGCGGTGTCACTGTCCGACCTCGACGCCGTCCGCGCCGCGGTCACACCGCAGACCAAGTTGATCTGGGTGGAGACGCCGACCAATCCATTGCTGTCGATCGCCGATATCGCGGGTATCGCCGGTATCGCGTCGTCGTCGAAGGTGAAAGTGTTGGTGGACAACACGTTTGCGTCGCCTGCGCTGCAGCAGCCCCTGACACTCGGGGCGGACATCGTCCTACATTCGACGACGAAGTACATCGGTGGCCACTCGGACGTGGTCGGTGGCGCCTTGCTGACCAGCGATGAAGAACTCGACACCGCGTTCGCGTTCCTCCAGAACGGTGCGGGCGCGGTGGCGGGCCCGTTCGACGCCTATCTCACGATGCGCGGACTCAAGACCCTGGTGCTGCGCATGCGCCAGCACAGCGAAAACGCGGCGCTGGTCGCCGAATTCCTTGCGGATCACCCGGCGATCGCGACGGTGCTGTATCCGGGATTGCCGAGTCACCCGGGCCACGAGGTCGCCGCGAAGCAGATGAGCGGCTTCGGCGGCATGGTGTCGGTGCGTATGCGGGGCGGTGCGGACGCCGCCCGCAAGCTATGCGCGAGTACGGAGATCTTCATCCTCGCCGAGTCGCTGGGCGGAGTGGAATCGCTGATCGAGCACCCCGGCGCGATGACGCACGCCTCGACAGCGGGATCCCAACTGGAGGTGCCCGACGATCTCGTGCGTCTGTCGGTCGGCATCGAGGACTCGGTGGACCTGATCGCCGATCTGGCGCAGGCGTTAGGTTAGGACGGGCCGCAACGCCGACGCGGTGACCACGAGATTCACTTCGCGTATCGACGTCGGAGATTCGTCGATCCAACTGCCGCTTGCGATTTCACCAGCCCGGGCGTGCACCCACCGCCATCCGCGATCGTTGAGCGACAGTAGAGCGCCCAGCCCGTCGACAGCGTGAAGCAGGGTGATGATCGCCGCTGTCACCGGTGCCGGCGGCCGTCGGTCGAACAGCGCGGCCAACAGCGCCGAACGTGCCTGATCCACCCGCTGCCGGTTCGTCAGCGGCCACGCGTAGGGATGGGTCAATCGGTTGGACTGCAACCGAATACGCCGAATCTGGCCGGCCTGCTCCAGATGGTGGGTGAGATCGTCCGCGGTGCGCTTGGACAGCTTCTTCACGGCAGCCGCCGGTCTCAGCGGCCGTCGCTGAAGCAACTGAAACGCCGACTCGGCAACCGGATCCATCGCACCCGGCACGGACAGCGCGATCAACCGACCGGGTTCGACTGCGTCTTCGGCCATCGCAGGCCGGATTCTGCAGGCCTGGGCGAGGTCGAGCAGTACCGCCGCCGCCAGCACCCGCTCACGTCGGTGACGCTCGAGTGCCGGCTGCGCCGACGCGTTGTCGAGCAGAAGCAGAAGGAGATCCTCGGCGATCTGCGCCATGGTGCGGACTGTAGCGCGGGGCGCCGAGGCGGCTGCCTCAGGAGTGATAGGGCTCAGCGCTGAGGAGCGTCACCTTGACGGTGTTGCCGTTGGGGATCGTGTAGGTCTTGACGTCGCCGACCTTCGCGTCGATGAGCGCCTCGCCGAGCGGCGACTTCGGCGAATAGACCTCGAGCTTCCCGTCGCTGACACCCTCCTGGCGGGTGGCGATCAGGAACGTCTCGGTATCGCTCTTGTCGTCGCCGTACTGCACCTTGACCACCGAACCGGGCAGCGCCACGCCGGACTGCTTGGGAGCCTCGCCGACCTTGGCGTTGTTCAGCAGCTCCTGCAGCTGGCGAATGCGGGCCTCTTCCTGGCCCTGCTGCTCGCGGGCGGCGTGGTAGCCACCGTTCTCGCGCAGGTCGCCCTCTTCGCGCCGATCGTTGATCTCCGCAGCGATGACCGGTCGGTTGGCGATCAGCTGATCGAGTTCGGCCTTCAGCCGATCGTGTGCTTCCTCAGTCAGCCACGTGACCTGCGTGTCGGTCATGGTGTCGCGCTCCTGTCGTTCGTTGCTCTCGCGCTCTTCGCGTAAGTAGGTTTCTTGTCGCGCCGCCGGGAGCTCTTCGTGTATTGCCACCGTCGTCGACGCCTAATCAGCGCACTAAATGCAGCAATACACGGTCCCAACGGGGAACCGTGTATCGATCCATCCTAGCACCGCGGGGACAGCGGATTTTCACGTATTCGCAGTTCGGCGTTTGTTGCGTTGTCCTGCGCGGGTGTTTAAGGGGTCACCAGGTAGGACGGCACGTCGGTCCCGCAGCCGTACACGTCGCCGACGACCGGCGGCTTGTTGGACTTGACGGCGACCGTCACCTGCACGGTCTGCTGGGTGGCCGGCGGGACGAGGACCTCGCGGCGACCGGTTTCGCTGCCGTCGATCGAACGGGCCCGGATGATGCACACCACCGGCTGAGACGGATCCTCCCGCGTCACGCTGATCGTGACGTCGACGGTTTCGTCGTCGACCAGGCGGTAACCGCCCAGTTCACCCTTGACCGCATTGCTGAACCGCCCCGACGCGATGATCGCGACCGTCACCCCGACCACCAGGACCAGCGCGGTCAGCCCACCGGCGATCAACCGCCGCTGGCGCCGGGTCAGACGCTGGCGCCCATAACGCGCGGAGGGACGCTCGATCATCTAGTTTTCATGCCCGTCGGTCGGATGGATCTACAGAACTGGAACTATAGGGCTACTCGTAGTGGTTGAAATCTCTCGGGAATGCCGAATGGCGACATCTTCGGGACATAGATGAGGCAGAACAGGTTGAGTGAACTGCGGTTGATGGCGGTACACGCGCACCCGGACGACGAGTCCAGCAAGGGTGCGGCCACCACGGCACGGTACGCGGACGAGGGCGTGCGCGTCATGGTGGTGACGCTGACCGGGGGCGAGCGCGGCGACATCCTCAACCCGGCCATGGACCTGCCCGAGGTGCACGGCCGGATGACCGAGATCCGGCGCGACGAGATGGCCAAGGCCGCCGAGATCCTGGGCGTCGAGCACCACTGGCTGGGTTTCGTCGACTCGGGCTTGCCGGAGGGTGACCCGCCGCCACCGTTGCCCGACGGTTGCTTCGCCCTGGTGCCCCTCGAGGAGCCCACCGAGTCGCTGGTGCGCGTCATTCGCAAGTTCCGGCCCCATGTGATGACGACGTATGACGAGAACGGCGGCTATCCGCACCCCGATCACATCCGGTGCCACGAGGTGTCGATCGCCGCGTACGAGGCGGCCGGCGATCATATGCTGTTCCCCGATGCGGGGGAGCCCTGGAACGTGCTGAAGCTGTACTACAACCACGGCTTCCTGCGGAAGCGCATGCAGCTGATTCAGGACGAGTTCGCCAAGCACGGCGAGGTGGGCCCGTTCGAGAAATGGCTCAAGCACTGGGAAGCCGACCACGACATCTTCGAGAAGCGGGTGACCACCAGGGTCGAGTGTGCGAAGTACTTCGCCCAGCGCGACGACGCGCTTCGTGCGCACGCCACCCAGATCGACCCCAATGGCGACTTCTTCCGCGCGCCGATCGAATGGCAGCAACGGCTTTGGCCGACAGAGGAATTCGAGTTGGCACGGTCACGCGTCCCGGTGTCGCTGCCCGAGACGGACTTGTTCGCAGGGATCGAGATCGACGAATGAACGACATCGCACTGACCATCGTCACCCTGCTGGCACAGGATCCACCCCGCCAGACCGGTCCGGACTTCGGTAAGGCCAGCCCGTTCGGCCTCCTGGTCCTCGTGCTGTTGTTGATCGGCACGTTCCTGTTGGTGTGGTCCATGAACCGTCATCTGCGCAAGCTGCCAAAGTCCTTCGACGAGCCCGACGAACAGGCCGGCGGGGGGCCCGACGAGCCTGCCGACGACGGCGAGAGCAAGCGTGAGTCCGGCTGAGTTCGCCGGCCGAAACACCTTGGGCGGGGCCACCAGTCCCTACCTGCGCCAGCACGCCGACAACCCGGTGCACTGGCTCCAGTGGTCACCGCAGGCGCTGGCGGAGGCGGCGGCACGGGACGTGCCGATCCTGCTGTCGGTCGGGTACGCGGCCTGCCACTGGTGTCATGTGATGGCCCATGAGTCGTTCGAGGACGAGAAGGTCGCGGCCGCGATGAACGAGGGGTTCGTCTGCATCAAGGTCGATCGAGAGGAACGACCCGACATCGACGCGGTGTACATGAACGCCACTGTCGCGCTGACCGGTCAGGGCGGCTGGCCCATGACGTGCTTCCTGACGCCGGATGGCCGCCCGTTCTTCTGCGGTACGTATTACCCCAGGGCCAACTTCCTGCAGCTGCTCGCCGCCGTCTCCGATACGTGGCGAACCCGCCGTGCGGAGGTCGAGGAGACCTCCGACCACATCAGCGGCGAGCTGCGGTCGATGGTGTCCGATCTACCCCGGGGCGGACCGCCGATTCAGCCGTCGCTGTGTGACCACGCCGTCGCCGACGTGCTTCAGCACGAGGACCCCGTCAACGGCGGTTTCATCACCAATCAGTCTGGGGCGCCCAAGTTTCCGCCGTCGGCGATGCTGGAAGCGCTGCTGCGCAGCCACGAGCGCACCGGTGACCTGATGCCCCTCGAAGCGGTCGAGCGGAGCTGTACGGCGATGGCGCGCGGCGGCATTTACGACCAGCTCGCCGGAGGGTTCGCGCGCTACAGCGTCGACGCCGCGTGGGTGGTGCCGCACTTCGAGAAGATGCTCTACGACAACGCTCTGCTCCTGCGCGCGTACGCACACTGGGCTCGCCGCACCGCAGACCCGCTGGCGCGCAGAGTGGCCGGCGAAACGGCGCGGTTCCTCATCGACGGCCTCGGTGCCGAGGGCATGTTCACCTCGTCGCTGGATGCCGACTCCGACGGACACGAAGGCTTGACGTACGTGTGGACGCCGGCACAACTGACCGAGGTGTTGGGGCCGGATGACGGCCGTTGGGCCGCAGAGGTTTTCGGTGTCACCGAAGCCGGCACCTTCGAACACGGCAGTTCGGTCCTGCAATTGCCAAGTGACCCCGACGATGCCGATCGGTTCGATCGAGTACGCATGGCGCTGCTGGCCACCAGGTCGACGCGCCCCCAGCCCGGCCGCGACGACAAGGTCGTCACCGGGTGGAACGGACTGGCGATCACCGCGCTCGCCGAGGCGTCGGTGGCGCTTGACGAACCTGAATTCCTAACGGCCGCAACGCGATGCGCGAGCGCGATCGTCGGCCTGCACATCGTGGACGGTCGACTGCGCCGGGCCAGCCTCGGCGGTCGTGTCGGCGACAGTGCCGCCATCCTGGAGGACCACGCCGCGCTGGCGACCGGCCTGCTAACGCTGTATCAGCTGACCGCCGAGACGACGTGGCTGAATTCGGCGATGCTGCTGATCGACATCGCCCTGCAGCATTTCGCCGATACGGAGACCGCCGGGCGCTGGTACGACACGGCGGATGACGCTGAGACCCTGATGGTTCGGCCCGCCGATCCGCTGGATGGCGCGACGCCGTCCGGTGCGTCCCTGATCGCCGAGGCGTTGCAGTTGGCGGCTCATCTGGCTCCCGCGCACCGCGCTGACAGGTATGCATCGGCGGCCGAGTCGACGCTGACGGGTGCGGCGCCGATCCTGGCGCGTCTGCCACGCTCTGGCGGCCACTGGCTGGCTGTCGCCGAAGCCGCTGTGCGCGGGCCCATTCAGATCGCCGTCGCCTGCGATCCCGTCGGCTCGGAGCTGCTGGCCGCCGCGCGCACGCTGGCCCCCGGGGGCGCGATCGTCGTCGGCGGTGAAGTGAACTCGTCGGAATTGCTGTCCGACCGCGACCGGGTGGCCGGGGCCGACGCCGCGTATGTATGCCGTGGCAGGACCTGTGACCTGCCGGTCACCTCTGCCGGGGATCTCGCCGTCGCGCTCGGTGTGTCCGTGTAGCCTTCGGCGCATGCCATCGCCTGAGGACAACGCCGCGACCGTCAACCGCTACCTCGAATACGCCGCGGCGGGAAAGGTCGATGACATCGTCGGGCTCTACGCTGACGATGCCACCGTCGAGGATCCCGTCGGCAGCGAGGTGCACATCGGGAGCCAGGCGATCCGGGGCTTCTATTCGGCCATTCCCCAGGGCGACAACGGGACCGAGGTTCTCACCCTGCGCGCCCTCGGCAACGAGGTGGCGTTCCACTGGGTGCTGACCATCAGCATGGGCGACGCCAAGATGAGCATCGACATCATCAGCGTCATGACGTTCAACTCCGATGGCAAGATCGCGTCGATGAAGGCCTACTGGACCCCGGAGAACATGACCCAGGGCTGAGCGATTTCGGTGTTCTGAGTCGCGCTGAGCGCGACCAGCTACACCGAAATCGCCGCTAAAAGACGGCGAACCACATCGCGATGTAATGGCAGATCGCGGCGACCGCCGTGCACGCATGGAAGAACTCGTGGTGGCCGAACGTCGTCGGCCACGGGTTCGGCCACTTGAGGCCGTAGAGCACGCCGCCGATGCTGTAGAGCGCGCCACCGACGATCAGCAGCACCAGCGCGGCGACGCCCGCGCCGTGCATGATCGGCCCGACGAACCACGCCGCGACCCAGCCCAACAACAGGTACAGCGGCACCCCGACCCAGCGCGGTGCCGACGGCCAGAACATCTTGAGCAGTACCCCGGCGAGGGCCCCGGCCCAGACGATCGCCAACAGGACCAGGCCGTCGGACTCAGGCAGTGCCAGCACCGCGAACGGCGTGTAGCTGCCGGCGATGAAGATGAAGATCATCGAGTGATCGAGACGCTTCATCCATTTCCGGGCCGTCGCCGACTTCCAGTCGACCCGGTGGTACGCACCGCTCACAGCGAACATCGCGACGATCGTCAGTGTGTAGACAAGGGTGGAGAGGCCTGCGCGCGTGGACACCACTGACCACGACACCGACACCAACGCCGCGCCGGCGATGAACGCGACGACCGCGGCGTAGACGTGGATCCAACCGCGCAACCGCGGTTTGTGGAAGAAGTTGGCGACACCATCGACGACCGCTTCGGGCAAATCCTCCGCGTAGACGCGCACCGGTGGCTGCTGAGCCTCGTCGGCATCTACCTGCACCATGTTCACCTCCGCTTATGCCTTGGGGGATTCGACTGCCACAGTAGTCTGATTCGGTGGCCATCATTCCTTCGCGACTCAAGGAACCGATGTACCGCCTGTACGAGTTGCGGTTGCGCCAAGGCCTGGCTTCCTCGAAATCCGAGCTCCCACGCCACATCGCGGTGCTGTGTGACGGGAACCGCCGGTGGGCTCGTGACGCTGGTCACGACGACGTCAGTTACGGGTACCGGATGGGCGCCCACAAGATCGCCGAGATGCTGCGCTGGTGCCAGGAAGCGGGCGTCGAGATGGCCACGGTGTACCTGCTGTCCACCGAGAACCTGCAGCGCGAACCCGCTGAATTGGCGACGCTGATCGGAATCATCACCGACGTCGTCGAAGAGATCTGTGCGCCCGCCAACCGGTGGAGCGTGCGCACAGTCGGGGACCTGGAACTGATCGGCGAGGAGCCGGCCAGGCGGTTGCGCGACGCCGTGGAGTCGACGCGATCGCAAGCCGGCGCCGGGTCCTTCCACGTCAACGTCGCCGTCGGCTACGGGGGTCGCCAGGAGATCGTCGACGCGGTGCGGCAGCTGCTCGCCAAGGAGCTTGCGAACGGGCGTACCGGCGAGCAGCTGATCGAGGCCGTGACCGCGGAAAACATCTCGGAGAACCTGTACACGTCGGGGCAGCCGGATCCCGATCTGGTGATCCGCACGTCGGGGGAGCAGCGACTGTCAGGTTTTCTGCTGTGGCAGAGCGCCTACTCGGAGATGTGGTTCACCGAGGCGTACTGGCCCGAGTTCCGGCGGGTTGACTTCCTGCGGGCGCTCCGCGACTACACCGCGCGTCATCGCCGCTACGGCATCTAGAGCCATCTGGTCTTCGCGCAAGCGCTCATGCCTGCGACACTGGGACCTATGGCTGCGCTGTCGGCGCTCGTCTTCTCGCTCAGCTGGTGGCTGGGGCTGTATCTGCTGGCCCGTGACCCGCGTAAGCCCGTCCTGGTGTTGGCCGCTGTCGGCCTGACGAGCTTCGCGACGGTCGTGGCGCTGGACGCCGTTCGTACCCAAAGTGGCTCTACCGTGCTGAGCAGCGTCGAGGTCTACCTCGTCACCGTGCCGGGCATCGCCTGGTTCGCCGTCCTTCTCGAACTGTCGCGGCCCCGCGACACGTGGCGAAGCAGGGCGACCGAGGTGGCGGCGGTGACCGCGGTCGCGGTGGGCGCTTTCTTGGGTGCGGCGATGGCGGGCAATGTCGACGGCCCGGTGCGTCTCGGTCACTGGGTGATGTTCGGCGTCATCTCGCTGTCCTCCCTCGGCGCGATGCTGCGCGCGGTGTTCGGATCGTGGCAACCGAGGCCGGTGGTGCCCTACATCATCGTCGCAACGTTGTTCTTCGCACTCGGCAACGCGATCATCGTCATCCCGCTCGGCCTGGTCCCGAGCTGGTTGGCGTTGGCGTCGACGGGATTCGACGTCGTGCTGCTCGGTGTGGCCGTCGCGATGTGGGACGCCTTCGATGAGGGGCAGGCTCTGCGCGCCGACATGTTGCGGTCCTTCGTCGCAACGGGCGTCGTCGTGGTGCTGTTCGGAGGGCAGGCGCTGATCGGCCTGTCGGTCACCGGCTCGCAGACCGCGTTGACGGTGATGCTGTTCACCAGCCTGGCCATCGCGATCTCGATCAACGTGCTGGCCGATCCGCTGGCCGGCGTGCTGGACCGGCTGGCGTTTTTCCGCTCACCCGGGTTGCGTGCCGACCGTGCCGCCCTGCGCAGCACCGGTGCGGCGCTGCCGTTGCGAAAGGCCGGCCCGCTCGACCACATCGACGACGACACCTTCGTCCGTCTCACCCGCCGAGCCCTCGGCCATTACGGCGACCTGTCCAAGCTGGTCGCCAGCCCGCTCACCGCACTGCCGGTTATCGACGAGCGGCTCGCCGCGCGCGGCGCCCCCGACCAGCCGCTGGAGCGGGCCAACGAGCTGAAGGCTCTGCTCGCAGATCGCATCGCCCGCCTCAAGCCGCGCGACGGCGGCGAGTTCGGCACGACCGAAGAATGGCGCTACTACAACTCGCTGTACTTCCCCTACGTCGTCGGTGTGCGGGCCTACGCGCAGAACGCGACCGCCGCAGGGCTCGATCCCGTCGCGCGTCAGGCCTGGCAATGGTTCGTCACCGAGGTGCCCCAACGGTCGCTGCACAACTGGCAGAACTCGGCAGCCCGCGTGATCGCCGCCGATCTGCGCGGGAACCTGGTGGCCGCACAAGACCTCTGACCTGCGGCTGGCAGTAGCTGGCAGCGGCTGGCGTCGATCTGGCAGTGACATCTGCGCAGCATCGAAGCCATGACCGCCATCACCACCCGCCCAGTCCGGGAAGCTCGATCCGATGTCGCCGCCGGGGCGGCTCCGGAAGGCTCGCTCTTACGGTTTGCCCTCCGCGCCGACGCGACCCTGTGCGCCGGCCTCGGTCTGCTGATCGCCATGGCCGCCGATCCGCTGTCGCGGCTGTCCGGCCTGTCGTCCACGTCCGAGTGGATCTTCGGTGCGGCGCTCGTCGGTTACGGCGCAACGCTGTACCTGCTCGCCGGTCTGCCCGACGTCCGTCGCGTCGGTACCGGTGTGCTGGCCGGAAACATCGCCTTCGCCATCCTGGTGACCGTCGCGCTTGTGGGGGACTGGCTGCCGCTGAGCGAGTTCGGTATGGCCGCGACCATCGCCTTCACCGTCGTCACGTTGGGCTTCGCCTACGTGCAGTACCTGGGGGTGCGCCGATTGGCGTGACCCCCACATGACTGGTCCGGAGCCGCCGCCGTAAGAGGTTGCGTCGTCGGCTCCGGAACGGTCTACCACCCACCCCTAGAAAGGAATATCATGACCGCCATCACCACTCCCAAACTGCGGGCCTCCAACGACTCGTTTCTGCGCTTCGCGCTGCGACTCGACGCGACGTGTAGCGCCGTCATGGGTATCGCCGGCATCGCCCTTGCCGGCTGGATCGCCGAGATGTCGGGCACGACAACAGCCTTCGAGTATGGGGTTGGCGCCTTCTTCATCGCTTTCGCGACCGGAGTCTTCGCTTTCGCCGCCCGGCCTTCGGTGAAACTGACCGGCATCGTGATCGCCGCCGGAAACGTGCTCTACACAGTCCTGACCGTGGTGTTCGTCCTCGTCGACGTGTTCCCGCTGACGACCTTCGGCGTGGTGGCGACGCTGGCCACCGGCGTCTACACCCTCGTCATGGCCGAGCTGCAGTACCAGGGTGTGCGCCGCATCAAGAAGTAGCGGCTCGAGTGGCCACATGGCACGGTTTCTCGCGAAATACGTGGCATGAGTGGCCATTCGGCGTTCAGAGTTTTCGTAGGCGCAGCCGGTTGATCGCGTGATCGGCATCCTTGCGCAGCACCAGCGTGGCCCGCGGTCGGGTCGGCAGAATGTTCTCGATCAGGTTGGGCCGGTTGATCGAATGCCAGATGTCGCGAGCGGCGAACTCGGCCTGATCGTCGGTCAGGGTCGAGTAGTGGTGGAAGTGTGACGCCGGGTCGGCGAACGCGCCGGCCCGCATCGACAGGAACCGCGAGATATACCACTGCTCGATGTCCTCGATGCGGGCGTCGACGTAGACCGAGAAGTCGAACAGGTCCGAAACCATCAGGGCCGGGCCGGTTTGCAGGACATTGAGGCCCTCGAGGATGAGGATGTCCGGATGCCGGATCATCTGCTTCTCGCCGGGCACGATGTCGTAGAGCAGGTGCGAATACACCGGCGCGCAGGTCGCGTCGGAGCCCGACTTCACCGTCGTGACGAACCGCATCAGCGCCCTGCGGTCGTAGCTCTCCGGAAAGCCCTTGCGATGCATCAGGTTTCGGCGGGCCAACTCGTCGTTCGGATACAGGAAGCCGTCGGTGGTGACCAGGTCGACGCGGGGGTGGTGCTCCCAGCGCGCCAACAGCGCCTGCAGCACACGCGCGGTGGTGGACTTACCGACGGCGACGCTGCCCGCCACGCCGATGATGAACGGCACCGGGCGGTCCGGATTCTGCTGCGGCTCGCCGAGGAACTGCGCAGTCGTCGCAAACAGCGCCTGGCGGGCAGCGACCTGGAGGTGAATCAGCCGGGCCAGCGGTAGATAGACCTCTTCGACCTCGAGCAGGTCGAGCTTCTCGCCGAGACCACGGAGTCGCTGCAGCTCGTCCTCGGTCAACTTCAGCGGGGTCGACATACGCAACGCACGCCACTCAGTCCGGTCGAACTCCACGTAGGGGCTCGGCTCGCTCAGCCGCGGCATACGCCCAGTCTTGCAGTTAGCGTTGAGCACATGAACTCGGGCTTGTCGAATAGCACCTTGATCCGTGAATATCTGATGCTCGGACTGCGCTTCGACCGGGTCGAGGATGGCTACGTCGACTCCTTCACCGGCGATCCCGAACTGCGCCGCATCGTCGCCAACGAACCGCCTCCGGAGCCCGCCGATCTCACCCACCAGGCCGAACGGCTGCTGGCCGAACTGGATGCGGGCACCGACCTGGAGCAGAGCCGCGCCGAGTTCATCGCCGCCCACCTGCGGGCCCTGGCCTGCGCCGGCCGCAAGTTCTCGGGCCAGAACGTCGGTTTCGTCGACGAGGTCGACGCATATTTCGACGTGCGTATCGCCAAGGGCGACCCGGAGCAGTACCGGCAGGCGCACGCCAAGCTCGATGAGGCACTGGGCGGCACCGGGCCCCTCGCCGAGCGGATGACCGCCTACCGGGCCGGTGAGGAGGTGCCGCCCGACCGCCTGGAGGAGTGCATCCATGCGTTCTCCAGCGCACTTCGCGACAGGGTGCGCGCCGAATATCCGCTGCCGGACGCCGAGACCATCACCTACGAGGTGGTCACCGACAAGCCCTGGTCGGGCTTCAACTACTACCTCGGCAACTACACCTCGACGGTGGCTGTGAACGCCGACCTCAAGCAGCAGATGTCCAATCTGCCGCGACTGGTGGCACACGAGTCCTATCCCGGCCACCACACCGAGCATTGCCGCAAGGAGGCCGGACTGGTCGAGGGCTTGGGTCAGGCCGAGCAGACGATCTTCCTCGTCAACACCCCGCAATGCCTGATGGCCGAGGGGCTGGCCGACCTGGCGCTGTACGCCACGATCGGCCCGAACTGGGGGTCCTGGGCCGCCGAGATCTACGCCGATCTGGGCCTGAGTTTCGACGGCGATCGTGCGCAGGCCGTTTCCGAGGCGGCGGCGACGCTGGCCGACGTGCGCCAGGATGCCGCGCTGATGCTGCACGACGAACATCGTGACGTCGACGACGTCGTCGAATTCCTCAGGCGCTGGCTGCTGGTCAACGACGAGCGAGCCCGCCAGATGCTGCGATTTCTGTCGTCGCCGCTGTGGCGGGCCTACACCAGCACCTACGTCGAGGGCTATCGACTGCTGCGGGCATGGCTGGAGGCGCGACCTGCGAACGTTTCGCTGACCCAGCGGTTCGGCCGGCTACTCGACGAGCCACTGATCCCGTCGACGCTGCGGACCGCCTGAAATCTCGCCCGACTAGGCTGAGCTGCATGACTGCAGAGTCCAACGGTCTGGGCGCCGAATACGCCGACACCGCCAGCGAGGCCTACCGCGCCGCCCTGCGGGTGATCGAGTCCGTCGAGCCCCGAATCGCCGATGCCACCCGCAAAGAGCTTGCTGATCAACGGGATTCGCTCAAGCTGATCGCCAGCGAGAACTACGCCTCGCCCGCGGTGCTGCTGACGATGGGCACCTGGTTCTCCGACAAGTACGCCGAAGGCACCATCGGTCACCGGTTCTACGCCGCCTGCCAGAACGTCGACACCGTGGAGGCGCTGGCCGCCGAGCACGCACGCGAACTGTTCGGCGCGCCGTATGCCTACGTCCAACCGCACTCGGGTATCGACGCGAACCTGGTCGCGTACTGGGCGATCCTGGCCACCCGGGTCGAGGCCCCGGGTCTGGCCGAACTCGGCGCCAAGCACGTCAACGACCTCTCCGAAGCCGACTGGGAGACCCTGCGCAGCAAGCTCGGCAACCAGCGGCTGCTGGGCATGTCGCTGGACACCGGCGGCCACCTGACCCACGGCTTCCGGCCCAACATCTCCGGCAAGATGTTCCACCAGCGCCAGTACGGCACCAACCCGGAGACGGGTTTCATCGACTACGACGCCGTCGCCGCGCTGGCCCGCGAGTTCAAGCCGCTGGTACTGGTCGCCGGCTACTCCGCCTATCCGCGGCGGGTCAACTTCGCCAAGATGCGTGAGATCGCCGACGAGGTCGGTGCGACGCTGATGGTCGACATGGCGCACTTCGCCGGCCTGGTTGCGGGCAAGGTGTTCACCGGCGACGAGGATCCGATCCCGCACGCCCACATCACCACCACGACCACGCACAAGTCGCTGCGCGGACCGCGCGGCGGACTGATCCTGGCCACCGAGGAGTACGCACCCGCAGTCGACAAGGGCTGCCCGATGGTGCTCGGCGGACCGCTGTCGCATGTGATGGCCGCCAAAGCCGTCGCGCTGGCCGAGGCCCGGCAGCCGGCATTCCAGACGTACGCGCAGTCCATCGCCGACAACGCACAGGCGCTGGCCGATGGATTCACCAAACGCGACGCGGCGCTGGTCACCGGCGGCACCGACAACCACCTCGTGCTGCTCGATGTGACGTCCTTCGGGCTGACCGGACGGCAGGCGGAGTCGGCGCTGCTGGATTCCGGGATCGTGACCAATCGCAATGCGATTCCGGCTGACCCGAATGGCGCCTGGTACACCAGCGGCGTCCGGCTGGGCACACCCGCGCTGACCACCCGGGGATTCGGCGCCGACGACTTCGATCGTGTCGCCGAGCTGATCGTCGAGGTGCTGTCCAACACGGAGGCGGCGGGCACGTCGAAAGCCAAGTACAAGCTGGCCGACGGCACCGCGGACCGCGTGCACGCCGCGGCCGGCGAACTGCTGGCGGCCAACTCGCTGTATCCGGGGCTCACGCTGTAAGACACGCCCTGCGCGATTTTTGGAAACCTGTGAATTCGGGTTACAGTTACTTTCATGGCACAGAGACCTGTCGCTAATGCGCTGATCCTCGAACTCGAGCCGGTCGTGCAGCGGGAGCTGCGTCGTCATATCGACTCGGAAGACCTGTGGTACGCCCACGACTACGTCCCGTTCGAGCAGGGCGAGAACTTCGCCTTCCTCGGCGGAAAAGACTGGGATCCGTCCCAGGTGACGCTGCCCAAGGTGGTCACCGATGCGCTGGAGATCCTGCTGATCAACAAGGACAATCTCGCCGGCTATCACCGCGAGCTCGTCTTCAGCTTCATACTCGAAGACAAATTCGGCCGCTGGCTGGGCCGGTGGACCGCCGAGGAGCACCTGCACGCGATCGCGCTGCGCAACTACCTGGTAGTCACCCGTGAGATCGATCCGGCCGCCAACGAGGATGTCCGCGTCGAGCACGTGATGAAGGGCTATCGCGCCGACACCTACAGCCAGATCGAGCGCCTGGCGTTCATGGCCTTCTTCGAACGCGAGCACGCCGTCTTCTGCCGCAACCTCGAAGCGCAGATCGCCGAGCCCACGCTGAAGGCACTCGTCGGCCGCATCGCCAAAGACGAAGAACGGCACGAGGAGTTCTTCGCCAACCTCGTCGAGCATCTGCTGACGACCAATCGCGACGAGACCATCGACGCCATCGCCAAGCGCGCCGCCGAGCTCGACGTCGTGGGTGGTGAAATCGACGCCTACGCCGACAAGGTGCAGCACATGGCCGAGGCCGGCATCTTCGGGCCCGAGCAGCTGCGCCAGGTCATCGCCGATCGCATCACCGCGTGGGGTGTGGCCGACGAGCCCGCGCTCCAGCAGTTCACACAGCGCTAACTCGTAGCCACGGCGCGCCTGCGCGGCGCACATGGCGCCACGGGAGTAGCGTCGTTTTCGATGGCTAGCGACATGCTCTGCTATCCGGGCGGTACCGATCGTTTGATCACGAGAGGACCGGCCCCGGTCCTAGTACCGCAGCGTCCGCCGAACGGTTCGCGTGGGGCCGCGCGGGCTCGAGGAGCGCTACGTGACTGATTCGCCCTTGCGGACCTATGTTCTCGACACCTCCGTTCTGCTTTCCGATCCGTGGGCTTGCACCCGGTTCGCCGAGCATGACGTCGTGGTCCCGCTCGTGGTCATCAGCGAACTGGAAGCCAAGCGGCATCATCATGAGCTTGGCTGGTTCGCGCGGCAGGCACTGCGGATGTTCGACGATCTGCGACTCGAACACGGCCGGCTGGATCAGCCGATACCCGTTGGGACGCAAGGTGGAACGCTGCATGTCGAGCTCAACCACAGCGATCCGACGGTGTTACCTGCGGGATTCCGCAACGACAGCAACGATGCGCGCATCCTGACCGTCGCTGCCAACCTCGCCGCTGAGGGCAAACTGGTCACACTCGTCAGCAAGGACATCCCCCTGCGGGTGAAGGCGGGCGCGGTCGGCTTGACCGCCGACGAGTACCACGCGCAGGACGTGGTCACGTCAGGCTGGACCGGGATGGACGAGGTCGACGTCACACCCGACGAGATCGACATGCTCTTCGCTGATGGTGAGATCGACCTCGAATCGGCACGGAACATGCCGTGCCACACCGGAATCCGGCTCCTCGGTGGCAGCTCGTCCGCGCTGGGACGGGTGAACGCCGAAAAGCGAGTGCAGTTGGTTCGTGGCGACCGCGAAGTGTTCGGCCTACGGGGAAGGTCGGCCGAGCAACGCGTGGCACTGGATCTCCTGCTCGACGAATCGGTGGGCATCGTGTCCCTGGGCGGCAAGGCGGGTACGGGTAAGTCCGCGCTCGCGTTATGCGCAGGCCTCGAGGCAGTGCTCGAGCGCCGGACCCAACGAAAGGTCGTGGTGTTCCGGCCGTTGTATGCGGTCGGCGGACAGGATCTCGGTTACCTACCCGGTAGCGAGAGCGAGAAGATGGGCCCCTGGGCGCAGGCGGTCTTTGACACGCTCGAGGGGCTGGCGAGCCCCGCGGTGCTGGAGGAGGTGCTGTCGCGCGGCATGCTCGAAGTGCTTCCGCTGACACACATTCGCGGTCGGTCCCTGCACGACTCGTTCGTGATCGTCGACGAGGCGCAGTCGCTGGAACGCAACGTGCTGCTGACGGTGCTGTCGCGGTTGGGTGCGGGATCTCGGGTGGTGCTCACCCACGACGTCGCCCAGCGGGACAATCTGCGCGTGGGCCGTCACGACGGTGTGGCCGCTGTGATCGAAAAGCTAAAGGGTCACCCGTTATTCGCCCACATCACCCTGCTTCGCAGCGAGCGTTCGCCGATCGCGGCTCTCGTCACCGAGATGCTCGAGGAAATCAGCCCGGGCGCCCTGCCCTGATCGACTAGGCGCGCCGGCAACCCCGACCCCGGATCAGGAACCAGCCCGCGGCCGCGGCAGCGCTCAACGCCACGACTCGGTCAGCGCGGTCCGCCCTCGGCAGATCGAGCAGCGACACCAACCCCAGCACCGCGAAACCTGTCCGCAGTGCCGGTGCACTGGTCGCCGTCGTCACCAGGGCAGTGCTCTCGGAGCCCAAGGGAGTCTGGATCGAGGCAGCTTCGTCGACGCTCACCTAGTCCTCCTGGAGGAGCCTGTTCTGTCCGGGCCACTTGACGCTAATTCGTAGGACGGCGCTGGGGAATAGGGTGTTTCCCTATCGTCGAGCCGCTCTAGACCCGACCGATGTGGCGGCCCAGCTCCGCACGCGACCGGATGCCGAGCTTGCGGTAGATCCGGGCCAGGTTCGCCTCGACGGTCTTGGGACTGATGAACAGCGCATTGGCGACGTCACGGTTCTTCATGCCTGAGGCGGCGAGCTCGGCGACGCGCTGCTCAGACGGGGTCAATTGGCTGGACCCCTGCGGGCCGACGTTGGCCCGCGCCAGCTCGGCGCGCGTGCGGTTGGCCCAGAGCGGCACGTTGTGCCGCTCGAAGACCTCGAGCGCCAGCTGCAGGCTTCTCGACGCCGTCTCCTTCTTGCGCATTCGACGTTCGAGCTGGCCGAGCAGCAGCAGGGTCCGCGCCCGGTCGAACGGCATGTCCACCCGCTGGTGTTCGGTCATCGCCCGCTGCGCCGCGACGTGAGCGCCGTCGAGGTCACCCCTCGCCGCGAGCGTCATGGCGCGACCACGCGCGCCGACGGCCGACATCCAGGCGCGGTCGAAGGTGCGGCCGTTGCGTTCCAGCGCCTCGACGAGCGGCGCGGCTTCGGCGAGCCTGCCCAACTGCACCAGGGACTCGATGGCATCGGGCAGGAATGCTGCGCCGGGCAGTTCGGTCGGCGTGGACTCGGGATCGAAACCGGACAGCAGCGGAGCGATCGCGGCGAGCGCTTCCGGGTAGTTGCCCAGCGATACCTCGAGGAAAGCGAGCGTGGCAAGCAGCCGTTCCCCGAGCCGGAAAGTTCCTGTCTGCCTGCCGATCTCGAGTCCTGCCGCGATAGTGCGACGCGCTTCGGTCTCCTGTCCGGCGAACACGGCCAAGGTTGCGCGCATGCTGTGAGCCAGGAACAGGGGCGTGCCGCCGCTGAGCTGACGGGCGCGTTCCATGGCATCTTCGGCCACCAGGTTGGCGTTGATGAAGTCGCCCGCCCATACCGAGCTCATCACGACGTGCTGGGCGATGAAGACGTATTCGCCCTCCTCGCCCTTCTCCATGCAGCGCAGCCGGATGGCTTCGAGTTTCTGCCGCGCCGCCGCGAGTTCACCGGTCCACTCCAGCAGCAGTGCGTGCTGCATTCTCGGCCGGAACACCAGCGGTGTGAAGGTGTGCTCGTCCTCGAGTTCGAGCGCGCGTTGCAGGCTTGCGCTGTCGAAACCTTCGCCGGCCACGAAGTCCAACATGACCCGCATGCCCAACGCCAGGCTGAGCAGGTGCGGCTGGCCGAATCGCTCGGCATCTTCGACAGCCTGCCGTGCGACGCCCTCACCCTCGCGAATCTGGTTGGCGTGCATGAGCGAATAGGCCAGCGTGATCAACACCTGCACGCGCAGCGGACTGTCGTCATCCGCATCGTCGAGTGCCTGCTGCAACACGGTCGTTGCCTCGAAAAAGCCCTCGGTGTAGAGACGTACAACGGCCAAGCGGCACAACGCCTCTGCTCGCAGGTCTCCCGGCGGGAGGCGGTCCACGGTTTCCTCGAGCATTCTCGTCGCCCGCTCATGGTCGCCCGGCATCGAAGTGGTTCAGCGCCGAGCGGAGCCGGCGTTCGGGTGCGTCACCGCCAAGGCCGATGGCCAGGTCCATGAACTCGGCAGCGGCCTCGGGTGCCCCACGCGCCCGCGCCAACTCGGCGGCCGCGTCGAGCGCGCGCAGCGTCACATCGTCGCCTCTGGTAGCGGCCAGCGCGAGATGCCTTGCGCGCAGCTCGGTCTCGTCGACGAGCTCGGCGAGCCTACGGTGCATCGCTCGTCGGGTTGCGGGGCGCGCCTCGGTGTAGACGCCCCTTGCCAGCAGCGGGTGCGTGAAATGGATCCGGTTGCCGTCGATGACGATGATGCCTTTGCTCTCGGCGATCTCGAGTAGGTCGACCAGCTGGTCACCGTCGCCGATAGTCGCCATCGCCACCATCTCGACCGTGGGCGTGGCCATGCACGACGCCGCGAGCAGCGCTTCGTGGACATCGGGGTCGAGGCTGCCGAGGCGGCTGCGGACTACATCGTTGAGCGTTCGTGGTAGCGATGCCACTGTGTTGCTGAGCGTCCCGTCGTCCAACGCCCTGGCCAATTCGATGGCATAGAAAGGATTTCCGCCGGAAACCTGATGAATACGCCCCATTACGGGCCGTGAGAAGGGCCGCTGCAGGCGCGACGAAACCGCGGAGTGCAGTTCTTGAACATTCAACGGGCTCAGGCGAATACGGGTCAGAGCTTCGGGGCGGGGCAACTGCAGCCATGCCGCGCTCGCGCCGTCGTGGACCTCGGTGCGCACACTGCCGAGTATTCCGACCGGCCCGGTCAGGCGGCGGGCGACGAATGCGATCACATGCACACTGGACGGGTCGAGCCACTGCAGATCGTCGATGGCCAACAGCACCGGGCCGGTATCGGCGTGGCGCTCGATGACGGCGAGAAACGCGGCCGCGACGGCGCGCTGGTCGGTCACCTCACCCGTGCCTGCCCGCAACAGCACCTGTTCCACCGCGAGCAGCTGGGGGGCGGGCAGGTCCGCCCACGTCTGCGGGTCGACGTCGTCGAGCATGTCCGCGAGGGCGGTGTACGCAAGAACGGATTCAGCGGCCGCGGCGCGTGTGGATAGCACCTGGAACCCGCGGGCCGTCGCCTCCTCGATGGCGGCCAACCACAGCGTGGTCTTGCCGATTCCCGGCTCGCCTTCGATCAGCAGCGCGGATGGCCCGACGGCCGTCGAGGTCAAGAACGTCTTGACCGAACGATCCTCCATCGGGCGGCCTCGTAGACCAGCCTCCGGCATCCACAATTCCCGGCACATAGACAACTGACACAACCCCTGCACCGCGCGACACCCGGATTGGATCGGGGTCACGCGATGGCAGTGTGCCTGTACCCGCTACGCGGCGGATGTATGCAATCGCTCAGCGCGATGCGATGCTTCTCCCGCGACCGCTCAGCGCTCGCCGTCCTTGACCTTCGCCATCGCCAGCACGTCCAGACGCTTGTCGAGTTCCTCGAGGGACAGCTTGTCGCCGATCAGCCCGCGGTCGATCACGGTCTGACGGATGGTCTTCTTCTCCTTGAGCGCCTGCTTGGCGACCGCGGCGGCCTCCTCGTAGCCGATCGCGGAGTTCAGCGGCGTCACGATCGACGGCGAGGACTCGGCCAGCTCGCGGAGGCGATCTTCGTTGGCGACCAGGCCGTCGATGCAGCGCTGAGCGAACAACTTGGACGAATTGGTGAGGATCTTGAACGATTCGAGCAGGTTGCGCGCCATCATCGGGATATAGACGTTGAGTTCGAAAGCACCTGATGCGCCTCCAAAAGCGATCGCGGCATCATTCCCGACGACCTGCGCGGCGACCTGGGTGATTGCCTCCGGAATCACCGGATTGACCTTGCCCGGCATGATCGAACTGCCCGGTTGCAGGTCGGGGAGCTGGATCTCGCCCAGGCCGGTCAGCGGGCCCGAGCCCATCCACCGGATGTCATTGGCGATCTTGGTCAGCGACACCGCGATGGTGCGTAGCGCTCCGGACGCCTCGACCAGCCCGTCGCGGGCGGCCTGGGCCTCGAAATGGTTTGCGCAGACGCGCAGTTCGGCCAGGCCGGTCTGCTCCTTGAGGACGGCGACGACGCGCTCGTCGAAATCATCGGGGGCATTCAGGCCAGTGCCCACCGCGGTCCCGCCGATGGCCAGTTCACCAAGCCGCGGCAGCGTGGACTTCACCCGTTCGATGGAGGCCTCCACCTGACGGGCGTAGCCGCTGAACTCCTGGCCCAGCGTGACCGGGACGGCGTCCATCAGGTGGGTACGGCCGGACTTGACGACCGTGCGCCACTGGTGGGCCTTGGAGTCGAGCGACTCGTGCAGCACCTCGAGCGCCGGGATCAGGTGACGCACCGCGGCTTCGGTGGCCGCGATGTGCGTCGCGGTGGGAAACGTGTCGTTGGACGACTGCGACATGTTGACGTCGTCGTTGGGATGCACCTTCACGCCGTTGCGCTCGGCGACGCTTGCGATGACCTCGTTGGTGTTCATGTTCGAGCTTGTGCCCGAACCGGTTTGGAACACGTCGATGGGGAACTGGTCGTCGTGCAGACCGTCGGCGATCTCACCGGCGGCGGCGATGATCGCGTCGGCCTTGTCGGGCGCCAGCAGACCGAGATCCTTGTTGACCTGTGCGCAAGCGCCTTTCAGCAGGCCCAGTGCACGGATCTGGGTGCGTTCGAGCCCACGGCCGGAGATCGGGAAGTTCTCCACTGCACGCTGGGTCTGTGCCCGCCAGAGCGCGTTGATCGGCACCCGGACCTCGCCCATGGTGTCGTGCTCGATGCGGTATTCGACGGCGTCGTCGGACATTTGCTCCCTGTTCTTCTGTGTTTGTGGTTATGGCAGCGGATAGACCGCGTTGCTGTCGCCGGTGAAATCGATCGCGGAGTATTCGTTGAGTTTCGAGAGGCGGTGGTAGGCCTCGATCATGCGCACGGTGCCGGACTTGCTGCGCATCACGATGGACTGGGTGGTGCAGCCTCCGCCGGAGTAGCGCACGCCCTGCAGCAGGTCCCCGTCGGTGACACCGGTGGCGCAGAAGAACACGTTCTCCCCGGAAACCAGGTCTTCGGTGGTCAGTACGCGGCTCAGGTCGTAACCCCGATCGATCGCCTTCTGCTTCTCATCGTCGTCGGTGGGGGCCAGTACGGCCTGGATGGCGCCGCCCATACAACGGATCGCTGCCGCGGCGATGATGCCCTCCGGGGTGCCGCCGATGCCCAGCAGCATGTCGGTGCCCGAGTTGGGTCGGCAGGCCGAGATGGCGCCCGCGACGTCGCCGTCGGAGATCAGCCGGATCCGGGCTCCGGCGTCCCGGACCTCGGCCATCAGACCCTGGTGACGCGGCCGGTCCAGGATGCAGACGGTCAGATCGGCGACGCTGGAATTCTTCACTTTGGCGACCCGCTTGATGTTCTCGGCGACCGGCGCGGTGATGTCGATGACGTCGGCAGCGTCGGGGCCGACGGCGATCTTGTTCATGTAGAAGACCGCCGACGGATCGAACATGGCGCCGCGCTCGGCGACCGCGAGGACCGAGATGGCGTTGGGCATGCCCTTGCTCATCAGGGTGGTGCCGTCGACCGGGTCGACCGCGAAGTCGCACTCCGGCCCGTCACCGTTACCGACCTCTTCGCCGTTGTAGAGCATGGGCGCGTTGTCCTTCTCGCCCTCGCCGATCACGACGACGCCGCGCATCGATACGGAGTTGACCAGCTCGCGCATGGCGTCGACGGCCGCCCCGTCGCCGCCCTCCTTGTCCCCGCGGCCTACCCAGCGTCCTGCCGCCATTGCACCCGCTTCGGTGACTCTCACGAGTTCAAGGGCGAGGTTACGGTCGGGTGCTTCACCGCGCGCGGGCGTCATGGGCAGATTGTCCCATTAGCCGCCCGCCCATTGGGACCTGGGATACTGGCGACCATGAGCACCCAGCCGCAGCCGGCGCCGGCTCCGAAGCCAGCGAAGTCGCGGCTACTGCAGGACGGCCGGGATATGTTCTGGTCGATCGCGCCGCTGATAGTGGCCTGCGTCGTGCTGGCCGGGGTGCTGGGTATGTGCTCGTTTCAGGCCAGCGGCCCCGCCGAGGGCCCGGTGCCGACCTACGACGCACCTGGCGCGCTTCAAGCCGACGCGGACGCCCTCAAGATCCCGATCAGGCTGCCGCAGCTGCCCCAGGGTTGGCAGCCGAACTCCGGCAGCAGGAACGGCATCGACGGGGGCCGCATCGACCCGACGTCCGGTGAGAGCCTGCGAGCGGTCAGCTCGACCGTCGGCTATCTGGCGCCGAGCGGCTTGTACGTCAGCCTGACGCAGAGCAACGCCGACGAGGACAAGCTCGTCGCTTCGATGCGACCCGACATGCGCCCGACGGGCGCCGAGGACGTCGACGGCGTGACGTGGGTGGTGTACGAGGGCGGAGATCGGGAGGGGCGGCCTGCCGAGCCCCTGTGGACGACGCGGCTGAACGGCCCGACGGGTCCGGCGCAGGTTGCGCTGACCGGGGCCGCTACGACCGACGAGTTCCGTACGCTGGCTGCGGCGACGCAGACCGCCGCTCCACTGCCTACCGAATAGCCGACTGCCACGTAGGAGACGTCATGACCGCGCCCCAAGCAGACCTCACTGGCTGGACCGTTTCGCCGTTCGCCGCTGCGGGCTTCACGCATGACGTGTATCGCAGGGGTGAGGGTCCCGGCGTGGTGCTGATCCCGGAGATGCCCGGCGCCCATCCTGGCGTGTTCGCGCTGGGAAATCACCTGGTGGACAACGGGTTCACGGTGGCGATACCGTCGCTGTTCGGCACTCCCGGGGCGCCGGCGATGCGTCCGGGCGCGGTTCCGGTCATGTTGCGTGGTTGTGTGGCAAAGGAATTCGCGGGTTTCGCGACCAACGCCGACCGTCCGGTCGCGCACTACCTGCGTGCGCTGGCCCGCGATCTCAATGAGAAGACGCCCGGCAAGGGCGTCGGTGTGATCGGGCAGTGCTTCACTGGCGGCTTTGCGCTGGCGGCTGCGGTCGACGACAGCGTGCTCGCGCCCGTTCTCAGCCAGCCATCGCTGCCGTTTCCGTTGACGCCGAAACAGCGGCGCGACCCGGGCCTGTCCGAAGCCGAGCTGAAGATCGTCGAACGGCGCGCGGCCGACGAGGGGCTGTGCGCGCTGGGGTTGCGCTTCAGCGGGGACCCGCTGGTGCCTGCCGAACGATTCAAGACTCTCAAGGACCGGCTCGGCGACGCGTTCGAGGTCATCGAGATCAACTCGAAGAAGGGCAACGAGCACGGGTTCGGCAAGATGGCGCACTCCGTGCTGACCCTGGAGCGCCGCGAGCAGGAAGGCCACCCGACCGACGCCGCAATGAAGCGCGTGATCGAGTTCTTCAATCAGCGCTTGACGTAGCCGCGGGCGACGTTTCGTCCCTCTCGGATTCGTCCTCGCTCTGGGCCTCTTCCTTGGCTTCTTCGCGCTTCTGCCTGATGCGGCGGCCCAGCCGCCACAACGGGTTTCGCTTCTTGGGTTGGGTGTCTTTCTCGTCGGGTTGATCCATCGGGACACCCTTGTAAACGGCCAGATACACGCTGATCGTGGTGACGATGATGATCATCAGCACCGGGCCGATCACGATGCCCCACGCACCGAACATCGCGATGCCGGCGAACACCGCCAGCAGCATCAGTGCCGAGTCCAGGCGGGCAGCGCGGGGAACCAGTATGGGACGCAGGAAGTTGTCGATGTTCGTCACCACGATGAGGTGGAACAGGATCACGAATATGCCGCCGTAGATGTTGCCGAACAGGATCATTCCGACACCGAACGGGATAGTGATGATCCCGCTTCCGAGCGGAATGACCGACAGGGCCGACAGGAGAACGGCGAGCAGGAAGAAGCCCTGGTGGAATCCGGCGATGTAGATCGATGCGGCGCCGGCGACACCTTGGCAGACGGCGATGACGAACTGGCCCATGACGGTGCCCTTGACCATCGCGCCCATCTTCGACATGTACAGGTCGGTGATCTCCTCGCCCAGCGGATTCAGTCGCCGGATGAGCAGCAGCACCTTGTCCCGGTTGGTCAGCAGCGACAGGAATACGTAGAGGAACAGGATCGCCGCAGTGATCGCGCCGAACGCACCGCCGGCCGCGCCCTGGAGCAGGCCGAGCAGCCACTTGCCGACTTCCTGAGCCACGGTCGTCATCGAATCCTGTAGTGACTCAGGGGTGATCGTGTAGTCGACAAACGGCACGCGGTGCAGCAGTTCGTTGGCTAACGCCAACGACCGGTCGCCGAGGGCCGACAGATCGGTGTTCTCGACCCAGACGGCGACCCGCTCGACCATGGTGGTGATCTGGATGACCGCAAGGAACACGAACAGGCTCAACGGCACGATCACCGCCGCGAAGGCGGCCAGCAGCGTCAGCGTCGCCGACAATCCCGCGCCGAGTTTCTTGTTGAGCCGTGTGTAGAGCGGCTGGAACAGGTAGGCCGCCACCGCGGCGACCACGATCAGAATGAAATACCCACGCAGGAAGTACGCGCCGAAGGCGATCGCGACGGCGGTCGCGACGGCGAGCGCACGCTTCTGTGTCAGCGTGAATTCGGTGTTCACGCGCTATTTCTACAGAACTTTTGTGCGGGCCTCGACCTGTTTGGCGCGTTGAGCCTCGATGAACCGCATCGACATGCGGTTCAGCAGAGTGGGGGCCACCCTGGCGAACAACCATTGAACGCGCGCGATCCGGGGCTTCACCAGGATCGCCTTGTTCTTCTCGACCGCGCGCAAAATGTCCTGCGCCAACCTGTCGGCGTCGTACGGCTTGCCGCCCTGAGTCTGCAAAAAGTAGTCACGGCCGACGAATCCGCCGACGGCGCCCTTGTCGAGGATCGGCGTCTCGACGGCGGCCGGGCACACCACGAGCACGCCGACGCCGCGCGGGACCGCTTCGGAGCGCAACGCCATCGACAAGCCGACGACGGCATGTTTGGTCGTCACGTAACTGGTGATCTGGCCGGCCGCGGCAAGGCCGGCCATCGACGCGGTGTTGACGATGTGACCCTGGCCCTGCCGCAGCATCACCGGGTAGGCCGCTGCGACGCCGTGGACGACGCCACGCAGGTTGACGTCGATGATCGCGTTCCACTGGTCCAGCGTCAGCAACTCGGTGTCACCGCCCCAACAGATTCCCGCGTTGTTGAACATCAGGTCGAGTCGGCCGGCGCGGTCGACCACGTCGTCGACGACGGCCTGCACCGCCCCCGCGTCGGTGACGTCGAGTCGTGCCGCGCGTGCCCCGCCACCCAGTGCAGCGGCGGTCCGCTCGGCGGCCGCACCGTCGATGTCGGTGCAGACCACATGCGCGCCCGCGCCGACGAGGGCGCGGCACAACGCGGCGCCGATCCCCGACCCGGCGCCGGTGACGATCGCCTGCTTACCCTCGAAACTCATAGCCCTCTGTTCTTCGCGCAAGCCTCATCACTGGGCTTCAGCCAGTTTCATCACATGACCCAACACGTCCGGGTACTTCTTCAGGTGTGCGCCGCCGTTGAGGTCGAGCACCTCACCGGTAAGCCACGAGTTCTGTCGCGAACACAGGAACACCACCGCGTTCGCGATCTCCTCCGGCTTACCCGCACGCCCGAGCGCGGTGTTCTCCGCATAGTCCTCGACGAGGCCGGGGATGAGCGACGAGCCCGCCGTCAGCGGGGTGTCGACGAAACCCGGTGCCACCGCGTTGACGCGGATGCCACGCGGCCCCCACTCCAGCGCCGCGACCTGGGTCAGCATCGACAGCCCGGCCTTGGCCGAGCAATAGGCGCTCATCCCGACGGCAGGCTGCCGTCCGTTGAGGGAGCTGATCGACACGAGCGACCCGCCCTCACGCAGCTGTTGCCCGGCGTACTTGGCGACGATGAAGGATCCGGTCAGGCAGACGTCGACGACGCCGCGGAACTCGTCCACCGACAGATCGGTGATCAGACCGAGGCTGCCGAACCCCGCGCAGTTCACCACGACGTCGAGCGGGCCGATGTCTCCGAAAAGCCGCTGCACCGAGGCCTCATCGACGACGTTCACCTCTGCGGCGGTGTGGGGTTCGCCCAGTTCGGCGGCGCGATCCCGTGCGCCGTCGACGTTCAGGTCGGCGACCGTGACGCGGCAGCCGTCGGCGACCAGCGCCTGCGCCGTTGCCCAGCCGATGCCAGATGCACCACCGATCACGACGGCCACTCGCCCGTTGCTCATACAGTTGCCCTTTCGACGCAGTAGAACGCGTTCCAACTTAGCGCTTTGACACACTCGACCCATGAGCGATCTCAATATGTCGCAGACGGTTCATGTGAACGCCTCTCCTGAAGACCTCTACGAGATGGTGTCCGACGTGACGCGGATGGGGGAGTGGAGTCCCGTCTGCCGGGAATGCTGGTGAGACGAGGGCGCAGGTCCGTACGAAGGCGCCTGGTTCACGGGCCGCAACGAAACACCGGAGCGCACCTGGGAGACCCGCAGTCAGGTCGTCGCCGCCGAGCCCGGGCGCAGGTTCGCGTGGGAGGTCAACAACGGCTGGGTGTACTGGTGCTTCACCTTCGCGCCTACGGAGAGGGCTCGCTGCTCACTGAGGAATGGATCTTCCTGCCCGCAGGCATCGCGGGTTTCCGCGAGCGGTTCGGCGATCAGGCTGACGCCGAGATCGAGAAGCGGCGCGCGGCGGCGGAGAGCGGCATACCCGCCACGCTCGCCGCAATCAAGAAGGCCGCTGAGCAGGGCTAGGTCATCAGCGCTTGACGCAGCGAAAGCCGATGTGGCTCATGCCGGTATCGACCGCCTGGGGGCGGCGCGCGGCGGGGCGGTATCGCAAGCAGTAGACGTCTGCGCAGAGAAACGATCCACCCTTGACCACTTTGCGCGGCACCTGGAACTGCGGTTGTCGCGGATCGTAACTGTCTGAGGCACAACAGGGTTCGTCATGACGGGTTTCGCCGTACCAGTCGGTGGTCCACTCCCACGTGTTGCCGGCCATATCGAACAGCCCGTACCCGTTGGGCGGGTAGCTGCCGACCGGCGCGGTGCGTCCGTACCCCTTGTCCGGCCGCCACGGGAACTCGCCGTGCCAGTAGTTGGCCAGCGGTCGGTCAGGCGATTCCGGCTCGTCACCCCAGGTGTATTCCGCGTGGTCGAGTCCTCCCCGGGCCGCGGTTTCCCATTCCGCCTCGGTGGGCAGGGACATGCCTGCCCACGCCGAATAGGCTTCGGCGTCTTCGTATGCGACGTGCACGACCGGGTGATCGGCGCGCTTGTCGATCGACGACAGCGGACCGACAGGATGCCGCCACGACGCCCCGGGCGTCCACGTCCACCACAGGTTGAGATGCCGGAGGTCCACCGGCCCCGTTGTGCGAGTGAACACCATCGACCCCGGCTGCAGATTCTCCGGTGGTGCGTCCGGGTAGTCGGCGGGATCCAATGGCCGTTCGGCAACCGTGAGATACGCTGTCGCGTCGACGAATTCGGCGAACTGGCTGTTCGTCACGGCCCTGGCCATCATCCAGAACCCCTCGACGTCGACCGCCCGCGCCGGCGCCTCCTCGGGGTAATGGCGATCCGATCCGAGCGTCGCGGTCTGCGACGGGATCCAAACGAGGTCGTCAGCCACTGAAGACGGTCGTCCAGTCATTCTTCATGCTGGCGACTGTCCAGTCATCGGTCGCCGCCTGTTTCAATGACCTCTCCGCGCCTGCGGTGTAATCGAATTCGCGGTCTGCGTCGTCATGCAGGATCAAGAGGCGGAAGCCGTCGGTGAACTCGAGCATCTCGATGTCACCGTTGGAGTTGCCCGCAGCGAAGATCGGGCGGCGTCCGATCCGGCTCCACAGCCGGACGGGTTTGATGGGCCCGTCGTCGAGGAATTCCGGTTGGTCCGTCGTGTAAAGGTGTCCGTCCCGATAGACCAAACCCACCGAACTGCCCACCACCCGTTCGGGCGGAATGCCATACAGCGCGCTGGTAACCGGGCGCATGAAGTCGCGGCCACCGCCGGAGACGATGTAGTTGGTGAACCCATTGGCCTCGAGATAGCGGAGCAGATCCACCATCGGCTGATACCCGCATGACGTGTAGGCCCTGCCCAGTGTCGGGTGCCTCGCGTCGGCGAAGAACGCGTTCACCCGGCCAGCATGCTCCTCGACGGTGATCTCGTGATGGGCTCGCAGGATCGCGCCCATCAACGGCTTCAGGTCGGTGTCGTCGCCTTGGTAGTGCTTCGTGACCGCGTCGCCCAGCCATTGGAGGTCGCCGGAATATGCAGCCTTGTAAGGCTGTTGATCGCGCAGCGACGGAGTCGCTTCGGCCTGCTCCTTGAACCGCCGAAGGAGGAAATCCAGCTGGATGTACATCGGCTTCTCGCACCACAGCGTGCCGTCGTTGTCGAAAACTGCGACGCGCGCTTCGGGCGAAACGAAATCCGGGCCGTCGGCGGTGACTCGTCCCACGAAGTCCAGGATCGCCGACTTCGTCGGACCGTCGGTCCACGACTCGAGCATCAGCCGCCCCGGGTGGCCAGGAACTTGTTGAGCTCCTCGACCGCGTGGTTGATCGTGAAGGTCGCCGGCTCTTGGCGTGGTGGAAACTCCTTGAAGGTCTCCAGGAACTGTGTCGCGATCGCCGAGCCGTAGAGCACCAGGAAGATGCGGTCGATCACCCAGTCCCAGTAGGTGTTTGACGTGATGTCCGCGCGTTCGAACGGGTCGGTCCGCAGATTGAACAACTTCGGCGCGCGCAGCGGGGTGAATGGCTCGAACCAGATCTGGAGGGTCCCCTGGCAGCGCTGCTCCTGGAACACGACTTTCCAATTTTCGGCGCGGATGCCCAGCACATCGCAGTCGTCGGAGAAGTAGATCATGCCTCGCCGCGGACTCTTGTCGACCTCACCGGTCAGATACGGCAGCAGGTTGAAGCCGTCGATGTGGACCTTGTAGGTTGTGTCGCCGGCCTTATGGCCCTTCTTGAGTTTCTCGACGATGTCGGGATCACCCGCGGCGGCCAAAAATGTCGGCAGCCAATCATGATGCTGGACGATCTCGTTGGAGACGCTGCGTGGCTTGATCTTTCCGGTCCAGCGGATCATCTCGGGTATCCGGAAGGCGCCCTCCCAGTTGGTGGCCTTCTCGCTGCGGAACGGGGTCGTCGCGCCGTCGGGCCAGCTGTTGGCGTGCGGCCCGTTATCTGTTGAGTAGATGACGATGGTGTCTTCGGCGATCCCGAGTTCATCGACGAGATCGAGAAGTGTGCCCACATTGCGGTCATGGTCGATCATCGTGTCGTGATACGGCGACTGCCATCGGCCCGATTGGCCGAGGCTTTCGGGCTTGGTGTGTGTCCGGAAGTGCATGTGCGTCATGTTCATCCACACAAAGAATGGGGTATCGGCCTTGTGCTGGCGGCGGATGAAATCGACGCACGCGCCGGTGGTTTCGTCGTCGATGGTCTCCATCCGCTTCTTGGTCAGCGGTCCGGTGTCCTCGATGCGTTGCTTGCCGACCGGTCCGTAACGCTCGTCGACCTCATCGGAGTCCTCGTCGGTAGCCCAGGAGTGAATGACGCCGCGCGGCAACAGGGCCCGGCGCAGGATCGGCGCCTCTGCCTCGGTGGGGTAGTCGGCATTCTCTGGTTCTTCTTCGGCGTTGAGGTGGTAGAGGTTGCCGAAGAACTCGTCGAACCCGTGCGCGGTCGGTAGGTACTTGTTCAAGTCGCCCAGGTGATTCTTGCCGAACTGACCCGTGGCATAACCGAGAGGCTTGAGCAGCTCGGCGATCGTCGGGTCCTCCTTCTGTAACCCGATGTCCATACCTGGCATGCCGACTTTGCTCATGCCGGTGCGGTACACGCTCTGCCCGGTGATGAAGGACGACCGGCCCGCTGTGCAGCTCTGTTCGCCGTAGGAATCGGTGAAGAGCATCCCCTCGTCGGCGATCCGGTCGATGTTGGGCGTGAAGTAGCCCATCATTCCGCGGCTGTAGCAACTGAGGTTGGAGATGCCGATGTCGTCGCCCCAGATGACGAGGATGTTCGGTTTCTTGTCAGTCATGGTGGCTCAATCCTTCGCTAGGAAGTCGTGCAGTTTTTCCATCGCCTGGTCGATGCTGAAGGTCGCCGGCGGATGCCGGGGTGGAAACTCTTGGAACGTCTCCAGGAACTTGGCAGCCATCGCGCTGGCATAGAACACGAAGTAGGCGTGCCGAAGTATGAAGTCGTAGTACGTATTCGAGGTGATATCGGCGTATTCATAGGGGTCGGTGCGCAGGTTGAAGATCTTTGGAACCCGCAGCGGGGTGAAGGGTTCGGCCCATACCCGCAGGGTGCCCTGGGCTCGCTGTTCGGCGAAGACGATCTTCCAATTCTCGAAGCGCATGGCCACCAGATCGCCGTCGTCGGAGAAGTAGAAAAACCCGCGGCGCGGGCTGGTGTCGACCTCGCCGGTGAGGTACGGCAGCAGGTTGAAGCCATCGATGTGGACCTTGTACTCGGTGTCGCCGATTCGGTAGCCCTTCTTCAGTTTCTCGCTGATGTCGGGATCGCCCGCGGCCGCCAAGAGTGTAGGCAGCCAGTCGTGGTGCTGAATGATCTCGTTGGACACGCTGCCCGCCTCGACTGTGCCCGGCCATCTGATCATTTCCGGCACCCGGAAGGCACCCTCCCAGTTGGTGTTCTTCTCACTGCGAAACGGGGTGGTGCCGCCGTCCGGCCAGGTGTTGCGGTGCGGGCCGTTGTCCGTGGAGTAGATGACGATCGTGTCGTCGGCGATACCGAGTTCGTCGAGGACGTCGAGAACTGCACCGACATTGCGGTCGTGGTCGACCATGGTGTCGTGATAGTCGGACTGCCATAGCCCGGCCTGGCCGCGGCTCTCCGGCTTGGTGTGGGTGTAGACGTGCATGTGGGTGAAGTTGCACCACACGAAGAACGGGTTGCCCTCGGCGTGCTGTCGCTTGATGTAGTCGACGGTCGCGTCGGCGATGTCGTCGTCGATGGTCTCCATCCGCTTCTTGTTCAGCGGGCCGGTGTCTTCGATGACCTGTTTGCCGATCGGCCCGAACTTCGGATCGTCGGGTTCGCTCGATACTTCGTCGGCCGCCGTGCACTTGAGCACGCCGCGGGGCTTGGCTGCGTTGTAGAGCCGCGGGTAGCGGTCCTCGTGCGGATAGTCGGGGCTCTCGGGTTCCTCTTCGGCGTTGAGGTGGTAGAGGTTGCCGAAGAACTCGTCGAACCCGTGCACCGTCGGCAGGAATTTGTTCAGATCGCCGAAGTGGTTCTTGCCGAATTGTCCGGTCGCGTAGCCAAGAGGCTTGAGCAACTCGGCGATGGTGGGGTCCTCGGCGGCCCAGCCGATGTCCACACCGGGCACACCGACTTTGCTCATCCCGGTGCGGTATACGCTCTGCCCACTGATAAAAGCGGCACGGCCCGCGGTGCAGCTTTGCTCGCCGTAGGAATCGGTGAAGCGCATGCCTTCCTTGGCAATTCGATCAATGTTCGGGGTGCGGTAGCCCATGAGGCCGTCGCTGTAGCAACTCAGGTTGGAGATCCCGATGTCGTCGCCCCAGATGACCAGAATGTTGGGCTTGCCGTCGGGCATAGTGCGTCCTCCCAGCCGTTGTCGTCAGATCGGACGCTATGCCGTATCGAGGCGACTCGTGCTGGAAAAGAGGAGCTTCTCAGCAGATGTTTACGCGCGCGAGCTACGTCGTCCGGTCGATACAGCTGCAATATGGGCGCACCGGAAGTCGAACCGGCCACCGTGACCGATTGGCATAAACTGGGTACACGCCAAGAGGAGGTGTGCCATGAAGAAAATCCTTGTCACCTTGGCCGCGCTCGTGGTGCCGGCGGGAATCGCACTCGCCGGGGCCGGAAGCGCCCAGGCGAACGACGACCCCGGACTTTGCTGGGATGGTTGGGTGTGGAGCGCCTGCGTGTCAGGACCAGATTGGGTTGACTGGAACCCGGGGAAACACTGGAATCCTGGTCATGGGCCGTGGGATGTCCGTCACGGCGGGAAGCACTGGAATTAGCTAGCGCAGCTTGCTGCTCTCGCGCAGCGACCGCGGGTTCGTTTCGTGGTAGCGATCCACCGGATAACGCGGGGCACGAGGACAAACCACGGTGCGCGCCGACCGCCGTCGTCGAACTATTGCGCCGCCGGGCGAAGGGTCTATCCGGTCGGGGGTGCGGTTGTGACCGCTGAGACCGCGGGGTTCTTGCCTTCGTTCTTCATCTGGTGGAACAGGTCGACGTAGTAGGGCAGGCACTCTTTCATCGCCTGCTCGGTCGTGAACAGCGGCTCGTATCCGAGGTCGCGCTTCGCTTTCGCGATGGAGAAGTAGTTGTCGAGGTAGAGCCGTTCGACCCCAAGGGGTTCGATCATCGGCTTGGGGATGCCGAACTTGAAGTGGAACCACTGCCACACCGTCATCGCGAACCACACCAGGCGGCCGGGCACACGGATCTTGGGGTAACGCTGGCCGCACGCCTCCACCACGGGCCGGGAAAACTCGAACATGTTGATCGGGTCGCCGTCGTTGATGAAGTACGCCTGGCCCGGCGCGCTCCCGCCGGGCACCAGATGCTGCGCGGCGAGGATGAAACCGTGAATCAGGTTGTGCACGTACGAGTTGTCGAGCTTGACGTTCTTGCCGCCGACGAGCACCTTGACGTGTCCGGCGAGCACGCTTTCGAACACCTTGCGGAACATCGTCTGATCGCCGCGGCCCCAGATGCCGCTCGGCCGGATCGAGCAGGTGAGCAGACCGCCCTGACCGTTCTGCGACAGCACGAACTTCTCCGCGACCACCTTCGTCTCGGTGTAGAGGTCGTTGAAGCGTTCGGTGTAGGGCAGGGTTTCGTCTCCGCCGGAGATCTTCTTGCCGCCCATCACGACGCTGTTGGATGCGGTGTAGACGAAGCGCTTCACCCCGGCCGCCTGCGCGGCGTGCACCAGGTTCTCGGTGCCTGTGACGTTGACCGAGAAGCTGCGCCGGCGGTATTCCTCGGTGACCGACGCGCCGCCCATCAGGTCGATGATCGCGGCGGTGTGGAACACGGTGTCGACGCCGGCGACGGCGGCGGCGACGGTCTCTTCGTCGCAGATGTCGCCCTCGAGGACCTCGAGCCGCGGATGTGCGGCCAGCGGCGAGGGCGCGCGATCGAACGAGCGAACGTCGTGTCCGCGCTTCAGCAGTTCGGTCACCAGGTTGGCGCCGACGAATCCGGAGCCGCCGGTGACGAGGACGCGGCCGAGTTCGGTGGTCAACGTTGAATCACCCATGCCGAGCAGAATAACTGAAACGTGTTACAGTTTCGACCCTCAATGTCGGAAATCGTTCCGATCTCAACTTTCTCCCGGGTCCTTGGCGGCCAGCGCATCCTCCACCCGCTTACGTGCCCCGGCGAGGTGCTCCTCGCATCGTTTGGCCAGCTCTTCGCCCCGTTCCCACAACTTCAGCGAGGTGTCCAGGTCGAGTCCGCCCTGCTCTAACTGCTGCACCACGGCAATCAGCTCATCGCGAGCTTCTTCGTATCCCAGCTGACTAATGGGCTTCATTCACACTCCCCTTCTGGGCCGTCGCTGACAGCCGTGATCGCGCCGTCGGCCACCCGGATCCGAAGCCGGACGCCTGACGGCGCGTCGGCGGCGGTCCGCAGCACCCTCCCAGTGCTCGAGGCATCCGTCAGTGTCTGCACCACCGCGTAGCCGCGGGCGAGCGTCGCCGCGGGTCCCAGTGTGGCCAGCCGCGCCGACAGGTGCTCGACCCGGTCGGCTTCGGCGGCCACCAGGCGGGCGATGTCGCGACGGGCGGCCGCACGGGCGCGATGCACCTCGTCGGAACGGGCGGTGATTGCGGCGAGCGGTGCGGCGAGCACCGGCCTGCTGCGCAACTGGTCCAAGTGGTGTTGTTCACGGTGCACCCAGTTCCGCAGTGCACGACCGCCGCGCCGGCACAGATCCCGGATGCCGGCCTGCTCGGCGGCGGCGTCGGGAACGATGCGTTTGGCCGCGTCGGTCGGTGTGGCTGCGCGTACGTCCGCGACCAGATCGCACAGCGGATTGTCGGGCTCGTGACCGATGGCGCTCACGACCGGCGTTGTGCACCTGACGATCTCGCGGCACAGCGTTTCGTCGTAGAAGGGCAGCAGCGCGTCGATGTCACCACCGCCGCGGGCGATCACGATGACGTCGACGTCGGGGTCGGCGTCCAGCTCACGCAGCGCGTCGACGACCTGCGACACCGTGTTGGGGCCCTGGACCGCCGTGTTGCGGATCGCAAACCGCACTGCGGGCCAACGATTTTGCGCGACGGAAACGACGTCGCGTTCGGCAGCCGAGGCGCGCCCGGTGATCAATCCGATGGTGTGCGGCAAAAAGGGCAGCGGCCGTTTGAGACGCGGATCGAACAGACCCTCGGCCTCCAGCAGTTTGCGTAATCGCTCGATACGCTCGAGCAGCTCGCCGAGGCCGACAGCGCGAATCTCGCTGACGCGCAAAGAGACTGAGCCCCGTGCGGTGTGAAACGCCAGCTTGCCGAACATGATGACCTGCACGCCCTCGGCCAGTTCGACCGGCGCGTTCTCGACCAGGTCGCGTGGGCACACCACGGACAGCGACATGTCGGCGGCCGGGTCGCGAAGCATGATGAACGCGACGGTGGGCCGCAGGTTCAACTGGGCGATCTGACCCTCGACCCAAATGGTGCCGAGTTTGTCGATGTACTTGGCGACGCGGGTGGAAACCGCGCGAACGGGCCAGGGGTTGTCGGGGGACTTACCCGGCTCGGCGTCCGTCATGTTCCCGCGCGGCTGGGGTCGTCACTTCGCGGTCGCGCGAGTGATCCTGTTGGAAAGCAGCGTCTGGAAGGGTGCGCGCGCCTTGGAGGCTTCCTCGTACGCGAGGAGGGCCTCGAGGTCGGCGACCCGCAGCGTTGTCAGGCGTGCCCGCAGCTGTGCCAGGGTGAGCGTCTCGTATTCGAGCTCCTCGACGATCTCGGGCACGCTCTCCGACGTCGTCCGCACGATCGGCTCAGGCTCGGACTTCTTGTCGGTCGCGGGTTCGCCGCCGGTGAAGAGCGCGAATCGCCCCTCGGTGAGGCGTTCCCCGTCGGCCACCGGCGTCGCAGGGGCGTCGTCGAGGTCCTCGTCGAAGGTGGCCCATTCGGGCTGCTCGTCCTTCGGGGGGAAGAGCGACTCGAGGGCCTCGTCGCCCTTGATGACCAGGTCAGCGACATCTTGTTGCATCTTCATGACGAGATGGGCGAGCTGGCTGGCCACGGTCATCGGGTAGGTGAGGATGGTCTGCGGAATCTTGCGGGTTTCCTCGATGGCGGTCACTGCCGCCCCGACCAGCAGACGGACCCCATACGGTGCGGTTGCCATGTGCTCCACCCTACGGTTGGCCAGTTGAGCCCGCGGGTCAGTACCCTTGGAAACATGCCACCGACTATCAATATGGGGATCCCGGGCGCTTCGAGCTCGGTCACCGGTGGCGTCGCGGGCAAACGGGTGCTGCTGGCCGAGCCGCGCGGCTACTGCGCTGGGGTCGACCGCGCCGTCGAGACCGTGGAGCGCGCACTGGAGAAGCACGGCGCGCCGGTGTACGTGCGCCACGAGATCGTCCACAACGTGCACGTCGTGGAGACGCTGGCCAAGGCGGGCGCGATCTTCGTCGACGAGACCGACGAGGTGCCCGAGGGGGCCATCGTGGTGTTCTCTGCCCACGGCGTGGCCCCGACGGTGCATCAGAACGCCGCCGAGCGCAATCTGAAGGTCATCGACGCCACCTGCCCGCTGGTGACCAAGGTGCACAACGAGGCCAAGCGTTTCGCCCGGGACGATTACGACATTCTGCTGATCGGCCACGAGGGCCACGAGGAGGTGGTCGGCACCGCCGGTGAGGCGCCCGACCACGTGCAGCTGGTCGACGGTCCCGATTCCGTGGACAACGTCACGATCCGCGACGAGAACAAGATCATCTGGCTGTCGCAGACCACGCTGAGCGTGGACGAGACGATGGAGACCGTGCGCCGGCTGCGCGAACGCTTCCCGACGCTGCAGGATCCGCCCAGCGACGACATCTGCTACGCCACCCAGAACCGCCAGGTCGCGGTCAAGGCCATGGCGCCGGAATGCCAGCTGGTGATCGTTGTGGGGTCACGCAACTCGTCGAACTCCGTGCGGTTGGTGGAGGTCGCGCTCAACGCGGGTTCCGATGCCGCCTATCTGGTCGACTACGCCGAGGACATCGACCCGGCGTGGCTCGAAGGGGTGACGACCGTCGGCGTCACATCGGGTGCGTCGGTGCCGGAATTGCTGGTGCGCGGTGTGCTCGAGCGTCTCGCCGAGTACGGCTACGACACGGTGCAGCCGGTCACCACAGCCAACGAGACGCTGGTCTTCGCCCTGCCCAGAGAGATCCGGCCGGCCCGCGTCTAGCGGTCAGATGTCGTACTCCCAGCTTTCGACGGCGCGGTCGCGCGCTGACCGCGGCGGCCGCCGATACTGCGCGTAGTCTCCGGCATCTCCGCCGTCTTCCGATCCTCGGTAGCGCACCCGCGAGACCGGGTGATGCGTGCCGCTGACGTTGCTGCCGTGCAGGGGCGGGTCGTCGTCGTAGCGGCGTCGACGCTCGGGACGCTCGTATCCGCTGCGTCGTTCCGGCGGCGGCGTGGCCCTGCGCTGGCTCGACCCCGGCCGGGGCTTGCGGCGCGGCGGCTCCATGGGCGGCTCGGCCTGTCGGCTGGGGCGCGGCCGCCGTGGCCGGTCGCCGGGTTCGTAGTCCGATTCGGGGGGGCGGGCGTGCCGGGAACGCGGTGGGGCGGTGCGGCTTGCGGGTCTGCCGGAGCGACCCGACGCTCGGCTGGGGCGCTCCGCGCTGGTGCGGCGGCGCGGCTTTTCGTCGGCATCCTCGACTTTGGTCTTGGAACCAAGGCCGGCCAGCAGCGCGGACACCTTGGCGGTCACCGCGGCTACCAGAGAACCCTCGCTGGTCTCGTCCTTGTCCGTCGCGGCGGGCGTGACGCGGCGTGCGGACATTCCGGAATACCAACGCGCCATGCCTATGAGCAACACCACAGCAGATGTGAAGAACATCAGCGGGAAGCGTTCGATCAGCGGGTAGGCGCAGTTGATCAGTGTGTCTTTGAAATTCGAGAGCGTGCTGTCGGTGAATACGAAGTACGCGCTGGGGACGGCGCCGAACAGCAGCAGCGGCGGCTGTATGACGGCGGTGAAGACGCCGGACTGTCGCACCGCGAGCACCGCGAAGATACAGCCGACCACATAGGTGCCGGCAAACACGGACGTCAGTTCTTTGGCCCCCGAACCGGCGTCGTAGGCGAACCCGACCGCCATCAATGTCGCGGCGATGAGCACCGCACCCCACCAGGGGACACCCGGGATGTTGGGGTGCACGGAACGATGGTCGGCCGCGACGGCCGACCTCGCGCGCTGTGCTGACACACGTAGACCGTACCGGCTATTGCTCAGCGAGGCTGTGAGCGCGCTGCTGGCGAGCGCGTCACAGTCTCCTAGACTGTCGTTCCTGTGAGCCTGAATCTCGGAATCGTAGGACTGCCGAACGTCGGTAAGTCGACGCTGTTCAACGCGTTGACGCGAAACGACGTGCTGGCCGCGAACTACCCGTTCGCGACGATCGAGCCGAACGAGGGTGTCGTCCCGTTGCCCGATCCGAGGCTCACGGAGCTCGCGAAGATGTTCGGCTCGGAAAAGATCGTCCATGCGCCGGTCACGTTCGTCGACATCGCCGGAATAGTCAAAGGCGCGTCCGAGGGCGCGGGTCTGGGAAACAAGTTCCTGGCCAACATTCGCGAGAGCGACGCGATCTGCCAGGTCGTCCGAGTCTTCACCGACGACGATGTGGCGCACGTCGACGGCCGCATCGACCCGAAGTCCGACATCGAGGTGATCGAGACCGAGTTGATCCTCGCCGATATGCAGACGCTGGAGCGCGCGCTGCCGCGCCTGGAGAAGGAAGCGCGGACCCACAAGGACCGCCGCCCGGTGTACGACGCCGCGGTGGCGGCCCAGGAGATTCTCAACGGCGGCACAACGTTGTTCGGCGCAAGTTTTGATTCAGCGCTGTTGCGCGAACTCAACCTCTTGACGACGAAGCCGTTTCTCTACGTGTTCAACGCCGACGAGGGTGTGCTCACCGACGAAGCGCGGGTTGCGGAGTTGCGGGAGATGGTGGCGCCCGCGGATGCGGTGTTCCTCGACGCCAAGATCGAAGCGGAACTGCAGGAGCTCGACGAGGAGTCGGCCGCCGAGTTGTTGGAGTCGATCGGCCAGACCGAACGCGGTCTGGATGCGTTGGCGCGGGCGGGTTTTCACACACTCAAGCTGCAGACGTATCTGACGGCAGGCCCGAAAGAGGCGCGCGCGTGGACGATTCACCAGGGTGACACGGCGCCGAAGGCGGCCGGGGTCATTCACACCGATTTCGAGAAGGGCTTCATCAAGGCCGAGATCGTCTCGTATGACGACCTGATCGAAGCCGGATCGATGGCCGCCGCGAAGGCTGCCGGCAAGGTCCGGATGGAGGGCAAGGACTACGTGATGGCCGACGGCGACGTGGTCGAGTTCCGTTTCAACGTGTGACTGTATTCCGATTAAACGATCAGCCTCAGCCGACTGAGCGTGTTGCCGATCGCAATGTCAGGCTGAAAGGTTCACGACGCATATATATCTTTCGCTGGGCTGTCAGATGCACACTGCGTATGGCAATACATGGCAGACGTGCAGGCCGTCGCCAATCCCGCCGGTTCCCGGTGAGGGCTGACCGTCCAGACGATGGAAGGCAACCTTTTCGATCATCCATATGCTCCGGACGCCACGCAGTACGTTGAATGCGGCCGCAAACGATCTTCGAGTTCTCGCGGTGGGGAGCGGGGGGCTAAGTGAAGGACATCTTGATCGGCATCGTTGTCTTCGCGATCATCTTCGGCGGCTCATTGTTGGGGATGTTCCTCGGAAAGATCCTTCCCGACCCGCATATGAGCAGCGAGTCACGAGACACCATCAGGACCATAATGGCCACGCTCGGGACGCTATCGGCGGTGGTGCTCGGGCTCCTCACCGGCTCATCCATCAGCTCGCTCGCCGAGAAAGAGAGTGAATTACGAAGTGCCGGAGTGCAATTCATCATGCTTGATCGGACCCTGGCCGAGTACGGGCCAGAGACCGCCCCAATCCGAGCGTTGGCCAAGGATCTGCTTGCACAACGCATAAGTCAGATTTGGCCGGAGGAAGGCGGTGCGGTGTCGCTCACGCCGCTCGGCAGTGGGCCCGGCATCATTGTGGTTCAGCGGGACCTCTTTGAACTCTCACCGCAGACGGAACGACAGAAGTGGCTGCGCTCCAACGCGCTCGAGAGCACCAACACGATTGCGCAGTCGCGGTGGACGACCTTCGAACAAATCGGAAGCCGATTCCCATGGGCGTTCTTCGTTGTTGTCGTAGGTTGGCTCACGGTGATCTTTGCCAGTTTCGGGCTGTTCGCACCGCGGAATGCAAGCGTAATCGCGGCATTGCTGGTCGCCGCAATTGCACTCGCCGGGCCGATCTTCATGATGCTCGAAATGGATCAGCCTTACGGCGGGCTGGTCAAGATCCCCAGTACTTCCCTGCGCGTCGCCTTGGACGAAATGGGTCGATCGTAAACGCGTGAACGTTGCGCATCCACGAGGGCGGAGGAACCGACTAGTGCCCGCGAGTGGCCGATGGTGACGTCGTCGAGTGCCGGTCTATCTGGAGGATCAGTCGTAGATCACGTCCAGTCCGCGCCGCGCGAGGTCGGCCAATGCGTCACGCATGGCTTGAATCTGTTCCGGGGAGTGACCAACCCAGTCCGCGATCTCGCCGACGATTCTGACGGGCTCCCTGGTGCGATACGAGTGAGTCGGGTTTCCCGGTAGTCGTTTGTCCGTCACATTCGGATCGTCCTCCACGGGACCCGTCGGTTCCACGAGGTATATGCGGCCCCGGCCCTCGCCGACCGCCAGCTCGGCTCCCCAGGTAGCGGCGTCGAGTGTCCGGGTCACATAGACGTGGTTGGCGCTGCGTCCCGCGTCGTAGTTCATCCGATACCCGGGCACCAGCAGATCGCCGACCGCAAGGTCGGCCTTGGTGCCGTGCAGGAACGCGCCCGACTCATGTGGCTCAAAAGGTTTCGGGCTGTTTGTCACGAAGTTCTCCGTCCGTCGGATGGTCTGGTCGGACGAGTGTGAACCACCGAGGGGGTCTTGCCGCAAGCCCCGGGGTCTGTCATATTTTGAAGTGGGAGCCACCGGGTGCCCTTCTCCCGCGGGGGCCGAACGTGGCCACCTGGTACACCGAGGCGCCGAGCGCAATCAGACCGCGGTGCTACCGTCGTTGTGTGGCAGGCGATTTCGAGCTGACCGCCGACGAGTTGCGTGAGGTTGCCCGCTACGTCGCAGAGTCGGCAGAAGACGTGCTGTGCCATTTCGAGCGTGTGATGCCCGACGATGATCGTGCGCGTGCGGCCATCGAGGCGGCTTGGGAGTTCATCAACGGGGCGCCGAGAAGTCGGCTGCAGCGCGTGACCGCCATGAATGCCCACCGCGCCGCACGTGCCGCTCCCACAGAGAGTGCGCGCTTGGCGGCGCAGGCCGCCGGTGACGCGGCCGCCGCCGCCTATCTGCATCCGATTGCGCAGGACCACCAGGTCGGACACATCCTTCGCGCCGCGGCGAACGCTGCCCGCATTGCCGAGATCGAGGCCGGCGACGATCCTGATGTTGGCGCCAGATTCATCGACCAGGCCGGCGACGGGGCGACGCCGACGCTGATCGCCGTTCTGCGCAGGTATCCCGTGGCGCGTACCGGCAAGAGTCGCTCGGCACAGCTCATGTCGGCGTTGGACGCCTCGCTGCGCGTGCGAGGATGCCGCCCATGACGATCGTTCTGGTGCACGGCAATCCTGAGACCGAAGCGCTTTGGGGCCCGCTCGTCTCAGCCCTGGGTCGCGAAGACGTGGTGCGGTTGTCACCGCCGGGGTTCGGCGTCCCGCTGCCCGAGGGATTCTCGGCGACCTACCTCGCGTACCGCGACTGGCTCGAGGAGCAGCTCGAAGGCATCAACGGGCCGATCGACCTCGTCGGCCACGACTTCGGCGGTATCCACGTGGTCAACGCGATGATCCATCGGCCCGAGCTCGTCCGCAGCTGGGTCAGCGACGTCGTCGGGATGTTCGACCCCGACTACGTGTGGCACGACCTGGCACAGGTGTGGCAGACGCCCGGCGAGGGCGAGGAGATGGTCGAGGCCTTCCTCGGCGGCACTGCTGAGGATCGGGCAGCCGCCTACGCCCTGGGCGGTATGCCGATCGAGGTGGGGACTGAGATCGCTGCGGGCCAGGATCCGGACCTGGGCCGGGCCATCCTGCTGGTATACCGCTCGGCGGCGCAGCCGGCATTGGCGCAAGCCGGTCGCGAGCTGGAGAACGCGGCGGCCCGACCGGGCCTATCCATTCTGGCCACCGAGGACACCTACGTCGGCTCCGCCGAAATCCGCCGTCGCGCAGCCGACCGAGCCGGCGCGCGCACCGAGGTCCTCGACGGATTGGGGCACTGGTGGATGGTGGAGGATCCCGCCCACAGCGCGGCGGTACTCAACGAGTTCTGGGGTGGCCTCGACTAGTCAGAACTCGCGCGGTTCCATGAGGGAGATCCCGAGGATCGCGGCGAGCAACCCGAAAATGGTGATCGCGGACAGTAGATCGCCCCACTGGAACGGATAGAGCTCACCGTCGATCGACAGCACCAAGACCGTCTCGATGACGCCGAACAACACGAAGAATGCCACCAGGGTGGTACGGGAAACCTTGCGATGCAACGCCGTACGCCGCAATTCGATGATCAACGTCAGCAGCAGCAACGGCAGGATCTGCGCCAGCGCGGATGCCGTCGGGCCATCCATCACCACGATCGTCACGCGTTCGCCCTGCCCATCGCTTCGGACGCTATCAAGGGACGGCAGCTACACGTGCGATCGACTGCGGTGTGTTCGCGGGAGGGCCAGAGGTAGCCCAGGCGGCCCGCGTCCAGCGATGGAGTAGCCAGGCCGACGGAACCGTCATCGTCACGGTGAGCACCACGACGACGGCCCACGATCCTGTGAAGACCGGCCAGTTCAGTACCGACGCCATCACGATCTCCATCGTGATCACGTGCAGCAGGAAGACCTCGTAGGAGATCTCGCCGAGCCAGACCACGGGAGATGCATTCAGAAGTCGTTCGAACCCGTGGCTCTCCCTGAGCACCAACGCCGAAACCGCGGCGCACGCGATGGCCGCGTACAGCGCGACTTTCACCAGGGTCTGCCACAGCGAGGTCTCCCCGGCGATGACGTCCCCGGCGATCGGCGTGGACACGATCAGATAACCGAGTACCGCGACCGCACCCGCAATGAGCAGCGATACGCGCGCTCCGATGACCTGCAGCACCGCCAGTGTCATTCCGCCCACGAAGTAGAGCAGATGCGCGGGCAGCCACATGCCTGCCGAGGTGGGCAGCCAGTCGGTCCCGTATTGGAGCGACAGCCACGCCGGTGTGATCGCGGCCAGACAACCCAGTCCTGCGAGTATTGGCCGCGGCCGCCAAGCCCCCTTGCAGAGCACCCTCAGCAGCAGCCCCGCCAGCAGCGGCAGCACCGCATAGAAGGCGAATTCGACTGCCAGACTCCAGGTCTGAGTCAAACCCTGATGCATGACGTAGAAGTAGACCGGTTCATAGATCTGGGTCAGGGTGAGGTGCTCCAGTAGACCCTTCCAGGTGTGCCCGGGATTGGGCCCGGCGTCCCGGAAGTGGTACAGCGCATACGCGATGAGGACCACGACGAAATAGGGCGGCACAATGCGACGAATGCGCCGAGATACGTAGCGGCGCAACGACGGTGTCGGTGCTCCGTCGGCAGTCGCCCGCACCCACGGTCGGAACAGCAGGAAGCCCGAAAGCACGAAGAAGATGGGGACGCCGACTTCCAAACGCGCATAAAGTGTCCCGAGATAACTATTCGATAACTGCCCGGTGCCATACGCCGCGTGGGTGCCCACGATGAGCAGCGCCGCGACCGCGCGCAGACCGGTGAGCGACGCCACTCGATCCTCGCTGCGGGACAGGAAAAGTCGTCGACTCTCCATAGGTAACTCTCAGTTCACTCTCAGATGGCGGCGGCATGCTGGTCTAATCAACTGTGCAATACCAAGATTCAGGAGCGACCAAGACGTCATGACCAACACCCCGCCGCGCGCCCCGCGACGTCCCTCCCGTCCGCCGTATGCGGATCATGCTAGGGGACAAGGGCACCCGACTGACGTCACGACAGGATCGAATCGCTCTCCCTATGACTGGCGCTACGCTGGTCAAGCGGTTATCACGCAGCCCTATGATTCGTATCACAGTGCGCGTGAGGAGATTACGGGCCCCATCGCTGTCCAGCGCAAGAGCCGCTCGCATGGTCGGGTCAAGATGATCGGTGGGGCCGTCGCTGTGGCCGTGGTGAGCGGCGGGATCGGTGCGGCGGTAGTAGCGGGTCAGTCGGACCCCGCGCCCGTCGCACAGTCCGCGGTGACTCAAGAGCCGTCCACCAGGCCCGCGGCGAGCGCGCCCGCAGGCTCGGTCGAAGAGGTCGCCGCCAAGGTGATGCCGAGTGTCGTCAAGTTGCAGATCGACACGGGTAACTCGAGTGGTGAAGGTTCGGGCATCGTCCTCACCTCGGACGGGCTGATTCTGACCAACAATCACGTGGTCTCCGAGGCTGCGTCGCGGAACGGCCGCGGCACCCGTGCCACCGTCTCCTTCTCCAACGGTCAGACGGTGCCCTTTGAGGTCGTCGGGACAGATCCGGCAGGCGACATCGCCGTGGTTCGCGCCCAAGGGGTTTCAGGACTCACGCCGATCACGATCGGATCGTCCGCCGATGTCCAGGTCGGCCAGAATGTCGTCGCCATCGGCTCGCCGCTGGGTCTGCAGGGAACAGTGACGACGGGCATCGTGAGCGCGCTGCACCGGCCGGTCTCCGCGGGCGGCGGTGGAGGCGAACAGCCGACGGTGCTCGACGCGATCCAGACCGACGCGGCCATCAACCCGGGCAACTCAGGTGGCGCACTGGTCAACATGCAGGGTGAACTGATCGGGGTCAACTCCGCGATCGCGACGCTCGGCGGCGGCCTGGAGGGGTCCGGCCCGCCGAACGGGTCGATCGGCCTCGGCTTCGCGATCCCCTCGGATCAGGCCAAGCGCATCGCCGAAGAACTGATATCGAACGGTACGGCCAGCCATGGCTCGCTGGGGGTGCAGCTCAGCAGCGACGCCGACGGTCCCGGCGCGGCCATCGCACGGGTCGTCGACGGGGGACCCGCCGCAGAGGCTGGATTGCCCGACGGCGTGGTGGTGACCAAGCTCGACGATCGGGTGATCGACGGCCCAGAGGCCCTGATCGCGGCGGTGCGGGCGAAGGCACCCGGAGACACTGTCACCCTCAGCTACGTCGACAGGTCCGGCGCGGACGGGACCGCCGAGGTCACACTCGGTCAGGCGTAGGTCGCGCGGACACTTCCTCCGAGCCGGCCCGGTTAAGGCACAATCGCGCAAGTGACACCGCCGCAACGTCCCGGTCAGCCCGATTGGCGTGACAGGCGTACGCCGCCGCCTGATCCGGCGACGCGGCGGCTCCCGCGTGCGGAGCCGCCGACCGAAAAGCTGCCGCGTGTGGAGCCGCCGACCGAAAAGCTCCCGAAAGCACGCCGATCCCCGCGCACCGCTCGAATCCGGCGGGCACCGTCGCCTGCCGACGCGAGGCCGACGCAGGTGATTCCACCGGTGGCGGCGTCACCGGCACCGTCTTCCACCGACCGCCCCCGGGGTCCGCGCCGCCGCAACCCTCAGACGGTGATCCTGACCTCCGTCATCGTGCTTGCTCTGATTGCCGGCGGACTCGCGGGTGCGGAGCTCTACGCCCGGCACCGCGCGGACACGATCCTGGTCGAGGTCGCCGAATGCGTCGTCGAGGACGGCGCCAGCGTTTCGTTCGGCGTGAACCCGCCTTTCCTCTGGCAGCACATCACCGGCGACTACACCAACATCTCGGTCACCACCGACGGCAACCGCGTGCAGAGCGCCAAGGGGATGACGGCCGAAGTCACCCTCGCTGACGTGCGGTTGCATGACTCGGGAGATTCCAAGGGAACGATCGGATCGCTCAACGCGACGCTCAGCTGGAGGTCGGCCGGTATCAAAGACACCGTCGCCGAAAACCTGCCTGGCGTAGGCAATCTCGTCACAGGCGTGCGCACCGACGCCGCGGCGGGAACAGTGATCCTGGACGCCGGCGACAACCGCGTCACCGCCAAGCCCGTCGTCACCGACGGTGACTTGAATTTGGAAGTTCTCGAGGTGACAGGCCCGCTGCCGAAGGATGGTGTGCAGGGCGCACTGGACGGATTGACGAAGAAGTTGAACGAGAACTATCCGCTGGGAATCGACGCCGACAGCGTCGACGTGACCGACACCGGAGTCGTCGGAAAGTTCTCCAGCCGCAACGCGTCGATACCCAACGAGGACGCCAACCCTTGCTTCGCGCGCCTCTAGCCGTCGCGCGGAGGATCGACGATGACCGAGATTTCCTTGCCCAGTTGGTATCCCGGCATCAGCGGTAGCTCGTCTCCGCTCCAGAACACCCCGGGGTCGAACCAGTTGTAGCTCTTCTCCGTCGACATCAATCCCATCTCCTCATAGGTGATCGCGACGGTCTCGGCGCAGTAGGCAGTCTCCACACCACCTTGCAGCTTCGCCTGCTTCTTCTTCTGGGTGGCCTCACTGACTTTCCGGTGCAGGAACGGAATTCCGCGCGTGAAGTCGGCGGTGTTCACCCGGCCACGAAACCACCGGCCGGTGAGCCTCGCCGTGCTGGGAAAGGGTGTGCCGTCCATGCGGGCAACCACTTTCAGCGCGCGGTCCTCCTGCTCGCGGGTGGCCTCCGGCGTGAGCTGACGAAACCAGCAGCGCTGGTGATAGTTGTGCACCCAACGTTCGACGACCTGGCGTGCATCGTTGAGCTGAACTCCGCGGTGGTTGCCGCCGGACCACATGTCGGTGAGCTTGTCGCCGAGTTCGGCGTGCCAGATCAGCGGTGGCAAATCCTCGATGGCGATCGTCATTCCGACGTGGTTGACCGGGCTGTTGCTCATCGCCTGAATGGCGCGATCGGGTCCCGACGTGCCCCGGAACAGCCAGAGATCGCCGGTCCGGGTCTCTTCGAGCGCCTTGGCCAGCGACACGGAGCTTGGATTCACGAGAGCAGCTTAGGCAGACTCTCGGTATGCGTGGCATTTGGAAGTGGGTCGGACTGGCCGGGGTCGCCGGTGTCGTGGCGGGCGGGGCGCTGGTGGCGCGCGATCAGCGGCGGCGCAATGCGTACACACCCGAGGACATTCGCGATCGATTGCACCAGCGCGTGGCCGAAGCCGAGAGGACCGGAAGCTAGGCCGCCACGGCGTAGAGGCGGAACGTCCCGCTGAACCCCTTGAGGTTCGCGTCGCGGCCACCGTCGAACGCGAACTCGTCGTTGAGCGAGTCGCGTACCTCCTTGCTGACCAGCACCTCACCGCCTTCGGCCTCGCCGGCCACGCGGGCGGCCATCGCGACGTTGCGCCCGAACAGGTCGTCACCGCGCCGCACGGACTTGCCCACATGAATTCCGATTCGCACCCGAATGTTCTCGGACTCTCTGCGAAGCGAGCGCTGGATATCGAGGCTGCATCGCACCGCTTGATCCGGCTGGGCGAACGCGACCATGAAACCGTCGCCCTGGCTCTTCACCACGTGGCCCGAATGCTTCGTGACGTGCCTGCGCACCATTTTGTCGTGTCTGCCGATCAACCTGACCCACGCGCGATCCCCGATGCGTTCGTTGAGTGCCGTCGACTCTTCGATGTCGGAGAACAGGATCGCGACGCGGCCGCTTGGCGCCAGTCGAGCCAGGTCTGGACGTTCGACCTCGGCCCAGTCGGCGAGGTCTTCGATCGAGGACCGCACCGCGGCGCCGAATCCGTCCTTGCGCAGGATGTTGGCCGTCTGCCACACCGTCTTGACGGCCTCGCGACCACCGGTGAGCAGCATGTTCCTGGTGTCGACGCGGCTGCGTAGCGCTTCGAGTTCCTCCCGGTCGCGGTTGCGCTGCACGTAGAGCACGACGAGCGCGACGGCCTCTGCCATGGCGATCGCACCGAGCACGTAGGCCGCGATCTGTGCACCCATCACAGCTCAAGTATTGGATGCTGAAGCCGTGATGTCTGGGAAGTCTGGGATGTCGGCGCAAGCCCCCTATTACGAGAGTCGCTATATCCGCGCGAACCACCCTGACCGGCCGCAGGCGCTGTGGTTGCGCGAGACGCTACTGATGCCGACGGCGGGTGATCCCGTCGCGGACGTCTGGGTGATGGTGTTCGACCCCGGCGGGTCGGGTAACCGCGCGCTCAAGGAGCCCTACGCCATCGACGCGGCCTCCTACGAGTACGACGATTGGACCGCGCGGATCGGCGCCGCGACCCTCGATGATCGGTCCGCGCAGGGCGTCGTGACCGGCGGCCCAAGTCTGATTGCCGGCTCAGCCGGCGGTCGATCGGCGCGCTGGGATCTCCGGATCACCCCCGGACTGGACGCACCGGTCAAGCTCCTCACCGAGCGTGCGTACCGGGCGCGGATCCCGACGGCGAAGACCACGGTGCGACATCCGCTCGCGCGGTTCAACGGAGCACTCGAGCTCGACGACGCCCGCGTCGTCGTCGACGACTGGACCGGCAGCGTGAACCACAACTGGGGGACCAAACACACGCCGGCGTATGCCTTCGGCCAGGTGTGCGGGTTCGACAATGCGCCGGATTCAACCCTGGAGATCGTGACGGCGCGAGCTGCGATCGGCCGGTTCCTGACGCCGGCCGCCACGCTGTTCGTGTTCCGGCACGAGGGTGAGGAGTTCGCGGTCCGATCGATCCTGAGCAGTTTGCAGACGCACGCGCGTTATCGACCGTTCGCGTGGACCTTCGGTGGCCGGATCGGGGATCACATGATCGAGGGGGAGATCGTTGCCGAGCCCGAAGACGTCATCGGGCTGACGTACACCGATACCGACGGCGGGCAGAAGTACTGCTACAACTCGGCCATCGCGACGTGTCGAATCCAGGTGGCGGGCAGGGCATTTTCACGAGCGGAACTCGTGGCCTCCCAGCGTGCCATGTTCGAGATCCTCACCGACACCCGTCATGACGCGGTGCCATTGCTGGCTTAGGCGAATGCCTTCGTCACCGTCATACCGCGGATGTGAAGCCACTGCGATCTTTCGGCCGATTTCTCGCAGCGGTTTCACACGCGCGGGGCTTGTCGGGGTGAGTCGGCACACTCACGCCATGGGGGAGTGGCCATTCATCGGTAGCGAGGCGATCGCAGGAGGACGGTTGACGCCTTACGCCCTCCGAAGCCGGTTCGCTTCGATGCATCCCGACGTCTACATCGCGAAGGGTGCAGAAGTCACGGCGGTCATCCGCGCCAAAGCGGCGTGGCTGTGGTCTCGGCGTAAGGCGGTGATCGCGGGACAGTCAGCCGCTGCGCTGCACGGGGCGAAGTGGGTCGACCGTCGCGGTCCTGCTCAGCTGATCTACGACAATCGACGTCCTCCTCGCGGTATCCGCACTTGGGCCGACCGCTTTGACGATGACGAGGTTCAACTGTTGAACGGCATGATGGTGACGACGCCTGCACGCACCGCGTTGGACATTGCCTGCCGCTACGACGTGGAGTCCGCGGTCGCCAAGATCGATGCGCTTGCCCGCGCGACGAAACTAAAGGTGGCCGACGTCGAACTGCTCATCGATCGGTATCGCGGTCGGCACGGGATCAAGAATGCGCGTGTCGCATTGGATCTCGTTGACGCGGGAGCCGAATCGCCACGCGAAACGTGGCTGAGATTGCTGCTCATCCGGGCGGGGTTTCCCAGACCCCAGACCCAGGTACCGGTGTACAACGAGTACGGCGTGCTGGTGGCGATTTTGGACTTGGGCTGGGAGGACATCAGGGTAGGTGCCGACTACGAAGGTAAGCACCACTGGAATAGCCGCAGTCAGATCGACCACGACATCAGGCGTTTCGAAGACATCGGCGAATCGGGCTGGATCGACATCCGAGTGACGGCACGGGACACCGAGGCTGGTGTCATCCGTCGTATCGCTGCCGCTCGAGCGCGCGGAGAGTGCGGAACTACCGGCTAGAAGCCTTCGGTCAGCACCCGGTCCAGTGTGTCGACGTAGAAGTCGGCGCCCTCGATGTCAATGCACAACGGCGGCTTGGTCTTCAGGATGTTCAGATGATCGCCCGTCGGCTGGATGATCACGCTGAGTTCGAGCATGCGGTCGCAGATCGCGGCGGTCTCTTCGGTCGCGGGCTCGAGGGTATGCGCATCGCGGACCATCTCGACGCCGAGGTACAGCCCGATCCCGTGCACGGTGCCGATGATGGGATGCCGCTGCTGCAGCGCCTGCAGCCCGGCCTTGAGATGCGCGCCGACGTGAGAGGCGTTCTGCTGCAGCGCCTCTTCCTCCAGTACGTCGAGCACCGTGATGCCAATCGCGCACGACAGGGGGCTACCGCCGGTCGACGAGAAGAAGTAGCCCTGCGACGCGAACCTGTCCGCGACTTCGCGACTGGTGATCACCGCCCCGAGCGGGTAGCCGTTGCCCGTCGACTTGGCGATCGACACGATGTCGGGCACGGCCCCCTGCTGCTGAAAACCCCAAAACCATTCGCCGAGACGGCCATATCCGACCTGCACCTCGTCGGAGATCGCGAGCCCACCGCCCGCCCGCACGGCCGCATACACCTGTTGCAGATAGCCGTCGGGCAGCGCCATTCCGCCCGCATTGCCGTACACGCTTTCGCAGATGAACCCTGCGGGCGCGCGGCCGGCGGCGATCAGTTCGTTGATCTGTCGCACCGCCTCATCGGTGTACCGCACCGCGTCGGCCCCGCGATACTTGCCACGGAAGCTGTTGGGCGATTCGACCGTGTGCACCCACTCCGGCCGGGTCGCGAGCGCGTTCGGGTTGTCGGCGATCGAGGTCGACACCGCGTCGGTGCCGTACGTCCAGCCGTGGTAGGCCTCCCTGACCGCGACCACATCGCGGCGGCCGGTCGCCGCCGTCGCCAGCCTGATCGCCAGATCGCTTGCTTCCGAACCGGAGTTGACCAGGAAGACCGTGTCCAGCGGGTCAGGCAGAGTCGCAGCCAGCCGCTCACTGAACTCGACCACCGCCTCGTAGTTGAACCGTGAGTTCGTGTTCAGCTTCCGCAGCTGACGGGCGGCGGTGGCGGCGACGCGGGGGTGTGCGTGGCCGAGCACGGTCACGTTGTTGACCATGTCGAGATAGCAGCGGCCCCGGGTCGACAGCAGGTAGTTGCGCCATCCGCGCTCGATCTGCGGGGGCGTGCGGTAGTAGTGCTCCTGCACCTGCGCGAAACTGGCCTCTCGACGCGTCAGCAGATCCGGCGCCGCCGCCACCTCCGTCGGGCCCAGCCCGAGCAGGGGACGTGGATCACGGGTCAGCGCAAGCCATCCCGGCGCCAGCTCTGCGGTCGTGAACTGCGGCGCCGCAGGTGCACCTGTCGGCCGCACCGATACCTGCACCCAGCGTTGCGCCGACGCCTCCGCCAGGGTTTCGCCGGCGCGCAGGCTGCCCGACCCCACCGGACGCACCCCGGCGAGCATCAGCTCGTAACCGGAGCCCTGAAAGGTGATGCCATCGGCGGATGCGTCGGCGACGACACCATCCCACGGGGCGCGCAGCGCGATGTCCGATGCCGGCCACATACTGACGCCGGTTGGTACGACGGCCGGGCTGTCCTGGCTCAACTTCGGCGCCCGGTTCAGCCTTGGCTGACCATAAACGGTCATCACCAGCTCGGCGCCGTCCCGAACGGCGGCGCGCGCCTGCGAATCCTCGAGATCTGCTGTGAGCCAGCCGCCGTCGTCGTAGCTGTCAGCCGTCGTGGACAGGTCGAGTGTCACCGCCGCGGCGTCGACGAGCGGCGTCGTCACCTCGATCGCCGCAGGTGTCCGGCTCAGCCCGAGGTCGGCCTTGACGATCTCGGTCATGACGTCCATCGGCACCGAGACGGCCTGCTCGAACATGCGCCATTCGCCGTCGGACTGCTCGGTCACGTAGTCGTTGTCGGGGTCGAGCGCCGCCTGCTGTGCACCGCTGACGATCAACACAGCGGTGCGCAACACCAACAAGGGCCACAGCGCGTCCGCTTCGACTGCGGTGAGTGGGCGAATGTCGTTGAACGCGCGGATCGCCGGCAGCACCGACGTCGGATCGCTGCCCGCATGCCCCAGCACACACGACGCCGTGATCGCGAGCTCGGCGACCGCCCAGCTGTCGGTCAGGTCGCCAAAGTCGATGACTCCGTCGGCATGGGCGCCCGACACCACCATGTTGGCATCGGTGAGATCCAGATGGACCGCCTGCCGCGGCAGGTCATCGGCCAGTGGCGCGATGCGCGACCACGCCTGCCGCGCCGCCGTCTCGAGTGCGGTCCGGTGTCCGGTGTCCGATACGTGCGAAATCAGTTCGGCGACAACGTCGGCGCCGTGCCGTAGATCCCATTGCAGGATTCGGTCCAGGCCGGGATGGGTGAAACCGGCGAGCGCACGGCTCACCCGGCCCGCCACCTCGCCGAGGCCGGCGACCGCTGTCGGCGACAGGTAGCCGGACTGCAGCAGGGTGCCGCCGGGAAGGTACTGCAGCAGCCGGACGTAGGCAGGTCCGTCGACCAAACCCATGATGGTCGTACACTTCTCGCCGGCGATGTTCGGCAGTGGGACCGCGACGCGTAAACCGGGTTCGCTCGAGGCGATCAGATCGGCCGCGAGGTCCTGAGCCTGCAGCTCGGTGGCGTTGAAGGCGGGGTTGGCGACCTTCAGCACACCGGCGATCGTCCCGTCTTCAGAAATGACGGTGAAGTTCCGGTCTTGCTGGCTGCCAAGGGATTCGGCGCTGGCCGACAGTCCGTAGTGCTCACGCAGGATCTGCTCGGCCTGCTCCTCGCTCACCTGCGGCGCGGGCAACCCCGGCTCTTCGAGGAAATTGAAGCCGACGGTGCGGCGATCTCCGGTCACTTGCAGACGAACTGAACAACGACTTCGGAGAAGGCATCGTTGTCGTCTCCGGCTGCGGTGTGCCCGGCGTCCGACAATTCGACGAACTCGGCGCGGGGTACCTTCTCCAGAAAGTCTTTGACACCTTCGGAACTGACCACGTCGGAAAGCTTGCCCCGGATGAGCAGGATCGGGATCGTCGACTCCACAACCGCGCGCTCGAGCTTCTCCACCCGGACGAACGGGTCGTCCATCGGTGCGGTGAGGAACGCCGGATCCCAGTGCCAGTACCACCGCCCGTCACGCAAACGCAGATTCTTCTTCAAACCCTCGGGGCTGCGCGGCTTCGTCCGGTAGGGGAGATATGCGGCGACCGCGTCGGCCGCCGCGTCGAGCGACTCGAAGCCCTCGATGCCGCTCGACATGAACTCGCGAATGCGGGCGCTGCCGTCCTTCTCGTAGCGCGGCACCACGTCGACGAGTACGAGTTTGGTCACCCGCTGCGGTCCGGCGGCGTGTGCGACCAGCATTCCGGTCATTCCGCCCATGCTTGCGCCGATCAGGATGACCGGACGGCCGATCTGGTCGATGACGGCCAGGGTGTCGTTGCACAGCGCATCGATCGTGTAATTGGCATCAGGTGCGCGGTCGCTATCGCCGTGTCCACGGCTGTCCAGAGCGACGACGTGCAGCCCGTGGTCGGCCAGGATCTGCCCGGTGCCCTTCCACGAGAAGCGGTTCTGGCCGCCGCCGTGGAGCAACAGCACCGTCGGCCGATCCTGCGCGGACGGTGCCCCGCGGTTCCACTCGTCGGCGACCAGGGTGATGTCGGCGTCGACGCCGGCTACCCGGAACTTCACCGTTTGCGGCTCACTGCGTGTGGCATCCAACCGACTTCCTCTCCGCCGATCCGGAGCCTCACGTTACCGAGGCAGAATTTGCGTGTAACTTCGGCCCGGCTGGCGAACGGCCTTCCTATGATTTGCGACGTGCAGCCAGAAACCGCCGAGGGTGATGACCGTGGTTGCATCATCGATGCTGCGTATACCTGCCTGTCAGAGCCCCATTCCGGCGCGATCCCGATCGCGGCGATCCTGCAGCGTGCGGGTGTGTCGACGCGGGCGTTCTACCGCCACTTCGAATCCAAGGACGAATTGTTCCTGGCGATGCTGCGCCAGGAGACCGACTTGTTGGCTGAGCGCCTGGACCGCATCTGTGCCGAAGTCCCCGGCGGCCCGGCGGATCAGGTCAGGGCCTGGATATCCGGCATGTTCGGATTGATTCACGACGACCAGACCCGAATGCACTTCTCGGTAATCGATTCCGACGAAGTGCGCGCCGCGAAGGGATACCGCGAGACGCGCGAGCAAGCCCACGCCGACCGCGAGCGCTCGCTGGTCGGGATCCTGCGCCGCGGCCGCGACGACGGGACCTTCCCGCTCACGAATCCCGAGCAGGACGCGATCGCCATCAGCGCAGTGGTCAGCAGGGTGATGCTCAGCCAGCACTACGAGGACAGGGAAGGTGTGCAGCGGGCGCAGAACCGGGTCCTGGACTTCGCGTTACGTGCCCTGGGCGCCACCCCGCGATGAGTTTTGCTTGCGCCGGAAGTCGGTTCTGACATGCCTTCCATTACGCCAAGCCTGTGGTTCGACAACAATCTCGAGGAAGCCGCGGCGTTCTATACCGCAATCTTCCCCAACTCCTCGATCGAGGGGTTCGAGCACTACACCGACGCCGGCCCGGGTACGCCCGGTGAGGTCGCGTGGGGCACATTCTCGCTGGACGGGCAACGTTTCATCGGCATCAATGGCGGTCCGCAGTTCCCGTTTTCCGAGGCGGTGTCCTTCGAAATCCGCTGCAAGGACCAGGCGGAGGTCGACTATTACTGGGAGCGGTTGCTCGACGGGGGCGAGGAGTCGCAGTGCGGCTGGCTCAAGGATCGATTCGGCCTGAGCTGGCAGGTTGTGCCCGGCCGGCTCTATGAGCTGCTTGCCGACCCGGACCCCGCACGCGCCGCTGCGGCAAACAAAGCGATGCTCGGAATGCGCAAGATCGTCATCGCCGAATTGGAGGAAGCAGTCCGTATTTGACGGTTACTGCATCTAAATAGCATCTCGGAAGTAGCCTTTCGTATGGCTTTCGGCGGGGTGCGACGTCAGTGTCACGGTCCAGATGGCGTGATTCAAATCCGTGATGCTACGGTCACCCGCGTCCCATCGCGCTGCCCAGATTCACAGCACTTGTGGGGGCAGGGGATCGGTTCAGGCGGAAGGAAGTAGCACGTGGTCGCTTCCGACGTCCTCGTCAAGCCGGTCCGCGCAGTCGGCGGTTTCTACGGGATGGCGCTCGACACGTTCGTCGCGATGGTCAGGCCGCCGTTCGCATGGCGCGAATTCATCACCCAAGCCTGGTTCGTCGCGCGGGTGTCGATCGTGCCGACCTTGATGTTGACGATCCCCTACACCGTGCTGCTGACGTTCACCTTCAACATTCTGCTCAGGGAGTTCGGTGCGGCCGACTTCTCGGGAACCGGTGCCGCGCTCGGCACGGTGCGGCAGATCGGTCCGATCGTGACGGTGCTGGTTGTCGCGGGCGCGGGCGCCACGGCCATGTGCGCCGACCTCGGTGCCAGGACCATTCGTGAGGAACTCGACGCGCTGCGGGTGATGGGCGTCGATCCGATCCAGGCGCTCGTGGTACCGCGCGTGCTGGCCGCGACCCTGGTGTCGCTGGCACTGTCCGCGACGGTGATCCTCGTCGGCCTCGCGGGCGCCTACTTCTTCTGCATCTACATCCAGAACGTGTCACCCGGTGCGTTCGCTGCGGGCCTGACGCTGATCATCGGCGCGCTCGACGTCACCATCGCGCTGATCAAGGCGGCCTTGTTCGGGCTCTCGGCCGGTCTGATCGCCTGCTACAAAGGCATATCCGTGGGCGGCGGCCCGGCGGGCGTCGGCAACGCGGTCAACGAGACCGTTGTCTTCACTTTCATGGCGCTGTTCGCGATCAACGTCGTCGCGACCGCGGTGGCAGTGCGGGTGACGATGTGAGCAGCGCACCTGTGGAACGGACCCGCCGGCCGATCGACCGGCGGTTCCCTCGCTTGGCGAAGCGGCTCGACGGTTATGCCGGAGCCTGGAATCACGTCGGCATGCAGACGAAGTTCTACGGCAAGACGCTGCGCAGCATCCCGTACGTGTTCACCAACTACCGGATCGAGCTGATGCGCATCATCGCTCAGATGGGCCTGGGCACAGGCGCTCTGGTGGTGATCGGCGGAACGGTCGCGATCGTCGGCTTTCTCACGGTGACCACCGGCGCCCTGGTGGCGGTGCAGGGCTATACCGACTTCTCCGAGATCGGCGTCGAGGCGTTGACGGGGTTCGCGTCGGCGTTCTTCAATGTCCGCCTCATCGCACCGGCGACCACGGCGATCGCACTGGCGGCCACCATCGGCGCCGGCGCCACGGCGCAACTGGGCGCCATGCGGATCAACGAGGAGATCGACGCGCTCGAGGTGATGGGAATCCGCAGCATCGCGTACCTCGCGTCCACCCGCGTTATTGCGGGCCTCGTGGTCGTGATCCCGCTGTACTGCGTCGGCGTGCTCGCCTCGTTCTGGGCCGCACGATTCGGCACCACCGTGATCTACGGCCAGTCGACCGGTGTGTACGACCACTACTTCCGCACATTCCTGAATCCGACGGACCTGGTGTGGTCGTTCGTTCAGAGCATCGCGATGGCCGTGGTGATCATGTTGATTCATACCTATTACGGCTTCTCGGCAAGCGGCGGACCGGCGGGCGTGGGGGAGGCTGTGGGACGTGCGGTGCGCACCTCGCTGATCGTCGCGGCTTTCGTGGTGATGATGATCTCGCTCGCGGTGTACGGGCAAACCGGCAACTTCAATCTGGCTGGATGACGCGATGGCTGACGCGAGGGACGACGAAGGGTTGCACCCGGCTTGGTGGACGCTGTTCTTGGTGCTGCTGGTGATTGGCGCCATCTGGTTGACGGCGGCGTTGTTCACGGGTTCGCTGGAGAAGTTCGTGCCGGTCACGCTGACGTCCGAGCGGTCCGGTCTGGTGATGGAAACCGACGCCAAGGTCAAGCTGCGCGGTGTTCAGGTCGGGCGGGTCGCCGCAATCGAGGGCGGCAGCGAACCGGTCAAGCTCAAGCTCGAGATCTACCCGGATCAACTCCAGTACATTCCGGCCAACGTCGAGGCGCAGATCCGCGCCACCACGGTGTTCGGCGCCAAGTTCGTGGATCTCGTCTATCCGAGCGATCCCAGCTCGGAACGGCTGAGGGCCGGCCAGGTGCTGGTGTCGCGCAACGTCAGCGTCGAGGTCAACACGGTGTTCGAGAACGTCGTCGGCGTGCTCGACCAGATCGACCCGGCCAAGCTCAACAGCGTGCTGTCGGCGCTCGCCGAAGGTGTCCGCGGCAAGGGCGAGCGGATCGGGGAGGCGACCACCGACGCCAATCAGGTCCTTCTCGCACTGAACCCGCGCAGCGAGACCATCCGCGCCGACTGGCAGTCGATCAAGAACTTCAGCGACACCTATAGCGTTGCGGCACAAGACATTCTCGCGACGCTCAACGCAGCCAGCACCACCAGCGAGACCGTCACCAGGAATGCGGACGCCTTGGATGCATTGCTGCTCAGCACAATCGGGCTCTCCAACAGCGGTATCGCGCTGCTCGCGCCGAGTCAGGCGAATCTGATCAAGGCCATCAACGTGCTCGAGCCGACGACCAACCTGCTGTACAAGTACAACCCCTCCTACACCTGCTTGCTGTTGGGCGCCAAGCATCTACTGGACCACGGCGGGTACGAAGCGCCGGGCGGCAACGGGCGATCGATCGTCCTCGACGCCGGTCTGGCCCTCGGGGATGACCCGTACAGCTTCCCGCGGCACCTGCCGATCGTCGGTGCCAAGGGCGGTCCCGGGGGCAAGCCGGGTTGCGGGTCGCTGCCCGACGTCAAGGAGAACTGGCCCGTCCGCCAGCTCGTGACGAACACCGGCTTCGGAACCGGAGTCGACTGGCGACCCAACCCCGGCATCGGCTTCCCCGGCTACGTCAACTACCTGCCGACCACTCGTGCGGTGCCCGAGCCGCCGAGCATCCGGAACCTGTTCGGCGGCCCCGCGATCGGTCCGGTCCCGTATCCGGGCGCCCCGGCGTACGGTGCGCCGCTGTACGCGCCGGACGGAACGCCGCTGTGGCCGGGCCTGCCGCCGGCCCCGCCACCGGGAGCGCCGAAGGATCCGGGTCCGCGGCCGGGGTCTGAGCCCTTCGTGGTGCAGGCGCCCGCCTTCCAACAACCGACACCGTTACCGCCGGTTCCGTTGCCGCACTTCGCGGCACCAGGACCGTGACCGCCCGACGCTTCGACCGACACTTCGACCGGAAAGGAATGCCGCAATGACCGCCAACTGGAAAAGCGCAGCCGTGCGTCTCGGCGTCTTCCTTGCCGTGTGTCTGCTCGGCGTGTTCGCGTTGTACGCGGTGTTCGGGCAGATGCGCTTCGGAGAAAAGGCCAACACGTACAAGGCCGAGTTCGTGAACGTGACCGGCCTGGAGAAGAACGACTTCGTCCGCATCGCGGGCGTGGAGGTCGGCAAGGTCGAGAACATCTCCATCCAGGGGGATACGACCGCACTCGTCGAGTTCACCGCGGACGATTCGGTCGTGCTCACCGACGGCAACCGGGCGGTGATCCGGTACGACGACCTGATCGGCGGCCGTTACCTGTCGCTGGTGGAGGGCGCGGGGGGCACCACGAAAGTCAGGCCGGGGGAAACGATTCCGCTGGCCCGGACATCGCCCGCACTGGATCTCGATGCGTTGATCGGTGGCTTCCGGCCGCTGTTCTCGGCGTTGGACCCCGACCAGGTGAATGCCTTGTCCGGACAGCTGATTCAGGCGTTCGAGGGCCAGGGCGCGACAATCGGCTCATTCCTGTCGCAGACCGCGGCGCTGACCAACACACTGGCCGACCGCGATCAGTTGATCGGTGAGGTGATCGTCAACCTGAACACCGTGCTCGGATCGCTCGGCGGCCAAAGTGACCAGTTCGCAAAGGCGGTCGACTCGCTATCGGAGCTGGTGCAGGGACTCGCGGAGCGCAGGACCGATATCGCCAACGGTGTGGCGTACGCGAATGCCGCAGCGGGCAGTGTCGCGGATCTGCTGTCGCAGGCACGTCCGCCGTTCGCGAAGACCATCCAGGAAACCGACCGGGCGGCAGGCATCGTGGTGGCCGATATCGACTACTTCGACAACCTGATCAACACCCTTCCCGACGCCTATCAGGCGTTGAGCCGGCAGGGCATCTACGGTGACTTCTTCTCGTTCTACCTGTGCGACATCATCCTCAAGCTCAACGGCAAGGGTGGCCAGCCGGTCTACGTGAAGATCGCCGGACAGCCGACGGGGAGGTGCGCGCCGCGATGAAGCCGTTCTCCGAACGTAGTCCGCTCGTCATGGGTGCCATCGGCCTTGGCCTGACCGCCGGGATCGTGCTCGTCGCGCTGCAGTACGACAAGATCCCGTTCATCAACCAGACCAAGGAGTACTCGGCATACTTCGACGAGGCTGGCGGCCTGACAACCGGTGCGGGCGTGCAGGTTTCGGGCTTCCAGGTGGGCCAGGTCCGGTCGATCGATCTGGACGGGCCGCAGGTGCTGGTCACGTTCACCATCGACGACGACATCGCGCTCGGGGACCGCACCGAGGCCGCGATCAAGACCAAGGGCCTGCTGGGCGCGAAGATCCTCGAGGTCATGTCGCGCGGGGACGGCCGCCAGGAGGGCACGATTCCGCGTGACCGCACGACATCGCCGTACCAGCTGCCCGACGCGCTGGGTGAGCTCGCGACGACCATCAGCGGTCTGGACACCACGCAGCTTTCCGATTCCCTGCGGGTGGTTGCGGATACGTTCTCCGAGACCCCGCCCGAGCTCCGGGTCGCCGTGGAGGGCGTTGCCCGGTTCTCCGAGACCCTCAACGAACGCGACGCCGAGTTGCGGGAACTGCTCACCAATGCCAACAAGTCGACGGCGGTGCTGGCCGAGCGCAGCGACCAGGTTGTCAGCCTGATCGCCGACACCAACGCGCTGCTGGCGGAGCTGCAGAACCAGAGCGCCGCCATCGACCAGATCTCGGGCAGCATCTCGGCACTGAGCCAGCAGTTGGAGGGTTTCATCTCCGAGAACCGCGACACGATGAGGCCCGCGATCGACAAGCTCAACGGCGTGCTGACGGTCCTCGACAACCGCAAGGAGCGGCTGCAGAAGGGGCTGAAACTGCTGACCGGCTATGCGATGTCGCTGGGTGAGTCGGTCTCGTCGGGGCCGTTCTTCAAGAACTACATCGCCAACCTGCTTCCCGGCCAGTTCCTGCAGCCGTTCATCGACGTGGCGTTCTCCGACCTCGGTCTGGATCCCAACGTGCTGTTGCCATCTGAGCGCACCGACCCGCAGATCGGCACACCCGCAGTCCCGGCGATGCCGGTGCCGTACCCACGTACCGGCCAGGGCGGCGATCCGAATCTTCAGCTGCCCGATGCCATCACGGGCAATCCGGGTGATCAAGGGTGTGGTCCGCCGGGGCTGCCGCTGCCCGGCCCGACCGGCTGCTACCCGTACCGCGAGCCGCTGCCGCCCGGACCGCCCGGCGGCCCGCCGCCCGGACCGCCCGCGGCTGCGCCGCCGGGGCTGGGGTCCATCCCCGTCCCGACGCCGAGCCCGGTGATGGTTCCCGCGCCGGGTGAGGTCTACTCGGATCCGGTGGCCGGCCGATGAATCGCATTCGCAAGAGCTGGGTGGCCGTAGGGCTGGTCGTGCTGCTGGTCGCTGGTGTGATCGTCCTGCTGCGCACCAGCGACACCATCAACCGCACGAATGTCGTTGCGTACTTCGACAACAGCAACGGCATCTACGTAGGTGACGACGTGCGGATACTCGGTGTGAATGTCGGCTCGATCAGCAAGATCGAGCCGGAGCCCGACCGTGTCAAGATCTCGTTCTGGTACGACAGCAAGTACAAGGTGCCCGCGGACGCCAACGCCGCGGTCCTGTCGCCGACGCTGGTGACCTCGCGTGCGATCCAGCTGACGCCGGTGTACACGGGCGGTGCCACGATGGCCGACAACACGGTGATTCCGCGTGAGCGCACGGTGGTGCCGGTCGAATGGGACACGTTGCGTTCTCAGCTCGAACGACTGGCCCAGGAGTTGCAGCCCACCGAGCCCGGTGGGGTGAGCCCGCTCGGCGCGGTGATCAACACCGCCGCCGACAACCTGCGTGGCCAGGGTGCGAACATCCGCGACACGGTGATCAAGCTGTCGCAAGCCTTTTCGGCTCTCGGCGACAAGAGCACCGACATCTTCTCGACCATCAAGAATTTGTCGATCCTGGTGTCGGCGCTGCAGGACAGTACGAATCTGATGCGTCAACTCAACCAAAACCTGGCGTCGGTCACCGGCCTGCTTGCCGACAATCCCAATGAGGTCGCCGACGCTGTGCGGGATTTCAACGCCGTCATCGGTGACGTCCAGACGTTCGTCGCGGACAACCGCGAATCCCTGGGCACCACATCGGACAAGCTGGCCGGTGTGACACAGGCGCTGAACGACAGTCTCGACGACGTCAAACAGTTCCTGCATGTGGCGCCCAACTCATTCCAGAACTACGTCAACGTCTATCAACCGGCGCAGGGTGGCGCCAGCGCGATCCTTGCGGTCAACAACTTCGCCAACCCGATCAGCTTCCTGTGCGGTGCGGTGCAGGCGGCGTCGCGGCTGAACGCCGAGCAGTCGGCGAAGCTGTGTGTGCAGTACCTGGCGCCGATCATCAAGAACCGTCAGTACAACTTCCCGCCGATCGGCCAGAACCTCTTCGTCGGTGCGCAGGCGCGGCCGAACGAGATCACCTACAGCGAGGAGTGGATGCGGCCCAATTACATTCCGCCGCAGCCGCCTGTCGCTGCGCCGTCGCCGGCGCCGGACGGCTCTGCGCCGCCCCCACCGCCGGGACCCCCGCTTCCTGCCGAGGCCGTCGTGGCCACGAACCCAACCGACGGTCTGCAGGGAATGATGGTGCCGCATGGAACGGGGCCGCGATGACGACGCGACGAATTCGATTGCGCACCGGCGCAGCACTGCTGGCAGTCGCCGCGGTTGTTTCCGGCTGCGGTGATTGGCAGGGACTGAACTCGATTCCGCTGCCGGGGGTCGAGGGCCGCGGGCCCGGCGCGTTCACCATTCAGGCGCAGATGCCCGACGTCGACAACATCGAGCCGAATTCCCGGGTCCGGGTAGCAGACGTGACGGTCGGCAACGTGACCAAGATCGAGCGGCAGGGTTGGAACGCCCTGGTCACGATGGAGCTCAACGAGAATGTCCAGCTGCCCGCCAACGCCACGGCCAAGCTGGGGCAGACCAGCCTGTTGGGTTCGCTGCACATCGAACTCGCGCCCCCGACCGATGTGGCGCCGGAGGGCAGGCTGCACGAAGGTTCGCTGATTCCGCTGAAGTCGGCGAGCAATTACCCGAGCACCGAGCAAACGTTGGCGTCGGTCTCCCTGCTGCTCAATGGTGGCGGGATCGGGCATGTTCAGGACATCACCGAGGCGTTCAGCACCGCGTGGACGGGCCGCGAAGCCGACCTGCGCAGTCTCATCGAGCAGCTCGACATCTTCATCGGCTACGTGAACGACCAAAAGGGCGACATCATCGCCGCCAACGAGAGCATCAACAATCTGGTCGGCCAGATCGCCGAGCAGAAGCCGGTGGTGGACAGGGCATTACGCACTATCCCCGATGCGCTCGAGGTGTTGAAGGATCAGCGGAACAATCTTTCCGAGGCGCTCGTGCAGCTGGGCCGGTTCAGCGCGCTCGCCGCCGATTCGGTCGACCAGACCAAGGAAGCGCTCGTCCAGGAGCTGAGGGACCTCGGGCCGACGCTCGAACAGCTTGCCAATGCGGGTCCGGCTCTGACGCGGGCACTGAGTTTCCTGCCGACGTTCCCGTTCCCGAAAGAGACGTTGACCAACTGGATCCGAGGCGACTACGCGAACCTGTCATTGATCGTGGACATGACGCTGAGTCGCATCGACCAAGGTCTCTTCACCGGAACACGATTCGAATGCAACCTGACGTGGTTGGAGTTGTTCTGGGGCCGCACCGTCGGCCAGATGCCCAGCCCGTGCAACCACCACGTTCCGCCCCCTGGCGGCAACCCGTTGCTCGAGGCGTATCGCTGGGATCAGGGGCCGTGACATGCGACTGACTCGACAGATCGTCATCCAGCTGATGATCTTCAGCGTGCTGGCCGTGGTGGCGCTGGGCATCATGGTGATCTCGTACATGCGCCTGCCCGCGCTCATGGGCATCGGGGAGTATCGCGTCACCCTGGAGCTGCCGGAAGCCGGTGGGCTGTATCCGCGCGGGAACGTCACCTACCGCGGAACTCAGGTCGGCATCGTGAAGAGTGTCAAACTCACCGATAACGGTGTCGCGGCGGATCTTTCGCTTGATTCCGACGTGCCGATCCCCGCCGACCTCGAGGCCGAGGTACACAGCGTGTCCGCGGTGGGTGAGTTGTACGTTCAGTTGATTCCGCGCAGCGGCGACGGCCCGATACTCCGGGACGGCGATGTCATCCCGCAGGATCGCGCGCGGGTTCCCATCGACGTGAACACGGTCCTGGATGCCACCAACCGCGGTCTTGCCGCGATTCCGCGCGACAACCTGCGCACGGCAGTCGATGAGGCGTACACCGCGGTCGGCGGCCTCGGACCCGAGCTGTCCCGGTTGGTCGACGGCGCTACCAACCTGTCCATCGACGCTCGCGAGAACCTCGACCCGTTGACGACCCTGATCGATCAGTCGCAACCGATCCTCGATTCCCAGACCGAGACCGGTGGCGAGATTCAGGCGTGGGCGTCCAATCTCGCGTCGGTCACCGACCAGTTGCAGTCACAGGACGCCGCCGTGGCGGGCATTCTCGAAAAGGGGCCCGGCGCGGCCGAAGAGGTGCGGGCGCTGTTCGACAGATTGCAGCCGACGCTGCCGATCGTGTTGGCGAACCTGGTGAATATCGGCGAGGTCGCCGTCGCCTATCAGCCCAGCCTCGAGCAGTTGTTGGTGCTGTTCCCGCAGGGTACCGCGACGACGCAGGCGATCGGTGTGGCCAAGGCGAACACCAAACAGGACTACATGGGCGACTACCTGACGCTGAACCTCAACCTGAACCTGCCGCCACCGTGCACGACCGGATTCCTGCCGACCCAGCAGCAGCGGGTTCCCGCCCTGCAGGATTATCCGGACCGGCCCGCCGGCGACGTGTACTGCCGCATCCCGCAGGACGCTCCGTTCAACGTCCGCGGGGCGCGCAACCTGCCCTGCGTGACGGTGCCTGGCAAACGCGCCCCCACGGTGAAGATGTGCGAGAGCGACGAGACCTACGTGCCGCTCAACGACGGCTACAACTGGAAGGGCGACCCGAACGCCACCCTCTCCGGTCAGCCGATTCCCCAGCTGCCGCCGGGTACACCGCCTGCAGAAGTAGCTCCTCCGCCGGGTGTGGCGCCGCCGCCGATAGCGGCCGCCGAATATGATCCGGCGACAGGCACGTACGTTGGTCCGGACGGCAAGGTCTACGAGCAGTCCAACCTCGCCAACGGCGCCGCAGCACAGACGTGGCAGTCCATGCTGGTGCCTCCCGGGAACTGATGTCATTCGACTACTCCGGGCTGCGTGACAGGTGGTACCGCGAAGGCTGGTTCTCCGACCGCACCTGCCTGGATGCCTTCGAATCCGGTGCAAGGGAATACGGTTCGACTCCGGTGGTGTTCGCCACCGCCGATGCGGTCGACACGACGACGGTCGCTGTGATCCACGACCGCGCGCGTGCGTTGGCGGCGGCACTGCAACACCTGGGCACCCGTAGCGGTGATGCCGTCGCGGTCCAGTTGAACAACCGAGTCGAGTGTGCGATCGCATACCAGGCGGTGCTGCTCTGCGGTGCGGTACTCGTTCCGATCGTCCACATCTACGGTGTTGCCGAGGTCCGATTCATTCTCGAGGAGTGCGGTGTAAGGGTCCTGGTCATGCCCGAGCGCTTCCGCAGCGTCTCCTATACCGAACGCATACCGGAGTTTTCGCGCATCGACACCCTGGACCATGTTGTTGTCGTTGACGCCGCCGAGGGTGACGGCTATCTCGCATGGTCGCGACTGCAGGCCTTCGGGGACTATCGACGGCCATCGGTATCCGCCGACGCCGTCTGCCTGCTGATGTACACATCGGGCACGACGTCGGCCCCAAAAGGCGTGCAGCACAGCCACAACACGGTTCTCGCTGAGCAGCGGACCTTACCCGCGTTGATTGCGAGTGCGCCCGACGACGTGTCGCTGGTGACCTTTCCGCCGGGGCACATTGCCGGAGTCGGAAGCGTGCTGCGACCGTTGATGTCGGGTAATCGCACTGTGTTCCTCGATGGATGGGATCCCGCCCGCGCGGTCGAGTTGGGTCACGCGTACGGCGTTACCTCCACGGCGGGCGCTCCCATTCACCTGCAGGACGTCCTCGAATTGGGGGAGTCCGGCGTGAAGCTCCCCACGCTGCGTGAATTCCTGGTCGGTGCCGCGCCGGTCAGCGAGGAACTCGGCAAGCGAGCGGCCGCAGCCGGTATTGCCACGTTCCGTTCCTACGGCGCCACCGAACATCCCACAGTGACCGGAGAGCATTCGGGTGAGCCCCAGTGGGCACGACATGGCACAGATGGCAAACCACTTCCTGGTTCGTCGGTGCGCATCCTCGGGCCTGACGGGTATGAGGTGCCGGCGGGGACCGATGGCGAGGTCGTCGTCCAAGGGCCAGAACAATTTGTCGGTTACCGCGACGCCGCACTGAACGCCGATGCTTTCACGTCCGACGGCTGGTTTCGCATCGGCGATCTCGGTCATGTCGACACATCTGGCCGACTGACCATCACCGACCGAATCAAGGACGTCATCGTCCGCGGCGGTGAAACGATTTCGTCGGGCCAGGTCGAAGACGTACTCAACAGCCATCCTGCGGTGGCCGAAGGGACGGTGGTGGCGGCGCCGGATCCACGGTTCGGCGAGGTGGTCGCGGCCGTCGTCGCGCTCAAACCCGATGCGGCACTTGATATCGCCTCCCTGAGGGAGCACTTTGCGGCGGCCGGCCTGGCGAAGCAGAAGACACCCGAACGGCTTGTTTTCGTCGACGTGCTGCCGCGCACAGCGCTGGGCAAGGTGCGCAAAGCTGAGCTTCGCCGCGCGCACTTCGCGTGACGACCCGCACTACACCGTGATTACGATGCCCTGTGTGAGTGCGACGATGATCCCGAGGATCACGATGAACGCCACGCATCCGCCGAGCAGCTTCCAGGTTTCGTTCCACAGCGCAGCATTGGTCTGCGGCGGCAGAAAGAACTCGGCGGGAAGGTCTTTCGTGTTGATGCGGTGTGATGGATGAGTGTTCACGTTGGTCATTTCCTTCGGATTCACGGAACGTAGGCGCTGTCGGCACCGGTAACCGCGCGCAACACAACGAGCGGCAGCACCAGGAGGAAGAAGAAGCTGACCTGAAATCCGACGAACCAGGCGCCTAATCGCATGAGTTCGAATCGCCACCGTGGAATCGTCACGTCGTAGTTGAGGTACGCGTCGAACTCCTGCTGCTTGGTCAACGTCGCCGACTTGGTGGCAACGGCAAGACTGCCCGAACCTGATGCGCCGGTGGGCGCGCCGGCGGCCGGGGCCCCTTTCGGCACGGTGAAACGGTCCAGCCTGCAGAACCGCTCCAGGTGGTTGAGACCCCGGATGGGGGGCTTGCCGGTCCAGTAGGCGATCAGGTTTGGCCAGGTGCACATGATGCCGATGGTCCAGAGCAGCGTGATTCGGCCACCACTGCCCCATTCGAGCACCGGACCGATCCCCGGGTCATACGTCCACCAGCCCATTGCGGTGGCGGTGCCCTCGACAACGAAATCCCAGATGTAGTTGACCGGAATGGCCAGCACGATCATCGACTTGAGCATGCTCCACCCGGTGCGGGATGACACCCACTGGCTGAGCCACAGCACGAGCAGTGCGTGCACACCCCAGTACACCGCGTATGCGAAAGGCATGAAGAGTGGATCGTTGGGTGTCTTGAGCGGCAGCCAATCCAGCAGATGGTGCTCGGCGAAGGCGGGGCTGTAGAAGAGCATCTGGCCCCAATCGCCGACGGTTTCCATCCAATAGACCGCGATGCTGTTGAACAGGAACAGGAAGCCCCAGGTGAGCCGGCGGCGGCGAACCACATCGGCGATCGCCAGCACGATGAAGATGCTTCCGGCGATGGGGATCACCCAGTTGAAGAACCACACGCCGGTCGGAGCAGCAGTGACGGCCGGGACGAGTTGCTCGGCTGCAAAGACCATTGGCGACCTCTTCGTCGTTCGATATAGTGAAGACAGCTTCACTAAATTTCGTTGTGGTGTCAACTACCCAGAGACGGAGACAGCACATTGAGCGCATATCCCGCCGAGCCGGGCATGCCGAACGAGCGGCAGGTGCGGGAGTTCCAGGCGGACTCGCTGCAGCGGCATGCCATCGAGTTCGGCGAGTGGATGGTGCGCGCCAGCAACAGCCACGCTCATGACTTGGGCCACTACAACTTGCGGCCCGCGCATGCTCGACTCATGGTCTTTCTCGGCTGGGAGGGGAGCCGTATCACGGACATCGCACGGGCCCAGGACGTCACCAAGAACGCGGTCGGTCAGCTCGTCAGCGAGCTAGAGGAGCTCGGCTATGTCGAGCGCGTGCCGGATCCCGCCGACGGCCGGGCCAAGATCGTGCGCTATACCGATCAAGGCGTCGCCCTGATCGGTGATGCGGCTCGTATCGCAGAACGACTCAACACCGAAATCGAGAACATCATCGGGCCGCGGCGTCTTGGAGAGCTGCGGGCGACGCTGGCCGATGTCTGCCACCACCTCGGGCTCGGTCCGGCGATGAACGACGGGGAGCCATGAGGTACGCGACGGGTTTGGGAAATGCGTTGGCGAACGCGCGTGCGATCGCAGAGCTGGCGGCATCCGCATCCCCGTGGGTTCCGACGCGGGGGCCGTCGAAGTCGTCGGACGTCACGGCCGAATGGCTCACGAGCCACCTCGGCACCCAAGCCGCAGGCGCGGTTGCGCTGTCAGCGACTCCGCTAGACGGGACGACAGGGACCACAGATCGTCGACGGCTGGCGGTGGAGTGGAATGAGGCAGGGAAGCGCGCGGGCTTGCCTGCCAACGTCTTCGTCAAGAGCAGTCCTTTGTCCGCCAAAAACAGGGGAATGGTCGCCGCACTCGGGATGTCGCACAACGAGGTTCGCTTCTACCAGCAGATGGCCGACGAGGTGGTGGGCGTGTGCCCGAACGCTTGGTACTCCTACGCTGGGATAGGGGCGCGATTCCTCATCGTGCTCGACGACATCGTCATAGACGGCGCGCGTCCGTATGCTCTTGCCGATCGTTGCGAGATCGAGCACGCCCGGGGACTGATCAACGCGTTCGCCGAACTTCACTCCAGATTCTGGGAATGCCCGCGATTCGATGCCGACCTCAACTGGGTTCGGACGTGGAGCACGCGGCCCGGCAACGCGGTGCTCAAGAGGTTCTACAAGCGTGGCAGGCGCGGTGCGCTGAAGCTGAACCGCCCCGAAGCGACGCCGGCCGTCCATTCGACCGCTGCCGCACTGGATGCCAACATCGATGCCTACTACCGCGAGTTCGAGGCGGGGCCGTTGACGCTGCTGCACGGCGATTCTCACCTTGGCAACACCTACTCACTGCCCGACGGCCGCTCGGGTCTTCTTGATTGGCAAGTGATCTGGCGTGGACCAGGACTACGTGAGGTCACCTACTGGATGGTGACCGGATTGGAACCCGTCATCCGCCGTGCCCACCAGCGGGAACTGCTCGACCAGTACCTCGACGGTCTGCGCGCCGGCGGGGTCACCGAATTGCCGAGTGCGGACGCGGCTTTCGAGAGGTACCGGTTGTTCTCGGCAGAAGCATGGGACGCCACGGCGATGACCATCGCTTGGCCCGGCTTGCAGGCACCGAAAAACGCCGAGGCGGCTTGGCGGCGCGCCTGCGCCGCCGTCGAAGACCTCGACGCCGCCGGCGCGGTCAACGAAATCGCCCAGAGGCGCGACTATGCCTTCTAGTTCTAGTTGTCCCATCGCAGCTTGAGGGTGTTCAGACCCCACACCTGGCCGCCGTGCTCGATCGCCTCCTCGGCCAATTCGTAGTCAGGGATGCGGCGGTGCCACTCCTCGAGCACGATCGCCATTTCCTGGCGGGCTAGGTGTGAACCGAGGCAACGGTGTGGGCCACCGCCGAACGACAGGTGACGCGTGACGCCGCGGTCGAAGTCGACCTTGCGCGCGGCAGGGTACATGTTCTCGTCGCGCCCTGCAGCGGCCATCGGGAACGAGGCCATGTCACCGGCCTTAACAGGACAGCCGTGGAAGTCCATGTCCTGAGTGGCCTTTCGCGCAGTTTGCACTATCGGATAGGCCCTCAGCATTTCCTCGACAGCCTTGGGAATGATCGTCGGCTCCGCAGCGATCCGTGCGCGGTCGGCAGGATGGGTCGCAAGGTGCAGCATCGCGTACGACAGCTGGCTCGCCACGGTGTCAAGCCCCGCCATGAATAGCAGCAGCAAACAGTTCAACAGGTCGGTGTCGTTGATCGGCTCGCCGTCGATCTCCCACCGGATCGCGTTGCTGACGATGTCGCGAGCCTTGGGATCGGGGTTGGCGCGCCGCTGCTCGATCAGGCCCGAAAAGTACCCCATCACGGCCATCATGCCGTCAAGCCGAGTCGCGTTCACGTCGTCACTGGACCCGAGGGTGTGCAGGATCTTGTCCTCCCACACCAGGAATGCGTCGAGCTCCTCTTCAGGCATGCCCATCAGCCGGGTGAAGACGATGGAAGGAAACACCCGCGCCATCTGCGTCACGAAGTCACAGGAGCCTTCTGGCGCAAGCTTTTCGATGAGCTCACCGGCGAGTGAGTGTTGTTCATCACTCAGGCTTTTCACCAGACCGGGGGAGAAGTACTCGCCCAGCACATGTCGCCACTTGGCGTGGTCAGGCGGGTCGATCATGATCGGTATCCACTTGTAGGGCGGATTCGGATCCGACGGCACGATCACGCTGCTCGACCAGAGGTCGGGGTGCTGCAGACCGTCGAGGATCGTCTCGTAGTCGGTGAACATCCAATAACCAGGCCCCTCGGTGTTGCGGAACACCGGGCGCAGATCATCCTGGGTGGCGTCCAACATCCCGAAATGCGTCAGGGCCGGAGCCGACGGCGAGTTGAGATCCAGGTTCTTCTCGACCGGACACTGCGTTGGCTGAGTATTGCTCACGATCTTCCCTTTCATTGACGGCGACCTCGGTTGAATTGGTCGGCAAGATTGCTCAATGCGTCGATGGCGGTGTTGACCGCGTCTTCGACTTCTCTTGTCCGAGATAGGCGTTCGCCGCTGGAGCCACCCGACGCGGCCAGGGCGGGGATGATGAAGTGACGGAATCGCCGTCGTACCTCGTCCGCGGATCGGTCGAGTTCCTCGGCCGCTATGTAGGTCTGTTCCACCATGAAGTCGACGAGTTCGTCGATCTCCAGGTCGTTTCGCACCTCGCCATTTCGCCGACCCTCCTCCAGCACGTGCCCGACGGCTTCGACCGCGACCCGGTGTACATGCGGATCGTGCACCGATGCGGAGTGCTGGGCGATCAACGCGGAGATCGAGGGATCGGTGGGTAGCTCACGCGTCGTGTAAATCATTGCGGCCTCGAGCTTTGCGAACGCACCGGCCTTTGCGGCCATCAGCGACTGCACCTCCGCCACGTGCCTGCGGGCCCGCAGGAGTGCCACTTGCACCAGCAGCTCCGAGACGCTGCCCAACTGGCGGAACGCGGTGGCGCGAGAAACGCCCGCGATTCTGGCCACGGTATCCATCTGCACGGCGGCGATTCCGTGCTGTGCGATCTCGGCGTCGGCGGCACGTATCAACCGATCTCTGACGGTGCCGTCGTCGCGCGCAGTCACGTCGATGGTGGTCATGGTCGCCGGCTCACGTGATCGCTCCGGCGATTTTGAGTTCGATGAGCCGGTCGTCGTCCAGACCGAGCTCGCGCAGCACGTCGTCGGTGTGTTCGGCGAACTGTGGAGCCCGTGACAACGTGACGGGCTCGTCGCCGAACTTGACGGGACTGGCGACCAGCTTCTGCGAAATGCCTTCAGCATCAACGATGTCGGCGATGCGGCCGTTGGCGATCAGCGCCTCGTCGTTGGCAAGCTCCCAGGCGTCCTGAACCGGTGCCCATTGGCCAGTGCCGCGATCGAGCACCGCCTTGCACTCGGGATAGGTCAGCTTGCCTATCGCGTCGGCGACGATGTCATGCGCGGCGTCCGCGTTGGCAGCCATTGACTCCACCGACGCGAATCTCGGATCCTGGGCGCAACTTTCCAGACCCATCAGCCGACAGAACTCGGGCCAGTATCGGGTTGGCTGCAGCATCGACAGCTGGACGAACCGACCGTCGGAGGTGCGGTAGGCCCCCGTGAGGGGATTGCCCGGCGCCTGTGTCTTGCGCTCGAACTTCGGCAGGGGGCCGTCCATCAACATCGCCATGTTGACGCTGAACTGAGTTGCCCATGCACCGACGGCGAGCAGCGAAACATCAAGCACGGCAGGCTCGCCCGTGACCTGCCGACCGAAGAGCGCCGCCGCAACACCACCTGCGATCGCCAGCCCGCCGATGTTGTCGCCATAGGCGCCGGCGGGCATGAACGCGACGGAGTCGGCGTCCGGCGGTGTGACACCGTCGGCGCTGCCGCCGCGCGCCCAGAACGCCGTGGCGTCATAAGCGCCGGAGTCGCGATCGGGTCCATTCATTCCGAATCCATTGCCGGAGACGTAGATGATGTCGGGATTGACTTGCCGGATGTCGTCGACGTCGATACGCAACTTGGTACGTGCCGAGGGCAGATAGTTGGTGAGGAAGACGTCGCTTCGTCGGATGAGTTCTTCGAGCACGGCGCGAGCGTCGTCGTTGTCGAGGGCGAGACCGATACTGCGTTTGCCGCGGTTCGGCGCCTCCATGATCGGTGCGAATGACGAGCCAGGCGCGCTGGCGGCCCGGCCGAGGACCTTCACCAGCCCGCGCTGCGCGTCGCCGGTCACGGGGTGCTCTACCTTCACCACCTCAGCGCCCCAATCTGCGAGCACCGCCCCCGCCGACGGCACGAAGGTGAACTGCGCGACCTCAAGCACCCGGACACCGGTCAACGGCCTGGCCACAAAACCTCCTGCGATCAGAATCATTGAGTGACGCATTTCTGCGACGCAGCAGAATGAAAGTATCAGCATCGCGTCGGGAATGCGAGACCTGGATCACAGAGAGTCACGGCGAGGACGTCAAGTGAACGTGGTTAAGGCCGGCCGATGTACGCACAGCGTCGGTCGCGGCTGTCGGCAGGTCTGAGAGGTTTAACCCTTCGTCAGTCCATGATGTCGCGGACGCGGGTCTTCTCGTGGCCCCGCAGCATCGCTGCGCTCGCTGCCTCCATGTGGCGGCGCCAATGGGTTTCGGCCTCAGCGCCCTTGCGGGCCTGGACTAGGTCGACGAGCCGCGAGTACGACTTGACCAGCCTCCCGTACTCCGCCTTCGCGATTTTGTTGGTGTTATCGGCCCCGAGAATCGCTGCGGCCGTGTGGCGTTCGCCGATCTCATGCAGCATTCCGGCGATGATTCCCAGCGTCGCGTTACCCGAGAGCTCGACCATCCGGCGATGAACTTGAGCCGATGCGGACGCCAGCTTGCCCGCCTCATAGGCGCGGGGCACGTCGTCGACCAGCCTGGCCAATTCCGCATGGGCCTCTTCGGTGCCCTCCTCGGCGAGCAACTTGGCCGCCGCGGGTTCGATCGCGGTTCGTGCGGTCATGACGTCCGCCAGCGAGGCGCCTGACAGCGCGAGAAGGAGTCCCGCAGGTCGCGCGACGATCTCGGGACCGGGCACCCGCACTTTGGCACCCGTGCGGGAACCACGGCGAACCTCAACGAGTCGCTCGGACTCCAGCACGCGCACAGCCTCTCGCAAGGTGGGCCTGCTGACTTGAAAGTGGGCAATGAGATCCGCTTCGTGCGGCAGGAAATCGCCGTCCTTGAGCTGGCCGTCGACGACCATGCGGCGCAATGTCCTGGCGACCAGCTCCGCCGTCTTGGGAGAACGGACGGCGCCTGACGCCGAGTCGGGCGAGATCATCGGTGCAAGCGAATCGGGTCGAGACACCGTGTCCCTCCTACGGGATTGCAGTTGTACTACTCAGTAAACCATGTTGTGCGGCACCGCGACCGGTCGTCAACGCCTTCAATGCAGCTCGGATGCCAGGCGGATGGCTGCCGCGTCGTACTCCGCGCGTCTGCGACGACCGACCAGAAAGCTGGGCGCCGCGACGAACACGGTGTCGGGCAGGCGCTTGCGTTGCGAGATCATCTCGCGGGCTTGGCCAGCATCGCCGCAGACGGCGATGGCCCACAACATGTCATCGGTCACGTGGTCGGCCATCGCCTTCGGCCGCCCATTTCGGAATTCCGTGCGGATCGCGGCGACCTCGTCCTGCCACCCATGCAGCTCGACCAGGGCGTCGTAGGTTCGCACCGTCAGGTAGAAGGCGATCTGGAGCCGCGCATCGTTGATGGCACGTTCGGGTTCGGCATCGTTGATTGCGGTGATCTGCCACCCCCATCTGTGTAGGTTGCTCGCGTCGCGTCCGGCGGCGGCGGCTCCACAGCCGAGTTCCGGGTCGACAACTTCGTCCCACCAACGGTCGGTGAATAAGCCGTGACCCAGTACTCCGTCGGCGGTGCGCCCCGCGGTCCGGATCATGATCTTGTTGAACGCGCCGATCAGAATCGGCACGTCGAGCCTGCCGAAAATCGGCGCCCTGATGTCGGCGTCGATCGTGTAGTACTCACCGCGGTAGCGGATCGGCTCGCCGTCCTCCGCGTGCAGGAACGCCCTGGTCGCTTCGATGAGTTCGGCCATGCGCGGCGCGGGGTGACTGGCATCGACCCCGAACCAGTCCCGATTCATGCGTGACGTGCCCGCACCAAGGCCGAGGAACAGCCGACCGCTCGCGTGCTTTGACAGGTGACGGATCGACGAGGCATGGACGAACGGGGACCGCGCGAATGCGTACGCGATACCGGGACCGATCATCGCCGTCGTCGTGGCGTGGGCCATCTCTGTGGCGGTCACATATGCGTCGTGGTCGGCGAATTCGCCGGAGCAGAAGGCGGAGGCGCCTGCGGCCTCAGCTTGCCCGGCCAGTTCCGGGCCGGGCCAGGGTAGTCCCCACTTCATCGCGGCGGAAGCCTCCTCAATCGTTTGAGATCGCTTACTTAGTAAGACATGTGACTCTACATCTTCCCTCGCTCATTGAGACCGAGATTCTCGACACCGATGTCGAAAGAGGTAATGGTGACGGCCCGCACCGCGGTCGCACGCGGCCGACGGCTCTATAAGACTGCCGCCACCTCCGGCAGCGTGACCGGCCTGGCCGTTACGGTCTGCCACAGCGTGGTCGGGTCGACGCTTCGTGAGTCCGTACTGCCCGCGATCAGCAAGTTGATCTGGCGATTGGTCCACCGACCGCACACTCTGAGGAAACTTCGGCGACGTGCTTCGCGGATCCGGACCGGCCCACGAGCAACCGCGCCGAAACGCATATGCGCATTGACCATCGAGCGCCCGAGATGGCGTGGATTTTCGCCTGGCAACACATTCTAATTAGCTATATAGATATATCTTTAGTTTTCTTTGTCGAAGCTACGGAATCCGATGCTGACCGTCCATAGTCGTCGTGCTTAGGGACGGGCCGGCGGCGATTTCGCGCGCCGCAGAGGGTAGTCGTTCCCTGAGTCCGCGGGGGCAACTGCGCTGACGGTGGGCACGTCGTCGCGGGTGTGGCCTGAGGGGATCGGCGACCGGGTCGACGGCCTGGGTGATTGGCCGGGGAATGTGGGGCCGTCAAAGCCCGGCCCCGATAGTGGAAAAATACACTTCTACTTAGCGAATTAGGAGCAATTTAATTGCGCGCAGAATCGGGTCAATTCCTTATGTCTTGGCGATCTCTAATGGGACGGGTTTACAGCAAGCCTTTCCACATCGTTATTCTTGCTGTGAATTGTCGCGCTTAAGACTTCCGCCTCGATTTCCGGCATCCATAGCAAAGATCAAAGTGACGCGGCTAGCCGCTTGCAGTCGGCCTTGGTCGTCAACCTGTGCTGGCGTAGGAAGCGGCCCGCCGGGGGTACTAGTCACACACTGCAAAGCTCTCAGCTGTGTAGATGATCTCAGCACCGAGTCCTAGTCGTGCATCCGCCGCGACACAACCGCGCAATCCGGGTCATGCTGAGTGGCTTGTGAGACGATGCCGTTAGATCTGTCACACGCGAACTCCGCAAACCTAACGTATCGAACTAGGTGAACTGAGCTGTCGCGCTTCGGGTTGATGCGAAGTTGTTGCTATGGCCGAAAAATGTGGTGTACGGTTTGTCCGCAGTTGCCTGTGTGTTGAATCACAACTCGACCGACAGGTGAAAGCGCCGATCTTGACAGGGGATTCGCAATCTATGAAGTGTGGCACCGCCAAGCCGTTTAATCCTCCCGAAGAGGATGGCGTCTGTGCCTGCGCTGGGACTCGAGCGATCTGCGGGCCTGTTCTCCTGCCGGAGAGGGTTCGCTAGTGGGCGGCACCAAGCAGTGGGATGCAGTGAAACCACTTCGAATGCTTGGCGAGTTCTTCGCCATGTCGATGGACACCGTGGTGCAGATGTTCAAACCGGCGTTTCCCTTTCGCGAGTTCGTGGAGCAGACGTGGTTCGTGGCGCGGGTCTCGATCCTGCCGACCATCCTGATGTCCATCCCGTTCGTCGTGCTGACTGCATTCATCCTCAACTTGCTGCTGATTGAGATAGGCGCGGCCGACGCGTCAGGTGCTGGCGCGGCGCTCGGTGCGGTCCTCTACATCGGTCCCATCATCACGGTGCTGGTGATCTCGGGTGCCGGGGCGACGGCCATGTGTGCTGATCTCGGTTCACGGACCATCCGCGAAGAGATCGACGCGATGCGGGTGCTCGGCCTCAATCCGATTCATCGCCTGGTGGTTCCGCGCGTACTGGCCGCAACACTTGTCGCGACGATGCTGACATCAGTCGTGGTCGTGGTGGGTCTGTTCTTCGGCTTCCTGTTCTCGGTCTTCCTTCAAGGCGTCACCCCGGGTGCATTCGTCTCGAGCCTCACCCTGTTGGTCGGAATTCCCGAGCTGGTCATCGCACTGTCCAAGGCGGTGCTGTTCGGCTTCTTCGCCGGCTTGATCGCCTGCTACAAAGGCCTCTCGGTGGGCGGCGGACCCCAGGGTGTTGGCAACGCGGTGAATGAAACGGTGGTTTTCACCTTCCTAGTGCTGTTCTTCATCGGCACAATCGCTACGGCCGTCGGCGCGAAGGCGACGCTGTGAGCACGCCCGCGCGCGCTGTCCTGCCTCGGTTGCAGAGGACCGCCAGGGGCTGGGCCGGCGCGTGGAACACTCTCGGCGAGCAGGCCCAGTTCTACGGCAAGACGCTCGCCGGGATCAAGGACGTCTACATCTACTACAAGGTCGAACTTCTGCGGCAGATCGCCCAGATGAGCCTGGGCGTTGGGGGGATGGCGCTCATCGGCGGCACCATCGTCGTCGTCCTTTTTCTGACCTCACAGGTCGGCTCGCTGATCGCGATCCAGCTGTACGGCTCGCTCTCGAACATCGGCGTGGAGGCGCTCAGCGGCTTCGCATCGGCGTACATCAACACCCGATTCGCCGCCCCGGCCGTCGTCGGCATCGCCATGGCAGCGACGATCGGTGCCGGCTGCACCGCACAGCTGGGTGCGATGAGGATCAACGAGGAAATCGACGCGCTGGAAGTGATCAGCGTCCGCACTGTGCCTTTCCTGTGCTCCACCCGCCTGGTTGCCGGGGTGGTGCTGTCGATCCCGTTGTTCTGCTTGGGCTTGCTGGCCGCATACCTCGCCACCCGGCTCGGCACCACCATTGCGTACGGGCAGTCGACGGGAGTCTACGACCACTACTTCAATACTTTTCTGAACCCCATGGACGTGATCTTGTCCTTCACCGAGGCAGTCGGAATGGCGACCATCGTGATGTTCATACACACCTATTACGGCTACACCGCCTCGGGCGGACCTGCCGGTGTTGGGGAGGCCGTGGGCCGAGCTGTCCGGGCCTCGTTGGTCGCCGTGATCGTCGTACTCCTACTCGTTGCGCTGGGCATTTATGGCCAGGGCGGCGGTCTGAATCTCTCCGGGTAGCGGCGTGGCAGCAGCGCGTAAGACAAGAGCCGGTGAGTCTCGCATTCACCCGGCCTGGTGGGCGTTGGGTCTGGTGTTGACCCTTGCAGGGGTGCTCGTCGTGGACGCGGTCCTTTTCACGGGCAGCTACAAGTCCTACGTTCCTGTCACTCTGAAGGCTGAGCGTTCTGGGCTCATCATGGAACCCGGTAATGACGTCAAGCTCCGTGGCGTCGTCGTCGGGCGGGTGGACGGCATCGCCGCGGGCAGCGCGCCGATCAGCCTCAATCTGGACATCAATTCTGATCAGCTGCAATACATTCCGGCGAACGTCGAGGCGGAGATCAAGGCGACGACGGCGTTCGGCAACAAGTTCGTGGAACTGATCGTTCCCGAGGACCCGAGCCCCAAGCGGCTGGCCCGGGGTGACGTGGTGATGGCGCGCAACGTCGCCACCGAGGTCAACACCGTCTTCGAGAACCTCGTCGGAGTGCTCAAGCAGGTCGACGTCGCAAAGCTCAACGGCGCGCTGTCGGCGTTGGCCGAGGGTTTCCGCGGTCAGGGGGAATCGTTCGGCGAGGCGATCACCGCCGGCAATGATGTGCTTTTGCAGCTCAACCCTCGCAGTGAGACCATCAGGCAGGACTGGCGAGCGCTGAAAGATTTCAGCGACACCTATGGCGCTGCCGCGCAGAACATCGTCGACGTCCTCGACGCGGTGAGCACGACCAGCACCACAATCACCGAGAATCAGAAACAACTCGACTCGTTGCTTCTCAGCGTCATCGGCCTGTCGAACAGCGGCATTGACCTACTGGGTCCGAGCAAGGACAACCTGGTCCGCGTTGTCAATTCACTCGAGTCGACCACCAGCCTCTTGATGAAGTACAACCCCGAATTGACCTGTCTGTTCACCGGCGGCAAGAACGTCATCGATTTCGGATTCGAGGACATCTCCGGCGGCGCGACGGGCAAATCCGTGGTGCTTGACGTCGCCTTGCTGTTGGGGGACGACCAGTACAAGTATCCAGATCACCTGCCCATCAACGGAGCGAAGGGCGGTCCGGGTGGGAAGCCGGGGTGTGGGTCGCTCCCTGATGTCGCGCAGAACTGGCCCCTGCGTCAGCTGGTCACCAACACCGGGTGGGGCACCGGCGTCGATATACGGCCGAATCCCGGAATCGGCTTTCCCGGCTACGAGAACTTCTTCCCGTACACCCGCGCCAACCCGCAACCGCCGACCGTCAACCGGATCGGACCGCCGGCGCCGGGCCCGATTCCCTACCCGGGTGCCCCGCCTTACGGCGGACAGCAGTACGCGCCCGACGGCACTCCGCTCTATCCCGGACTACCGCCCGCGCCACCACCGGGGGCGCCCAGGGAGCCGGGCCCTCGGCCGGGCCAAGAGCCGTTCGTTGTCCCTTATCCCGCGCAGGTCCAGCCCGTCCCGCCGCCGCCCATCCCGCCCGGACCGGTGGTACCCAGGCCGTGACCAACCAGCACACGAGAAAGCAGAGAATGAAAGACCACCGCCGCCATGGCTAGCTTGCGAGGCCCGCTGGTGCGCATCGCCATCTTCGTGTTGGCATGCACGTTGGGCTGGTTCTTGATGGTGGCCGTCTTCGGGCAGTTGCGCTTCGGCGGAGAGTCGACCTATAAGGCGATCTTCTCGAACGCTTCGGGACTGGAGGCCGGCAATTTCGTGCGCATCGCCGGCGTCGAGGTCGGCAAGGTTAAGAAGGTCGAGGTCCAGGACGACGCCACTGTCCTCGTGGAATTCGCGGCAAACGACTCTGTAGTACTCACCGAAGGAAACAGGGCTTCCATTCGCTACGAGAACCTTATCGGCGATCGCTTCCTGGCAATCGAGGAGGGCGCCGGCGGTACGAAGAGGCTGAACCCGGGCGCCACCATACCGCTGGTCCTGACACAACCCGCGCTCGATCTTGATTCGCTGATCGGCGGTTTTCGCCCACTCTTCAATGCGCTCAATCCCGACCAGGTCAATGCGCTGACCGGCCAGCTCATCGAGGCTTTCCAAGGGCAAGGCGCGACCATCAGCTCGTTCCTTAACCAGACCGCGTCGTTGACCAACACCCTGGCCAACCGGGATCAATTGATCGGAGACGTCATCGTCAACTTGAACACGGTCCTGGGTTCGCTCGGCGATCAGCAGGACCAGTTCGCGAAGGCCGTCGACTCGCTGTCGCAGCTGGTAAAAGGACTCGAACAGCGCAAGCAGGACATTACCAACGGGGTGGCATACGCCAACGAGGTCGCCGGGTCCGTGGCGGACCTGCTGCAGCAGGCGCGCCCTCCGTTGAGACAGGTCGTCCCCGAGGCTGACCGGCTGGCGGGAAACATCGTCGCGGACACCGACTATCTCAACAACTTGCTGGACACGCTGCCCGACGCCTACCGGATCCTGAACCGACAGGGTCTCTACGGCGACTACTTCAGCTTCTATCTCTGCGACGCCGTGCTGAAACTCAATGGCAAGGGTGGCCAGCCGGTGTATGTGAAGGTCGCGGGCCAGTCGACGGGGAGGTGCACGCCCCGATGAAATCCTTCGAGGAACGGAATCCGCTCGTCATCGGCGCCATCGGGCTCGGGTTGTGCCTTGCGATCGTCGTGGCCGCGCTGCAGTACGACAAACTGCCGTTTTTTTCTGCAGGCGATGGTTACTCGGCCTACTTCGCCGAGGCCGGCGGACTTAAGTCGGGTGCCGACGTACGGGTGAGCGGCGTCGCTTCGGGCAGTGTGGAGAGCATCAAGCTGGACGGCGGGCGAGTGCTGGTCACGTTCAAGGTCAATGACCGGATCCGGCTCGGCGAGCGCACCGAGGCCGCCGTCAAGACCAACAGCGCGTTGGGCAGCAAGGTCCTCGAGATCACTCCGCGCGGAGACGGCAGACTGGACGGCCCGATACCTATCGACCGGACGACGTCCGCCTATCAGCTGCCGGATGCGATCGCCGACCTCACCACGGCCATCAGTGGACTGGACACCGACCAATTGTCCGAATCGCTGACCGTGCTCTCGAAGACATTCGCCGACACGCCGCCCGACGTGCGCGCCGCCGTCGAGGGCGTGGGCCGGTTTTCACAAACACTGAACGAGCGCGACGCTGAGCTTCGCAGCCTATTGTCCAATGCCGATAAGGCCACCGATGTCCTCGCTGAGCGCAGCGACAAGATCGTCAGCCTGGTCCACGACACCAATTCGCTTCTCGCCGCGCTGCAGAGTCAGGGCGCCGCGCTCGACCAGATCTTCAACAACCTCTCGACGCTGAGCCAGCAGTTGAAGGGGTTCATCGCCGAAAACCGCACTCAGCTCAAGCCCGCACTGGAGAAGCTCAATGGCGTGCTTGCGATCGTCGATAACCACCGCGAACAGGTGAAACTGGCCGTGAAGGGGCTCAACAGATACGCGCTGGGGCTTGGTGAGTCGGTGTCGTCGGGACCATTCTTCAAGGCCTATGTCGCCAATCTTCTCCCTGGGCAGTTCGTCCAGCCGTTCATCGACGCTGCCTTCTCCGACCTCGGGATCGATCCCAACGTCCTGTTGCCCTCAGAAATGACCGATCCGCAGGTAGGCCAGCCGGGCACGCCTGCGCTGCCGGTTCCCTTCCCACGCACAGGCCAGGGTGGAGATCCGAGGTTGACGATTCCCGACGCCATCACAGGTAACCCCGGCGACCAGGGATGCGGTCCGCCCGGCGTGCCCCTGCCGGGGCCCACCGGTTGCTATCCGTACCGCGAGCCGCCACCCGCCCCACCACCGGGTGGCCCGCCGCCCGGGCCGCCGGCGGTCGCGCCACCGGGAACGGGATCGACGTTGACTCCGCCGCTTTCGATCCTGGATCCCGCGCCCGGCGAGCAGGGTTCGGTCAACCACGGTGCCGGATCCGTGCCCGCACCCGCGCCTGCGGAGGGAGGCCGGTGAACAGGCTGAACTCCCGTGTGGGAAGGATCGGACTGGCCGCTGTCCTAGTGGCGCTGTTGATCGTCGGGATCGTGACGATCAACACCTACGGGGTGGGACAACGCGCCACGATCATCGGCTATTTCGACAACAGCAACGGCATCTACGAGGGCGACGACGTGGTCATCCTCGGGGTCCCGGTCGGCACCGTCGAGAAAATCGAACCGCAACCTCTCCGGACGAAGATCACCTTCTCGGTCGACGAGGAGTACAAGGTGCCTGCGGACGCCAAAGCCGTCATCCTCTCGCCGGCGCTGGTGACCGCTCGGGCCATCCAACTCGTCCCCGTGTACAGCAGTGGCCCCACGCTGCAGAACGGCGCGGTGATCCCACAGGACCGCACGGCCGTGCCGGTCGAATTCGACCAGTTCCGGCAGCAGCTGGAACGGCTCGCCGACACGCTGCAGCCGACCACGCCGGGCGGCGTGAGCACCCTGGGTGCGTTCGTCTCCACTGCGGCGGACAACCTGCGCGGTCAGGGCGCGAACATCCGAGAGACGCTCATCAAGCTCTCGGATGCCTTCTCGGCCCTCGGCGATAACAGCAAGGGACTATTCGGGACCGTGAAGAATTTGTCGATCCTGGTTTCGGCGCTGCAGGACAGCACCGATCTGCTTCGGCAGCTCAATCAGAACCTGGCCGCGACCACCGGACTGCTCGCCAATGATCCGAACGAGGTCGGCGCTGCTGTAAGGGATCTCGCGGATGTCGTCGACGACGTTCGGACCTTCGTCGCCGAGAATAGGGAGACCCTCGGTACCACGTCCGACAAGCTCGCCTCGGTCTCCCAGACGTTGCACGACAACCTCGGCGACATCAAGCAGCTGCTGCACGTCGCCCCCAACGCGTTCCAGAACTTTTTGAACATCTATCAACCTGCGCAAGGCGCGCTGACCGGTGCGCTGTCGACCAGCAACTTCGCGAATCCTCTCCAATTCATCTGCGGCGCCGTGCAAGCGGCATCGCGGCTGGGAGCCGAACAGTCGGCGAAGCTGTGTGTGCAGTACCTCGCGCCGATCTTCAAGAACCGCCAATACAACTTCTTCCCGCTCGGGGAGAACCTGTTCGTCGGGGCGCAGGCCCGCCCGAACGAGATCACCTACAGCGAGGACTGGATGCGGCCGGACTACATACCGCCGGCCGGTTCGCCGGGGGCGTTGCCTGCCGAGGCGCCTGCGCCGCCTCCAGCCGGGGGTCCGGCGCCTGGCGGCCCGCTGCCGCCGCCGGGGGGCGTGTTCACCAACTTCGGCGAGCCGGCCAATCCGTACGACGGTCAACCGCCGTTCGTACCCGGGAGGCCGCTCACCCCGGTGCCGCTGAACCCGGGCGACAACCCTGCCGTTCCCGCGCCGGTCCCGACGGACCCATCCGCCGGGTTGACGGGCATGATGGTGCCCCCTGGGGGTGGACAGTGAGGCGAAATCAACCGTGGCACCGCGTCATTGGTCTGTCGGCGATAGCGGCGGTGGTGCTTTCCGGTTGTGCCGACTGGCGGGGCCTGAACTCTCTGACGTTGCCGGGGACCGCGGGTGGAGGGGCGGGCGCATATACGATTCAGGCACAATTGCCGCAAGTCGTGAGCCTGGAGACCAATTCCCGCGTCAGGGTCAATGACGTCACCGTAGGCAATGTCACCAAGATCGAGCGTCAGGGCTGGCACGCGCTGGTGACCATGCGATTGAACGGCGATGTGAACTTGCCCGCCAATGCCACTGCGACGCTGGGGCAGACCAGCTTGCTGGGCTCCCTGCACGTCGAGTTGGCACCGCCGGCCGACGCGCCGCCAGAGGGCAAACTCAAGGAAGGCTCATTGATTCCACTTTCAAACGCGAGTGTCTACCCGACCACCGAAGAGACACTCAGCGCGCTGTCATTGTTGCTGAACGGCGGGGGCGTCGGACGGATAGGCGAGATCACCAAAGAGCTGAGCCGGGCCTTTGCCGGCCGCGCCGACGACTTGCGGAGCCTGCTCGAGCAGCTCGACCTGTTCGTCACATACCTCAATGACCAGAAGGACGACATCCTTGCAGCCGCAGACAGTCTCAATAATTTGGTGGGTCAGATTGCAGAGCAGAAACCCGTCGTCGACCAAGCGCTGAAAACCGTTCCGCAAGCGCTGGCGGTCCTAAACGACGAGCGTGACACTTTGGCCGATGCAGTCGATCAACTCGGGAAATTCAGTGCGCTGGCCGCTGATTCGGTGAACCAGACGAAAGAGAATCTGGTCAAGGAACTCAAGGATCTCGGACCCGTGCTGAAGTCGCTTGCCGATGCTGGGCAGGACCTGACCCGTTCGCTGGACTTCTATTCCACCTTCCCTTTCCCGAAGCCGACGCTCAGCAAGTGGCTGCGCGGTGACTTCGCCAACTTGACCGCTGTCATCGATCTGACGCTGAGCCGCTTGGATGCCGGGCTCTTGACCGGCACTCGCTTCGAGGGCGAGCTAACCGAGCTGGAACTGCAGTGGGGCCGGACCATCGGCCAAATGCCCAGCCCTTACACGGCGCGCAACCCACTGGTCGTGCCTTATCAGTTCAATCAGGGACCGTGACATGCATCTGACGAGGCGGATCTGGACTCAGTTGGTCGTTGTGGCCGTCGTGATGGTGTTCGGCGTGGCAATTATGTTCTTCCCCGTCCTGAAATTGCCCGCGAAGTGGTTCGGCGTTGGCCGCTACAACGTCACGGTGCAACTGCCGCAGGCCGGCGGTTTGTACGAGCGTGCCAATGTCAGCTACCGCGGCTATAACGTGGGCCAAGTGAAATCGGTTCACTTGACCGACACCGGGGTCGAGGCCGTGATGTCGCTGGACTCCGACATCAAGATTCCGTCGGACGTGGAAGCCGAGGTACACAGCGTGTCGGCGATCGGAGAGCAGTACGTCGACCTCTTGCCACGTTCCGCAGACGGACCGATGCTGCGCAACGGCGATATCATACCCAGTGACAGGACCACGGTACCGCCGAACATCAGCACGCTTTTGGACGCCACAAACAAAGGGCTGCAAGCGATTCCCCGCGATAACCTGAAGACTGTGGTGGACGAGGCCTACCTCGCTTTCGGTGGTCTCGGTCCCGAGATCGCCCGATTTGTCAAGAGCGCCACTGCCCTGGCACTCGACGCGCGCGCGAACATCAACGAGCTGAACACCCTCGTCGATGAATCCAGACCCATTCTCGATTCTCAGACGGACACGTCGGATTCGATTCAGGCCTGGGCGGCCAACCTGGCGACGATCACAGCGCAACTGCGCACCGAAGACGGCAGTGTCGACAAGTTGCTTCAGGACGGTGCGCCTGCCGCTGAGGAGGCACGCGCGCTCTTCGATCGTCTGCAGCCAACGCTGCCGATTGTGTTGGCCAACTTGGTGTCTGTGGGCGAGGTCGCGGCCGTGTACCGCGGCAATATCGAGCAACTGCTGGTGCTACTCCCGCAGGGTGCCGCGGCGGTTCAGGCCGTCGGCGTGGCGAACCGAAACACCAAGCAGGACTACAACGGTGGCTTCCTGAGCTTCAACTTGAACCTCAACCTGCCGCCGGCGTGCAACACCGGGTTTCTGCCAGCCCAGCAGATAAGGTCCGCGGCTCTCGAAGACTATCCGCCGGCACCCGACGGTGACCTCTATTGCCGGGTGCCTCAAGACTCGCCCTTCAATGTGCGCGGTGCCCGGAATACGCCGTGCGTGGAGAAACCGGGCAAACGCGCCCCAACAGTGGCTATCTGCGAGAGCGACGAGAACTACGTGCCGCTCAATGACGGTTACAACTGGAAGGGCGACCCGAACGCCACGCTCTCAGGGCAGGCCGTTCCCCAGCCGAGGGATCCATCGGCGCCGGGGACTGGCCCCGTGGAGGCTGCACCACCTCCGCCTCCGGCCGCACCGGCACCGGTAGCAGCGGTGCCGTACGACCCTTCGACCGGAAGCTACGTCGCACCGGACGGACGCGTGTACACGCAGTCGGACCTTGCCTCCGGTGCCCAACAGGGACAGACATGGCAAAATATGCTGGTCCCGCCGGGGAACTGACCCCTTACCGAAAGGGGCTCGGCAGCAACCAGATTCGGTCGATTAAGAAACTAGAGCGTAGAGGTGACCGGCTCGGTCGTCCGACACTCTGATCTGAAGGACCCGAGTATGTCCTGCCAGCAGACCTCGCCGGTGGCCGTGTAGGTGGCGTCTGGGGACGTCGAGGGGATGATGATCTCCGGGGTGGCCCAGCCCGGCAATCTCTTGCAATTGCCTTGACTGACGGGGGTCGACAGACACACGGTCACACCGGTCACTTGTGCATTCGGCGTGCACGTCTTCGGGGTCAGGGTTGCCCGCACCGATTTGGCGCCGCCGGGCACGATGACCAGTTCCGGCGATGTCAGCACGTACTGGCAGTCTGCCGTGCCCCTAGATCCGTCGTCAGGTGAGGCCGAAGCCAAGGCAGTACTGCCGCCGATGGCACATGCAAGCGTTGTTGCCATCACGACAGACTTGAACAGCGAACCGCGCGCGACCATCCCTTCAATATAGTCATGATTGAGTTGTGGCAAAACCGGTTTCGCAGTACCGGCTATTCGGGGATATCCCATTCAGCGATGAGCTCGGAGACCGTCGTGATGCGGCCGAGTACCGCGATGCTGTTGTCGAGCACCTGATTTGCGTAATCGGCGGGGGTGCCGCCCACGGCATCTCGCGGTACGACCAGGCGGAATCCGGCCTGGGTGGCGTGGCCGGCGGTATGGGGCAGCGCCAAATTCAATGACACCCCGGTGAGCACGATAGTGCGGACGCCGAGCCCCTTGAGCACAGGAAGAAGCTCGGTGTCTAGGGTGGGGAAGAGCCCATGGTGCCGCGGAAGTATCAGGTCCGTCGGCGCGAAAAGTTCAGGTACGACCTGGGTTTCGGCTGTGCCGGGCGCCCATTCGGCTGTCGCGGGTCCCAGTGCACGCCAAAGTCGTGCGGTGCCCGTTGGGACACCGCTCAGTGTGCCCTCGTAGGTTGCGTGCACTACGCGCACACCACGACGACGGGCTGTATCGAGGAGTCGACGCAAACTCGCGATAAGGCCCGCGGTGTCGGCGGCCAAGGCGGGCAACACCGATTCGGGTCCGAGCACGCCGTTCTGGCATTCGACGCAGAGCACGGCGACGGTGGATGGGTCAAATGCTTCCGAAGACGACGACATCAATGTTTACCCCCTAGGTGAATTCTGATCCGAGTGCCGATCGTGCAAACAGTCGACAGGAACGGAGATTCGCTCCTTGCGGCGAACCACGGTCAGTAGCGAAGAACTAGTGAGCCGAGCCCGAAGGTGTTCGCGGGAAACACGATCTCGGGGTTCGCCTCGGGCGCGAGCTCGAAATCGGGAACCCGCTTCAGCCATTCCTCGACGATCAAGGTGAGTTCCATGCGCGCGAGATGCGAACCGAGGCAGCGGTGCGGTCCACCGCCGAATCCCCAGTGCGGGTGCACCTTGCCGTCCATGACCACCTCGTTGACAGAGATGGCGTCACTTTCGTCGCGATTGATCGCCGCTAGGCAAAGCCGCACACGCGTGTTCGGCGGAAGGGACACTCTGCCGATGGTGACCTCGCCGGTCGTAATTCTCGGAACGATGGGGGCAGGGGGCTCTAGTCGGACGATTTCCTCGACGAAAACCCTTATTTGGTCTGGGTTTTCGCAGAGTTGTCGGCGAAGCTCGGGATCACGTGCCAGCTCCAGCATGGCGAATCCCATCGACGACGTGACGGTGTCCAACCCGGCAAGCACGAACAGGAAGCTCAGGCCAATCGCCTCGGCGTCGTCGAGCGGATCCTCACCGGTCAGTACCTTCGACAATAGGTCGTCGCCCGGATGCGCCCGGCGCTCGTTGATAGCGTTGGTGACGTAGGTGACCAACTCGAGAGCCGGCATCAGGTCGGCACCTTCCATCGACGGCAGTTCCGAAAGCGCGATGACGTCGTCTTTCCACGCGATCAAGCGATCTCTGTCATCCAAAGATAGGCCGAACAAGGTGAGGAATACCTGCGAGGGGTAGGGGATCGCCATGTCGGCCATCACATCGCAACCGCCCTTGGCCGCCGCGGCGTCGACGATGTCGATCGCCTGCTGCTGCAACGACGGCAGCATGTCCTTGAGCGTGTGCGGGCTGAAAAACGGTTGCAGGATCCTTCGGAACCGGGTGTGCTCGGGCGGGTCGAACGAGATCGGGACAAGAGGCAATGGGCTACCGAGTTCGTCGAAGGCCTTCTTCGAGGAGAAGAGTTCCGGGTTGCGCAGCGCGGTGAGGACATCGTCGCGGTGGGTCAAGTAGTACCACCCGTCCATAGACACAACGGGCCCGGCATCGCGTAGCACCTTCCACCCGACTCCGCGGTCGGCAGCCATCGGCAGTGTCGCCCACTCGAGTTCCGGCACGCCAGCGATGACGGGGTGTCTGTCTTGCTCCACACTCATGGCTCTTCCTCGCTCTCAGAAGGCCGATCGATGCAGACCACCGTCGACCTCGATCCAGCTTCCGGTGATGTAGCCGGCCCGATCCGAACACAAATATGTGATGAGAGAGGCGATCTCGTCTGGCTTTCCCATTCGCGCCGCTGGAACGTGGGCTTGGCTCAGCATGAAATCGCGGCGCTGATCCTCGGTACCTGCGCCCAAGTTTTTCTCCAGATACGCGATGGAGTTGGCGGTCTCGATCCAGCCGGGAGCGACGGTGTTCACCGTGACGCCGTAACGGGCGTATTCGTCGGACACCGTCTTCAACAGCCCGACCGTCGACGGTCGGCTGGTGTTGGCCACCGCGTGGTGGATATTGCCCGCGGGCTCCTTCGCGGTAGCCGACCCGATGTGGACGAAACGTCCCCAGCCAGCGTCCCGCATCGCCGGAAGGACTGCACGCAGCAGAAAGATCTGGCTCATCGTGTGCAATTCGAAGGATTCGCGGTAGACGTTGAGGTCATCGATGTCGGCGAAGTCACCGGGGCGCTGGTACTTGGCCTGCCCGATGACGATGAGCGGTGGTCCATGTGCGGCGCTCACCTCGCGCACCGCGTCGTCGAGTTGGCCTGCGTTGCTCACGTCAGCGGTGACGCCGATCGCGATGCCGCCCTCGCCGCGGATGGTCTCCACCGCGGCGTCGACGTCGCCTTTGGTGCGGGCCAGTACAGCTACCCGGCTGCCCTCTGCGGCAAGCATTTTGGCGACTTCGAATCCGATTCCCTTGCTGCCGCCGACGATCAGCGCCGATCGCCCGTCGATCCCGAAGTGCATTGGGTGGTTCCGGCTAGCGCTTGACGTCCATGCCGGCGTCGACTTTCAAGATGCTGCCGGTGAACGAGCGGCCCGCGTCGCTGATCAGGAACAGGATGGCGTTGCTGACATCGAGGGGCTCGATCATCGGGAAGTCCGGCAGTGCCGTCGACATCGCGTTGACCAAATGCGGGTTCTCCTCGATCACCTTGAACAAAGCGGGGTTGTCGGTGATCATCGGTGTATTGCAGTTGGTCGGGGCCACGCCATTGACGCGGATACGGTCGGCGGCGAGCATGAGCGCGTAGGAGCGGACCAGGCCGGTGACCGCGAGCTTGGACGTCAGGTAGGCATCGGTGCCACCGCGGCCGTCGGTGAGATCCAGTAGCGCGATCATCGAACTGGTCGCGATCAGATTGCCGCCCTGGCCGCGTGTTTTCATGTGCGGTATCGCGATCTGGAAGGTGTTCCATACCCCGATAAGCATGATGTCGAGCCCTAGCCGAAGCGCCTCGCTGGCATCGCGCTCGTCGGCATTGGTCAGCACCACGCCGGCATTGGCGATCACGGTGTCGATGTGGCCGAACTTCTCCACACCGGCATCGAAGACTTTCTGGAGCCCCGCCAGGTCGCGGACGTCGGCCTTCTCGAAGAGCATCTCCTGACCGGTCTTCTCGACCAGACGAGCGGTCTCTTCGAGCTCTTCGTAAGTGCCCAGCTTGTAGGGCACCACGTCGAGGTCTTCGCAGATGTCGATTCCGACGATGTTGGCGCCCTGCTCGGCACACATCACCGCATGCGATCGGCCCTGCCCGCGGGCGGCTCCGGTGATGAAGACGACCCTGCCGTCCAGTGAACCCATTCGTATGCCTCCAGTAGCTCGCTATCGGCCGCGCTCGGCGGGTAATTACGCGCACGCTGCAGTGACGTGCGCCACGTGACGGATGTTACGCCGCGAAGTTGGAATCATACAACTATTTCGCTAATTTAATATTCGACGAATTATCGATGCTCTGGAAGGGAACCCCATGACCGACACCCTCAACGGCGGCCCCCGCCCACCCGACGGCGACTGGCTTGGAACCCCCTACCTGACGTTCAAACGAGAAGGGCCGTTTGCGATCTGCACGCTGGACCGTCCCGAGGCGCGCAACGCGATGACCCCGGCCATGTATTTCGGCATTCGGTACGCGATCAGCAGGGTGAACGCTGACCCGGACCTCGCGGGGCTACTGATCACCGGGACCGGTGACGTCTTCGCGCCCGGTGGTGACCTCGGTCAGGCCGCCGTGGACAACTGGATGGACTTCGCCTCGACCATGGGTATGGACGTGACGCCGTTCGACGTCCTGCGGCAGTCGCCGAAACCGGTGGTCTCGGCGGTCAATGGGCTCTGCCAGGGCGGCGGACTGCAGATTGCAATGTGCAGCGACTTGGCCGTCGTGAGCGACCGCGCGACCTTCCGCGTACCGGAGTTGTTCCGTGGCATCGCCGATACGTATTACAGCCAGGTTCTTGCTCGCATGATCGGACCGGTCCGGACCAAGGATCTGATGTTCACCGGGCGCACGCTGAACGCAGCGGAGGCCGTCGAGTGGGGGATGGTAGCCAGGGTCGTGCCTCACGATGACCTGCTCGATGTGGCGAAAGAGCTCTTAGGGCAATGCTGCCGGACCGCACCAGCGGCGCGCGGCGTGGTCAAGGCCAGCCTGGACAACTACCTCGGACTCTTCGACCGGATCGGCATGCAGACCAGCTTGTTCGGACCCGAGGCACGCGAGGGCTTCCGCGCGTTCAAGCAGAAGAACTCGCCGAACTGGGTGCACCCCGAACTCCAGGTGGACGGTCGGCTCTGAGTGTGAGCCGTCGCGGTCTGGCCGGCGGGGTGGACGGCCAGACCGCGACGGTTGCCCGTGCCTACTTCGGCGTGAAGCGCTGTGCGCCATCGAGGCGCATCACTTCGCCGTTGACGTAGGTGTTCGTGAGGAGGAACGCCGCCGCGTCGGCGTATTCGGCCGGTGCGCCCAGACGCTTGGGAAACGGGATGTTAGCGGCGAATTTGGCGATAGCCTCTTCGCCAACCGATTCCATGATCGGCGTCTTCATGGTGCCCGGCGCGATGGTGTTGACCCGGATGCCCACCGAGCTCAGGTCGCGGGCGGCCGCGATGGTCAATCCGATCACACCGGCTTTGGCTGCGGCATAAGCGGTCTGCCCTATTTGGCCTTCATAGCCCGCCACCGAGGCCGTCATCACGATGGCGCCTCGCTCACCGTCCTCGCGTGGATCTTCGGCGGCCACTGACGCCGCCACCAGACGCGTCAGGTTATATGTCCCGGTCAGATACAGATCGATGGTCTTGGTAAAGCCGCCCATGTCGGCCGGGCTGCCGTCGCGCTGCACGATCCGTTGGGCGACACCGAAACCCCCGTGGGCAACCACGGCGTAGCGCAGTTGGCCGAGCTGCTTGGCCTGCTCGATCGCCCCCAGGATGCTGTCATCGCTAGTCACGTCCGTACTGACGAACAGCGCCCCGCGACCGAGCTCGTCGGCCAGCGCCTTGCCCTTGTCGGCAGCCAGGTCGGCGATGACGACACCGAGTCCGTCGGCATGTAACCGCCGCACGGTTGCCTCGCCCAGGCCGCCCGCGCCGCCGCTGACGATCGCCGATGCACCCTCGAATTGCTTGACTGTCACGAATTCTCCTTCTTGTCAACTGTTTTCAGATTGTTTAGATGTCCGGTCACCAAATTCCAGGGATCATCCGCCGTCAGTGCCATCCGGCCTAGACGGCGTGCGAAATGTGTGGTGGTGCCGTAATCCCCGGCCCAGCTCTGGGCCCGCAGGGTGAACAGCCAGAGCGGGTGCTCGCTGGTCACCCCGATGGCACCGTGCAGCTGATGAGCGGTGGTGCTGACGGGAATGACGGTTCGCCCGACCGCGATCTTGGCGATTGTGACGGCGTAGTCGGTGTGTGGCGAATCGAAGCCGTGCTTGGCGGCCGCGGCAACGGCTAGTTCGACAGCGGCGCGCGCGCGTTCGATATCTCCGGCCATACCCGCAAGGGACTGCTGTACGGACTGAAATGCGCTGAGCGGGCGGCCGAATTGGACGCGCTGGCGAGTGTGCGCCACCGACAGCGCCGCGGCCGCGTCGAGGGCACCCATGACCTGTACACACCGCGACCACGCGCCTCGTCGCATGAGCTGGGCCTCCAACGCCGAGTCCACAGTGTGCAACGCGTCGCTCGGTACATCGAATGCAATCGCATCCCGTGGCTCTCCGGCGAGGTTGTGAGCCTCATGTCGGCTGCCCGCTGTCGCGTCCAACATGCCGATCTTCAATCCGTCGCGACTCCGCACAGCGAGCACCGTGGTGCACGCCCGCGCCCACGGCACGGCCTCTGCGGTTCCTGCGACTCGCCCGTCCCGGACATCCGCGTCGGCGATCGCAACGGTAAGTGGTCCGTCGGGGAGCTCGATGCCGGCCTCGCGCCCGAGCCAACCCGCGAGCGCATCGGTCTCGGCAAGGGGAACCGCGCCGGCATGGCGCGCCACGCCGTAGAGCACGATCGCCAGCTCGTGGGGTCCCGCGCCCATGTCGGGATTACTCGTCAGCCGGGCGAGGCCCGTCTCTTCGAGATTACGCCACAGGTCGGTGTCGAACCGGTCGGGCACCCCGCGGCGGCCCAGTCCGGCGTCGTACGAGCGCTGCCCGAGTTCATCTACGAGAGAACGCAGTTCGGCATCGTCGTCTCGAACTGCGGTGGCTGCGAAAACGCCACCGGCGAGCGCGCTCATCGCAATCTCCCGCTCTTCGCGCAAGCGCTCATCGCAACCCCATTCCGCGAGCTACCACGCCCCGCAATACCTCGTTGGTGCCGCCGCGCAGGGTGAACATCGGCTTGTGCAGCCAGGCCGTGGTGAGCATCGCTGTCAGCTCCGGGCTCGGTGCCGAGCCCTCCAGCAAGTCGGCGATCAACTCCACCGATTCAGCTTCGAAACGGGTACCGAGGTCTTTCACCAGCGCGGCAAGGCTCGCCGCGTCGCCGCCATCGGTGAGTGTGCGAGCCACTGACAGCGACAGCTGGCGCAGCGAGATGAGCCGCGCGAGCAGATCACCGACGGCGACAGCGGTCCGGTCGTCGGGAACCGGCCCCCCGCTCAGCGCGCGGATCGCCGACAGGAGCAGGGGGCCGGCGGACAGGATTCGCTCTGGGCCACTGCGCTCGAACGACAATTCCGACGTGACCTGGTGCCAACCGTTGCCGACCTCACCGAGCACATCCGCGTCGGCGACGAAAACAGAATCCAGGATGACCTCGTTGAAGTGATGTGCCCCCGACATCAAGAGGATGGGTTCAATCCGCACGCCTACGGCATCGCACGGCACCAGGAACTGGCTGAACCCGGCGTGCCGATGCTCCGGATCCGGTGGGCTGGTGCGGGCCAGCACCACCACCTGGTGAGCGTGGTGGGCGCCGCTCGTCCACACCTTGGTGCCGGAAAGGAGCCAACCACCTTCGGCGCGAACCGCTTTGGTGGCAACGGCGGCGAGATCCGATCCTGCGCCGTGCTCGCTCATTCCGATGGACGAGTAGAGCGTGCCGGCAACGATTTTCGGCAAAAGCCTCGCACGCTGCTCTTCGGATCCGTACGCCAGCAGACTGGGCGCCACCTGACGGTCGGCGGTCCAGTGCGCGGCCACCGGCGCACCCGCGGCGATCAGTTCCTCTGTCACGACATAGCGGTGCAGGTGCCCCAACTCGTGGCCGCCGTAGCGCTTGGGGACCGTCAGTCCCAGGAAACCCGCGGCGCCCAAGCGCGCAGAGAACTCCTCGTCCCACTCGCCCATCCAGGCGTCGACAGCAGGCGCCCAACCAAACTCAGCGCGATCCGACGCCAAGAAGTCGCGAATGGCGGAACGCAGCTTGACCAAGTCCGTATCACGGGCGCTCAGCGCGTCAAAGGCATTCACCGGACCACTCGCCTACACCGCGGGAGTTCTAGGCGAGTCGAGATAGAAGTTCGGAGTCAGATCCTCTTCACGCTCGGCGAGCCTGTAGCCCGCGATATCGCCGGCATCCCAGCCCTCTTCTCGAAGGATCTGTTCGTCGGTGTAGAAGTTGCCGGTGCATTCGGCGGCGGCCCGGGTGACCAGCGCGTGTACTGCGTCGGACATGATCCTGGGAGTGCGTGCCTGGGCATGGACGACGTCCTTGCCCATCGCGACGATCATCCCCGTGCTGGCGATGGTGGTCGCCGGCCACACCGAGTTCACTGCGATCGGAATCGACGCGAACTCCGCAGCCCATCCGAGAGTCAGCAGGCTTTCGGCGTACTTGCCCACCGTGTGTCCGACGTGCGCCCCGACCCAACGCGGGTCCAGGTTGAGCGGCGGCGACACGTTGACGACGTGGGCGTTGTCGGAGTTTCGCAGGTAGGTGAACGCCGCCTGAACGACCGCGAAGGGTCCTTCGACATTGACGGCGAGCAGACGGTCGAAGTTCTTCGGCGGCAGTTTCGGTGTAGGGCGAAGGTCAAGTGCGCCAGCGTTGTTCACCACGACGTCGATGCCACCGAACTCCTCGGCGGCAGCGGCGATCGCGCCCGCCACCCCGTCGGCGTCCCGGACGTCGACCGCGAGTGACAGTGCCCGGCCACCAGCGTCGCGGACTGCCTGGGCGGTCTCGGTGAGGGTGCCGGCGATTTTCGGGTTCGGCGTCTCGGTCTTGGCCAGCAGCGCCACCGCCGCGCCGTCTGACCCCGCCCGGATCGCGATCTCGCGGCCGATGCCGCGACTGGCACCGGTGACCACGACGACGCGGTCCTTGAGGGTGCGGGGACCGAGAGTTTCCACGACGCTGTCTTCTCCCTGGCGTAGGTGGCGATGGAGCAGAATGCTATAACTATATAGCGCATTAAGAATGCGACGGATCGCGGTACCCGGTGGAGGAGAATCGAACCATGACGCAGGTCGTCTCGATCGGCACCTACCTGCCGCCATGGACCGTCCGCGAGCGTCGCGTCAAGGGGCCGGACGAGGATGCGCTGACCATGGCGGTCGCCGCCGGACGTGCCGCCGATCCCGATGCGACTGCCGAACGCGTCGTGTTGGTGTCGCGTGACTTTCCACTGCTCGAAGGCGGCAACGGCGCGGTGCTGCTGGCCGCGCTGTCGCTGTCGGCCGATATCCCGGTCACCGAAGTGCTCGGTGGCGCGCCCGCCGTGCTCGACCAACTGGTCAGCGCTTCGCCGGGCACGTTGGTCATCGGTGCCGACGACAACGATCTCGCCGTGGGCGCGGCGGCCGCGCTGACCGGTGACAGCGGCGCGACCGTGACGGCCACGGGCCGCCAAACCCGCAGCCTGCCGTTGACCGCGCGCGCAGAGGACGGCAGCCGTCACGCCTACGTCGACCCCCGGCTGCAGCGCGAGGTCGGCGTCCGGTCGACCCTCGCCCGACTCGGCTTGACCGGGACACCCTCGGTGGCCGTGGTGGCAGGCGTGCCGCCCGCTCAACTCGGCAGCGGCTTCGACACCGCGAGTGCCCTTGCGGACGCGACGGCCTCGGCCGCCGCGATTATCCGGCTGCTCGCAGAGGCGATCGAGGCGCACATTCCGGGCCTGCTGCTCGGCGTCGAACAGTCAACCATCAGCGCAGCCGAACTCGCGCTCGACGATGCGCCGCCGCGGATATCCCGCGACGAGGTCCCGCCGCGCGACCTGCCGAAGCTCCGTGTCGCCGACGGCGTCGGCATCCCGATCTCGATGCCGGCATATGCGCGCGCGTTCGAGCCGAAGATTCGTTGGGAAGCAGCGGTGTTCGACGAAAGTCCGGGCATTGACTCCGCCCCGCAGTTCCCGCCGAGGCTGCGCGTGAACAACGCCGGGCAACTGGCCACCGAATACCGGCTCGAGCCGCTGCCGCGGACCGGCACGGTGTACACCCACACCACCATCCGGATCCCGGTGCCCGACCTGCCAAGCCCGTACTCACTGGCCGTCGTCCAGCTCGACGGCAGCCCGGTGCGGGTACTGCTGAAGGTGACGGGCGTGCCCGCGGGCGAGGCGACGATCGGGCAGGAGGGTGCCGTCGTGCTGCGCAAGATCGCGACGCGAGCAGGTATCCCCGATTACGGGTACGCGTTCTGGCCGGGGCGCACACTGAGCTCGGAAGGAGTCGAGGCATGAGGAATGTCGCTATCGTGGGCGCCGGCATGACGCCGTTCGCCGAGCACTTCGAGCTCGGTATCAAGGATCTGGTGCCGATGGCCTACGCCGAGGCGGTGTCCGGCGTCGACAAGGGCATCGACAAGTCTGAAATAGAGGCGGCTTGGTTCGGCGAGCTGTCCACCACCGACGGATTCCCGTCGGGCATACTCGCCGACACGCTCGACCTCACCGATATTCCGGTCACCCGCATCGAAAATGCGTGTGCCACAGGCAACGACGCGATCCGCAACGGGACCATGGCCATCGCCTCGGGTCTTTACGACGTGGTGCTGGTCGTCGGCGCCGACAAGGTTCGTGAGACGTCGTCGACCTCCACCTTCTGGGACTGGGCGGCGATGACGCGCGATAACGCATGGGATTACCCGCTGGGCCTGGTTGCGCCCGCCAATTTCGCGCTGCACGTCATCCGATACCTGCACGAGTCGCCTGCGACCAAGGAGCACATGGCGATGGTGGCGGTGAAAAACCACTTCCACGCGCTGAACAACCCCAAAGCTCAACTGCGCTACGAGATCACCGTCGAGCAGGCCTTGGCGGCACCGATCGTGGTTGAGCCGTTTGGGCTCTACGACTGCACCCCGCAGAGCGATGGCGCCGCCGCGGTGATCCTAGCGGCCGAGGACGTCGTCGACCGCTACACCGATCGGCCGGTGTGGGTGCGTGGCGTCGGGCTCGGCATGGATCGCGTGATGCATCAGCACAAGACCGACATGACGACGTTCCCCCCGACGGTGCGTGCGGCCAAGACGGCGATGACGATGGCCGGTGTCACGCCGCGCGACATCGACGTGGCCGAGGTGCACGACTGCTTCACCGGTGTCGAACTCATCAGCTACGAGGACCTCGGCTTCGCCAACCGGTTCGAGGCCTACAAGCTCGTCGAGGGTCGTGAGCACTACGTCGGCGGGTCGATCCCCATCAATCCCAGCGGCGGCCTGAAGGCCAAGGGGCACCCGCCCGGTGCAACCGGCGTGGCGCAATGCTATGAACTGTTCAACCAACTGCGCGGCGAGGCTGAGAACCAGGTTGACGGCGCCCGCGTGGCGTTGGCGCACAACATCGGTGGACCAACCGCGGTCTCCGCGGTGACGATCCTCTCCAGCGAGAAGAATTGACGGGACAACACATGACGACTTCCGAAATCGCCACTCTTGCCGGCTACGAGCAGTTTGCGCCGTGGCTGCTCGTGGAGAAGCGCGGCAACGTCCACGTCGTGAGCATCAACCGCCCTGAGGCGCTCAACGCCGTCACCGAGGAGGTGCATCACGCCTTCGCGACCATCTGGAAGGTGCTCGACGCCGATGACGACGTGAAGGCTGTGGTGACCACCGGTGTGGGCAAGGCGTTTTCGGCCGGTGGTGACATGGTCATGTTCGGCCGCCTGATCGAGGACGAGGTCGCTCGCACGTTCCAGATCCACGAGGCCCGAACGGTCTTCCTCGAGGTGATCAACTTCCCGAAGCCGCTGGTGTCCGCTGTCAACGGTCCCGCCGTTGGACTTGGATGCTCCATCGCCCTGTTGAGTGATCTGCTGGTGATGGGGGAGAGCAGCTACCTGGCCGATCCGCATGTCGCGGTGGGCCTGACCGCCGGTGACGGCGGTGCTGCGATGCTGCCTCTGCTGATCGGCATGATGAAGGCCAAAGAGTATGTGCTGCTTGGCGATCGGATCACCGCGGAGATCGCGGAGAAGCTGAATTTGGTCACCAAAGTGGTCAGCGACGATGCCGTGCTGGACGAGGCACTGGCGCTCGGTGAGCGATTCGCCGCCCTGCCGCCCCAGGCGCTTCGGTCGTCGAAGGTGGCGCTCAACATGCACCTCGCCCGCGCCGCGCAGGGTGTCCTCGAATACGCGCTTGCCGAGGAGCTGACATCGTTCTCGACGCCGGAGTTCAAGGAGCGGGTGGCCGCCTTCCGCGCCCGGTCCAAGAAGTAGTGGACCCGGTGCTGCGCGTCGAGCCCCGCTGGACCGACCTCGACCCTGCCGGCCACGTCAACAACAGCGTGTACCTGGTTTACGCGGAGGAGGCACGTGCCCGACTCCTCCCGCAGGCGCTTCCCAGTGCGTGGGATCGGGTTGTCGTGGTCCACAACGAAATCGACTATCACCGCCCCGTCCTTTTGTCGGATTCTGTAGAGGTGACCTGCGCAGTCGAATCCTTCGGCACGTCGTCATTCACCACGGTGCACGCCGTCACCGCGGCCGGCCACAAGTGTGCCACGGTGCGCACCGTTCAGGTCGTGCTGCGCGAGGACCGTTCCGGAGCGCGACCGTGGACAGTCGACGAGCGTGTCGCCCTGAACGACCTCATCGTCCCCGCCACGACATAGTCGTCACCGGTGGCGTCGCAGCGGCTGCGCCACGGCCTCAACTTTCGGGACCCGTTGAATCACCCCGCGAGTACTTCGCGACCAGTTCCTGCTTGTACAGCTTGCCCGCATCGGTGCGCGGCAGCTGCGACTCGAAAGAGATGGTCCGTGGACATTTGAAGTGTGCCAAGCGTTCCCGCAGCCAGGCCAACAGCTCTTCTGCGAATTCGTCGGTGGCATCAGCGGGGTCGATGGTCTGCACAACTGCCTTGACGCTCTGCCCCATCGACTCGTCCGGAATGCCGAAGACCGCGGCGTCCATCACCTTCGGATGGGTGATGAGCAGATCCTCGGCCTCCTGCGGGTAGATGTTGACCCCACCGGAAATGATCATGTGATGGCGCCGATCGGTCAGGAAGAGGTAGCCGTCGTCGTCCAGATAGCCGATGTCTCCGACGGTGACCCACCCGTGGGCATCGCGGGCCTCGGCCGTCTTCGCTTCGTCCTTCAGGTATTCGAACGGATGCCCGCCCTCGTAGTAAATGGTGCCCGCTTCGCCGGGCGGCAGCTCGATGCCGTCGTCGCCGAGGATGTGGGGGATTCCGACCAGCGGCTTGCCGACTGACCCCGGATGCGCCAGCCAGTCTTCCGCCCGGATGAACGACGCGCCGACCGCTTCGGAGGACGCGTAATACTCGTCGACGATCGGCCCCCACCAGTCGATCATCTGCCTCTTGATCTCCACCGGGCATGGTGCTGCTGCGTGCACGACACGCTGCAGGCTTGACACGTCGTATGAATCTCGAACGTGCTGAGGCAATTTGAGCATCCGGACGAACATCGCCGGCACGAACTGTCCGTGGGTGATCCGGTAGCGCTCGATGGCGGCCAACGCCGACTCGGCGTCGAACTTCTCCATCACCACCGTCGTGCCCCCCAATGCCTGCACCGACAACGACCAGAACGACGGTGCGGTGTGGTACAGCGGAGCGGGACTCAGGTACACCGCGTCCCCCGACAATCCCACGGCCATCAGCAGCGGTGCCAACATGTTCGGCGCTTCTGCCGGTGACAGGTGGGCCAGGGGACGCCGAATGCCCTTGGGGCGCCCGGTGGTTCCCGACGAGTACTGCAGCAGGTCGCCTTCGCTCTCGCCGACGATCGGGGTATCCGGTTGGTCGGCTACGCATTCCGGATAGCGCAACCAACCATCGAGGTCGTCGTCTGCAATCAACAGCAGATCGGGCGGACCGCCGTGTAGGTGCTCGGCGATTCCTTCACAGACTCTTCGCAACTGACGCGAACCGATGATCGCCTTCGCTCCGCTGTTGTCGACGATGTAGGCCGCTTCGGCGGGCGTGAGGTGGGTGTTGATCAGGGCGTAGTAGAGGCCGCTGCGCCGGGCCGCCCACATCACGGCGTGGATGTGTTCGTTGTTTTCCATCAGCACCGCGATGGTGTCACCTTCGTGAAGGCCGGCACTGCGCAAATAGTGTGCAAGTCGGTTCGCCCTGGCCTCCAACTCGGCGAAGCTCACCTCGGTGCCCGACGGGTGCAAGATGACCGCCGGTTTCACCGACGAAACCCACTCACGAATCTGCATGTTGTACTCCCTTACAGACGAGTGCCCGCTCGGCTGCTCGGTACTTCGTATAAATTTCGGCGAGGAACTGTTCCACCGCAACGGCGGCATGTGCGGCGCGGGCGGAACCGAAGGTGTCGAATGCATGCTGCGCGTAGGGCATTTCGGCGTACACGACCGGCTGTTCACTGACCTCACGGAGGCGCGCAACGAAGCTTCGAGCCTGTGCGACAGGAATGAAGGAGTCGTTGCTGCCGTGAAGCACGAAGAACGGGGGAGCCCCGGGGTGCGCATAGGTTATCGACGACGCCGCCTCAAACGCATGGGGCGCTTCGGCGCGGGTCTGCTTGATCACCAGTCTCTCCAAGAAAGGCACCATGGCAGGGTTCAGCGAATCGTCGGTACGGGTGAAGTCGTACACGCCGTAGAACGGAACCGCGGCCTGCACGTGGGTGTCGGCGTCCTCGAAGCCGGGCTGAAACGCCGGGTCATTCGCGGTCAACGCTGCCAGCGAGGAGAGGTGGCCGCCCGCCGAACCGCCGGTGATCGCGATGAAGTCGGGATCGCCGCCGTACTCGGCGATGTGTTGCTTGACCCAGGCGATCGCCGCCTTGACGTCGACGATCTGATCCGGCCAGGTGCTTCGTGGACTGAGCCGATAGTTGATGGACGCGCAAACCCAGCCCAACTCGGTGAGGTGGCTCATCAGCGGATGTGCCTGCCCGCGTTTGTTGCCCGTCGCCCATGCACCGCCGGGAATCTGCAACAGCACCGGGGCACGGGCGTCAGGTGCCAGATCGGGCCTGCGCCAAATATCGAGCTCATTCTTGCGCCCGTGGGCGCCGTAGCTGATGTCCGAGTCATGGGCATAGTCGCGATACACCCGCATCATTCGAAGCAGCCCAGGTGACTTCGCCGTGCCGCTGCCCGGCGGCCGCCCGCTCCACAGTCCCGCCGACTGCTTGCGGCGATCGCGCCCGAGTTGTTCGTCCAGTGCAGTGGTCAAAGGTGTGTCGGCCGACTGGCCGATCCGGTGCAGTCCCAGCAGACCCAGCCAGGAACCGGCGGCCGACAACCACACGAGTGTTCGGGTGCGCGACCCGAGGCGGCGCGTCGTCGCGATGAGCGCGACGACCTGAGCCGTCACGACCTGGAGTGGAAGCTCGGATACGAACAGGCCGGACATGAACGCGAACACCGAGGGTATCGCTCGTCTCGACAGCGGCCGATACCCGTTGACGGTCGCTACCGCGCCGAGGACGCTGCCGAGGACGACGGCTCGTCTCATTCGAATTTCCTTCTATGTCACGCGATAGTCAGCGGTACGACGTAATCCTTGCGGCGAGCGCGACCTTGCCGTCGTCGCCGATGGCCTGCGCGTCGGCAATCCCGGTGGTGCGGCCGACGCGAACCGGCGTCCCGACATAGCGCGAGGTGCTGCCCGCGTAAAACGGGCGCACGAAGTTCACTCGCAGTGAGGCTGTGTGGAATAGGCCGGCGGATTGATCGCCGTTGATCGCCGCCGAAGCCGCCAGTTCCAGTCCCGCGGAGGCCATCCCGCCGTGCACGATGCCAATGTCGTTGTTGAGATCGGGATCTCGACGCTGATACAGCACCCTTGAGTCGTCCTCGCTGTCTTGCACTCGGACTGCCATGAGATCCTCGAGGGTGGGTGTCTCGCCAACCAGGGTCAGCGACGGTTGCTTGACTGCGACGCCATCGGCGGGAATGAAAGCGGAACGCACTGTGCCGGTGCCGATTACGGCGCCACCGCACGTGAGCGTGCAAATCGACAGAGGCGTACTCCCGGCGGAACCCACCGCGTGGGCGCTGGCCACGACGGGCGGAGCGTCGTCGTGCATCGCGTCGGCGGCGTTGGAACTGACTTCCAGCGCGAGTTCACTCGAGACCGTCCACCGGTCGATACATCGACGATAGTGATTGACCATGCCGGCTGCCGCGTCGACGAGGATGGCCAGCGGCCCGACGGCGGGAGCGCCGGTGAACGGATTGCGCAAACCCGACACCGGCATCGACATCACAACTGTCGCGTCGCGAAGGCTCGCCGCAAGAAACTCGATCCCGAACCGAACCTGTATCGCGGCGGGAGTCTCGATGTCGTACCGGACTTCGCGCTCGTCGACACCGGTCATTCGAGAAGGTCTACGACCGTTGACATTTCGGCTCCCGACAGCACAAACGCCTCGGCCTTCTGCAGATGTTTCTTCCACAGCTCGCCAGCCTGCTCGGCGTCGCCTGCCTTGATCATGTCCAAGACCATGCGATGGGTCTTGACCGAGCGATTCACCGCCTGCGCCGCGCGGGTGCCTTCGGTCGGCTGCAGAGAACGATTGCCCTTCTCGATGATGTGGTGGAGCATGTCGCTGACGATCTGCAGAGTCCTGTTGCCCGACAGGCGCGCGATCGCGGCATGAAAATCCGTCAACTGATCAACTGTGTCTCCGCCCGGCTGCAGCTCGGATTCCCGCTCAACGATCTGCTCGAGCTCGGCGATCACAGCCGGGTTCCGGTCCTTCGCGAGCTGGACAACCATCGGAGTCTCCAGGGTGACCCTGGCGTCGTAGACATCCTTGAGCGTCACGCCTTCGTACTCGAGAATGAGCCCGGCGTAGCGAGCCAGCGTCTGGCGTTGCGGTCGGGTGACGCGGGCGCCGCCGCGCACTCCGCGCTGCACCTCGATGAGCGACTCGGATTCCAGCACCCGGAACGCCTCGCGCAGGGTCGGCCGGGACACCCCGAACCGCTCCATGAGCTCCGACTCCGGCGGCAGCATGGTGCCCTCGGTGATCTCGCCGCGGATGAACATCCGGCGCAGCACGGTGGCCACCCGATCGGCCATCTTCGGCTCCCGAAGGCTGGTGACCTCCATATCGACCTCCCCGACTAAGTACTGAATCAACTAACTATTTTGGCAGGTTAACTGAATTATCGGGACCAACCGGGCATCCGCGGCCGGTGCGTGACCAACCTCATGACTAATAGCCCATCGCCCGGCCCATCAGGTCCTTCATGATTTCCGTGGTGCCTGCGTACAGCCGCTGAACCCGCGAATCGCGCCACAACCTGGCGACCTCGTACTCGTTGATGTAGCCGTAGCCGCCGTGCAGCTGTAAACAACGGTCGAGGATCTCCCACTGCACTTCCGAGGTCCACCACTTCAGTCCGGCGGCGTCCTGATCGGACAGGGTGCCGTCGTTGACGGACAGCACGCACTGGTCGAGATACGTCTGTGCCGCGTCGAGCTTGGTCTGCATCTCGGCCAGGAAGTGCCGGTTCACCTGGAACGTACCGATCGGCTGCCCGAACGCCGTGCGCTCGAGTGCATAGGACTTCGTCAGGTCCAGCGCTCGCCGCGCCGCCGGCAGCGCGTAGCAGGCGACACCCACGCGCTCGCTCGGCAGGTTCGAGACCAGGTGGTAGAAGCCGCGATTGAGCTCGCCGACGAGATTCTCCTTGGGGACCCGGACATCCTCGAAGAACAACTCGGCGGTGTCGGCGGAGTATTGACCGATCTTGTCGAGCTTGCGTCCGCGCGTGAAGCCTTCCATACCGTCTTCGATCATCAGCAGGCTAATGCCCTTGTGTCGCGCCGATGGATCGGTTTTGACGGCGGTGAGCACCAGTTTGGAGAGCAGTCCATTGCTGATGAACGTCTTCTGCCCGTTCACCACCCAGTGGTCGCCCTCGTCGCGGGCGGTGGTCTTGATGCCTGCCAGGTCGGAGCCTGCGGCAGGCTCAGACATCGCAATCGAGCCGATGTACTCACCGGAGACGAATTTGGGCAGCCAGCGTTCCTTCTGTTCCTCGGTGGTGAGGTTGTTCATATACGGCATCAGAATGTCGTTCTGCACGCCGAGACCGATGCCGACCGATCCGGTCATGAACATCTCTTCGGAGATGATCTGGTTGAATCGGAAGTCCTTCACGCCGAGGCCGCCGTATTTCTCGTCGAACTCCCAACCGATCAGGCCGTGCTCACCCGCCGCCAGCCACGCCTCGCGGCTGACCTTGCCGTCACGTTCCCACTTTTCGGCGTTCGGTACGCATTCACGCTCGAAGAAGGCGCGCGCGGTCGCGCGGAAATCCTCGTGTACTTCGTCGAAAATGTTGCGCCGCATACGTTCCCCTAATCCCAACTGACAATCGCGGGTAGCGCGCGACCCGGCGTGTAGATGTCGAACAAGCGCTCGGCGAGCAGCGATTCGAGCTGTTGATACGAACCGCACAGCGCATCGATCTGAAACCCGCGCGCCACGTACCGGTGCAAGTCATGTTCGGCGGTGAGCCCGATCGCCCCGCACACCTGAAGCACCGCATCGCTGACCCCGCGATGGGCCCGGCCCGCAGCCACTTTCGCGGTCTGTGCGGACAAGACCCCGCCGTAGCGCCACGATTCGCTGAGCAGTGCGCGCGCCCCCTCCAGCTTGGCTGCAGCGTCGGCAAGGGAGTGGCGAGGTGACTGCAGCGACCCGATCGGGGAGCCGAACTGGACTCGTACGCTGATGTGCTCGACCGCGATTCGCAATGCCCGGTCGGCGAGACCGATCAATTCGGTGGCTATCGAGCGATGCGCCGCCGCGATCGCGCGTCCCCATTCGGTCGACGCGTCAATCAGTACGTCCCCGGTCGAGCCTTCTACTCGGGTCCATACGACAGAAGGATCGAAGGTGTCCATTTGTTGGCCGTGCAGTCGGTCGGCATCGATGACGGCAATCGATACGGTGCCCATCGCGCGCGAGACCGGCACCACGACGCGGCCGCGAAGCGGGCCGAGCACAATGCCTTTCACCTGATCCTCGGTCGAGCTCGGCGCATGGCCGCGGGTCAGGCCTGGCAGCACGATGGCGTCGACTGGTGCGTCGAGTAACGGCATCAGCTCGGCGAGCATGACCCGATCCAGCGCGTCGGTGAGGGCCAGTGATCGACCCTGGGCACGGAACAGCAGCGCGCATGCCTCGACCGGGTACTCGGACTCGATCTCTGCCCAACCCAGCTCATCGAGCCGCGGACCGATGACGACGTGTTCCTGCTTCGCGGCGAGGTCTTCGAAGAGTCGGAACACCGCCTCTTCGATCATGGGCCATGCTTCGTCTTCGGGATTTGTTCCGTGCGTGCGCGTGGTCACGATGCGCGCCTCTCCTTCGGCAGCCCGAGGAGATGGTCGGCGATGATTCCGCGTTGCACTTCTGCAGTACCGCCCATGATCGTTGCGGCGCGTGAGTACCACCATTCCGCGCGTGCCGTGTCGAGTTCGGCCTCGCGATGGACACCCGGCGGGCCGCCCGCCACCATGTAGTTACGTGCGACGTCCAGGACGAGGTCGTTGACCTCCCTTTCGGCGCCGGCGCACAGTAGCTTGTCGATACTGCTTTCGGGACCGACCGGTTCGCCGGCCGCGAGTTTGCGCACCGTTGTCGCGGCGCGGGCCTGTGCGGCGATCACGTCCACGTACACGCGGGCGAATCGCTCACGCAGCGAGGCATTCGCGGCGCTGGTGACCATGTACTCCCGTAGGCGTCCTAGCTCGGTGAGCACCTTGTTCAACACCGCATAGCCGTACATGCCCCGCTCGTACTGCATCAGGAACATCGTCACGGCCCAGCCTTGGTCCACGTCGCCGACCAGCCGCTCACGGGGCACGCGCACGTCGTCGAAATACATCTCGGCAAGTTCGCGTCGGCCGCTGGCCAGTGCGATCGGCCGGATGGTCAGGCCGGGGGTGTCGGTGTCGATCAACAACATGGTCAACCCACGGTGGCGGCTTTCCGGGGAACCGGTACGCACGAGCACACAGACCCGCTTGGCGGTACCGCCCTGGCTGGTCCATATCTTCTGGCCATTGACGATGAAGCCGCCGGCCCCATCGTCGGCTGCCCGGGTACGCAGTGACGCCAGATCGCTGCCGGACTCGGGCTCGGAGAACCCCTGCCCCCACCATTCCGACCCAGCGAGGTAGCCGGGCAGGTACCGTACGGCCAGCTCCGGCGCGAACTTGAGCACGGCCGGGCCCATCACTTCCAGCGTCCACGCCTGGGCGGGGATGGGCAGCATGGCGTGGCCGAGCTCCTCGAAGTAGACGGCCCTGTGCACCTCATTGCCGCCGAAACCGCCGGCGTCCTCTGGCCACCCGTACCGATTCCACCCGTCAGCATGAAGTCGGGCCATCACAGAGGCGTCGTGCTCCAGGCCCTGCTCGGCAGTCATACTCGCCGCCTCGCGCCATTCCTCGGCGCAGTCCAACGTGCTGAGGTACTCGCGGAGATCCTGACGGTACAACGCGACCTGCGTGACGTAATCGTCGCGGCGGTCACCGCTGACAGGAGACGACACCGCTACTCCCTTCATGCTTTCGCGGGGTTGGCTCCGAAGGGGCGAATCCGCTAAACAATTATCTATACCAGGTACACTAACGCACGACCCCAACTTCGCCATAGGGAGCGCCAATGACGGCATCACCGGTCGCCACAACCACCGTTTCGTTCAACCCCGAATCCCGCCTCTACATCGACGGCAGGTTGCGTGAGTCGTCGACGGGTAAAACCGCCGACAACATCAACCCAGCCACCGAGGAAGTGCTCGGGGTGTGCACCGACGCGGGTTCCGATGACATGGACGAGGCCATCGCCGCTGCGCGCCGCGCGTTCGACACCACGGACTGGTCGACCAACCACGAGTTTCGACAGCGCTGCCTCATGCAGCTTCACGAGGCGCTGCAGGAGGAGAAGGAGGAGGCGCGCGCGGAGCTGGTCGCCGAGGCAGGCGCTCCGCTGGGCATGACCTACATCGCCCAGCTGGACTGGCCACTCGCCGACGCGGTTCGCTGGCCCGCGCAGCACATCTCGGAGTTCACGTGGGAACGTCAGCTCGCCGTGGACGCCAAGATGGGCGAACCCTACAACCGCGTGGTGGTGAAGGAGCCAATGGGCGTGGTCGGGGCGATCACGCCCTGGAACTTCCCGGTCGAAATCATCAGCAACAAGGTCGGTCAGGTCCTGGCCACGGGCAACACGATGGTGCTCAAGCCCGCGATCGAGACGCCGTGGAGTGCACTGCGCTGGGGCCGGATCATCGCCGAGAAGACCGACATCCCGGCGGGTGTGGTGAACATCGTCACGGCGTCCGACAACGACGTAGCTCAGCGGTTGGTCACCGATCCTCGCGTGGACATGATCTCCTTCACCGGCTCGACCGCGGTGGGCGAACTGATCGGCCGATTATCCGCCAAGACAATGAAGCGCAACCTGATGGAGTTGGGCGGCAAGTCGGTGTACCTGCTGCTCGAGGACGCCGATCTGGCGACGACCGTTCCGGGCTGCATCGGCGCGCTGATGCATTCCGGTCAGGGCTGCGCGTTGACGACGCGAATGTTGGTGCCCCGCAACCGCTATGAGGAGGCCGTCGAGCTGGCCACAGCAACGTTCGCCTCTGTCACCGTCGGCGATCCGTCCGATCCTGCAAACTTCTGTGGCCCACTCGTCTCGGCCAAGCAGCGCGACCGCGTGCTGGGGTACATCGAGGTGGCCAAGGAGCAGGGCGCCCGGGTCACGGTCGGCGGCGGGAAGCCCGATGGATTGGACCGCGGGTATTTCGTTGCGCCGACGGTCCTGGCGGATGTGACACCCGACCACCGGGTCTTCCAAGAGGAGATCTTCGGTCCGGTCATCACGATCACGCCCTATGACGGAGGCGATGACGGCGCGGTCGAGATGGCCAACAACTCGATTTACGGCTTGGCCGGCACGGTGTTGGGGTCCACCGAACGGGCGATGGCGGTCGGACGGCGCATACGCACCGGATCGGTGTGTGTCAACAGCGCGATCTTCTACGGTGCCGATGCACCGTTCGGTGGCTACAAGATGAGCGGCATCGGCAGGCAGAACGGCATCGAGGGTTTCGAGCAGCACTTGCAGACCAAGGTGATTGCCTACCCGATCGAGTCGGCGAAGTGAGCGACATCCTCAACGGCATTCGAGTGGTTGAACTGGCCGCGTGGACATTCGTGCCGGCGGCGGGGGCGGTGCTGGCCGACTGGGGCGCCGACGTCATCAAGATCGAGCATCCGGAGACGGGCGATCCGCAACGCGGCCTGATCAGCTCCGGGATCGTCACCGCCGCAGGGGGAGTGAACCACTTCATCGAGCAACCCAACCGCGGCAAACGCAGCATTGGTTTGGACACCTCCACCCCCGAGGGGTTGGAGCTGTTGATGAAGCTTCTGGAAACCGCCGATGTGTTCGTGACCAACCTGCTGCCCGACTCGCGGCAGCGGATGGGAATCGACGTCGAGCAGGTGCGTGCGCGCAATCCGAAAATCATCTACGCCCGTGGACACGGCTACGGCACCAAGGGTGACTTGGCATCGCAGGGCGGCTTCGACCTCGCGGCGTATTGGGCCCGGGGTGGGATCGGCGAGGGGTATGCCGCAGGCGACGGCTCGTATCCGCCGATACAGCGGCCGGCATTCGGCGACTCCTACGGAGGGCTGGCCATCGCTGGAGGCATCGCCGCAGCGCTGGTGAAGCGAGAGCGCACCGGTGAGCCGTCAGTGGTGGACGTCTCGCTGCTCAATGCGGCGATCTGGCAACTGGGCCCCGACATCGTCGGATCGGGCGTGACAGGGCAGGACATCCCGAAGTTCAACCTCGACGAGATGCCCAACCCCGTGGCGAGCATCTACAAGACCCGCGACAACCGGTTCATCGCGTTCGTGCTGTTGCAGGCCGACCGGTTCTGGGCGGACTTCTGCACCCGCCTGGGGCGGACGGACCTGATCGACGACGAGCGATTCGCGAACGCCATGGTGCGCTTCGAGAACCGAAAGGACTGCATTGCGCAAATTCGTAGCGCCTTTGCCGCCGAGGATCTTTCCCACTGGGAGAAGGCGTTTTCCGGCTTCGACGGGGTGTGGGACATCATGCGCACAGCCCACGAAGTACACGCTGATCCGCAGGCGATCAAGAACGGTTACCTGCCGCGGGTAACCGACGCGAACAACAACGAGTTCGCGCTGGCGGCCAGCCCCGTGCAGTTCGACGAAACGCCGCTTGACCTGAGTTGCGCGCCGGGCCACGGAGAACACACGGACGCCCTGTTGGCCGAATTGGGTTACAACGAGGACGAGATCATCGAGTTCAAAATCAACTCGGTCGTGCTGTAGTGGGTTCGACAAGGCCGTCGATGGCGGATCGCGCTGAGATCGAACGAGAATTCCGGCACTACTACATGACCGGTCCTGTGATGGAGGATTGGGTCGGCTGGGCCAACCTCTTCACGGATGATGCGACGTACTTCGACCACTATTACGGCACGTTTGTCGGGCCCGACGAGATCGCGCCCTATCTCGAGGGCACGATGGGTGCATCCCCAATGGTCTACACCGTTTTGAAGTGGTACGTAATCGACGGCGACAGAGTGGTCTACGAATGCCTCAACCGGGCCGACAACCCCGAGCCCGGCGCGCCTGCCTTCGAGTTCCCGTCGTTTCAGATCGTCGACTACGCCGGCGACGGCCGTTGGAGCCGAGAGGAGGACATTTGGCTCATGGGTGAGATGAAGGAATTCGCCCGCCGCTATCGAGAGGCCGAGCACGCGTTTCCGCAAACTATCGAAGACAAATTGAGCCGGGCCGACTGGGGTCCTTGGGTTGACTGGGCGAGGCCTGCACCGAGTCATCAAGCGCGTCCATCCTGGTACGGCAGGCCAGGTTTCACACCGTTCAGGCGGATCGAAGACATCCAGTTCGGGACGCGTTCCCATTGATGGCACTCGCCAGGCGCTTCTTGCACGTCAATCTGAACTGCCACTCCCTTGATGCGACCGAAGACCTCTACGGGCGTCAGCTCGGGCTTACCGCGCGAATGCGGACGGATGCCAATGTGGCCACCGATGGCAGCATTCTCGGACTCGACGGGGAAACCTTCTGTGAGACATCGTTTCTCTACGACTCACGGGGTGGTAGGGGCGGCTGCGCGCTGGAGGCCATCGAGTACCGCTCACCGGCGCTGAAGCACGACAGCAGCAGCGACCCGGTGCGGCCCGGCATACGCTCGGCGATGCTGAGTGTGCGCGACCTCGAAAGCACGGCAGCGGCCTTGGGGGCCGCCGGCATGCAGGTCGGCACTCCGGTCGAAGGTCTGATCAGCGGTGCGAAGTCGGTGTTGGTGACCGATCCCGACGGTGTTGTGATCGAGCTTGCCGAGGGTGCCGACGACGGCGACGTGGTCGGTGCTCTGTTCTCAGGTATCAGGATCGCCGCGATCGATGCGGTCGCCACCGGAAAATTTCTCACCGCGATCGGCTTCACGGAAATGGAAGCGCCCAAGCCGATGTCGGTCGAAGCCCAGAGATTGTCGCCCGCCGGCAGTTCCGATTCCGCGGACTGCACAGTAGCGCAGTACGGCTTGGACGAGGACGGCGACCAATTCCGTTTGACGGTTGTCCAACACCCCGACACCGCGGACTCGCCGGTTCCCTGGGGTGGAAATCGCCAGGGATTGTATCGATGTGCGCTACGGGTGGAGAGTGTCGAGGAGGCCCTGGCATCCGTACCGGATTTCGTTGAACGATGCGGTGATCCGGTGTGGTGCCCACTGCCCGGCACCAAGATCGAGGGCCTGTATATCGCGTTTCTGCGATCGCCGGACGGCGTGGTGTTCGAGTTCGTCGAACGCCCGCTGAAGTACTTCAGCCGCTAGGAGTTGACAGCTTGCGAGTCCTGGTCTGTTACACGGGAGGCGTTGGCTCCCAGGCAGTTCGCCTTCTCTTGGATCACCCCGACCATCAACTGGTCGGGGTGCTGGTGCACAGCTCGGACAAGGCCGGTCGAGACGTCGGTGATTTGGTCGGCCGACCCACGGTGGGAATCACTGCCACCCGCGACGTCGACGAGCTGGTAGCGATGCGCGCGGACTGCGTGCTCTGGCACGGAGCGGCATGGGAGCCCGACATCGTCGCGGCGTTTCTCCGCGCCGGGTCCAACGTCTATACCGGCACGGCCATCTTCGAAGTTCCGCTCGCCGAAGACGAGCTGCTGATGGCCGCGTGTCGGGAAGGGCGGAGCAGCTTGGTCAGTGGAGGCAACATTCCCGGGTTGATCAGCGACGTGCTGCCGTTGTTTCTCAGCGGGTACAGCGGGCGGGTCAAGAAGATCCGTGCCACCCAGCGTAATCATGTGGCGGATTACCCGTCTGCTCAACAGCTTTCCATGTATCTATCGATCGGAACCCCGATCGAGCAGGCGCGACAATCCTCCATTGTTGACGACGTCTGGCTGCGGGCGCAGCGGGATTCGGCGCGCCTCGTTGCGGCGGGCTTGGGCATCGACTACGGGGACACCGTGATAACCGAAAAGGAACACGCGCTCGCACACTCAGACCTGGTGCTGCAGGCCAGCGGCTTGAACGTGTCGGCGGGTGCGGTGGCCGGCATCCGGTGGACGTTCAGCAGCCACGCCGTCGACGGCCATCCGTTCCTCGAAGTCATCAACGAGCAGACCGCAGCGCTGGGACTGGGGCCCGGCTGGAGGCAAGACATCGATGATCCGAACTGGCGGATCAATATCGAAGGCACCCCATCGATCGAGTGTCAGCTGTCCCTGGGCCTTGACGGAGACGCTGAGACCGATCCGTCCACCGCGTTGAATGCAGCACGCGGTGTCAACTTCATACCGCAACTGGTTGCCGCCGAACCGGGTTGGACATCGGTGCTGACGATCCCGGCGCCGCGGGGCACCGCGGTAACCCGAGGGTCGATCAGGTGAATCCGATGTTTCGGTCCCTATTCGGCAGGTAGCGGGCCGGCGAGGCCACGCGGTGATGTGCCATACAGCCAGCTCACCGCTTGGCCGATCTCGGAAAACTGCAGCGCCGCATTGTCTTTGGCATGGTAGCGACCCGGCGCCTCGGAATAGCCCTCGATCCGGCTGAGCGTGCCGCCGTCGATCCGCAGGATCTGACCGGTCAGCCATGCCGACTCCGGGGACTGCAGCCAGGCCACTAGGTTGGAACTGCGCGCCGGATCGAGCGCGGGGTCGTCGGCTCGGTCGCCGAAGACTGTTTCGGTCATCCGGGACATCGCCAGTGGCGAGATCGCGTTGACCGCGACGCCGTATCGCGCCGCCTCCATGGCGGTGACGACGGTCAGATTTGCGATCGCGGCTTTCGCCGCGCCGTACGCACTCTGCCCGACATTGCCCCAGAGCCCGGCGCCGGACACCGTGTTGACGATGCGGGCGTCGATCTGGTTGCCCGCCTTGGACTGCGCCCGCCAGTATTCGCAGGCATGCCTGGATACGGCGAAGGTGCCTTTCAGGTGGACCGCGATCACAGCGTCCCAATCGGCTTCGGTCGAGGTCGCGACCATCGAGTCGCGCAGGATGCCCGCGTTGTTCACCACACCGGTCAGCGTTCCGAACGTCGACACAGCCGTGGTGATCATGTCGGCGACGTCATCCCACGAGGAGACCGACCCGGTGTGGGCGACGGCCTTGCCGCCCGCGGCCTCGATCTCGGCGACCACGGCTGCAGCGGGTCCGGCCCCGTCGCCGGCCGTGCCGTCGCGGCTGACGCCCGGGTCGTTGACGACGACCGACGCGCCCTGGGCGGCTAGCGCAAGGCAGTGGCCGCGCCCGATCCCTCGCCCCCCGCCGGTGACGAGGACGACACGTCCGGAAAGTGGTGCATTCTCAAACTTTTTCACAGCGCTCCTTATTCGAACAGCGTGGTGATGAGCCGTTGTCGTTGCGACCAGTCCGCGCCGCGCAGGTCGGCATGGCCGGACTCGGTGACGATCAGGTCGACGTCGTGGGCGGGGGTGGACGCGGGACGACTCAACCGATCAACCAGCGGCGAGTGCCCATTGACCGTCGACGGCACCGCGATGATCGACAGCCCGCGGTGGCTCATCGCGGCAGCCGCACAGTAGTCGGGATGCCCGCCGATGCCGCCAACTACCTTCTCGCCGCGACCCTCGACGTTGACCTGACCGTATGAGTCGATCTCGATCGCGGTGTTGACCGCGATGAACGGCTCCCCACTGGACAGCCGGGTGAGGTCGTGCGTGTAGTCGATTCCGCGCAGGATCGGTCTACCGTCTGCCCAGCTGTACAGCTCCTCGGTACCGAACAAGTAAGTCGCCGAGGGTGTTTCAATGAGCATGCCGCGCTTGTCCATGTCGATCACCGCGTCGGTGAGCAGGCCGGTGTCGATGCGTAGCGGAACCGGCGTCCGGCGCAGCAGGGCGGTTCCGAGTTGCCCGGGCCCATACTGCAGCCGCGCGCCCTCGGGCACGAACCGCAGCACCGCGTCGGCGAGCGCGTCGTGCACGGGTTCTGGGTCTTTCTGCGGCATGCCTGCCGGGCCCTCGCTGCTGCGGCCGGACACGCAGACGATGGCGGGATCCAGCGGCGGACCCGCGTCAGCGCACGGCGCGGTGTCGTCGACGATCGCGAGCAGCCGCACGCCAACGTCGACGAGTCCCCGCTGCCAGGAGACCTCGGTGCTGAAACGCAATTGCCCGCCCCGTTCGGCCATGCGGGTGACCAGCGCGTCGGGCCGCAACACCCCGGTCAACAGCGGAGGTATTCCGCTGAGCCGGGTGGGCACGAAACGTGCTGTCGGCCCGGCCAATACGGAGCGCAGACCCCACCCCGGCATCAACGCGACGATCTCAGCGAACGCGTCGGCTTCGATGCCTTCGAGGAATGTCGGTGTCCATCCCAGTATCAACCGAACTGAGCCGACCTGGCGGGCGACGGCCGAGACCACTGCCCCAACCGATGTGCCGTCATCGAGATAGCGCAACGCGCCGACACCGTCGCCGAGTGCAACGGTGGCGCCTGAACGCAAGGCGGCACGCAAGTCGGCCGCGAGCGGCGAGCCGACGAGGTCCGTTGTCAACGAGGCTCTTTGGGGAGTCCCAGCACTCGCTCACCCAGAATATTGCGCTGGATCTCGCTGGTGCCGCCGAGGATGGTCTGGGCGCGACCGACCAGCATGTGCTGCACGAGTTCATTTTCCGCGGGATCGGCACAGGCATCGGTGCCGAGCACCTCGGTGGCCAGGTCGCCCAAATCGCGGTCGGTCTCCGAAGTCATCAGCTTGAGCACTGAAAACGCCGCCGAGGATGTGTCGCCCGCGTCGATGGCCCGTTGCCAGGTGTATCGCAACAACCACATTCGCGCCCAAAGCTTGGTCATCGACCGGGCCAGCGTGGGATCCAGCAGGTCGTGGTCCCTCGCCGCGTCGACCATCCGTTCGTGAAGCCGGAACATCGCGACGGCCTGCGAACCCAAGGTCAGCCGTTCACGCCCGAGCGTCATGATTGCGATTGCCCAGCCCTGGCCGACCTCGCCGATCAACGCGTCGTCGCCCACCTCGGCGCCGTCGAAGAACACCTCGTTGAACTTGCTCTCCCCATCCATCTGCATGAGCGGCCGCACGCTGATGCCGGGGGCATCCATCGGAACGACGAACATCGAAAGCCCGCGGTGCTTGTCGGGCCCCGTACGGGCCAGCAACAGACCATATTTCGCGGACTTGGCGGCCGAACTCCAGACCTTCTGGCCGTTGATCCGCCACCCGGCCGGCGTCTTCTCCGCCTTGGTGCGGACGCTGGCGAGGTCGGAGCCCGCACCAGGCTCGGAGAACAACTGAGTCCAAATGTCGTCGCCGAGTCGGATGGGTTCCAGGTAGCGTGCCCTCTGCTCGTCGGTGCCGAACTTGATCAGGACCGGCCCGACCAGGTCGATGGCGGTGATGCCGAGCTGGCGCGGAACCCCGGCGCGTGCACACTCCTCAGCGAAGATCGCCTGAAAGGCGACCGATGCGTCGGCACCGCCGAATTCGACGGGCCAGTGCAGACAGACGTATCCGTGCTTGGCCAGGTGTTTGTGCCAGGCCCGGCCGGGTCCGACGTCGTCGGCGGTCGGCGTCGGTCCATAGTTGCGCAGACCGGCCGGCTTGGGAGCGCTCTCCAGGAACGAGTGAATCTGAGAGCGAAGAGCGGCAACGTCTTCGGTGCTCACAGCGGCTCCCGACACGTCACTTCCCGCCGAGGTAGTCGGTGTATTCGTCGCGAACGGACTCCATCGCATTGAGCCGCCGCTGCAGCAGCGTGACCTCCGGATCGTCGGCGTTTCTTGCCGTTACTTCGTCGAGCCTGGCCCGGGTGCGACCGATTTCGTCGACGAGGCGCTCACGCGCCTCGTCCTTGGTCAACAGATCCTGATCGGTCCAATCCGAAACCGGAAGCTGCTCAATCTTTTCCAGGTCGTCGTCCATGACGCGTTACGCCGCACGCGGGAAGTTATAGAACTCGCGCGCATTCAGCTCGACGATGCGATGGACCTCATCGTCGGGCACTTTCTCCAATGCCTGCGCAGCGCGCTCTCGGCTCTGCGGCCAGAACGAGTCCGAGTGCGGGTAATCGCACTCCCACGTGATCTTGTCGATGCCGATCATGTGCCGCATCTCGACACCGAAGTCGTCCTCGATGAAACAGCCGTGGATGTGCTTCTTGAACAGGTAGCTCGGCGGATGATCCTGGTTGATGTTGTTGTAGAACCGGTGCTTTCGCCACACGCTGTCGCAGCGCTCCAGGATGTAAGGAATCCAGCCGATGCCGCCCTCGGACAAGCCGATCTTCAGCTTCGGGTGGCGATACAACGTGTTGGAGAACAGCCAGTCTGTCATCGCCGTCATCGACATCGTTCCCATCAGCGTGATGAACACCGCGAACGGCGCGTCGGGAGCGATCGGCGGCGGGAAGCCCCCCGAGCCGAAGTGCTGGGCCAGTACCAGGTCGGTTTCCTCCATGGCGGACAGCAGTGGATCCCAGTGGTCCGAGTGCACCGATGGCAGTCCCAGCCGGTCGGGTAGGTCCGGGAAGGTAATGCACTTGGCGCCCTTGGCCGCCACGCGGTGGATCTCCTTGACGCTGGCATCGATATCCCAGAACGGCAGCATCGCCACCGGAACGAAGCGGTCCGGCGCGGTCGCGGCCCACTCGTCGAGGTGGAAGTCATTCCAGGCTGCCGAACACAACCTCGCAAGTTCCTTGTCCTCACCCTCGGCGAAGACGGCGCCTGCGAAGCGCGGGAACGACGGGAAGCACGTCATCGCCTGCACGCCGTCGATATCCATATCGGCGACGCGGGCTTTCGGGTCGTAGCACCCCGGGATCATGTCGTCATAACGGACCGGCTCGATGCCGTACTCCTCGGGCTTCTTGCCCGCCACGGCGTTCAGTCCGATGTACGGATAGATACGGCCTTCGTACTCCCAGACCTGGCACATCTGGCCGTTGTCGGGACGCTCCCACTCGATGATCTTCGGACCGGCCTCGAGGTACTTCTTGGGCAGCCGGTCGCTCCATACCTTCGGGTGTTCGATCAGATGATCGTCGACAGAAATCAATTCCATCCAGGGCTGCAGCGGCATGGGTGCCTCCTCGTGTGAACTGATGGTCATCAGTAAAACATAAAAACATTTAGTTATTTAGCTGTAACTCTAGCCACCGGGTCGGTGCCCGGCAACCACCGTCAGCGCTGTCGACGAAGCGGTGCTCACAGCAGTTTCTTCCGCTCGGCGAGCCGGTCCCAGTGCTGTCCGGGCCCGCCGAACAACACCTCGTCGGTGCGGGCGCGCCGCAGATAGAGATGCGCCGAGTCCTCCCACGTGAACCCGATACCGCCGTGAATCTGCACGTTGGCCTGGGCTGCATCACGCAGTGCCTCCGAGCACACCGCCTTGGCCATGCTGGCGCGCCAATCCGATTCGCCCGCCGCGTCGCCCGCATCACCGTCAACCGCCTCCAGTGCCCCCGACGACGCCGAACGTGCCCACTCGAGGTCGACGAGCATGTCGGCGCACTTGTGCTTGATGGACTGGAAGCTGCCGATGGGACGGTCGAATTGCTCACGCGTGCGGGCGTATTCGCAGGCGATCTCCAGGACCCGCTCGCAGGCACCGACCTGCTCGGCCGATAGCACCGCCAACGCCAGGTCGACGTTGCGCTCGATGATGTCGTCGACAGGTCCTTCGCCCGACAGTTGTATCGCAGGCGCACCCGTGAAGGTGATGGTCGCCATCGGCCGGGTGCCGTCCAGCACCCGCTCGGTTTCGACAACCACTCCGTCGACGGTGGGGTCCACCAGAAACACCGCCGGCTCGCGCGCCGAGGTCGCGACCACGACCAAGTCATCGGCGGCCGCACCATTGAGCACGTGGCGCGCCTCACCTTCGACGGTCCAGACATCTTGGCCCCGGGTGGCGGTGAGCGCCACCGCGGTGCGACGCCAGAGTCCGCCGTCACCGGTGATCGCTGCCGCGGCGGTGCGTCGGCCGTCGAACAAGCCTGACAATCGTGTCGCCGCATCGGGATCCGGCGCCGGCATGTCGAGCAGGAGACCGGTAGCGAGCACCGCGGATGCCACGAACGGCACCGGCGCCAGAACGCGACCCAGTTCGTGCGCGACCACGCCCAACGCGGCGGCTCCGAAGCCCGCTCCGCCCAAGCCCTCCGGCGCCGCGATTGCCGCGACACCGACCTGCTCGCAGAGCACCCGCCACAGCTCGGCGTCGAAGCCGCGGAGCGGTTCGTCGGGATGGTCGTAGGCCACCGAACGTACGCGCTCTTCGGACGCGAACTTCTCGCACGCCGCGCGCACAGATTTTGCGAGCTCGTTGCGTTCGGCGAGAGACAACGCCGTCATTGGCTTCCTCCTGAAACAAGTTGCGCCAATTCGGCTTTCGCGACTTTACCCAGACCAGTCAGCGGGAATTCATCGACAAAGAGCAAGTGCTCCGGCCACTTCTGTTTCATCAGCCCTCGCTCGTCGAGAAATGCGCACAGCTCGTCGAGCGTGACGTCGCGGTGACGCGAAGATCGCCGCACCACCGCGCACACCATCTCGCCGCGCAGCTCGTCGGGCTTTCCCAGCACCGCGACCTCGTCGACGAGGGGATGCGCGAGCAGTTCGTTCTCGATCTCGTCGGGTGCGATGTTCTCGCCCTTACGGATGATCAGGTCTTTGGTCCGGCCGGTGACCACGATGCGGCCGTCGGGACGCAGATAGCCGCTGTCGCCGGTACGGAACCAGCCGTCGCGCGTCAGCGCCTGCCGCCATTGACTGTCGTCCACATAGCCCGGGGTCAGGTTGGCCCCCCGCACCTCGATCTCCGAGGTGGCGCTGATGCGGACCTCGGACCCCGGAATCGGTCGACCGCAGCTGTAGCTCTGTTGCTCCTCGGTGTCGGTGGCCGGGCTGACACACACCATGGCCGCCTCCGTCATGCCGTAGGCATGCACGATTGGGACGCCCATCTGCTCGCGCACCTGCTTGTGCAACTCCGGCGGGCAGGCTGCGCCGCCACCGATCAACATGCGGAGCGAAGGAATGATCGGCTCGCGGCTTCCGCTCGCAAGCTGTGCCGAGAGCAGCATCTGATAGAAGGCGGTGCTTGCGCCGGTGACCGTCACGCGATGTTCGGTAAGCAGTCGCGGCAGAGTTTCGGCGTCGACCTTGGGGACCATGAGCACCGGGAAGTCTGCGGCCAGCGCACTGATCAGATAGACCATCCCGCCGATGTGCGCGATGGGAAACGCGATCGTGCCGACCTCGTCCGAGTGCTCACCCAGGCCGAGGTATTGGGCGTATCCGCGCCCGGCCGCCAGCAGGGTGGCATCCGAGTGCCGCACGCCCTTGGGGCGGCCGGTGGTCCCCGAGGTGAAGTAGATCCAACGGGCGTCCTCGGGTGCGCGGTGTTGGTCGAGCTCAGGATGCTTACCGGCGGGCAAGGCTTGCAGCTGCGCGACGAAGTCTCTCGGCAGCGTGACGACGCATGTTCCCTCGGGTGGCGCGTTGACGGCTGTCGACTCGTCGACGATCAGGATGTCCGCGCGGGCCACATCGAGTGCCGCGCGGACTTCGCGCTGCCGGTAGATGTGCAGCACCGGAGCCTGGGTGACGGCGCTGCGGGCCAGGGCCAGCATGAGCAGGGCCGCCGCACTGTGTGAGGGCAGCTGCCACGCGACGGTCATGCCCGGCCGGATGCCTGCCTCCCACAGCCACCGGGTGCCTGCGCCCGACAGGGTGGCGACCTCGGCGACTGTCAGGGTGGCGCCGGCACAGTCGCGCAGCAGAGGCCGGTCCGGGTGGTTCGCGGCGGACGCCTCAAGCAGCCCGACGACGGTGTCAGCCGTCACCTGCGCGACCTCCTCCGGACGTTTCGTAAGCTCTAAACATTTAACCATTTTGCCCGCGGTTCCGGACATCGAATAAGGCCGTCGAATGCACGGTTCGCAGCCGACTCCGCGTTGCAGTCGGGGCCGGGCAATACCGAAGCGGCGTGGCGCTTAGACAAATTCACGTATGGCAATGGCGGTCTGTTCCGGCTGATCGAGCATCACGTAGGTCGAGCTGTCCTCGATGGCACGCACGACGGCGTTGGGGAAAGTCTCGGCCAGCCGTTGCGCATGCGAGACGGGAAACATCTTGTCGCCGGTTCCCCACGCCATCAGCACAGGTCGATCCCACCGTCTCAGCGCGTCTACCGCCGCCATGGTGTAGCTGGGCCTGAGGTCCGCGGTGAACCTCGCCGCCTCCCGGCGCACCGCGGACGAAGTCAGGAATCCGCCAAAGATCTGGGGCCGGCGCGCGGCGTCGACGCCGTGGCGGGTCACCGCCGACGTGAACACCTTCAGCCCGGGCGCGGTCGTCAACCCCTTCAGCACGATCGAGCCCAAGGTCTGATTCAGCCCGCACAACCGCACGATCGGCGCGAAGGCACTCGGCGGGAGGTGTTCGAAGCTATCGCAGTTGGTGAACACCAGCTTCGACACCCGGTCCCAATTCAGCGTCGCGTTACCCAGCGAGGCGAGCACGATCCCACCGCCGGTGTCGTTGGCCACCAGACTGACGTCCGTCAGATCAAGCGCCTCGAGGAGGCCGAGGATGCGCTGCCCCGATGCGACGACTCCGAGATCGACGTGCGCGCCGACCGGTTCGGCCTGCGCCCCGAACGGCAAGGTCGGCGCGATGCACCGATGGCTGTCGGACAAGCGGTCCACGACGTCCTGCCACAGCCGCCCGGTGACGTAGGCGCCGTGGACGAACACCACCGTCGGCCCCGAACCCGCATCGGTGTACTCGATTTCAACATCACCGACGGCAATCGATGCCATCGGTCAGCCCAAGCGGGGACCGGGGGTGAATGTCACCGGCAATTTCCGCACGGCGTACACCTCGCCCGCGTCCTCGAACAACTCTGGCTCGCCCGCGAGCTGGAAGTCTGGCAGGCGCTTGAGCACCTGCGTCACCATGACGTCGAACATCATCTTGGCGTAGTGGGATCCGAGGCAGCGGTGCATCCCGACCCCAAATGCCATCTGCTTCTTGGCATTCGCACGCGACAGGTCCAACGTGTCGGGATCCTCGAACATCGCCGGGTCGCGGTTGGCCGCCGCCCACATCAAAATCGCCCGGTCGCCCTTGCACAGGGGTTGTCCGTGAAATTCGGCGTCTCGGGATACGGTCCTGGCCAGGCCCAGGGTCGGGGTGTATAGCCGCAGTAGCTCGTCGGTGCCCTTCTTGACCAGACTCGGATCGTCGATGAACTGTTGGCGCAGTTCGGGATCGCGGCACAGTCGCACCAGCACATTGGCGGTGAACCCGCTGGTGGTATCCATGCCGCCGAGCATCATCAGGACCGTGTACATGGTGATCTGGCCGTCGTCGAGAGGCTTGTCGTTCAGCGTCCCGCGAAGGATGTCGCTGAACAGATCGTCGCCAAGGCCCTCGGCCCGGCGCTCCTCCATGTGCTTGACGATCTCGCCGAACATCTCCATGCCGGCGATACCGGCCTTCTCAGGGTCGTGAGCGCGATCGTGCACGGTGCTGTGCACCCAGTGCACCCAATCCATATGCCGCGACTCGTCGAACTTCATCAACCGCAAGATCAACCGGGCCGGCAGCGGCGTGGTCAACTCGCCAACGAGGTCACATTCGCCCCGCTCGATGAACTCGTCGATGGCCTCGTTGGTCATCTCGATGGCGGCGTCTCGGAATCGCTCCGCCGAGCCCGGTGAGAACCGCTTCAGGGTGACCTCGCGCAACTCCTGGGTTTCCGGCGGATCCGACTCGATCGGCAGAATCGGTAGCGGCAGTTCGCTGGCGGGCACGCCGACCGACGGGAACGAGTTGAACAGGTCGTCGTCGCGGGCGGCCTCGAACACCGATGCGTAGTCGACGAGCGCCCAGAAACCCTCGTAATGATCGGAATGTGCTACCGGACAACCTGATTCGCGCATCTCGCGGAACGTGCCGTAGGGGTCTTCGCGGAACTCGGGCGAGTGGTGGTCCAGGTCCACTTCAGCGCGGCGCCGAGCTTCGGCCTGAGTGTCGGTCATTGGCACTACTCCCTTTCGTTGGGCTACCTGGAGAGGATGGCGACCGCCGCGGTACCCGGCGCCCCGTAGAGCTGAGCCAGAGCCACCCGCGGATCGTTGGGTACTTGGCGATCGCCCGCTGTCCCGCGCAGCTGGTGTACCAATTCGAAAACCTGCCGCAAACCGGACGCACCGACCGGCTCTCCGTTGGCCAGCAGGCCGCCGTCGGTGTTGATGGGCAGCCTGCCCCCGATCTGGGTTGCCCCGTCAGCGAGTAGGGCCTCCTGTTCGCCGTCCTTGCACAACATGGTCTCTGCCATGTGAATGACTTCGGAGCCGGAGTCGGTGTCCTGCAGCTGCGCGATGTCGATGTCCTCCGGGCCTATGCCCGCAATCTCGTAGGCGGCCTTGGCGGCCTCGGCGGTGGTGCCGGGAACGATGGGCAGCTCGATGGAGGTGCGCAGCAACTCGTAGGCACCCTCGCGGCGGCTGCGCAGTGCGCTCGACCGTAGATAGATCGGGGTGTCGGTGTACTTCTTGGCCACATCCGCACGGCAGACCACCACCGCGGCGGCGCCTTCATTCGGATTGCAGTACATGTACTGCCGCAGCGGGGCATTGACGACCGGCGAGGCCAGGATCGCCTCCTCGCTCATCGGTTTGCGTCGCCAGGCGTTGGGATTGCGTGCCCCGTTGTCGAAGTTCTTGGCGGCGACGCGAGCCAGTGTCTGCTCGGTGATGCCGTGGTCATGCATGTAGCGCATGATCTTCGTGCCGAAGTAGTGAGTGGTCAGGAACATGCCTTGGTCGCCGTACCACTGCGGCAGCCCGGACACCGAGGGGTCGGCGCCGAACGCGCCGCGGGGATGTTTGTCGAGCCCCACGCCGACCGCGATCTCCGCCTCGCCGAGCTGGACGTCTCGGGCCGCCAGCGTCAGCAGCGAGTTCCCGGTTGCGCAGCCACTCAACGTCGCACGCGCGGGCAACCCCGTCATGCCGACCAGACCCGTGACCGCTTCCGGGTTGGCCACCTCCAGGCTGCCCGCATAGAGGCTGCCGACGTCGGCGAAGTCCACGCCGGCGTCGCGTAGAGCTCTGCTTATCGCGACTGCGCCCATTTCCAGCGCCGAGCGGTCCTCGTATCGTCCGAACGGGTGAAGGCCGACGCCGATGATCGCGATATCGGGCGTGCTGCTCATTGCGCTCCTTCTGAATCTGCGCGCGGCTGATCTCATTGATCGGAGAGGTGCGCCTGAATTTGACGTCCGTAAGTCTATAACTATATACCTGATTCTCAGGCGGGAGTCTAGAATCGTCGTACTCGCGAGTGAAGGCTGAGGCGTTGAGCATTTCGTTGCTGCTGGAGATGGCGGTTTCGGGGGAACCCGACCGTTTGGCGCTGGTGGACGGTAACCAGCGGTTGACCATCGGAGAGCTGAGCGAGCTGGCCGACGGGGGAGCGGGGGTGGTCGCCGCATCGGGTGCCGAGCACGTCGCCTATGTCGGACCCGGCGGCATCATGGCGCCGCTGCTGATCTTCGCCTCGGCTCGAGCGGGGACGGCGTACACGCCGATCAACTACCGCTTGAGCGCCGAGGGCATCCATGAGCTGATCGAACGGCTGCCGGCGCCGCTGGTCGTCGTCGACGGTCGCTACCGCGACGTGGTTGGCGACGTCGGCAAGCTGGTGATGGACTGCGACGAGTTCCTGGCCGCGGCGCGCACCGCAGAGCCGGCCGCGGAGTTCGCGGATCCCGACGACGTCGCGATCGTTCTCTTCACGTCAGGAACCACGTCGAAACCGAAAGCCGTCGAGCTGTCACATGGAAACCTGACGAGCTACATAACCGGCACTGTCGAATTCGGCTCGGCCGATCCCGATGACGCGGCGCTGATCTGTGTGCCGCCCTATCACATCGCCGGCGTCAACGCAGCGATATCAAACCTCTACGCCGGACGAAAGATGGTTTACCTGACCAATTTCGAAGCGCGCGAGTGGATACGACTGGTCGCCGACGAAAAGGTGACGACGGCAACGGTTGTACCGACGATGCTGGACCGCATCGTGACCGCGCTTGAGCAGGAACCAATCGATTTGCCGTCGCTGCGCAACCTGGCCTATGGCGGGTCGAAGGTGGGACTTCCGTTGGTACGCAAGGCACTGGACCTGCTGCCTCACGTCGGATTCGTCAACGCCTACGGTCTCACCGAGACCAGCTCGACCATCGCGGTGCTCACGCCCGACGACCATCGCGAGGCGCTCGGTCACGCCGACCAGCGCGTTGCGAAGCGGCTCGGTTCGGTCGGCCGTCCCGTGCCGGGCGTCGAGGTCCAGATCCGCGACGAGAACGGTCGTGTCCTCGGGGCTGGCGAGCCCGGGGAGCTCTACGTGCGAGGCGAGCAGGTGTCTGGCAGGTACACCGGCATCGGATCGGTGCTCGACGACGAAGGCTGGTTTCCCACCAAGGACATTGCGACGCTTGACGATGCTGGCTATTTGTTCATCACCGGTCGTTCCGACGACACCATCATCCGCGGCGGTGAGAACATCGCACCCGCCGAACTGGAGGATGTGCTCATTGAGCATCCCCAGGTGCACGAGGTGGCCGTGGTGGGTGTGGAGGATCCGCAGTGGGGCCAGGCCATCGTGGCTGTGGTGGTTCCTGCGGCGGGCGTCGACCCCGATCCCGAAGAACTGCGTTCCTACGTTCGGAAATTCCTGCGAGGATCACGGACCCCGGACCGCGTAGTGTTCCGCGACGAGTTGCCAACTAACGCGACAGGCAAGTTGCTGCGCCGGCAGATCGTCGACAGCTTGAGCGCTACCGCCGAAAAGTAAGGGAAGTCAACATGATCAAGAACGGCACTCGCCTGCAAAGCCAGGTGTGTGACACGCAGGTCATCGTGGTCAGGGCCGCCGACAGCCTCGACGACCTGCGCTGCGGTGGGCACGAGATGGTAGCCATGGACGCCGAGACGTCCGGCGGCGCACCTGATCCCGCCTTCTCCGACGGCAACGCGATGGGCAAGCGCTACGTCGACGAGTCGGGCGCCGAGGTACTGGTGACGAAGGCGGGAGCGGGCACGCTGAGCGTGGGGGAGACGCCACTGAGCCTCAAAGAGGCGAAGCCGCTGCCGGCCAGCGACTGACGATGGCGATTCAGCAAGCGACGCTCAGCATTCCGTCCGGCGACGTCACGATGATCGCGGACGGGTACGGTGATCCGGCTGATCCGCCGGTGGTGCTTCTGCATGGCGGTGGCCAGACCCGGCATTCGTGGAAAGCGACCGCGGCAGATCTCGGCGGGCAGGGTTGGTACGCACTGACCGTCGATCTGCGCGGGCACGGTGACAGCACGTGGTCTCCCGACGGGCTCTACGGTCTCGACCGTTTCGCCAGTGACGTGATCAGCATTGCCGAGTTCCTCGGCCGCCCACCGGTGCTCGTCGGCGCGTCGCTCGGCGGCAATGCCTCCCTGGCGGCCATCGGCGGCCGGCCCGACCTCGCGCTGGGCCTGGTCCTGGTTGACGTGTCGCCGTTTCTACAGCCGTCCGGGACGAGCCGGATCCGCGACTTCATGGTCTCGCACGCCGAAGAAGGTTTCGGCTCGCTCGAGGAAGTCGCCGATGCTGTCGCGGCCTATGTTCCTCATCGGCCCCGTCCGCGCAATCTTGATGGCCTGCGAAAGAACGTGCGGTTGCGCGACGGACGGTATTACTGGCACTGGGATCCCGCATTCATGGGGTCGCCGGAAGACCAAGCGGTGCAACGCAACCAACTCATCGATCCCGCGTCCCTCGGCGCGGCTGCCAGCAGCCTGCGATTGCCTACACTGCTCGTGCGCGGCGGCGAATCCGACGTCCTCAGTGTCGACGACTCGGTTCGTTTCCTGGAATTGGTGCCGCACTCAGAGTTCGCGACTGTCGTCGGCGCGCACCACATGGTGGCCGGTGACGACAACGCGGTTTTCGAGAACGTGCTCGGTGATTTTCTCGAGCGGCGGGTTCGGTCTCGACTGCGATTGCTGGACAGGCGGTCGTCGAGTTGGTGACCAACTCGTACATGAATGCCGAAGTCGTCCGCGTGGACGGCGGAATCAGGATGCCCCCGAAATAGCTTCGACGAAAACACTTTCCGGGACGGCATCATCGAGACCGGGCGGGACAGCCCGATTGTTGGAGGCCATCAGGTCGGGTGCGCTGGTCGCGGTAGTGACAACCCACCCGTGCGTGCGCAGCCAGTCCACAACCTCCGTGCGCTCCTCCTCATACAGCAAGTTGCCGGATTCGGTGATATCCCTGCCGCCGAGTTTCGTCGCCGCTGCCCGATAGCGATCCATCTGCTCTTCGCGACGCGCGAAGCTCTCCTGGCTGAAGAAGTCGTTGGTGAAGGCCTCCACCGCGACGCGACTTCCCGGCGCGCTGAGCGATTGAATGCGGTCGAACAGCAAGTCCTGGGCATCCGCAGTCAAATAAGGCAGCAGGCCTTCTGCCAACCATGCCGTCGGAATCGATGGATCGAACCCGGAGTCCGCCAATGCTTTTGGCCAATCCAGACGCAGATCGATGCCGACGCTGACATGCGACGCGATCGGGGTGGCCTGGTGGGATTCCAGGGTGCTCGTCTTGAAAGCCAACACCTTGGGTTGGTCGATCTCATACACCACACAGCCGGCGGGCCAGGCCAGCCGCCAGACACGGGCGTCCAGCCCGGCAGCGAGGATCACGGCCTGTCGGATGCCGCCGCCGGCCGCCGCGACAAAGTACTCGTCGAAGAACTTCGTCCGGCATGCCGTGTAGCCCAGCATCGCCTGCATGCGCTCGGTGAATTGGGGATCGAGATCGGTAATTTCGGCCGGCAACTCGGTGTCCAGATACATCCGCCAGATGCCATCGCCTGCCGCTTCGAGAAACAGGTGTGCGTAGGGGTCGCTGATCAACGGATCAGCGCTGTTGGTCTCGGCTGCCCGTCCGCCGGCGACTCCTAATGCGGTCGCGCCAACGCTCTCATTGATGTCCCACGTGTCGTCGTCAGTTCTAGCCATAGCGCGAGCATATACGAAACTTAGCACTACTTACTAAATGAAGCGGTCAGGATTCAATGAGTGCCTGTAGTTCGCGACGCACAATTTTGCCCGTGCTGCTGCGGGGCAGATCGTCGAGCACTGTGATCGACCGCGGCACCTTGTAATTCGCGAGGTTCTCGCGGACATGCTCCTTGAGCGTCTCCGGTGTGACAGAGGCTCCGTCGGCAAGCACGACGAATGCAGCCAACCGCTGGCCGTATTGCTCGTCGTCGACGCCGAGCACCGCGGCCTCAGCCACCTCTGGATGCGCGGCCAGCGTCTTCTCCACCTCGATCGGGTAGATGTTCTCGCCGCCCGAAACGATCATCTCGTCGTCGCGGCCGACAACGAACAATCGCCCGTCTTCGTCGACGTATCCTACGTCGCCGGAATTCATGTAGCCGTCGTGAAAGTCCTTGGTGGCGCCCGATGTGTAGCCGTCGAACTGGCTGGAGTTCCGGACGTAGATCGTGCCGACTTCCCCAGCAGGTTGTTCGCGGAAACCGCTATCGAGAATGCGGATGTCGGTTCCCGCTGCGGGTCTGCCCGCGGTGTCGGGCGCAGCACGCAGGTCCTCGGGTGTGGCCGTCGCGATCATGCCTGCCTCGGTGGCGTTGTAGTTGTTGTAGATGACGTCGCCGAACCGATCCATGAACTTGGTGACGACGTCCGGACGCATCCGTGAACCCGACGCGGCCGCGAACCGCAGCGTGCGGCCGCTGTAGCGGGAGAGCACGTCCTCGGGCAGGTCGACGATGCGGTCGAACATGACTGGTACCACGCAGAGTCCAGTGGCGCGGTGCTCGTCGATGAGGGCCAAGGTCGCCTCGGGGTCGAACTTGCGGCGGGTGATGACGGTGCACGCCATGAAGGCCGCGAACACCAGTTGCCCGAAACCCCAGGCGTGGAACATCGGCGCGACGACCACGGCGGCTTCCTCGGCCCGCCATGGCGTCCGGTCGAGGATCGACTTGAGCTCTGCGGGTCCACCGCCGGAATGTTTGGCGCCCTTGGGTGAGCCGGTGGTACCCGACGTCAGAAGGATAAGCTTCGACGTCCGCCCGGTCGGCGAGGGGCGTTTTCCCGTGTACTCGTCGATCAACCCGGCGACTGTGAAACCGTGCGCGTCGGGATCATCCGTCCACGCCACGATCTTGGTCGCATCCGGACGATCGTTGAATGCCTGGGAAATGGACGGGCCGAATTCCTCGTCGTAGATGACGGCGTCGACCGCCTCACGGGCCACCACGTCGGCCAATGCCGGACCGGCGAACGACGTGTTCAGCAGCAGAACATCCGCACCGATTCTGTTCGCGGCGATGAGCGACTGCACGAACCCGCGATGGTTGCGGGCCATAATCCCGATGACGCTGACTTCGCCGGGCAGGTCTTGCAGGCCGGCGGCCAGCGCGTCGCTGTGCTGATCGAGTTCACGCCAGGTCAGCGTGCCGAGTTCGTCGATGAGCCCGGGTCGGTCGGGACAGCGTTGGGCGGCGATCGCGAAACCCGTGGCCACGGACATGCCCTCGCGTCGCACCGCACCTGCGATGCGCACATATCGGTCGGGCCGCATCGGGGCAAGTACGCGCGCGCGGGCGAAGGTGCTGACAAAGCCGGCGGTCTGGTTGAAACGTTCGAGGAGCGCCATTGGTCTCAACCGATCACTGGGAGTCGTCGTTCGGCGGCGAGCAGGTCGAGGGCCTCCTGCATGACGTGACGCACGTGGGCGTCGACCTGGTGGATGTCGGGGTCCTCGCCGAATTCCGCGACGACGTCGATAGGGGGCAGCACCTGGGTGACGATCTTGGTGGGCAACGGCACATTCACCGGCAGGATCATGCTCAATCCGAAGGGGAACCCGAACGAGATCGGCAAGATCTTTGCGCGCATCAACCTGTCCATTCGTGTCGCCTTGGCCAGCCGCTCGCCGCGGGACAAAAAGAGTTGGTTCTCCTGTCCGCCGATCGAGACCGACGGCACAATCGGCACGCCGGCGTTGAGCGCGGCCCGGACGTACCCGGTGCGGCCGGCGAAATCGATCGTGTTCGCCGACAGCGTCGGCCGGTAGACGTCGTAGTCACCGCCGGGAAACACCACAACGACGCCTCCTGCGCGCAACGCCTCGTCGGCGTTGACGTGGCTGGCCGGAATGAACCCGGTCCTCCGCAGGAGATCACCCAGCGGCGTGGAGAACATGATGTCGTGGGTCAGGGTGTAGACGGGCCGGTCGTAGCCGAACCTGGCGTAGAAGTCGGTGATGAAGACGGGCACGTCCATCGCGAACAGCCCACCCGAGTGGTTGGCCAGCACCAGTGCACCACCAGGCGGAAGTTCGTCGAGTCCCCGCACTTCGGCACGGTGCCAGCCCTTGATCACCGGCCGGATCAGACCCGTCAACCGTTCGGTGAGACCCGGATCCCACTTCGTGAAGGCGGACGGCTCGATGTCAGACGAAGTCACCTGACCCCCTCGTATTGGAGAAATCGGTAGATATTTAATTATTATCCCTCTTGCGAGCCGGGTACCCGCTTACCGTGAACACGTCACATCGATGACCGATCCACAGCGAGGGAGGGGTGTTGAAGAGGCTCGGAGGCTGGGACGCGGTCCTGCTGTACAACGAGACCCCCAACCTGCACCAGCACACGATGAAAGTCGCGGTTGTCGACGCATCGAAATGCGACGATTTCGGCTTCGACCGCTTTCGTCAGACGCTCGCGCGACGGCTGCATCTCCTCGAACCGTTGCGGTACCAGCTGGCCGAGATTCCGGGCAAGCTCCACCATCCGATGTGGCTGGAGAACTGCGATGTCGATCTCGACTACCACGTTCGGCGGATGCAGATCAGGCCACCGGGGGGTCGTCGGGAGTTCGATGCGGCGATCGGCGAGGTGGCGTGCACCCCGCTTGACCGCAGCAGGCCGCTGTGGGAGTTCCATTTCGTTGAGGGCATGCCCGACAACCGGTTCGCCATCATCGGCAAGGTCCACCACGCGCTCGCTGACGGCGTGGCGTCGGCCAACCTGATGGCGCGCGCGCTGGATCTCCCCGGTTCCTCCCAAGCCGAACGAGACGATTACCGGCGGGACCCCTGTCCGTCCAATTCGCAACTGCTAGGCGCTGCTCTTCGCGATCACGTCACGCTGCTCGGTGAGCTTCCCCGTCTGGTGTGGGATACAGCGAAGGGAGTTCGGCGGGTACGCCGCGAATCCAGGTCCGCCCCCGACCTTGCCCGCAACTTCCATCCGCCGGAGACCTTTCTCAACCACGTCGTTACCCCGGGTCGCACCTTCGCCAGCGTCACGCTCGACCTCGCCGAAATCAAGAAGATCGGCAAGGACCTCGGAGTCACGATCAACGACATGGTGCTGGCCATCAGCACGGGAGCACTGCGCACCCTTCTGCTCAAGCACGACGGTCACGCGGACGAGCCCCTGTTGGCCGGGGTGCCGATGAGCATCGACACGTCGCCGGAGCGGATATCGGGCAATGCGATCGGCACCATCGTCGTGTCGCTGCCGGTGCACGTCACCGATCCGCAGGACTGGGTGCGGCTGGCCCGGGTCGGCGCGATGATCGGCAAGGAGAACGCCCGCCTGCTCGGCCAGGAGCTGGTGAGCCGCTGGGCGAGCTACGCTCCACCGGCGTTGACCGAGTGGGGTTTTCGCCGCATCGCGGTCAGTGGACCCAACAAGTTGGTCAACGCCGCCATCTCCAACGTTCCGGGGCCGCGCGAATTCGGCCGGATCGCGTGCGCCCCGATGGTGGAGCTCTACTCGGTAGGACCGCTCACGTTCGGCGTCGGAGTGAACATCACGGTCTGGAGCTACGTCGACCAGCTCAACATCTCGGTACTCGCCGACGATGTGACATTTGCCGATCCGCATGAAATGACCGACGCGATGGTCGACGCGTTCGGCATCATCCGGAAAGCGGCCCAGTTACGGACCGAGGCCGCGCGCTGACGGCGCGCGCCCCTAGCGAATACGACCATGATGGCAGGTTCGACGAAACTGGTGATCGGCGCAAGCGGGTTTCTGGGATCGCACGTCACGCGACAACTGGTGCAGGGTGGCGAGCGGGTGCGAGTCCTGTTGCGGCGCACCAGCTCGACCCTTGCGCTGGACGACCTCGAACTCGAGCGGCACTACGGCGACGTCTTCGACGACGCGGCGCTGCGCGGCGCGATGGCCGGCTGCGACGACGTCTACTACTGCGTCGTCGACACCAGGGCCTGGCTCCGTGACCCGGCCCCACTGTTCCGCACCAATGTGGACGGCCTGCGCCACGTTCTCGAAGCCGCCGTCGCCGCGGACTTGCGACGGTTCATCTTCACAAGCACCATCGGCACGATCGCTCTGAGCGAGAACGGACAAGCCGTCACCGAGGAAGAACCGTTCAACTGGGCGGACAAGGGGGGCGGCTACATTCGGTCGCGAGTCGCGGCCGAAAACCTGGTTCTGCAGTACGCCAGGGAACGAGCATTGCCAGCGGTCGCGATGTGCGTCTCGAATACCTACGGCCCCGGTGACTTTCAACCGACGCCGCACGGCTCACTGGTGGCTGCAGCGGCCGAAGGCAAGATGCCGGTGTACGTCAAAGACATGTCGATGGAAGTGGTTGGAATCGAGGATGCGGCCCGCGCGCTCGTCCTGGCCGCCGAAAAGGGCCGCGTTGGTGAGCGATACATCGTCTCCGAACGTTATATCAGCGCGCGCGAGCTCTATGGGACGGCGGCCGAAGCCGGCGGAGCGAAACCTCCGCGGGTCGGGATTCCGCTGAGAGTCATGTACGCGTTGGGTTTCGGCGGGGACATCGTCGCCAAGGTGCTGCGCCGCGACATGCTGCTGTCTACTCTGTCCGTGCGGCTCATGCACATCATGTCACCGATGGACCACGGCAAGGCCGAGCGGGAACTCGGGTGGCATCCTGAGCCGATCCACGACGCGATCCGCCGGGCCGTGGCGTTCTACCGAGCGCAACGGAGGCTCAGCCTGCCACGGAGGTAATCTCCGCGGCTGCCGGCGCAGTAAGGACCGCATCGGTTTCGACACGCCTTGGGGCGCCTACGATCCGGGAGGCGTCAGGCGTGCGCGAACTCGGGTGGCTTGACGGCCTCAGGGTCGGGGTTGGCGATCGGCAGGCCCATGAATCGCCGGGCGTTGTCGCCCATGAAGTCGTAGGTGCGCCGCTTGTCCATCCCCTCGGCGTACTTCCAGTAGCCCCTTGGCTCGGCAAGGCCTTCGGGATGCGGCCAATCGGAACCGAACATCACCTTGTCCCAACCGACGGTCTCCACGACGTCGGCGACGGAGCCCTCCCAGAACGGGCTGACCCAGCAGTTCCGTCTGAACACCTCGTGCGGGTGCTCAGGGAAGTTCTGCGGCATCTTGCCGTAGGTCGACGCCAGGTCGTCGAACAGCGGCTTGATCCACGCGCTGCCGTTCTCGACACTCGCGATGCGCAGCTTCGGGAATCGGGTCAGGGTGCCGTGGCAGATCAGGCTGGTGATCATGTCTGCGATCTCGCGGTGACCCAGCGCCGTCCACTTGAACGCCGACATCTCGAATGCGCTGGCCGTGTCCGCCGGTTCCCACTTCTCGATGTACTCCTGCAGTGGCGGTTGGCTGGCGTGCAACACGATTGGCAGGCCCGCGGCTTCGACGTCGCGCCAGAACGGATCGAATTCGGGCAACGCGGGGGAGCGCCACCCCTTGTAGCCGTACACCGGAGCCGGCTTGATCAACGCGACCTTGGCGCCGTTGTTCAAGATGTACTCGAGTTCCCGGCGACCCTCCTCGACAATGCCGAGATTGATGACCGGCGTCGAGTAGATGCGGTTCTCATGGCTGAACCCCCAGTGTTCGAGCATCCACTGGTTGAGCGCATGGATGATCGCGGCGGTCAACTCCGGATCCTCGGCCGACGAGTGCTCGACGAGGTTGGCCAGCGTCGGGTAGTTCAGGCATGCGTCGACGTTCTGGCCGTTGAGTTCGGCTATCCGGTCTTCGGGATTGCGCGCGCCCGGCGGGGTATCGATGCCACGGCCCGACATCTCCCGCATGGTCAGCCCCTCGGGGTTCTGACCGGAATAGAACTTCTCATGCGCACCCGGTGCCGCGACGCGTTCGAACGTCGGGTTCGGCATGTAGTCGGTGATCTTGTTCAGGATCGCAATTCTGGTATGCCGACCGATCTGAACGAACTGCACCGCCTTCTTGTACTTCTCGGGCAGGAACTTCAGCAGTGCGTCCGGCGTCTCGTACATGTGCTGGTCGGCATCGAAAATCGGTGCGTCGGTGAACTGATTCGGCTGCGCCATCGGTGGCCTCTCGCTGCTCTGACATCGGTCTTGCATTAGAGCTTGGCGTAACTTGACGATTGTGTCAAGTTATTTGGTCTGATTGCCCAATTTACCGTCTGACGTGGAGTGATTGCGCTTGACGATACTGTCATATAAGGTCGGCGCATGACGGTGAGTTCCGGTGTATCGGCAGTGGGGCAACTGGACGCCGGCCGCGGCGAGCGAACACGTTCTGCGATCCTCGACGCCAGCCGCCGGTTGTTTCTGGAGCGTGGCTACGCCGGCACGCCGATCAACGCGATCACCGAGGCGTGCGGCATCTCGCGCGCCGGCTTCTATACCTACTTCAAGGACAAGCGGGAGATCTTCAACGTCCTCGGCGAAACGGCCTATCACGAAGCCCTCGCCGTCATTGCCCAGTGGGCTGATGCCGAGGAAACCTTTGGTCCGGTCGAGATCTCGGCGTGGGTCGGCCGCTACTTCGACTACATGGACCACCATGGCGCGTTCGTACTGGCGTCGGCACACTCGGCGCCCGACGACGACGCGTTCCGTAAGTCGCGCAACCGCATGGTCACTCGCGCGTCATGGAAGCTCGGCCAGGCGATCGCCGGTGACGGGGCGCACTCGCCGGACGTCATCGGCGTCGCGGTGATGGGCTTGCTGGACCGGGCCTGGCACACCGTGCACCGGCAGACCGTAGCCGTCGACCGCGACGAGATGATCGCAGTGGTCACCGAGATGATCGTGGCGATGACGCTGCCCACAACCGTCTAGCCAACCGATGATGCGGGTACCAAGTCAGAAGTGGGCGGCGTAGGTCGGCTTCGCGCCACTCATCTCGACACCGAAGGAGCACCAGATGTCAGGCTTCGACACGAGCCAACCCATCACCGACGAGGCGTCCCTGCACGGGGCCGACGCGGAAGAGCAGCAGGGCAAGACGTCGGTGGATCAGCCGTCCAAACCTGCAACACCGGAAGAGCTCGGTGACGCCACGCCCGGGCCGCGCTGACCGCTGAACCCTCGCTTACTCGAGGCGTCCGATGCGGCGGATGTCGCGGAGATGGTGGTGGCACTCGTGCCACGCACTTCCCGCGACGAGCGCCACCGCAACGCGTCGATGGTCAAGCGTCAGCGTTCGAACGGCCGCCGCCTCATCCAATGAAGTCAGCGCTTCGCAGAGGCGGCGAATCCGTCGGTCGAATTGTGTGAGCAGTTCGTCGGGATCGGCGTTGACGTATTCGGCCTGCGCGACAGATTTGTCGGGGTCCACCGCCGGAATATGCGGATTGTCTTCGGACACGGCACGTTCGATGAGCCAGCGATGAAACGCCATCGATTCGCGGAGGTGGCCCAGGTACTCGACCGGCGACCACACCGTCGGCGCGGGCCGGCGCCGGAGCTCCTCACCGGGAATTGATCGAATGCTGTCGCTGATTTCGATTTTCAGCGATGCCAGTGCCGCGGGCACCTCGCGCGGCGGCGTTGCGGACTCGTCGAAATGACACTCGGTACAAATCTCTTCCACGCGTAGCTCCGTTGATCACGTGCGGCTCACCGGGCTGCGATTGCGGCCGGGTCCGGATATATCGACGGGGCGGTGAGTCCAGTCAATACGAGCGCAACGACCTGGTTGCGGACCTCGTTGAAATCGGCGTCCCGGCGGCCCCGGATCCGTGTCTCGAGATGACGCACGGCCACAGCGTGGATGGCGAACGAATCGAGTTCGGGCCGTGCGTTGGGCAGACTGCCGTCGGCCAGACCTGCCTCCAGCACGTTTCTCAGTACCTCGCGGTGGCGGGCGTAGGTGGCCTCTAACGCCGCTGCGATCCCCGGCGCCGCGGCGACGTCTGATGACATGAAGGCCAACGCGTCGCGAAATCGTGCCTCGTTCCAGCCGATACTCAGGTAGTCCTCGATCCAGGCGGCGACGGCCGCGGCGGGCGTGTCGGCGGCGTCCACCGCCCCTCTCAGGTCCGCCAGGATCAGGTCGCCCGCCCATTCCTGCATCGCGATGATGAGATCGTCCTTACAGGAGAAATGCCGGTAGAAGATCCGTCGGTTCACGCCGGCGGCGCGCAGGATGTTCTCGATCGACGTGGGTGTTCCGGTCGGGGAGCCGCCCTGGCTGATCAACCGATATGCGGCTCGCATGATTGCGTCGCGTTCCGACCGCCGGCCGACGTCAGGCATTTCGCTCTCCATCCCTGGGAATACCGTTCCCAAATTAACACGCAATTGAATGGGAACGCCATTCCCAGTAATGTGTGGCCGTACCGATTACGGCGAGAACTGGAGGAGTGACATGGGAGGCCTGCCAAGCATGCAGCCGACGGGATGGTTTCAGGTTGCCTGGAGTGCCGATCTCGCCGAGGGCGACGTCATGCCGCTCCACTACTTCGGCGTGGACCTCGTCGCATTTCGTGATCTGCAGGGCGCGGTCCACGTGCTCAACGCCCACTGCCAGCATCTCGGGGCCAATTTGTCCAAGGGCGGCTGCGTCGTCGAAGACGGTATTCAGTGCCCGTTCCACGGCTGGGTGTGGAACGGCGAGGGCCGCAACGTGCGGATCCCTTATGAGGACCGACCGAATCGGGGACGCAAGGTGCGGTCATGGCCGGTGACGGAACTCAACGAGTCCGTCTACATCTGGCACGATGCGTCCGGGCGTGCCCCGATGTGGGAGGTCCCCGACGGGCTGCGGGTGCTCGGTGACCACATTCACGATCGGGCGTACATCCCGGTGGGAACCGAGGCGCGGGTCAAATTCCCCGGAATCCACGTGCATCCCCAGGTGATCGCCGAGAACGCCGTCGACCCCCACCACTTCCGGTTCGTGCACAAGACGCCGGTCAGTCCAACAGTGCTGCGCGAAGACGTCGATGACGTGACGTGGTCGGCGAAGGTCGGGTTCGGCCGACGATGGAGCGACGGAGTGGACCAGCCGGGAGAAACCAAGAACACCTTGGAGATCTATTGGTCGGGTATCGGCATTTCGTTCAACGGCGAGCACACCCGGGAGGGCTTCCGGGTGATCGCGATCTGCGCCACTCCCGTCGACGATCAGAGGTCAGACATCTTCTCCACCTATTGGATCGACGAGGCCGGCGGCAACCACGAAGAACGTTTGAAGGCGGCCCAAGCGGCGCTACCGGACGACATCGCGATCTGGGAACACCAGATCTACATGGATCCGCCCGGCTTGACGACCTCCGAGGCGGCGGGCTTCAAGCAATTGCGCACCTGGGCGCGCAGCTTCTACCCCGAAAGCGCGGAGCCCGTCGCCGCGTCGGCGGGTGTCCGTTGACCATGGGCGTAGAGGGGACCATCTCGAATCCCGGTGAGCAGTCATGAACGCCGCGAACTGGTTTGAGCTAGTCATGAGCATCGCCTTCGTGGCGCTGTTGGTGTGGGTGGTCATCGACACCCGCCGCCGTGGCGAACTGGGTCTGGTTGGGCTGCTGGCGATTGCCGGGTTCAGCATCTTCTGGCAGGAGTTCTACGCCGACTGGGGTGCCTATCTGCGGTGGTCTTCCGACTACCACATGCTGCCGTGGGGGTCGACGACGTGGACCACGCCGGACAAGCCCGCGATGAACATCGTCTCCTACCCGGTCTTCATGACCGCAGCTTTCCTTTCGATGCTGGCACTGCAGAAGTGGGCCCGCGGGCGATGGCCCGGTGTGCACCCACTCGTGCTCAGCCTCGTCACGGCAGGGCCGGTGCTGGTCGGCTTCAACCTGGTCATGGAATACGTCTCGGTGGAGACTTTCGGGCTGTGGACCTACGTCGACACCATCGGACCGGTCCTGCATTCCGACGCCGGCACAATGCCGCTGCTGTATCCCAACATTCCGTTCGGACTATTCGGCGCAATCACCGCGTTTCTCATCGGCTGGACCAACGACGAAGGGCGACCTCGCTTTGAGGCGCTCATCGCCAAACCCGGCTTGCCCCAGGGAATCAAGCGCGACGTCCTGCGCGCACTGGCGTGGATTCTCACATTCAATGTGACGTACTGGCTCTTCTTGATCACACCTACCATCGTGCTGCGGCTGACGCTGGGCGAGCCCTCCGCCCTGGTGCCCTGACGCCCTCGCACTAGCCGCCGCGGATCACATCGATCAGTACCTCGGTGTCGGCGACGCTGCGCAGCAGATCGTTGAGATGGGTGCATGTAGAGGTCCCGAACAGCTCCTGGCGGACCCGGAAGTGCAGCTCGCCCAACGTCATACCGGCGATCCGTTCGGCGCTGGCGACCGCGCCGGGGCACTCCTGCCACGGCAGCACCTGCGGAGTGGCGTGCGACTCGACGATGACTCCGGAGTCGCTGTCGACGGTGGCCTTCAACGTGTACTCGTGGATGATCGTCTCCACCCCGTCGGCACGCACATAGGTATCGCGGAACATCGCATCGATGCCGACTCGGCTGCCTTCGCCGGCATCGAAGATGTCGATGCGACGCCGCCTGCGCATGCCGTGACGCGGCAACGGGGCCATCGCGTGCCACGCGAGTCGATCGCTGTCGTGATCGAGATCGGGAGCTTCCGGACCGGTGACGACCACCGGGTCGCCGGCTTCGAACGACGTCATGAGCAGGCCGCCGGTCGCGAACCCCGCGCACTGGTCGGCGACAGGGAGATAGCCCGACTTCGCGACGACGCCGAGCACACCCGAGGCCGACAGCGCATGGCCCGAGATCAGCGTCGCAACGGGAACGTCGTCGAGCAGCGTGTAGCGCAGATCGCGCGCGGCCCGCAGGTCCGGGGCGGCCTTGTCGGCGGCGGCGCGGAACCCGCTCATCGCAGGGGCGCCCGAGAGACGGCTAACCCCCGCGACCGGCGGGACAACCTCGACATGTCGGACGACCCGGGCGACGAGCTCGATGGTGGCCGAGAGTTCTGCCGCGCCGACTTCTGCCACCGACCCGTCGGCCGCCGTCCACAGATCACGCGCTCGCCCGTACAGATAGACGGGATCCAGCGAGCCCTCGTCACGGGTTATATCGATGGACGACGTCCGGCGGGCGGAACCGGGCCGCCGCGCCGGATTTCCGATGGTGGGCTGATGGATGCCGTGCAGCGGATGTAGCGGGAACTCCGGCGTGCCGAGGTCGGTCACCGGATCGGTCTCAAGCCGGGCGGAATGCGAACGTCACAAACGATTCGCCGGCCTCGGTCTCGAGCGTGGTGGTGGCAGACACCAGCCGCTGGCCGATCCGCAGGTCGCTGGCGGCGGCGTCGATGATCAGCGACTCCACCAGCAGGCCCTCCGGCAATTCGACGAAGCCCACCACGTAGGGCTTGAACACCTTCGGATCCCGATTGCCCTTGTATGGCAGGGGCGGCGCGAACTCCTGGGTGGTGAAGGTGTAAAGCGTTCCCTCCGTGGACAATTCAAGCGGCTCGATGTCGGCCTGGACCTGCGGGCTGCCGTCGAACAGCTCGGGGCGCTCGGCCGGGAACTTGACGACGCCGGTGCTGCGCCGCCGAGATCCGAACAACACGGCCCGTTCCCCGTCGACCCGGAACAGTGCGTCCGCAATCAGATTCGCCATCTCATGCCACCTCGATGACCATCGCCGCTCCCATGCCGCCGCCGGCGCACATGGACAGCACACCGATACCGCCACCGCGCCTGCGCAATTCGTAAATCGCGGAAGTCACCATGCGCGCACCCGTGGCGGCGATCGGATGGCCGAGGCTGATCCCCGAGCCGTAGACGTTCACTATTTCTTCGTCGAGTCCGAGTTCGCGCGCACACGCCACCGCCTGCGCGGCGAAGGCCTCGTTGATCTCGAAAAGTGCGACGTCCTCCAGCTTGCGACCCGCCAGCTCCAGTGCCTTCGGAATGGCTTTGATCGGCCCGCTGCCCGTGCGGGTCGGGTCAAGTCCCACCTGCGTCCACGACAGCACATTGGCCAGCACATTCTGCTGGGTGTCGGGAGACGCCAGTGCGACGACCGCCGCCGCGTCGTTGATGCCCGACGAGTTCCCGGCAGTCACGGTGAAGCCTTCGATCTCAGGGTGCAGCACCTTCAGTCCCGCCAAAGACTCCATCGAACTGCCTCGCCGAGGATGCTCGTCTTCGGCGAAGGTGATCGCCGACCCGTCGGCCTGCGGAACCTGGATGGGGATGATCTCGTCGGTGAACGATCCGGCGTCGATGGCCTTGATCGCACGCTGATGGCTGCGCAGTGCCCACTCGTCCTGGTCCTCGCGGGTGATGCCGTACTGGATGTTGCAGTTGTGCGCGACGGTGATGGACATGTCCATCGCAGGCGCCTCCGCGGTCGGCGGGTGCGACTCGGGAAACCACTGCGCATAGTCCTCGGCAGACTTGCCCGGCGCGAACGGTTTGCGCTTCTGAATGATCGGTGCGGTGGAAATCGACTCCATGCCGCCGGCCAGGATGGCGCGGCTCATGCCCGCTGCGATCTGTCCCGCGCCCACCGCGATTGCGGACAGACTCGATGCGCACTGACGGTTGACGGCCAGGCCGGGGACGTCGATCAGGCCGAGAGCCACCGCGATGTAGCGGGCACTGTCACCACCGCCCTGCATGCTTTCGGCCAGGACGAAGTCGTCGAAGTCGGTGGCGTCCAGGCCGGAGCGTTCGACGACGGCCATGACCACGGGTTTGGCCAGCTCGACGGCTGGCACATTGGCGAGCGTGCCTCTGCGCGCTGTGCCGATCGGGGTGCGGGCAGCGGCCACGATCGCTGCGCGGGATGCGGTGGAGGCCATGTATCTCCCAAGATCGTCGGGGGCTGGTTGCCCTACGGGCTCGGCCAGTCTATACCGTTAAATAGATATCTGTATTTCGGGTGGCAACAGTAGGAGCACCAGATGAAGACGATCGGATCCGTCGACGAAGCGATCGCTTTGATCGGAGCTGAACTCGGCGTCAGCCGATGGGTGGACATCGAACAGAGTCGCATCGACGCCTTCGCCGATGTGACGATGGACCATCAGTGGATCCACGTCGACGTCGAGAAGGCCAAGGCCGAGAGCCCCTACGGCGCAACGATCGCGCATGGCTTCTTGACACTGTCGCTCATCCCCGGCGTGAGCAAGGACAACTATCGCGTGGAGAACGCGAAGATGGGCATCAACTACGGCCTGAACAAGGTGCGGTTTCTGGCCCCGGTCACCGCAGGCAGCCGGATCCGCGTGCGGTCTGAACTCGTGGACGCCACCAAGGTCACCGACGACACCGTGAATTTGACCGTCCGCCACACCGTGGAGATCGACGGCGGCGAAAAACCCGCCGCTGTCGCCGAACTCATCGCCAGGTTCATCTTCTGATGGCTAATCTCACCAAGGTGACCGGCGGACCGTTCGACGGCAAGGCCGTCCTGACCGGCGCCGGCAAGTCTCAGGTCGGGCGTCGGCTGGGCCGCACGGGTCTAGACCTGACCCTCGAGGCCGTGCTGCGCGCGATCGAAGACGCGGGCCTGGCCGTCGACGACATCGACGGGATCGCGAGCTATCCCGGTCCCGGCGTGCCCGACGCGGGGTTCTCCGGTGCCGCCATCCAGGAGGTCCGAAACGCGATCGGCCTGCGCTGCCGCTGGTACGTCTCGGCGATGGAGACCGCGGGCCAGATCGGTCCGGTGATCGAGGCGTGCATGGCTGTCGCATTGGGGCTTGCGAACCACGTCGTGGTCTACCGGTCGGTGTGGGAGTCGACCGCAGCACAGCAGGCCGGTGGCGGTAGGGCGTCGGTGCTGTTCTCCGGCGGCAAGCTGCCCTCGCACCTGGAGTGGGTCGCCCCGTTCGGAGCACTGTCGGCGGCGAACTGGTTGGCCATGCCCGCTCAGAGGTACATGCAGGACTTCGGTTTGACTCGTGAGCAACTCGGTCAGATCGCGCTCAACGCGCGCCGTAACGCCGGGCTCAACCCGGACGCCGTCTACCGCGAGCCGATGACTATGGACGACTATCTGGGCGCCCGCATGATTTCCGAGCCGCTGTGCTTGTATGACTGCGACGTCCCGTGTGACGGTGCGACCGCGGTGATCGTGTCGCGCCGCGATGCCGCCAACGGCCTGGCGCGTCATCCGCTGACCGTCGAATCCGTCGGCCCCGGAATGTTCGAACGCGCGACATGGGATCAGCGGTCAGACATCACGACGATGGCGGCCCACGATTCCGCTGAAACCCTTTGGCAGAACACCGCATTGACGCCCGCCGATGTCGACATGGCGCAGCTCTACGATGGCTTCTCCTTTCTTACCGTCATGTGGCTCGAGGCTTTGGGATTCTGTGAGCACGGCGGGGTGGGCGAGTTCATCGAGGGCGGCGAACGGATCGCGCTAGACGGTTCGCTACCGATCAACACCAGCGGCGGTCAACTCTCGGGCGGTCGCCTGCACGGCATGGGCTTCCTGCACGAAGCCTGTGTTCAGCTGTGGGGCGACGGCGGCGAACGGCAGGCGCCCAAGACTCCCGACGTGGTCGCCGTCGGTGTCGGTGGCGGGCCGGTGGCTGGATCGATATTGTTGAGCAGCCGGTAAATACCGTGACCGGAGGTGACATCGACCTGACGCTCGGCGATATCGTCTCCGACAACGCGGTGCGATTCGGCGATGTGCCCGCGTACAAGATGGGGCCTCGCACGACCACGCACGCGCAATTGCACGAGCGTGCGGTGCGGTTGGTGTCGGCGATGGCGACCGCCGGTGTGCGACGGCAGGACCGCGTCGCGGTGCTCAGCCGCAACAGCGTCGAGTTCGGTGAGGTGATGGCGGCAACTCACCTCAGCGGCGTCATCTTGGCGACGGTCAACTTCCGGCTGTCACCCGGTGAAATGCTCGACGTACTGAAGCGGGTGAGCCCGTCGATAGTGTTCTGCTCCGACGAATTCGCCTCGGTGATCACCGAACTGGCGCCACAACTGCCGTCCGGGCCGGTGCTGGTGCACTTCGGAGGATCGGGCCGCGCCGGCATGGTTGACTTCGAGGAGTTCGTCGCGGGCGGTCGCGGACGGCTCCCGTTCGTCGCGCGACCCGACGACATCGCCTGTCTGCTGTTCACCAGCGGCACCACCGGGCCTTCGAAATGCGGCATCCTCGGGCAGCGGGAGTTGCGGCGGGTGGCGTTCACCATGAACGTCGAGATGCGCACGGGCAGCACCGACCGGGGACTGATCAACATGCCGATGTTCCACGTCGGGGCGATGGCGATCATCGGGGGCCTGCACGCTCGCGGCGGAAGCGTTGTGCTGCAACAGCAATTCGACGCGGCCGCAGCCGTGCACATGATCCAGGATGAGCGGATCACCCTGTTGCATCTGGCCCCGGTGATGCTGCGGGCACTGCTCGACGAGGTGACTGACGCGCGGTCCTTGGATAGCCTGCGGACCGTCGTCTATTCGGCGGCGCCGATGCCGGTCACCACGCTCAAGCAGGCGCTGTCGCTGCTGCCGCAGGTGGGCTTCCTGAACTTGTACGGGCAGACCGAAGCGATCATGTCCGGATTGCCGCGGGAGTTGCACGACGTCAACGGTTCCGGTGCGGCCGACGCCTTGCGCTCCGTCGGTTTTCCCTTTCCCGGTGTGCGGGTGCGGATTGTCGGGGACGACGATCGCGACGTCGAGCCGGGCGAGCCCGGCGAGATCGTCGTATGTTCGGACTCGCTCTTCCGCGGTTACTGGGACGATCCGGCGGCGACGCTGTCGACGCTACGTGACGGGTGGTGTCGCACCGGGGACATCGGCCGGTTCGACCAACGCGGGCTGTTGTACCTGGTGGATCGCAAGAAGGACATCATCATCACCGGCGGGGAGAACGTGTACTCACCGGAAGTGGAGGAGGCGCTGGGCGCAATCGAGGGCGTCGCAGCCTGCGCAGTGGTCGGCGCGCCCGACGAGAAATGGGGCGAGGCCGTCTGCGCCGTGGTGGTGCCCGCAGCCGGAGCAACTCTCACGCTGGAGACGGTCCAGGATGTCGTGCGGTCCAGACTGGCGAGCTACAAGGTGCCCCGCCGACTCGTGCTCGTCAACGAATTGCCGGTCCTCGCCAGCGGCAAAGTGGACAAGAAGCGTCTGCGCGCGGACGTCGCCGCGGCAGCGGCCGGCTAGGCGGGCTGACCGTACACCGCGACGACCACAGAACGGCTGAGGCTGTTTTCCGACCACACGCCGATTGCGGAGTTGGAGCAGTCCTGCATGATCGCCCGATATGGCGGGTTGTACCACCACTGGTTCAGGATCTCGATGCCGCTGATCGCCAGCGCTGGGTTGATGGCCACGGTCTCGGACACCATGCCGACGAAGCCGGCGCGGTTCGCGCGCTCCTGTGGTGTAGAACCGTCAGAACCGATGTCACCGTTGAGTGTTCGGTTGTTGAGCACGTCGAGGGTATGCAGTCGGGCCGCCTCGACGAGTCGGCCGTCCAACCGCGGTTCGTCCGGACAGCCATTCTGTTTTTGCGCGGTGTCAATGTTGACGAACACGCTCTCGTTCAGGCGCTTGTTGTCGCCGGTCGCAGGCGGCACCGCCGTTCCAGTCCCCAGCGCGATCGCGAGAAGGAACACCGCGACGACATGCCGTCCGTACGTCATGGCCCGTTAGACTACACGCGAATTAGATAAATGAATTACGCTTTCTGTCCATGGGTACCAACAGGCTCACCGCCCTGGCAAGTGCCATGCTGACATGTCTGGGCGTCGGCATTGTCGGCACGCCGGTCGCGTCCGCCGACTCCGTCGCTTATCTGGTCAACGTCACCGTGCGGCCGGGATTCAACTTCGCCAACGCCGATCACGCCCTGTCCTACGGGCGGGGGATCTGCGACAAAATCGCTGCGGGCACGCCATACGCGCGCCTCGTCGGCGACATCAAGAATGACTTCCACACCAATGACGGGTTCGAGGCCTCGTACCTGATCAGCCAGGCCGCCAACGAATTGTGCCCGGCACAGATCTGGCAGTTGCGGCGTTCGGCCGCGGGTTACGTTGAGCCTCCGGGCTGAGCAAGCAGCAAGCGACACAACAACGCGACGATGACCTCGGCGGCGTGCTCGTCGCTGTCCCCGGATCCAGTGGGCTCCGTCATTCGGCCCAGTGTCGCCAGAACCACGGCCCCGGCTACCGCGGGGTCCACCCCGGCCGGCAGGCTCGCGGTTCTCACCAACTCGGCCACCGCATCGTGCATCGCCGCGATGCCATCGTTGGCGGTCGCATCGGGTAGACGCTCGGCGACAGTGCCGTCGAACCAAGCGCGGATCACTCCGCGGTAGGCGCGATGGAATCGGACGTAGTCAAGCATCCATCGCGAAAACGCTTCGGTATCAAACGTTTCAGCGGCCAGATCCTTCAAGGCGCGGGCGTGGTGTTCGATCTCGCGTACGGCCCTGCGGGTCAACTCGGCGAGGATCAGGTCCTTATTGCTGAAGTGCCGGTACATCGTTGCGCGGCTGACATCCGCCGCAGCAGCGATGTCCTCCATTCGGACCGCGTAGTAGCCGCGCTCGGCGAACAACGCAGAACTGGCCCACAACACATCCTGGCGGATGGGAGAGATCGCCTGCGCGTCCGCGACACTCGGAGCAGTTGCGGTCGGGCCCGGTGCGATCGTCACCGACGTCATCTCGCCCGCGCTGGGGAAGAGCATGGCCTGTAGGGCGACCGCTAGGGAAGTGGAAACAATTGTGCGTGAAGGTAACCCGTACATCCCGCGGTGGCGGTACAGGTTGACCATGTGGGGCAGGCGCATGATTGCCGCAACGGCGTCGTCGAGCTGCAGCCCGCGCCCCAGGGCCGACCGCAGTCGCTCGGTGATCCGCTCCTTGAACTTCTCCGGCACCGACTGCGCGTCGACGACCGTCAGCCCCATCACCGTGCCAATGCCTGGATATTCGGCGAACACTGCGGCGTGCGCGTCGTAAATATCCGCCCAGCCGTGCATCCAGGCCTCGAGGCTGGCCAGCCCGTCCGCGGTGGGGCCGAGAGGGCCCAGGCTCTCGGCGTGTTCGAGCACGGCTCGCGTCGACTCACGGGCCAGTTCACCAAAGATCTGTTCCTTGTCGGCGAAGTACTGATAGACGGTCGCGCGCGATGCCCCTGCTGCGGTCGCGATCATGTCGACCGATGTGCCGTGAAAACCGTTCTGCAGGAAGACGTCTGCGGCGCAGCGGACGATCCGATCGCGGGTGTGCAGCCCTCGTCGTCCCACGACGGTGTTGCTCGGTGGCGCATATCCCGCCCGCCGCATCTTGTTGGCTGCCGTCATTCTGCGGCGGGTGACGTCGGCAGGTTGCGCTTGGCCTTGCCGGGGTAGCCGAAGAACTTCTCGAAGTTGGCGTCGTTGATGGGCTGTGCTGAGTTCCGGTCGGCGGCCGCGCGCAGTGCCGCCAGCCGAGCGCGGGCCTTCTCAAGCGCGACGGGGTCGCCGGAGGCCAGTCGCTCGACGTCGTCGCGGGCAGCCGCGATCTCGAGGCGCAGCCGCTCACCGGCTTCGCCGAAGGTGAGCAGGTCGTGGTCGTCCTCGTCGAGCTTTTCGCGCGCCTGGCCGCCGGGCGGCTGTTGAGTTGCCGACATGGTCTACCTCTCAACTCTGGACATTTGTGATCCCCATCATATAACGTCGTGAGACGAACTGTCAGAAATCAAGACAAAATGTCAGAATTTGGGAGCAGCCATGCCACTCCAGGACCATCACCAGATCGTGTCGGTCGACGATCACCTCGTCGAACACCCACGCGTATGGCAGGACCGTCTGTCGGAGAAGTGGCGTGAGCAGGGTCCGCGGATCGTTGAAATGGACGGCAAGCATCTGTGGAGCTACGACGACCAGATCTTTCCGACCATCGGTCTGAACGCCGTTGCAGGTAAGCCCCCGGAGGAGTGGGGCATGGATCCGGTCCGGTACGAGGACATGATCCCCGGTTGTTATGACCCGGTCGCCCGCGTCGCCGACATGGACCTCGACGGTGTGCAGGCGGCGCTGTGCTTTCCGTCGTTCCCGGGGTTCGGCGGCGGAACATTTTTCCGCGCCAAGGACAAGGAACTGGCGCTGCTGTGCGTGAAGGCGTGGAACGACTTCTACATCGAGGAGTGGTGCGCGACCGCACCCGGCCGGTACATCCCGCTGGCCATTCTGCCGACGTGGGACATCAACGCCTGCGTCGCCGAGGCGGAGCGCGTCGCCGCCAAGGGCGCACGCACGGTGTCATTCCCGGACAGCCCGGTGCCACTGGGGTTGCCATCGTTTCATTCCGACCATTGGGACCCGCTGTGGCGTGTCTGCTCGGACGCTCACATGCCGGTGTCTCTTCATTTCGGTTCGGGCTCTTACGTTCCCGGGTTCTCGTTCTCGTCGATGGCACCCATTGCCGGTCAAATGCAGATGCCGGACGCACCGTTCGCCGTGGCGATCACCCTGTTCTCGTCGAACTTGATGTGGTCGACCGTCGACCTGCTGTTCTCCGGCAAGCTGCAGCAGTTCCCCGATCTGCAGATCTCGCTTGCCGAAGGCGGCATCGGCTGGGTGCCTTACATCCTCGAGCGATCCGACTACGTCTGGGAGCGGCACCGCTACTATCAGCCGATCGACTTCGACACCCGGCCATCGGACTTGTTCCGTAAGCACTTCTGGGGGTGCTTCATCGACGACATGCATGGCCTGAAGAACCGGCACGAGATCGGCATCGACCGCATCACGCTCGAAATCGACTTCCCGCACAGCGATTCGAACTGGCCCAACTCGCGCAAGCGTGCGGCCGAAGTGCTCGCCGAAGTGCCCGACCACGAGTGTGCGCTGATCGTCGAGGAGAACGCCCGCAGGATGCTCAACTTCCCGCGCTTGACCGCAGCCTGAGCGAGGGTGTCGAATAGGAAAAATGTTTAGCGGATTCCGCTGACGGAATCAGCGCCGGAATCGAGGTGATTGGTGCACAGCCGACTCGTCGCGAGCGCCGCCGCGTTGTTGATTGTCGGCGGCGTCGCAGGGTGCTCGGACTCAGAACCCGTTGCGCGCCCGACGGGCAGCCTGCCTGCGGGCACCGCCGAAGTCAGCATCGGGGGTGCGGGCCAGGACAAGACGAACGCCGTGAGCTGTTCGACAACTGGCGCCGTGACCACAATCAACACCGGTGACGAGAGTTCAGGCACGACTTCGACGATCGACAACACGGAGGCATTGACGGTGCGGTCCGCCGAGATCACCGATGTCGGCGGGTTTACCGGCAGCTACTGGGCGGACCTGGGTCGCCCTGCCAAGGTCGAGATGACCGGTGGCACATACCTGATGACCGGCAGCGCATCGGGATTCAGAACCGACAACCCCAGCGCACGCACTACCGAGACCTTCGCGATAAGGGTGACCTGTTGACTTGGAAGGAGTGACGATGAAAGTTCGTCTCGAGCAGTCGAAGTGCGTGGGTCACGCACAGTGCTATGCCGTAGACCCCGATCTGTTCCCGATCGACGACGCCGGCTACAGCATCCTCGAAGCCCACGAGGTCAAGCCAGGGGACGAGGAGCAGACACGCGACGGCGTCGCCGCATGCCCGGAGTTGGCGCTCATCCTCGAGGAGGATTGAGCGGGGCACTTGCCAAGTCCGCCCCCGACAGGCGAGACTGCTCACATAAGTAACCAAGTTAACTTTGTGGGGTGCGATGTCGTCTGCCGACTGGCGGTCCCGGCTTCGGCAACTATTGGCTGAACGCGTGCGCGATCAGGCCAACGAGTCCGCCAAGCCCGACCGCATCGAGGCCGCCCGCGCCTGGCACGCCAAACTCGTCGACAACGAGCTGGCCGCTCCGGGCTGGCCGAAGTCCGTTGGCGGGCTGGAGCTGTCGCTTGAAGAACAACTCGACTACTACCGGATCACCACCGCCGCAGGCGCACCCCCGCACCCATGCCCGCTCTCATTCATCCTCGCGCCCACACTGATCCAGCATGGCTCCGTCGCGCAGAAGGAGCGATTCCTGCGGCCGTTGTTGCGTGCCGACGAGTTCTGGTGTCAAGGATTCTCCGAGCCAGGCGCCGGAAGTGACCTGGCCTCGTTATCCACCCGCGCCGCCCGCGACGGTGACGTGTACCGGGTCACCGGCCAGAAGGTGTGGACGACGATGGCCGACCGGGCCGACTGGATGTTCGCGCTGGTGCGCACCGGCCCGCCCGGACGCAGCACTGACGGCATCACCTACCTACTGATTCCCATGCGCAGTGCCGGCATCACCGTGCGGCCGCTGCGCGATATCAGCGGCGGGGCGCACTTCGCCGAGGTGTTCCTCGACGACGTCGAGGTGGCCGTCGGGAACCGCGTCGGTGACGAGGGGCAGGGCTGGTCGATCATGCGGACCTCGCTCGGCCATGAGAGAGCCACCGCGTTTTTGGCCGACGAGTTCAAATACCGAAGCACCGCCGACAAGGTCATCGAACTGGTGGTCTCGCGGCAGCTCGACGCGGATCCACACGTCCGCCAGGACGTCGCCCGGCTGGAGTCGGGCGTGCGCACCATCGCGGCCAACAGCGCCCGCGCCCTGGCCGCCGTCCTTCGCGGTGAGGATCCGGGCGGCGTGGCGTCGGTGAACCGGCTGGTGAAGTCGGAATTCGAACAACACATGCATGCGCTCGCGATGCGGGCCGTCGGTCCGCACGCGTCGCTGGGCAGTCGAGCGTCCGACGCGATCGACAAGGGACGCTGGACATTCGGCTATCTCATGAGTCGCGCGACGACCATCGGTGCGGGCACCGCCGAGATCCAGCGCAACACGATCGCCGAGTCCGTGCTCGGCCTGCCGTCGCACCGCGGGGAGGGCCGGCGGGCCGCCGCGGTGGTCCCCGGTGCACCGCTTGCCGTCGCCGAGGAAGACGAGCGTGAACTGCGCCATGTGCTGGCCCAGACGCTGCAAGCGCGGGTGGATGTCGAGGCGCTGCTTGACCGGAAACGAAGGCACGATGCCACCGACCCCGCCGTGTGGTCGGCGCTTGTCGAGTTCGGCCTGCCCGGTCTGGCCGTCGACGAGGCGCTCGGCGGCGGGGGTGCGCCGAGGCACTTGCTTTACGCAGCGATCGAGGAGGCGGGCAAGGCACTCGCACCGGCGCCGCTCGTTCCCACGGTGACTGCTCTCGATGTGGCGGTCGCGGTCGGTGCGAAGGCGGTGGCCCAACGCATCGCTGCGGGCGCGCCTGCGGCTTTCGCGGTTCCGCTGCACGACTCCGGCTGGCTGACAACGGGACTGGAGCTGCCTCAGTGGGATGGAACCCAGCTGACCGGTGTGGTGCCGATCGTCGCGGGCGTGCCGACGGCTCAGGTGTTGTTGGTGTTGGCGCGGGCCACCGGGCACGACGGCGAGGTGCTTGTCGAAATCGACCCCGGCGCCGACGGTGTCGACGTGGAAGCTCATCAGCCACTCGACCTCACGGCGACGGTCGGAAGCCTGACCCTTACAGGTGCCGCCGGACAGGTGCTGTGCGACGGGACCGACTTGCGGCACGGGTTGCGCACTGCCCGCGGCCGGGCCCTGCTTGCGGTGGCGGCGGATTCGGTCGGCGTCGGCTCGAGGGCGTTGGCGATGGCCGTCGAATGGGCATGCGAGCGTGAGCAGTTCGGTCGGCCGATAGGCAGCTTCCAGGCGATCTCGCATCGCTGCGCGGACATCCTGGTGGCCTTGGAAGGCGCCCGCAGTCTGCTCGTGTCTGCCGCCGACGCCGATCCAGACGCGTCGGAGCACATCGTCGAGCTGGCTGCCGCCGCCGCCTTCGATGCTGCGGTAGTGGCCTCCGAAGGCGCGTTGCAGGTCCACGGCGGCATCGGCTTTACCTGGGAGCATCCCGTCCATCTGCTGTTACGACGGGCCCAGGCCAACGCTGTGTCGGGCGGGCGCGCGGAGGCATTGCGAGATCGCGCGGCGACCGCTGTCTTGGCCATGCCGCGCGAGAAGCGCCGCGAGCAGGCCCTTTCTCGATAGCCGACGGAGACAACGATGGAATACGGCATGAGCCCGGAGTTGGCGGAGTTCCGCGCCGAAGTGCGGGCGTTCGTCGCCGAGCACGCGCCGGCGATCCCGCCGCGCGCGGGAGTGCGCAGCGCCGAGAACGACGCCGAGTTCAAGTCATTGCAGGAGTGGACCGGACGTCTCTACGAGGCGGGCTACGTGGGAGCGGACTGGCCTGTCGAATTCGGAGGGCGCGACGACCGTACTCCCGAACACTCGATCATCGTCGGGGAGGAACTCGCTCGCGCGCAGGCGCCCGGTGCGCAGAGCGGTAGCGTGCTGGCGTCGCACGCGCTGATCCATTTCGGCACAGACCAACAACGTCGACGACATCTGCCCGAGATCCGGACGGGCCGCGAACTGTGGTGTCAGTTGTTCAGCGAGCCGGGGGCCGGCAGTGATCTGGCGTCGCTGCGTACCCGCGCCGTGCGCGACGGCGACACCTATTGGGTCGACGGCCAGAAAGTGTGGACCACCGACGGGCACTGGGCGCGATACGGCTATCTGTTGGCGCGCACCGACCCCCACGCGCCTAAGCACAAGGGCATCAGCGCGTTCATCCTCGACATGTCCGCGCCCGGCGTCAGCGTGCGACCGCTGCGCGAGCTGACGGGCACCTCCGACTTCAACGAAGTGTTCTTCGACAGTGTCGAGGTATCAGCCGATGCGATGATCGGTACGCCAGGCCAGGGCTGGGCCATTGCCAACGCCACGCTGGCCCACGAGCGCACCAATGTCGGCGGGATTGTGGTGAAGCTCAGATTGGCCGTGAATGCACTGATCGATCTGGCCCGCAGGGTGAAAATCGACGGTCGGCCAGCCATCGACAGCGATCGGGTCCGCGACCGAATTGGTCAATACAGCGCCGAGGTGGAGGCGTTGTCGGCGTTGACGTATGCGAACCTGACGCGTTGGCTTCGGGGCAACGAGCGCATGCACGACGCGCCGATGAGCAAGCTGATGTTCAGCGAAATCAATTTGGAGATCGCGGCTTTCGCGGTCGAGTTGGCAGGCGAGTCGGGCGTGCTTGTCGAGGGCGACGACAACGTCTTCGACCAGGGCCGCTGGCAGGACGAGTGGCTGTATGCCCGCGCGTACACGATTGCAGGCGGCAGCTCGGAGATCATGCGCAACCTGATCGCCGAGCGAGGCCTCGGCCTACCTCGCGCCTAGACGGCGACCAGGGCGGCGCGGTGCTCGGCGACCGTTCCGTTGACGGCTTCGTCGACCTTGATCCGGCGCAGGAACAGATGCAGGTCGTGCTCCCACGTGAACCCGATGCCGCCGTGGACCTGCAGCGCGGTGCTAGCCACCCGGCTGGCCGCGGACTTCGCGTAGGCGACGGCCGCCGATGCGGCGTGCGACCGCGCTTCGGCCGGTGCTTCGTCCAACGCCAGGGCGGCAGCCCACAGCGACGCGCGACCGGCCTCCACACCGACCGCCATGTCGGCGCAATGGTGCTTGACCGCCTGGAACGAACCGATCGCCGTGCCGAATTGCTCGCGTTGGCCCGCGTAGTCGACCGTCATCTCGAGCAGCCGCGCCGCACCGCCGAGCGCGTCGAACGCGCGGTGCACGGCCAATGCGTCGGTCACGTGTTGCACTGTCCCAGTGGGCAACTCCAACCAGTTGAGTGCCGACTCGTCGAGATCCACTCGCGCCCACGACCGAGTGAGGTCCAGGGTCGTCATTGCCACGAGTTTCGGATGACGGACCAGTGCGACGAAATCCCTGTCATCGATTCGTCTCACGACGGCAAAGCCATCCATGTCGGCGGCCATCGGGACAGGGCTCGAAACCGGACCGCTCGCGCGCGCCAACCCGACGAGCAGTTCGCCCTCCGCTGTTGCGCCTGCCTCTGGCAGGCCCGTCCGCTCCAGCAGCCAGGCGCCGATCGCGAGATCGGCCAGGGGCAACGAGCTTGCCGCGTATCCGTGCGCCTCTGTGCACACGGCCAGGTCGACGTGGGTGCCGCCGACGTCCGGCGTCAAAAGTGCCAGCAGTCCGGACTCCGCGGCATGGGCGACGGCAGCGGGATCGACGGTGATCGGCGCCGCATCGAGGCTCTGTCGCAGGCGCGCAAGGGGATCGTTTCGGTCCAGCCATGACCGCTCCGCGTCGGCGAGTTGTTCCTGTTCGCCGGTCAGGCCGAAGTCCATCCGCGCCCCTTTTCAGAAGGTTGACCTAGTAAACCATGTCTGTATACATTTAACTAGATGGCGCATGTGGCGCCGAGCCCTTCAGAAAGCGACGATGACGAGCATCCAAGAGGCGCTGAGCCGGCTGTGGCGTGCCCACGACGACGCGCGGATGCTCGAGTGCGACGGGCAGTGGTCGACCTGGGGTCAGATCCGGACGCTGGCCGAGCGCATCGACGGCGAGCTGGCAGCGGCGGGCTGCGGATCAGGCGGACGTGTTGCCGTGGTGCTCGGCAATCGCATGGAGTCGGTCGCGGCACTCATCGCGATTTTCCGCGCCGAGCGCACGCTGGTCACGATCAGCCCGCTGCAGCCGGCAGAGCGGCTCAGCGCGGACCTGGTCGCGTCGTGCGCCGACTACGTCATGGCCCCTGAGCACCTGTGGGACGAACAGGTATTCGCCGATGCCATCGCCGAACTTGGAGCCACCGCATTCAGCCTGGACGGAACGGAGGTTGCACGGCGCGCCGACGCGTCGCGCGAGTCGCGCAGCGGCGAACCGGCGACCGCAATCGAGATGCTGACTTCGGGCACGACCGGACCTGCCAAGCGTGTGCCGTTGGGCCGCAGGCAACTCGAGGCATCGCTGTCGGCGGCGCTGAAGCACAACGACCGGCCGGCGGCAAGAGACAAGCCGCCGTTCACGGGTGCTGTTGGGATGGTGACGCTTCCGATCGTGCACATCGGTGGCTTGTGGTCCCTTCTGACGGCGCTGGTGGCCGCACGGCCCATCGTGATGCTGCAGCGGTTCACGGTGGAAGGTTGGCGTGCGGCGATTGTCGAGCATCGACCGACAGTCGGCGGCCTTCCGCCGCCTGCTATCCGCACGGTGCTGGACTCCGACATCCCGTCCGAAGACCTTTCCAGCCTGCGCGCCATGATCGCGGGCACTGCTCCGGTGGATCCCGATCTGGTGGATGCGTTCCTCGAGCGCTACAACATCCCGATCTTGACCACCTACGGCGCGACGGAGTTCGCGGGCGCGGTGGCCGGATGGACGGCGAAGGACTTCCGCGCGTCGTGGTCGCAGAAGAAGGGCAGCGTAGGCCGCCCCTTCCCCGGTGTGCGATTGCGGGTGATCGACGAGGACGGCACAGTGCTGTCTGCTGGTGAAACCGGCCGGTTGCAAGTGGCCTCGCCACAGGTCGGTGATTCCGCCGACAAATGGGTCACCACAAGCGATCTCGCCCACATCGACGAAGACGGCTACCTGTACATCGACGGCCGCGCCGACGATGTCATCGTGCGGGGCGGGTTCAAGATCGCTCCGGAGACGGTCGTGCGGGCCTTGCGCACGCACGACGCGGTGGCCGACGCGGCGGTGGCAGGGCTCGCCGATGCCCGCCTCGGGCACATCCCGGTCGCCGCGGTCGAACTCAGGTCCGCGATGACTGCGACGGGTGATGAGCTGCGGGCTCATTGCCGGGCCTCGTTGACGCCCTATGAGGTTCCGGCACAGGTGTTCGTCCTCGACGAGCTCCCGCGCGGCGCGGCGTTGAAGATCGATCGACGCCGGCTTGTTGCGACGCTCGAGAAGCTCACGGCTATATCTCAATCCGACTGAAGAAAGGTGACGTCATGGGACGCGTACAGGACAAAGTCGTTCTGGTGACCGGCGGTGCCCGCGGTCAGGGCCGCAGCCACGCGGTCAAACTGGCCGAAGAGGGTGCCGACATCATCCTGTTGGACATCTGCCACGACATCGAGAACAACAACTACCCGCTGGCGACACCGCACGATCTCGAAGAAGCCGGCCTCGAGGTCGAGAAGACCGGCAGACGCGCGTACACCGCGCAGGTCGACGTCCGTGACAAGGAGACGCTGACCCGTGAACTCGCCAATGCCGTAGCCGAATTCGGCGGTCGGCTGGACGTCGTCGTGGCGAACGCCGGCATCTGCCCGCTGGGAGGCGACTTGCCGATCACGGCCTTCGCCGACGCGTTTGACGTCGACTTCGTCGGCGTGGTGAACACCGTGCACGCTTCGCTGCCGTATCTCAAGAGCGGCGCGTCGATCATCACGACCGGCTCCATCGCGGGCATGATCGCCGCCACGCAGGCCGCCAGCGCAGGAGTCGGGCCGACGGGTCCCGGCGGCACGGGCTACAACCTCGCCAAGTCGTTCGTAGATCAGTACACGAAGGCGCTGGCGTTGCAGCTGGCCCCACTTTCCATCCGCGCCAACGCCGTTCACCCGACCAATGTCAACACGCCGATGCTGCAGAGCGAACCGATGTATCGCGTCTTCCGGCCTGATCTGGAGAATCCCACCGCCGAGGACGCCCTACTGGCATTCCCGGCGATGCAGCCCATGCCCATTCCGTACATCGAGCCCCAGGACGTCTCGAACGTCGTCTGCTTCCTGGCGTCCGACGAGTCCCGCTACGTCACCGGCCTGCAGTTCAAGGTGGACGCCGGCGCAATGCTGCAATTCTAGGAGGATTCGATGACCGCAACCGAGGCGTCAGACGCCGACACCGCCGCCGTCGAAGGGCGCATCACCGACGAGGACATCGAACGCGCCAAGGCGCAGATCGGCATCCCCGTCTTCCAGCGCGACGAGGCGTGGAACAAGCTGCCGCAGGCCGACGGCATCACCCACTTCGCCTTCGGGTGCGGTGATGACAACCCGCTTTTTCACGACCCCGAATACGGCCGTGGCACCCGCTGGCACGGCCAGATCGCGCCGCCGACCTTCCCCATCACCACCGGGCTGGACCAGACGCCCAAATTCACCGACCCCGAACGGAAGAAGCTGTTCCGGGGACTGTTTCGTGGAACGGGGAAGTACTACTCCGGTGTGAAATGGACGTGGTATCAACCCATTTATGCGGGCCGCCCGGTGCTGATGGAGAACTTCACGCTCGATGTCGTCGTGAAGGAAAGCGAGTTCTCGGGCGGACGATCGGTCAAGGAGACCTTTCGGTACCTGTACGTCGACGTCGATGGTAACCCGGTCGCCACCCGCGACGAGTCCTACATCAACGCCGAACGGCACGGCTCCAAGAAGTCCGGCAAGCTCGCGGGCATCCAGCGCCAGCATTGGACCGAAGAGGAGTTCGCCGAGGTCGAGGCCGCCTACGAGGCAGAGCAGCGTCGCGGAGCGGAGCCGCAATGGTGGGAAGACGTCAACGTCGGCGACGAGTTGCCTTCTGTGATGAAGGGCCCGCTGACGGTCGTGGACATCATCAGCATGCACATGGGTTGGGGCTGGGGCGGTTACGGAGTCGGTCCGTTGAAGTTCGCACATCAGCTACGCAAGCGGATGCCCGCGTTTTATCAGCCCGACGAGTACGGCGTGCCGGACGTGGTCCAGCGGTTGCACTGGGATCCCAATCGAGCGCAGGCGCTGGGTATTCCGGCGCCTTACGACTACGGACAGATGCGCGCCGCTTGGGTCAGCCATCTGCTGACCAATTGGATCGGCGACGATGGCTGGCTGGCGGAGATGGATTTGCAGATGCGCGGATTCAACTATCACGGCGACATCCACCGTTGCACCGGGAAAGTGACGGCGAAGGGCGACGGGCCCACCGACACGGTGTCGTTGGAGGTGTTCGCCACCAACCAGCGCGACGAGTCCACCACCAAGGGCACCGCCAAGGTGCTGTTGCCCTCCAGGGAATCCGGCGCGGTCGTCCTGCCGGTACCCGATGAGGACTTGAGAAGGCGTGGGGCTCAGGTGGTCTCGCGGGTGTCAGGCAAGGTCGGCGAGGAGATGCGCCGCATGTACGGAGAGTGAACCGGGTATGAAGAGACTTGTCCTCGAGGCCGAGCACGAGGCGTTTCGCGAGACGGTGCAGCAGTTCATCGAGCACGAGCTGGTGCCGAACGCAGAGCAGTGGGAGGCTGATCGGCTGGTGGACCGATCGGCCTGGATCGCCGCGGGCAAGTACGGCCTGATCGGTTTCAACATGCCCGAGGAGTACGGCGGCAGCGGCGTCGACGACTTCCGGTTCAACGCCGTCATCGACGAAGAGATCGCCCGCTACGGCGGTCCGGCGCCCGCGCTGAGCTTGCAGAACGACGTCGTGGGTCCCTACTTCTCATCGTTGTGCAACGACGAGCAGAAGGAACGCTGGCTACCCGGCATCACCAGCGGCGAGCTGATCGTGGCAGTCGCGATGACCGAGCCTGGTGCAGGCAGTGACCTTGCGGGCATCCGCACATCGGCTGTGCGCGACGGTGACGACTGGATCATCAACGGCGCCAAGACGTTCATCTCATCGGGCATCAACTGTGACCTAGTCGTGGTGGTATGCCGCACCGATCCCGACGCAGGCCACAAAGGCTTCACCCTGTTCGTCGTCGAAACGGGCACGGCGGGCTTCACCCGCGGGCGAAAGCTCGACAAGATGGGGCTGCACTACCAGGACACCGCCGAGCTCAACTTCGAGAACGTGCGGGTGCCGTCCGCGAACCTACTGGGCAAGGAGGGGCGTGGCTTCTATCACCTGATGCACAACCTTCCATCCGAGCGGCTGTCCATTGCGATCTCGGCCATCGCGGGAGCACGCGAAACCTGGCGGCAGACATTGCAATACGCCAAGGACCGCAAGGCGTTCGGTCAGCCGATCGGCAGCTTCCAGCACAACCGGTTCCTGCTCGCGGAAATGGACACCGAACTCGAGATCGGCGAGCAGTACATCGACCGGTGCCTACGGGCTGTCGTGGACGGTGAGCTGACGGCGGTCGAGGCGTCAAAGGCGAAGTGGTGGTGCACCGAGACTGCCAAGAAGGTGATCGACGGCTGCGTGCAACTGCACGGCGGGTACGGCTACATGACGGAGTACCGGGTCGCGCGGGACTACATGGACAACCGCATCATGACCATCTTCGGCGGCACCACCGAGATCATGAAGGACATCATCGGCCGCGATCTGGGCCTATAGAAGGCGATGCGGTGAACGGCATCTCGGCGAGCCGTGACGGTGGGATCCTTCGGCTGACGTTGGACCGTCCCGACAAGCTGAACGCCGTCGACACCCCGTTGCTCGACCAGTTGGCCGCCAGCTTCGATGACGCTGCGGGCGACTGTTCGGTGCGTGCCGTATTGCTGACGGGGGCGGGGCGTACGTTCTGTTCGGGCGGCGACCTTCGCGGAGGTGACACCCGCGGTGCCGCGCAGGCCGCCAACGACGTCGTCCGCGCGATCGCCGCACTGCCTAAGCCGGTCGTCGCGGGCGTGCACGGGCCCGCCGTTGGGTTCGGCTGTCCGCTCGCGCTGGCCTGCGACCTGGTGGTGGCGGCACGATCGGCGTTCTTCCAGCTCGCGTTCAGCCAAATCGGCCTGATGCCTGACGGCGGCGCCTCGGTATTGTTACCGGCCGCGATCGGGCGGGCTCGGACGGCCCGGATGGCTCTGACCGCCGAAAAAATCTCTGCAGCAACGGCATTCGAGTGGGGGATGATCTCGCACGTCGTCGATGACGCAGACTACGAGGCCGAGCTCGCGGAGGTGGTCCGAACTGTGGCCGCCGGGCCGACGCAGGCGTATCGGTGGATCAAGCGGGCATTGGCGGCCGCCACGCTGTCCGAACTCGAGCCAGTGCAGGCGATCGAAGCCGATGGCCAGCAAAGCTTGATCAACACGTCAGATTTCGCCGAAGGCGTGCGCGCGTTCCGGCGGCGGCGTGCAGCCGAATTTCGAGGTGAGTGAGCAGTAATCGTCGACACACGTCCGGCGTCGACGCGGCTCTGCTCTCATCCGACGTTCCATCTCGGTCAGGTCGAGATCATCGACGGAGGTGGTGTGAAGCCCGGGTTCGCCAGCGCCGTTGCCAGCCCGCTGCCAATGGGTCCTGCTTGGTCGAACAACGTTGCAACGCCGGTGGCGACCCCGCCGTGGTCGTAATGCGTGACCGATGCCAGTCCTATGTAGGGGCCCTCCGGCAACCGGCTGAGCGAAATTGTGTAGTCGGCGTTGATGAACCTCAACCCTTCAGCGCCCCAATGGGTTAGCGAACTGGTGACATCGCCGGCCATCACCGCGCGAGTGAACGGCGACAGGGGCTCGTCATCGACCAACAGTTTGGTCTCGCGCACCCACGCGAACTTCTGCCCGTGGTGTCTCCACTCGGTGACTCCGACGCCTGGACTGCCCGCAACCGGATCGCGACCGTACGAATGCAACAGCATGGGCAGGTCGTCGGGCACGACATCGGGTTCGGCTGGAATCGCCGGCATGCTGATGGGCGACGTCCACACCCCGTCCTCGCGATGTGCACTGCGGCGAAGGTACAGCGCGCTGGCGCGTGCCACGATCGCGTCGTTCTGCATCATGACCGCGTCCACGAGCCGAATTTTTCGGCCGTGACGCACGACGGACGAATGCACCTGCACCGGTTGCAGTACCACCGGCCTGAGCAGGTCGACCGTCAGACGGGCGGGCTGCAGGTCGACGTCATCGACTTCTTGTTCGACCGCGCGGCCTAGCAAACCGCCGATGTAGTTGCCGCTGAGCGACGGTCCCCACGGCCCCCTCGCAAGAGGTGTGGGGATGTAGTCGCGGCCGTCGGTGACAAAGAAGCACGTCGGCACGGCTCGGTCCGACGTCGATGGTGAGGTGCCGGTGCCGCGTTGTGCTGTCATGCATTCAGAACCTTCCGCCGCGGTACTACCGGCCCGGACTCTCATCGGCCCGCCCCGAAGACGCTGGCCGAGCCGATCTACCTAGAAACATATAACTATCTAGCGGTTTCAGGCTACAGTGGTCAACGTATCAAGGTGCCGTGCACGAGAGGGCGAGAAATGGATCCCAACCCGGACTACGACGCAAGCGACGAGTTGGAGTACGGCATGAGTTGGTTCGCGTGGATACTGCGGGGCGTATACCCGCCGCCCGCGTATCCGCCGGTTTAGCGGTGTGAGGCTCGACGGCGGAATCGATCGGGCACGCTAATTACATCGTCAACGCAACTGGCAGGGGTGCTAAAGGCCCCCGCGGGAAACCAGCTGCGCAGCGATGACGTTGCGTTGGATCTCGTTGGTGCCCTCGCCGACGATCATCAGTGGGGCATCACGAAAGTAGCGCTAGACGTCGTACTCGGTGGAATAGCCGTAGCCGCCATGGATTCGGACCGCGTTCAGCGCTGTCTCGATGGCGGTCTCTGAGGCGAACAGCTTGGCCATCCCCGCCTCCATATCGCATCGTTCGCCGCTGTCGAACCTCTCAGCGGCATATCGCGTGAGCTGGCGTGCGGCCGTCAAATTGGTGGACATGTCGGCGAGATAGTTGCCGACCGACTGATGCTTCCAGATGCGCAGGCCGAAGCTTTCCCGCTGTTGCGAAAAGCCAATGCACCCTCTAGCGCGGCGGTCGCTACTCCCAAAGCCCGCGACGCCGGCGGGTGCCATGCTATGTCGGCGCTGCCAGGCCGTAGATTCCGATGCGCTTCATCTGTTCGATCCACGCATCCGGGTACTCATTGGCGTGTTCGAACTGGCGAACGGTCGGCTAACGTCCCTGTTGACGAACTCACGCACCGTGCGCAAGGGCATGTTCTCTTCCCGGCTGAGCCACATCGTGTCACGTGACCAGTTCGGTGGCCATGAGGTCGACGTCTGCGCAGAAGTCGGAGAAGCTGCGGCTGGCCGGCTCGATGGTGATCCAGGTGACCCCGGCTGCGGCGTATTCCGTCAGCCGTGGCCTGACCGACTCGATGAAATCCCCGCAATCGCCGCTGACGAGTTTGTTCGCTTCGAAGGGAACAAACGAGACGTCAGCGGGTTCTCGGCCGTACTCGGCCCGCTGGTGGTTCACTCCCGAGATGAGGTTGGCGAGACGGGTGATGTCCTCCAGCGGGGGAGTGCGGGTGATCGCAGCCATCTCCGCGGACTGGCCCATCGGTATCCAGCCGTCGGCGGTATCGACCACCCGTCGCCGGGCCGCCTTGCTGTTGCCTCCGATCCAGATCGGGGGGCCGCCGGCGGTGGCGGGCAGGGGCAGAGCAGCGTGGTCGCTGACCCCGAATTCAGGACCGTCGTGTTCTTGGCCCGCCCAGGTGGCCTTCCACGCGGCGATCGCCTCGTCCAAAAGTGCTCCGCGGCGGTGGAAGTCAGCGCCGAGGGCCTCGAACTCCGATTTCAGGTACCCGGCGCCTGTTCCCAAGGTGAACCGGCCGCCAGACAGCAGGTCAAAACTGGCAGCCGCCTTGGCCGTCAGGTAGGGACTCCGGTAGCCCGACACCAGGATGTAGGTCATCAGCCTCAGCCTGGTGGTGGCCGCGGCCGCGAAACTGAGCGAGACGAACGGGTCGAAAGCGTGGTGCCCACCGTTGGCCAACCACTGCTTGTCGGGGAAGGGATGCTCGCTCATCGAAAAGCCTTGAAAACCAGCATCTTCCACCGCTCTAGCAATCTCGCCGAGGGTGGCCCCTTCACTCCAACGTTGCCAGTGCTTGACGGCGCGCATCGGAAACATCAGGTTGTAGTGCAACGTCACAGGCAAATCCTCGAGTCGGCGGAGGTCCGAGGCACTCAGCTGCGTGCTGCGGCGGCCGCGCGGAGGTCGCGTGCGCTCTGCAACTGTGGTTCGTGGTTGGCTTCGTAGCGCTCGATCCAGTCCTGCGGCAGTTTGGCCCAGGCTTCGCCGATGCGTAGCCGCTGTGCGGAGCTGAACACTTCGGCGGCCACGACGTCGCCGACGAAGATGGTGTTCTCGTCGTTGTCCAGTGATCCGGTGATCCGGCATTCGACGTAGCTGTGTGCGTCGAGCAGGATCGGAGCGCCGGTGATGCCAGGTTTGGTGCGCAGTGTGGCGATCTTGTCGCCGTCGCGGCCCGAACTGCCACCTAGGGTCATCAGGATGTCCATGGAGGCGTCGATCTCCTCGGGCCCGGCCGAGAGCATATGCATCACGAAGACTCCGGAGTTGATCAGCATGTCGTGGGTCTTGTTGTATTTGGTCAGGCTGACCGTGGCTCGGGGCAGTTCGGGCACGATGCTGGCCGAGCCTGCCGACAGCGACATCAGGCCGTTGGCGAATCCATCGTCAATCGTGGTGACTGCCACCGGGAACGGGCGCAGACCGGCCAGTACCGTGTCGGCAGCCACAAGGTCGATCGTCATATGTCACTCCTCGGGGGATGGATTGGCCGGTCTCATTGGTGCAGCGATTCCGGATCCGACGTTATCGTATACTACTGTCAGAAACACGGAAACCCGCCGCCGTTTGCGCGTCTATCCGCAGTAACAGTCGGCGTATACCTGTGAATATGCGATCGGATGTGGGCGACAGTAATGTCAGATATTCGCCTCGAACGGTGCGGCATCTCTCCCCCCGTAGCCTGCTGCGGCGTTCGTAATGAATGAGGAGGCTTTCAGCAGTGGATCTTCAGGTTCGGGACAAGGCATTCGTGGTCGTCGGAGGAACTGCCGGCATGGGCTTGGCCGGCGCCAAGGTTCTGGCGGCGGAGGGCGCTGCCGTCGTGGTGATCGGCCGAGACGAGACGAGGGCTAAGAACGCCGTGGCGTCGCTCTCTGAGGCTGGGGCGAAAGCGGCACACGGTCTGACGTTTGACGTGAGCCGGTCTGGAGAAGCAGTCAAAGCCGTGGAGGACGCTGTTGAATTGCTCGGGCGGCTTGACGGAATTGCCATCACGATGGGGACCGCAGGCATGATGCCGATCGATTCCGGCGATGACGCGTGGGACGCCGCCTTTCGCGACGTGCTGTTGGCCACGACGCGCAGTGTGCAGGCCGCCTTGCCGCATCTCGCGAAGACGAAGGGCGCGATCGTCACCACCGCCGCGTACTCGGCGCGCGCCCCGCACGAGCCCAGGCTGCCATACGCAAGCCTCAAGGCGGCGGTTGCGACGTTCACGCGCGGCATCGCGCGCACCCATGGCAAGGATGGAATCCGCGCCAACAGCATTGCGCCCGGCGCGGTGGAAACCGATGCGCTGCATGCTATCCGCGGCTACGTCTCCGAGACCAAGGGCTATCCGTATGAAGAGGCGCTCGAGCGCGCGTTGCGTGAGGACTTCGGTTTCGACGCGGCGCTGGATCGCCCGGGACAGCCCGACGAGATCGGGGCGCTGATCGCTTTTCTTCTGTCGGACAGGTGCGGCTTCGTGACCGGTCAGACGATCTACGCCGACGGCGGTGCACCGTAGTCAGTGGCCGACCCGACAGTGGTCACCCCCGTCGTGATGAGGTCCGAAATAGCCTCGTCGGTATAGCCCAACTCCCGCAGGATCATTCGGCTGTGCTCGGCGAGACTGGGAACGTCACCAAGCTGGGGCTCAATGCCCGCCAACGTCGTCGGCGGCAAAAGCGCGTCGATCGCGCCCCCAGGCGTGCGGACCTCGCGCCAGCGGTCGCGGCCCGCAAGTACGGGGTGGGACCACAGTTCCGCAACGTCATTCATTCGCGCATTGGCGATGCCCGCGGCGTCTAGCTGGTGCGCGAAGCCGTCCGCGGTCATCGGCGCGATCGCAGCGTGAATGATGGCCTCTAGTTCGTCACGATGGGCCACCCGGTTCGGGTTCGTCACGAATCGCGGGTCGTCGCGCAGCGCCGGAGCAGCCAGAACTTCGTCACACAGCCGGCGCCATTCCCGCTGATTCTGAATAGCGATCAGCACCGTCCCACCATCGCCGGCGGTGAATGGACCGTACGGTGCGATCGTTGCATGCTTCGCGCCCGTGCGCGGGGGCGCGCTCCCGGCGTAGTGCGCGTAATAAGCCGGCTGGCCGACCCATTCGACGAGGGACTCGAACAAAGACACCGACACGGGTCGCACCTCGCCGGTCGTTTCGCGAATGTACAGAGCGGTGAGGATCCCCGAATAGGCGAACATCCCGGCCGCGATGTCCGCGACCGACACGCCCGTACGCGCGACCTCGTCACCCGTTCCGGTGATTGACAACAGCCCGGCTTCGGCCTGCACCAGGAGGTCATATGCTTTGCGGTCCCGCCACGGGCCGGTCCCGCCGTAGCCGGTGACGTCGCAAACGACGAGCCGCGGGTACTCGACGGCCAGCATCGCGGCATCCAGACCCAACCGCGTCGTCGCGCCTGGGCCGAGGTTTTGCACCAACACGTCCGCGTCGACGAGCAGTCGGTGCATGATTCGTTGCCCCTCGGCGCTTTTCAGATCGAGAGTCAAGGACTCCTTGCCTCGGTTCAACCACACGAAATAGCTGGAGTCGCCGTGGACACTGTGGTCGTAGCCGCGGGCGAAATCACCACCGTCGGGCCGCTCGACCTTGATCACCCTGGCGCCGAGATCGGCGAGCTGGCGGGTGGCGTACGGTGCCGCCACGGCTTGTTCAAGGCTTACGACGGTGACGCCGGACAACGGGTTCATGGGGAACCTTTCGGCAATATGGTGACGATAGCGTCAGATCCTTGGCTCTCGCCATGATGTGCTAGTCCCTTTAGCGCTTAGAACACCAAGAATTATATGTATACGACGTCAGAATGCTTTACCGTGGCGGGGTGACGCAGGCAGCCGCGCTCTCGGGCATACGGGTCATCGAACTGGCGGGCATGGGGCCGGGTCCGCACGCGGCCATGGTGCTTGCAGATCTGGGTGCGGACGTCGTAAGGGTGCAACGGGCCGGTCAACTCGGAGCGCGGGCGAACCCGCAGCTGCGGGGGCGTCGAGTGGTGGAGGCGAACCTGAAGGATCCCTCTGACAACGCCGCGGTCCGGCGGCTCATAGACCGAGCCGACGTGCTGATCGAGGGTTTTCGCCCAGGTGTGACCGAGCGTCTCGGCCTTGGCCCCGGCGTGTGTTGCGCGACCAACCCTGGCTTGGTGTATCTCCGATTGACCGGATGGGGACAGACGGGCCCACGAGCATTGGAGGCCGGCCACGACATCAACTACATCGGACTCACCGGGTTGCTCCATTCGATCGGCCCCGCCTCACAGCCCCCGGTGCCACCGTTGAACCTCGTCGGGGACTACGGCGGAGGATCGATGCCCGCCGTCATCGGGGTACTGGCCGCCCTCATCGAGCGGCAGACCTCGGGCCAAGGCCAAGTGATCGACGCGGCCATCGTCAACGGCGCCGCCCAGCTCGCCCAAGCGGTCTGGTCGATGCGCGCCGACGCACGTTGGTCAGATGACAGGGGCACCAACATCTTTGACGGCTCGGCGCCGTTTTACCGCACCTACGAATGCGCGGACGGTCGTTACGTCGCCGTCGGAGCCCTTGAGCCGGAGTTCTTCGCCGAGATGTTGGCGATCCTGGACATCGACCCCGAGACCGTCGGTCCGCAGCGGGACAAATCTCGCTGGCCCGCGATGCACGCGTTGCTGTCAGACACTTTCGCGCAGCGGTCTCGGGACGAATGGAGCGCGGTGTTCGCGAACACCGACGCTTGCGTGACGCCGGTGTTGAGCATGGCGGAAGCACCGGCCGACGCACACCTGAAGGAGCGGGAAGTGTTCATCGAGATCGATGGCGTGCGCCAACCGTCGCCCGCACCTCTGTTCTCCCGGACTCCCCAGGCCATGCCATCACCACCGCCTCGTCACGCTGAGTCATACGACGAAGTCTGGCTGGACTGAGCCGCTAAGAAAGGGATCCTGCGAAAATGCCATTGCCCGATATCGTACTTGTGCACGGTGGTGAACACGCCGCCGACTGCTGGGATCTCGTCATTCCAGAATTGCGTTGCCGCGCTCCGGAATTGCGCATCCTGGCGGTCGACCTGCCGGGCCGCGGTCGAACCCCCGGTGACCTTGCGACCGCGACGATCGATCAGTGGGTGGAGTCCGTCGTCGCCGACATCGAGCGGGAAGGGCTTGGCGACATCGTGATCGTCGGTCACTCCATGGCGGGAGTGACGGTGCCCGGCGTGGTCGCGAAGCTCGGCTCCGCGCGAGTCCGTGAAATGATCCTCGCCGCCGCGTTTGTTCCGCCACAGGGCCTGGCGATCGTGGACACCCTCGGTGGGCCGTTGGCGTGGTTCGCCCGGCGCGGTGCGCGATCGGGAAAGCCGACGAAGGTGCCGCGATTCGCGGCGCAGTACGCGTTCTGCAACGGCATGTCGTCGCAGCAACGGGAGTTCGCCTTATCGCGGTTGTATCCGGAATCCGCCTGCATCCCAGGCGAACCCGTAGACCGCAGCGCACTTCCCGATGACGTGCCGCGCACATGGATACTCACCACCCGCGACAGAGCGCTGTCGAGGAAGTCGCAGCGGGCCAGCATCGCGGCACTCGGTGGCGTGCAGGAGGTCATTCCCGTCGACGCGTGCCACGACCTGATGATCAGCCATCCGGAACGACTGGCGCAGCTCCTTGTCGACCGCTGCCGGCTGTACACAACCTGATGTTCTGCGCCGAGACTGAAAGCATGCAGGCCAAGTGCGAGAAATCCGCTGCGTAGCTTCTGTTTCGAATGATCGTAGGTCGGCGCGAGTCAGGTGATGGCGCCTTCCATCTTCAGCTCGATGAGCTCGTGGTCGTCCATGCCAAGCTCCCGCAACACCTCGTCGGTGTGCTCGGCGAACATCGGTGCCCGGGTCAGGTGTGCAGCCTCGCTGTCGAACTTCACCGGATTCGCCACCAGACGCTGTTCGTTGCCTTGGGCGTCGCGGACCTTGGCGATGCGGCCGTTGGCGATCATCGACTCGTCGTTGGCGACTTCCCATGCGTCCTGCACCGGCGCCCACTGGCCGTGTAGTCGTTGCAGCAGGTGCGTGCACTCGTCAAACGTCCGCGCGCCAATGGCCTCGGCGAGCAGCGCTGTGGCCTCGTCGGTGTGTTCAGCCAGCGACTCGAGCGTGGCGAACCGCTCGTCGACGGCGGCCGCTGCGAGCCCGAAAAGTTGACACACCGGGGCCCAGTAGCGGGTTGGCTGCAGCATCGACAGCTGGATGAAGCGCCCGTCGGAACATCGGTAGGCCCCCGTAAGGGGGTTGCCTGGCGTCTGGGTGCGGTGATCGATCTTCGGTAGCGGGCAGCCGTAGAGCATGGCCAGGTTCACGTTGGACTGGTTGGCCCACGCCCCGACAGCCAGCAGCGACACATCGATGTCGGATGTCTGCCCTGTGGTCTGTCTGCCGTAGAGGGCGGCCGCCACTGCGCCCGCAATGGTGATGCCACCGATATTGTCGCCGAACGCGCCCGCCGGCATGCCCGTGGGGAACTCCGAATGGGTTGGCGTCACGCCGTCGGCGTTGCCGGCCTGCGCCCAGAATGCCGTCGCGTCATACGCACCGGTGTCACGGTCTGGTCCCTCGCTTCCGAATCCGCTGCCGGCGACGTAGATGATCGACGGATTGATCCGCCGAATCTCGTCTAGGTCGAGGTGAAGTTTGGCCCGCGCCTTGGGAAGCAGGTTGGTGAGGAAGACGTCGCTGCGTCGGACGAGTTCCTCGAACACGGGCCGAGTCTGGTTCAGTGCGAGGGACAGGCCGACGCTGCGTTTACCGCGGTTGGGCGCCTCGACCATGGGCGAGAACGAGACCCCCGGTGCGGTAGGCGAGCGACCGGCAACTGTGACGAGTCCCCGCTGGGCATCGCCGGTCACCGGGTTCTCGATCTTGATGACGTCGGCACCCCAGTCGGCGAGTACCGCGCCAGCGGACGGGACGAAGGTGAACTGCGCGACCTCAAGAACACGCACGCCGGTCATCGGTTTCTGCATCTACCCACATCCGTCCTGCTGGCGGGGCCAGGGGTCGCACAGACGAGGTGCGCGTACCTGGTTAACGTAGTTTACTAGGTGAGTGTCTTCGTGGGGGCGGAATTCCTGGTTCCGCAGCGGATAACCGAATACGAGACTGCGCATGAGGCCGACTACTTGACCAACGACCGGGCGATGACTTCGCGTTGAACCTCGGTGGCGCCTTCGCCGAGTCGTTTGACGCGCAGGTCGCGAAACCAGCGTTCCAAGGGGAGCTCGGTGGAGATGCCGAGGGCGCCGTGGATCTGGATGCATCGGTCGAGCACCTTGTAGGCGGCCTCCGTGCCGTACATCTTGGCGACCGAGGCGTCGACGCGGACGTGGCGGCCGAGGTCGGCGTTCCATGCCGCCTGGTACATCAACAGCCGGGCCGCGCGCAGCTCCACTTCACTGTCGACGAGCATCCATTGAATCCCTTGCTTGTCGGCGAGCCGGCCGCCGAACACGTTGCGGTCGCTGGCCCATTGGCACGCCATGTCGAGGGCTGACTGCGCGATGCCGATCGGGCCTGCCGCATAGACGATGCGGCCGTGCACCAGGAAGTCGCTGGCCAGTGCGAAGCCCTGCCCTTCTGCGCCGACCAGACGATCGGCCGGTACCCGTACGTTGTCGAAGTGCAGTTCGTACGGGTGGAAGGAGGCCATGACCGGGATGGGGTTGAAAGTGACTCCCGGAGTGTCCTTCTCGAGGATGAAGGCCGAGATTCCATTGCGACCTTCGCCGGTGCGTGCGTAAACGACCCCCCAGTCGGCATCGGGCGCATGCGAGATCCACATCTTGGAGCCGTTGAGCACGTAGTGGTCGCCGTCCCGGACCGCCTTCAGCTGGATGGCCCGCGCAGGATCGGATCCGCCGGAGGCCTCGGTGATCGCGGTGTAGGCCTTGGTCATCGTCCCGTCGATGATCGGCTGGGCGTACTTTGCGAACTGTTCGGGGGACGCTTTGAACATGAGGTTAGGCGGGTTGCCCCCGAACGCGCCGAGGGCCGGAAAGAAGGCCCCCATCCGGCATTTCGCGGCTTCCTCGGCCACCACGACTTGGCCGAGCACACCCAGTCCGGCACCGCCGTACTCTTCGGGTGTCTGCAACGCCCACAGTCCCAACTCGCGCGCCTTTGCCTGTAATGCGACCAGCTGCTCGCGGGGGAGTCCGACGGTGTCGTGGTCCAGCTTTTCCTCCTCTGGATGCACGTGGGCATCCATGAAGCGGCGCACGGTGTCGCGGAGCAACACGAGCTCGTCTGGCAGCTCCCAGGCGCCGATCGTCATGTTCTACTTTCGTTGTCAGACGCTCAGCCGAGCGTGAATGGATCGCGGGTTGCTCCGGAGAGCTCCACCCAGACCGCCTTGGTCTCCGTGAAGTCCTTTACGGCGTCGATGCCGTTCTCCCGGCCGATGCCGCTGTATCCGATCCCCCCGAACGGGACATGCGGGGCGACAACGCGATACGCGTTGACCCACACGGTCCCTGCTCGCAACTGTGCGGCGACCCGGTGTGCGCGATGGACGTCCTTGGTCCACACGCCGGCGGCCAACCCAAACTCGGTGGCGTTCGCCGCAGCGACGGCGTCGTCTTCGTCGGCGAAGGTCATCACCGCGAGCACGGGTCCGAAGACCTCCTCGGTGACCGCCCGCATGGAGTAGTCGACATTTGTCAGCACCGTCGGCTTGACGAAGAAGCCTCCGAGCTCGCTTGCCGGCTCACCTCCGTAGGCCACCGTGGCACCCTGTTCGCGGGCAGAAATGAAGTGTGACAGCACTTTCTCGTACTGCGGCTTATTGGATACCGGACCCATCTCGGTTGCTGGGTCCTTCGGATCCCCGAGCTTGATGGTTGCGGCGCGGGCGACGATGCGCTTCACCAGCGCATCGGCAACGCTCTCGTGCACGAGCAAGCGTGAGCCCGCCAGGCAGGTCTGACCGGTGGCCGCGAATACGCCGGCGATCACACCGTTGGCGGCCGCGTCCAAGTCGGCGTCGTCGAACACCACCTGGGCGGACTTGCCGCCCAACTCCAGCGTGAAGCGGGCCATGTTGGCGATCGCAGCCTTGCCCACGTGAATACCGGTTTCCGTCGATCCGGTGAAGGCGATCTTGTCCACACCGGGATGGGAGGCAAGCGCGGCGCCGGTCTCCGGGCCCCAACCGGTGACGACGTTGATCACGCCGGGCGGAAAACCGGCCTCGGCGAACAGCTTTGCGAAAGCCAGGGTCGACGTCGGTGTGTGGTCGCTGGGCTTGACGACGAACGTGCACCCGGCCGCCAGCCCGGCGGCGAGCTTCCACGTGAGCAGTAAAAGCGGCGAGTTCCACGGGGTGATCGCACCGACCACGCCGACCGGCTCGTGGCGGGTGTATACGAAGAAGTTGGGCTTGTCGACGGGCACGACCTCGCCTTGGAGCTTGTCGGCCAGCCCCGCGTAGTAGAAGTAGTACTCCGGCAATGCGTTCATCTGCCCGACCATCTCGCGGGTCAGCTTGCCGCCATCGCGGACCTCCAACTCGGCGAGGTTCGCCGCCTCACGCGCGACGACTTCGCCCAACCGCCACAACAGCTTTCCCCGAGCCGTGGCGGTCAGCCGTCCCCATGGCCCGTCCAGCGCCGTACGTGCGGCGGCCACGGCGCGGTCGACGTCCGCAGTACCGCCGTCGGGCACGCGTGCCCACGGCAATGCTGTGTACGGATCGATGCTGTCGTACGTGAGGCCCGATTCTGCCGCGACTGACTCGCCTCCGATCAACAGATCAAAGTGCACCAGTTGCTCAGTCGCGGTGTCGGTCATCTCGCCCATCTCCTCATCGGGTGCGCGGTGCTTTCTTGTTGGCGCGGGAGTCGGTCCGCCCTGCGCCGGCGTTGCCCAGATCCGTGTAGAACTTGCCGTGGCGTGCAGCGGTGCTGGGCGGCAGGTCGCGGGCCTCCCACATGGCTCGGACCGTACCTTGCACTCCCAGGGGGCGTCGTGCAGCGATTTCACCTGCTAATTCGGTTGCACGCGAACGCAACTGATCGTCAGGAACCACCTCGGTCACGATGCCTATTCGGAGCGCCGTCTGCGCCGACAGCCGTTCCTCGCTGCCGAGCAGGGCCCACCGCATCACCTCGCCGTAGGGCACGCCGAGCGCCAGCATGCCCATCGGTTCCAGCGCGGAGACGATCCCGGCATTGGCATGGGGATCGAAGAAGGTTGCCGTCTCGCTACAGATCGCGAAGTCACATTCGTTGACGAAGTACATCGCACCGCCTGCCACGATGCCGTGCAGCGCGGCGATCACCGGCTTCCACACCCGGTGAGCTTTGGGTCCCAGCAGCTCACCCGGGTCTTCCTGGTTGAAGATCAGTTTGTGTGTCCACCAAGTCCCTTCGGACACATCAATTCCGGTGCAGAACGCCCGGTCGCCGTTGGCGCGCAGCACGGCGACATGGATGTCGTCGTCGTCGCGCACCCGCGCCCACACCGCGGCCAACTCATCTGCCATCTGCTCGGTGAAGCTGTTCAGCCGATCGGGTCGGTTCAACGACACCGTGGCCACGTGATCGGACACGTCGAACTCGATGGTTTGCAACTTCTGCAGGTCAGTCACGCCCCGACCCTACCTGTATAACTTGGTTGGCGATCTCCCGTTTGAGGATCTTCCCGGCCGGGCCGAGGGGGAACTCCTCGACGTACTCGAAACGCCGCGGTTGCTTGTAGCCCGCCAACTCCGCGCGGCACAGCGCGGTGAGCTCGCGACTAAGCGCGTCGTGATCGTTGACGTGGGATTTCGCGATGATGACGGCCACCGGGGTCTCACCCCATTCCGGATCCGGCACGCCGACGACCGCGACCATGTCCACCCCGGTGTGTTGCGCGATGACGCGCTCGATTTCAGCAGGGTAGACATTGAAGCCTCCCGAGATGATGAGGTCGGTCTTTCGTCCCGTGATGTGCAGATAATTGTCCGCATCCAAGTAGCCCAGGTCGCCGCTACGTAATCCGTCCGGCCGGAAGGTCTCCGCGGTCTGCTCGGGTCGGTTCCAGTAGCCGATCGCGTTGGCGGGGCTGACGATCACTATCTCGCCAACCTCACCAATGGCGACATCCTGGCCGTCGGGATCGACTACGCGGATTGCACACATGGGTGTTTCCTGACCGCACGAGGTGGCGATCGACGTCCGGCCCGCGACGATGTCGCGGTGGTCCTGCGGAGTGAGAATGGTTGCCTGCCCACCGCATTCGGTCAGTCCATACCGTTGCTGAAGGTCGCAGCCGAGCAAGTCCATGGCCTTACGCGCCAGGCCCGGCGGCACGGGCGCGGAACCGTAGGAGATCCGACGCAGGGTCGAGATGTCCCGCGGGGGACCGTCTTCCAGAATCGCCAACGTGCGATGCAGCATGGTCGGAATGAAGGTCGTGAAGGTGATTGCGCTACGTTCGATCTCGTCGATCACCGATTGCGGGTCGAAACGTGGGTGGATCACCATGGTCTGGCCCAGGTAGAGCCAGGACACCGTGCGCACCATGCCCCCCGCGGTGAAGAACGGCGTAGTAGCCAACATGACGTCGGACCGGTTGGCCTCCGTCACCAGGTTGGTGTCCGCCGCCTGGTAGAGCAGCCCTCGGTGGGTGTGCATCACGCCCTTAGCGCGACCGGTGGTTCCGCTGGTGTATAGGATGACCGCGACGTCGTCCGGCGACACGTCGGGCTGCGTCGCGGTGGGATCGGCTGCCGCCAGAGATGATTCGTACTCGGGACCAATGGTCAAAACCAGGCTGAGTCCGGTCAGTTCGCCGTGGAACTTGTCGATGTGGTCGGCGTGGACGATCACCGCGCGCGCGCCGCAGTCGTCGCGGACGTGGGCAACCTCGTCAGGCGCCAGGCGGATGTTCACCGGCACCGCGATCAGCCCGGCCTTGGCCAGCCCGAACGATATCTCAGGCCACTCGATGCAGTTGCGCGCAATCACCATCACGCGGTCGCCGGGTTCCAATCCTCGCCCGGCGAGGTAGCAGGCGAGCCGGCTGGCCCGCTCGTCGACCTGGGCCCAGGCGTGCACCCGGTCGGCGTCGACAAGGGCCCGCTTCTGGGGGTAGCGGCGCGCGTTGTTGGTGGCGATGTCTCCGATGAGCATCAGATCATTGCCGTCATATCAGAAAGGCCAATGTCTCGACCGGACCGCCCGCGTCAATCAGTTGCACGATCTTGCGGACGAGCCGTGGACCGTCCGGCGTTCGTCGGATGGTGTGTCTGACCCGGCCAGCCCAGAAGCGTTGGCGGATACGGTATTCGAAGAGTGCAAAGTTCGACTCCACGGTGACGGAATCGGCGTCCTGTTCGAGCACCTCGCTGTTGGAAAGTACGCGCCGCATGACCGACGGCGGGGTCTGGGAGTGCCGATTGCCGGTGTTGAGTTGAGCCACCCGGCTCTTGATCCGCCGCCGGTTGTCGTTGATGTAGGCCAGGGTTGTGCGCGGATCGTCGTCGGGATGCATCGGGACCCGGTATTCGACGCTGTCGTCGTCATCGGCCCACAGCGATTCCCAGTCGGAGTAGCGGCCTTCGTCGGCCAGCCGCGCCTCCAGGTAGAGGAAGGACAGGATCTCGGGATCCGGAACCGGCCGCAGCGCGGGACGGGTCTGTGATTCAGAGTTGACGCTCACGCTCCCTCTCCTCCGCCAACCACGGCGGCCCACTGCGAATAGAAGCCTCGTTGTGGCGTCTCGGCGCTCTTGTCCCGGTTGATGATTCCGCTGTCGTCGGTGATGTCTTGCTCCACTCCGCGCGCCAGCACCAGCCATTCCGGCAGTTCGGCAGCAAGCCCCGCCTGATTGCGCATGCCGATCTCGCCGTCGTCGGCGATCAGGAACCCCGCCGGACCCATTGCCCCCTCCGAACGCCGCAGCGTGCGCTCGTTCAACTCGTCCTGACCCGGGATCAGCACCGCGGTGGTGTAGGCGACGGTGCGATCGGGCGCCTGCGGCTCGACGAACATCACGTTCATCTCCGCCAAGAACAGGTTCGGCCAAATCAGGGTGTGGGGTGGCCCCACAACTAGCGCGTCGTGCGCCTGCTCGGGACCGTAGGCCTTTTCCAACGAGTCGACGTAGGAGGCCAGCTTGGCCCGCGGGATCCGGCCGTACCATACGAATTCCTCGTCGAGCTTGCGGTATTCGTCGCTGTAGTCGATCTCGGAGTGGCCGTTACCGAGGTCACGGACCAGCACGTCGACCTTGGTCGGGACGTGTGACACCTTGGCGGGCTTGATCGCGTCGTACACCGAGGCATGCGTGAAGAGCGCGTGGTAGCCGTCGACATTGTTCTCCACCACCATCTTCCAGTTGGCGTGATGGAGGTGCTTCATCCAGTTGGCCCGCAGGTCGATCTCGCGGCTCGGCGACAGGTTGAGCAGGCGGTCGATGGCGTGTGTCGCGTTGCCGAGGTGTTCGCGCAACGAGATGCCCTCGGGCGCCAGCGAAGCAAAGACGAAACCGCCGTAGCTGTCGACCCGCGGAGCCTGGGCAAGACCCAGTTCGGAACGGATCGCATTGAAGGCCTCCCCGTAGCCTTCTCGCATCGGAACGCCCTGCAGCACACCGGTGTTGTTGAAGGTCCAGCCGTGGTAGGGGCACCGGAACGAATTGGCGTTGCCCTTCTCGGCGTTACACAGCTTGTTGGCGCGGTGCGTACACCGGTTCAGCACCACCCGAACGACGTCGTCCTTGCCGCGCACCACAACGACCGGGTCGTGGCCGATCATCCGGGTGAGGTAGTCGCCTCGTTCGCTCACCTCGCTCTCGTGCGCCACGAAGACCCATCCGGCCTTGAAGATGGTGTCCATCTCGCGACGGAAAATTTCGGCCGAGGTGTAAACCGAGCCGTGCACCCGGTCACTATGAACGATCTTGCTGACGTCGAATTCGTCTAGTGGCGGCGATGATTCGAGTGTGGTCACTCGTCCTCCAGAGTGTTGATGGCTGGTATGGCGACATCGCCGAGTCGGCGAAAGCCGATGCGCACGGTACTGCCGATGACCGGGATCGTGTCCGTGGGGAGTGCGGTGGTCATCACCAGGCGGTGCCCGCTGGTCAGTTCGACGTCGACGATTGGGTACGGGCGTTTCGTGCGCACCAACCCGGGCTCGCGGCGGTGCATCAGCGTGGCGGTGTGGACGGAACCGCACAGTTCCACTGCGCGCCAGAGGCATTCCGCAGACCCGCAGCAGTCACAGACTTCCTGTTCGAGTTCGAGGGACTGGGCGCATGCCGCGCAGAAGGGCAGGGCGAGCTCCCCGCGGCCGGCCGCTTCGTACAGCGGTGCCAGCAGGTCGCCGGCGGGTTCGGGCGCCAGCGAAGGGTCCAGCAACCAGTCGTCGACTCCTTGCGCGGCGCGCTTGACGGCAGCGCTCATGCGGCCCGCTCCAGTATTAGCGCAGCGTGGTGGTCGAGGCGACCGCCGATACCGCCGATCAGTGCGACTGTTGCGGTCGGAACTTGGCGGTCGCCGCCCGTGCCGCGGAGCTGGATCACCGCTTCGGCCAGCGGTGTCATGCCCTGTAGGTAGAAGCCGGACAGCTGCCCACCGCCGGTGTTCGTCGGCAGGGTGCCCCCAGGCCCGGTCAAACCGTCGCGCACGAAGACGCCGGCGGGCACTTCGCCAGTGAGCCGGTACTCGTCGAGCAGTACCAGGGTCACGATCGAGAACGGGTCGTAGAGCTCCGCAACGTCGAGGTCCGACCGCTTCATGCCGGCCTGCTCGAGCGCGTCGTCCACTGCCTGACCGCCGCCCCCGAACCAGGACTCCGCTCCCGCGCGCCTGCGCCGCACCGGATGGTGCCGGCCAGTGCCGCGCACGCGAAGCCGCTGACTACCGACATGAGGACGGCCAGTCAGCACTATCGCGACCGCCCCGTTCACGGGCCGCGCACAGTCCAGCAACCGCAATGGCTCCGCGATCATCGGGCTCGCGTCGTAGCCGGCGTCGTCGAGCGGTTCGCGGTTGACCGCATGGGGATTGCCCTGCGCCCATACGCGCGCCGTGGTGGCCACCGAGCGCAGCGCGTCGGTGCCGGTGCCCGTCACATGCAGCCACCGTTGCGTCATCAACGCGTACGTCGGCACCGACCCGAGCAGACCCGAGGCACGTTCAAGCCCGCGCACACCTGCGTTGCCACCACTGTGCGCGTAGGTGGACCCCGCACCCCGGTTGGCGACCAGCGGGGCGTCGGCGAAGACGCACAGCACGGTGGACGCCTCACCCGTGGTGATGGCATGGCGCGCGCGCTGCACCATGGCAATGGTCGTCGCGCCCTTGATCTCGACGTGCTCGAGTAGGCGTAGGTCCGCGAAACCGCCCTGCGCGGCGAAGCCGACACCCAGCCGGTCCGGGCGAACGCCCTGCGAGGAGCCAACCAGAAGCCCGTCGACATCGGCACGCCCTATTCCGGCGTCGGCCAGTGCGGCCGTGGTCGCTTCGGCGGCCAATTCCACTGGGGAGGCACCGGGCCGAAGCGACATCTCAGTCATGCCCAACCCGACCAGGTCGACGTCCGGAGTGGTCACGGCTGTTTCTTCGGTCGACGTTCGCCGCGATAGTTGCCCACGCGCAGCCATTCCTCGCGGTCTTCCGGCGCGGCCAAGGTGAAGCTGGCCAACTCCAGCGGACACAGAAATATGTGCTCGCCACCCTCGAGGTTCTCGACGAGCAAGCGCGGACCGTTGCCGCTGTTGTCCAACGACACCCGCACAGCCGCGAACTCGTTCACCAGCTCGGCGAGCACGCGACGTCGCGACGGAGTGTCCATCCGCCCAGTTTTACCGCATATGACTGTCAGAATCAATGGACTTTTGCAAAGTTGCCACGGCCCCGCAGGGCATCTGCAGATTGGCATAACTGTTTGTCTACATGCGAACATATGGTTTGTGCGTCGATGTCTGGACGTGTCGGACGCCAGTGGCGTAAGTTGACATTGCTGTCAGAAAAGTGGTGAGAAGGGCGACATGAGCCAATCGCAGGCACCGGCGACCGACGCCGACGGCGTCACCCGCTTGAACACCGAGAACTACCGCAGTCTCTGGATGTATCTCAAGGAACTGGAATTCCGGCAGGGCTTCATCGAGATACCGGTGAACGGCGTGGTCGTCCGCACGCGATACGTGGAGGCCGGGAGCCCGGACCGGCCGCATGCGATCCTGCTGCACGGCACGGGTGGGCACTGGGAGACGTTCGCACCCAATCTCGCCGCCCTCTCTGCGCACTTCCATTGCGTCGCCATCGACATGGTTGGGAACGGGTTCTCCGACAAGCCCGACTACGACTACGAGATCGCGGTCTACGTCGAACACGTGTTGGGCGTGATGGACCACTTCGGCATGACATCGGCGAACTTCGTCGCCATGTCGCTCGGTGCGTTCGTGGCATCCGCGATATCCGTCGGTCACCCCGACCGCGTCGGAAAGGTCATCCTGATGTCGCCGGCAGGCCGGGAGGCGTCGGCGTCGAACATGGCCCGCATCCGGGCGGAACGAACCAAGGCGGTCAACGAACCGACGTGGGAGTCGCTGCACGCCGTCTTCGCCCATCTGATCGCCGACGAGAGCAACCGGCTGCCCGATCTGATCGGCTTGCGCCAGGCCGTCTACCGACGCGAGGACACCCGCAACACGATCGACCGTCTGCTGATCCTTCAGGACGAGAAAGTGCGGCACCGGAATCTGATTCCCGACGACGGGTGGCGTGGCATCACCGCTCCCGTGATGATCGTCGCTTCCGGTAAGGATCACGGCGTGTATCAGGAGACCGCCCGCACGATCGCTGACCTCATTCCGAATTCCGAGGTGTTCGAAATGCCCGCGGTGCGGCATTGGCCGCACTTCGAGGATCCCGAGTCGTTCAATGCGGCGGCGGTCGAGTTCCTGACGCGATCATGACCAGGCCGGCCGAGGGCGAGCTCGCGGATATTGCTCGTCGGCTGTACGAGGCCGAGCAGAACCGCACGCCGATCCGGCAGTTGTCGCTGGACTATCCCGACATGACGATCGAGGACGCCTACGCGGTCCAACGGGCGCTCGTCGCGCTGAAGGTCGCCGACGGTCGAGAAGTCAAGGGCCGCAAGATCGGTTTGACGTCGAAGGTGATGCAGCGTGCGGTGTCGATCAACGAGCCCGACTACGGCGCGCTGTTCGACGACATGTTTGTCGAGGACGGGGGCCGCGTACCGCTAGGGAGATTCATTCGGCCGCGCGTCGAAGTGGAGCTCGCGTTCGTCCTCGGTGAGGAGCTCAGCGGGCCGGGGGTCACGCTGTTCGACGTGTTGCGGGCCACCGAGTTCGTCACTCCCGCACTCGAGATACTCGATGCGAGGGTGCAGATGTCGGATCCCGAGACCGGTCACCTTCGCACGATCATCGACACCATTGCTGATAATGCGGCCGACGCTGGTCTGGTTCTGGGCGGGCGCGTGGTGCGGCCGCTGGACGTGGACCTGCGCTGGGTGGCGGCGCTGCTGCTGCGCAACGGTTCGATCGAGGAGTCCGGGGTGGCAGCCGCGGTGCTCAACCATCCCGGAAATGGTGTCGCGTGGTTGGCGAATCGGCTTGCTCCACATGGGGTTTCGCTGAAACGTGGCGAGGTGATCCTGTCCGGGTCGTTCACCAAGCCGGTGTTCGCCGAGCCGGGGGATACCTTTGTGGGCGATTACGGGCCGCTGGGCACGGTTTCCGTCGCGTTCGATGGCGAGGCATCGTGACGAACAGGTGGACTGGGCGGATCGGAGCCGGAGCGCCGCGTTTCGGGATGTGGCTGGCGTCGGGCAGCGGCTACGTCTCCGAGATCTGCGCGGGGTCTGGAATCGATTGGGTGCTGCTGGATCAGGAGCACGCGCCCAACGATATACGCACCATTCTCGAGCAGTTGCAAGTGCTTTCCGGGTACCCGGACGTCGATGTGCTTGTGCGACCGCCGTCCGCCGACCCCGTGTTCATCAAGAGGTTGCTCGACGTCGGCGCGCAGAACCTGATCGTCCCCATGATCGACGACGTGGCTGAAGCCGAAGCGGCGGTGGCGGCCACCCGCTACCCACCGGCTGGCATCCGCGGCGTCGGCAGCGCGCTGGCCCGCGCCTCGCGCTGGAACCGGATATCGGACTACCTCGCGACTGCTGATGCCTCGGTATCGCTGACTGTTCAGGTGGAGTCGATGGCCGGGCTGGAACATCTGGGCGACATCGCAGAAGTCGACGGGGTGGACTCGGTGTTCATCGGCCCCGCCGACCTGGCGGCGTCGATGGGCAAGCTCGGGCAGCCAGAGCATCCAGATGTGGTGAGCACCATTGAAACTGCCCTCTCGACCATCGTGGACCATGGCAAGGCGGCGGGGGTCAACGCGTTCAATGAGGTTGTCGCGAGGCGTTATATCGCGGCGGGCGCGAGCTTCGTGTTGGTCGGAGCCGACGTCGCCGTGCTGGCGCGCGGAGCCGAAAAACTGGTCGACCAGTACAAGGGGCCGACGTGATCGCATTGATTCTGACTTGTGCGTCACCCATGCGAATACCAAAGCCACACTTTGAAGCGCTATTCGTCGATCTGTTGAATCAACTGCACTTTATTTCTGACTCCTATGTCACCTATAGTTCGTATCATGGATCTCGACTTCACGCCTGACCAGCTCGAGTTCCGCGATCGGGTCCGGACCTGGCTCGACGAGAACAAGCCGTCCGAGCCCCGTCCTCGCGACGATGCAGGTATCCGCGAATACGACCTGTCCTGGCAGCACACGCAGTGGGAGGGCGGATGGGCAGGCATCGCGTGGCCGGAGGAATACGGCGGCCAGGGCCTGTCGCTGATGCAGCAGCTGATCTGGTACGAGGAGTACGCGGCCAGGGGTTTCCCAGGCATCGACGCATGCTTCGTGGGGAACTCGCACGCGGGACCGACGCTGATCACCAGGGCCACCGACGAGCAGAAGTCGCTTCACTTGCCGAAAATTCTTCGGGGTGAGGCGATCTGGTGTCAGGGATTTTCCGAACCCGATGCCGGGTCCGACCTCGCCGCCCTACGCACCAAGGCGGCCATCGACGGAGAGCACCTGGTGGTGTCGGGGCAGAAGCTGTGGACCAGCTTCGCCACCGTCGCCGATTACCAGGAACTGCTGGTGCGGACCGACAACACCGGGAGCAAGCACAAGGGCATCACCTGGGTGATCTGTGACATGAGCACCCCGGGCATCGACATCCGACCCATCGAGACCATCGAGGGCGGGTCGGAGTTCTGCGAGGTGTTCTACGACGATGTCCGCATTCCGCTGTCGAACGTCGTCGGCGACGTCGGCGAGGGCTGGTCGGTCGCGATGGCCACACTGTCTTTTGAACGAGGCACCGCGTTCACCGCCAACCAGGTGCGATTGGCCAAGATCATCGAGGATCTCATCGACTACGCCCGTGACCACGTAGGTCCGGACGGCCGCAGACCCGCGATCGCAGACGACGAGATCGCGCGCCGACTCGCGAGAGCCCGCGCTGCGGTGGCCAGCCTGAGGGCGCTCACCTACACCAACATCTGCGAAGCCATGAAAACGGAAACACCCGGACCGCGTGGTTCGATCGTCAAGCTGATGTACGCCGAATTGGCCAAGGAGATCGGCAAATTGGCGATGGATGTCCTCGGTCCCGCCTCGATCCGGCACTCGTCGCGCTGGGATGACGACGGCTGGGCCGGTTACTACTACTACAGCTTCTCGCAGGCGATCGGAGGGGGTACGTCGGAGATCCAACGCAACATCGTCGGTGAACGCGTGCTCGGACTGCCGCGATGAACCGCCACGTCAGGAGATGGCCGTGAACCTGCTGCCGGGAATCGAACAACTCGAGATCACCTCAGCAGCAGGTGATTTCCTCGCCGAACGACTGCCGATCGAGCGGATCCGCGCCGAACGCGGCGCGGAAATCTCGGTATCGCAACAGCTCTGGCGCGAAGGTGCCGAGATGGGTCTGCTCACCCTCGGCCTTGACGAGGAGTCCGGCGGATCGGGCCGACCCTTCGATGACGAGGTGCTGCTCTTCATCGAATTGGGCAAACGACTCGCCCCGGGCCCGTTTCTTGCCTGCACCCTGGCCGCGCGGGTGGCAGCACGCTGTGGTGACGCGGCGCTGGCAGAACAGATCGGCTCAGGGCGTGCCCTGGTCGCGCTCGCCGTGTTGCGTGGTGACGGCGAGGTCCGGCCCGTCAAGGGCACCTTCGACTTGTTCGAACCGGTGGGCGCTTCGTATGCGCTTGTCGTCGCTCGCGACGGGGCCGCTCTCGTCGACATCGATGACCTGGGCACGTCGACTCGCGTGGAGTCAACTGACCCGGGTACTCGAATCGCCTCTGTCACAGTCGAGTCTGCCGAGCCACTTCATTGGCTACCCGCGAACAACGAGTGGATCTGGGCACGTGCCACGGTGCTTTCGGCGGCCTATCTGACCGGCTTGGCTGCAGCCTCGGCAGCCGCCGCGGTCGAACACGCCAAGACCCGGGAGCAGTTCGGGAAGCCGATCGGTGTGCACCAGGCTATCAAGCACACATGCGTCGACATGGAGATCGCGGCCGAAGCCGCCCAGGCTCAGACGTTGTTCGCCGCCATCGCGTTGGCAGGGGGACGCGCCGATGCCTTGCTCCAAGTGCTCTCGGCCGCGACGGTGGCAGGGTCGGCAGCCGTCGACAACGCTGCTGCGGGCATCCACGTGTTCGGCGGGATGGGCTACACCTTCGAGAACGATATGCATCTTTATCTCAAACGCGCTCACGTGTTTCGCCACTTCTTCGGTGAACCGACCGAATTACTCGCCGAGTTGCTCGCCCAGGACCGCGCACAGTGACCGGCGCCGTCGCGATCGCGGGTGTCGCGCTGTCGGACGTCGGCCGTGTCGACGACAAGGGGCCGTACGAGTTGATCGCCCAGGCCAGTCGCCGGGCACTCGCTGACGCCGGCCTGACTCCGGCCGACATCGACGGCCTGGCGTCCACAGGTCAGGGCACCTTGCCCCCGGCGGACGTCGGCGAGTATCTCGGGCTGCGCCCCCGTTGGATCGACTCGACAGCGGTCGGCGGCGCATCGTGGGAGGTGATGGCTGCACATGCGGCCGACGCGATCGCTGCTGGGCATGCCGACGTGGTGCTGCTGACGTACGGGTCGACGGCGCGCTCCGATCTGCGAAAGGGTTTGCGGGGCGCCAATATCAACTGGGGCGCCAGAGGGCCGCTGCAATGGGAGGCGCCCTACGGGCACACCCTGATCTCCAAGTACGCGATGGCCGCACGACGCCACATGCATGTCTATGGCACCACGATCGAGCAACTCGCCGAGGTAGCGGTGTCCGCGCGGTTCAACGCGGCCGACAACAGCGAGGCGTACTACCGCGACCCCATTACCGTCGATGATGTGCTCGCCGGTCCGATGATCGCCGACCCATTTACCAAGTTGCACTGCTGCATTCGCAGCGACGGCGGAGCGGCCGTCGTCCTGGTCGGCGCGGAGCGCGCAAAAGACTTGCGTAGCAAGCCGGTCTGGGTGCTCGGCTCGGGGGAGACGACCTCGCACATGCTCACCTCCCAATGGGACGATCTCACCGTCGGCCCGGCATCGGTCAGCGGACCTGTCGCCTTCGCGAGGGCCGGCGTTTCCCCATCCGACGTCGATGTCGCCGAACTCTACGACGCGTTCACCTACATGCTGTTGCTCACTCTCGAGGATCTCGGCTTCTGCCCGAAGGGGGAGGGCGGTGCGTTCGTCGACCAGGGTGCGCTGCGGCTCGGCGGCGACCTCCCCACCAACACGGACGGCGGTGGACTCTCGGCCTGCCACCCGGGCCAGCGAGGTCTGTTCCTGTTGGTCGAGGCGGCACGGCAATTGCGCGGCGAATGCGGGCCACGGCAGGTACCCGATGCCCGAATCGCCTGCGTCAGCGGCACCGGCGGCTGGTTCTGCTCGAGTGGCACGATGATCCTCGGCGCCGAGGAGCCGTAGGTGGCGCACGCACCGCTGAATTCCGATGTCGCCGAAACCCGGGCGATGTTGGAAAGTGCGGCCGCCACCCATGGAGACATCGAGGCCTACGTCGAGCCGGACGGGCGAATCACCTTCGCGGAGTGGATCGGTCGAGCGCGAAGCGTTGCTGTCCAGTTTGCCGAGTGCGGGATCGGCAAGGGCGATGTGGTGGCGCTATGGCTGCCCTCGGGCATCGACTACGCGACGTGCTACGCCGCGGCGGCGATGATCGGTGCGATCACCACAGGACTGAATCCGCGGCTGGGCCCGCGCGAGCTCGAATCCATTCTGCAGCAAGCTGATCCGACGTTGATCGTCGCCGACGACCGACTCGGTGCGCTACCCGGTGGGGGCCGCCGGGCGTTGTCGAGGACGTCGCTGAGCACAAGCAGCTCGGAATCGACACTCCCTGAGGTTGACTTGACCAGGCGCGATCCAGTTGCTCTCGTCTTCACCAGCGGGACTACGGGGACGCCGAAAGGTGCAGTGTACGACGCCGACCGGCTCGCAGCGGGTGCGGCCGCGGCGGGCGTCATGAGCGCCCCCTATGACCGACGCTTGACATCCACCCCGTTCGCCCACGCCGGTTATATGTTCAAACTCTGGGATCAATTGGTCTGGGGCAGCACGCTGGTGGTACCGGCGACACCCTGGTCGGCGCAGGGCATGTTTGATGTCCTCCGTGCAGAGCGGGTTACCGTGGCAGGTGCCGTTCCGACCCAATGGGCCAAGCTGCTCGACGTTGACGGGGTGAAGCCAAGCGCGTTGCCGCACTTGCGGATCGGGATCGCAGCCACGGCGCCGGCGGCGCCCGAACTGATCCGACGGGTCGCCGACCGGGTCGGTGTTCCGCTGGTCGTGCGGTATGCGATGACGGAATGTCCGACCATATGCGGCACTGAACCGGGTGATCCCCCGGAAGTGCAGTTCCGCACCGTCGGCCGGCCCGCGGCGGGGACGGATGTCCGCATCGCCCGCGATGGGGTCGTCGAGGTGAACGGGCCCTGCGTTATGCGTGGCTACTGGCGCAACCCGGAACTGACCGCCGAGGTGTTGCGGGAAGGCTGGCTGCGCACCGGCGACATCGGCGTGCTCGGCGACGACGGCAACCTCACGCTCGTGGGTCGTCAGGGCGATATGTACATCCGGGGCGGCTACAACATCCACCCCGGCGAGGTCGAGCGGACGCTCGCCGGGCATCCCGGCGTGAAACAGGCTGCCGTGTTAGGTCGTTCCGCGCCGGTGATTGGGGAACTCGGCGTCGCGTGCGTAGTGCCATCGGACGGAACCGCGCCCCCTACGCTGGCCGAGCTTCGCGCGTACGTCACGAGCGAACTCGCCGACTACAAGGCCCCCGACGAACTACTCATCGTCGATGAGCTGCCGCTGACGGCCATGCTCAAGCCGGACCGGCTGGCCTTGCGTGAACTGATCATTGAGCGCGACAGCGACATTCAACGTCGAGGGCAGAAGCACAGCGACCGGGAAATGTCACAACAACCGACAAGAGGATAGGAATGACAACCATGGGCAGACACGACGGACACGTAGCCTTCATCACCGGCGTTGCGCGGGGTCAAGGCCGCGCTCACGCTGTCCGGCTCGCCTCCGAAGGCGCCGACATCGTGGCGGTGGACATCTGTCACGACATCGATTCGATGGACTACCCCAACGCCACGCCCGACGAACTCGACGAAACCATCAAGCTCGTCGAGAACGAGGGCAGACGAATCATCGCCCATCGGGCCGATGTCCGCGATGCCGACGCGCTGCAGCAGGTCGTTGACGAGGGTGTCCGTGAGTTCGGCCGGCTGGACATCGTGATCGCCAACGCCGGCATCATCCGCCTCGGTGGCGACGGGGACCGCCGCCAGATCTTCCGAGATATCGTCGACGTGAACTTGGTCGGGGTGTGGAACACGGTCGAGGCGGCGCTGCCCGCGCTCATCGATGGCGGCCGTGGCGGGTCTATCGTGCTGACGAGTTCCAGCGCCGGCCTTAAAGGCACCGGCACCGACCGGGTCGGCGGGCAGGCGTACACCGCTGCCAAGCGCGGGCTCGTGGGCCTGATGCAGGTGTGGGCGAACGAGTTGGCGCAGTACTGGATTCGGGTGAACACGATTCACCCCACCGGGGTGGCGACCGGCATGGTGATGAACGAAACGATGGGGAAGCTGGTTGAGTCGGGCGACGTGGCGATTGCGGCCATGCAGAACGCCTTGCCGATCCAGATCCTGATGCCCGAGGACATCGCCGGAGCGGTGGCATGGCTGACGTCCGACGAGGCGAAGTTCATCACTGGAGTGGCCTGGCCACTGGACGCCGGATTCGCGGTGCGCTGAAACCGTCGCGCGCCAGTAGCTCAGGGTTGATCCGGGCGCAACGCGATGAACAATCCCTCGGCTTCCGCGCACAGCGTGTCGCCGTGGCTCAGCTCAGCGCGAAGCAACCGCTTGCGGCCTTGCTCGCTGACGAACCAGGCCCGCACCGTCAGTTCCGCGCCTATGGGTGTGATGGACCGGAAGTCGGTGTGCAGGTAGGCCGTTCGTGCCGGCATGCGCTTGCCGCTGCTTGCCAGCCGGCCGAGTACCTCGTCGAACAGCAGCGGAATGGCGCCGCCGTGCACTGCTCCGCCCCCACCGAGGAAGTACCGGCCGAACGTGACGATTCCGCTCACGCTCTCGTGGTCGCCCGCGACCGGAATGAAGTTCGGCGACATGGTCTGTCCGCGGCCAGGTAGGTCGAGTCTCCGGGCGAAGATCTGTCGGCGCTCGGACACTTGATCCTGCGCCAGGCGGTCGGTCCACGCCTTGAGGTCCGCCGCCAACTCCACGGTGGTCGCAGTCGCTGGAGCTGCGGCGGCCACGTTGTCGAGGAAGTCCCGCAGTGCGGCGATCATGTCGCCGTACTCGGCGCCGCCGCCCGGGCTGCGGACAGAGGGTTCCTGCCAACTCCGCATCGGTGGGAATCCACCCTGCGCGGCATCTTCGGTCATGTCGCCAGCCTCGTCATCATGGGCCAAGACTAATGCATTGACATTAATCTCGACCGCTGCGATGCTGGCGTGGCGTGCGTCACAACACGTCGCGACTCAGATCTGCCCGCACACCGTAGGGAGTGAATATGCCCGAAGCAGGAACGGCGTCGGACGGTCCGTTGGCCGGCCTCGTGGTCATCGACCTGTCCACGACGCTGCCCGGCGCTGAGGCGACTCAGTTCCTCGCCGATTGCGGCGCCGAGGTGATCATGGTGGAGCCACCCGACGGCAGCCCGCTGCGCGAACTCGCCAGCTGGCCTGCCCTGTTGCGGGGCAAGCGCAGCGTGACGTTGGACGTGCACGACGACGCCGGCCTCGAACGGTTGCGTGGACTGCTGCAGCGCGCCGACGTCATGGTGAACACCATGCGGCCCACCACCGCCGAGCGCCTTGGCCTGACCCACGACGCGCTGTCGACGCGCTACCCGCGACTCGTGGTGGCGACGATCACCGGCTGGGGTTCGACAGGCCCATTCCGGGACTACAAGGGCTGGGAGGCCCTGGTGATGGCCAAGACCGGCGTCATGCACGAAAAGCGAGGTCTTGCCCCACAACCCAGGCCGGCCTACATCACGTTTTCATACGCGGCGTGGGGTGCTGCGCACGCCGCTGTCCAGGGCGTACTCGCGGCGTTGCTCGAGCGTGAGACCAGCGGGCTGGGCCAGGTGGTCGAGACCAATCTGGTGACCGGCGTGGGATCTATGGACCCGTACAACTGGTTCTACGAGATGGTGCTCGAACGATATCCGGGTGCCTTCGAGCCAATGGACGCTGCCTACGACGACCAGGGCCGGCCCCAGGCCTACCTCATCTACGCGCTGCTGGTGTGTCCGACCAAGGACGGCAAATGGTTGCAGTTCGCGCAGGTGTCGCCCAAGTTGATGGGAGCCTGGCTTACCGAACTGGATCTGCTGGAAGAGCTCGCGGATCCGAAGTGGCAGGGCTTTCCCATGCTGCCGACACCCGAGCTGCGTACCCACTGGTGGGACATGATGATCGAGCGGGTAGGGGCCCGCACGCTCGCCGAGTGGCAAGAGGCCATGGCTGAGAACCTCGACCTCAGCGGCGAACTGTTCCGCACGCCGGAGCAATCGCTGGAGCATCCTCAAACCGTTCACGAAGGGCGGTCCGTCGTCGTGACCGATCCCGAACTCGGGCCGGTGCGGCAGCCGTCAACTCTGATTCACGCCGACGGTCGGGCGTTGACCGAGCTGAGGCCCGCTCCACGACTCGGTGAGCACAACGACGCATTGCTCGCGCATGACGCGGAGGAGGTCACTGCGGCTACGCAGCGGGTGGCAGCGGACGACCCACCTCTGAAGGGTGTGACGGTGCTGGAGTTCGGCAGCATGTTCGCCGGTCCGTACGGTGCGACGCTGTTGGCCGATCTGGGTGCCCGCGTGATCAAGGTCGAGCCGCTCGAAGGCGACAACATCAGGAATTTGGTGGCGTTCCCGGAAGCCGGTGGCGCAAAAGTGCTGCAAGGCAAGGAAAGTGTGGCCATCGACTTCACTAAGCCCGAGGGGCTCGAGCTGGTCTACGAACTCGCGAAACGGTCCGACATCGTGCTGCAGTGCTTCCGGGGGAAGGCGGCCGAGCGGGCGAAGATCGATGAGGCGTCGCTGCGGGCGGTGAATCCCGACCTGGCCTTCGTGACGACCTCGGGCTACGGGCTCGACGGACCGTTCGCGCACCGCGCGGCGTACGCGCCGTCCGTCGGCGCGGCATCAGGCCTATCCCTGATCGACAGCCATGACACCGGCGAGCCCCCCGCCGACCTCGATGACCTGCACCGCCGGGCGGTCAGACTCCACGCGGGCGGCACGGTCCCCGCCGTGCAGTCCGACGGTATCGCGGCGCATGGCGTCGCCTCGGCGCTGCTGGTCGCGTTGTACGCCAAGCGTCGCGGCAAGACGCTGACCAACGTGGTCACCACCATGCTCGGCACCGTCCAGCAGGCGATGATCCCCTACAACGCGAGCTACCCGTCGCGTCCGGCCGACCGTGCCTCCGACGACGAGTTCTTCGGGATGAATGCGCTCTACCGGATGTACCGGGCCGCCGACGGGTACGTCTTTCTGGCTGCGCCGTTGCCGCGCGAATGGCCCGCGCTCGCCAAGGCCATGTCGCCCTACGTCGACCTTCATGCCGACGAGCGCTTCGCCGACGCCGACGCCCGCGCTGCCCACGACGACGACCTGATCGCAGCGCTGACGCAGGTGTTCGCCACCAAGACCAAGTTGGAATGGGAGCATGAACTGACTGCCCAGGACGTCGGATGCGTCGAGGTGGTGGAGGCCAACTCCGAACTGGTGCTGCAGACCGACCCGTACTTCGAGGCCGGCTACGCGGTCGAGGCGGTCAGCCCGATCTTCGAGGAGCATAGGCGGCTTGCGCCGCTGTGCCGGTTCTCACGATCACGGACGAGAGCCGACGCGGGCTGCACGATCGGTCAGCACACCGATGGGGTCCTGCGCGAGCTCGGCCTCGGCGACGATGTGATCACCGGCCTTCGGGCGGCCGAGGTGATCGGCAACACCTAGATCGAGCGCGAATGTGCGGTTAATGCGCCCCCGGCGTGTCGGGTATGAAAACCGCGCACTGGGCTTGATTTCCATCCCACGGCGAAGCGAGGCTCTCGCGTCTCGTGAGGATCAGCCGTCGTCGGCAGCGATCAGTGCACGCGTCTCGTACGACACCGGCGCGGTCAGCATGCCCACCCAGGTGTCGACGTAGTTGTGCAGTTGCGCCTCGCTGAGGCCGTGCCCGGCGCGCGCGGAGGCAGCCAGCACATTGATCAAGCTGATGTACAGCTGAAACGTCCGCCCCCGGCGGATTCGCTCGGGAAGGTCCTGTAGCGCGGCCTCGACCAGTTCCTCCAACTGCTCCTGGGTCCATTCGTCGTCGACGTGATCCGGCCAGTAGTCGCTGCGGGCCCGGGGATCCTCGCTGAGCCGGGCCAGGAACGGCACGAACATCTCGCCCGCGGCGATGCTGTCGGCCAGCGGTCGCACGAGCAGCCACACCACAGCGCGGGGGTCAGCCTCTTTCCCCTGCTCGCGCATGCTCGCGAGCATTTGCTGCCGATCGGCTCCGAGCGAGGCTTGGCGGTACGAGATCAACGCACGGATGAGCCCGTCACGGGAGCCGAAGTGGTACCGAATCACCGAGGTGTTGGACTGCCCGGCCGCCTCTTGGATCTCCTTCAACGTCACCGCCTCGATGCCGCGGGTGGCGAACAGCCGCTCGGCGACCTCCATCAGCATCACCCGGGTGGACTCGCCGGAGGCATTGCGACGTCGTGCACCTGCGGCCACATCCGAGTGCAATTCGGTCATCGCCATCTCCTCCCGTCGGCACAGTTCTACCGTCGGCCACACCACCACCACCATAATAATGGAGAAGTATTAAAAATACTGGACTTCGTCACCCATGCCTGGCAACATCAGCAGCAGCGCTCGCACCTTGGAGGGACGAATGAGCATGATCTGGACGAACTCGGGGGACTCCCACTTCCTGGAACCGGACGACCTGTGGCGGAGCCGGTTGCCCAAGCGACTCGCCGACCTGACTCCTCGCGCGGAGAAGGATCCCGATGGCGAGTACGAGACCGTCTCGGTCGACGGACAGATCTTCCGGCGCAAGCTGCCGTCCTCGGCGATGGAAGCGTTCATCGAGGAGAGCATGAAGCCGAAGGGCATCCGTGATGCCAAGGCACGGATCGCAGACCTCGACAAGGAGGGCGTCTGGGGTGAGGTGATCTTCCCGTCGCTGGGCATGTGGGGATCGACGTTCCGCACTCCCGAACTGCTCACGGCCTGCATGCGCGCCAGCAACGAATGGGCCCTGGAGGAGATCTCCGCGGTGTCACCGCGCTACGTGGTGACCGCGCAGGTGTCCACGCTGGTGGTCGATGACGCGGTCGCGGAGTTGCAGTGGGCGGCGGGGCAGGGTTTCAAGGCCGTCTTCCTGCCGACCACACCGCACCCGAGTGCGCCCGACTGGCACCGCAAGGAGTGGGAGCCGTTCTGGGCGGCGGCGGAGGAAGCCGGCATGGTGATCGCCTTCCACATCGGCACCGACCCGGTAGATATGACCGTGGGCGGCGCGAGTGGCGGGGCCGGAATGGTCTACCGCGGGCCGGGCGGCGCGATCATGAACTACACGGAGACAACGTTCTCCGGTCAGCGCGCGGCGATGAAGATGGTCGCCTCCGGTGCACTGGACCGCCACCCCAATCTGAAGGTCTTGATCTCCGAAGGGGGTGCGACCTGGGTCCCGTTCCTGGGCGATCGCCTACTGGAGGGATATCGCCAGCACCACATGGCCGTGCGGCCGAAACTCAGCCGCAGCCCCAAAGAGATCCTCTACAGCCAGGTGTACGCGTCGTTCCAGCACGACGAGACCGCGGTGGCGGCCTTCGACCACATGGGATACAAGAACGTGATGTTCGGCAGCGACTACCCGCACATGGAGGGCACCTTCGGTCACACCCAGGACACCCTGAAGGGGCTCTTCGACGGCGTGAGCGACGAGACCAGACTGCGGATCACGCAGGGCACCTTCTACGAATTGTTCCCCGACGTGCCTCCCATCCCGGCCGAAAATCTTTGAGCGCGTGTTGAACACATCCGGCTTGCGCGACGTCGCCATCGTGGGCGTCGGGGCCACTGACTACTACAAGCGCGGCGGTTCGCTGCCCAAGTCGATTACCGAGTTGGCCGGGGAAGCCATCCTGGCCGCGTGCCAGGACGCCGGCATCCCGGTTACCGACATCGACGGCTTCGCCTACTACTCCGGCGCCAGCGCGGGCTACACCGAGAAGATGGACACCGCCGACTTCATGGAAACCCTTGGTATTCCCGAGGTTCGATTCACCGCGGCGCTGACGTCCGGCGGCGGCGGATCAGCGGGCGCGATCGGCCTTGCGCGTGCCGCCATCGTTGCCGGCGACGCCTCGGTGGTGGTCACGGTGATGGCGTTGCAGCAGGCCAAGCAGCGCCTGGGGTCGGTGTTTTCGGCGATGGACCCGGATCCGATCAACTCGTTCCTGCAGCCGTCGGGGCTCTTCGGGCCTGGTCAGTTGATGTCGGTCCTGGCCCGCCGGCACATGCACCTGTACGGGACCCGCCGCGAAGCGTTCGCCGAAATAGCGCTCTCGACACGGACCAATGCGTTGAACCGCCCGAAGGCGATGCACCGTCAACCGCTGACGTTGGATGACTACTTCAACGCCCGGATGATCGCAGAACCGTTGTGTCTGTACGACTTCTGTCAGGAGACCGACGGCGCCGTCGCGGTGATCACCACCAGCATGGACCGCGCCAAGGATTTGAAGCAGCCGCCGGTACCCGTGGTCGCCGCTGCGCACGGCGGTGTCCGCGACTGGGGCAGGGCGTTCGCCTGGATGGGCATGCCCGACCAGTACTTCGCATCCTCGGGCAATGCGCCCATCGCCAAGCGGCTCTATGCGCAGGCCGGCGTCGGTCCCGCCGATATCGACGTGGCGCTGCTGTACGACCACTTTTCGCCGATGGTACTGATGCAACTCGAGGATTACGGGTTTTGCGACAAAGGCGACGGCGGCGCGTTCGTCGAAAGCGGGGCAATCCGATTCGACGCCGGCAGCATCCCCGTCAACACCCACGGCGGGCAACTGTCGGAGGCGTACATCATCGGAATGACCCACATCGTGGAGGGTGTCGAACAGATGCGCGGCACGGCGATCAATCAAGTGAAGAACGCCGAATTGGCCTTGGTCACAGGCGGTCCCGCGAGTCTGCCGGTCAGCGGCCTCATTCTAGGCAAGGCCGCATGAGTAGCACCGCCGCCGCCATCCTGGCCAGCACCATCCCGGGCGAGCACGTCCGAATCGCGGTCAACAAGGACACCGAGCCCTTCTGGCAGGCCGCCAAGGAACGTCGCCTCGTCGCGCCGCAGTGTGCGCACTGTAAGAAGTTCCGTCTGCCACCCACACCGTTCTGCCCCAGTTGCCAGTCCAAGGCGGTGAACTGGGTCGAGCTCAGTGGTGCCGCAACGGTGTACAGCTTCGCTGTGGTACACGGGTTCCCTGGCATGCCGGAGCTGGTGCTGGTGCCCGCGGTGCTCGATCTGCCCGACGCGCCCGGAGCCCGGTTGGTGTCCAACGTTGTCGACATAGCGCCGGCCGACGTCTCCATCGGCATGTCGCTGCGCGTGGACTTCTCGCCCATCGCGGACGGTTGGCTGTTGCCGATCTTCCGCGTCGACCGATCCGACTAAGGAGTGAAACGCCGTGTCCGACGACAGTGCGCTACACGAGAAGCCCCTGGAGTTCCTCACCAGCATCGCCAATACCGGCGGAGACTGCGACGGCCAGGCCATCCTTCCGGTGAACGGTCATTTCCGGTGCACGTGCTCGTGCGGTGAGTGGGACGTAGAGGTCGACGATCCGCAGGAAGGCTTGCGACAGGCCCGCATTCACACCGGCAGCGCGACCGACTAGGGCTGAGGAGCCAAACACGTGGGAAGTCTCAGTGGGATGGGCAAGGAACGCGACCGCCAACGCCTCGAGGAGTTCCTGCACATCAAAGCCGTGAGCATGGCGTGATGGCGACCGCCTCGTGACTCTGTACGTCGTTCCGAATTCGGGACGCTGCCACAACTTCGCGAGTCATCGAACCCAGCTGTGGGACCGCATTGCGCGGTGGGTACCCGCGGTTGTGTCGGCGCGCGAACCCGTCGACGCCTAGGGGAGCACATGGCCAGCACCGTCGGATTTCTCGGCGCGGGACAACTCGGTGAACCGATGGTCGAGCGGCTGCTCGTCGGCGGCCACGACGTACTGCTCTATGCACGGCGCGAGGACGTCCGTCGTCGATGTGAAATGATGGGCGCAAGGCTGACCGCTTCGGTGGCCGACCTGGCGCGCGGCAGCGACGTGCTTATCTCATGTCTGTTCTCCGATGCACAGCTGCGTGAAACCGGTCTGGGGCCAGACGGTTTCATCGCCAACGCGAAGCCCGGCGCTGTGTTCGTCTCCCACACCACGGGCAACCTGTCCACGCTCGAAGCGTTGCGGGACGCGTCCGCCACCGCGCCGGTCATCCTCGACGCGCCCGTCAGCGGCACCGCGGACGACATCGCCGCTGGCAGGCTGACGGTACTGCTCGGCGGGCCGCATGACGCCGTCGCGACCGCCACACCGATCCTGGCCGCATACGCCGATCCCGTGGTGCCGACCGGCGAACTGGGCAGTGCGCTGGCAATCAAGCTTGTCAACAACCTGTTGTTTGCGGCCAACGCCCAACTGTTGGCATCGGCAGCCCAATTGGGCACGCAGCTGGGTGTCGCCCCGGACGTACTGTTGTCCACACTGCAGGTGTGCAGCGCCAACAGTCATGCGGCGGCTCACGCTCACCGCATCGGCGGGCTGGCGCGGTTCACCGAGCTCGCGGGACCCTTCCTACGCAAGGACATCGCGGCCTGCCGCGAGGCCGCCGCCGAGTCGGGCGTCGACCTCGGGCTGCTGGGAGCCGCGGTACGTGAGGGACCACTTGCACTCTACGACGAGGGGTAGTTCAAACCCTTTGCGTCACTTTTTGATCGGAGCGCGTCCCAGAAGTCCCCATGAGCCGTGTAGCCCCTGAGCACCCTCGCGTTGGCGTGACGGGTCGTCAGATTTGGTCGAGGTATCGCTCGACCAAACCAACCGAGGTCTGGGGGTAGCCCCTGGCCGTCGCGGCGTCCAAGCCATCGCGAACGAGCAGCCGCGCGAGCCGGTTGTTGATCAGCGACAGGACGAAAGCGGCCACCAGCTGGTAGTAGACGATGTCGCCTGTCAATGTCCCACCGAAATCGAGGTAGCGCTTGACGAATTCGTCGTCGTCGGGAACGCCGGGCAGTCGCGCGAAGCCCAACGCTTCGCACAGGAAGCGTTCGAACATCAACCACCAACCCAAGTCGATGTCGGGCGGGCCGGTGCCGGCCGTCTCCCAGTCGAACAGCGCAATGACCGACAGGTCGCCGCCGAAACACATGTTGCCGACGCGTGCGTCCCCCCACACCACGGTTTCGGCATCGGTATCCGGCGCAGAGCCAAGGATGACTCGCAGCGCTTGCGCGAGCGTGCGCTCGCCCACCACGAGGTCGGCCTGGCACCAGTCGTACCAGCCTGCGAGTTTGTCCAGATAACGCTGCAGCGCCGTACTACTGACACCGCCGTCGCCGCGGAGAAACCGGAGCGTATCGGCGTCATCGACGCGGTGCACGTCGACCAGAGCGCGTAACCCGTTTTCGCACAGCAGCTGTCGCTCGTGCTGGGAAAGCTGGACGGTCCAGCCCCGCTTGTGCCAGCTCGGAACATCCGGCGGTATTCGCCCTCGCACCCGTCGCATCACGTAGAACGGCGATCCAAGGACCGTTGGGTTCCGTTCGATGCCGACGATGTCGGGAACCGGAATGCCATGCGCACCAAGGTGCTTCATCACGTCCGCCTGGCGCGGGGCATCGGGCGCGGTGAACAACTGATGGTCGTCGGCCTGTGTGCGCAGCACCAGGTCCTCGGCATGGGCTGCGCCGTACCGGTCGGTCCAGGACGCGGTGAAGAACACCGTCTTACCGGAGTAGCCGGCCGGTGGCGCAGTGAACTCTGAGATGTCGAAGTCCGTCGCTCCAGCGGATGTCAGGCGGGACGGTAGCCAGGCGTGCAGTACCTCGGCCACTCGGCCGCCGACGTCCCCTCGCGCCGATTCATACGCCATCAGGATCCCCTTGCCACGATACTGAACACTACTGTCAGAATAGCGGTCATGGACGACGATCAGCCCAGCGGCGTGGCACTCGGCGCCTACGTCCTTCCCGGGCGCGTCACAGATCCCGGGGCTGTGATCGCCCAGGCAGAAGCCGCCGAGCGCCTCGGCCTGCGCACGATATGGCTCAGTGAACGATGGGGCACCAAGGACCTCGGGGTGATCGCGGGTGCGGCTAGCCAGGCCACGTCGGACATCCGAATCGCCTCAGGCATAACGCATCTGCAAGCGCGGCATCCTGCACTGCTTGCGTCACTGGCCATGACGGCCCAGGCGCTCTCGGGCGGACGCTTCGTCCTGGGTGTGGGGCGGTCGGTTGACGCGATGTGGGCTGCAGTCGGGCTGCCGCGGTCCACCAACGCCTCGATCGTCGACCACGCCGATATCTTCAGGCGTCTGTGCCGTGGAGAGAAAGTGCGCTACGACGGACCAGCTGGCACATACCCGTCGTTGCGGCTGAACGACGTTCCGGACCAACCGGTGCCGCCCCTGGTCTTCGCGGCGATCGGCCCGAAGGGGCTTGAACTCGCGGGTCGACACTTCGACGGCGTGTTGCTGCATCCGTTCCTGACACCCGAGGCCGTGCGGCGGTCAGTCGAGCGCGTGCGTGAGGCCGAACGCGCGGAGGGCCGACCGAAAGGGACCGTAAGGGTGTATGCCACCGTCGTGGTGGCATGCGAGCTACCCGCCGAGGAAGAGCTCAGCGTGGTGGGTGCCCGGGCTGTGACCTACTACCAGATTCCCGGCTTCGGAGAACGGTTGGCGGCGGTCAACGGATGGGATCTGGAACCGTTGACCCGGTTGCGATCCCATCCGCTGCTCGCCGGCGTCAGAGGCTCGGCGGACTCCGTACTCACCCGCGAAGATCTCGTGCAGGTCGCGTCGGTGTTGCCCACGGCCTGGATAGGCGAGGCAGCGGCGATCGGGTCAGCGCGCGCTTGTCATTCGATGTTCGAACGCTACCGAGACGCGGGAGCCGACGAACTGGTCCTGCACGGCAGCGCCCCCGACAAGCTCGGCGCGCTGTTCGGCTGATCGTCCTTGCGACCGAACGCCGAAGTCGAGGTCGGTAGCGAACGGTGTGAGGTTGCGTCGTCGGTGATCAGGTGTGCCCTCGCCTGAGGGGTATCACCCGCCCAGTCGTAGGCCGGTGTTGCGGGTGCCGAATATGTCGGTAGCCATGATCGCGCCGAGTTTGTCTGCATCCCAACGCTTCTGCCCGTTGGAGACTGACGCCACCGGATGCCAACCTTTGAGCAGCTGGAGGTGTTCGCCCATGGCCCGGATCACCTGTCCGCTGATGTGTCCGGCCTCTGGGCTGGCCAGCCAGGCCACCACCGGGGAGCCGAGCGACGGATCCTTTGGATCGAACTCATCCTCGCCGCGCTCGTCGGGCTCGATGGGCGCCTCCGCCCCCGGCATCGACGCGGACATCCGGGTACGCCCACCGGGGCTGATCGCGTTCACGGTGGCACCGATCGACGCGAGTTCCAGGCTCAATGTCTGGGTCAGCCCCACGATCGCGGACTTCGCGGTGCTGTAGTTGGTCTGCCCGAAATGGCCATGCAAGCCCGCTCCGGAGGTGGTGTTGATGATGCGGCCGTACACCTTGCCACCGGATTCCTTTGATTCCGCGCGCCATTTGCGAGCGACGGCGCGGCTGGTCAGCCAGCTGCCGCGAACGTGCACCCGCATCACGAGATCGAAGTCGTCGACGGTCATGTTCCAGATCGCCTTGTCGCGCACTATGCCCGCATTGTTGACGACTATGTCCAGCCGGCCCAGCTGCGAATAAGCGCGCTCGACCGCGAGGTCGACCTGCTCCTCGTCGCCCACGTCACCGAAGTCGGAAACCGCCTTGCCGCCGCGGCTTTCAATGATCGACACCACCTCGTCGGCAACCTTGCCGGTGCCCTCGCCGGACAGGCTGGTGCCCAGATCGTTGACGATCACGGTGGCGCCGTGCTTGGCCAGTTCGAGCGCATGGCCCCGGCCGATGCCGTGGCCGGCACCGGTCACCAGGGCGACCTTGCCGTCGAGTAGTCCTGTCATCGGTTCTCCTCGCTCGGTGTGAACACCGTCAGGTAGGGGCCTTCGGAGTTGTTCTCGTCGACGGGACGAAAGACCGCTTTGACTGCCATGCCTACTCGAAGCCGTTCGGGCTCGACGCCGTCGATCGTTGTCATCAGCCGTGGGCCTTCGTCTAATTCGACGATGGCGGCGACGTAGGGTAACCGCTCCTTGAAGGGGGCCAGATCATTCACGTACACCGTCGAATACGTATAGAGGGTGCCGGTCCCATTGGCCTGAACCGGATGCACGTCCTCGCTCCAGCAGTAAGGGCACAACGGTCGCGGGTAGTGATGCACCTCGCCGCACGCCCCGCATTCGGCGATGAGCAGTCGGCCCTCTCTAGCGGCCTCCCAGTAGGGTGCGCTGGCGGAATCGATCGTCGGAATGTCTGCGCGTGCCACCGACGTCACCACCCGGTGAACTCGGTCGGACGTTTTTCCATGAAGGCCTGTACGCCTTCCTTGGAGTCGTGCGAATAGGACTGGAGTTCCTGCGCCATCGCCTCAGCCACAAACGCCCCCGCCCTGTCGGTGTCGGGGGAGTCGTTGAGGAGGCGCTTGGTGAACGCGATCGCGCTCGTGGGCGCGTTGGCCAGTCGACCGGCGAAATCCGCTACCGTGGTGTCGAACTCATCGGCGCCGACCACCCGGTTCACCAGTCCCAGCGTCAACGCCTCGGCGGCCGAGAGCCGTTCCCCGAAGAACGCCAACTCTTTTGCCTTCTGCATACCGATGCGGCGTGGCAGCAGATAGCAGCCACCGCCGTCAACCACGAGCCCGCGCTTGACGAAAGACTCTGCAAAGTAAGCATTTTCAGTCGCGATAACCAGGTCGGCGGCGAACACAACATGCGCGCCCAAACCGGTGGCGGCGCCGTGGACAGCCGCGACCACAGGCTTGTTGCAGTCCAGCACGCTGGCCACCAACTTCTGGGCACCGTTCATGATGCGGCGCATAGGCTCCAAGAGGCGCTTTTCGCCTTGCGCGCGTCGCTCGGCCAGCGAGCCCACGTCGGCGCCGGAGCAGAAGTGCTTGCCGTTGGCGCGTAACACCACCACGCGCACCTTCTCGTCCGCGTCGGCGGTGGCCAGCAGCGCGATGAGGGCGTCGCGGTCGTCGGGCCGTAACGCGTTGGCGGCTTCGGGCCGGTTCAGCGTGATGGTCATGACACCGCCCGTCAGATCGGACAGCATCGTTTCCTGTGTGTTCACGGTGTGTAAGTCGCCTTCAAGTGTTTGATGCCGTTGACGAAGTTCGACCTCAGCATGACCGGCTCGCCTGCCGCGGTGATGTCGGGGTACCGGGCATAGAGCATCTCGAAGGCCACGTTCAACTCGAGGCGAGCCAGGTGGGCACCCAGGCAGAAGTGCGGGCCCGGACCGCCGAAGGCTATGTGGTTGTTGGGTTTCCGCCCGATGTCGAACCTCTCGGGATCCTCGAAAACGGCAGGGTCGCGGTTTGCGGCGGGATACCAGACGACGACCTTGTCTCCCGCGTTGAAGGTGTGGATGACTTGCCCGTCGTCGTCCGTCAGCGTGATTCCGTCGCGGGTCACTGTTCGGCGCATATGGATCACGGGGCTTGCATACCGGAGGATCTCTTCAATGGCGGTCGGCGCCAATTCCTCATAGTTCGCCAACAGCCGGTCGCGCTGCTCGGGATGCGCACTGAGGATCAGTAGACCGTGTGTGAGCGCGTTGCGGGTGGTCTCATTGCCCGCGCCGATGAGCAGGATGAAGAACTTAGCCAGTTCCTGGGGGGTCAGATTCTCTTCGTCCGAGGTGACGAGTTTGCTGATGACGTCGTCGCGCGGATGTGCGATGCGCTCTTCGGCGATGCCCCTGAGCAGTTCGATTAGTCGTTCGCTCATCTCGGTCACCGCCCTCTCGATGCCGGTCACCGTCTGGTCGGGTACGTACTCGGGGTCCGATGCGCCGAGCACGACATTGGTCGCCCGCAGAATGAACTGCTCGTGCTCGCGTGGCACGCCGAGCATGTTGTCGATGATCCGCAGCGGCAACAGCGTCGCGAACGCCGAGACGAAGTCACACTCGCCCGAGCGCGGCATCTCCTCGAGGATCTCCGCGGCGGTCTCCTGTACCTGGCCGCGAAGTTCGGACAGGATGCGCGGACTGAAGCCCCTCGAAACGATCTTGCGGAGCCGCTGGTGTTCGGGATCGTCCATATCGATGATCGATCCGCGGTATTCACGCATCTCGGCGGTCTGGTCGAAGATCTGGGTGCCCTGGCCGGAGGCAAAGTCGGCGGGGCGACGGCTGATGGCCGTGACGTCGCGGTGCGATCCGACCGCCCAGAATCCACGGACTCGGGGAGAGTCGGGCCGATTGGTGCGGACGAACACCGGCCCCCCGGCCTCGCGCAGGCGTTGATAAAGCTCTGTCCGGTCGCCTGTGCGCTCCTGCCACCATTGCAGGTCGATCAACGGGGCGAAGTGCTGCTCGTCGAGGTCCGTCGCGCTCACAACATCCGATTCTGGCACTCACGTCACTTTAAGGCAATGCCGGGGTAGTGGCCCTGACGGCCCGATGTATCCACAACACCCTCTTGAACTCGGCAGATATCTAACATTAGTGTCACTAGTGGCGAACGGGCGGACCGACTAATCGAGGAGAGCGTATGACCCTACGGGTGGGCATTATCGGGGTGGGCTGGGGTGCCCACGTGCAGGTGCCCGGTTTCCGGGCGGCCAAGGGCTTTGAGCCGGTGGCGCTGTGCGCGCGCACCCCCGATCGGCTCGAACGGGTGGCCGCGAAGCTGGGCATCGAAGAAACCTCCACCGACTGGAAGTCGTTCGTCACCCGCGACGACCTCGACGTCATCTCGGTTGCGACGCCCACGACGCTGCATCACGATATGACGCTCGCCGCCCTGGCCGCCGGCAAGCCGGTGCTCTGCGAGAAACCACTCGCCGGGGACTTGGACGCGGCGCGCGACATGGTGCGCGCCGCCGTCGCGGCCAACGTGCCCACCGCCTGTTGCTTCGAGAACCGTTGGAACCCGGACTGGTTGGCTGTCGCGGATCGGGTGCGCTCCGGTTTTCTGGGCACCCAGTACCTGGCCCGCGTGAGTCGCAGCGCGTCGTACTGGCACCCGAGTCATCCCTTGCAGGCGCACTGGATGTATGACCGTGAGCAGGGTGGCGGATACCTCGCGGGCATGTTGGTGCACGATCTCGACTTCCTGTGCAGCCTGCTCGGCCGCCCGGTGTCGGTGTGCGCGGAGGTTCGCACCAGCGATCCAGTGCGTGAGTTGCCCGATGGTGGGACGCTGCAGGTCACCGCCGATGACACCGCCGCGCTGCTGATGCGGATGGAGTCCGGGTTGACCGCTGTCATGAGCGTGTCGGTGATGGGCGCGCACGCCGATCACTACCGCCTGGAACTATTCGGCTCCGACGGCACCATCATCGGCGACGGCGACTTGCGTTCCGCGACCTACAGTCTCGGCGCGGCCACCGACGACGGCCTGAGTCCGCTGACGGTCGACGAACGAGAACCCGCGCACCCCGAGCGGCTCCCCGGTGGGCTGGCGGGCCACGCCAGCCGGGCCATGGCCCTGATGCTGCAGGACTGGCTCCCTGCATTCGACGGCGCACCCAGTGCAGCGCCCACCTTTGAGGACGGGCTGTTGTCGCTGGCGGTGATCGACGCCGCGCACCGATCCGCCGAAGGTGGCGGCTGGGAACCGGTGCAAGCATGAAAGGCGGACCATCGATCAAGCATCTCGACGACGTCCCGGCTGAGGAGATGCTGCGCTATGAGTTCGCCGACGGCCACACGGCATCCATTTGGGAGAAGTGGATTGAACTGTCTCCGCGCTACTTTGCGTTTTGGAACAAGTGGGACCCGGGCGCCATCTCAGCCCAACACGGGCACACCGGCGATCACAGCAACTTCATCTTGGCCGGCGAGATTCGGTGTGGTGACGTGGTCGCCCGAGCGGGCACGCACATCATGCTCGAGTGGGGCGATGTATTCGGACCGTGGGAGGCCGGCCCACAAGGGTGCGAACTCTATGGCTTCATCGCCGGTGAAGGACAACCATTCAGTGGCGACCCCGCGCCCTACGAAGCGCTGTTGGCTGCGCGCGGCGCCCGGGCCGTACCGTTACCGATGCCAAAACGCCTGCCGCCGTGGATCCTCGCCAGAATGGGCGGCGCGTTCGACTCCTCGGTGACTCAGTGGGAGCCGCCGTCCGCCAAAGGCGGATAGGTCAGCACGCCACGAATGTTCGCCCCCGCGTGCATGTCGGCGTAGCCGTCGTTGACCTTCTCCAGGGAGTACGTGCGGGAGACCATGGACTCGAGGTCCACCTGACCGGCGCTGTACAGCTCGAGAATTTTCGGAATGTCGGCGCGCGGGTTGCCCGAGCCGTAGAGGGTTCCGATGATCTGCTTCTCGGTGAGCGTCAGGTCCATTAGGTTGGCCCGGATCTCGCGCTCCAGCATCGGGTGGATATTGGTGACTACCAGCTTGCCGCGCTTGGCTGTCATCGCAAGGGCCTGGCCGACCAACTGACCGTCACCGACGCCCATCGCGCAGATGAACTTGTCCACCCCGCGGTCCCAGGTAGCCTCGGCTACAACAGATTTCGCTTCGTTCCAGTCCGCCGCCGTGTGAGTGGCCCCCATCTTGACGGCTTCTTCCCGCTTGTACTCCGACGGGTCGATGACGGTGATCGTGCGGGCGCCCGCGAGCCGAGCACCCTGAACCGCCGCGGCGCCGATGCCTCCGACACCTGCGATGGCCACGGTGTCGCCCGGCCGCACCTCGGCGGCGTACACCGCCGACCCCCATCCGGTGATGAAGCCGCACCCGAGAAGGCAGGCGAGGTCGAGTCGGTAGTGCTCCGGAATCTTGACGCAGCTCGCCTCGTGGACCACCGTGTGATGTGAGAAAGAGCCGATACCACAGGCCAAGGCCAAGTCCCTATCGCCGATATGGTGGCGGGCGGTTCCATCGTGAATCTGCATGCCGGAGTAGATCTTTGCGCCGAGGTCACAGAGGCTCTGATGGCCGGTCGAACACGACGGGCACCGGCCGCAGGACGGAATGAAGCTGAACACGACGTGGTCGCCAGGGGTCAGCCACGACACGTGGTCGCCGACGGCCTTGACCACGCCGGCACCCTCGTGTCCGCCGATGCAGGGCAGCGCGATGGGCATGTCGCCGGTGACGAGGTGGTCGTCGGAATGGCACATCCCCGAGGCGTGCAGCTCGACCAAAACTTCGGTCGCCTTCGGCGCGTCCAGCTCGATGGTCTCGATCGTCCACGGCGTGTTGCGTTCGTACAGGACCGCTGCCTGCGTTTGCATGAAAATCCCTTCGGGGCTTATCGAATGATGGCTTGATGTTCGACGAAGCTGGCGATTCCCTCGGGTCCGCCTTCGCGGCCGATGCCGGATTGTTTGAATCCGCCGAACGGGCTGGCGAAGTCGAGCACCGCGGTCGAATTAACCGCCACCGATCCCACTTCCAGCCGCGTCGCCACCGTCGCCGCTCGCTTCTCGTCGGACGACCACACCGCGCCGACAAGTCCGTAGCGAGAGTCGTTGGCGATAGCCACCGCATCGGCCACATCATCGTCGGCCCCGTCGTCATAGGCGATGACGACTGCGACCGGACCGAAGACCTCCTCGCGGGCGATCTCCATATCATTGGTGGCCGCGACGAGTGCGGGGGAGACGAACCATCCTGGGCCATCGCGGCGTTCGCCGCCCACGAGGACCTTGGCGCCTTCGTCTCGCGCGCGCGAGAGAAATCCTTCGACCCTGTCCCGCGCAGCCTCGTTGATCAGCGGCCCGACATCAGTGGCCCGGTCGGCCGGATCTCCTAAGGTGAGTGCGGCGACCGCCTGGGTCAGTGCCGCCACGTATTCGTGATAGCGGCTGCGTGGCAACAGGATTCGCGTCAAGGCGGCGCAGAGCTGGCCGTTGTTGCCCATCACGCCGCTCACAAGTCCCGGCACCGTGTTATCCAGATCGGCGTCGGGCAGCACGATCGCTGCGGACTTACCACCCAGTTCGAGGCTGTACCGGCGAATGCGGGACCCGCACGACGCGGCGATCCGCGCGCCCACAGCTGTCGATCCGGTGAAGCTGATCTTGTCGACTCCCGGATGCTCGGTGAGCAGCTCACCGGTGGCGGCACCGCCGTTGACGATGTTGACCACGCCGTCGGGTATCCCGGCCTCTTCGATCGCCTCGGTCAGCACTGTGAATTCGAGCGGTGCGTCGGGAGCCGGTTTCAACACCACTGTGCATCCTGCGGCCAACGCAGGGCCCAGCTTCAAGGCCGCGATGAACAGCGGCGTGTTCCATGGCACGATCGCGCCCACCACCCCGACGGGGACTTGGCGCACCTCGACGGTCCCACCCGTCATCGAAGGACGGGTCGCAACGAACGGATAGTCGGGAGTCAGTGCCGCGTACGCCTTCAGCACCCCGACTGCCGTGATCACCTGACCGAAGGTGCTCCACGACCGAGGTGACCCGATCTCAGCGGTAGTCAGGTCGGCCAAATCGCCCTTGCGTGCCCCGAGCGCATCGGCCAGCCGGCCGAGTGCGGCGCCGCGTTCGGCGGCGGAGGTAGCTACCCATGCGGGTAGGGCCGCGCGGGCGGCTGCGACGGCGGCATCGACGTCGTCTCGGCCGGCGACACCCACCGCGCCCAGCACCTCGCCGGTGGCCGGAGAAGTCACATCGACCGTCTCGACGGTGGTTCCGGTGATCCATCTACCGGCGACGTAGCTTGGCGCCAACTCGACCATGGCAATCGATTCTGGCATCAATGTCATCTTTCGACAAGCGGCTCATTTGTGCTCTAGGTGCCACCCTGGTTTCCATCCTGGGGTTTTTCTGACACTATTGGTCACTATGACTTCATCGTCTGAAGGCGACGTCAACGTGGTGGTCGGACAGCCCTGGGAGGTCGTCGTCGAGCGCGGCAAGATCGCCGAGTTCGCCGAGGCCATGCTGAGCGACGAGCCTGCCTACCGAGGTCTCGACGCGATCATCCCTCCGACGTTTCTCACCAGCGCCGCTCGGTGGGCACCGCCCGGAGTGCGGGTCGATGTGGGCTTCGACCGCAAGCGCCTACTGCACGGCGAGCAGGAGTACACCTTCCATGGCGACCTTCCTGCCGCAGGCGACGTGCTCACTGCTGTGGAGCGGGTGATCGATCGCTACGAAAAGCCGGGTAAGCGCGGCGGCACGATGCGGTTCGCCACGGTCGTTACCGAATACCACGACGCGGTAGGCACGTTGGTCGCCGAGGCGAAGGCGACGTTCATCGAAACGGCGGCCAAGAAGTGACGACCATGAGTGCCGTGCATGTCGGCGCGCAGGCACCCTCGCGCGAGTTCGGGCCGCTGACCCGCCAGATGTTCGTCCGTTACGCCGGGGCGTCCGGGGACCTCAACCCCATGCACTACGACGACGAACTCGCACGGTCCGCCGGCTACCCATCGGTCTTCGCCCAGGGCATGTTCTCGGCAGCGCTGCTCGCGGGATTCGCGACCGACTGGCTGGGCGCGGCGAACGTGCGCCGATTCGGGGTCAGATTCCGCGAAGAGGTCTGGCCGGGCGACGTGTTGACCTGCTCGGGAACCGTCACGGAGGTATCCGAAGAGGCGGACGCCGACCGGCTGACCGTCGCGTTGACCGCCACCCGCCAGACGGGTGGCGTGGCAATCACGGGCACTGCGGAGTTCCTCGTCCCGCGAAACGCGCCACCGAGCGCCGCATCCAGCGGGGATCGGCCATAGGCTTAACCGATCATGTCCGAAGCCTCGATCGTTCGCCGGGCCAGTTACGGTCCGTCCAGCCCCGCCATCGGCGCCCGCGGCGCCAGCACGCGGAGCAGGATCACCGAGGTGTCGCTGGAGCTGTTCGGCCGACTCGGATACTTCGACACCTCGGTCGACGCGATCGCCAAGGGCGCCGGAGTGTCCCGGGCCACGCTGTACCAGTACTTCAAGGGCAAGGACGAAATTTTCCTCGAGCTCCTCAACGAATGCGGGAGCGCGCTGTTCCGGGTGGCACGACGTATCGGACCGCTCGGGCCGGACGAAGTGGGCTTTGACAACCTGAACTGGTGGCTCGGCGAGTGGAGTTGGGTCTTCGAGAAGTACTCCACGATGTTCGTGCAATGGACCGCGATTGCCTCGTCGGACACCAAGGTGCGTCCTGAGATCACCAGGTTCGTGCGCAGCTACAACCACCGTGTCGCCGAGCGGCTCGTCGCGTCGGGCATCAAGGGCCTCGACCCGGAAGTCGCGGCCATGACGATGACCGCACTCGTGCACCGCATCAACCTCTTCGTGCACACCAACCGCGCCTATGACCGGACGGCAAAAGACGCGGTCGACACGCTGTCGGTCTTTCTCCAGCTGACGTTGTTCCCCGACACACCACCTGCGGTGTTGAGCTCGCTGCGGTTACACGGCAGCGCTAATCCGGCGGCCGATGTGGAGGCCGTCGAGGTGCCGCATGAACCGAGCATCGAGGGACTATCCATCAGCGAACGCACCGCCGGTCTGAGCAAGCGGGCCGTCGCTACAGTGACAGCGCTGGCCGACGCCGGCGCGGCTCAGTTCCGCGCCCGCGGATATCGCAGCACCAGCGTGGACGACATCGTCGACGCAGCTGCCGTCGCTCGAGGCACGTTCTATAAGTACTTCAGCGACAAGCAGGACCTACTCGCTGCCGTAGCGGCTGAGATCTACGGCGCCGGAATGTCGTTCGCAGAACGAATCTCGGCCCTCGACCCCATCACTGAAGAATCGACTCTGCGGCACTGGCTGGCGACCTACGTCGAGTTTTACGACAGGTATTCCGGTTGCATCGAGGCGTGGGTGGAGGGCACCACTGACGACCCCACGATCACCGGCATCGGCGAGCACGGTCAGGTACTGATGGACCTGGGTGCGGCCAGAATGCTGATTCGGCGACCGGGTCCATATCCGTTCGACCCACTGGTCTCGGCGCTGATTCTGCGCGCGCTCGTCACGAGGGTGCCGCAGGCCGCCGTGGATCTGCCCGACCCGATGGACGACGACGGCGTGGTCGATCTCCTGATCAGCTGTATCAAACGCGGGTTCTTCGGGCGGGCAAGTTAAATCGCGAGAGCGGACGTGGCGACGGCCATCCCCGTGATCCACTCTGGAACCGGCTCGTAGGCCAATGCCGTGACTGGCCTTCCGCCTCCGGCGGCTCCGGCTGCGACCCAGGTCCTCACCTCGTTGGCACCAGCACCTGCCAGCGTGTGCGCGGAGTCCACGAGTCGAATCAGCGTCGTGGTGTCCCAGGTCGACATCGCCTGCAGCACCTCGGCATCCCAGTCCGGCTTGATCTTGTTGCGCGCGTCCGCCATGCCCTCGGCGATTATTCGGGCCCGCTCGTCGTCGCTGAGTTGATAGCTGTCGACCTCCAGACTTGGTGGCGAGTGCGAAAGCCCGCCGGTGCCGATCAGAAGCACACGCCGATCCTGCGCATCGAGGAATCGCGCGACGGCGGCGCCGAAGTCGGCGACTCGCCGACCGGTCGGCAGCGGTGCTGTCGCACAGTTCACCGCTATCGGAATGACAGCCTTGGCATCCAAAGTGCCAAGGAGATCCCGAATCGGCTGTGCGAAGGCATGATCCAGTTCGATGTCTCGGCATACCGCGATGTCGAAACCTTCGACGAGTAGGTGCTCGGAGAGCTCGCGTGCCAACGCCGACGGGACGGCCAACCCGCCAGCGGGATGGCCACCCTCGGCCATGATCGAAGCCGACAGTGCGACCGCGAACGTGGGTACCACAGTGGTGAATGCGCGGCGGTGATCGCCACCGAACACGATGACGATCTCGGGGTCGAAATTGCGCACCGTAACCGCGGCCGTTGCCAGAGCTGACCGGAACTCGGGCCCGAACGCATGCTCGACGTCGCGCTCCTTGCCCGGACTATGGCTCGCGCACACCACCAAGCGTCCAGATGTCAACGCGACCACCGCCTCTCCGTAAGTGACACTAATGTTAGATGGGTGGCCGAAGATGGTCCAATCCATGTCGGGTGTGGCAATGCCGACGGTCGTCTATCCAACGCGCACCATCTGACGCCGAGTTCTGCGTCGGTTGCGATCAGGTGGATGCACGGCCCTGATGCAGAAAATGTTGCTAGTCCACGACGGATATCGCGCCCTCAGGGCAGTTGGCGGCGCCGTTGCGCGCCTGCTCGACGTACTCGTGCGGCACCTCACCGTCCCCAATCACGTGGCCGTAGCCCTCGTCGTCATCGGTGAATACGTTGGGCGCCAACGCATAACACATGCCGTGGCCCATGCACTTGTCGGCGTCGACCGTGGCTCTCAAGCGGCACCGCCTCCCTCGATCGTCAGGTGGAGGGAGTCCAGTCCGACGGTGCCCCGCGGCCAATGCACCCGCGGTGTCGTTCCCGGCGTGATGTGGTAATTCGGGATCCGCTTGTGCCATTCCTCGTAGAGCACCTGCATTTCCAGCCGCGCGAGGTGTGAGCCCAGGCAACGATGTACACCCATGCCGAAGGAGACGTGCCGGTTCTCCGTGCGGTGGAAGTCGATCTCAAAGGGGTGGGGAAACTGTTGCTCGTCCCGATTGGCGACGGCCAGGTAGCTGGTGATCCGGCTGCCCTCTGGCAGGGTGTGACCGGCGACCGTCACCTCCTTGGTGCTCACCCTGGGAATAAAGGGCGCCGGGGGGTCCAGCCGCAGTAGCTCTTCCATCGCGGCCGGCACCAACGATGGGTCTTCTACGATTTCCCGGCGCCTGTCTGGATTCTCGGCCAGGCGCTGCATTCCGAATCCCAGCGAATCCATCACCGTGTCGAGACCGGCGAGCACGAACAGGAAGCACAACCCGATCGCCTCTTCATCGGAAAGAGCATCTGGTGGTTCGATGCTCAGCACCTGACTGAGCACGTCGTCTCCTGGGGTGCCGCGCCGCTTCTGAATCGTCTCGCTGAGGTACATGAAAAGTTCGAGCGCCTTCTGCATACCCTCTTGAGCCGCTTCATCGTCCGACGTCTGGCCCTCGGCCGCACTGAGGTTCAGCACGGCGTCCTTCCACTCGATGAATTGGTCACGCATCTCGAGTGGCAGTCCGAATAGTGTGAGGAAGACCTGGATTGGGAACTTGGCAGCGACTTCGGCGATGAATTCGCATTCTCCGCGCTGCACGATCGGGTCGATCAACTCGACGACCTGCGTACGCAGGCCGGGCTCGAGCGGCTTGATCACCCGCGGGCTGAAGAACGGCTGCAGTATTCGACGGTAACGAGTCTGCTCGGGAGGATCGAACGCGATGGGCACCAACGGGACTGGGCTGGCAAGGATGTCGAACGCGCGCTTCGATGAGAACGCCGCCGGATCTTTGAGGATCAGTTCCACCACGTCTCGATGCGTAGCCGCGTAGCCACCCTCGACTTCGACGACGGGGTGCTCGTTCATCTGTCGCCAGGCGTCGTCGCGGGCCTCCGGCATCGGGAGGTCGTCAGTGGAAACCTTGGGCAGTGCGTCGGTGGTCAATCCCGTCCTCGATTTCTACTCGGCGCGCGGGCGTTCTCACTGTGACCGCGGATACAGCTAGAAGTTTGCCATTAGCGTCAGATATAGACAACACCCCCTCACGTGCGCTCCTGGTATCTCGTCGCCATAAATAACCTTTCAGCTGCTATTTAACAGGCTCGACACCGTTCTGAAATTAGTAGACAGTCACGTCAGACATCCGCGGACCGTTGACAACTATGACAGTGAACTGCCATCTTTGTGGGCACCCGAACGCCGAAGGAGACGTCACAAATGACCGACCTCAGAAATCCCGATCGGGTCGCCGGAGCCGGACCGGGGTCGCCCGCGCCGACAGAGATCAAAACGCTTCGGCCGGTGCTGTTTTGGTCGACTGTCGGGGCGGTCTGCATCGCCTTCGCCGCGTTTGTCTATCTTTCCTGGATCTTGTCGGGGAACGCCACGCCGGTGGGTCCCGGCCCCGACCCGATCCCCGGCGGCACTCAGGTCGCGATGATCGTATTCCAGATCGCCTGCCCCATCCTGGCGCTGATCGCGATTGTTTACGTCATACGGAAGAGCCTGCGCGAACGTACGCTTTGCGTGGAGGCCGCCGTGGTGATCGGATCCGCGATCGCATGGTGGCACGACCCCCTGATCAACTGGTTCCAGCCGGTTCTGTTCTACAACGCCGGCCTGGTCAACTTCGCCAACTGGATGGAGAACGTTCCCGGATCGCTCAGCCCGGGAAGCCGGTTCATGGTCGAGCCGGTGCTGATGATCGGGATGATCTACATCTGGATGCCGCTGGCCATGGGCAAGGTCGCGAAGTGGGGGATGGGGCGTGCGCGGCACCGCTGGCCGACGCTCGGGCCCGTCCGCACTTTCTGCGCCGGTTGGCTTTCGGTGTACGCCATCGAGTTCCCGCTCGAGATATTCGCCGTGCACCACGGTCTGGTCGCCTATCCAGCGTCGATTCCCAGCGTCACGTTGTGGGCGGGGCAGACGGTGCAAATACCGCTCTACGGCCCCATCCTGTGGTCGCTCGTGCTGACATCGAGTGGCGCCCTGATGTTCTTTCGCAACCGGAACGGCCAGATCCGCGTCGAGGGCGGCATAGAAACGCTGCACTGGGCGGGAACGAAGACCAAGGCGCTGCTGCGGGTGCTGGCGGTGACGGGCTTCTATCACGTCGTAGCCATCGGGGTGTACGACCTGCCGGTGAACATCGCGGGCTTCTACGCCGGGCCCACCGACACCTATCCGAGCTACCTGCGCACGCAGTACTGCGGGCCGGACACGCCTCGGCCGTGCCCCGACGGAACGCTGTTCGACGATCACTAGTGTCGTGAGTCGCCATCTCTGCGGCAGTACCTTTCTCGCGCCGCGACTGAGCGCGGGCAAAGTGCGAGAAACCCTATGCGCAACTTCAGTTTCGCGGTTCTCGTGGCTGAACCATCAGCGCTGATCCAACAACTGACGGCCCGTCGCGCGCTACTTCAACACCGACGGCAGCGCCGCGAACTCCTGCCGAATAAGGTCGTCCAGCCCGCGATTTGGGGTCGACAACCACTGATTGAGGGCTCGCTCGACGAGAAGCATTCCCACCGACGCCAGCAGCTGGCATTCGCTGTCGGGAGAGGGAAGCCGACGGCGTGCGGCAATAACCTTGGCGACCGTCTCCGCGTTGGCCTCGTGGTTCTTGCGCTCGCGGCCAATCAGCACCAGCGACGAGGCGACGGCCTCGTGATACTGCGCGATCCTGCGGCGGATGCGTTTCAGGCCGGGCGCGAGCAGTGCGAACGAGTTGACCATGGCTTCGTAGTCGGATAGTTCGTCGGGCTGGGCCAGGTAGACCCCGCTGACGGCGTCGATGAAGTCGTATTCGCCAAAGAACAGCACCGACTCCTTGGTCGGAAAGTAGCGGAAGAAGGTCCGCGGCGACACGCCCGCGCTCTCAGCGATCTGGTCGGTGGTCGTCTCGTCATAGCCGTTGGCGCTGAACAGATTCAGCGCGGCCTCCAACAGTGCGATGCGCATCTTGTCGGCATGCTCGCCCCGCGGTGAGCGGTCGCCCCGTGCCATCACGTCACCTCCTCGACCGGATCGGGTGTCCCGACAGTACAGCCGTGGCGAGTCGCGCCACATCGTTGACACCCACGAAATACACGACAATACTTTCGCACATATGACAGTCTACTGTCATAGGAGGGATTCAATTCATGACAGAGCTCGATATCGCTGGCACTGTGAACATCAACGATCTACCCTTTGCGACGGACCGCTCCCGCGCATGGCGGGAGCTGCGCGCCGAGGGTGAGGCGGTGGCCTCAGGCGAGGAGATCGTCCTGACCAGCGCCGAGGCGGTTGAGTTCGCGGCGAAGAAGCCCGAGGTCTTCTCCTCGGCACGGGCCTTCGACCGCCTCGGCAGTCCGGTTCCGCTCGTTCCGATCGCCATCGATCCGCCGGACCACACCAGGTTCCGCCGCCTGCTGGATCCGTTCTTCAGCCCCAAGAAGATGGCGGAGCGCGAGCCCGAGTTGCGCAGGCAGGCGGGCGAACTGATCGACGCGATCGTGTCCAGAGGCGAGTGCGACGTGGTTCCGGATCTGGCTACGCCATTTCCCTCGCAGGTCTTCTTGACGCTGTTCGGGCTGCCGATGGCCGATCGGGACAGGCTTGTGCAGTGGAAGGACTCGATCCTCGAGTTCACCGACCCGAGCAGCGCGGAGGCGACGCCAGAGGTGCTCGCCCACGCGATGGAACTCTTCACCTACCTGACCGAACACATCGCAGAGCGGCGCGCCGACACCACGGGCAGCGACATGCTCACGCAGCTGATGCAGAACACCGATGACGGTGGGATGTCTGACAACGAGATCCTCGGGCTGTGTTTCATGTTCGTGCTCGCCGGCCTCGACACCGTGACCTCAGCCGTGGGATTCTCGCTGGCGAAACTGGCGGGTGATGTCGACCTGCGTCATCGAATCAGCAACGACTTCACGCTCATTCCGGCGTACATCGAGGAAATATTGCGTGTCGACGGACCCGTTCCGTTCGCTCCTCGCGTTACTACCGAGGAGATCGAAGTCGCGGGCAGGGTGGTGCCCAAGGACACGACGGTCATGCTCAGCTACGGCAGCGCCGACCGCGATCCGCGTCGTTACTCCGACGCAGACAACGTCCATCTGGACAGCAAGGCAGTACATTTCGCATTCGGGCGTGGACCGCATAGGTGCCTGGGCTCTCATCTGGCGCGCTTGGAGCTGCGACTCATTCTCGAGGAGTGGCACACTCGCATCCCGGAGTACAGTTTGGCCGACGGCAAGGAACCGCAGATGCCCTGGCCTACCGGCACGATGGGACTCAAATCGGTCCCGCTGACATTCAAGCCTCAGTAGAACTGTCTGCCGACTGTGCCGTTCCGTACGCAACACGCCGCTCTTGGCGTACGAAACGGCACAGTCGATTCACGACCTTCTCGCGCAAGCGCTAGTCCACCTTGGGAATGACCTCTTCCGCGACCCAGGCCATGTGGTCGAGGTAGGCGTTGAAGTCGTCCAGCGGCGGCGGATTGACCCACGTGTCGGTGACGCCGTACTCGGCCAACATGTTGCAATTGTCGATCACCTGCTGAGCGCTCTGGCCGAACTGAGCATTGGGATCGTCGACGATTGCGTGCTCCTGGCCAATGGACAGCATGGCGAGGCTGTAGAAGACCGAGAAGGGCCGGTCCTCGAACCCGGGTTGCGACCGCAGGTAATCCAGCTTCGCCGGCAGCTCGTCGGGTTTGGTCAGCCACGGTGCCCAGCCATCGCCGAAGCGCGCGGCGCGTCGCAGCACGGCGTCGGCGTCGCCCCCCATCCAGATGACGGGATGCGGTTGGCGAATCGGCTTGGGGCCGAACGCGATGTCATCGAACTTCACGAATTCGCCGTCGAAACTCGGTGTGTCGCTGTGCCACAGCTCGAACATCGCGGCCAGCGACTCATCGACCACACGGCCGCGCTTGTTGAAGGGCACACCGATGGCGTCGAACTCGTCTTTGAGCCAGCCGACGCCCACGGTGACCTGCGCGCGACCACCGCTGAGCCAGTCCAACGTGGCGATCTGTTTGGCGGCGACGATCGGGTTGTGCAGCGGAAGAATCGTCACCATCGACCCGATGGTGATCGTCGACGTCGCTCCCGCGATGAAGGCTTGGGCGGTGGTCGCGTCGAAGTAGTGATTGCCGGACAACTCCACGTGGGACGTCGGGGTGAAGAAGTGCTCGGGCAGGAAGACCATCGAGTAGCCCAGCTCCTCGGCGCGGTTCGCGACGTTGGCGATGTCCCGTCCGCCCAGGTCGTGTTCCCACGGTTGGGTGATCGCCGCGACGTGCATGCAGTTGGGCAGATAAACAGCGAATCTCATTGCCAGCCTCTCCCTATTCGGAGTCGTAGATGTTCCAGGGGCGCGTGTGGTCGGCGACCGTAGCGGCTATGTGACTTCAGAAGGTATGACAGTCGACTGTCAGAGTCAACGGTGGCGCCGGTAGAATCGGTCATCGCGCGATCCGAATTCGCCCAATGACCGCACCGCAACCAAGGAGCACCTTGAAAATCCGCGACAAGGTCTTCGTCGTCACCGGCGGGGCAAATGGGATGGGCCGACACGTAGCGCTATCGCTCGTCGACAAGGGGGCGCGGGTGGCCGCGGTCGACGTCGACGAAGCGGGCTTGAAAGAGACTGTGGCTCTTGGCGGTCCGCGATCCGACAAGATCTCCACGCATGTGCTCGATGTCGTCGATCGATCGGCCACCCGGGCACTCCCCGACGCTGTCGTGGCGGCCCACGGCGCCGTCGACGGACTGGTCAACGTGGCCGGCATCATCCATCGTTTCGCAAGGCTCAACGAGCTGGAGTTCGACGAGATCGAACGGGTGCTGAACATCAACCTCTACGGCGTGCTGAACGTGACAAAAGCGTTCCTGCCGCATCTACTGAAGCGTCCGACGGCGCACATCACCATCGTGTCGAGCATGGCGTCGTATGCCCCGGTGCCTGGTCAGGTGATCTACGGCGCGTCCAAGGGGGCGGTCAAAATGCTTGCGGAGGGCCTGAATTCCGAACTACGCGGCACCGATATACGCGTGAGCGTTGTGTTCCCCGGAGCCGTCAGAACGGACATCGCGGTCAATTCGGGCGCGATGACCCCGCAGGAAAACGAAGCCACGGCGAACACCATGCGGATGTTGCCGCCGCCGGTGGCCGCTGCCAAGATCGTCCGCGGCATCGAGAAGAATTCCTACCGGGTCTTCGCGGGGTTCGACGCGTTTGTGCTTGACAAGCTGAGCCGGGTGGCGCCGCTGCTGGCCGCGAGGCTGATCTGGAGGCAGATGCGGGACGTGCTGCCGCCGGCGCGCTAAGAGGCGAGGAGCTTGCCCGTGCCCAGATCCGAGTAGGCCTCGGCGAAACGGCCGAGCACCGCGGTGACGATATCCACCGAGTACATCTGATCCGGCGTGATGGCCCACATACAGAAACCCCACGCCGGGCTCTCGCGGTAGGCGGTCCACATCTGCTCGCGATCGGGCGCCGACGTCACGCCCGCGTCCAGCAGCCGTCCGCGGTAGTTGTCAAGCAGTTCCCGCTCGTGTGCGCGACGGAGGTCCGGTGGCAGAGCGCCAATGAGTGAATAGCCGACATCGTGCGACCACGACCCGCGCCGAACCAGTTGCCAGTCGAGGACGCCCATTCGGCCGTCGGGAAGCGCGTATGTGTTGCGCGGATGTGGATCACCGTGCAACAGCGTGAGCGGGTCACGGGAGACCTGCTCCTGCAGCTTCCAGAATGCCGCTTCCATGGTGTCCGCATCCGTACCTGCGGCGTCGAGCTGCGCTTTCTTGTGCGGATGATCGAGGAAGGCGCGGATGATCGCGAACCCACTGGCGCGCAGGAACTCGGCGAACCCCCCGGTGAGGGGGTGCTGCAGCCAGGACAGGTCGCCCCCTCTGGTCAGTCGCCGGCTGCCCCAAAAGGGGGCGTGCACCTGGCTCAGGGTGCACAACAGCTCGTCGACCTGCTCTACCGAAAGTCCGGCGACGGCATCGGGAACCTGAGCTCCGCGCAACGAAATGTCTTCGCCGACAATGATGAACTGCGACGGGCCGTCCAGATGATCGGCGAAGTACGTCGTCATCGTCTCGACGGTCAGATCGGCGCGAAGGTCGCGGTAGAAACGGGTCTCGTCATCGAGGAGGACGGTCCCGCCGCCGCCCTCCGACAGCTCCACATCGACAGCGTCGGGCAGGTCGTGCACCGTGCTCAACTGGGTCTTGAGGAAGAGGTTGCGCGGCAGTCGAGTGGCGGGGTCGGCGTACTCCACGTCGAGATGTACGTGAGATGTGGTGCCCTGCCAGGTGTGTCGCACCGCGACGCCGGTGACCTCCACCCCGGGGTCACTGCGGCGCAACAACGACGTCAGCACTTCGGGAGTGACGTCATTTGCAGAGCGCAGTGTGATGCACAGGTCCTGGCTGGCCATCGTAATCCTCGTCGTTGAGCGGGCTTGACCGTGTCACACCAACGACACGCTCGTTTACTATGACAGCTGACTGTCATAGTGACGCACGGTAGCACCGACCGACGTCAAGAGTGTGGGACTTCTCGGACCAATCCGAGGGAATGGCGGCGTGGGTGGATGTGGATCCAGTTATCCGCCTGATCGACTGGGACAGCGGAGCCGCAGAGGAATGGCCACGGCAGCACCATCACGGACCGATCGGCTGACGGCGTGGTCGTGTGCGCGGTGACAAGCGTCCGATGTTGTGCATCAATTGAACCGGCGGCTGCGCCGTGGGCCGCCCAGCTTTCTCCTCTCCGACGCGCGAAGTGGCTGGTCCATCCCCAGTACGCCGGGTCAGTTTCGCGAAGTCGTGGATCACCACACTCTTGCCCGCGACGACGATCCACCCACGTTGGACGAAGTCGGCGAGCACCTTGTTCACCGTCTCACGTGAGGCACCGACCAGCTGCGCGAGTTCCTCCTGGGTCAGGCCGTGCGCCACGCGTACCGCCGCGCCCTCCGGTTCGCCGAACCGGTGTGCCAGCAGCAGGAGTTGCTTGGCAACTCGACCGGGTACATCGGTGAAAATCATGTCCGACAATGCGTCCTGGGTGCGGCGCAGTCGACGGGCGAGCACCTGCAGCAACTGCTCACCGATCTGTGGCCAGTCCGCGATCCACGACCGCAACGCCGTGCGGTCCATCGACATCGTTTGCACCGCTGACACTGCGGTCGCGGTCGATGTTCGCGGGCCGGGATCGAAAATCGACAGCTCACCGAACATGTCAGAGGGGCCCATGATGGCCAGCAGGCTCTCGCGGCCATCGTCCATCCGTCGGCCGATCTTCACTTTGCCGTCGATAACGATGAACAACCGATCACCCGGGTCCCCCTGGGTGAAAACCTTGTGCCCCCGCGGAAAATGCACAGGCCGTAGGTTGGCGATCAGCGACGACACGGCCTCCGGTTCGACCCCTTGGAAGATCCCGGCCCTGGTCAAGATGGCGTGGGCATTCGGAGACAGGGGCATCGCAGTCCTTCAGTTCCGTCCAGGGCCACCCCCGGAGTATTATAGCTATAACTATTTAGCTATATGGATCTGATGATGGCAAGCGAGCACTGACGACGCTCGTTGACTATGACAGTCGACTGTCATACTGTCGCGGTAGCACCAGCCGACGTGAAAGGCGTGTCACCATGGCCCAAAACCTCTTCATTGCGTTGACCAACCCGATCGAGGGCGAGGACGACGCCTTCAACAAGTGGTACGACACCCAGCATGTGCCCGAGGTTCTCGACGTCCCCGGTGTCGTCTCGGCCCAGCGATACGACATCGTGGACCTGCCGGTCCCCGACGATCCGGATCTGCCTGCCCAGCTCCCGCCGCCGACGCACCGTTACATGGTGATCTACGAGCTGGAACAGGAGCCCGAAGTCGTCATGGGTGAGTTCCTCAAGCGGGTCATGGCGGGCACGCTGACACTGGGCGAATGGCTGGACCTGACCACCGTGGCGCTCAATGGCTGGACACCCCGCGGCGAACGCGTGGTGGCAGGGTCATAATGGGCGAACTGTTGACCGTCATGCGCGCGCAGCGCGCGTGCCGGCGATTCGATCCTGACGGCAAGGTTCTCGACGCCGACGTGGAGCGCATTCTCGAGTCCGCCGTGCACGCGCCGAGCGCCGAGAACACCCAGCCGTGGTCGTTCGTCGTTGTCCGAAACGAGGACACCAGAGCCCAACTGGCCGGCTGGTGGACCGAGACGTGGAACGCAGGGGGCGGCGACTTCATCCGCCAGAGCGTCGACGACAAGGCGCTGGTGGCCGACCTCGAATATGGCTTCAACCGAGGCGGATTCGCTGCGGCACCGGTGGTCGTCGTGGTCTGCGCCGACACCGAACGAGTGCCGGAGATCTACGCGCCCTCCTCGATATATCCCGCGGTGCAGAATCTCCTTCTTGCCGCGGCCGACCTGGGTTATGCGTCCTGCTTGACGACTGGGCTCACCACCTTCGGCATCGACCGGGTCCGCGAGAAGCTTCAGCTGCCTGACACGTTGCTGCCCATGGCCGCGGTCTACCTCGGCAAGTCGGCCAGAAAGCTGTCGCCGCCACGTCGTCGTCCTGCCGTCTCGGTGACGTACCGCGAGCAGTTCGGCAAATCCTGGTGACAACCGTGACGAGAACGGAGCGCCGCCAATGGCGTTGGCAATAACCGAGGACCACGGCGCGCTTGCCGACGTCGCTAACGCGATGGTCGCAGGACGCTCCGGCACGGCGGGTGCCCGCCGCATTCTGCTCGAGCCGAAGTCGGAGGACCGGTGGTGGCTTGACGACGGCCTGTGGAAGGAGATCGTCTCCACTGGTTGGCTCGGCCTGCATGTCGACGGTCGGTTCGGTGGCGAGGGGTACGGATTGCCGGAGTTGGCGATCGTACTGGAGCAACTCGGCCGCGCCGCTATCGGAGGGCCGTTTCTGCCGACGGTTGCGGCTTCGGCGGTCATCGCCGAAATTGGGACCGACGAACAGCGCCAGCGATGGCTGCCGGGGTTGACGTCTGGTGACATTGTGGCCGGCATCGGCGCGACCAGCGATGTGACACAGTCGGATTCGGTTGTCAATGTGGGTTCGGTCGCCGCGCTGGCGGAACCGGCCGCGGACATCTTCCTGATACCGGTCGGCGAGGATCTGGTGCTGGTCGAGGCGGGGAACGGCCTCACGACACGACGTATCGACTCCGTGGACCAGGTCATGCAACCGATTACTGTGCTGGAGTTGTCGTCGGCCCCGGTTGCCGATCTCTTTGCCGGCGGCGCAGCGTCCGCCGCACGGATCGTCCGGCTACTGGCCGCTGCGGAGGCGGCCGGCGGCCTTGCCGCCTGCACCGAGATGGCGACGGCGTATGCGTCGACACGCGAACAGTTCGGGCGCCCCATCGGCTCGTTTCAGGCCGTCAAGCACCATTGCGCGAACATGTTGGTCGACACGGAACTGGCGGTGGCCGTCACGTGGGATGCCGCGCGCGCCAACCCTTCCGAGGCCGAGCTGGCCGCGACGATGGCGGCGGCATACGCGCTGCCGGCCTATCAGCGCGTAGCGTTGCAGAACGTGCAGGTGCATGGCGGCATCGGCTATACCTGGGAGCACGACGCCCACCTTTTTGTCCGGCGTGCCACGGTGCTGCTGGCGTTCGCGGGTGGACAGGAGGCGTTGCGCGACAAAGTGACTGAACTTCAGATGGGCGGTCAACGACGTCACCACTCGGTCGAACTGCCGCCCGAGGCCGAGCAGTATCGCAGGGCCGCAGAGGAATTCCGGGCCGAGCTGCGGCGCACCGACGCCTCCGAACAGCAGAAGCTGTGGGCACGTAGCGGATACCTCCAGCCGCATTGGCCGAAGCCTTACGGCAGGGGCGCCGACTCCGTCGAACAGTTGATCATCGAGGAAGTGCTCGCCGGACTCGAGAAGCCCAGTCTCGGACTGGGCGAGTGGGTGGTGCCTACTCTGCTGCAGCACGGCAGCGACGAGCAAATCGAGCGCCTGATGTGGCCCAGTCTCGAGGGCGAGTTGCGCTGGTGTCAGCTATTCAGTGAGCCGGGTGCGGGCTCGGATGCGGCGGCGGTCGCCACCAAGGCCAAGAAGGTCGACGGTGGTTGGTCGGTGACGGGGCAGAAGGTGTGGACCAGCGACGCGATGAACTGTCAGCGTGGCCTGGCCACGGTACGTACGGATCCGAATGCGCCCAAACACAAAGGCATCACCGCAATGGTCATCGACCTTGCCGACCCGAGAGTTCGGGTCCAGCCGCTCACCGAGATCACCGGCGAGACGTTGTTCAATGAGGTGTTCTTCGACGATGCCTTCGTGCCGGACCACGACGTTATCGGGGCGGTGAACGCCGGCTGGACCGTCGCGATGGCGACGCTCGGCAACGAGCGGGTATCGATCGGCGGCGGATCGGTGACGATGACCGCCGATGCGTTGCTCGAGTTGCTGGCGCGTCACCGGGCGGACGACGGTGGTCTGACTCGCGATGTCGGTGCTCTGCTCACCGAAGCGTATGCCGCTGGGGCACTCAACGTTCGGCAGGCAGCCCGCGCTGTGTTCGATACCGGGCCCGGTATCGAGGGCAACGTCGCAAAATTGTTCGGTGCCGAGCATGCCCAACGCGTCGCAGAGCTGGCGCTGCGCATCGCGGGGCCGGCCGTGCTCACCGGAGGCGAAGGACAAGTATTGCACGACTATCTGTTCAGCCGCTGCCTCACCATCGCTGGCGGGACGTCAGAGGTCGTCAGGAATCTCATCGCCGAGCGCATTCTCGGGCTGCCCCGAGAACCGATTGTCAAGTAGATCAGAGAGGCACCAAATGACCTGTGCCGTAGTAGGAATCGGTCGCACAACGTACTCGCGAAGTTCCGGTCGTACCACCCGCGCCATGGCGGTGGCCGCGTGCCGGGATGCGCTCGATGACGCCGGACTGACGCCGGCCGACGTCGACGGCATCTGCACCTACATGGCCAACGACTCCGAGCAGCCGATCTACGTGGGATGGGCGCTCGGTATCGACGAACTGTCCTGGGCGAACTCGATGTACGGCGGCGGCAACCTGGTAGCCGACCAGATCGCCACCGCGGCCGCCGTCATCGAGGCCGGCATGTGCAAGGCCGTCCTGGTGTATCGGTCGCTCAACGGCCGATCAGGGTACCGGTTCGGCCACATCGAAGGCCCGATGCACGTGCAGCATCACGACCAGTTCGACACCGCGTCGGGTTTCATGGTTCCGCCGCAGTGGTTCGCCATGTGGGCTCGTCGCCACCAGCACGAGTACGGCTCCACCTGTGAGGATCTCGGCCAGATCGCCATCACCCAACGCGCCCACGCGGGACCCAACGAGCACGCCCTGCGGCGCGAACCGCTGACGTTGGACGACTATCTGGCGGCCCGTTGGATCAACGAACCGTTCCGGGTCCTGGACTGTACCTCGGAGGTTGACGGCGCCGTGGCGATCCTGATCACCGGGGAGGACATCGCGCGCAACTGTAAGCAGCCGCCCATGTGGCTGGTCGGATCGTCGAACTCTCAAGGCGGTGCCGGATGGACCGAATGGGATGATCCAACCGAAATGTATTCGCGCACTGCGGGTCCGAAGATCTGGGAGCGCACGGGGCTCACGCCGGCCGATATGGACGTCGCCTGCATGTACGACTGCTTCACCTACACCGTGATGGCGACGATGGAGGGCTTCGGCTTCTGCGAAAAGGGTGAAGTGGGAAAGTTCTTTGCGACGGGCCGGGCCACTTACGGTGGAGACGTCGTCGTCAATCCGCACGGTGGGCTGTTGTCCGAGGGCTACATTCACGGACTCAACCACCATTACGAGGCGGCGCTGCAACTGCGCCACTCTGCGGGCGTCCGTCAGGTCGACGACGCGCAGCTGGCACTGGTCACCGCCGGCGGTGGCCCGTTCGGCGGCGCGAATGTATACAGCCGGGAGAAGCCATGACCAATCCTGCTCTGCTGCCACCAGTTCCGGTTCCCGACCCTGACACCGCGCCGTACTGGGAGGGGCTTCAGAACGGCAAGCTGCTGCTGTGCCGCTGTGACGACACCGGCAAGTGGATTCACCCGCCGCTGGAGCGCAGCCGATACACCGGCGGTCCCGTGCATTTCGAGGCAGTCAGCGGAAAGGGCACCGTCTTCAGTTACATCGTGGTTCGCCAGGCGTTGGTGCCGGGCCGAATGCCGCCCTACGTCGTCGGGCTGATCGAACTGGACGAGCAGCCGGGGTTGCGGATCAACGCGGTCATCGATTGCGACCCTGCGGATGTCCGCGTCGGCCAGGAGGTCACTCTACGGATAGCCGACCTCGGAGACAGCGGCTACCGCATCCCCGAATTCGTCATCAAGGATTCTGCCTAGGAGCGCAAAAGCGCGTGAGTGCCGAGATCTGAATAGGCTTCGGCGAACCGACCCATGATGGCGCCCACGAGCTCTTCCGAGTACATCTGCTCGGGGGCGATGGCCCACAGGCAGAATCCCCAGGCGGGGCTCTCGCGGTAGCCAATCCACATCTGCTCGCGGTCGGGCACCGATGTCAGTCCGGTGTCGAGCAGCCGGCCGCGGTAATTGTCCAGAAGTTCGCGTTCATGCTCACGGCGAAGATCTGGCGGCAGCGCCGAGATCAGCGCATAGCCGACGTCGTGCGACCACGCACCGCGGCGAATCAGTTGCCAGTCAAGGACGCCCACGCGGCCATCGGGCAGCGCATAGGTATTGCGCGGGTGAGGATCACCGTGCAGGAGGGTCAGCGGTCCACGTGCTACCCGCTCTTGCAAGGACCAGAACGACGCTTCGATTCCGTCGATGTCGGTGCCGGTGGCCTTCAAAATCGGTTGCTTGTATGGCGCCTGGACAAGCGTGCGGATGATCGCGAAGCCGTTGGTGCGCAGGAACTCTGCGAACCCTCCGGTGAGCGGACCTTGAAGCCAGGACAGGTCACCCCCGTCGTTCAGACGCGGGCTGGCCCAGTGCGCGGCATGCACCCGACTCAAGGTTGTCAGCAGCTGATCGACCTGCTCGACCGAAAGTCCCACCACCGCATCGGGAACCTGCGCACCACGAAGCGTGATGTCCTCACCGAGGATCATGAACTGCGCGGGACCGTCCACATGTTCGGCGAAATAGGTCGTCATGGTCTCGACGTCGAGGTCTGCACGTAGGTCCCGGTAGAACCTCGTCTCGTCGTCGTAGAGCGCCGCCCCGGTGCCGCCTTCGGACAACTCCGCGTCGAAGTCCTCCGGTAGGTCGTGCACGGTGTTCAGCTGAGTCTTCACGAACAGCCGCCGCGGCAGTCGGGTGTCAGGATCGGCATATTCCACATCGAGGTGCAGGTGCGAGGTGGTGCCCTGCCAGGTGCGGCGCACGACCACATCGGTGACCGTGACGTCGGCATCGTGTAGACGGAGAAGCGCTGTCAATACGTCCGGGGTGATGTCGTCCGCGGAGCGCAAAGGAACGGGCAGTGCTGGGCTGGCCATGAGCAATCCTCGTCGACGAACTCACATTTGACAGTCAACTGTCATACTATCAGCGCTCAAGGCACGGCAGGACGGAACAGCGGAAGCCACACCCGGCTATCGTCTTCACCCGCTAGCGCCGGCCAGTCTTCGAAGAACACCTCGACCGGCAAGCCGACGTGGATGTCATCGGCGGATACGTCGACAACGTTGGTGATGAGCCGGACGTCGGGCTCGTCTGCGAGTTCGACCATCGCGACGATGTACGGCGGATCGAGCCCGGGTATCCATGGCTGCCGGTTGATGGTGTAGGCCGCAACGGTGGCCTGGCCGGACACGGGTTCTGGTGCCACGTCATTGCTTCGACAGCGCCAACACGCCGGTCCGGGCGGATGGAAGAAGCGCCCGCAGCCGTGACAGCGGTTGATCAACAGCTGCCCGTTGCGTCCGCCTGTCCAGAAGGCCTTCGATTCGGGTGTCGGGCTGGGAGCAAGCCGGGTTTGGGGTCTGACGTATATAGAGTCGGTCGTCATGAGGAGCTCTCCTGCCAATCGCAGCCGGTCAGTTCCGCGGACAGTTCCCACAGCCTGCGCGCGGTCTCTGGATCACGTGCATGTGCCGCGAGCTTTGTCGGTTTCGGCCTACCCCATTGATGGAAAAGCCCACGGGGTGCGATGTACGTCCCGCTCGGCAGATCGGTGCTGACTGCCTGGATGGTGGAGCGGGCACCGTCGGCGGGGCTTTGGGCGATGCGCGGGGATAGAGTGCGGCCGGCCCACCGCAGCAGTTTGGAGCCGTCGCGGGTGATTTCGGTGGCGGTCATGCCGGGATCGGACGCGTAAGCGGTCCGGCCCCGCCGCGCCAGCTCCTGCACGAAAAGAATGTTCGCCAGCTTGGATTCTCCGTACGCCGACCAAGGGTTGTAGCGGCGGGTGTGCCAATTGAGATCGTCGAAGTGCATCCGGGCCAGGGCGTGGTTGCTGCTGGCGACCGTAACGACACGATTGCGTATCCGGTCACCGAGCAGGCACGTCAGCGCGAAGTGGCCGAGGTGGTTAGTCCCCATGTGTGCCTCAAAGCCGTCGGCGGTACGACCGAGGGGCAGGCCGAGGACACCGGCGTTGTTGACCAGGACATCGACATGGTCGATCGTGTCGGCGAACTTGCGGACGCTTCCGAGGTCGGCAAGGTCCAGTTCGGCCACGTCGACATTTCCGTTGATGGAGGCTGCCGCCTCGTGCCCCTTGCTCAGGGTTCGGCACGCGATCACCACGTCGTGGCCTGCCGCGGCCAGTGCTGTTGCTGTCGCCTTACCCACGCCGCTATTGCCGCCGGTGACGATGATGCGCACCTGTTTGGGCTCCCTCCGGACTACGCGATTTTCCTAAACCGTAAACTATTTATCGCTTTAAGGAAATGAGGCGCCCAAACAGCGCTCACGTCACGGGAGATGAGGCGAGCCGCGCCCGCCGACCACGCCCGCGCAGCTTGCACGTATTTTGGAGCCGACGTGTATACCGAAGTCGACCTGGCCTGAAGTGCCGCAGAGGAATGAACATGGCAGACGATGTTGCGCCCGGCGACGGGGACGTGAGCAAGTCGACCCCGGAAACCGAACCGGCCGAGGTCAGCAGAAAAGACCGCGAGACGGAGGCTATCGCCGCCGAACTCGACAGCGTCGCCGCTGAGCCCGAATCGACCGCGGTCGAGGAGGACAAGCGCGAAGAGCGAGTCGCAGTCGGAGCTGACGCGGACGAGCCCGACCCGGCTGACGGGGACGCCGAGGACTACGACGAGGAGGCTGCGCCTGCAAAGTCGCGGATGTCGCACGTTCGGCTCGCGACGATTGCCGGGCTCGTAGCGGTGGTGGCTCTAGCCGGGCTGACCGGCTGGTTGGGGTTCAATGCGTATAAGTCGTACAAGGCCGAAGAGCAGCGCAAGCTGTTCCTGCAGGTCGGCCGCCAGGGCGCGCTCAACCTCACGACCATCGACTGGCAGCACGCCGAAACCGATGTGCAGCGTGTTCTGGACTCTTCGACGGGCACCTTCTACGACGACTTCCAGAACCGCGCAGCGCCGTTCGTCGAGGTCGTCAAACAGGCGCAGTCGAAATCGGTGGGCTCCATCTCAGAGGCCGGACTGGAGTCAGAATCGGAGAACGGAGCCCAGGTACTCGTCGCGGTCACCGTGAACACCACGAATGCGGGCGCACCTGAACAGCAGCCGCGCTCCTGGCGAATGCGTATCTCGGTCGAGAAGGTCGGTGGTGACGCCAAGGTGTCAAACGTCGAGTTCGTGCCGTGAGTAGCAGACACCGGATGCCCCCGGGCGGCCCCAAGAGCGAGAAGGAACCGACTGACGTGCCGGACGACACAAAAACCCCCGAACAGGGGCCTGCCGAGGACACCGTGCAAACGGCGGATGAAGCGACTGAGCCCGCTGACGCGACCACGGCGTCCGGTGAGGTGTCGCTCGAGTCCGCTGAGTCCGAAGAGTCGGACAAGTCCACCGACGATTCCGCGGAGCCTGACGACAATTCACAACCCACCGACGAATCAGAACCCGTCGGAGTCAAGCGTCGAATCGCGTGGCCACGCGTTCTCGCGTATGGCGTGCTGCCGGGCCTTGCGCTGTTGCTCGCGCTTGCGGCCGGATTCTTGCGCTGGGAGTACATTTCAAACGACTACGGGGCGTTACCGCCCGTAGCATCAGAGCAACATCCCTCTCCGGCGTTCGAATCGATGAACGCGGCCAAGGACAGCACGATCAAGATGCTGTCGTATAAGCCGGACACCGTCGAACAGCAGCTGAACTCGGCCCGCGACCTGCTGACCGGTGAGTTCCGAGATTCGTACACCTCGTTGATCAACGATGTGGTGATTCCGGGAGCCAGGGAGAAGCAGATCTCCGCGGTGGCATCCGTTCCGGCCGTGGCATCGGTGTCGGCAGACCCGAAGCATGCCGTGGTGTTGGTCTTCGTGAACCAAACCGTGGTCGTTGGCAAGGATGCGCCGTCCGATACCGCGTCGAGCGTTCGCGTGACGATGGACAAGGTGGATGGCCGTTGGCTGATTTCGGAGTTCGAACCCGTCTGATGCTCGAACCCGACACGATCGACGTCGCGACCCCGGCGGTACAGCTACGCGTTCAGTCGTGGGGTCCGGAAGATGCTCCGATCGCGTTGTGCCTACACGGTTTTCCCGACACCGCGCATGGATGGCGCAAGATTGCGCCGTTACTCGTCGACGCGGGCTGGCGGGTGGTCGCGCCGTTCAATCGGGGCTATGCGCCGTCGTCGTTACCGTCGGATGGTAGCTATCACATCGGTGCGCTGATGGACGATGCGCTGCGCGTGCTGGACGCGGTCGGGCCCACCGGTCGCGATGTGATGATCGGTCACGACTGGGGTGCCATCGCGGGTGCGGGACTGGCGGCGATGCCCGACAGCCCGTTCAAGAAGGCCGTGATCATGTCCGTTCCGCCGAGCGCATCGTTCAATCCGCCAGGCGGTCGGGTGCCCGATGCCGGGCGACTGGTCGCGACGTTGCCGGCGCAGCTGCTGAAGAGTTGGTACATCCTGTTCTTCCAGTTGCCTTGGCTGCCGGAACGTTCCGCCGAATGGATCGTGCCGCGGCTGTGGCGGAAGTGGTCGCCCGGGTATCAGGCCGACGAGGATGTGCGTCATGTCCAGGCTGCCATCGGCGCCCCGGATCGTTGGCGAGCCGCGCTCGGTTACTACCGCGCCGTTGCGCGCAGTCCCAAGGCGCCGGCACCGTATGCCGCGCTACATGAGCACTGGCTGTCGGCGCCCACAGTTCCCACCCTTTATCTGCACGGTCACGATGACGGCTGTGCCACCGCCGATTACGCGCACTGGGTTGAGAAAATTCTGCCCGACGGCAGCAAGGTGGAGGTCGTCGAACGCGCCGGGCACTTCCTGCAACTCGAACAACCTGGCGTCATCGGCCGCCACATCGCCGACTTCCTGGGGCACCCGGGCTAGCCTGGGCTCCATGCCGGTCCGCCGACTGTCTGCTGTGGATGCGCAGACATATTGGATGTCGGCGAAGATCCCGAACGACACCGTCCTGCTCTACGGTTTCGCCGGTGTGCCCGCCGACCCAGAAGCGGCCATCGAGCAGATCGCCGAGGAGGCCCGTCGATGTCCTGACCTGACGGTGCGTATCGACGACGGCGGACCCCTCACCTATCCCGCCTGGGTCCATCGCGACGTCGACCGGTCGCTGTTCGTTGTGCACGACATCGAAGACCGCACCTTCCAGGCGTGCTTGGCCCGGGTGCTTGATCTGACTGCAGAACGGCTGGATGCGCGGGTGGCGGCGTGGCGGCTGCATGTTTTCATCGGCGTCGACGGTGTACCCGGAGTGGCAGGCCCGGGCACGGTCGCGGTACTGCAGATCTCGCACGCGCTTGGCGGTGGCGGGCGAACCTCGGCGCCGGCCGCGATCATGTTCGGACGACGTGATGGTGTCGTACCGGGAATCGATGCCCCGCACTCCGGGATCTTTAATCTGCCGATCACAGGGTTTCGTGCTGCGCGAGCGCATCGCCAGATGCTGGAAGACACTGATGCGGGAAGGGTTCCGCCACCGGCCGATCTGCGTCAGGCGCTGCGGACCAATGCGCGACCGGCGGGGCCGCGACACGTGCGGACCGTGGTGCGGCAACGTTCAGATCTGTCTGGCCCCACCGTGACGGTCGCAGCGATGTCGGCGGTCTCCGGCGCTCTCGCTGCTCAGCTGCAGAGTCTCGGCGATGACCCCTCGAGCCTGGGTGCCGAGGTGCCGATGGCAAAGCCGCCACCGCGCTTGGCGTACAACCACTTCGGAAACGTCGGTGTCGGCTTATACCCGGAGCTCCCCGAGGCAGAACGCCTTGCGCGTATCGCTGCCGACCTCGGTGCGCGGCGCCGCCGAGCCGCGCACCCCGCGATACGTAAGGCGGACCTGGCCTTCGCTGCGACACCCGCGCCGTTGTTGCGGTGGGGCATGGACCGATTCGATCCCGATGTCCGCGTGTCGCGCGTGACGGGCAACACCGTGGTGTCCAGCGTGAACTTCGGTGCCGCAGACTTCACCTTCGGTGGTGCACCCGTGAAGGTGGCGACTGCCGTTGCTGGACTATCGCCGATGATGGGACTGACGCACGTGGTCGGAGGCATCGGTGACATCATCGCGATCGGCGTGCACGCGGCCGAGTCGGCAATCGGCGATATCGATGAGTACATCGAACGATTGGAAGCTGGGCTCTGACTGTGCCGTCGCCGACCTCGAGAAGAGCATCGCCGGGTCCGGTCGCCACCGAGCGCCAGCTCGAATTCGCAGACCACGTCGAACCCGTGCTGGCCCGGCTTCCGTCGCGTCGGATGAGCACCCCAGCCGAGGTCGCCGCCGCGAACGTCCACGGGGCCATCCTCGGCGTGGATGGGGGCTGGGCAGCGACTTAACACATGGCCTAGATTTTGTACCCATGACTGCATACGACTCCGCTGCTGACATAGGCCTGCTGATCCTGCGAGTCGTGCTCGGTCTCACGATGGCTGCGCACGGCTATAACAAGTTCTTTGGGAAGGGTGGCTTGAAGGGCACCGCCGGCTGGTTCGACAGCATGGGCATGAAGCCAGGCATGTTCCACGCCCGGATCGCCGCCACCACCGAGATGTCGGCGGGCATCGGGCTGGCGCTCGGGCTATTGACCCCGATCCCCGCCGCTGGCTTCGTCGCGCTGATGCTCGTAGCCGCCTGGACCGTTCACCGGCCCAACGGCTTCTTCATCGTCAAGGAAGGCTGGGAGTACAACCTGGTGCTGGCGGCATCGGCGGTCGGCATCGCAACCATCGGGGCCGGGAAGTACAGCCTCGACTACGCATTGTTCCGCTCCTCGGCTCTCTACGACTTCCTGCATGGCTGGTGGGGGCTGGCTATCTCGCTGGGCCTCGGGCTGGCTGGTGGCATCGGCCAGCTGGCGATCTTCTACCGACCGCCGGCCAAGGCTGAGGCCGCGTAGCTGGCCCGAGTCCGGCGAACTGATTCCACCGGCCTAGAACACGTTCTAGTCTTTCCGCCATGGGATTCCTCAAGCCCGACATGCCCGTCGTCGACTTCGCCGAGTGGAGCAAGGGTTCACGCTCCGAGAAGATCCGGCCGATGGCCGAACACTGGGCCGAGGTGGGCTTCGGCACGCCTGTCGTGATGCATCTGTTCTACGTCGTCAAGATCCTGCTCTACATCCTCGGCGGCTGGCTGTTCGCGCTCGCCACGACAGGCGTGGACGGGTTCACCAACGTCGCGCAGTGGTGGACCGAACCGATCGTGTTCCAGAAGGTTGTGCTGTACACCATGCTGTTCGAGGTCATCGGCCTCGGCTGCGGTTTCGGCCCGCTGAACAATCGGTTCTTCCCGCCGCTGGGGTCGATCCTGTACTGGTTGCGGCCCAGTACCATCCGGCTGCCACCGTGGCCGAACCGCATACCGCTGACCAAGGGCGACACCCGCACGCCGGTCGACGTCGTGCTTTACGGCGCGCTGCTGGTGGTGCTGCTCATCGGGCTGTTCTCCGACGGCACCGGACCGGTTCCTGCGCTCGGCACGGAGATCGGCGTGCTGCCGATGTGGCAGATCTGGACCATTCTCGGTCTGCTGGCACTGGCGGGTCTGCGCGACAAGGTGATCTTCCTGGCCGCCCGCGGTGAGGTGTACGGCTCGTTCGTCGTGGCGTTCCTGTTCGTGGGGTACGGGGTCGACATGATCATCGCCGCCAAGCTGGTCTGTGTGGCGATCTGGATGGGTGCGGCCACGTCGAAACTCAACAAGCACTTCCCATTCGTGATCTCGACGATGATGTCGAACAATCCGCTGATCCGGACGAAGTGGCTCAAGCGCCGGTTCTTCGAGCGGTTCCCCGACGATCTGCGTCCTGGCCCGGTTTCGCGGTTCATCGCTCACTTCAGCACCGTGATCGAGATGCTGGTCCCGTTGGCACTGCTGTTCTCTCACGGCGGCTGGCCGACGTACATCGCGGCGTTCGTCATGCTGTGCTTTCACTTCGGCATCCTGTCGGCGATCCCAATGGGCGTGCCGCTGGAGTGGAACGTCTTCATGATGTTCTGCGTCATCACGCTTTTCGTCCGCCACGCCGAGGTCGGGCTGTCCGACATGACCACGCCGCTGCCCGCCTTGCTCTTCCTGCTGCTGGCCATCATCGTGGTGCTCGGCAACCTGTTCCCGCGGAAGATCTCGTTCTTGCCCGGCATGCGGTACTACGCCGGAAACTGGGACACCTCGTGGTGGTGCATCAAGCCGTCCGCCAACGAGAAAATCGAGCGCGGACTCGTCGCCATCGCCAGCATGCCTGCCTCGCAACTCGAAAAGGTTTATGGCAGTCCCGAACAGGCGATGATCTACCTCTACAAGGGATACGCGTTCCGCGGTTTCAATTCTCACGGCAAGGCGCTGCTGACGCTCGTGCACAATGCGCTCGCCGGCCGCAACGAGGATGACTACGTGATCACCGAAGGCGAGCGGCTCTGCAGCACCGCGGTCGGCTGGAATTTCGGCGACGGCCATATGCACAACGAGCAGCTGATCGCCGCGATGCAGAAGCGGTGCAACTTCGACCCCGGCGAGGTGCGCGTCATCATCCTCGATGCGCAACCGTTTCACCGGCAGCGTCAGGAGTACCGGTTGGTCGACGCGGCGACGGGGGAGTTCGAGCGGGGCTACGTCAACGTGTCCGACATGGTCACGGGGCAGCCGTGGAGCGATGACATCCCCGTGCACGTGACGTGGCAGAAGGACCGCGCTGACGCTCCGTGATTGGTCTTCCGTCGTGGTGCTGCGTACGCGACGGCCAGACCGCCTAACGAGCCATACAGTTCTTTGATTGCGGGTCGGACGCGTTTGACCGTAACGAATTCACAGCGGTAAGTCGTCTGCCTACCGGATGTCAGGCGGTTTGAAGTGTGACCTACCAACCAGTAGGTTGACCTAGTAAACTTTGTTCTCTACTTTCGGGATTACCCTTCGGGACTTACACGACTTTCAAAGGAGATGGGTCATGGCGGAAGCCGTCATCGTCGAGGCTGTACGATCGCCAGTCGGCAAGCGCAACGGCGGCTTGTCGGGTGTTCACCCCGGCGAGCTGTCGGCGCAGGTGCTCAACGGTCTCGCCGAGCGCGCGGGCATCGATCCCGGCATCGTCGACGACGTCATCTGGGGTTGCGTCATGCAGGCCGGCGAGCAGGCCCTCGACATCGCGCGTACCGCCGTGCTGGCGGCGGGCTGGCCCGAGAGCGTGCCCGGTGTGACCGTCGACCGCCAGTGCGGGTCGAGCCAGCAGTCCATCCACTTCGCCGCAGCCGGTGTGGTCGCCGGACACTACGACGTGGTTGTCGCCGGTGGTGTGGAGTCGATGTCGCGTACCCCGATGGGCGCCTCGCTGGCCAACGGAGGGCATCCCTACCCGGAGGCCTTCCGCAACCGCTATTCCCAGACTCCGAATCAGGGCATCGGCGCCGAGATGATCGCCGAGCAGTGGGGCTTCGACCGCACCACAGTCGACCAGTACTCGCTGGATTCCCATGAGAAGGCCGCGGCCGCACAGGATGCCGGCGCATTCGACGACCAGATCGTCGGCATCAAGGTAACGGACGGCTCGGAAAGCTCAGCGGTGCTCAAGGACGAGGGCATCCGCCGTGGCACCACCATCGAGAAGATGGCGGGCCTGAAGCCGGCCTTCAAAGAGGACGGCGTGATCCACGCGGGCAACTCCAGCCAGATCTCCGACGGATCGGCGGCCATCCTGTTCATGTCCGCCGAGAAGGCGAAGTCCTTGGGGCTCAAGCCACTTGCGAAGGTGCACACCGCCACGCTGGCCGGCGCTGACCCGGTGATCATGCTGACCGCGCCGATTCCGGCCACGCAGAAGGCGCTGAAGCGCTCGGGTCTGCGGCTCGAGGACATCGGCGTGTTCGAGGTCAACGAGGCGTTCGCCCCGGTGCCGTTGGCATGGCTCAAGGACATCGGCGCCGACGAGAAGAAGCTCAACCCCAACGGCGGTGCCATCGCGCTGGGCCACCCGCTCGGCGGCTCGGGCGCGCGCATCATGACCACGATGCTGTACCACATGCGGGACAAGGGAATTCAGTATGGCCTGCAGACCATGTGTGAGGGTGGCGGCCAGGCCAACGCCACCATCATCGAGCTGCTGTGACCGCTGAGGTGACCGCCCCCGCCGCTCTCACCGAGCGGCGGGGCAACGTCCTTGTCATCACGATCAACCGGCCGGAGGCGCGCAACGCCGTCAACGGCGCGGTGAGCATCGCGGTCGGCGACGCCCTACAAGCAGCGCAGGACGATCCCGAGGTTCGCGCCGTTGTCATCACCGGTGCGGGCGAATCATTCTGCGCCGGAGCAGATCTCAAGGCCATCTCGCGCCGCGAGAACTTGTTCCATCCCGACCACAGCGAGTGGGGCTTCGCGGGATACGTCCACCACTACATCGACAAGCCGACCATCGCGGCCGTCAACGGCACCGCGCTCGGCGGCGGAACCGAGCTCGCACTCGCCAGCGACCTCGTCGTCGCGGAAGAGCGCGCAAAGTTCGGCCTGCCCGAGGTCAAGCGAGGGCTGATCGCCGCCGCTGGTGGTGTGTTCCGCATCGTCGATCATCTGCCGCGCAAGGTGGCGATGGAGCTGCTCTTCACCGGCGAGCCGATCAGCTCGGCCGATGCGCTCAAGTGGGGGCTCGTCAACCAGGTCGTCCCCGACGGCACCGCCGTCGACGCGGCAATCGCTCTGGCCGAACGGATTACGTGCAACGCACCGCTTGCGGTGTGGGCAAGTAAGCGGGTCGCGATGGGTGTCGACGACGGCGTCATCACCGGCGACGAGGCCGGCTGGATGAGGACCACGCGTGAAATCGGAACGCTCATCCGTTCCGAGGACGCCAAGGAAGGGCCGTTGGCGTTCGCAGAGAAGCGTCAGCCGGTTTGGAAAGCCAAGTGAGCCAAGTAGGAGAAACCAAGTGAAGCGCACGATCTACGACGCCGAGCACGAAGCGTTCCGCGACACCGTCCGGGGTTACATCGAAAGCGAACTGGTCCCCAACGCTGAGAAGTGGGAAGAGGATCGCATCGTCGACCGGTCGGCCTACGTGGCCGCGGGCAAGCACGGACTCATCGGATTCAACATGCCCGAGGAGTTCGGCGGCGGCGGCACCGACGATTTCAGGTTCAACGCCATCATCGACGAGGAGATCGCCAAGGCCGGCGTCCCCGCGCCCGCGCTGAGCCTGCACAACGACGTTGTCGGGCCGTATTTCAAGGACCTGACCAACGACGAGCAGAAGCAGCGTTGGCTGCCCGGAATCACGAGCGGCGAGACCATCATCGCCGTCGCGATGACCGAACCCGGTGCGGGCAGCGACCTGGCGGGCATCCGCACGTCGGCGGTGCGCGACGGTGACGACTGGATCGTCAACGGCTCCAAGACCTTCATCTCGTCGGGCATCAACAGCGACCTCGTCGTCGTCGTCGCCCGAACCGATCCCGAGGCTGGACACAAGGGCTTCTCGCTCCTTGTCGTCGAGCGCGGCATGGAGGGTTTCACGCGCGGTCGCAAGCTGGAGAAGATGGGTCTGCACGCGCAGGACACGTCCGAACTGCACTTCGAGAACGTCCGCGTTCCCGGCGCCAACCTGCTCGGCAAGGAGGGTCGCGGCTTTTACCACCTGATGACCAACCTGCCTTCGGAGCGACTCTCGATCGCGATCACCGCCGTCGCGGGCGCCCGCGAAACCTGGCGGCAGACACTGCAATACGCCAAGGACCGCAAGGCGTTCGGTCAGCCGATCGGCAGCTTCCAGCACAACCGGTTCCTGCTCGCCGAGATGGACACCGAACTCGACGTCACCGAGACCTACATCGACCGGTGCCTGCAGGGCGTCGTCGACGGAGAGCTGACCGCGGTCGAGGCGGCCAAGGCGAAGTGGTTCGCCACCGAGACGGCCAAGAAGATCGTCGACCAGTGCGTGCAATTGCACGGTGGCTACGGCTACATGCTGGAGTACCGCGTCGCGCGCGACTACGTCGACGGACGCATCCAGACGATCTTCGGTGGCACGACCGAGATCATGAAGGAGATCATCGGCCGCGACCTCGGCTTGTAGCCGGCTCGGCCGGCGTGGCCTATAGCCGGCTCGGCCGGCGTGGCCTATAGCCGGCTCGGCCGGCGTGGCCTGTAAGCCCTAGCCGATCGGAGCGTCCGCGGCAGGCATCGGCTCGGTCGGCGCCTCCGCGGCTCCCGCAGTGGGGGGTGCCGCCGGCGTCGTGGTCGTCGTCGTGGTGGTCGTGGACGTGCTCGACGTGCTCGTCGGCGTGAGCGCGTCCGGCGGCGTCTTGGGATCCAGCACCGTGTCGATCAGATAGATCCGCGCGTTCTTGGCGAAGATCGCACCGCAGAGAACCTTGGCGGTGTCGTTGACCTTGATGTCGCCGCCGTCGCCCTCGACCTTGATCTCCGCGCCCTGCTGGGTCGGCCGCTGGCCCTTGACGTCTTCGTTGCCGAGGAGGCCGAGGAAGTCGTGGTAATAAACCAGATCGCTGAGCGCGGCCGGATCGGCCTTGAGCGCATCGAGCTGAGCCGGAGCCAGCTTGGCGAACGCCTCGTTGGTCGGCGCGAAGACGACGTACGGGCCGTTCTCCAGAACCGGGACGATGTTGACCGCAGGGTTCAAACCGCCCGAGATCGCCGAGTAGAAGGTGCTGACGTCCGGGATGCTCTGCAGCGCGGTGCCCACCGGAACGTTCGCCAGATCCTTGTAGCTCGGCACCGACGTCTTGAAGGCATCGCAGCCCGAACCCTGGGGATCGGGGATCTCGAGCGTCGGTGCCGGCTCGGTGGACGGTTGCGCGTAAGCGGTCACAGCCATCGGCACCGATACGGCGATCGCGGCGATTCCGGCGACGGCGCCAATGGCCTTGCTGGTGCGGGTCTTCACGTAAGTGCTCCTCAGGTCTTTAGTGCATCGCATGTTAAAACGCCGAATGCGGCATCACCAAAGCGAAGACCCCGTCAAACCTACGTCGCAGGTGCTCTGACCTGCGAGTTGCGGATCTTGCCACACAACGCCGCCGCGACGAAGCACAGGCCCCCGGCGAGGTAGAACGCGGTGTCGTAGCCGCCCTGCAGATCGCGTAGCCATCCGGCGCCGGCGGCGGCCATCGCCGCGCCCAGCTGGTGGGAGGCGAAAACCCAGCCGAACACGATGGGGGAGCGGCTGCCGAAGTAATTCCGACACAGCACGATCGTCGGCGGGACGGTGGCCACCCAGTCCAGGCCGTAGAAGATGACGAACACCCACGTGCTGGGTTCGGCGTGCGGCGAAAGCAGCGAAGGCGACGCCAGCAGCGAGACGCCGCGGCCGGTGTAATAGGCGACGAGCAACAGGCGCGGATCGACCCGGTCGGTGAGCCAGCCCGAGAACACCGTGCCCGCGACGTCGAGAATGCCGATGGTGGCCAGCAGGCCGGCCGCGACGGTCGTCGGCATGCCGTGGTCATTGGCCGCCGGAATGAAGTGCGTGCCGATCAATCCGTTCGTCGTCATGCCGCAGATCGCGAAGCTGGCCGCCAGCAGCCAGAACGCCGGAACACGCGCGCCGATCAGCAGTCCGTCGAATGCGGCGCGGAAACTCGACGCGGGCACCGTCGCCGGTTCAGTGACAGCCGTCGCACCGTATGCCGTTAAACCCTTGTCCTGCGGATGATTTCGCATGAACACCAATACCAATGGAACCACGCACAGCGCTGCCGCCGCGACGATCAGCGATGCCCAGCGCCAGCCGTGCCGGGTGGTGACCTCGGCGACGATCGGCAAGAAGATCAGTTGCCCCGTCGCACTAGCGGCGGTCAGCACGCCCGTCACCAGGCCGCGCCGCGCCTCGAACCAGCGCGTCGCGATCGTGGCGACGAAGCCCATCGAGATCGCACCGGTGCCCGCGCCGACGAGCACACCCCACAACAGGACCAGCTGCCAGCTCGCCGTCATCGTCACCGACAGGGCCGAACCGCTCGCGATCATGAGCAGCGCCCCCGACAGCACCGGCCGCACGCCGAAGCGGTCCATCAGAGCCGCGGCGAACGGCGCGGTGAGACCGAACAGCGTCATGTTGACCGACATCGCCAGCCCGACCACGCCGTGCGACCACCCGAACTCGTGGTGCAGCGGGTTCATCATCACGCCTGGGACCGAGCGGAAGCCCGCCGCGCCGAGGATCGCGACAAAGCTCACGGCCGCCACGACCCAGGCCCAGTGGACTCTGGGCACGGTCCGGCGCGCGGCGGTCGACGTCACCGCATCACTGTGGTTCACCACGGCCTGCGGCGACTAGTGGCATGAATGACAGCATTCGTCAAAAACATGCCAAACTGGGGGCGTGCACCGTGTCGCCGTCCTGCTGTTGCCGCCCGTGGTGGGGTTCGACGCCACCATCGCGCCGATGATGTTCTCGAATGCGAGCGACGCCGACGGCAACCGTCTCTACGAGGTGGTGACGTGTGCGCTGTCGCGCGACCCGGTGGCCGCGACGACGGGATTCGCCGTGGTCGCCGAGGCCGGACCGGAAGCGCTGGCCACCGCCGACACCGTTGTCATCCCCGGCACGCGGTACCCGGCCGCGCGAGTCGACGGCAGGCTGACACCGGACGTCGCCGCCGCCTTGGCGCTGATTCGTCCCGGCACCCGACTGGTGTCGATCTGCACCGGCGCATTTGTGCTCGCGGCGGCAGGACTGCTCGACGGGCGGCCTGCCACCACCCACTGGCGATTCGCCGACGATCTACGCCGGTTGCACCCGCTTGTGCGCGTCGACGAGAACGTGCTCTTCGTCGACGACGGCGATGTGCTCTCGTCCGCGGGTTTGGCGGCGGGAATCGACCTGTGCCTGCACATCATTCGATCCGATCACGGCTCGCAGGTGGCCAACACCGTCGCGAGATATTGCGTCGTACCACCGTGGCGTGAAGGCGGACAGGCCCAGTTCATCGACCGACAGGTGCCCGCTCCCGATCACTACTCGACCGCCGCGACTCGCGAATGGGCGCTGCAGCATCTCGACGAAGAGCTCACGGTGCCGCGGCTGGCCCGGCATGCCAAGATGAGCGCGCGCACCTTCAATCGGCGGTTTCGCGAGGAGACCGGTCAGGCGCCCGGCGCGTGGATTCGCAGCCGCCGCATCGATTTTGCGCGTCAACTGCTCGAGTCGCGCGACCACTCCGTCGACGAGGTGGCCAGATTGACGGGCCTGGGCTCAGGTGGCAACCTTCGGCATCATCTGCGCCGCGGAGTGGGGATGTCCCCGTCGAGTTACCGCAAGGTCTATCAGGGGGCCTAGCTGCCGTCGGGCAATACCGTCGCGACCATGCAGGCGAGGTCGTCGGCGGTCTGCTGGAAATCGCTGACACCGCAGCTCGCATGGACCAGCGCCCCGACGAGACCGAATTCGAGCGTCTGCGTCACCTCCGGCCACGCGCCCGAGCGGAGCATGGTGCGTACCCGCCGGTGATACTCGGCGTTGATGCGCTCCCGCACGGACCGCACGGACGGGTCGCTGCACACCAGTGCGCTCGAGCAGGCGGCCGCCAGGCCGGGCTCGTCGGCCAACAACATCACCAGATGGGAGAACTGCGCGACGATGCGTTCCTTGGCATCACGTTCGATGTCGACATCCAACGGAACGGCCCGCAGTCGGGCGAGGTAGATCTCGGCGACGATCGCGTCTGTCGACCAGAAGCGCTCCCGCAGCGAGCCGATGGAGATGCCTGCGCGCTTACTGATCGCCTGCATGGTGATGTCGGAATACGGCACCTCGCGGAGCAGTTCGACGGTCGCGCTGATCACCTTGCCGGTTTCCTCGTCGTCGCGGTCGCGATCGTCGTATGACCGCAGGTGCACGACGCCGGCCATGAGTCAGTGTCCCGCGCTCGTACAGAGGCGCTCCGAGACTTCCCACAGACGCTGTGCCTGCGCGGCGTCCGTCGCGTAGGGCGCTGGGCCTCCTTGGTCGTCCTGAATCCGGCAGTCCGCCAGGTACACCGATCCGACGTCGGCGAGATCGCTGCTCACCGCAGCCCACACCTGGGTGGCCGCGCCCTGCTCGGGCATGGTGAAGTCGCGGCGTACGTCGACCTTCTGCTGGCCGGGATCCGACGAGACGAACTCCGTCAGGGCGGTGAAGTCGTCGCGCGACATGTGGCGCGCGAGTGACGTCGCCACCACGCCCGGATGCACCGCGTACGCCCTGATGGCCCGGTCGCGCAGGCGCCGGTCCAGTTCGACCGCGTGCAGGATGTTGGCTGTCTTCGAAGCGCCGTACGCCGCGAACTTGTCGTACTCGCGGTGCTGCCAATTCGGGTCGTCGAGGTCGACGTCGGCCAGCCGGTGCCCGTCCGACGACAGGTTCACGATGCGCGCACCCCCGGCCGCGCCGAGCTGCGGCTCGAGTAGGTGCGTGAGTTCAAAATGGCCGAGATGGTTGGTGCCGAACTGCATTTCGAAACCATCGGTCGTTCGGCCGAACGGTGTGAACATGACTCCCGCGTTGTTCATCAGCACGTGAATCGCGGACGCCATGGCACCGATGGCTTCGGCAGCCGACCGGACCGCGGCCAGGGAGGTGAGGTCCAGTTCCACCGTCGACGTCTTGGCATCGGGAACCTCGGTGCGAACCCACGCCTCGGTGTCGGCGAGGGCGGCCCGATTGCGCGCGGCGAGGATGACGTGCGCGCCGGTCGTGGCGAGCGCGCGCGCCGACTCCCTGCCCAGTCCGGCCGATGCGCCGGTGATGACGCAGACCTTGCCGGTCAGGTCGACGCCATCGACGACCTCGAGTGCTGTCGGCGCTGATGTCACCCCGTCAATATGTCACGGCTCGTGACTTACGATGTCGCGCATGCCTGAGCCGCTGATCGTGCCCATCCGTGGGCGTGCGCCGTCGCTGCACGCCGAGAGCTGGGTCGCGCCCAACGCGAGCCTGATCGGTCAGGTGACGCTCGGCGCCCGCACCAGTGTCTGGTACGGCGCGACACTTCGGGCTGAGGCCGAACCGATCGAGGTCGGCGCGGGCACCAACATCCAGGACGGCGTCACGATCCACGTCGACCCCGGCTTTCCAGTCCGCATCGGCGCCAACGTCAGCGTCGGGCACAACGCCGTGCTGCACGGCTGCGAGGTCGAGGACGGCTGTCTCATCGGGATGGGTGCAGTCATACTCAACGGCGCCAAGATCGGCGCGGGCGCGCTGATCGCCGCGAGCGCATTGGTGCCGCAGGGCTTCGTCGTACCGCCGCGGTCGTTGGTGGCCGGCGTGCCCGGCAAGACGCGGCGCGATCTCAGCGACGCCGAAGTGGCGCACAACCGGCACAACGCGCAGGTGTATCAGGCACTCATCGAGCTGCACCGTGACGCGAACAACAGCTGAGTGCCGCAAGGTTGCGATCCCGCGCAGTCCGGGTACAGCCGTACGGTGAGCAAATTGCGAATCCTGGTCACCGGCGCCACCGGCTATGTCGGATCGCGGCTCGTCACCGCCCTGCTGGACGCGGGCCACGACGTTGTCGCCGCCACCCGAAGCCCCGCGCGGCTCGCCAAGTTCGGGTGGCAGGACCGCGTCACCGGGGTGGCGCTGGACGCCCACAACCAGGAGTCGGCGCGGCACGCGTTCGCCGCCGCCGGGCCGGTGGACGTCGTTTACTACCTCGTCCACGGCATCGGGCAGCCGGGCTTTCGCGAGGCGGATAACCGCGCGGCGGCCAACGTGGCGAACGAGGCCAAGGATGCCGGCGTTCGCCGGATCGTGTACCTCGGCGGGTTCGTTCCCGACGATGACGACCTCTCCGAGCATCTGAGCAGCCGGGCCGAAGTCGCCGAAGCGCTCCGCGTGGATGGCGGACCGGAAGTGGTCTGGCTGGGCGCGGCGATGATCATCGGGTCGGGTTCGACGTCGTTCGAGATGCTGCGCTATGTCACCGACCGGTTCCTACTGACGCCGATGCCGGCGTGGTCGGTCAATCCGATCGACCCCATCTCGATACAGGATGTCCTTTACTACTTGGTCGCCGCCGCGGACGAGAAGGTTCCTGCCGGGGCGTACGACATCTACGGTCCGGAGACATCCTCCTATGCTGACCTGCTCCGCGCGTGCGCACGCATTTCCGGCAAATGGCGGGCCGAACTGCCGGTCAACGGTGTGGATATCGGGCTGGTGTCGCTGGTGACATCGGCGGTGCTGCCGGTGCCAGGCGGCCTGGCCGCTGACCTTGTGGAGTCGCTCGATCATCCGATGATGGGCTCCGAGAACGGCCTTCGTGACTTGGTGCCCGACCCGCCCGATGGCCTCGTCGGGATTGACGAGGCGATCACCAGGGCTCTCGAGAGTCGCAAACCGCAGCCCGTCGACGCACTCGCCGACCCGCACCATCTCGCTGACACGGACCCGGTGTGGGCGGGCGGTGACACCTTCCGCATTCGGCAATTGGCCAGCCACATCACGCCTTCGTTTGCGCGACCGGCGCTGGGCCTGCTCGGCGTCGTGCCCGGACCCCTCGCCGCGGCTGTGCGCACCGGACTGGACACCGCCATCGGCCTTGTCCCGAAGGCGAAGTCGGCGTGACCGAACCACCCGTAACTCGGCCGCGATGGTTGGCCGAGGTCAGGGACATCGTCGGTACCTGCCCGGTACCGCACCACGAGCCGCCTATCCTGATCCGACGCAGACGCATCATCGTCGCCATCGTGTTGGTCATCGGCGCTGTGCTGCTCGGCTATTCGCTGGCCCTGCCGCCGGGAGACGCCTCGTTCTACTGGCTGACGCTGGCGCTGGCCGCGGTGTGGGCGGCCGGCGCGTTGTTGTCCGGCCCGCTGCACCTCGGCTGCATTCGGTTCCGCGGCCGCAACCAGCGCCCGTGGATCACTGGGACCGCGGTGGGCCTATTGCTCGGAGCCGTCTTCATCGTGGGCGGGTTGATTGCCCGCGAAATTCCACCCGTGCGCGAATACATCACTCGCGTATTGGAGTACGCAGATTACGGACCATTGCTATTGGTCACGTTCATCACCGTCGTCAACGGCGTTGCCGAAGAGATGTTCTTCCGCGGTGCTCTGTACACCGCGCTCGGACGGTTCCATGCGGTGCTGGTGTCGACGGTGTTGTATGTGATCGCGACGGGTGTCGCTACCGGTAACCCGATGCTGGGTTTCGCGGCGGTCGTCCTCGGCACCGTTTGTGCGATCGAGCGCCGTATCACCGGGGGAGTGCTCGCACCGATGCTGACCCACTTTTTCTGGGGACTGGTCATGGTGCTGGCACTTCCACCCCTTTTCGGCGTTTAGCGCAATGGATGCGCCAACTCGTCCTGACGCATCTTCGCCGCAATCAGTGCAATGGCCGCCAGTATCACCGGAGCGATGCCGGCCACCAGGAAGATCGTCTGCATCGTAACGACTTTCGACAGCGGGCCGACGATCGCGAACGACAGCGGCATAAACGCCAGCGAGACGAAGAAGTCCAAGCTCGACACCCGGCCCAGCATCTCGGTGGGTACCCGCCGCTGCAGCAGCGTGCCCCAGATGACCATGCCCGCACCGTCGGTGACGCCGACGACGAACGTCGCGAGCGCCATCCAGGTGAACGATGACGTGAAGCCGACGACCACCAATGGGATGGAGCCAAGACCCCACATCGCCATCATCACCGTCAGGTAGCGGCGGGGCAGTCGGCCTGACGAGACCGCAAGCGCGCCAAGGGCGCTGCCCATTCCGAAGAACGCCAGGATGAAGCCGTACGTGCGCGCGCCGTCGTCGAACCGGTCGTTGGCGATGAACGGCAGCAGTACCTCGATGGGTCCGAGCACGACGAGCACGAACATGCTCGCGAACAGCAGCGTCCACAGCAGCCACGGCGTGCGGAGCATGAACACGAAGCCGTCCCGCAGATCGCGCAACACGTGCGCGCGTTCGACTTCGGGCTCCTGCGGCGGCGTCGCCGCCGCCGGTCTCGTCGCGATCAGCAGGGCGAGGCCGGTGGCGAAAAGTGCGGCGACCACGACAGAACCCACCGCTGGGAAGGTCGCACCGATCAACATGCCTGCGACGGCCGGACCGACCGCGCGCTGGAACACCGGGCGCACCACGCCTTCGACACCGTTGGCGGCCAACAGTTGTTCGGCGGGCAGGATCCTCGGCAGGATCGCGCTGTATGCCGGGAAGAAGAACGCGGCGGCGGTTCCCATTGCGGTGGCCGCGAGGGCCAAATGCCAGACCTGCAGCGCGCCGAGCAGTCCCAGGGCTGCGACCGCTGATGCCGCCACGACGTTCACCGTCTCGACGCCGATGATGATCTTGCGCTGGTTCATCCGGTCCGCGGTGATCCCCCCGACCAGAACGAACGCGACGAAAGCGGCGCCGAAGCACGTCATCACGATCGACAACGACACCGGGTTGTTGTCGAGCTCGATGACCTGTAGGGCGAGTACGACCGCGAACATGCCGTCGGCGAAGATCGATAGCGTGACCGCCGCGATCAGCAGGCGGTATTCGCGGATCTGAAACGGTGCGAGCACGCGCCAACCGCCGGCGTCGCGCACCGGCTGTGGTGTCTCGAAGTGCGTACTCACCAACCGATGGTCGCCGATCGAAGGTGACCGAGTCCACCGATTTTCTGTGGTTAGGAGTCGGTGAAGTTCGGCTTCCTGCGCTCCTGGAAAGCGCGTGCGCCTTCGCGGAAGTCGTGCGACACGAGCAGCATCATCTGGCCCTCGGTCTCGCGGCCGATCGCGGCGTCGAGTTCGGTCAGTGTCGCGGCGTTGATGGCGTGTTTGGTCTTGCGCAGCGACACGGCGGGGCCATTGAGCAGTGCGGAGATCACCCTGTCCACTTCGGCGTCGAGTTCCTCGGCGGGATGCACGGCGGTGACGAGACCCCAGTCGAAAGCATCGCTGGCGCTGATTCGTTCACCCATCAAGGCCATCCGCATGGCGCGGATACGACCGACCGCCGCGGCGATCAACGCCGAGGCTCCACCGTCGGGCATGAGCCCGATCTTGGTGAACGCCAGCATGAAGAACGCCTTCTCCGAGGCCATTACGACGTCGGACGCCAACGCCAACGAGGCACCGACACCGGCGCATGGGCCTTGCACGACCGCGACCACCGGCTGTGGCAGGTTCACGATCGACCGCACGGCGTCGTTGGCGGCATTGAGAACCGATTCGGGCCCGTCGACCGACTTCTGTGCCTGGTCCTCGTCGCTGATGCCCGCGCCCGACGAGAAGCCCCGACCTGCACCGCCGAGGCGCACGACCTTGACCCGCGGATCGGTGGCGGCCTGTTCCAATGTCGAGGTGATGGTCCTGAACATCGCCGCGGTCAACGAATTGAGGCTGTCCGGCCGGTTCATGGTCAGCGACAGCACACCGTCGGCCAGATCGACGAGCAGGTCGTCGATTCCGCTGTAGGTCTGCGCGCTCGAGTCGACGGTTGTCATTGCTGCACCCTAGGACCGAACCACTTGGTTATACAAGTAAGCTATGTCGGCGTCGACAGCGCTAGTCGGACGAAGGGCGGTAATTGGGTATGGCTGGACCACTTCAGGGATTGCGTGTCATCGAACTGGCCAGCATCGGCCCAGGTCCGCACGCTGCGATGATCCTCGGCGACCTCGGCGCCGACGTCGTGCGCATCGATCGGCCGGGAAAGCTGGGCGGCATTCCGAGCTCCCGGCGGGAAACCGCACTGCGCAATCGCCGGTCGGTGACCGCTGATCTGAAGTCCGACGAGGGTCGCGAGCTGGTGCTGAAGTTGGTCGCCAAGGCCGACGTGCTGATCGAGGGACTGCGCCCCGGCGTCACCGAACGGTTGGGCTTGGGCCCCGAGGATTGCGCGAAGGTCAACGAGCGGTTGGTCTATGGCCGCATGACGGGGTGGGGCCAGACCGGACCGCGGCGGCTGCAGGCCGGACACGACATCAACTACATATCCCTCAACGGGGTGCTGCACTCGATCGGGCGCGCCGGTGAGCGACCCGTGCCGCCGCTGAACTTGACCGGTGATTTCGGCGGCGGGTCGATGTTCCTGCTCGTCGGGATCCTCTCCGCGTTGTGGGAGCGGCAGACGTCCGGCAAGGGTCAGGTGGTCGACGCCGCGATGGTCGACGGGTCCAGCGTTCTGGCGCAGATGATCTGGGGCTTTCGTCAGGACGGCTTGTGGTCGGACGAGCGTGGCGTGAACATGCTCGACGGCGGCGCCCCCTACTACGACACCTACACATGCGCGGATGGCAAGCACATCGCGATCGGTGCGATCGAGCCGCAGTTCTACGCCGAGATGATCAAGGGCCTGGGCCTCGAAGGTGCCGATCTGCCCGACCAGAACGACATGGGCCGTTGGCCCGAACTGCGTGCGGCGATCGCCGATGCCGTCGCCGCCAAAGATCGCGACCATTGGGCCAAGGTCTTCGCCGACAGCGATGCGTGCGTGACGCCGGTGCTGTCCTTCGGCGAGGTCGAGTCCGAACCGCACATCACCGAGCGCGACACCTTCTACCGCGATGATTCGGCCCCCGGCGGCTACCTGCAGCCGATGCCCGCGCCGCGGTTCTCGCGCAGCGTGCCGCCCACCCCGACCCCGCCCGGTCCGGCGGGCGCCGACACCGAAGCCGTACTCCGAGACTGGGTTTGACGCCGGGTCTTTCCAACAGAGAGGGAACACACCAAGTGGAGATCAAAGACGCCGTAGCCGTCGTCACCGGGGGAGCTTCCGGGCTGGGCCTGGCGACCACCAAACGGCTGCTCGACAGGGGCGCATCTGTTGTGGTGATCGATCTGCGGGGCGAAGACGCCGTCGCCGCGCTCGGTAACCGTGCCAAGTTCGTCGAGACCAACGTCACCGACGAGGCCGCGGTCAGCAAGGCGCTCGATGTCGCCGAGTCGATGGGCCCGGTCCGCATCAACGTCAACTGCGCCGGCATCGGCAACGCGGCCAAGACGCTGAGCAAGGACGGCCCGTTTCCGCTGGATGCCTTCAAGAAGGTCGTCGAGGTCAACCTGATCGGCACCTTCAATGTGCTGCGGCTGTCGGCAGAGCGCATCGCCAAGAACGAGCCGCTCGGGGAGGAGCGCGGTGTCATCATCAACACCGCGTCCGTCGCGGCCTTCGAGGGCCAGATCGGCCAGGCGGCGTACTCCGCGTCCAAGGGTGGCGTCGTCGGAATGACCCTGCCGATCGCCCGCGATCTGTCCCGCGAGCTGATCCGCGTGTGCACCATCGCGCCCGGACTGTTCAAGACCCCGCTGCTGGGCTCGCTGCCCGAGGAGGCGCAGCAGTCGCTGGGCAAGCAGGTGCCGCATCCCGCCCGACTCGGCGATCCAGACGAGTACGGCGCGCTGGCGGTGCACATCGTCGAGAACCCGATGCTGAACGGCGAAGTGATTCGTCTGGACGGTGCGATCAGGATGGCTCCCCGATGAGCGCTTGCGCGAAGAGAGAAGAGCACCGATGACGATCAACACCAAGTTCACCGAAACCTTTGGTATCGAGCATCCCGTCGTTCAGGGCGGTATGCAGTGGGTCGGCCGCGCCGAACTCGTTGCGGCAGTAGCGAACGCGGGTGCGCTCGGGTTCATCACCGCGCTGACGCAGCCGACGCCGGCCGATTTGGCGAAGGAGATCGCGAAGTGCCGCGATCTGACGGACAAGCCCTTTGGGGTGAACCTGACGATCCTGCCGACCATCAACCCGCCGCCGTATGACGAGTACCGGCAGGTGATCGTCGACTCCGGCATCAAGATCGTCGAGACCGCGGGCTCCAACCCCGCACCGCACCTGCCGATGTTTCACGCTAACGGGATCAAGGTGCTGCACAAGTGCACGTCGGTGCGGCACGCGGTCAAAGCCCAGAGCCTCGGTGTGGACGGCATCAGCATCGACGGTTTCGAATGCGCGGGTCATCCCGGTGAAGACGACATACCAGGACTCGTGCTGATTCCTGCCGCGGCGGTCAAGATCGACATCCCGATGATCGCCTCGGGCGGGTTTGCCGACGGTCGCGGGCTGGTGGCTGCGCTCGCGCTGGGGGCCGACGGCATCAACATGGGCAGCCGCTTCATGTGCACTGTCGAGTCGGCGATTCACCAGAACGTCAAGGAAGCGATCGTGGCGGGCAGCGAGCTCGACACCGAGATGATCTTCCGGCCGCTTCGCAACACCGCCCGCGTCGCGAGCAACGCGGTCTCGCGCGAGGTCGTCGAGATCCTCAACCGCGGCGGTCAGTTTGACGACGTCAAGGACTTGGTCGCCGGCTCACGCGGCGTCAAGGTCTACGAGGTCGGTGATCTGGACGCGGGCATCTGGTCGGTCGGCACCGCGATGGGGCTGATCAACGACATTCCGACGTGCGACGAGCTGGTCTCGCGGATCGTCGCGGACGCCGAGGAGATCATCAGCGGCAGGCTCGCCGGCATGCTCGAGGCCGACCAGGAAGAGAACGTCGCGTAGGACGGGATTTTTCAGAACACAGGAATCAGCGAAATGGGCCCCGCGCTGGGGCAAACCGTTGCGGAAGAACGCGCGCCCTCAGGGCGCGCGTTTTTTCATACCGCGGTGGGCAGGGTGTGCTCGTCGTCGAGCTGCTCCGAGGTATCGCCCTCTACCAGGAAATCCCCGTGGTAGAGCGCCTCGAAGTCAACCTTGATGACATCAGCACTGGTGTCGTCGATCCACATGTACTGAACAGTAACCATCGCTATTAAGGAATCTTTGAGTCACGATTCGGAAAACGGTGGCAATTCTTACCGCCGGGTAGGGTCCGTCACTACCCGTCAGTAAGTTTCAGCTGGTCGGGGCGTCGAAGTGGATCGGGTTCGTCCCGTTGAGCAAAACCCAGGTGAAAAGTGCCGCTGCGATCGCCACGATCAGTAGGCCGATCGCAATCCTGGCCGACCACACCGTCCTGCCGAACAGTCGCGCGTCGACCGAGTACGCGCCCGCGCCGGCGAAAAGGAGTGCTGTGCCGCCGACCGCGATCAGAAACGGTGCGTTGAACGGGTCGGCCCACACCTCCGCGGCCGAGACGTTCACCGCCCACGCGTCGATCATCGCCGCGATGACAGCGCATGCCGCCAGCGGTGTCAGCACGCCGAGGAGCAGTCCGATCCCGCCCAGCAATTCAGTCGCCGTCACCATCAGCGCGGCGAAGGTCGACGGCGTCCACCCGCCCGCCTCCATGAAGCCGGCGGTGGCCTCGAAGCTGAACACCTTCAGTAGGCCGGCATGCAGCATTGCCCCGCCGATCCCGATACGCAGGATCAACAGGCCGACATCGATCAAGGGCGTGGTGCTCGAGGTGGTCGGTTCAGCGGTCGAGGTTGTCATACAGCGATAGACCGGCGATGGCCTCGGATCTCATCGCGGCGGTCATTGAACGCGGCATCGGTCCCCGTCGTGCTTAAGGGCAAGGGACACCTTGCAGCTGTAACTTATCATTGATAAGTTATCGACGGTATCCAACTAGCGGGAGGTCGCGACGTGCTTGAACGCATCGCAGGGCTGGCGATCAGGGCACCACGGCGCATCGTGGCGATTGCGGCGCTCGTCATGCTGGCGTGCGGGATTTTCGGCATCCCCGTCGCCAAGAGCCTGTCCGCCGGGGGCATGCAGGATCCCACCTCGGAGTCGGCGCAGGCGACGCAACTGCTGGTCGACAAGTTCGGCCAGGGCGACATGGAACTCGTCATCAGCCTCACCGACGACAGCGCGAGCGCCCAGAGTCCGGCGACGCGCGCGGTAGCCGCGGACATCGTCACGCAGCTGGAGGAATCCCCCAGCGTTGCGCAAGTGACGTCCGCGTGGACCGCACCGCCGTCGGCCGTCCCCGCGCTCATCAGCAAGGACGGGAAGACGGGTCTGATCGTCGCCGGCATCACCGGCGGGGAGAGCGGCGCGCAGAAGCACGCCAAGGATCTCACCGACAGGCTGGTCCACGACCGCGACGGGGTGACGGTGCGCGCAGGCGGTGTGGCGATGACCTACGTCCAGATCAACGCGCAGAGCGAAAAAGACCTGCTGATGATGGAAGCCATCGCGATTCCGCTGAGCTTCATCGTGCTGGTCTGGGTGTTCGGGGGGCTACTGGCCGCGGCGCTGCCCCTGGCCGTCGGCGGGTTCGCGATCCTCGGATCGATGGCCGTGCTCCGTGCAACCACCTATGTCACCGATGTGTCCATCTTCGCCATGAACCTCACCATCGCCATGGGTTTGGCGCTCGCCATCGACTACACACTGCTCATCATCAGCCGATACCGCGACGAGCTCGCCGGCGGCGCCGATCGGGACCGAGCGCTGGTCCGCACGATGACGACCGCCGGTCGCACAGTGCTGTTCTCGGCGCTGACGGTCGCGCTGTCGATGGTCGCGATGGTGCTTTTCCCGATGTACTTCCTAAAGTCGTTCGCCTACGCGGGGATCGCCGTGGTGACTTTCGCGGCGGTGGCGGCGATCGTGGTGGCGCCCGCGGCGATAGTCCTGCTCGGGGACCGGCTCGATGCATTGGACACCCGTCGGCTGTTCCGCCGGCTCCTCGGCAGGCCTGATCCGGTGCGCAAGCCCGTCGAGCAGATGTTCTGGTACCGCAGCACGAAATTCGTCATGCGCCGCTCGATTCCGGTCGCTTTCATCATCGTCACCGTGCTGCTCTTGCTCGGTGCGCCCTTCCTGGGTATCAAGTGGGGCTTCCCAGACGATCGCGTGCTACCGCAATCTGCCTCGGCGCGCGAGGTCGGTGATGAGTTGCGAACTGACTTCGCGGTGGACTCGTCGACCAACGTCACCGTCGTGATACCCGACGCCGCGGGGGCGACCCCGGCCGAACTCGATCGGTATGCGAGCGCACTGTCCAAGGTGGTCGACGTGTCGTCGGTGTCTGCACCCGGTGGTTCGTTCATCGACGGCCGGCTGTCCGGGCCGCCCGCCGCGGCGACCGGCATGAAGGACGGCAGCGCCTTCTTCACCATCGGCAGTACGGCGCCACTGTTCTCCGACGCCTCCGAAGCTCAGCTCGACGCGGTGCACGCCGTCAGCACACCGGATGGAAAGCCGGTGCTCGTCACCGGTCTTGCCCAGATCAACCACGACAGCTCACAGGCGATCACGTCGCGGCTGCCGCTGGTTCTCGGTGTCATCGCGGTCATCACCTTCGTGCTGCTGTTCCTACTCACCGGCAGCGTGGTACTTCCGCTGAAGGCGTTGGTGCTCAACGTGTTATCGCTGACGGCCGCGTTCGGCGCGTTGGTGTGGATCTTCCAGGACGGCCACCTGGGTGCGCTGGGCACCACGCCCACCGGGACGCTGGTCGCGAACCTGCCGGTGTTGTTGTTCTGCCTCGCATTCGGGTTGTCGATGGACTACGAAGTGTTCCTGATATCGCGGATCCGCGAATACTGGCTGAGGTCCGGCAAGACACGTGCGGACAACGACGAAAGCGTCGCACTGGGCCTGGCCAAGACCGGCCGGGTGGTCACCGCGGCCGCATTGCTGATGTCGATCTCGTTCGCCGCGCTGATCGCCGCCGAGGTGTCGTTCATGAGGATGATGGGCGTCGGGATGACGCTGGCGATCATCGCCGATGCCACACTGGTTCGTATGGCGCTGGTGCCCGCATTCATGCACATGCTCGGCCGATGGAACTGGTGGTCCCCCAAGCCCCTGGTCAAGTTGCACGAACGGATCGGGATCAGCGAGTCCGCAGACGATCCGACGCCGGTCCCGGAAACGCCACCGACGGCCGTGCCCGCGCGATGAAACGGCGACGCGCGCCACGTGGGTCAGGTGAGCAACTTCGCGACGAGATTCTCGACGCGACCACCGATCTGCTGCTGGAAACCGGGCACGCCAAAGAGGTGTCCATCCGGTCGGTGTCCAAGCGGGTCGGGGTGACGCCGCCATCGATCTATCTGCACTTCACCGACAAGGACGCACTGCTGGACGCGGTGTGCGCACGGTATTTCGAGAAGCTCGACGAGGAGATGCAGGCGGCCGCCGCCGGTGAGGCCGCGGCCATCGACGCGCTGCGCGCGCAAGGTCTGGCGTATGTGCGCTTCGCGGTGAAAACCCCTGAGCTTTACCGGATTGCCACCATGGGCGAGGGGCGGCCGGGCAGCGACGTGGACACGATGCTGAACACCTCGGCGTTCGTGCACATCTGCAACACGGTCGAGGCCCTGATGACCGAGGGCATCCTGCCCCAAGACGACCCGACCACCGTCGCGCTGGAACTGTGGACGACGGCGCACGGGGTGGCGGCGATGCTGATCTCGCGGCCATACCTGCCGTGGGGTGAGACCGAGGCGTTCGCCGACCGGGTACTCAGAGCCGTCGTCGTCGGAGAGATCGTGTCGGGGGCAATCGGGCCGATGACCGCGCCGCAGGATGCCATGGCCAAGTTGAAGGGACTGCTGGATGCAGAACAACGTCGATAACCCGTTCTTCGCCCGCTTGTGGAAGGTGATGTCCACCCACGAGACCGATGCGATCAAGCGACTGCGGCGGGAGAACCTCGCCGGCCTGTCGGGTCGCGTGCTGGAGGTGGGTGCGGGCACCGGGACGAATTTCGAGTTCTATCCCGACACCGTGACCGAGGTGGTCGCCGTCGAGCCCGAACGTACGCTTGCCGAGGTGGCGCAGCAGGCGGCCGCCGCGGCCCCGGTACCGGTCACGGTCAGCACCGACACGGTGGAGCAGTACATGGCAGCCGGCGGTGAACCATTCGACGCCGTGGTGTGCTCGCTTGTGCTGTGCTCGGTCGAGGATCCCGAAAGCGTTCTGCGAGAGTTGCATTCGTTGTTGAGGCCGGGAGGTGAGCTCCGGTATCTCGAGCACATCGCCAGCAGCGGGGCGCGCGCCGGTCTGCAGAAGTTCGCCGACGCCACGCTCTGGCCACGGCTGCTCGGCAACTGCCATACCCATCGGCACACCGAGGAGAGCATCACCGGCGCCGGGTTCACGGTGTCGAGGGCGCGCCGCGAATGGACGATGCCGAGGTGGGTGCCGTTGCCGGTCGCGGAATTCGCGATCGGCCGCGCGGTGAGAGCGGCCTAGCCGAGCAGCGCGGGCAGTCGCTGCAGCAGGCTCGGCAGCGCGCCCGCTGCGGTCTCTCGCAGCGACACCGTCGCAGCCGCCGACAATGGAGTGGGTTCGGGGTTGACCTCGATGACCACTTTGCCGTTGGCCAGAGCCATCTCCGGCAGCCCCGCCGCGGGATAGACGATCGACGAGGTGCCGACCACGATCACGATGTCGGCCCCCGCAACGGCCTCGACCGAGCGTTGCCACTCGACGTCGGGCAGCGCTTCCCCGAACCACACCACGTTGGGCCGGATCATGCCGCCGCAGACGCACCGCGGCGGGTCTACGGTCTCGGCCGGTTCGGGCATCGAGGGCAACTCGCCGGTGTACGCCGATCGACAGCGATCACAACGGAATTCGAACAGGCTGCCGTGCAGGTGGTAGACGTTCTTGCTGCCCGCCCGCTCGTGCAGATTGTCGACGTTCTGGGTGACGACGTGCACTTCGGCGTAGTCCTGCCAGGCCGCCACGGCCCGGTGGCCGTCGTTGGGGTCGACCGAGCCCATCATGTAATGCCGCCACAGGTACCACGCCCACACCCGCTCGGGGTTGGCCTGCCAGCCCTCTGAGCTCGAAATTTCGTAGGGATCCACCTTGGCCCACAGCCCGGTCTCGGCATCCCGGAACGTCGGCACACCGCTTTCGGCCGAGATGCCCGCACCGCTGAGGACCGTCACTTGCACATGACCAAACTAGCGGCTTAGGCGATACTGAGCACGTGACCAAGTTGGGGGATTGGGTTTGCATCGACCACCGCGCTTCGAGCCCCCTGTTTGACCAGCTCAGAACGCAGATCATCGAAGGCGTGCGCGACGGCAGGTTGCCGCCGGGCACCCGATTGCCGACGGTGCGCGAACTGGCCGGTCAACTCGGCCTGGCCGTCAACACGGTGGCCCGCGCCTATCGCGAGCTGGAGTCGGCGGGCGTTCTCGAAACCCGAGGCCGCTTCGGCACTTTCGTCGCGCGCGTAGACCCCGCCGATGCCGCGATGGCCACCGCCGCCCACACCTACGTGACGGCGGCCAAGGCGCTGGGAATCGAAAAGGCCGATGCGCTCCGCTACATCGAAATCGCCTTCGGCTAGCCGAATTCCAGCAGCGTGTTCACGGGGCGCACGGGGTCGAACAGGCGAATCCGTTGACCGATCGACACGACGGCGTTGAAGGCTTTGCCGCGTCCGGGCGGCATCGGCAAATCGTGCACCGCGCGGATGCCGGGCACGTCGTTGACCAGGTTTGCCAGCTGCGACGGCGTCATACTGAACGGCATCGGCGGCACCCGGTAGCGCAGCGTGGGCCGAAGCATCCCGCGGGTGATCGCCTTGGCGAACCAGGCCGGCGCCAGGTCGAACATCATTCGGCCTCCAGGAAAGCGTTGCGCGCATGCGGCGATCAAACCGAGGGCTTCGTCGGGCTGCAGGTACATCAGCAGCCCCTCGGCGGTGATGAACACACCGTCATCGACGGGCACATCGTCCATCCAGCTGAAGTCAAGGGCCGACTGTGCGCGCATCTCGATACGCTCCGACGCTGGGAGCAGTTTTCGGCGTAATTCGATCATCGGCGGTAGGTCGACAGTGAGCCAACGGAATTCATCACCGACGGCGCCATCGTTGAGGCGATAGAAGCTGGTCTGCAGGCCCTCGGCCAGTGCCACCACGGTGGCCCGCGGGTGGTCGGTGAGGTAGCGACGCGCCTGGATGTCGAAGCCCAGCGCGCGCACCGCCATGTCCTGCCGCCGGCTCAGGCCGAACTTGGCCCAGTCGAAATCGATGGAATCCACCAGCAGGATCGCCATTGGGTCGTCGATGATCGAATCCGGCCTGCGCGCCTCGTTGGCGCGGACCTGCAGTGTCATCAGCGCCGTTTCGGAGACACCGGTCAAGACGGCGCCGTCGGCCTTCGCGGTCGATTCGGAAGTCACACGGCCGAATGTACCTATCGCAGAACTTTCTCGACTGTGCGCAGGTTGCGAGTGGTGGTCGACGACTTGTAACGCTTCTTGCCCATCGTCTTGCCGATTGTGGTGTCCAGGGTCCCCTTGCTGGGAACCTGCCAGTAGATGACCCCCTCGCCGCGTGCGATCTTCTCGTCGGGACCCGCGTCCTCGCCGAGGGCCGCGAGTTCGTCGAGGATCTCGGAATCGGTGACGAACGTGACGTAGGAGTGGTAGCCGTCGACCTCACGCTCGAAAGGGAACTTCTCGGAGATCTCTTGCACGGTTTTCAGATCGTAGGCCAGCACCCACGCGTCGTAGCCGAACGCGTCGCGCAGCGCCTTCTCGGCCTTCTTTCTGACCGCGGCCACCCCGGAACGGCTGTCCAGCAACACGTTTCCACTCGCGAGGATGGTCTTCACATTGGTGAATCCGGCGTCCTCGAATGCCTTGGCCACCTCGGCCATCTTGAGGTTCACTCCGCCGACGTTCACCCCGCGGAGAAATCCGGCATATCTGGTCATAGGCCGAGATTAGAACTGCAACAGCGTGTAGCTCGGGCGATTGCGCCGGTAGAAGCCGAAGCGATCCAGGAATGGCGAGGCCGCCAGCTTCCATGCGAGGCCCCGCCCCGTGGGCTGTGCCCGGTCATGAGCGGCGCGCACACCCGGAATGCGGCCGGCGAAGGCGAGCGCCTCGTCTGGGGACAAGGAGAACGGCATCGGCGGGGTGGTGTAGCGATCGGACAGCTTGAGCCCTTTGAGTGTGCGCCGGGAAAGCCAGTGCGGGATCGAGTCGAACATCATCTGACCGCCAGGGAACCGGGCCGCGCAGGCGCGGATGAGGCTCAGCGCGTCGTCCGGCTCGAGATACATCAGCAGCCCCTCGGCGGTGATGAACACCCCGTGCGAGTCGTCGATGCGGTCCATCCAGCTCAGGTCCAGCGCCGACTGGGGCAGCGGCACGATCCGCTCGTCGGTGGGCAGCAGCTTCTCCCGAAGCGCCATGACGGGCGGAAGATCCACTGAGTACCAGGTCAATTGGTCGGCTGCAACGCCAGCGCGTTGCAGCCGCCAGAAGCTGGTCTGCAGACCTTCGGCGAGGGCCACCACCGATGCTTGTGGATGCGTACGCAGATAGTCGCTCGCGGCGGCGTCGAAGGCGACCGCGCGTAACCCATGCGACTGGTTGGGTTTGCCGAACTTGCGGTAGTCATAGGAGATCTTGCGGTAGTCATAGGAGATCGCGTCGAACAGCGTGACCGCCCACGGGTCGCGGATCACCCCGTCGGAGCGCTTGGCCTCGGTGCCGCGGTTGTGCAGGGTCCACAGCGTGGTGGCCGAGACGCCGTCGAGAACTTCTCCACTGACCGTCATGATCTGCTTCATGCTAGATATGTCGCAATCCACGCAGGGATTCCGACGTAGGCTCGCACAATGGGACGTCACGTTCTCGACGACAAGCTGTTGGCGTTGATCGGTGGGAACTCGCTGGGTGTCCTGGCCACGATCAAACGCGATGGCCGTCCGCAGTTGTCGAATGTGTCCTACCACTTCGACCCGCGCAGTCTGACGATCCAGGTGTCGATCACCGAACCGCGCGCCAAAACCCGCAATCTGCGGCGCGACCCGCGGGCCTCGATCCATGTCAGCTCCGATGACGGGTGGTCCTATGCCGTCGCCGAGGGCGACGCGACCCTGACCCCGCCGGCCGCTTCACCCGACGATGAGACCGTCGAGGCGCTGATTGCCTTGTACCGCAATATCGCCGGTGAGCATCCCGACTGGGACGACTACCGGCGGGCGATGGTCGACGACAGGCGGGTCGTCATGACACTGCCGGTCTCGCACGTCTATGGCATGCCGCCCGGCAAGCGGTAAACCAGACGACGGGTGCGGTGGGGCGGGATAGGCTGCGGACATGCCTGATGCACCGGAAGATGACACCAAACGCAAGTTCCGGGAAGCTCTGGAGCGGAAAAAGGCCAAGTCAGCCGGGGGTTCCGACCACAAAGACAAGGGCGCTAAGCAACCGCGGGCCCATGGCCCCCTCGAGAGTCGCCGCGAGTTCCGGCGCAAGAGCGGCTAGCTCACGACGTCGACGCTGGCCCGCCGGGACTCTCGGGCCTCCTGGGCCAGGATCGCGGCCAGACAGACGCCGGCCAGGATGGCGACGGCGACGGCGAAACTCACCCCGGCGGTGCGCAGTCCCCAGGCCTCAGCGGCCAGGCCTTCACCGACGACCGGCAACGAGATGGCCACGTACGCGGCGACGAAATAGGTGGAGCTCACCTCGGCCCGACGCGCCGCCGGTGTGCGTTCGACGACGGCCGCCAGCCCTCGGCTGAACGTCATACCGTGTCCGACGCCTGCGACGAGGCCGGCCGCGACCAGTCCCGCCAGCGAGGACAAATAGAGCGCGACAACGACAATCGCCATCGCTACGACCAGCACTGCGCAGCCGATCGCGACCGCGCGCTGCGGCGCGACGCCCTTGGCGCCGATTTGCGCGACCGCCGATGCGGCGAAGATCGAAGCCGCGACGAGCCCGGCCAGCGCGTCGTTGTCGATGCCGACGACGTCGGCCACGAAGGACGGCGCGACGGCCATGAAGAGGCCGGTGACCGAGAATCCCGCGAACGCGGCAAGTCCGGCGATGACGAACACCGAACGCACCTCCGCTGGAACGGAGAGCCGCTGGAAACCGATGCTTCCCACGCGCTCAGAAGTCTCGGGGACGACCAGCACCGCGATGCCCGCGAGCAGTGCGAGCGCCATGTGCAGGACGAAGCTCAGCTGCAATGGGTGGGGTGCGTATTGCACCAGCGCGCCGGCGATCACCGGTCCAGCGCCCAGACCGCCGACGTTGGCGATCGTCGCGACGGCGGCGGCTCTGGTGTGCCAGTTAGGTGGGGCGGCTTCGATGACGGCGGCAGTCGCCGTCCCCGTGAAGACACCCGCCGACAAACCGGACAGCACCCGGCCGACCAAGAGCAGCGCCACGTTGTCCGCGCAGAGGAACACCGCCGCACTGGCAAGCGCGAAGATCACTCCCGCCAGCAGCACGGGCCGTCTGCCGATGGCATCGGACCAGCGGCCGAACACCAGGAGTGCGATAAGCACACCGCCCGCGTAGGTCGCGTACACCACTGTGGTCGTCAGCACCGAGAAGTGCATCTGCTCGGCGTAGAGCGAGTACATCGGCGTCGGCAGCGTGGTGCCGACCATGATCGCGGCGAACGCGTACGCCAGCAGCGGGAAAGCGAAGCGTTGCGGGCTCACGGCTGAAGTCAACCCCGATCGCGGGTCAACTAATCCCGCGACGTTGCGAATTCGGCGCGCTAACCGACCGTTGGGGGACCGCTAGCGCGCCGAAATCGCGGCCTGATCAGTGGGCGACGGCCTTCTCGGCGCCGACGCCCGTCAGGCACCGCACCTCGAACTCCGCGTTGATCTCCGGGTCGCCGCGATCCGGCGAACTCAGGGTGCCGACGATGCCGAGGATGAACGCCAGCGGAATCGACACGATGCCGGGGTTCGCCAACGGGAACCAGGCGAAGTCGACGTTTGGCAGCATCGCGGTTTTCGCGCCGGACACCGCAGGCGAGAAGATGATCAGCACAATCGTCGAGATGAGTCCGCCGTACATGCTCCACAGCGCACCGCGCGTATTGAACCGCGGCCAGTACAGCGAGTAGATGATCGTCGGCAGGTTCGCCGCCGCGGCCACCGCGAACGCCAGCGCCACCAGGAACGCGATGTTCTGCTCCGCGGCGAGGATGCCGAGGCCGATCGACAGAATGCCGATCACCACCACTGTGATGCGGGAGACCCGAACCTGCTCGCTCTCGCTCACCTCATGGCTCTTCATCACGCTCGCGTAGATGTCGTGTGCGAATGACGTTGCGGCTGTGATGGTCAGGCCGGCGACCACCGCGAGGATCGTCGCGAACGCGACGGCCGAGATGATGCCGAGCAGCACCACGCCGCCGAGTTGGAAGGCCAACAGCGGTGCGGCGGCGTTCTGCCCGCCGGGCGCCTCCAGGATCGCGTCGGGTCCGACGAGGGCCGCGGCCCCGTAGCCCAGTGCGAGGGTGAACAGGTAGAACGCGCCGATGAGCACGATCGCCCACACCACCGAGCGGCGCGCCTCCTTGGCAGTCGGCACGGTGTAGAAGCGCATCAGCACATGGGGAAGACCGGCCGTGCCGAGCACCAGCGCAAGCGCCAGCGAGATGAAGTTGATCTGCGACGTCAGCGAGGCACCGTACTGGGCGCCCGGTGCCAGCACGTCGCGACCGGCGACGGCTTCGCTCGTGGAGCCTGAGACCGCGGACTGTGCGGCGCCGAGCATCTCGGAGAAGTTCAGGCCGAACTTGGCCAGCACCCAGACCGTCATCATGGCCGCACCGCCGATCAGCAGGACCGCCTTGATGATCTGCACCCAGGTCGTGCCCTTCATGCCGCCGATGAGCACGTACGCGATCATCAGCAGACCCACGACGGCAATGACCAGCGCCTGACCGATGTCACTGGTGATGTTGAGCAACAGGGCCACCAGACCGCCCGCACCCGCCATCTGGGCAAGCAGGTAGAACAGGCACACGGCCAACGTGGTCGTCGCGGCTGCCATCCGGACCGGGCGCTGCTTGAGCCGGAAGCTCAGCACGTCAGCCATCGTGAATTTGCCTGCGTTGCGCAGCAACTCGGCGACCAACAGCAGAGCGACCAGCCATGCCACCAGGAAGCCGATGGAGTACAGGAAGCCGTCGTAACCGTAGACGGCGATGGCTCCCGCGATTCCGAGGAAGCTGGCGGCGGACAGGTAATCACCGGAAATCGCGATGCCGTTCTGCGGGCCGGTGAAAGACCTTCCCGCGGTGAAGAATTCGGCGGCGGTGGCGTTCTTCTTGCTCGCGCGGATGACGATGAACAACGTGATCGCTACGAAGAGACCGAAGATGCCGATATTTGCAACGGGACTGCCGACGGTCGTGCCCTCGGCGGCGAGGATGGTCAGGGTGTCGTGGGTCATGCCACACCGCCCTCGAGCTCGTCGCGGATCGCCTTGGCGCGCGGATCGAGTTCCCGGTTGGCGAACCGGACGTAGATCGCGGTGATGACGAAGGTCGATACGAACTGGCCGAGCCCGACGATGATGCCAACGTTGATGTTGCCCCACACCTTGATGGCCATGAAGTCATTGGCGAAGGCGCCGAGGATCACGTACGCGGTGTACCAGAGCAGGAAAAGCGCGCTCATCGGGAACACGAAGCGGCGCAATCGGCTTCGAAGTTCCTGAAACTCCGGGCTGGCCTGAACGGCCAGATACTGCTCACCGCTGATGGCGGTGTCTGTTGTCGGCATCGTGTGCTCCTGAACGTCGAATGTGAACCGGCTCAACTGGAGAAACTAGATGAGATGCAGGTCACATACCCAGTGCATACGACGTTGACACGGCGAAACCCGTCGACGATGCGGTAAGCGGTCGGTCGGCGACGACGAACGGTGGCGGCTCAACCGCACCGTCTGGTCTTCGCGCGAGCGCTCATCCCCGGGGCACGCGCTCGACACCCATGCCAAGCCGTTCCGGTACATGCATCCGGGCGAAGATCTGCGCGACATCAGCGGGTGGGTCGGTGCGTCCGAACCGGCTGACCAGGATCATTGTTGCGAATGCCAGCGGAACGGTGACCGCGGCGGGGTAGCCGATCATCACCGCGGGCCAGCCGCCCAGAACGTCGTCGTCGATCCCACCCGCCACCGCCACCGTGACCGCGGTGCCCGACAGCACGCCGCCGACCACCAGGCCGCAGGCGGCACCCCACGCGGTCAGGCCCCGCCACCAGATGCCGAGCACCAGCAGCGGACACAGCGTCGACGCGGCGACGGCGAACGCCAGGCCGACGCTGCGGGACAACTCCAGCTCGCCGGTCGTGGCCAGTGACAGCGGGATCGGGATCAGCCCGCCCACCACCGCGGCCACCCGGAAGTCCCGCACCCGGCCGCGCATCACGTCGGTGGCCAACGCGCCCGCGATGCTGACCAGCAGCCCCGACGACGTCGCAAGGAACGCCGCGATGGCACCGGCGGCGACGAGAGCGGCAAGTAACTGCCCCGCCGCCCCGCCGATAGCGGTCGACGGCGCGAGAAGGACCGCGGCGTCGGCGTTCCCGGTGATCAGGATCCGCGGGACGTAGAGGCGTGAGAACACCCCGAGTAGCGTCGGAAACAGGTAGAACAGCGACAGCAGAGCGATGACCGCCAGCGCTGTACGCCGGGCCGCGCGACCGTCGGGATTGGTGTAGAACCGCACGAGCACATGCGGTAAACCCATTGTGCCTAAGAACGTTGCGACGATGATCGACAGCACCTGATAGAGCGGATGGTCACCGCCGAGCCCGCCGCCGGACGCGATCCACTCGGTGCCGCTGCTGGGTGTGCCTGCCACCACAGGTGTCGCCGCGCCCGCGGCAAGAATCAGCGTGGTGCCCGCGTCGAGGGTGTGGTCGCCGGGGGCCGGGATCGGCTGGGCGTCAACGGGTGTGCCGTCGAGCATGCCCGTCACCGTGATGCCCGCCGGATCAGGGACTCGAACCACCACATCGGTTTCGATCGCGACCGTGGTGTCCGCGGTGACCGTCGGGGGCATCGGGCCGCCGAGGTCGCCGCGGTCGGCGACGAACAGGCCGAGCAGTGCGAGCGCGGGTATCGCGATCGCGGTCAGTTTCAACCAGTATTGGAACGCCTGGACAAACGTGATCGACCGCATACCGCCGGCCACCACGTTCGAGATGACGATGGCGCCCACCACCACTGGGCCCACCCAAACCGGTAGACCCAGAAGGGCTTTCAACGCGAGGCCGGCACCTTGATACTGCGGCACCAGGTAGTAGATGCACACCACCACGACGACGATCATGGCGACCTTGCGCAGCCTCGCCGAGCCCAGTCGGAACTCGGCGAAGTCAGGCACCGTATAGGCGCCGGTGCGACGCAGCGGCGCGGCGACGAACAGCAGCAGGCCGAGATATCCCGCGGTGAAGCCGACCGGATACCACAGCGCGTCGGCGCCATATTTGGCGATCAGCCCGGCGACGCCGAGGAACGATGCGGCCGAGAGGTATTCGCCGGAGATTGCGGCAGCGTTCCATTGCGGGCCGACGGTGCGCGAGGCGACCAGGAAGTCGGATGTGGTGCGGGAGAACCGTACTCCGTAGATACCGATGGCGACGGTCGCGATGACCGCCACGAGCAGGGCGGCCGCCGTCAATGGCGAGCCGGTCATGGTTCGCTGTCGACGACGCCGACGAAGTCGCGCTCGGCCTGTTCGGCCAGGCGCACGTAGAGCCGTCCGACGCCGTAGAAGAGGGGATACACCAAGACAGCGAGCACGAGCCAGTTGAGTCGGATACCGGCGACGCTGATGGCCGCGAGATCCGGAAACGCCGCATTGAGCAATGGAATTGCGACGACGGCACACACGACCACGGCGGCCAGGCGCAGCGCCAGCCCGAGCTGGGCGCGAACGAGGCCGCGCACCAACGCGTCGCCGACCTGCGTCTGTTCCTGCACCTCGACACGGGTGCGCACCATGCGGGCACCGCGCCGCTGGGACAGCACGACGCGTTCGCGTTGGGGCCGTTCGCCACTAGTCATCGGGTTTGAGGTTCCGCATCGGGTCGCGGACGACACGGTCGCGCAGTTCGCGGGCCTGTCGCCGGCTGACGGGCAGCTCGACCGCGGGCGAGGCGCCATTGGCGCGCAGGCGCACCAGCACGCCGCCGTCGCTGTTGCGCAGCCCGGTGACCATTCGCAGCGCCACCAGATAGGACCGGTGCACCCGATGGAAACCCTTGTCGCGCCAACGACTTTCGAGGGTGCTCAGCGGAATGCGAACCAGGTGGGACCCTGATACCGAGTGCAGCCGTGAGTAGTCTCCTTCGGCCTCCACCCAACCGATGGTGTCCCGTGGGACCAGGTGCGTGACGCCGCCCAGTTCGGCGGGAATCACGTCGTCGTCAGGCTGAGCGGTGGGTTCGGTGGCCCGCGCCGTCAGCACGCGTCGCACCGCCTCGTCGAGGCGGTCCTGGCGGATCGGCTTGAGCAGGTAATCCAACGCGCCGACGTCGAATGCCGCGACGGCCTTGTCGTCGTGGGCCGTGGCGAACACGATGGACGGCCGGTGCGAGAAATTGGCGAGCACACCGGCGAGCTCGATGCCGGACAGTCCGGGCATGTTGATGTCGAGGAAGATCGCGTCGACGTTGCAGCGGTTGAGTTCACGCAAAGCCGACGTGGCGTCCCCGGCGCGCAGCACTTTGCCGATGTCGCCGTGCTGGTCGAGGAGATAGGCGAGCTCGTCGAGCGCAGGTGCCTCGTCGTCGACCGCGAGCACCGTAAGGGGCTTGTTCATACGCGCACGCCCGCGCGGAATTTGGGAACTCGCATCACGACCTTTGTGCCCGCGTCGATTGCTGTTTCGACCACCAGACCGTAGTCGTTGCCGAACGCCGCGCGCAGGCGGTGATCGACATTGGTCAGCCCGACGTGTGCCGAGTCCTTCTTCTCGTCGGCCGGGGCCCCCTCGGTGCTCAGGACGTCGCCGTGTCCGGCGCGCAATATGTCGGGGTCCATGCCGACGCCGTTGTCCTCGATCGTGATGACACAGTCCGATCCTTCGTCGCGGGCGATGATCTCGATCTCGCCACCGCCCTGCCCGGCGAAGCCGTGCCGGACCGCGTTCTCGACCAGCGGCTGCAGCGCGAGAAACGGTACGACGACGTTGAGCACCTCCGGCGCGACCTGAAGCCTGACCTTGAGCGCGTCACCGAATCGTGCACGCTCCAGCGTGAGATAGCGGTCGATGTTGCGCAGCTCGTCGGCGAGCGTCGTGTACTGCCCCGCGGCCCGGAACGAATAGCGGGTGAAATCGGCGAACTCGAGGATGAGCTCGCGGGCGCGGTCGGGGTCGGTCCGCACGAACGACGCGATCGTGTTGAGCGCGTTGTAGATGAAGTGCGGGCTGATCTGCGCGCGCAGGGCGAGCACCTCGGCGCGGTCGAGCCGGGCGCGGGAGGCGTCGAGTTCGGCGAGCTCGATCTGGCTCGTCGCGTACCGGGCAACCTCACCGACGGCGCCGAGCAGGCCCGGCGCGGGGGCGCGGGCGGTCACGACGACGAGGACGCCGAGTGCGTCGCCACTCTCGGCGAGCATCGGCTGCGCGACGACCGTCGACGTCCGTGCGTGGGTGAGCACCCGTCGTCCACCGGCGATCGACTCGTGCGCCGCGCGCTCGCACGCGTCGAACACATCGGGCGTCCACAGTGTGCCCTCGGCGGGATCCTGCGCGAGCAGTCGGCCGTCGGCGGAAAAGATGGCGACACCCTCGGTGCCGGTGAGCCCGCGCAGGAACGGGGCGGCGGTGTCGGCGGATTCGGTGTCCAGGCCCTGGCGCAGGGCCCGGGCGGCCAGTGACGCGGTGTGTAGGGCGGCGTGGACGGCGCGCTCGGTGGGGGTCGCGACGACCCGGCGCGTGCGCACCGTGATGACCGCGGCGGCCACCGCGGCAAGGAGCAGCACCGCCGCCAGGATTATTGCGAGCTCGCCGGACATCTCACCTCATCGGATCGAGGTCACTTTAAACCGACGAGGTGGCGAAACTGCAGCTGATTCTGTTCCCGCGTAACGGTGATAACCGGGCCGCTGTTTGCTCAACGTGGGCTGCCTGCGGCTCACCTCACGGAAAGACGGCGCGACCCTCGCCGATGTCGTCTCCGCTGGTATGTGGGGTGCCCGGGCTGGAGGTGTCTAAACGTCTCGGGGGGCGCCCCCTCAGAAGTTATCGATTATCTGCTGAGCGATGGATCGCACGGGAGTGTTGTCGTTCTGGGACAGATGTTTGAGCATTTCGAAGGCGCGGTCGGCATCAACCCGGTAGTGATTCATGAGTATTCCTTTGGCCTGTCCGATGAGATCCCGGCTTGCCAGCGCAGTCTCGAACTGCTCCTCGCGAACGGCGGTCATCATTGCGACCGTGGCCATGGTCGCCAGAAGCGCGCCCATTGTCTTGCCTGAGTCGTCAAACGAGTCCGGCTTTTGGCTGAACAGGTTCAGTGCTCCAGTGGCCTGGTGTTGGGGAATGAGCCGGTACGACAAGATGCCGTGAACCCCGGCAGCCACTGCGGCGGAAGCGAATTCCGGCCACCGGCGTTCTTCGCGCATGTCGGTGCTGCTGATGATCACCACCGCGTCCTGTGCGGCGTCCAGGCAGGGGCCTTTCTGGTGGCGCAGCTGGATCGAATCGAGTTCGACGGCCAGCGGCGCAGTGGGCGCGACTGACCGCGCTTCGTCCTCGTACATGACCAACATGTCGGCGAAGTCCACCCCCTCGATCAGCTCCACGGCACTAGTCGTGATGCTGAGCAAGGCCTGCTCCAGGGCGGTGTCCTTCGCATGACCACGGATTAGCTGAACCATCGCAGCGCGAACCTTCTCGTCAACACTGTTGGCGCTGCTCATAGGACTTCTTTCCGGAGGGAGTTGGATCGACAGCCGCGCGCCCTCTGGTCTCAGTATGCGCCATGCCAGGCCCTGGGATTCCCCGCCGATCAATTACTCAGCTCGGCCACCTCCGCGTCTCGGCGGTCGTCGTAGGCTGCTGAGATGACTTCGAAGCTCTGCCTGGTTCAAGATCCCGCGGCCGACGAGTTGCTGGAGTCGAATCCATTCGCGTTGCTGGTGGGCATGCTGCTCGATCAGCAGTATCCGATGGAGGCGGCGTTCGCGGGACCGAAGAAGATCGCCGACCGCATCGGTGGCGTGGACGCTCGCGAGATCGCCGATTACGACCCCGACGAGTTCGCCGCGCTGTGTTCGAAAACCCCTGCGATACATCGCTTCCCGGGCTCGATGGCCAAGCGGATTCAGGCGTTGGCGCAACTCATCGTCGACGACTACGGCGGTGACGCGTCCGCGCTGTGGACGTCCGGCGATCCGGACGGGGCCGAGGTGCTTCGTCGCATCAAGGCGCTGCCCGGGTTCGGCGAGCAGAAGGCCAAGATCTTCCTCGCACTGCTCGGCAAGCAATACGGCGTAACGCCCGACGGGTGGCGCAAGGCCGCCGGAGATTACGGCAAGGCCGGCTCGTTCCTGTCGGTGGCCGACGTGGTCGATCCCGGCTCGCTGGAAAAGGTGCGGAACTACAAGAAGCAGGCCAAGGCAGCCGCGAAGGCCGCCAAGGGTTAGCTCGGCTCGCGGTGGGGTTGCAGGTCGAGTTCGGCCAGGCTGCGCAGGATCCCCGCGACGACACGACCGGTCGACGTGCCGGTGTCCAGACCCTCACGCAACGCCCGCAGTCGCAGTCCGCGATCGGTCAGGTCGGCGATGGTTCGGGTGACCTCGGTGGTCGAGCGGCCGAGGCGGTCGAGCGCGACGACGATGACCGTGTCACCGGAGCGGGCGTAGCTCAGCATCGCGTACAGCCCGGCGCGGGCCCGGTCGGCCGTTTCGGACACCCTGTCGGTGAACACCCGCCTGGGGTCCACGCCCTCGGCACTGAGCGCGGCGAGCTGAGCCTCCAGGTTCTGCCCGACGGCGCTCGCGGCGGCGTAACCCAAAATGCAGGTCATGCATTCAAGGTCCCACGGCACTCACGAAGTGGGGAAGAGGCGCGGCGCCTTCGAGGCTGGCTAACTGCCGAACTGTTATCGAATGTCGACCTAGCGGCTGAAACCGCGCGCTAAGCGCGGAACGGCTCACCGTCGAAGCGCTCGCGGGTCGCGATCTCGGCAACCGGCTTGCGGGTGAGCTTGCGGACCTGCTTCACCGGTTTGCCGATCGGCAGCAGCGCGGCGATCGCGTAGTCCTCGGGGATACCGAGCAGGTCCTTGGCTCGGGGTTCCTCGGCCACGGTCACGGTCGCCAGCACGCCGCCAAAGCCCTCGTCGCGGGCGGCGAGCAGGATGTTCCACACGAACGGATACACCGACGCGCCCGCGATCAGCCCGATCCGGTCGAGGTACTGGTCGAACGCCGCGCACACATTCAGGTCCACGCATACCACAAGGACGGCTCCGCAGTAGACGAACGGAAGATAGGGGCCCGCCTCGGTCGCGGCGACTTCCTCCGGCGTGACCTTCATGGGCTTCACCGGATTCCACGGGAACTCACCGTTCTTGACCTGAGCGGTGTAGCGGCGCGCACCCGTCACGCTGAGGTCGGCCAGCGCCTTCCGGGTCTCGTGGTCGCGGATCACGATGACATGGGTGCCTTGTCGGTTGCCGCCGGTGGGGGCGAACCGCGCGTTGTCGAGGATGCGCTCGAGCACTTCGTCGGGCACGGGGTCGTCGGTGAATCGACGGACAGCACCGGTTGTTCGCATGACGTCGGAAAGCTCCATGCCCAACATCATGGGCTGTGGGAAGCTACAGGTATGAAGACACACCTGAATTGCCCGTGTGGCGAGGCGATCCGCGGTGAGAACGAGGACGATCTCGTCGAGAAGGCTCAGGCTCACTTGTCAGAGGTGCATCCCGGCCGCGATTACGACCGAGACGCCATCCTCTTCATGGCTTACTGAGCCGCCCGCGTCAGGGAACGACCGTCGAACCGATGGTCGGCATGAACTGGCATTGCTTCTCGGTCGTGGTGACCTGACCGAAGATCGTCGAGATGATGCTGCCCGAACCGGTGTCGGCGATCGCCGTCAGCGTGGTCGGCCCCTGGGGGTTGATGTCTGATCGGGGCACCAGTGTGGCTCCGCCGGACTTGCCGGTCGTCAGGTTCACCCAGGTGACGTTCAGCGGCAGCTTCTGCTCCGCAGCCGGACCCGGGGTGCCGATCGCGGTGAACACGTAGGCCGTCTGGCCCGGTCCCGGTCCCGGCGTCGGGATCTTCGCGGGACCCGCCACCGAAATTGCTGTGGCGAGCACGTTTCCCCCATCTTTGAGGCATCCGTTGCTGATCGACGGATACAGGAAGTCCTGCGTCGTCGGGGCGTCCGGACCGAACTCGGGGCCGCCGGGCGCTGCGGCGGGTGCGGCGGCAGCGGGATCCGGGCCTGGCGCAGGCGCCGGGGCGGGGACCGGAACCGCGACCTCCGGTGCGGGACCGGGGGCCGGCACAGCGGCTTCGGGCGCGGGCAGGACCGCCGCGGCCTCAGGGGCAGGCATTTCCTCCGGCGCGGGACCGACGGCATGGGCGGGGTTGACCCCCGCGGGCAGGTGCGCCACCGTGCCCGGCGCCGCGCCGGGGGCCGGGGTGTGGGCGACGAACTGGTTGACGGCCGACGCGACATTGCGTGAGTCGGGCGGTGCGGTGGCGTCGCCGGCGAACACCGCGGCGGCGGCCATCAACGTCGACGCCGCGCTCGTGGGATCGGCGGCGGCCTGCTGAATGATCGGTCCGAGACTCTGCACCGCAGGGAGACCAGGGGCCTGCAGCGCGTCGATGGGTTGTGCCGGAGCGGGTGCCGGCTGTGCGCCGGCCACACCGGTCACGCCGCCGAACAGCAGCGTGACCGATGAGCCGAACGCAACGGCAGCGGTGGCGAACATCGTCCTTGTTGACATGACTCCCCCTGAGAGTGGTTGTGGTGGTCTTCTCGGTCGACGTCGCCGCTGCCGTCAGGGCAGTGCCGACAACGGCAGCATCAGCGGTGCGGCACCGGCGGCGGGAAGCGCCGCGGGAGCGGCGGCCGCAGGAGCGGCCAGCGCGGGTGCGGCAGCCGTCGACGCCGCAGGCAGCAGCCCGGCCAACGGCGTTCCGGCGGGCAACAGCGATGCGAGACCGGTCAGCGGTGCCGCGGCTTCCGTCAGCAGGTTGGCCGGGTTGGCCGCAGGGGCAGCCGCCGTGGCGACCGGCGCTGCGGCGGGCAGTGCCGGAGCCTGCGGCAGGGTGACCGACGCGGTCGCGGTCTGCGGCGCCGCGGCGGGCGCGGCCGGGGTGGAGGCGGTGTTCAGCATCGACGTGAAGCCCTGCATGAGTTGCGTCGCTGCGGCCGGATTGGATGCGAGCTGCTGGATGAACGGCAGGCCCGGAACGCCGGGGGTGGGTGCAGGGGCAGGTGCTGCGGGCTGAGCGGAAGCGGTTCCGCTCAAGGCCAGTGCAGCCGTGACGGCTCCCGCGGCCGCAATCATCGTGGTCGCGAAGAGTTTTCTGGTGCTGTGCATGGTTCTCCCATTCAGGTTGGTCGGCACGCCTCGACCCGAAGCTACGGAGTTACTGGTGTTACTCAAGTGACACGTGTGGCATTTATTCAACCGTTACGGATGCGAGGGCTAACGGTTACCGGTCGATAGAGTCGTACGGATAGACACGCCGACCACCGCCTCGACCGCGTCGCGATTGCCTGCCCGACTGGCCGCCGCGGCGCCGATTCTGTTGGTGATCAGCATCGTCGTGCGCCTGGCGTGGACATACCTGGTGCCCAACGGGGCCAACTTTGTCGATCTGCACGTGTATGTCGGCGGCGCGGGCATGCTCGACCATCCGGGGACGCTCTACGACTACGTCTACGCCGACCAGACGCCGGACTTCCCGCTGCCGTTCACCTATCCGCCGTTCGCGGCCATCGTGTTCTACCCGCTGCACCTGCTGCCGTTCGGACTCGTCGCATTCGCCTGGCAACTCGGGCTTTTCGCGGCGCTGTATGGAGTCGTACGGATGAGTCAGCGGCTGCTGGCCGCCGGAGCCGCCCCGGCGGCGACATCGGGCGCCGGAGGCGACCATCGAACGGCGATGCTGTGGACGGCCGTCGGCATCTGGATCGAACCCCTGCGCAGCACGTTCGACTACGGCCAGATCAACGTGCTGCTGGTGCTCGCGGTGCTGTACGCGGTGTACAGCACGCGATGGTGGGTGTCGGGGCTACTGGTCGGCCTCGCGGCCGGGGTGAAGCTGACACCCGCGGTGGCGGGGCTGTACTTCCTCGGCGCCCGCCGGTGGGCCGCTGTCGTGTTCTCGGCGGTCGTCTTCTTCGCGACGGTGGGGATTTCGTGGCTGATCATCGGCGGCGAAACCCGTTACTACTTCACCGAATTGCTCGGCGACGCGTCCCGGGTGGGACCAATCGGGACGTCGTTCAACCAGTCATGGCGCGGCGGGATATCCCGGATACTCGGACACGACGCGGGTTACGGGCCGTTGGTGCTGGCCGGCATCGCGGTGACGGCCGTACTGGCGGTGCTGGCATGGCGCGCGATCGGCGGGGCGTCCGACCGACTCGGGGCGATTGTCGTCGTACAGCTGTTCGGCCTCCTGCTGTCGCCGATCTCATGGACGCATCACTGGGTGTGGCTCATCCCGTTGATGATCTGGCTGCTGCACGGTCCATTGCGGGACCGGCTCGGCGCGAAGGTGCTGGGGTGGGGCTGGCTGGTGCTGACCCTGATCGGGGTGCCGTGGCTGCTGAGCTTTGCGCAGCCGACGATCTGGGTCATCTCCCGTCCGTGGTACCTGGCCTGGGCGGGGCTGATCTACATCGTCGCCACGCTGGTAACGCTGGCGTGGATCGCCGCTACTGGCCGACGATCGCGTTGATCTCCTTCGCCATCTCGACGTCCTTGTCGGTGATACCGCCCTCGGAGTGTGTCACCAACACAAAAGTGACTGTCCGCCAACGGATGTCGATGTCGGGATGATGATCTTTCTCTTCGGCCTTCTCGCCGACGCGCCGCACCGCGTCGATACCGTCCAGAAAGGCTCCGAATTTGATCGACCGGCGCAGGGCGCCGTCGGCGCGTTCCCAGCCGTCGAGATCGGGCAGTGCGGCGTCCACTTGGTCGTCCGTCAATACAGCCATGCTTGTTAGGTATACCGTCAGCCGCAGTGTCAAACCAGAAGCCGAATCAGATCGTCGTCGCCGGAGGCCTGATCGCGGCAAACGCACTGCTGGTCGCGCAACGTGACAGGCCGCCGGCCCTGGCCGGCCTATGGGAACTGCCCGGCGGCAAGGTGGCCGCGGGTGAGACGGACGAGGCCGCGCTCGTCCGTGAACTCAAGGAGGAACTCGGCGTCGACGTGACTGTCGGCGCCCGCCTCGGAGTCGACGTCGCGCTCACTCCGGCGACCGCGCTGCGCGCCTACCGGGTCACCCAGACCGGCGGCGCCTTGCATCCGAACGACCACCGCGCGCTGCGCTGGATCACCGTCGACGAACTCGACGACCTGGACTGGGTCCCCGCCGACCGAACGTGGCTTGCCGAACTGCGCGCCGCGCTGACGAGTTGATCCGCAGCTCGTCGACGCACATTATTCTTCCGGTCCATGCGCGTGCTGCGTTTCATCTGGCGAGGGGTGCTGGCCTTTGACCGGGTCGGCAGCCGGATACCGCAACTCATCCAGATCTGGCTCATCGAGTTCTTCTTCGCGGTGCCGCTGATGTTCTTCATCGGCAAGGTCATCGACATCCGCGGTGCATTCGGTGTGCCGGGAACCGGTGAGTCGTCCCCCGCAAGCGGGTGGTACCCCCAGCCCGGCGTCTTCTGGGGCGCGCTCGTGGTCTCGCTTGTCTTCGGGTTCTTCTTCTTTCGCAGTTTGGTTCGGCCGCGCGTGGTGCGCGGGTCGTGGACCCCGATGGTCAGTGCCGACATCGGCGACGTCACCGTCTACGGCGGAAATCGCCAGTGGACGACGAGCTACGACTATCTGACCAGCCACCCGTCGTACGCGCTTCTCCTGCTCATCACCGCCCCGATCCCGGCCACGATGGTGTTGATGACCCTCAACCACGGGGACAGCACGTTCTACTGGCGGGTGTCGGGAATCGTCGGGCTGATCATCCTCGCGCTGATGGCGCTGGCACGCGTATTGGCTTGGTATGTCTTTCGATTCGGCCGCAGACAACTCGACAACCAGGCCCAGTCCAAGGGTGTGTCCGAGCGTCGATTGGGGTGGGAGATCGCCTGGAAGCCCGTGCTGATGTTGATGGTCATGATGTACGCGATCGTCTGCATCCCGTTGGGAATCATGTTCTGGCAGCAGGACCGTGAGATCGCCGCACTTCCCGTGGTCACGGTCAACGACTCCGTCGACGCCGGCAAGTACTTTCGCGTGGAGGGGGCGCTCGCTTCTGAACCGGTCTACTGGGCGCCGCGGGGGACCGGCCGTGGCGGCAACAACTACTCCGGCGCGGGGGTCCTTGTCGAATTACCCTCCGGCGGTGAGGCATTGGTTCTCGCCGAATCATTGTCGGTGCCTGACTTCAAAGGCGCCATGGACGACGTGAAGAACGGTGAGATCCAGACCCAGGGCAAGGTGATCGATTCCATCACCGAGGACCAGGGGGAGTACTACGGATTCGACGCAAACGACTTCGGCGATCCGCCGTCCGACGGACGCGTGATACTGCTGCTGTCGTACCCCTAGCGCTCAGTAACGCAGCGAGTCGGTGAGCACCCGCACCCGCGCATTCGGGTGAGTCACCGCATGCAGCGGATGTAGCAGCAACGGGTGGCGGCAATGCGGGCAGGACGCCTGTGGCTCTCTCGTCGACGCTGTGGTCAGGTGATGGCACGCGGAGCAATGCACCACGTGAAATCTGCCGATCCAGTTGAGCAAGCCGAGGTAGATCGCCAGCGTCGCGGCCGAAGCCACCACGAAGATCAGCGCAATGGTCGCAACCTCGTAAACCGTCACATCGGCACCTCCAAACCGCACCTGAACACGCCTGACGGATGCCTTTAAAGGTACTCCGGGGGCTCAGTTCTTGCGGGCGCGCTGGTAGATCTTTTCGAGCTCCTTGCCGCGGGTGCCCATTAGTTCGGCCTTACGCACTTTGTGCAGTACCAGCGGGCATTTCTTGCACCTGGGCTTGCTGCGGCAGCACTTTTTCTTCGGTTTTATGTCGAGCAGCTTGCTGGCCTTCACGTGAGCTGTCTCTCTCGTTTTCGCGATTGACTACCCGCACTGCGACACTTACCGGCGTGGATTTCAGGAATGTCGCCATTGTTGCGCACGTCGATCATGGGAAGACGACCCTGGTCGATGCGATGCTGCGGCAATCCGGCGCCCTGACCCACCGCGGTGACGATGCCATCGAGCGGTTGATGGACTCCGGCGACCTGGAGAAGGAAAAGGGCATCACCATCCTGGCGAAGAACACCGCCGTCCACCGTCGCCACCCCGACGGCAGCATGACCGTCATCAACGTCATCGACACCCCCGGGCACGCGGATTTCGGTGGGGAGGTCGAACGTGGGCTGTCCATGGTCGACGGGGTCTTGCTGCTGGTCGACGCGTCCGAGGGCCCCCTACCGCAGACCCGCTTCGTGCTGCGCAAGGCGCTGGCCGCGCATCTGCCGGTGATCCTGGTGGTCAACAAGACCGATCGGCCCGATGCCCGCATCGCCGAAGTGGTGTCCGACAGCCACGATCTGCTGCTCGACGTCGCCTCCGACCTCGACGAGGAGGCCCAGAAGGCCGCCGAGGACGCGCTCGGGCTGCCCACGCTGTACGCCTCGGGCCGTGCCGGTATCGCCAGCACCGTCGAACCCGCCAACGGCGAGAACCCCGACGGCGAGAACCTGGACCCGCTGTTCGACGTGCTTCTCGAACACATCCCGCCGCCCAAGGGCGACCCGGAGGCCCCCCTGCAGGCCCTGGTGACCAACCTCGACGCGTCGGCGTTTCTCGGTCGCCTCGCGCTGATCCGCATCTACAAGGGGCGGATTCGCAAGGGGCAGCAGGTCGCCTGGATGCGTGAGGTCGACGGTCATCCCGTCATCACGAACGCGAAGATCACCGAGCTTCTGGTGACCGAGGGCGTGGAACGTACCTCCACCGACGAGGCCATCGCGGGCGACATCGTCGCGGTGGCGGGCATCCCGGAGATCATGATCGGCGACACGCTGGCCGACACCGAGCACGCACACGCGCTGCCGCGCATCACCGTCGACGAGCCCGCGATCTCGGTGACCATCGGCACCAACACCTCACCGCTGGCGGGCAAGGTCTCCGGGCACAAGCTCACCGCGCGCATGGTGAAGTCACGACTGGACACCGAACTCGTCGGCAACGTGTCGATCAAGGTCGTCGACATCGACCGGCCCGACGCGTGGGAGGTGCAGGGCCGAGGTGAACTCGCACTGGCCGTGCTCGTCGAGCAGATGCGCCGCGAAGGCTTCGAGCTGACCGTGGGCAAGCCGCAGGTGGTCACCCGCACCATCGACGGCAAGTTGCACGAGCCGTTCGAGGCGATGACGATCGACTGTCCCGACGAGTTCGTCGGAGCGATCACCCAGTTGATGGCGGCTCGCAAGGGCCGCATGGAAGAGATGACCAACCACGCCGCGGGGTGGGTGCGGATGGACTTCATCGTGCCGAGCCGCGGCCTGATCGGCTTCCGCACCGACTTCCTGACGTTGACCCGCGGCACCGGGATCGCGAACGCCGTATTCGACGGCTACCGCCCGTGGGCGGGTGAGATCCGCGCCCGCCACACCGGATCGTTGGTGTCGGACCGGTCGGGCTCGATCACGCCGTTCGCGATGATTCAGCTGGCCGACCGCGGCCAATTCTTCGTCGAACCGGGCCAGGACACCTACGAGGGCCAGGTGGTCGGGATCAACCCGCGCGCCGAGGATCTCGACGTGAACGTGACGCGCGAGAAGAAGCTGACCAACATGCGGTCGTCGACGGCCGATGTCATGGAGACGCTGGCCCGTCCGCTCGAGTTGACGCTTGAACAGGCGATGGAGTTCTGCGCCGAGGACGAGTGCGTCGAGGTCACGCCCGAGGTGGTTCGCGTTCGCAAGGTCGAACTGGATGCCACCTTGCGTGCCCGCGCGAAGTCCCGCGCCAAAGCCCGGGGCTAGCGCTGGCCGAGACGGCCGAGCGGCTGCCGATACCCTGAACACCGTGCCGAGGCCAGTACGCGTCATAGTCGCGATATCCGCGCTGATGACGCTCATCTCCGGCTGCACCGTGAGCCCGCCGCCGGCTCCGCAGAGCACCGACACCACAGAGACGACGGCTCCGCCTCCGCCGAAGGCGTCGCAGATCATCATGGCCATCGACTGGATCGGTCCGGGCTTCAATCCGCACCTGCTGGCCGACCAGTCACCGGTGAACGCCGCCATCAGTTCACTGGTACTGCCCAGCTCGTTCCGGCCGGTGCCGGATCCCAACACCCCGACCGGATCGCGATGGGAACTCGACACCACGCTGCTGGAGTCGGCGGAAGTCACCAGTCGGGATCCGTTCACCGTCACCTACACGATCCGGCCCGAGGCGTCATGGACCGACAACGCCCCGATCGGCGCCGACGATTTCTGGTACCTGTGGCAGCAGATGGTGAGCCAGCCCGGGGTCGTCGACCCCGCAGGCTATGACCTCATCACCGGCGTGCAGTCGATCGAGGGTGGCAAGACCGCGGTGGTGACCTTCTCGCAGCCCTATCCGGCCTGGCGCGAGTTGTTCAACAACATCCTGCCCGCCCACATCGTCAAGGACATCCCGGGCGGATTCGCGGCGGGCCTGGCTCGCGCGCTGCCGGTCACCGGCGGTCAGTTCCGGGTCGAGAACATCGACCCTCAGCGCGACGAGATCCTGCTGGCACGCAATGACCGCTTCTGGAGCGCGCCCGCCAAACCCGATCTGATCCTGTTGAGGCGCGGCGGGGACGCGGCCGCCCTCGCCGATTCGATCCGCAATGGAGACACACAGGTGGCCCAGGTCCACGGCGGTGCGGCCACCTTCGCGCAACTCTCGGCGATTCCGGACGTCCGGACGGCGCGGATCGTCACGCCGCGCGTCATGCAGTTGTCGCTGCGGGCACAACAGCCCGCGCTCGCGGATTCCCAAGTGCGCAAGGCGATTTTCGGGTTGCTGGACGTCGACCTGCTCGCCGCGGTGGGGGCCGGTGACGACAACACTGTGACGCTGGCGCAGGCGCAGGTGCGATCGCCGTCCGATCCCGGCTACGTGCCGACCGCGCCGCCCGCGATCTCGAAAGAGGATGCGCTGGAACTGCTCGTCGACGCCGGCTACGTGGTGGAGCCGGTCGAATCGCCGACACCGGCGACACCCGGTACGCCCGCTCCGGACAACGACCGCGGCCGCATCATCAAGGACGGGGTGCCGCTGTCGTTGGTGCTCGGTGTCGCCGCCAACGATCCGACCTCGGTCGCGGTCGCCAACACCGCCGCCGACCAACTGCGCAACGTGGGCATCGAAGCATCCGTATCGGCGCTCGACCCGGTGGCGCTCTATGGCGACGCGCTGACGAACAACCGCGTCGACGCCGTCGTCGGCTGGCATCAGGCCGGCGGTGACCTCGCCACGGCGCTGGCATCGCGCTACGGCTGCCGCGCGCTCGAGGCCACCGCGATCGCGACGACCGAGCCGGAAACGTCTGCGCCGCAGACATCAACCCCGGAGACCCCAGAGACCCCGGAGACCACCTCGACCACAACCGCGACCGCGCCGACGACCGCGCGGCCGGCCCCGTCCACAACGGCGACGTCGACCACCCCGGAAAGTCCCGCGCCGGAAAACAGCGAGTTGGTCCAGGCGCCAAGCAATATCACCGGTATCTGCGATCGCAGCCTGCAGCCGAAGATCGACGCCGCACTCGACGGCAGCGAGCCCATCGACGCCGTCATCACCGCGGTGGAACCGCGACTGTGGAACATGTCGACGGTGCTGCCGATTCTGCAGGACACCACGATCGTCGCGGCCGGGCCGAGCGTGCAGAACGTCAAGTTGTCCGGCGCCGTGCCGATCGGCATCGTCGGCGACGCCGGTACGTGGGTGAAAACCCGTCAGTGAGAGGGTAATTGGTCCTCGCGGCGTTCGCGCATCAAACGCAGGCCGTGCGCGGCATATGCCGCGATCGCGAACACGGCGAGAAACCAGTACGGCGGGTGCGCCAGTTCCCACACGAACAACGCCGCAAAGAGCGGGGAGCGCTGGGTGATCGCCAGGACCCCGGCCGCACATGTAAGCGCCAGCGCCGACACGTGGATATCGATGTCCGCCAGCTGATTGAGCACAAGTGCGACCACCGACCCGGTGGCCGCGCCGGTGGCCAAGGCGGGGGTGAGCAGGCCGCCGACGGCCCCGGCGCGCAGAAACCCTGCTGTCAGAAGCGGTTTCAACAGCAGGATGACGCAGGCGGCGCCGAGGGTCATCCCGCTGTCGACAGCCACCGTCAGAATGCTTCGCCCGTTGCCGGGTAGTTCTGGGTACCAGATCGAGCAGATGCCGGTCAGCAGACCGGCCGCCGCGATCGCGGGGATCAGGATCCAGGACTTGTACTGCACCTTGGGGCGCGCGGCGTCCATCATCCGGTTGAACGCCAGACCGATGGCTCCGGCCAGCGGTGCGACGGCCAGCGCGAGGAACGCGAACAGATAGGACGTCGACGCGTCCGGCCAATCCAGCGGGTGTTCGAGATGGGTGACGGGCGCGGCGACCGCGACCGCGAGGCTCGAGGTGATCAGCGCTGTGCCCAGCACCCGCGGATGCCAGCTGCCCAGCAGGATCTGCGCGGCGAACAAGGCCCCGCCCAGCGGCACGCTGTAGACCGCACCCAGTCCGGCGCCCGCCGCGCAGGCGAGCAGAATCTCACGGTCGCGCGCCGTGAGCGACAGCCGCGTGGTGCCGAAATCGCCTAGTGCAGCGGACAGTTGACGGGGTGCGCCTTCGCGCCCCAGCGACGCCCCCGCGCCGACGAGCAGCACTTGGAGGAACGCGTCGATGGACATCGCGACCCGGGGTATGGGCCGGTGCTCCTTGATGGTTCCGGCGAGCGGGGGAACGGCGGTGCGCCGTCGTAGCATCCACCACCCGAAGCCGGCGAGCGCACCGCCGACCATCGGACCGACCGCGCGCCGCACCGGACTACTGCCGCCGACACCGGACAGCAGCGTGCCGAAGGAGTAGTGGTACGTCAGATGTTCGATCGCGTGCAGCAGCAGCGTGGTCGCCGCGCCCGCCACCCCGGCGAGCAGTCCGACGATGATGATCGCGCATACGAACTCGAGGGTGCGGCGCGACACCAGGTGAATCTAGCCCCAATCATCGTGCAAGCTGTGCCAATGGAGAGTCCACGGCTGCTGTTCGTCCACGCGCATCCCGACGACGAGACGTTGACGACGGGCGCGACGATCGCGCACTACGTCGCCCGGGGTGCGCGGGTGCGGGTGGTCACGTGCACCCTGGGCGAGGAGGGCGAGGTGATCGGCGACCAGTGGGCGCACCTGGCCGTCGACAAGGCCGACCAACTCGGCGGGTTTCGCATCGGTGAGCTGACGGCGGCACTGCAGGCGCTCGGTGTCCACGAGCCCGTCTTCCTCGGCGGCGCCGGCCGCTGGCGAGACTCGGGGATGGAAGGGACGCCGTCACGACGTCATCGACGCTTCATCGACGCCGATCCCGCGGAGGCGGTGGGCGCGCTGGTCGCGATCATTCGTGAGCTGCGCCCGCACGTCGTCGTCACCTACGACCCGAACGGCGGCTACGGGCACCCCGACCACATCCACACCCACGAAGTGACGATGGCGGCGGTTGTGGCGTCGGCTGGCTCCGAATATCCGGGCGAGCCGTGGATCGTGCCGAAGGTGTACTGGACCGTGCTCTCGACGACGGCGATCGCCGAGGGTCTGAACGCGCTCGAAGATGTGCCAGACGAATGGATCCGGGTGTCCATCGACGACGTGTCGTTCGGTCATCCCGACGAGGCGATCGACGCGGTCATCGACGTCCCGGATCAGCTGCCTGCCAAGGTGGCAGCCCTGCGGGCGCACGCCACCCAGGTCACCGTCGCGCCCAACGACCGCTCGCTGGCGCTGTCGAACAACATCGCTCTGCCGGTCGGCGCCGTCGAGCACTACATCCTGGTGTCGGGCGAGGCGGGCGCCCGCGACCGTCGCGGGTGGGAAACCGATCTGCTTGCGGGTCTGAACCTCGAATAGCGGGGGCTCAACGGGGTAAGCTCCCCGTCAACTGGTGCGCGTGGAAGGGACGACAATGGACCCCGATCTGGATCCGAACCTGCAGCACTGGCAGGACCGGCTCGACAACTTTCAGTGGGTCATCGGTTCGATCGCCAGCGTGATCGACAGCATCCCGACCTGACCTCGCCCGCTCCCAGCGCTGACTATCAGCGCGTCGCTGTTCTGACGCTGCTCGCCATCGACGGTGTCCTCTGCGCGATCCTCGCGTCGTTCTTTCTCCCGTTCTACCTCGGCACGTGGCCGTTTCCGATCAGCGCGCTGATCGGTGGCCTGATGAATGCCGCACTGGTGTGGGCCGCGCTGCATTGGACCTCGTCGCCGAGAACGGCGGCGGTGCCGCTGTTCACCTGGCTGCTGACCGTTGCGCTGCTGTCGCTGGGCGGACCCGGCGACGACATCGTCTACGGCGGCGCCGGGGTCATGGCCTACGGGACCCTGCTGCTGATCGCACTCGGCACGCTGCCCCCCGCAGCGGTGCTGTGGCGTCACATGAACGCCTGAGTGTCACTTTGCGTCGGCGGTGTCTCCGGCGCCTGGGTCACCCGGGCTGCCCGCGCCGTCATCATTTGATGACGGCGCCTTGGTCACCTTCGGTGCCAGTGACTGTGCAAGTTCGGCCAGCTTCGTGGTCAGGCTGCCGGTACGCGACCCGGTCGTGCTCGGGCCGTGGAACGACCGTCCACCCGGCGCGGTGACGAGGGAGTGGCGGATCTGACCTTGCGCGCGGACCGTTCCGGGCGAATTGGTCGGCTCAGTCGCGCCCTCGGTCTGATTCTCGAGTTGATCGGTTGCCGGACCGGGGTTGGTCTCCCCGGTGGCGACGATCGCTTCGATCTGCTCTTCCCCGCCAGTGCCCAGGCCTCCGTCGAGTTCGCCGGCACCTTCCTCGTGCGTTAGCTCGTCACCTTGGGTGAGCTCTTCCCCTCCGCCCAAGAATTCCTCGTGCGTGGGCAGTTCACCGAGGTTTTCGGTTCCCGCCTGCTCTGCAGTCTGGCCAAAGAGTGACGTCGTCCTCAACTCGGCATCCGCATCTTCCGCGGCTAGGGGGCCGATGGGGGGAATCGGGGGTAGCGGTGGCAGCCAGAAAGCCAATTGATCGTTCGCCAGGTAGATGAACGAGTTGATGGTGTCGATTCCGACGTTGACCAATCCCTGCCCAAAGCTGATGTTCCCCCCGAGCCAGTCGGCGATGTTGAACGTGATGCTTCGTACGATGCGTTCGCCGAAATCGTAGAAAATCGAGATCTGGGGGGCCAGCCATCCCACGTAGGGAACCCAGCCAACGGCGTAGGCAGCGACGTCGAATCCCCACTCCACCCACGGTTCGATGGCGTTGTAGACGTTCTTGATAGTGCTGTCGATCGAATTGCCGACGATGACCGGCGGGAAGTTGGGCTCCGGGAATTCGGCACCGAGGCTCGGCGGCACGATGATTCGTTCGAGCCATTCGATGAGGAGATTCGGCAGGTCGACAGATGCGACTGACGGCCCGAGTAGCGCCTCTGACGATTTGCGCTGGTATGTGAGCCAGGGGGGTTGCAGTGGCTCCACCGCCGCCGCCAGCCGGACCGCCGGATCCGGCGCGGGCGCGTCGGAGGGATGCACCGGAGCGATCACGGCCGCGCTTACTGCGAGCATGCTCACCCCCGCCGCCATTGCCGAGCGTGCAGAGTGTTTCATGTTGTCCTCCCGGAAAGCCCCGACTCCGATAACCTACGCCACTGTTTGCTCGTGCGTAAATGGACCGCACCTTTTGCTTTGCTGACGTCGCCCACCCGGCGGTGGCGCACCGACTGCGTCAATTGGCGGACTAATGTGACCGATATGTCAGGCGCCCATGTTTCAGAATGTGAGACGCGCGGATGATCTTCGACGGACGCGGGGTTACACGGGAGTGGCTCTGAACCCCCAGCATGGCGCCGATCTGCCCAGCCCGGTGATCCCACCGAAGTCAGGCACACCCAGCCCTGCAGGCCTGCGGCGCGTACTGCGCCGCGCCCGCGACGGCGTGGCACTCAATGTCGAGGAAGCAGCGATCGCGATGACCGCGCGTGGGGATGACCTCGCGGATCTGTGCGCCAGTGCGGCCCGCGTGCGTGATGCCGGCCTCGAAGCGGCCGGCCGACGCGGTCCGACCGGACGGCTGCCGGTGAGTTACTCGCGCAAGGTGTTCATCCCCGTCACTCATCTGTGCCGAGACACCTGCCACTACTGCACATTCGTCACGGTCCCCGGCAAGCTGCGGGCACAGGGCCTCGGCATGTACATGGAGCCCGACGAGATCCTCGAGGTCGCCCGTCGCGGTGCCGAAATGGGTTGCAAGGAAGCGCTGTTCACGCTCGGTGACCGGCCTGAGGCGCGTTGGGACGAGGCCCGGCAGTGGCTCGACGAGCGCGGCTATGACTCGACGCTGGACTACGTCCGGGCGATGGCCATCCGGGTGCTGGAGGAAACCGGGCTGCTGCCGCACCTGAATCCCGGCGTGATGAGCTGGTCGGAGTTGAGCCGGCTCAAGCCGGTGGCCCCGTCGATGGGCATGATGCTGGAGACCACCTCGCGGCGCCTGTTCGAGACCAAGGGACTGGCCCACTACGGCAGCCCGGACAAGGATCCGGAAGTCAGGCTGCGCACGCTGGCCGACGCCGGCCGTCTGTCGATCCCCTTCACGACCGGAATGCTCGTCGGGATCGGCGAAACGCTGGAAGAGCGTGCCGAAACCATCCATGCGATCCGGCGATCGCACAAGGAGTTCGGACACGTTCAGGAAGTGATCGTGCAGAACTTCCGGGCCAAGGACCACACCGCGATGGCGGCGACGCCGGATGCCGGCTTCGAGGACTTCGTCGCGACGATCGCGGTGACGCGCCTGGTGATGGGACCCAAGGTCCGCATCCAGGCGCCACCGAACCTGGTGTCGCGCCAGGAATGCCTGGCGCTGATCGGCGCCGGAGTCGACGACTGGGGCGGGGTGTCGCCGCTGACCCCCGACCACGTCAACCCCGAGCGGCCCTGGCCCGCGCTCGACGAGCTGTCCGCGGTCACGGCAGAGGCCGGTTACGACTTGGTGCAGCGTTTGACTGCTCAGCCGCAATACGTGCAGGCCGGTGCCGCGTGGATCGACCCGCGGGTACGTGGGCATGTCGACGCGCTGGCCGACCCCGAGACCGGTCTGGCCTTGGACGTCAACCCCACCGGACGGCCATGGCAGGAACCCGACGAGGCCTGGGAGTCTCTCGGTCGCACCGACCTTCACTCGGCCATCGACGATGCCGGCCGCCTCACCGAGACGCGCAGCGATCTGGGAAGTGCGTTCGGCGACTGGGAGTCGATCCGCGAGAAGGTGCACGAACTGGCCGCCCAGGCTCCTGAACGCATCGACACCGACGTGCTTTCGGCGCTGCGCTCCGCCGAGCGCGATCCGGCCGCACTCTCCGACGACGCATACCTGGCCCTCGCAATGGCGGACGGCCCGGCGCTGGATGCTGTTGCCGCACTGGCGGACTCATTGCGGCGCGATGTCGTCGGCGACGACGTGACCTTCGTCGTCAACCGCAACATCAACTTCACCAACATCTGCTACACCGGCTGCCGGTTCTGCGCGTTCGCCCAGCGCAAGGGTGACGCGGACGCGTTCTCGCTTTCGGTCGACGAGGTCGCCGACCGTGCATGGGAGGCGTACGTCGCGGGTGCGACCGAGGTGTGTATGCAGGGCGGCATCGATCCGGAGTTGCCCGTCACGGGCTACGCCGATCTGGTGCGCGCGGTCAAGGCACGCGTGCCATCCATGCATGTGCACGCGTTCTCGCCGATGGAGATTGCCAACGGAGTCACCAAGAGCGGCACCAGCATTCGGGACTGGCTCACCGAGCTTCGTGAGGCGGGACTGGGTTCCATCCCGGGCACCGCCGCCGAGATCCTCGACGACGAGGTCCGCTGGGTGCTGACCAAGGGCAAGCTGCCGACGTCGATGTGGATCGAGGTCGTCAGCACCGCACACGAAGTCGGGTTGCGGTCGAGTTCGACGATGATGTACGGCCACGTCGACACGCCGCGCCACTGGGTCGGCCACCTTCGCGTGCTGCGCGAGATCCAGGACCGCACCGGCGGATTCACCGAATTCGTACCGCTTCCGTTCGTTCATCAGAGCTCCCCGCTGTACCTCGCGGGTGGGGCACGGCCGGGGCCGACGCACCGCGACAACCGCGCCGTGCATGCGCTTGCGCGAATCATGCTGCACGGCCGGATCGACAACATCCAGACCAGCTGGGTCAAGCTCGGTGTCGAGCGCACCCAGGTGATGCTCAACGGTGGTGCCAACGATCTGGGCGGGACGCTGATGGAGGAAACCATCTCGCGGATGGCCGGTTCTGAGTTCGGCTCGGCCAAGAGCGTGGAAGAGCTCACCTCGATCGCCGAGGGCATCGGCCGGCCGGCGCGACAGCGCTCCACGACATACACGCCTCTGGCTGCCTAGCCTTACCTAACAAGAAGTGCCTGAAACGCACTGCTGCGCCTGACTTTACGGAAACTCGAGGCAAAAAAGAACGCTCCCGCGACTGCAACGCGTATACCTTGAGTGTCGCAATCCTCAACCGTTGGAGCGGCCATGGACACGATCTCCGGAATCCCCGCGCACGCCCTGTTGGTACACGGCATCGTGGTACTCGCGCCCTTGACCGCCTTGCTCGTGATCCTGTGTGCAATCTGGCCCGCGGCACGTCGTCGGCTGGTGTGGCTGGTGTTGGCTCTCGCCGTGGTGACAGCAGTGCTCACACCGTTGACCACATCAGCTGGTGAATGGCTTCTGGAGCACGGGGGCCCGCCGCGGCCGATTCTGCAGGAGCATGCCGAGCGCGGAGAGTGGATGATCTACTTCTCGGTCGCCATGCTGATCGTTGCGGTGGCGCTGGCGGCGCTGCATTGGATGGAAGGCCGGTCGGACAAACCGCGGAAGGCCGCGGCGGCGATGCTGGCCGTCGTGGCCCTGCTGGTGGGCGTGTCGTCCATCATCACCGTCGTTCGGATCGGCGACAGCGGCGCGCAGGCGGTCTGGGGCGATCGGGGCTGACCTGGCGTATTCGCCGTGGATGGTGGCCTGAAATAAAACCGGACTGGGGTCCGTTTATCTGCTACGAAGGCGCCGGGGAGGCCGGCGCTCCGTAGAGGAAGAGATTCACGAATGACCACTGCCACCGGCGCCACCGGAACCGCCCAGCTCGCCACGGGTACCTGGGCCATCGACCCCGTGCACTCCACCATCGGCTTCTCCGTACGTCACCTGATGGTGAGCAAGGTTCGGGGCACCTTCGACACCTTCAGCGGCGCGATCGTCGTCGCCGAGGACGGCACGCCGTCCGTGACCGCGGAAATCGCTGTCGACTCCATCAACACCCGCAACGAGCAGCGCGACGCACACGTCCGGTCCGCCGACTTCTTCAACGCCGAGCAGTATCCGACCGCCACCTTCACCTCGACCGGCGTCCGGTCTGACGGTGACTCCTACCTGGTCGACGGCGACTTCACCCTCAAGGGTGTGACCAAGCCGGTCACCCTGGAACTGGAGTTCAACGGCGTCAACCCCGGCATGGGACACGGCGAGGTCGCCGGGTTCGAGGCGTCGGTGGTGTTGAACCGCAAGGACTTCGGCATCGACATCGACACGCCGCTGGACACCGGGGGCACCGTCGTCGGCGACAAGATCACCGTCACCCTGGAGATCGAGGCACTCAAGCAGGCGTAACACCCGCCGCACAACGAACTAGCGCGTCTGCAGGACGAGATCCTGCAGACGCGCTAGCTGCGTTTCGGTCTACATGTCCAAGCAGCTGCTCCCCCCGTCGCTGGCCGGGATGTCGATGTTCTTGGCCGAGAACTCGGCAACCACACCGTTGTTTGTGACTGCGAGCGAATCCACCCGGAGGTTGTACTTGTTGTCGGTGAGTTCGCCCGTCATCTCGTCGAGCTTGGACTGCAGGTCTTCCTGAGGGAGGTCTAGATCTCCGCCGAGTGTGAAACCGTCGGGCTGGATTTCCAGCTTGATTCCGCCGTCGGCGGTCGTCTCCGGCTTGACGGCGATGCTGCTGTCGAACATCCCCTCCAGGGTGACGATTCCGGTCGACGGGTCGGTCTTGACGTTCGTCACGACCTCGTCGGTCGAGATCCAGTCCGACAGGAAGCTCAAGAAGCTGCCCTCGAGGTATTCGTCGATGGCCTCTTTCATGGCGGTGTTGGCAGACTGCCGCATGCCTTCGGACGTCCAGTCAATGGTCGCGTTGATCGCGCCGATGGTGCCCCGGTCGTTCGCGCCGCCGTTGAGGTCGAGGTCGTCGACCGCGATGTCCGCGGTGACCCCGTCAACGCCGCGGATGGGTCCGTCGGTGGCGATCGTGAACCCGGAGTACTTGTCGTCGAAGTACTGCATGAGAACCGGCGGCGAGGTCTCGAAGGTCACATCGACGGAGTCCTCGGACCCCTCGATGAAGCATGCGGCGGCCGATTCGACCTTGTCGACCGCGACTGAACGTGCGTAGAACTCGGCGCCGAGCACTCCCGCGGCGGCGGTCGCGAGAACTATCACGAGGATGAGGACGACCGCGAGCGGACCACGGCCGCGCTTGCGTTTCGCGGGCGGCTGGGCCGGAGGCGCCGGCGGTTGAACCGGGGGCAAAGGCGGCTGCACCGGCGGGACCGGACGGGAGAGCTGCGGAGCCGGCCGCATGGGATAACCCTGAGCCTGAGTGGGTGCGGAATAGAACTGCGGAGCCGGCCGCATCGGATGGCCCTGAGTGGGCGCGGAATGGAATTGCGCTCCGCGCGTCGGGCCGAGCGTGTTGGCGGCGTACCGGGGGTAGGTCATGTCTTGGTCCTTCTGAGTCAGTCGCGACGACGAGGCGGTCGTGGTGATTGACGGAAAGACTGAGCGAGTGCGCTTGGAGAATTCTTAACGGCCGAGCGATGGCCCGGTCAGAGCCGGGCCGCCAGCTCGGTCCCCTGTTTGATGGCCCGCTTGGCGTCGAGTTCGGCGGCCTCGGCCGCACCGCCGATGACGTGCGGACGGACGCCCCTGGAGCGCAGCGCGTCCTCGAGATCGCGCACCGGCTCCTGGCCGGCGCAGATCACCACGTTGTCGACGTCGAGCACCCTTGGGTTCGACCGCTCGGAGCCGAAGCTGATGTGCAGGCCGTCGTCGTCGATGCGCTCGTAGTTCACACCGGACAGCTGCTGTACGCCCTTGGCCTTCAGCGCGGCCCTGTGCACCCAGCCCGACGTCTTACCCAGTCCCTTGCCCTGCGGACCTTTCGTGCGCTGCAGCAGGTACACCTCGCGGGCGGCCGGCGCGGGGATCGGTGTCGTCAGCGCACCGCGGGTCTCTTGCGGGTCGGCCACGCCCCATTCGGCCTTCCACTCCTTGAGAATGATCGACGGCGATCTGTATTCGTCTGCCGGCCCCGCCGGCGTGGTCACCAGAAACTCGCTCACGTCGAACCCGATTCCACCCGCGCCGACGACGGCCACGCTCTTGCCGACCGGCCTGCCGGTGATGGCGTCGGCGTAGGACAGCACCATGGGATGGTCGATGCCGGGGATGTCGGGCATCCGCGGCGAAACCCCGGTCGTCAGCACCACCTCGTCGAACCCGGCCAGTTCGTCAGCGCTCGCCCGGGTCCGTAGCCGGACGTCGACGCCGTGCTTGTCTAGCATGCGGGTGTAGTAGCGCAGCGTCTCGCTGAACTCTTCCTTGCCGGGAATCCTTCTCGCCAAGTCGAATTGGCCGCCGACGGCGTCACCCGCCTCGAACAGCGTCACCCGGTGGCCGCGCTGCGCCGCGCTGACGGCGGTGGCCAGGCCCGCGGGCCCGGCGCCGACCACCGCGACGCGCTTGGCGCGTCGCGTCGGGCTCAGCACCAGCGTCGTCTCGTGACCGGCCCGGGGGTTCAGCAGACACGAGACCGTCTTGTGCACGAACGCGTGGTCCAGGCAGGCCTGGTTGCACGCGATGCAGGTGTTGATCTCGTCGGCGGCATCGGCCTGCGCCTTGCGTACCCAGTCCGGGTCCGACAACAGCGGACGCGCCATCGAGATCAACTGGACATGTCCCTCGGTGAGAATCTGCTCGGCGGCTTGGGGCATGTTGATTCGGTTCGACGCCACCACCGGAATGCCGACGTGCTCGGCCACCGCATTGCTGATGTCGACGAACGCGCTGTTGGGGACTGAGGTGACGATCGTCGGCACCCGCGCCTCGTGCCAGCCGATGCCGGTGTTGATGATCGTCGCGCCCGCTGCCTCGACTTCAGTTGCCAGCGCGACGATTTCGTCCCAGCTCTGACCGTCCTCGACGTAGTCGGCCATCGACATCCGATAGCAGATGATGAAGTCCTCGCCGACGGCAGCGCGGGTGCGGCGGACGATCTCGTCGGGGAAGCGCCTGCGATTTTCCGGTGTTCCGCCCCATTTGTCCTTGCGCTTGTTGGTGCGCGGCGCCAGGAACTGGTTGAGCAGATAACCCTCGCTGCCCATGATCTCGACACCGTCATACCCGGCGTCGCGGGCCAGCAGCGCACATTTCACGAAGTCGTCGATGGTGCCCTCGACGTCGCGCAGGGCGCGCGGCCTGAACGGGTTGATCGGCGCCTTGATCGGCGACGCGCTGACCGAAAACGGGTGGTAGGCATAACGTCCCGCATGCAGGATCTGGAGCAGGATCTTGCCGCCCTCGGCGTGTACGGCTGACGTGATCCTGCGGTGCCTGCGGGCGTCCGACGACGTGAGCAGCTGCGCCGCGAACGGCAGCAGCCAGCCCGTGCGGTTCGGCGCGTAGCCACCGGTGATGATCAGCCCGACGCCGCCACGGGCGCGTTCGGCGAAATACGCGGCCAGCCGGTCGGTGTCGCGTGCGCGATCCTCGAGGCCGGTGTGCATCGACCCCATGACGACGCGATTGCGCAGGGTGGTGAAGCCGAGATCCAACGGCGACAACAGGATCGGATACGTCACCGGCCCGCCCCCGAGGACCTCTCGAGGGCCGCGGCCACTTCGTCGAGCCAGTCGATGGCGCTCTCCTCGGCCCGGATGCCGCCGCGTAGCACGAGGTGCTGGTGCAGGGCGGCACCGCTCAACACGCTGGGGTCGGGAACTGCTGTTTCTCGAACCCCCGATAGATGTCGAGCAGCTCGGCACGCTCGGAACGCAACGAACCGACCTGGATGCGCAGCGCGTCGACGTCCCCGTATTCGGCGCCGCGCACCTTGACGGCCAGATCGCGGGTTCGGGTGTCGGCCACCGTGCTGCCGCGTCCGGACAACGGTTCGGCGATCCAGCGGGCGAGTTCGCCGCGGCCCGCCTCGGACACCGTGTACACCTTCTTGTCCGGCCTGCCTCGTTGGGGGACGGGAGTGACGACCACCCAGCCGTCGTTCTCCATCGTCCGCAGCGTGCGGTAGATCTGCTGGTGGGTCGCCGCCCAGAAGTACCCGATGGACCGGTCGAACCGGCGCGCAAGTTCGTATCCCGAACCGGACTGCTCACATAGGGCGACGAGGATCGCGTGGGGCAGGGCCACCCGCGCAGCCTAGGTCGGCGGTCGATTCATATGCAACTTGTTGCATCGTGCTCCGACACTCAGCCGCACCGGCGTCAGGGGCGATGCTGAGCGCCCGATCAGCGGGTTGACATGATGGCGTGTGGTGACTGGTCTAGCTGTATCTGCGACGTCTAGTATCAGTAACCACGCGCAACCCATAACCGGGTGGCGCGTGAAGTTAGGGCACACTGAGACGACCGTCCAGGTATGGATTCCGCATACTTGCTCAGAACTCATGGGCCTTGACCCGAGATGGCAGCCCCATTGGACAGGAGATCGAGGAGCAACCTGTGACGTACACGATTGCCGAACCCTGCGTTGACTTGAAAGACAAGGCATGTATCGAGGAGTGCCCTGTCGACTGCATCTATGAGGGCGCACGCATGCTGTACATCCACCCGGACGAGTGCGTGGACTGCGGTGCCTGCGAACCTGTCTGCCCGGTGGAGGCCATCTACTACGAGGACGATGTGCCGGACCAGTGGTCCAGCTACACGCAGATCAACGCCGACTTCTTCGCTGAGCTCGGATCTCCGGGCGGTGCGTCCAAGGTCGGGCAGACCGACAACGACCCCCAGGCGGTCAAGGATCTGCCGCCGCAGGAAAAGGACTGATAACGGCTCGCTCGCAGCGCGTATCGGCGTCCTTGCCGCTGTTCCCCTGGGACACCCTGGCCGACGTCACCGCGCTGGCCCGGTCACACCCTGACGGCATCGTCGACCTCTCGGTAGGCACACCCGTCGACGACGTGGCTCCGGTGATCCGTGACGCACTGGCCGCGGCCGGTTCCGCCCCCGGCTACCCGACGACCGCAGGCACACCCGCGTTGCGGGCGTCGGCGGTGGCGGCGCTGCAACGCCGATACGGCATCACCGGTCTCGCCGAGCATGCCGTGCTGCCGGTGATCGGAACCAAGGAGCTCATCGCGTGGCTGCCGACGTTGCTCGGCCTGTCACCTGATGACCTGGTCGTGGTGCCCGAATTGGCCTACCCGACCTACGAGGTCGGGGCACGGCTGGCTGGAACACCGTTCGTACGCGCGGATTCACTGACGCAGCTGGGTCCGCAGTCGCCCGCACTGGTGTACCTGAACTCGCCGAGCAACCCCACGGGCAAGGTGCTGGGCGTCGACCACCTGCGCAAGGTCGTCGGCTGGGCTCGGGAGCGCGGCGTCCTCGTCGCCTCCGACGAGTGCTACTTGGGACTGGGCTGGGAGGACCAGCCGCTCTCGGTACTGCATCCCGATGTCTGCGACGGTGACCACACCGGGCTGTTGGCGATCCATTCGCTGTCGAAGACGTCGTCGCTGGCGGGATACCGCGCCGGTTTCGTCGCCGGTGACCCGTCGGTGGTGGCCGAACTGCTGGCCGTGCGCAAGCACGCGGGCATGATGATGCCGACTCCGGTGCAGGCCGCGATGCGTGCCGCACTCGACGACGACGAACACGAACGGGAGCAGCGCGCGCGTTACGAGCGGCGCAGGACCGTACTCATGCCCGCGCTGCAGGGGGCCGGCCTGACCGTCGACAATTCGGAAGCGGGACTCTACATCTGGGCCACGCGCGGCGAGCCGTGCCGCGACACCGTCGCCTGGCTGGCCCAGCGAGGCATCCTGGTGGCGCCCGGTGAGTTCTACGGGCCCGGGGGAGCTCGGTACGTCCGGGTCGCGTTGACCGCTTCCGATGAGCGCATAGCCGCTGCGGTACAACGACTTACGGGCTAGCGATCAGTCGAGCAGACCCATCGACATCGCGGTGGTCACCGCCGCCGTGCGGTCGGAAACGCCGAGCTTGTTGAACGTCCGAAGCAGATGGGTTTTGACCGTGGCTTCGCTGATGTGCAGTGCACGCCCGATATCAGCGTTGGTCATACCGGTCGCCACCAGCCCGAGAACCTCGACCTCGCGGGTCGACAACGCTGCCGAAACAGGTTGGCGCACAAAGCGGACCAGCCGGTCGGCAACCGTCGGCGCCAGCACCGTCTTACCTCGCGCCGCGTCGCGAACGGCCTCGGCGAGTTCGGATCGCGTCGCATCCTTCAGCAGATAGCCCGCCGCACCCGCTTCGACCGCGCGCAGGATGTCGGTGTCGGACTCGTACGTGGTGACGACGACGATGCGTGTCCCCGGCAGCGCCGCGAGGATTCGCTCGGTGGCTGTGACGCCGTCGACGTCCGGCATCCGCAGATCCATGAGAATGACGTCAGGTTGCAGGGATTCGGCCATCACGACCGCCTCCGCGCCCGACCCCGCCTCGCCCACGACGACGAGGTCGGCCTCGGCGTCGATCATGCCCCGCAAACCCTCCCGGACCACCGGATGGTCGTCGACGAGCAGCACCTTCGTGATGGCGGCCGTCATGTCGGCACCTCGACCGTCAACGTCGTCCCGCCGCCGGGACCGGTGGACAGGGTCATCGCACCTCCGACCTGCGCCACCCGGGTTCGCATTCCGCGCAGCCCGAAGCCCTCTGGGTGCCTGCTGTCCATTCCAATACCGTTGTCTGTCACCGTAAGCCGGACTCCTGAGGTCGACGGTGCCAGGTCGACGGTGACCGCGCTGGCCTGCGCGTGTTTGCGAATGTTCGCGAACGCCTCCTGCGTGGCACGCAGCAGCACCACATCGGCGGCCATGCTCTGGGTGGGCAGATCGTCGGCGATGCGGGCGGTGACCGCGGCGTCGGTCTCGGCGGCGAGTCGATCGCACTGTCGTTGGATGGCGGCGGGCAGCGTTTCCTCCAGCGGACTCGGCGTCAGTTCGGCCACCATCGCCCGCGCTTCGGCGAGGTTCTCCCGTGCAGTGGCGCCGATCAATTCGACGTGCCTCTTCGCCGCGGCGGTATCGGTTTCCAGCTCCGGTTCGACGGCCTGGGCGAGCATGACGATGCTGGTGAACCCCTGAGCTAGCGTGTCGTGGATCTCGCGGGCCAGTCGTTCCCGTTCCGCCGCAGTGCCCGCCGCCCGAGACAAACGGGCGCTCTCGGCGCGAGTGGCCGCCAGTTCGGAGACCAGGGTGGCCAGCTGTCTGCGTTGCCGCATCGACGTGATGATCACAGTCCCGATCACCGGCGCGATGATCACCCCGATGAGGGTGAACGCAATGGCGATACCGAGATTCGGCGAAGGAATTCCTTCCCTGACGATGACCAGGATCAGTGGGATCAGGTTGATCGCCGTGGTGATCACCAAGGCGACGCGCAGCGTCAGTGTCGCGAACACGATTGGATAGATCGTCGGCACCGCTGCCACCGCGACCGGAGAGGCCCACAGCGCCAGCGTCCACAGCGCGACCACAACTCCGACGAAACATACTGCAGCCAAGCTGTTTTCAGGAAGCGCAAAGATCTTGCGGCCCAATGTCACCACGCAGAGCACCATGCCTGCGATCGCGGCGATCGCGACGGGTATGTCACCCGGAAAGCGATGATCGAGCACGACCACCGCGAACATGGCCGCCGCGCAGACGCCGACGACATAGACCATCCACAGCCAATGCCATTCGGCGCCTCGCGGGGCGTCCACACTCATACCGCGATTTTCCCCTAGCTTCGCTGTGGGCCCGATCCCTGGGTCGGTGCCCAGTTGCCGTGAAATCCGTGCGGTACGCGGGCCGGAAGATGCACCGTGGCGACCGTTTCCAGCGTCTGCGCGTCGAGGAGCACAAGCTCACTGCGGTCGGTGGCCGGGTCGTAGACGAACCCCATGACGACCCCGTCGTCCTCGGCGGCGTCTGGGCTGGATGGCACGAAGACGAACTCGCCGGGTTCACGACCCGCGCCGAAGGCCGCCTTCTGGGTGCGTTTGGTCTCCAGGTCGTGCTTCAGGATCGAGTCCGCTTCGGTGATTCCTGCGGAGCCTCCGACATAGCCGACCGCGTAGCCGAACCTGTTCGGGCGACCGACGCGCCGCTCGTCGACCCGCGGGAACTCCTGGACGGTGTCGTCGAGGCGTTCTTCACGAACTCTGCCTGCGGCCAGATCGACGGTCCACCGGTCCAGAGTCTGCGTGCCGGGTACCAAGCTGGTGCCGGTCGTGAAGACCGACGAATGCCGAACGATGTCGAGCACAATGCTATCGCCTTCCGGAGAAGACACGTCGTAGGCGTTCAGTGGATGGAAGACGTAGCAGGGCTGCACTTCGAACCAACGGATGTCGGCAGCGGTGCCCTCGCGAGGCATCACCCCGACGCGGGCCTGCCGTTCCGGGGCCCAGCGATAGGGCATGCCGCCCGAGGGCGCCCCGCCCCCCTGGCCGGATTTGCGCATGGCCCGTCGCAGGACGAAATCCGGCAGCGCGTGACGCTCCACGACATGGGTCAGCAGACCCGTGGCAGCCTTCGCCGTCGGAGTCTGTGCTTGGCCGCGCAGCTCCAGCGCGACCGGCAAGTCATAGAGCACGACATATTTTTCGGTGAGCGAGAAGTCGTGCATCATCGTCTGCGCCTTCAAACGGATGTCGACCGTACGACGCACCTTCCCGTCGACACCCGTCACGGTGTACCTCACGATGTTCCCGCGCACCGGGCTGTATGAAACGGCGTGCAGCTCACCGGTCACCGGGTCCCGCTTGGGGTGGGCGGAGTATCCGCCGAACAGCGTGCCGCAGAAGTCGGAGGGGCCGACGGTCTCCAGCTCGTCGGTCAGCTCGTACGGACGTCCGCCGGCCTCGACGATGGCCAGGGTCCTGCCGCCTTGTTCGACGATGTTGGTGTTCGCCGCGAAGTCGAAGCCGCCCGCGGTCGGACCTCCGCGCCAGGTCTCGCCCAGCCGGCGCGCCACGGCCGCAGAGCGCACCCACCGGTTGCGGTACCACTGCGCCTGGCCGTCGCGCAGACGTAGTCCGTGCGCCATGCCGTCGCCGAGGAACCAGTGGTAGCGGGCGGGATCCGGATCGCCGAGAGGGTTGGGTCCGATGCGGAGATAGCGACCGTCGAGATACTCCGGGATGGTTCCGGTGACCTCTAGGTCGAGGGCGGTGATTTCCTCCCTGACCGGCGCGTAGTTGCCGTTGAGATAGGGATTGTCCGTGCTGCGGGTCCGGGCTGCGGTCGTCATGTACCGATCGTGCTCCGTTGGCGAGCGGTGCGCGACCACCTTGGGGCTGATTGCTGTGTCCGTCGAACGGTTGACAGTGATGACGTTTGCGTGACTAATCGATGCAAGAGCGATGCAATTTAGCGCGAAGCGGGTATCTATGTTCATAGGTTGGGGTCGCCAGCCCTGGGTAAGTTGGACCGCACACGGCGCGGAAGGAGTGGTGCGTGTCAGCGATCGGCTCACGCATGCTTGACGAGGTGGTGTCACGGGCGGCCAACGGGTCGCGGCCGGCTGCCGACCTGGGCGGCGAGCACTGGCGCAGTGCGTTGCGCCGTGCTGTGCAGGGGATCGTCGCCGAGTTCGTCGACACCCGGTGCGCACCCGAGCTTCAGGCTGCCGGGGTCGACATCGCGGCCGACGTGTTGCGCGATTTCCTCGACGGAGGCAAGTGCGTGCGGTCGACGTTCATGTACCTGGGCTGGTTGTGCGGCGCCGACCACGATCCTGCGGCGCTGCGAGCAGCCGCCGGCCTCGAGCTGCTGCACGCGTTCGCCCTCTTGCAGGACGATGTCATGGATAGCTCCACCCTGCGTCGGGGCCGAGACGCCGGCCACATCGCATTCGCGCAGTGGTATCGGCGGCGGGCGTTGCGCGGATCGCCGGATCGTTTCGGAGAATCCGCCGCGGTGCTGCTTGGGGATCTGTGCCTGGTCTGGGCGGCCCAGATGATGCGGGAGAGTCGCGTCCCGACCGCCGCCCTCGAGCGGGTCTGGCCTCGCTATGACGCGATGCGCACCGAACTCGCGATAGGACAATTCGCCGACCTGATCAACGACTCGAGCAGGTTCCCGACCCTGGACCGCGTGCTGTCGGTGTCGCGCCGCAAGTCCGGCAACTACACCGTGCGGCGACCACTTGAAATGGGCGCGGCCATGGCGGGCTGCGACGAGTCGGTGATGGCGATGCTCGGCGGCTACGGTGACGCCATCGGTGAGGCCTTCCAGATGCGTGACGATCTACTCGGCATCTTCGGATCGCCTTCGATCACGGGAAAGCCCAGCGGCAGCGACCTTTTGGAGGGCAAGGCGACAACCGTCGTAGCGGCCGCCTACCACCTGGCGGACAGGGTGCTGCGCAGGCAACTGCGCGGCCTGATGCGCGCGGACGCCCTCGACGTCGACGACATCAACCGCTGGCGTGAACTGATCGTCGCCACCGGCGCCGTCGATTGGATCGAGAAACTGATCGACTCGCGGCTCACGCATGCCCTGACGCTCGTCGACGGTGCCGACGTGCGCCCAGAGGTCCGAGTGGCCTTGGCGGACATGGCCACGGCATGCACTGCACGGACGGCGTGATCGTGAAAACCATTGGAGGCAACGCCCAGCGGGTGGTCGTGGTCGGTGCGGGCCTTGCGGGGCTGTCGGCGGCTCTGCATCTCGCAGGGCGTGGCCGGGAGGTCACGGTGATCGAACGGGCGCCACATCCCGGGGGACGGGTGGGGCGCCTCGACATCGACGGATACCGCCTCGATACGGGCCCGACCGTGCTGACGATGCCTGACCTCATCGACGACGCATTCGCTGCCGTCGGCGAATCGCTGTCCGATCGCCTCGACCTCATGCGGGTCGATCCGGCTTACCACGCGTCGTTCGCCGACGGCAGCTCCTTGAACGTGCACAGCGACCGAGAGGCGATGGCCGCCGAGATCGAGCGGTTCGCGGGCCGCGGGCAGGCCGACGGCTACGTGCAGCTACGTGACTGGCTGACCCGGCTCTATGACGTCGAGTTCGACGGTTTCATCGCATCGAACTTCGACTCACCGCTGTCACTGCTCACGCCTGCGCTGGCGCGGTTGACGGCCATCGGCGGCTTTCGTCGGTGGGATCGCATGGTGCGCAAGTTCATCAGCGACGAACGGCTGCGGCGGGTGTTCACCTTTCAAGCGCTGTACGCCGGGGTCCCGCCGCAGCGGGCACTGGCCGTATACGCCGTGATCGCCTACATGGACACCATCTCCGGAGTCTTCTTCCCGCGCGGCGGCATGCGCGCCCTGCCTGATGCGCTGGCCGCGGCCGCCGCCGGTGCAGGAGTCCAATTCCGTTACAGCGCCGCAGTTTCCGCACTGGAGCGCAGTGGGTCAGAGGTGACGGCCGTGCACACCAGCACCGGTGAGCGTGTCCCGGCAGACGCGGTCGTGCTGACCACGGAGCTACCGGAGACCTATCGCCTCCTCGGCCGTGAACCGCGCAGGCTGCTTCGGCTTCGGCCCGCACCATCGGCCGTCGTCGCGCACGTCGGTTGCCAGGCGGTCGATCCCGACGTCGGCCACCACACCATTCTGTTCGGCCAGGCCTGGCAGCAGACATTCCGGGACATCATCGACGACGGACGGGTGATGGGCGACCCGTCGCTACTTGTCACCAGGCCCACGGCGGGTGACGCGGGGCTGGCGCCCGCCGGTCGCGATCTGCTGTACATCCTGGCTCCCGCGCCGAACACCGCTGTGGGCAATGTCGATTGGGCCGCAACGGGTCCGGCATACACCGACAGCATCTTGCGGGCCGTCCAGAACCGGATGCCGTCGCTCGGCCGCGGCGCCGAACTGCTGCACGTCGTCGACCCTGCGGACTGGGCGCGCCAGGGCATGCTGGCGGGCACGCCGTTCGCGCTGGCCCACACCTTCGGGCAGACCGGTCCGTTCCGGCCGGCGAACACCGTGCGCGGTATCGACAACGCCGTCCTCGCCGGATCCTCGACAGTGCCGGGGGTAGGTGTTCCCACAGCGTTGATGTCGGGCCGCCTGGCCGCCGACAGAATCACCGGCGCCGTGACCAGGCGACGCCAACTACGGGTGGTGCAATCATGATCAGCTCAGAACTCCATGCCGCCGGTGTCCACGACCCCGTGTTGCGGGACGCCTACCGACGCTGCCGCACCTTGAACTCGCAGCACGGTCGCACGTTCTTCCTTGCCACGAGGTTGCTCACCCCGCAGCAGCGTCCCGCCGTGCACGCGCTCTACGGATTCGCTCGGCGAGCCGATGACATCCTGGACGACTTCGACCCGTCGCTGTCCAGCGCGGAGCGTTCGGATGAATTGCAGCGGTTGGCGACACGGTTGTTCAACCGCATGACGACCGGCGCCACCGATGATGGTGATCCGTCGTTGGCGGCGGTGGTCGACACCGCGCGCAGATATGGCATCCCGTGGGAACACTTCGACGACTTCCTGTCCTCGATGCGAATGGATCTGACGACCACCGACTACCCCGATCGCGCTGCACTCGACCGATACATGTACGGCTCCGCCGAAGTGATCGGACTTCAAATGCTGCCCGTCCTGGGTACCGTCTGCGAATCCACCGAGGCTGCACCGTACGCCGCAGCACTCGGAAAGGCGTTCCAGCTCACCAACTTCCTGCGCGATGTCGATGAAGACCTGCAGCGCGGACGGATCTATCTACCCGCCGACGAACTGGCCGTCCACGACGTGGACCGCGACGTTCTGAACTGGTGTCACGACCATCGCCAGACCGACCCGCGAGTGCGGCGCGCTCTGGAGGAACAGCACGCGGAGACCAGACGCATCTACCGGTTCGCCGAGCAGGGCATTGCCCTGCTTCATCCTCGATCGAGACCGTGCATTTCGGCTGCGCTCACGTTGTACTCTGAAATCCTCGACCGCATCGAAGAACTCGACTTCGCGGTATTCGATCAACGCGCCACCGTCGGCACGGGCCGCCGACTCCAGGTCGCTGGTCGCGGGTTCATCGAAGCGTGGGTCGCCCGAGTGCGCCATTCAGGGACGTGACGGTGGACCGTTGGGCGCTGGTCACCAAGGAGACGCTGTGAGTCTGTCCTCCAACGAGATTCCCGGTGCGTTTGACGCCGGGGCGCCTGCCTACGACAAGCTCGTCGGCGCCAATCCTGGCTACCACGATCACCTGCGACTCTCGGCGCAGCGTATGCGGATCGCCGACGATGGCCGTGGGTTACGCCTGCTCGACGCCGGATGCGGCACCGGGGCGTCGACCGCGGCGCTACTGGCCGTCGCGCCCGAAGCCGAGATCGTCGCGGTCGACGCCTCGGAGGGGATGCTGACACAGGCGCGGGCGAAAGCGTGGCCGTCGTCGGTCAGCTTCGTGCAGTCTCGGATCGAGGACCTTGCCGACGCCGGCGTCGGCGGACCGTTCGACGGCATCCTGGCGGCTTACCTGATCCGCAACGTCACCGACAGAGACGGGCAGCTACGCAGGTTTCGTGAACTCCTGCGACCGGGCGGAACGCTTGCAGTGCACGAATACTCGGTCCGCGATTCCAAGTTCGCCACGGCGGTGTGGAACGCGGTGTGTACCGCGATCATCATTCCCAGCGGTCGCTTGCGCAGTGGTGATGCCTCGCTCTACACCTACCTCCGGCGCAGTGTGAACACCTTCGACGGCGTGGAAGCCTTCCGGCACAGGATGCAGGCGAACGGCTTCGAGTCCGTCCGCAGCGAGACGATGCCCGGTTGGCAGCGCAACATCGTGCACACTTTCCTGGGGCAGGCCCCACGACGATGACCGATTCGCGCGCTCAGACCCATCCCGCGCCATCTGGCGTGGCGAACGCATCTGAACTGGCAGAGCGCCCTCGCGTCGTCGTGGTCGGCGCAGGCATCGCGGGCCTTGCTGCGGCCACGGGATTGGCCGAGCGCGGCGTCGCGGTGGACCTCATCGAGCGCCAGGGCTACCTGGGCGGCCGGGTCGGCGGATGGACCGAGCGACTTTCCGATGACTCTGAGGTCGCGATGAATCGCGGCTTCCACGCGTTCTTCCGGCAGTATTACAACCTGCGAAACCTGCTGCGGCGCATCGATCCTGCGCTCGCGATGCTCAAGCCGGTGGATGACTACCCGCTTGTCGACGCCGAAGGCCGCACCGACACTTTTCGGGGTTTGCCGCTGACGCCACCGCTCAACGCGATGCTGTTCGCTCTGCGCAGTCCCACGTTCCGGCTACGAGACCTCGTCCGGCTCGACGCGCGAGCGGCCGCCCCGCTGGCGGCGGTGTCGGTACCGGACATCTATGACCGCCTCGACCACGTGGATGCTGACTCCTTCCTGCGCGACATCAACTTTCCCACAGCAGCGCGGCATCTGGCGTTCGAGGTCTTCTCCAGAAGCTTCTTCGCGGAGCCGACTGACCTGTCGGCAGCCGAACTGGCAGCGATGTTCCACATCTACTTCCTCGGCTCCCGCGAGGGGCTGATCTTCGACGTGGCCGATGCCAATTTCGATGTGGCGCTGTGGAACCCGCTGGGCGCCTACCTCGAGTCGCTTGGTGTTCGCGTACACCGCGAGACGTCGGTGAGCGAGGTGCGACACGGGCAGAGTTGGACGGTCGGTCTCGACGGCGGAGCGGAACTACACGCCGACGGTGTCGTTCTGGCTACCGATGTCGCCGGCCTGCAACGCATCGTCGAGAACTCTGCCGGTATCGGCGACGATGACTGGCGCAAGAGCGTGGCAAAACTCGGTCAAGCGCCGCCGTTCATCGTGCATCGGTTGTGGCTGGACAAGAAGGTGAATTCCGACCGAGCGCCGTTCATCGGAACAGGCGGCAGGCCACCGCTGGACAACGTCAGCGTGCTCGAGCGCTACGAACGCGAGGCGGCGGACTGGTCACGCGAGCATGGCGGATCGGTGGTGGAACTGCACTCATACGCGGTGAAGGCGCCTGACGATACTCTGCGTGACCGGCTGCTGGGTCGCCTCCACGAGCTGTATCCGGAGACCCGCGGTGCTCGGGTCGTCGCCGAAAAGGTGCTCTGGCACAACGACTGTCCGCGCTTCGCGCCAGGCGACTTCGCCGACCGGCCGGTCGTGACGACTCCCGATGACGGACTGGTGCTTGCCGGTGACGGTATCCGCATCGATCTGCCTGTCGCGCTGATGGAACGCGCCGCGACGACGGGATGGTCGGCGGCGAACCAACTTCTCGATCGCTTCGGCATTCGAGGTCACTCACTGCAGACGGTCCCGAACCACGGGCGGATGGCGCTGTTGAGTCGAGTCGCCGAACGGGTAAGGCCCAAGCCAGAATGAGCAGGATCGCGAAACTTCGGTCGCGGCTGTCCAAGACGGTCCCGTTCGACCTGCTGCCCGCGCTGTCTTGGCCCGCACAGCGACCGACCTACCGTGACGCCGTGCCGGCGGTGATCGACGCGGCACTGCGGCGTTCGCAACAGCGGCCGAGCGGCAACTGGTACGTCCTCGGCGCCAGTGACGCGATCAAGAACCGGCCATACGGCACGTCGGTGGCGGGACAGGAACTGGTTGCCTGGCGTGGCGCGGACGGTGCTCTGAAGGTGGGACCCGGCGCGTGCCCCCATCTGGGAGCAGACCTCGCGACAGGGACGGTCGACTGTGGTGCGCTGATATGTCCATGGCATGGGCTGCGACTGGAGGGCGGACGGGAGTTCGGTTGGCGGCCATATCCTTGCCACGACGATGGAGTGTTGGCGTGGGTGCGGCTCGACAGCATCGGAGGAGAAACACCGACCGAAATGCCCGTGTTGCCGGTACGCCCCGACGGCGAGCAGATGCACGCTGTGACACGGCTCGTCGGAACGTGCGAGCCCAGCGACATCATCGCCAACCGGATGGATCCGTGGCACGGGTCGTGGTTTCACCCGTACTCGTTCAGCCGTCTGGAAGTGCTGTCGGCTCCGCCCGCCGACGATGACCTGTCCGAGGAAATGGACCGCTTCCTCGTCGCAGTCACCTTTCGCATCGGCAGACTGGGGGTGCCGGTCGTCGCCGAATTCACCAGCCCAGAGCCGCGGACGATCGTGATGCGCATTGTCGACGGGGAGGGAACGGGCAGCGTCGTGGAAACCCATGCCACACCGGTGGGTTCGGGCCCCGACGGATCTCCGCGCACCGCGGTGATCGAGGCCGTGATCGCCCATTCGGACCGATCGGGCTTCGCCTACGCGACGCGCGCAGCGCCGTTGATCAAGCCGTTCATGCGGCATGCGGCCGCGAGGCTGTGGCGTGACGACCTGGCTTACGCCGAACGAATCTTCAAGCTGCGCAGCCTTTGATCAGTTCGTGTCGGCGGTGGCGCGCAGTCCGAGCGAGAACAGCAACCGCACGTCGGGGTCGTCCAGCGTGGTGGACAGCAACGTCTCGATGCGCCGAACCCGGTACCGCACTGTGTTGGGGTGCACGTGTAGGTGCTTGGCGACGGTGGCCACGTCGCCGAAGCCGTCGAGGTAGGCCCGCAGTGTCTCGGCCAGCATCGGATCCTCGTCACGCAGGAGTCGCACCCGCGGGTCGACGAGCCGCGACCGTCCGGCGACGTGCGACACGATCTCGTCGAGGAGCACGGTGGTGTGCGCCTCGTCCAGCGAGGTGATTTGTCCGATCGCGCCGGGATGGCGATCGGCGCTGTCGAAGACGCGGTCGATCTCGACGCGGGCGGCCGCCGCGCCTGCCAGTCCGCCTAGCGGGGCCGCGACGACGGCACGAAGCGTGAGGCCGAGTTCGCGATGCATCGCGGTCACGACTCCACGTACCCACGACATCACCGACGACGGTGGACCGATCTTGGGTAGGAGCACGTAGACCCGGCCACCGGCCGAGACCGTCTGGGCATCGGCACGAAAAGCGCCGGCGCTCAACGCGATGACTCCGGTTGGCGCAGACGGCCCGCCCTGGAAGCCGACGAGCGCCGCCCGGCCGTCGACGGTGATTCCCAGTTCCCGCGCTATCGCAGCGATGTCGACATCGTCGCCGGCCAGCCCGAGTAGTTCTTGCACCTGCACCGCGTGGGTCGACGGCGTCGCTGCCAGTCGCGTCATGATCCGCGCCGCCAGCACCGCACCGCCGCGCAGAATCTCCTCGGCGTCGTCGGCCAGCGGCGCGGAGCCCTGCTGCAGCCAGATCGTGCCTGCGAAGGTCGGCGGGCGACGCGTATCGGTACTGGGCAGGTGAATGCCGACCGCCAACCGCGGGCGCAGACCCAACTCGGGGCGCTCGGCGACGCGCACGACATCGCCGCCCGCCCGCAGCGCGTCGAATATGCCCCACTGCGCGATCCACTCCAGGTGCTCGGGCGGACCGGCGCGGCCCAGGATCGTCAGGCGGCGCAACTCGTCCGCGTCGTCACTGGACGCCGAGTACGCGAGCACGTGTGATTGTTCGTCCTCGATGCTGACCATGCCGCGGGTGCCGTCGGCGATCGATTGCGCGAGGCCGAACAGGTCGGTGCCCGAGTCGCGGTCGTCCCGGTCGCCGTGATGGTCGAAGGCGTGGGTGACGAGACGGTAGAGCGACTCCCACCTCGCTCGCGGGTCGACGGCCACGACCGCGGTACCGAGTGCGACGGCCCTCCTTACCGCGGCGTCGGTGGGTTCCTTGACGAAGATGGCCGTCGGCACCGTTCCCGAACCCGCGAACTGCTGCTCGAGCCACCGCACGGCCTCGGCGTCGGCGACGCCGAGCAGGAAGAAGAGATCGGCGGAACCGGCACCGACCGCCAAACCCAACCGGACGTCGTCGGCGTCGACGAGCGCCACCGAACCGACCGGCATGTCGAGGCCGCGGGGGGCTTCGACGAGCGTCACCATCGTGCGGTCCAAGGCCAGCAGCAGCTTGCCGAGCCCGAGGCCGGAAGACAGTGCCGTCATCGCGACCTCCTTTGTGTGATCACACTATAGATCCAACACCGCTTTGTCCGATCAGCCATCGGTTGAAAACGGTCCGAGCGGGGATCCTTACTGGATGGACGCCATCAGCGACGTGCCCGCCCCGGCCAATGAACCGGTTCTCGACTACGCCCCGGGTTCAGGGGAGCGCTCCCGGCTCACCGAAGCCCTTTCGGCGCTTGCCGCCGACCCGATCGACCTGCCCCATGTGATCGGCGGCGCCCACCGCATGGGTGGCGGGGAGCGCGCCGATGTGGTGCAGCCCCACCGTCACAGCGCACGGCTGGGTACCTTCACCAACGCCGAGCACGCCGATGCGACCGCCGCCATCGACGCCGCGATCGCCGCCAAGCCCGGCTGGGAGGCCACGCCGTTCGACGAGCGCGCCGCGGTCTTCCTGCGCGCCGCCGAACTGCTCGCCGGACCGTGGCGCGAGAAGTTGTGCGCAGCGACCATGCTGGGCCAGTCCAAGACCGCGTACCAGGCCGAGATCGACGCCGCGTGTGAACTGATCGACTTCTGGCGATTCAACGTCGGGTTCGCCCGCGAGATCTACGCCGAACAGCCGATCAGCGCGCGGGGCGTCTGGAACCGGACCGACTACCGGCCGCTCGAGGGATTCGTCTACGCCATCACCCCGTTCAACTTCACCGCGATCGCGGGCAATCTGCCCAGCGCGCCCGCGCTGATGGGCAACACCGTGGTGTGGAAGCCGTCGCCCACGCAGACCTTCGCGGCATACCTGACCATGCAGTTGCTCGAGGCGGCCGGCCTGCCGCCGGGCGTCATCAATCTGGTGGCGGGTGACGGCCTCGCGGTTTCCGATGTGGCACTTGCCGATCCGCGGCTGGCCGGCATCCACTTCACGGGGTCGACGGCGACGTTCCAGCACCTGTGGCGTGAGGTCGGCACCCATATCGACCGCTACCACACCTATCCGCGGTTGGTTGGGGAGACCGGCGGTAAGGATTTCGTGCTGGCGCATTCCTCGGCTCGGCCCGACGTGTTACGCACCGCGTTGATCCGCGGCGCGTTCGACTACCAGGGCCAGAAGTGCTCGGCGGCGTCACGGGCGTTCATCCCCCGATCGGTGTGGCAACAGATGGGTGACGACTTCCTCTCCGCTACTGAAGCATTGACGTACGGCGACGTCACCGACCTGACCAATTTCGGCGGCGCCCTCATCGACGAGCGGGCATTCGCGAAGAACGTCACCGCGATCGAGCGTGCCAAGAGCGCTGCGAACGTCACCGTCGCCGTCGGCGGCGAATATGACGACAGCGAAGGCTATTTCGTCAAGCCGACGGTGCTGCTGTCCGATGATCCGAGCGACGAATCGTTTTCCACCGAGTACTTCGGTCCGATCCTCTCGGTACACGTGTATCCGGACGGCGACTACGAACGTGTCATCGACGTCGTCGACGACGGCGCGCGCTACGCGCTGACCGGAGCGGTGATCGCCGATGACCGTGCGGCGGTGCTGACGGCGCAGCGACGGTTGCGTCATGCCGCGGGCAACTTCTACGTCAACGACAAACCGACCGGTGCGGTCGTCGGGCAGCAGCCGTTCGGTGGCTCACGGGCATCGGGAACCAATGACAAGGCCGGCTCGCCGCTGAATCTGTTGCGCTGGACGTCGGCCCGGTCGATCAAGGAGACGTTCGTCCCCCCGACGAACCACACCTATCCCCACATGGAGGTGTGACGTGGGTGTCTTCGAGCGGGTCGCGCGCCCGGCGATCATGGCCGCCAGCCGGTCGGACGGATTGCGCCGCACAGCGGAGCGCCTGCCCGTCACCCGGCAGGTGGTGCACCGCTTCGTACCCGGTGAGACGGTGGCGCATGCGCTGGACTCCGTTGCGCAGTTGCGGAATTCGGAGCGCCTGGTGTCGATCGACTATCTCGGCGAGGACGTCACCGACGTCGACGCGGCGAACACCACCGTCGACGCCTACCTGGCATTGCTCGACGCGCTGGACCGTCGCGACGAGCCCGCGGCGGCGGTGCGGCCGCTCGAAGTGTCACTGAAGCTGTCGGCGCTGGGGCAGGCGTTGCCCCGCGACGGCGAGAAGATCGCGCTGGAGAACGCCCACACCATCTGCGAGCGGGCGCAGCGTGCCGGTGCGTGGGTGACCGTCGACGCCGAGGACCACTCGACCACGGACTCGACGCTGTCCATCGTCCGCGACCTGCGCGCCGAGTTCAGTTGGCTGGGCACGGTTTTGCAGGCGTACCTGCGGCGCACCGAGACCGACTGCAGGGAGTTCGCCGCCTCCGGCGCGCGCATTCGGCTGTGCAAGGGCGCGTACGACGAGCCCGCATCGGTGGCGTACCGCGATGGTGACGACGTCACCGCGTCCTATCTCACATGCCTGCGAGTGCTGATGGCGGGCAACGGCTATCCGATGGTCGCCTCACACGATCCTGCGATCATCGAGGCGGTTCCCGTCCTGACGCGCGAGTTCAACAGGGGCGTCGACGATTTCGAATATCAGATGCTGTACGGAATCCGCGACGCCGAGCAGTGCAGGCTGGCCGCCGAGGGCAATCACGTCCGGGTCTATGTGCCGTTCGGCACGCAGTGGTACGGCTACTTCGTGCGGCGACTGGCCGAGCGGCCCGCCAACCTGACCTTCTTTCTGCGTGCCCTGGCCGAACGCCGTCACTGAGCGGGATACGCCGCGACGTTCATGATGACGCTGCCGTCACACGGTCCACCGTCGATATCGGTGCGCCAGACTCCGCGTAGCGTCCCGTCGGCTTGCGGGGTGTAGTACGCGACCGAATGCGCCGGGTTCCACTGCTTCGGCACGCCTTCGCCCAGATAACAGTCCCACTGCCAGTCGTAGACGTGCACCCATCGGATGCCGTCCCACGTGTAGCGGGGCGGTAACGGCAGCGTCGGATTCGCGGGCTTGGGGCCGCCGACGACGGTCGACACGCAGGTGCCCGTCGAACAGTCGGTGGAAAACAGGTACACATCGCTGAAGTCGGGCTCGTGCTGCCGGGCGGCCATGCTCGTGCCTGTCTTCGAGGCCGCGTACCGCAGCAGCGAGAACGTGCCGTTCCAGATCTGGCCCGTGGCATGCGCGTGCGGGGCGGTCACCAGGCTGCCCAGGACGACGGCGACGAACACGGCGGTGAGAGTTCGCCTGGACACGATCGTGACGGTATCCGTGCACGCCCGACGGACGTCGACGGCGCGCCGCGCTAGTCGGTCAAGCAGAACGAGTGGTGCTCGTGGGTGACGACCCAGCGGCCGTCGCGCTTGCGCAGCCCTATCGTCAGCCTCAGCCTGTTGTCGGGGTTGGACTCGAATTCCTCGGGCTTGCCGCACCGCAGCAGCGCCCACGCGAACGCGACATCCTCGCCCGCCGTCACGTCGAGTTCTTCGATGTCGAATGACGCGCCCTGACGCTGAAACTCGAAGGACGGCGGCCAGGAACCCCGGTATTCGTCCATGCCGCGCACACCCCGGTACGGCGGTGGGACATCGAACATCACGATGTCCGAATCGTGGTCTGCCAGCACAGAATCAAGATCGCCCGTATGGACCGCCGCGGTCCAATCGGTGATCAGTTTGCGGATGGTCGCCTCATCGCTCATACGGGGGCAGACCACGGCACGGCTCAAAACTCATCGGGAAGCCGGCGTCTGCGACAACAGCAACAGCGCATACGCCGCGATGGACTGGGCGTCGGTGATGTCGCCGTCGCGCATCATCCGCTCCACCTCGGTGCGGGCGAACCATGCGCTGCGCATGTCCTGTTCCTCGTGTTCACGGGCGTGTTCGCCTTCGGTGATACCCGTCGCATGAAACACCAGGCCGCGCTGGCTGCTCATCCCCGGCGCGACGTCGAGCTGCCCGATGATCGTCATCGCCTCTGCACGCAGTCCCGTCTCCTCACGCAGTTCCCGCGCGGCAAGCTCGAACGGCTCGGGATCGGTGTCGTCCTGCACGGTGCCCTGGGGGAACTCCCAGCGCCGCATGCCCAACGGGTAGCGATACTGCTCGACCAGGTGGAGCCGATCGCCTTCCTGCGCGATCACCAGCGCGTACGTCGGCTTGTCGACGACAGCGTAGATGCCGTCGCTGCCGTCGGGCCGACGAATATCGTCTTCACGCAGCGAGAACCAGTTGTTCCGGTAGATCTGCCGCGAAGCAACTGTCTCGATGAAATCCACGCGCCCAGTATCCTCACGAACGTGCTGCTGTCCTCCTTGAACCCCGCGACAGTGGCGGCAGGCGCCGACATCGGCGACGCCGTGCGCATCGACGGAGCGGTGCTGAGCCGTAGCGACCTGGTCGGAGCCGCGACCTCGGTCGCCGAGCGGGTGGCCGGTGCACACCGTGTCGCCGTGCTCGCGACCCCGACGGCCACGACCGTGCTCGCGGTGACGGGCTGCCTGATCGCCGGGGTGCCCGTGGTTCCGGTGCCCGCCGACGTCGGAGTTGCCGAACGTGCACACATCCTCACCGACTCCGGAGCACAGGCGTGGCTGGGGGAGAAGCCGGCGGACACCGGCGGGCTGCAACACATACCCGTGCGGATGCACGCACGCTCGTGGCACCGCTACGGCGAACCGCACCCCGATGCGACGGCACTGATCATCTACACGTCGGGCACCACGGGTCCGCCCAAGGGAGTGATCGTGAGCCGGCGCGCCGTGGCCGCGGACATCGACGCCCTGGCGCAGGCTTGGCAGTGGACGCCCGAGGACACCTTGGTGCATGGACTGCCGCTGTACCACGTGCACGGGTTGGTGCTCGGTCTGCTCGGTTCGCTGCGCATCGGAAATCGGTTCGTGCACACCGGAAAACCGAAACCCGACCTCTACGCCGCCGCTGGCGGGTCGCTGCACTTCGCCGTTCCCACCGTGTGGTCGCGGATTGCGGAGGACTCCGCGGCGGCGTCGGCGCTCGCGTCCGCTCGCCTGCTGGTTTCCGGCAGCGCACCGCTGCCGGTGCCCGTGTTCGAGAGGCTCGCCGAACTGACGGGGCACCGACCCATCGAACGCTACGGGTCCACCGAGTCACTGATCACGATCAGCACGCGCGCCGACGGTGAGCGTCGCCCTGGGTGGGTAGGCCTGCCGCTGACGGGAATCGAGACGCGGCTACTCGACGAGTCCGGTGCTGCGGTGGCGCATGACGGTGAAACCATTGGACGGCTTCATCTTCGGGGTGCCACATTGTTCGACGGTTACCTCAATCGTCCCGACGCGACCGCCGAGGTGCTGGACACCGACGGCTGGTATCACACCGGCGACGTTGCGGTCGTCGATGCCGACGGTATGCACCGCATCGTCGGCCGCGAGTCGGTCGACCTGATCAAGACCGGCGGTTTTCGGGTGGGTGCCGGGGAGATCGAGACCGCGCTGCTCGGGCACGCCGGCGTGACGGAAGCCGCCGTGGTGGGTGTCCCGGACGGCGATCTCGGCCAGCGCATCGTCGCGTTCGTCGTCGGCGACGCCGATCCGCAGGCGCTCATCGACTTTGTCGCCCAGGAGCTTTCGGTGCACAAGCGACCGCGGGAGGTGCGGGTGGTCGAGAGCCTCCCGCGCAACGCCATGGGAAAGGTGTTGAAGAAGGAGTTGGCGCAACGAGGGGGAGCAGAGTAATGGGCTTGAGATTCGACGAGATCTGTATCGACGCCCGCGACGCCACTGCTCTGGGTCGCTGGTGGTCACAGGTGCTGGACTGGCCGCACGACGTCGATGAGGACGGCGACGTCGTGCTGCACGCACCTCCCGGTGCCGGAGTGAACTGGATCTTCATCGCGGTTCCCGACGAGAAGGTGGTGAAGAACCGCATTCACCTCGACTTCCGTCCCGACGATCAGCAGGCTGAGGTGGATCGGGTGCTGGCCCTTGGTGCGCGACGGGTCGACGTCGGGCAGCGGGGCGACGAGAGCTGGGTAGTGCTGGCGGACCCGGAGGGCAACGAATTCTGCATTCTCGCTGCCACAGACGATTGACCGTGCGGGTGTTCCGCGTGTCCGCGGTAGTGGGCGCGCTGCTGCTGGCTTCGTGTGCGACGGCGCACGCGCAACCGCCGCCACCGCCGCCGCCCGGCGACACCGGCGGATCGCTCGACATCGGAACGGGAGCGATCGACACCTTCGGCGGCTGGCTGCCCGACGGAGTCACGTTGAGCCCCTTCGACGTGGCCAACCCCATCGTCGGACTGCTGGACCCCGCACTGCTGTCCGCGATTCAGGAAGCCACGCGCCAAGCCGCGACCGAGAACGTCGACATCCGTATCAATTCGGGTTGGCGCACAAGGGGATTCCAGCAGCGCTTGTTCGATGACGGGGTGCGCACCTACGGGAGCGTCGACGTGGCACGGCAGTTCGTCGCGTCGCCGGACACGTCCAAACATGTCGAGGGCAGGGCCGTCGACATCACCCCGGTGGAAGCCGACAGATGGTTGATCGCCAACGGCAGGCCGTTCGGCCTGTGCCAGATCTATGCCAATGAGATCTGGCATTTCGAACTGGCAACCGATGACCAGGGCCGCTGCCCGCCGCTGAAACCGAACGCGACGGGCTGAGGAGATTTGACGCGCTCAGTTGGCGTGCAGGGCCTCGTTCAGCGTGATGCCGGTGCCGTCCCGTTTGACCACCTCTACGGCTCCGGTCACCGAATTGCGCCGGAACAGCAGATTGTTGGCACCCGAGAGTTCGCGCGCCTTGACCGTCTGGCCGTCGGCGGTCTGCACCTTGGTGCCCGCGGTGACGTAGAGACCGGCCTCGACCACGCAGTCGTCGCCCAGCGAGATACCCAGCCCGGCATTGGCACCGAGCAGGCAGCGCCGGCCCACCGAGATCACCTCGGTCCCGCCACCCGACAGCGTCCCCATGATCGACGCGCCGCCGCCGACGTCGGAGCCGTCCCCGACGACCACGCCCGCCGAGATGCGGCCCTCCACCATCGAATTGCCCAGGGTCCCCGCATTGAAGTTGACGAAGCCCTCGTGCATCACCGTGGTGCCGGAGGCCAGGTGCGCGCCAAGGCGCACACGGTCGGCGTCGGCCACGCGCACTCCCGACGGCAGCACGTAGTCCACCATTCGGGGGAACTTGTCGACGCCGTAGACGGTCACCGGGCTGCGTCGGCGCAGTCGCGCCCGCACGATCTCGAAGCCTTCGACCGCGCACGGTCCGTGATTGGTCCACACCACATTGGTCAGCAGACCGAAGAAGCCGTCGGCGTTCAGTCCGTGCGGCGGCACCAGCCGGTGGGACAACAGGTGCAACCGCAGATACACGTCGTAGGCGTCGGTGGCCTTGTCCTCCAGTGACGAGATGGTGGTGCGGACGGCCACGATCTCGACGCCACGGTCCTCGTCGGGGCCGGTCAGTACGCCCAGCTCTTCCGGAATCTCGGCGACCGACAGCCGGGTCGTGCCCGCGGGGCCGTCCGTGCCCGATTCTGGGCCCAGTTCCGGTGCCGGAAACCACGTGTCCAGGACGGTTCCGTCGGCCGCGAGTGTCGCCAGGCCTATACCTGCAGCAGAAGTCACGCCGCTCAGACTAACGTCAGGCAGGTGGCTCTTGATCTGCACGGCGACCCGATCGCCTTGACCGCGGCGCTGGTGGACATCCCCAGCGAATCGCGCAGCGAGCGACGCATCGCCGACGAGATCGAGGCCGCCCTGCGCGAGCAGACGACCGGATTCGAGATCGTGCGCAACGCCGACGCGGTGCTCGCCCGCACCAACCTGGGCCGGCCGTCGCGCGTGCTGCTCGCCGGACACATCGACACCGTTCCCGCCGCCGACAACTTGCCCAGCCGGATGGCCGACGGCGAACTGCACGGCTGCGGCACGTCGGACATGAAATCCGGGGACGCCGTCTTCCTGCACCTGGCCGCGACGGTCACCGAGCCCCAGCACGACATCACGCTCGTGATGTACGACTGCGAGGAGATCGAGGCGGCGGCCAACGGTCTCGGCCGCATCGAACGCGAGCTGCCCGAGTGGTTGCAGGCCGACGTGGCCATCCTCGGCGAGCCTTCCGGCGGGTACATCGAGGCCGGCTGCCAGGGCACGCTGCGCGTCGTCATCAGAGCCGCGGGCACCCGTGCGCACTCGGCGCGATCCTGGTTGGGCGACAACGCAATCCACAAGCTCGGCGCCGTGCTGGACCGGCTTTCGGCGTATCAGGCGCGCAACGTCGACATCGACGGCTGCACGTATCGCGAGGGGTTGTCGGCGGTGCGCATCGACGGCGGGATCGCGGGCAACGTGATTCCCGATGCCTCCTCGGTGACGGTCAACTTCCGGTTCGCCCCGGACCGCAGCGTCGCCGACGCCACCGCGCATGTGCACGAGGTGTTCGACGGGCTCGATGTCGAGATCGAGCTGACCGACTCGGCCAGCGGTGCCCTGCCGGGCCTCAGCGCACCCGCCGCCGCGGCGCTGGTGGATGCCGCCGGGGGACAGGTGCGGGCGAAGTACGGCTGGACCGACGTCGCACGGTTCGCGGCGCTCGGCATCCCCGCCGTCAACTACGGGCCCGGTGATCCGAACCTTGCCCACCGGGTCGACGAGCGCGTCGACACCGCAGCCATCACCGCGGCCACCGACACGCTGCGGAGATATTTAATCGGTTGACCGCGTCCGTACGCTGGAAGCGTGCGGTGAGACAACGACTCCGGCAATCCGATTTCAGTCGTTTCAGTTACGAGAGATCTCTCGCATGTCTTCCATCACTTGTTCTGCTTTGTCATTCGCGTTCGCAGACGGCACCCCGCTGTTCACGGATCTGACGTTCACCCTCGGCGAGGGCCGCACCGGCCTGGTCGCCCCCAACGGCGCGGGTAAGAGCACGCTGCTGCAGCTGATCGTCGGCGATCGCAAACCCACCGGCGGTTCGATCAGCGTCGACGGCTCCGTCGCCTATCTGCCGCAGACGCTGCCATTCACTACGGACAAGACCGTCGCCGAAGTGCTCGGCATAGCGCACGTCATCGACGCACTCAACGCGTTGGCCGACGGTGACGCCGGCGACGACGTGTTCGCCGCGATCGGCGACGACTGGGATGTCGAGGAACGCGGCCGCGTCCAGCTCGACCGGCTCGGCCTTGGCCACCTCGAGCTCGACCGGCGGCTGGGCTCGCTGTCCGGCGGCGAGGTCGTCTCCCTCGGGCTGGCCGCGCAACTGCTCGCACAACCCGACGTCCTGCTGCTCGACGAGCCGACCAACAACCTCGACGTCGACGCCCGGCACAAGTTGTACGACGCGCTCGACGACTTCACCGGCTGTCTGCTGCTGGTCAGCCACGACCGCGTGCTGCTCGACCGCATGGACCGCATCGCCGAGCTGCACCGCGGCGAAATGCTGTTCTACGGCGGCAATTTCACGATGTACGAAGAGGCGGTCAGCGAGGCGCAGCGGGTCGCCGAGGGCAACATCCGCAACGCCGAACAACACCTCAAACGCGAGAAGCGCGAAATGCAGCAGTCGCGCGAGCGCGCGGCGAAGCGGTCGTCCACGGCCGCGCGCAACATCAAGGATGCCGGGCTGCCGAAGATCGTCGCGGGCGCGATGAAGCGCAGAGCGCAGGAGTCCGCAGGCCGGATCGACGGGGTGAACGCGGCGCGTGTCGCCGACGCCAAGAACCGTCTCGACGAGGCGGAACGCGCACTGCGCGATGACGACGTGCTGGTGCTGGAGCTTCCCGAGACGAACGTTCCCGCTGGGCGCATGGTCGTGCGGGCCGAAGGCCTGACCGCGCACCGCGGCGGCCGGGCGCTGGTCACCGATGCCGATCTGACCATCCGCGGCCCTGAACGCATCGCGCTCACCGGGCCCAACGGCGCGGGCAAGTCGACGCTGCTGCGCATCATCGCCGGAGCCGCCCCGGCGGCGACATCAGATTCAGGGGAAGCGGCGCCCGACTCCGGAACCGTCGCCCGTGCCGACGGCCGCGTGGCGTATCTGTCTCAGCGACTCGACCTGCTCAGCCCCGACGCCACCGTCGCGCAAAGCCTCGCCGCGTACGCGCCCAGCCTTTCCGAAACCCGGCGGATGCACCTGCTGGCCCGGTTCCTGTTTCGCGGCAACCGCATCCACCTGCCGGTCTCGGCGCTCTCGGGCGGCGAACTGTTGCGCGCGACGCTGGCATGCGTGCTCTACGCCGAACCGGCGCCGCAGCTGCTATTGCTCGACGAGCCGACCAACAATCTCGACCTGGTCAGCGTCGGGCAGCTGGAATCGGCGCTGAACGCCTATCAGGGGGCGTTCGTGGTGGTCAGCCACGACGAGCGGTTCCTGGCGGAGATCGGAGTCCAGCGCACCCTGCGGCTATCGCTCGGACGGTTGCATTCGACTAGTCCGCGCTGATCGCCGATCTCGACGGCCAGAATTTGTGGACCGGCAGCTACCGCGGGCACGGTAAATTTGGTCCCTATGGCGATCGAGCCCGATACGAGCCCGTACGGGGGTCAGACAGTGACCGGCCCGGGCTGGCCGAACGTCGACGAGGAGATGCTGGCGGCGACGGCCGCCAAGTTCGAGGCGCTTGCCGCGAAGATCAGCGGCACGGTGGTCCCTCAGCAGCAGGGGCAGCTGATGAAGCTCACCGATGTGTGGGAAGGCTCGGGATCGATGGCCGCCGCGGGCGAGGCGACCACGATCATTGGCGGTCACGAAGCCAACGCCGCGCACGCCACCGCGATCGCGGTCAAGCTGCGCGCCATGGAGGCTTCCGTTGTGAAGACGAAACTTTTGGCCAACACCATCGCGCAGGAGACGCAGGCCGAAGCCGAAGCGATCGCCGCGATGCCCCTCCCCAACGCCGCCGAGCTGGCCCGCAGCCGGGTCATGATGGGTCTTTCGCAGAACATGGCCAACGTGACCACCAACACGACCGAGCTCGCCAACACCCTTGGCGTGCCGCCCAGCCTCCCACTGCCCGGCGCCCCGACGGTGCCCGGCGCCAAAGAGGCCCAGGACTCCACCGAGGAGGCTGCCAAACAAGCCGGTGGTGGCTCTGACCAGGCGATGCAGATGCTCAGCCAGCTGGGGTCGATGGCGGGTCAGCTCCCGCAGATGCTGATGCAGATACCCCAGCAGATGATGCAGCCGTTGCAGCAGCTGTCCCAACCGCTGCAGCAGCTGACGTCGATGTTCGGGCAGGGTGGCAAATCGGATTCGATGGGCGCGGCCGGGCTGCCGTTCTCGGCTTTCTCCAATCACCCGCTGGCGGGCGGCGGCGGTGCGGGCGGCGGCTCCGGCATGGTGCGCGCGGCATCGCTGCCCGGCTCGGGCGGGGTGCCGTCGCAGACGCCGTTGATGGCGAACCTCGTTGGCAATGCCAAGCCGGTGTCCACCGCCCCGCCCGATGGCGCGCTGGCAGGCGCCGGTGCGGTCGGCGGGGTAGCGCCGATGGCCGCGGGCGCCGGGATGGGCGGCATGGGCCCGATGATGGGCGGTATGCGCGGCGAGAGCGGCGGCACGTCGCCGGGCCTGGCGGTGCCCGCACCGCTCGACCATGATCTCGACGAGGACGACGTAGACGATGACTGGTGATAGGGGAGGACTGTGTCGCTTGGCCCACTGAAGAAGCCCGAGGGCATCAGCTGGAGCGCGGCTTCGGTCGAATTACCCGAGATACCAATGCTTCCGCCGGGTCCGGACGCGATGAGTGCGACGATCTCCGCCGTGCTTCCCACGCTGGCCGCCCAGTTGACAGCCAATGTCGCGGCGCTGCAGGCGAAGGAGCACACGTACTCCGGAAAGGTGGGCGAAGCACAGGTGGCGTACGCGGCGTCCGAGGAGTCCGGATCGCAGTCCGTCGGTCAGGTTGTCGGCATGCTGGGCAAGCTCGGCGAGCAAGCGGGCCAGCTGGCCGGGGCGCCCTCGCAGGCGGCCCAGGGTGGGTCGGGCATGTTCGGATCGCTGATCGAACAGGCGATGAAGGCCGCCCAGGGCGGCGGAGGCGGCGAGTCTGGTCAGTCTCCGGTCGGCGGTGCGCCGGTCGGTGCGGCGCTTGCCGGGAGTGCTCCACCACCGGGTGTGCCGGGTCAGCATCCCGGGCAGCCGGGCCGTGACCCGCTCGAAGAGCGGGTGGAACGCCTCGAGGAGCGCGCCGCTCGGGAAGATCGCCCGTACGAACCGCCCGCACCGGAGCAAGAGCACCGCGAGCCGTTGCAACGTGCTGACGACAGCAACCTGGCTTCCGGACCTCGGGAGAGCGCGTCCGGTGCGGGCCCGGCGCCTGTCGCACCACCCGAGCAGCCGCGTCACGCCGCCGAAGAGGATCTGGGCCGCAGGCTCTAGTCGGTTTGGGCGTCGGCTGCCTGTGCGGCGGCGTCGGCGGCCGCGCGGTGCATCCCGATGGCCGTCAATCGCTGTGCCGCCTCGCGCAGGCCCGCCGCGTCGCGGCCGACAAGTGCGCGTGCGTAGCTGAGCGCCAATTGTCCAAGCGCGCAGTCGCATTCAACGCTCGCCCGTGCGATAGCGTCGGCTGCGCGAAGGTCGCCGAGCCGGGCCGCATCGAACTGGGCCCGCAGTACGACCGCCGTCTGTCCGCCACGCTCGGCGCTGCGCGCCGCGTCGCGTGCCGCCGTCACGGCGCCGTGCTTGTCGCCCCGCGCCGACATCGTCCACGCGCGTGCCAGCGCGAGTTCCGGCGCGAACAGCATCGACTTCAAGCCGTGCCGAGATTCCGCGCGTGACAACGCCTTTCCCGCCTCGACCGTCGAGCCCTGCTGGCCGAGTGCCTGCGCCAACAGCATCCACGCCAGCGGGCCCCACGAATAACCTGTCGGCGCCAGGGCCGCCGCAGCCCGGCGCAGCAGCCGAACCGCCGACTCGAGTTCGCCCTTTGCGATCAGCACGTCGGCCACCAGCACCTCGCCGATGGCGCGGCCGGGCTGTTGCAGCTGCGCGAAGTCGGTGAGCTGCTGAGCCAGATCTTGTGCGCTGTCCAGGTCGCCCGCCATCAGCAGCGCCGTCGTCTGGCCGAAGCCACTGGTGAACCGCAGCAGTCCCGGATGCCCGGCGGCGATGGCCCGTTCGGCGAATGTGTCGACGTCGGAGAACCGTCCCATGCGGGCCGAGCTCAACGCCGCGGCCGCCGATGCCCACCCGATCGCGGTGTCGTCGGCCGCCGGGGACTTCAGGACCTCGTCCGCGATCTGCAGTGCCCGGGCCGGACCGCCTGCGTTCATCGCGAACGTCGCCGACAACGCATCCAGGGTGGTTCGCGCGGCGGGCGAGGACACCTTGTTTCGTGTCGCCTGCAGAAACGCGGTTGCCCGCTCCGGTTGGGACAGCATCCAGAATTGGTTGGCGGCCAACGGCAACGCCCACGCCATCAACTCGACTTCGGACAGGGTCGACGGATCCACTTGCGCCAGAACAGAATCAGCGTCCCGGCCGCGACCCTGCCATGCCAGGGCGTAGGCGAGCGTCAGCCGGGCGGGCAGGGACGCCCCACGTTGCAGCGCGGCCCGTCCGAGGCGCTCGGATAGCTCGAGGTCGCCGAGGCGGAGCGCTTCCTGGGCGGCTTTGACCAATTCGGCGGTTGGCTGCGGCCGGTCGGCGTCCAGGGCGAGCACGGCCAGTCGCAGCAGGTCGACCACGTCTCGAGGGGGTGCGGCGCCCAGGCGCTCGACGAGTTCTGTGCGCAGTCGGCGCAGGTCCGGTCCACCCAGTGCGTCGCGAACGGCGTCGACGAACAGCGGATGGGCGGGTCGCACCTGGTCGTCGTCGACAACGATCGCGCCTGCGGCCTCCGCCTCGGCGACGGCTTCGCGGCTCACCAACCCGGAGATTTGAGCCAGCGGCAGCGGATCGTCGACGGCCAGGTATTCCAAGACCCGGTGAGCGGTGGGGGGTAGCGCCGCGACGAATTGCTCGACCAGCGTGGCCACTCTGCTGTCGTCGTGGCCGGCGGGTTGCAGCTCGATTCGGTCGAGCAGGTCGTCGTCCCAGAGCGCCGAGACCTCCTCGGCCACAGGTCCGTTGGGCGCAACCGTCACGATGAGCTTGACTGCGCCACTCACGGCCAGCTGATGGACCAGAGCCGCCGACAGCTTGTCCAGCAGGTGGGCGTCGTCCACCACCAACAGGCGGCCGTCGCCGAGTGACTCACGAGCGTTCCGCAACACCTCCGCGGTCTTGCCGGTGTCCGGTACCTCGATGAGGTGGCTGAATGCGGCGAACGGAATGGTGGCGGTGGGCGCGGTCGCAATCACCCAATCCACCCGGTCGAATCCGGTCCCCAGACGCGCAACCGCGGCGCGTGCCAGCGTGCTCTTGCCAACTCCGGCGGGGCCGATGATCACTGTTCCGGCGCGAGTTCCCCAGCCGGCTTCGAGTGTCTGCAGTGCCGGTTCAAGCGGCACGGTCACCCACTCCACTGGCACGGCGGCAGTCTATGGCTAGGTTCTAGCGTGTGTCCGGCGAACTCGACCGAGAATGGGCGGTCTGCGTCTACTGCGCGTCAGGGCCGACGCATCCTGAGCTGCTGACCCTGGCCGAGCAGGTCGGGTCCGCGATTGCGCAGCGTGGTTGGACGTTGGTATCCGGCGGCGGGAACGTGTCGGCGATGGGCGCGTTGGCGGCCGCCGCCAGGTCCCGTGGCGGCCATACCGTCGGAGTGATCCCCAAGGCGCTCGTGCATCGCGAGGTGGCCGACGTCGACGCTGACGAACTCGTCGTCACCGACACCATGCGCGAGCGCAAGCAGACGATGGAGGACCGTGCCGATGCGTTCATAGCTCTGCCGGGTGGCATCGGCACATTGGAGGAGTTCTTCGAGGCTTGGACCGCCGGCTACCTGGGTATGCACGACAAGCCGGTGGTGATGCTCGACCCGTTCGGGCACTACACCGGTTTGCTCACTTGGCTGCACGGGCTGATCGACACGGGCTACGTCACCCACCGGGCGCTGGACCGGTTGGTGGTCGTCGACGACGTCGATGCCGCTCTTGCCGCCTGCCAACCGCGTGGGTGATCGTCGAGACCCACGCCGATAGGGTGGTGTTCAGTAAGTGAACACCGGAGGGGACTCACCGCATGGCCGACCAGAAATCCGGCGTCCGAAGCAGCGTCGGTCTGCTCGACATCGCCACCCGGGTACCGCATCTGCTGATGGACGTACCTGTGATGTTGCGCGGCGCGATGACCGGTTTCATGGCGCGCCCCACCGCGAAGACGTCGATCGGCAAGGTCTTCCAGGACCGGGCGGCGCGCTACGGCGACAGGCCGTTCCTTCGGTTCGAGGATCAGGAGCTGACCTACCGCCAGGCCAACGAGACTGCCAATCGCTACGCCGCGGTGCTGGCGGCGCGCGGTGTCGGGCACGGCGACGTCGTCGGCGTCATGCTGCGCAACTCGCCGCAGACGGTGTTGCTGATGCTCGCCATCGTCAAATGCGGCGCCATCGCGGGCATGCTGAACTTCCACCAGCGCGGCGATGTGCTGTCCCACAGCATCGGACTGCTCGACGCCAAGGCGATCGTCGCCGAAACGGATCTGATCGAGCCGATCACCGAGAGCGGCGCCGACACCTCCGGGCTGATGACGCTCGAGGAGCTGGATCGCCTCGCGTCCACCGCACCCGCCCAGGACCCGGCGACGACGGCCGCGGTGTTGGCCAAGGACAAGGCGTTCTACATCTTCACCTCGGGAACCACGGGCATGCCCAAGGCCAGCGTGATGACCCACTATCGGTGGCTGCGCGCGCTCGCCGGCTTCGGCGGGCTCGGCCTGCGGCTGCACAGCGACGATGCGCTGTACTGCTGCCTGCCGCTGTACCACAACAACGCGCTGACGGTTGCCCTCGGTTCGACGATCAACGCCGGTGCGACGCTGGCGCTCGGCAAGTCGTTCTCCGCGTCGAAGTTCTGGGACGACGTGATCAGGTACAAGGCGACAGCGTTCATCTACATCGGCGAGATCTGCGCCTATCTGCTGAACCAGCCGGAAAAGGACACCGACCGCAAGCACAAGGTGAGGGTGATCATCGGCAACGGGCTGCGGCCGGCCATCTGGGACGACTTCACCGAGAGGTTCGGCATACCGCGCGTGTGTGAGTTCTACGGCGCGAGCGAGGGCAACACCGCATTCGTCAACGTCCTCAACATCGACAAGTCGACCGGGATCTGCCCGACGCCGGTGGCTTTCGTGGAGTACGACGCCGAAACCGGGGATCCGGTGCGCGACGACAACGGTCGCGTGCGCAAGGTCAAGACCGGCGAGCCGGGCCTGCTGCTGTCGAAGGTGAGCAACTTCCAGCCGTTCGACGGATACACCGACAAGAAGGCCTCCGAGAAGAAGCTGGTCCGGGACGCCTTCAAGGAAGGCGATTGCTGGTTCAACACCGGCGACCTGATGCGCTCGCAGGGCTTCGGGCACGCCGCGTTCACCGACCGGCTCGGCGACACCTTCCGCTGGAAGGGTGAGAACGTGGCGACGACGGAGGTCGAGGCCGCGGTGTCGACCGATTCGCAGGTCGAGGAAGCCACGGTGTTCGGCGTCGAGGTCGAAGGAGCGGGCGGTCGAGCGGGGATGGCGGCGATCCAGCTCAAGGACGGTCAGGAGTTCGACGGTAAAGCGTTGGCCAAGGCCGTTTACGACAAGCTGCCCGGCTACGCTCTGCCACTGTTCGTCCGGGTGGTCAAAGAACTCGCACACACGTCGACGTTCAAGAGCCAGAAGGTGGACCTGCGCAAGGAGGGCTACGGGGGATCGTCCGGCGAAGGGGACGAGGACGCCGAGAAGATCGAGGACCCGATCTACGTGCTGTCCGGTCGCGAGGAGGGCTACGTCGAGTTCTACGACGAGTACCCAGAAGAGGTCGCCGCGGGCAAGAAGCCCAAGAACTAGCCCGTAGCCTGGAGGACGTGCAGTCGACGTTTCTCGGTCGCCCGGTAGCCGGTGACCGCGCGCTGATCATGGCGATCGTCAACCGCACGCCGGATTCGTTCTACGACCGCGGCGCCACTTTCACCGACGAGGCCGCCAAGACGGCCGCCCACCGCGTGATCTCCGACGGCGCCGACATCGTCGACGTCGGCGGCGTCAAGGCGGGGCCGGGCAGCTCGGTCGACGTCGACGAGGAGATCGCCCGCGTCGTCCCCTTCATCGAATGGCTCCGCGACACCTATCCCGACCAGCTGATCAGCGTCGACACCTGGCGTGCGGTGGTGGCCAAGCAGGCCTGCGCAGCCGGTGCGGACCTGATCAACGACACCTGGGGCGGTCATGACGCAGCGCTGCCCGAGGTCGCCGCGGAGTTCGGCGCCGGCTTGGTCTGCTCGCACACCGGCGGTGCGGTGCCCCGCACTCGCCCGTTCCGCGTCAACTACGGCATCTCCGAACGAGGCGTCGTGGACGATGTCATCGCAGAGGTGACCGCCGCGGCCGAGCGTGCGGTCGCCTCCGGGGTCGCGCGGGACGCCATTTTGATCGATCCGACCCACGATTTCGGCAAGAACACTTATCACGGTCTTAGTTTGTTGCGCCACGTAAAAGACCTTGTAAATACTGGATGGCCGGTCCTGATGGCGCTGAGCAACAAAGATTTCGTCGGGGAAACTCTGGGTGTGGACCTGACTGAACGCCTGGAAGGCACATTGGCTGCGACCGCACTGGCCGCCGCCGATGGCGCCGCCATGTTCCGCGTGCATGAGGTGGGTTCCACTCGACGCGTACTGGAAATGGTCGCGTCGATCCACGGAACGCGTCCACCGACGCGCACAGTGAGGGGACTGGCATGACTGTGCTAATTGAACAGCCAACGGAGCTGGCCGCCACCGATATCGCGGCACACCCTTGGCTGGCCGACAACAGCTGGAGCCGGCCCATGTGGACGATCGCCGAACTCGAGGCCGCCAAGGCCGGACGCACCATCTCGGTGGTGCTGCCCGCCCTCAACGAGGAAGAGACGGTCGCAAGCGTCGTCGAGACCATCACACCCCTGCTCGGCGGCCTGGTCGACGAGCTCATCGTGCTCGATTCCGGTTCGACCGACGACACCGAGATCCGCGCGCTGGCCGCGGGCGCGAGGGTGATCAGTCGCGAGGTGGCCTTGCCCGAGGTCGCACCGCAGCCCGGCAAGGGTGAGGTGCTGTGGCGCTCGCTGGCCGTCACGACCGGCGACATCGTCGTGTTCGTCGACTCCGACCTGATCGACCCCGACCCCATGTTCGTGCCCAAGCTCCTGGGTCCGCTGCTCACGGCTGAGGGAGTGCACCTGGTCAAGGGGTTTTACCGGCGGCCACTCAAGGTCAGCGGCAGCGAGGACGCCAACGGCGGCGGCCGTGTCACCGAGCTGGTGGCCAGGCCGCTGCTCGCCGCGCTGCGCCCCGAACTGACCTGCTTGCTGCAGCCCCTGGGCGGCGAATACGCGGGCACCCGTGAGCTGCTGACCTCGGTGCCGTTCGCACCCGGCTACGGCGTGGAGATCGGCCTGCTGGTCGACACCTACGACCGCCTTGGCCTGAATGCGATAGCGCAGGTGAACCTCGGCGTCCGGGAGCACCGCAACCGGCCGCTGACCGAGCTTGCCGCGATGAGCCGACAGGTCATCGCAACCCTGTTGTCGCGGTGCGGAGTGCCGGATTCCGGCGTCGGCCTGACACAGTTCTTTGCCGACGGCGACGGTTTCACACCGCGCACCTCAGAGGTGTCGCTCGTCGACCGGCCGCCGATGAAGAGCCTGCGGCCAGGCTTGTAGGAGCGCGCCGGCACACGTGGGTGCGGTGCCCGTCGGTGCCTGTCGGAGGCATCGGGCAGTATCGAGGACGTGACGCTGGTTCTGCTGTATCTGGTCGTGCTGGTTCTGATCGCCATCGTGCTGTTCGCACTGGGCAGCGTGCTCTTCGGACGTGGCGAGTCGTTGCCGCCGTTGCCGCGTGATACGACTGCCACGGTATTGCCGGCCTCCGGCGTCACCGGCGCCGACGTCGAGGCGGTCAAGTTCAGCCAGACGCTGCGCGGTTACAAAACCAGTGAGGTGGACTGGGTGCTCGACCGATTGGGCCAGGAGCTCGACCTGGTGCGCGGGCAGTTGGCCGCGGTCCGTGCGGCACACGGGATCGAAGACGACGAAGGGGACCCGCGCCCCATCGAGGGCGGAGCGCACGCGCTGCAGTCGTCGGAGGCAGAGGGCGAACCGTGATCGCGGACGATCGTATCCGCTGTGCGTGGATCGACGAATCGCGCTTGTCGCCAGACGATTTCGTCCTTTACCGGGATTACCACGACAACGAGTGGGGCCGGCCGCTGCGCGACTCGACTGCACTGTTCGAGCGCGTCACGTTGGAGGCGTTTCAGAGCGGCCTTTCGTGGCTGATCATCCTGCGCAAGCGGGAGAACTTCCGTCGCGCGTTTCACCAGTTCGACGTCGAGCGGGTCGCACGCTACCGCGACCGCGACATCGCCAGGTTGATGGAGGACGCCGGCATCGTGCGCAACCGCGCGAAGATCGAGGCGACCATCGCCAACGCCCGCGCGGTCGCTGATCTGGATGTGGACTTCGGCGAGCTGCTGTGGTCTTTCGCGCCGCCGCGGGGGCCACGTCCGGTGGCCATGGCCGACGTCCCGGCGGTCACCCCGGAGTCGACCGCGATGGCCAAGGAACTGAAGCGGCGGGGCTTCCGGTTCGTCGGGCCGACGACGGCGTACGCCCTGATGCAGGCGACCGGAATGGTCGACGATCACACGGCAGACTGCTGGGTGCCAGCGACATTTCAGTGACCTGTCGATGGGGTGTCGAGGTGGCCATCGCCGGGTCTTTGCACACGCGAAGGCGTGGATAGGGAACAATAGAGGGGATTCGTTAGGCCCACCGTGCGGGCTGGCTCATGTGGAGGGAGCACTCGATGGCGGCGATGAAGCCCCGGACCGGAGACGGTCCACTGGAAGCAACCAAGGAGGGGCGAGGCATCGTGATGCGGGTACCGCTGGAGGGCGGCGGACGTTTGGTCGTCGAATTGACCCCAGATGAGGCGGCAGCGCTCGGCGACGAGCTCAAGGGCGTCACCAGCTAGTCGGCGCGGGAGCGCGAGCATTCGCGCCTAGGACGTCACCTTCCGATAGATCTCGAGGGTCTGCTCGGCGATGTGCGCCCACGAGAACTCGTCAATGCAGCGCTGCCTGCCCGCCTGACCGAATTGCGTGGCGCGTTGCCGGTCGGCCACCACCGCGTTGACGGCGTCGGCCAGCCGCGACTCGAAGCCCGTCGGGTCGTTCGCGTCGTAGTGGACCAGGGCGCCGGTGTGTCCGTCGGCCACCACCTCGGGGATGCCGCCGACATCGGAAGCGACCACCGCCGTGGCGCAGGCCATTGCTTCCAAGTTGACGATACCGAGCGGCTCGTACACCGACGGGCATACGAAAACTGTTGCGGCGGAAAGAATTTCGCGAATTTTCGAAATCGGCAGCATTTCGCGTACCCAGAAGACTCCGGTGCGGCTGCGCGCCAGATTCTGCACGGCCTCGGTGACCTCCGCCGCGATTTCAGGGGTGTCGGGTGCGCCGGCGCAGAGCACCAGCTGGGTATCGGGGGCGAATCTGTGTGCCGCCGCGATCAAATGCGGGACGCCCTTTTGGCGGGTGATCCGCCCGACGAACGCGACGATCGGCCTCGTCATGTCCACGCCGAGTTCGGCGAGCACCGACTCGCCCGCGTCCGGTGGGGCCGGGTACCACACCTCGGTGTCGATCCCGTTGCGCACCACGTGCACCCGGTTCGGGTCCAGCGCCGGATAGGTGCGCAGCACGTCCTCGCGCATGCCCGAGCTGACGGCGATCACCGCGTCGGCGGCTTCCACCGCAGTCTTCTCCACCCACGACGACACTCGGTATCCGCCGCCGAGCTGTTCTGCCTTCCACGGCCGCATCGGCTCCAGCGAGTGTGCGGTCAGCACATGTGGAACGCCGTACAGCAGCGCGGCCAGGTGGCCCGCCATCCCGGTGTACCAGGTGTGTGAGTGCACCACGTTGGCCTGACCCGCGGCGTTGGCCATGTTGAGGTCTGCCGACAACGTCGACAGGGCGGGGTTGGCGCCCAGCAACGCGGGATCGGGTTGCGCGACGATCGCGCCCTCGCGGGGCGCGCCCATGCAATGCACGTCGACCTCGCACAGGTGCCGCAGCTGGGCGACGAGCTCGGTGACGTGAACGCCTGCCCCGCCATAGACCTCGGGTGGATACTCCCGAGTCATCATCGCCACCCGCATGGAGACGACGGTACCGAAAAAGAGGGCCGTATCTCAGGGCCGCTTCCTTGTTTTCGAATGCGATTAGGTGTCAATAACCTTGACAGACAGCTGCGAATGCCTAGCCCCGGTCGGCGGGGGCGGATAGGTTTGGATCATGCGGGAACTGCCACACGTGCTAGGTATCGTCCTGGCTGGCGGCGAAGGCAAGCGGCTGTACCCATTGACCGCCGATCGGGCCAAGCCTGCGGTCCCGTTCGGCGGTGCGTACCGGCTGATCGACTTCGTGCTGTCGAATCTCGTCAACGCGCGATATTTGAAGATCTGCGTTCTGACGCAATACAAATCGCATTCGCTGGACCGTCACATCTCGCAGAACTGGAGGCTTTCGGGGCTTGCCGGTGAGTACATCACCCCGGTGCCCGCGCAGCAGCGCCTCGGTCCGCGGTGGTACACCGGTTCCGCGGACGCCATCCTGCAGTCATTGAACCTCGTCTACGACGAGGACCCCGACTACGTCGTCGTGTTCGGTGCCGACCACATCTACCGGATGGATCCGGAGCAGATGCTGCACTTCCACATCGAGAGCGGCGCGGGCGTCACGGTCGCGGGTATCCGGGTGCCGCGCTCGGAAGCGAGCGCGTTCGGTGTCATCGACGCCGACGAGTCGGGACGCATCCGCGCGTTCATCGAAAAGCCTTCTGATCCGCCGGGCACGCCCGACGATCCCGAGCAGACGTTCGCGTCGATGGGCAACTACATCTTCAGCACCAAAGTGCTCGTAGACGCGATCAAGGCCGACGCCGACGAGGACCACTCCGATCACGACATGGGCGGCGACATCATCCCGCGACTCGTGAACGACGGCATGGCCGCGGTGTACGACTTCAATGACAACGAGGTGCCCGGTTCCACCGAGCGCGATCACGGCTACTGGCGCGACGTCGGAACCCTCGATGCGTTCTACGACGCCCACATGGACCTGGTTTCGGTGCACCCGGTGTTCAACCTTTACAACCGGCGCTGGCCGATCCTCGGCGAATCGGCGAATCTGGCGCCGGCGAAGTTCGTCAACGGCGGCTCAGCGCAGGAGTCGGTGGTAGGCGCGGGCAGCATCATTTCGGCGGCGTCGGTGCGCAATTCGGTGCTGTCGTCCAATGTCGTGGTCGACGACGGCGCGATCGTGGAGGGCAGCGTGATCATGCCGGGCACCCGAATCGGTCGCGGGGCCGTGGTGCGCCACGCGATCTTGGACAAGAACGTCGTCGTGGGGCCCGGCGAGATGGTGGGCGTTGACTTGGAGAGAGACCGCGAACGCTTCGCGATCAGCGCCGGCGGTGTCGTCGCCGTCGGCAAGGGCGTCTGGATCTAGGCTTCGTTGTCCCTCCCCTACCTACGGTGTGGGCCCAACCTGCGGCGCGGGTCCAGGCCGGGCGCGCCGTCGTCGGCGCAGTAGCCGCCACCCCGCCCACACCAGTACGACGACGGCCACCAGCACCAGCACCGGTACCAGGATCGCCACGAAGACCAGCCCGACGCTGATGCCGTCCTCGACCGTGCTCAGCACCGGCGCGGCAATGCCCGCCGTGGCCACGTTGGCGGCCGGTCGCACCGCGGACTTCGTCAACGACACCACCAGCGCGACAACGACACCGATAGCGACGGGGATCCACTGACCGGATTGTGCGAAGGCGCCCGGGTCGGCGACCGCGTTGGTTTGCGCCGCGGTGCCCGACCCGAACACGATGCCGCCGGCCGTCGGGCGGACGAAGGTTTGGATCGCGTCGTTGATGCTGTCGAGCGCGGGCACCTTGTCGGCGACGATCTCGACGAAGAGCAGTACGGCGACGTCGCCATGACCCAGCCGTTCTCGAGCCAAGCCCACCCGTGCGGCAGGGTGACGAGGTCGGTGAACCGCGACAGCAGTCCGAGCGCCAGTAGCGGGATGTAGGCGTTGAGGCCCGCGGCGGTGGCCAACCCGAATCCGGTCAGCAGCTCCACTTACGCATTATGGGCATGACTTGTCAGTGCGCGTTCATACCTTGACCGCATGGGGTCGAGGCGGCACAAGCTGGCCGAAGACGACGATCCCGACTGGCTCGGCCATGCGGTCTGAAATTGTGTCGATTCAGGTTGTCGGCCTGTTGCCTCACGTCAAGATGCGCGCGTGGGGGCATTCGTTGCCTCACGTAAACGTGCGCGCTTTGTCACTGGAGGTGGGGCGCCGTCGCCGGCTTTGCTGGTGGCCAGAGTGAAGAGCT